>Ga0308165_1000241_pt1 | contig 128354 bp, 108 predicted proteins | sample PhyWR2_FD_201032 | JGI IMG/M metagenome (GOLD analysis project Ga0308165, IMG submission 201032) | Phyllosphere microbial communities from UC Gill Tract Community Farm, Albany, California, United States - DLSLW.R2 | ecosystem: Host-associated > Plants > Phyllosphere > Unclassified | place... | reverse complement strand
TGCATCTGCTGAATCTTTTAATGCTAAAATAAAAGCATTCAGAGCACAATTTAGAGGAGTGAGAAATGTAAAATTCTTCTTATTCAGATTAGCTAAAATTTATGCCTAGAATTAATCCCCAACTTTTTTGCTTGATCCGCCAAATGTTGTCTCTTCCGCTACTTTCTACTAGAAACACATACCATTAAATTTAATATCATCTAGAAACAGCTCAAAAAGAAGGAGATAACCAGAAACAGAAGCACGAATAAGCCACAAAAAGGAGATCCTCCTTTTTGTGGCCTAAGACTTTTACTTTACTAATATTCATCAACTTTTAGCGTCTTTCTATACTCATCCAGGCGCTTTTGAAGCTCTGCTGTAATCTTTTCATACCCCTTCTTCCCATAGAGATTATGAAGCTCATGTGGATCGTTTTTCAGGTCATAAAGTTCATTGCAATTGATATCAGCATCGTTAGTAACATACCCCACTTTGTTTATAAGCTGCAGAACAGTGTGTTCCCGTGTGCCTGGAGTAGTTTGATACTTTGTTTTAGCCCCCCTCATACCTCCTTCTCCATAAAAGTGAATAAGCTTGTAACGCTCTGTTCTTACACCATCGTGTTTCCGGACAAGATGAAAAGCAGGATAATCGTAATAGTGATAGTAAAGGTCTTTACGCCAGCCTTCAGGCTTTGTCCCACCGAAGGTAGGCACCAGCGACCTGCCTACCATTTCCCCGGGCTGCTTAATTCCTGCAAGCCCCAGGAACGTAGGAGCAAAATCAATATTCTGAACAAGGGCATCGCTCTTTGTACCCGGCGGAATAGCTTTAGGATATTTTATAAGCAATGGCGTTCTAAAAGACTCTTCATACATGAATCGTTTATCAAACCAGTTGTGTTCTCCCATAAAAAAACCTTGATCTGAGGTGTACACAATCATCGTATTTTCCTCCAGCCCATTGTCCTTCAGGTACTTCAAAATTTCGCCCACACTTTCGTCGACGGATTTTACACAACGCAGATAGTCCTTTATATACTGTTGATATTTCCAAATTTCTAAATCTCTTCCTTTCAAGTTAGCCTTGAGGAACTCCTCATTGCGGGGTTTATAGTGTTTATCCCATACCGCTCTTTGCGATGGTGTTAATCTTCTAAGTTCACCCATCAGGAAGGCATAGGATAATTTATCATAAGGTGTTTCGGCTTGGCCTTTCAGTTCAACAACTTTTAGGTCCTGAACCAACTCCATGTCTTTACTGATGGACATTTTTTGAGTCTTCGCTGCTGAACATCTCGAGTCATAATCATCAAAAAAAGTCTCTGGCAACGGGAAGTTTACATCATTATACAAGTCGAGATATTTGCCATCTGGCATCCAGTTTCTATGAGGTGCCTTATGGTGTATCATCAAACTAAAAGGCTTACTCTTATCCCGGGCATTCAGAAATTCAAGCGCATGTGTAGTGATCAGGTCTGTAGCATACCCTTCTTCCTGTACAAATTTATTACCAGTATCAGGCCCCTTAAATGTTGGATTATAGTATTGCCCCTGATCATCAAGAATATGATAGTATGTAAATCCCTTGGGATCGATAGACATATGCCATTTCCCAACTAGTGCTGTTTGGTATCCTTCCTTCTGCAGCAGTTCACTAAAAAAAACTTTTGTAGAGTCAATACCTTCAGCCAATTGCCTCTGTCCGTTCTGGTGACTATAAAGACCTGTCATAAGGGCTGCGCGGCTTGGGGTACAAAGAGAATTCTCAACAAATGCCTTGTTGTAAATAATTCCTCCCTTAGCAATCTTGTCGATGTTGGGAGTTGGCGCAAGTTGTGATATTTGACTGCCGTATGCGCTTATCGTTTGATAGGAGTGATCGTCACTCATTATAAAAATGATGTTAGGTCTCGTCGATAGTCGTTTTTTAACAGATTGTTTTACCTGCGCTTGTGCTACTTCGGTACTCAGTCCCGAGAACACTATGACAGTCAGAATCAAATTTCTAAAAAGCCTCTGTCCGGGCGAATTCAAAATAAAATTGTTATACTTCATCGTTAATTTCTCCTGATTATTTGTTTTAATTTTTAATATCACTTACACATCTGAATCCTGTATTCTGCAGACCCGAATCGGGTGACGACTTCATCCTTGCTGAGACCCTATAGCCCGAGCAATATGAAGAGTGACAGAGGAAAGAGCCTCCCCTGATTACTCGCTTTGGTACTGTGGGTTCATCAGGATCATATCCACTTTCAGGACCTTTAGGATTGTCGACATTCTTAGCAGCCTGTTCAATATAATAATTAGGACGGTACCAGTCGGCGCACCATTCCCATACATTTCCTGCCATATCATACAGCCCGTACTTGTTTGGGGCAAAGCTTTTCACCGGGGCGAGGCCTTCAAATTTGTCCCATACAGTATTTTCATCCGGAAAATGCCCTTGCCAGGTATTTGCTTTCGGAACTCCCACCTCTACTGGTTCAGCCCCCCAGCTAAAAGGTTCGTCCTTCAGTCCGCCTCTGGCAGCATATTCCCATTCTGCCTCAGTAGGAAGCCGCTTCCCTGCCCAATTAGCATAGGCGTTCGCATCATCCCATGATATTTGTACCACCGGGTATTTCTCTTTTCCTGTAATGGAACTGTTTGGGCCTTCTGGGTGGCGCCAATCCGCTCCTTTCTGCCACTTCCACCATACGGCAGCGTTAGTCAAAGCAACGGAGTGAGCCGGCGGGGCAAACACTAAAGAGGAAGCGACCAATACACTATCGTGAGGTTCGGGAGTTCCCTCCGGTAATTGTTTTTTGATTTCTTCCCACACAGGTACTTTCTCTGCCGTAGTCACATAACCCGTTGATTTTACAAACTCTGCAAATTGTGAATTCGTTACTTCAGTTATATCCATCCAAAAGTCACTTACTTTAACCTCGTGTTTGGGATATTCATCGCTGCGGCCTTCCTTATCAGAAGCCCCCATTGAAAAAAAGCCTCCTTTAATTAACACCATCCCCGTATACGAGATAGGCTTTGACTGCTTTTTATACTTCACCTCAGCTGCAGTAAAGCGGTTCGGAATATTACTCTGGCAACAACTCAAGCCTTTAGCAATATGATTTGCACTCAACTTGTTCATCAAAGAGTCCTGACCCTTGGAATGGAAAGCCATCAACATTACGCCAGAAAATAACAGCACGTTTAATTTTTTTATTTTCATAGATAGATATTTATAATTGACGACCTGCTGGGAGCATATATTCCTGCAGTTGTATAGACGGGATGGTAAATAAATTTATGGCCCAACGTCTATATTGGGCCATAAAAGGTTTTTTATTAGTAAGTTCTTTATTGATTAGCAACTTTAATTTCCTCAAAAGCCTCTTTTGGTTTCAACACATCTGTTACTTTTTCTACGATGATTTCCTTATCAACTTCAAAAGTTATGGTCCGGAGAATATTTTTACTAGAATTGCCTATTTTTATTTTATACGTCCCTGGTTCTACAACCCAAGCCGAACGGCTACTATCAAAAGAGGCAAGATCAGAAGCTGTTAATGTAAATTTAATTTTCTGAGATTTTCCAGAAGATAAAAGTTCTGTTTTCTCAAATCCTTTAAGTTCAATTTCTGGCTTTTCCATTGTTTTTCCAGGTGCTGACACATAGAGTTGCACCACCTCCTTTCCTGCCGTTTTTCCAATATTTTTTATGGTAATACCGACATCAACCGCTTCTTTAAATTTTGAATTACTGATGGTAGAATTAGTAATGCTGAATTGAGTATATGAAAGCCCAAACCCAAACTCATAGCATACAGGTTTGTTGAATGATGAATAATATCGGTAGCCAACATAGACGCCTTCGTTGTAATAGGATTTCGTGGGCCGTTCCTTAGGTAGCCCCGGAAAAGATCCGGCAGAAGGCACATCCGTGTAGTTTAATGGTAGGGATTGTGCTAAATGTCCTGAAGGATTGGTTTTTCCACTGATTATTTCCGCAAAGGCATCGCCGGCCTCTTGCCCTGGCAGCCAGGTAATGATAATTCCGTCAACCAGATCTTTCCATGATGCAACATCTATCAATGCATCGATATTCAAGGCAACGACAACTTTTTTACCTTTTTGATGGAAAATATCTGCTGTATTCTTTATTAAAGTCATTTCCTGATCTGAAAGATTAAAATCATTTGTAACGCTTCTATCAGTCCCTTCCCCTGCATTTCTTCCAATTGTAATAAGTGCTATATCAGAAGAATTTGCCAATGTATCCATTTTCGATCTTTCCACATTTAATTCTCCAACAGGCTTTATCGCCTCAAGTATATTATTTCGTTTAGGACGTGCCAATTTTTCTTTTTCAATATGGCCCATATAGGATGATTTCAACCTATTGTCCAACTTGAATCCGGCTTTCGATAGTCCTTCCCAAAATGATACGGAGTGCGCAATATTAACTTCGCCACTTCCCGTCCCTCCAACAAAAGTGTCATAAGATGAATTTCCAAGAAGCGCGATTCTCTTTTCCCTAAAAGGTAATACATTGTTATTTTTTAGCAGTACCATGCCTTCTGCTGCACTTTGCTTTGATATCATCGCATTGTTTTTGTCATCAGGGGCATTCTGATGATTATATTTCTTAAATGAGGGTGTTTTGAGTATAAGACCCAGTATCTTTTCAATGTTTCGGTCAAGATCCTGAATAGAAATTTCATTATTTTCTATAGCTTCCTTTATTTTTTGGGACTCCCGTTTTCTTCCCGGCATCAACAGATCATTACCAGCTTTTACCTGAAGAGGGTAATCTCTTCCCGCAAACCAGTCAGTCATTACCATTCCTTTAAATTTCCATTCGTCCCGTAGAATAGTGGTCAGTAGTTCATGGCTTTCAGAGGCATAGGTTCCATTTATTTTATTGTAGGAACTCATCACCGTCCAGGGCTGGGATTTTTTAATGGCAATTTCAAAAGCTTTAAGATAGATTTCTCTTAGTGCCCTCTGGCTGATTATCACATCTATATAATTCCGGCTAGTCTCCTGGTTATTTGCCGCGAAATGCTTGATAGAAACACCAACATTGTTGGACTGTACGCCATCAATAAATGCGGCGGCAATGTTGCCCGCTACAACAGGGTCTTCAGAGTAATATTCGAAATTTCTTCCGCATAAAAGATTCCGCTGAATATTTGCTCCTGGTCCCAGTATAACATCGACCCCAAATTGCAGGACATCATTTCCCATAGCTTTCCCGACTTTATTGGCTAATGCAGTATTCCAGCTTGAGGCGACTGCAGTCCCCATGGGAAAAGCAGTTGCATATCGGACTTCTGAACTGTTCATAATTTTAACAGGCTCGATTCTTAAACCTGCCGGACCATCTGCGACGATGATCTCGGGAATTCCAAGTCTTGGAATTTTTGTGGTTGCGCCTGCAGCTCCAATTACTCTTCCACCAATACTTCCAGCGACAGGTCCGTTCTCCCCGCTAGATACGCCCATACCAATCCCTTTGATAAAGTCTACCTTTTCATCCAGCGTCATTGCGCCAATGACTTCTTTTATGGTATGCTTACCTAATTGCGGAACCTGCTGTGCGACAGCAGATGAGGTCAATAAGAAAATTATTGCCGCTGTTTTAATATATACTTTCATATTATTTCTGTTTATAGATTATGACCGGACCGATCAGTCCGGCGCTCATTGTATCCTGGCCCTTCATTTTTTTAAACATCCGGTCACCGTTTTCCGCCTGGCCTACAAACCGGTTATAATCCGCGCTGGTCACTACAACCGAAATGGTATTTTCACCTGCCTGAATTACATCAGTAAGGTCCAAAATAAATGGTGTAAAGATAGAAGAGCCAATATTTTTTCCGTTAACCACAACGTCTGCACTATTATACACTTTCCCTAAATCAATGAAATATTTTTCCCCGGCTACCTTATCCCGAAGGCTGAATGTAGCGGTGTAGTTGGCTGGAGTACCAGTATATTTCAACTTATCATTATTTTTCCAGTCAAAAAGTGTGGTGTCTTTTAGCTGGACTTCAGCAGATTGGACAGTCCATTTATCGATGTTTCTTATCCTTTCAACTTTTGAAGGATCAAAATCTTGATCAGGTAAGGTTTCTTCACTCAGTTTCTGAGGCGATGTATATAGAAAAACACTACTGAAAGGTCCTATTTGGTAACTGTAATCATTACCCGTTTTAGCTGAGGGTGTAATACTCGCATTGTCAGCATTGATCCAGTAAACATATTTTTGATCAGCAGCAACTTTAAGACTGATTTTCTGCCATTTATCACTCTCATTCCAGATAAACTGTGCGTAGCTACCGGGTGAGATCTCCCTTCTTGACTGTCTGAAAGAGGCCTCATTTTCTCTGGTATAGCGGATAGGTATCTCAAGTTTGTCCATCCATGGTGTCAAACCAGTAAGGTCCTTGATATGCGTTGCATTTTTTGTAGAAACTGCCGCTTTAATTTCTCCAGCTGTGATCCGATCTTGTTGCGCATAGTTATGGTAGCTTGGTTGGATTGAGGGTAGACGCCCGATTGCAAGAATATTGGCACCTTTCTCGGAAACAGCCTTGATATTTCGTGCACTTTTTAGTTGAATATACGGCAAGTCGAAGAGTATCAGAGATTGATATACGTTATTTCGGACATCCAGCTTTTTTTCTGCATTCAATTTCATTTTTTGAATTGATGCGTCATTTATCCAATCCCAGGTAATTCCTTTCTTATTTAATTCATCAATCAATGGAATAATTTTTTTTAGCCAATCGGTATCTACTTTTCTATTATAGGCGGCGTTTTTATTTTCTGCATGAAGTGCTGGTTCCGTTTCAAGGTATCCGGCAATAAGGGTTTCTTTCGGATTTATGGAATCTTCACTAAAATTTAGAAATGGATAATAGATGAGCACATCTGCTTTCGGCTTTCCAGTCTGCAATATATATTGAGCACGTTGCACGTATTGATTTATCCTTTTGATATATTTCCAAAATGGATTACTTTCATTCAGATTCGTTGAAAAATTAATCCCCAGTGGGGAATTATAAAAGGGGTACCAGCCTTCTTTGGGATAGCCTTCCGGATAATACTGGTATGCTGTACCGTGATAAATGATTTGGTTTACCCCGCTACTTAAGACTTTATCAATGGTCAATTTCAACTTTTGTGGTGTTGTCATGAATGCCCTGTTGATGTATACTGCCGTCTCGCTGGAAATTAAGGGACGGTTATACAAATGGGCACCGGATGTTATCAGCTTATATCCGTTTTCCGATGCTTTTGAAAAAAGCATGGTTTCTATTTCTGGTATAGATGCCAGGCCAGCTGACGCCATAATATCGATATTGAGGCCATAAGGTTGTGTACGATGTAAAAGTCCCCTTTGCTCTGTCCAGTTTCTGGTTGAGTTTAGAAAGTGTTTTCCAAGAAGGTCACTCAGGGTGAGGTCATAATCGTAACGTAGCCGCCAATCTTCATCTGACAATACGAATTCTGGCTTCTGCCCGGGATGAATCATTCTTTGGTACATGTTGTTGTAGCCCAGCCAAAGATTTGCCGGCAGATAGGAAGTAATGTCATACAATCTGTTCTTCCTGAATTCCGCGATAAATTCATCAGAGAAATGACGGTTGGCTTTAAATTCATAACTGTCGTCAAAGATGGCCCTGAGAGATTTCCCATAGTAAGCTTTTAGGCCTGTTCTGTCACCAAAAAGGTGATTATAGTTTTTTAACACCTTCGTTGAATCAAAATGATTGAAAACAAAACCAGGGTCTCTTTTAGCAATTAGCATAGGTGTTTCCATCGTCGGAACTGACCAGATGGCTATGGCTTTCCAGTTTTTTGCAGTTGCTTTGTAAACGAAATGACCGTTTTTAATGGTATTGGAAATATCTTTAAGGCTCTTTGTATCTATAAAGAAGGACTTGTTCTTTGCGTTTGTATCCAGCAAGAGTTTACCAACCAGTAAAGCGACTAATTTACCTGTTTTGTCAATTGCTTTACCAATTAAGGGTACTGGAATTGGAGCGTCTGAGTTTTGAGGGATGGTAATCATTCTGTATTCCAGGGAAAGATTGTTGTCCTCTTTAGTCAGATGCGATCCCCCAGGAGGCCAGCCGCTGCCATCGGTTAAATCAACAATAATTCCATCTTTATAGGCCTCATCTAAAGTAAATTTCAAATTCTCATAATACGAAGGGCTATCATAGCTCATGATCCTATCGGCTCTACCTTCACCCTTAGTCGGCATCACCAACGCGAAGGGTTGAATTTCTACCCCCCCGAAGTGATTATCAGCAAAAAGCCGAATTTCTCTTTTTATCTCTTCTTTAGTAACGTCATTACCAGGCCACCACCAGCGGGTAAACGGTCCGTATCTTAAATCAGGATTTTTGAACTCAGAAACAGAGAATTTTTTCGCCAGCAGCCACCTTTTTTCACCTGGAGTTTGTGAATAGAGAATAAATGGTAGTAGTAATATGAAGAAGATAGGTATTACAATGCTTTTCATAGTCTGGATAAAAATAAATCCAATATGCCGAATCGAAATGTTTACGGCATATTGGATTCTGGTGAATTATTTTTTCTCGGCAGCAGGCATTTTACTGCCTTTGACATCAAACATATCATTCATACTGCCTTCAACTGTACCGTCTTCTTTTTTGTCAATATAGAGGGGCACGTTGTAACCTCCACCAATAAAATTTGCATTGAAAGTATTCTTTTCAATTGAAGCCTTTGTCAGCGGGTTCGCTCCCGAACCATCTTTACCTCCAATCGAACCCACGAGTGCACCATCTTTTTTCTTGATTGTCAGGTACATCTCTGTGTCTCCGCTTGGTAAACCATATACCATCAATTTCCACTTTCCCAGAAAAAATGCCTCTGATTCGGCAGGTTTAGATTGTGCATTTGCGTATACACTGCAGAAAACAAGTGTCGCAATTAATAAAATTTGATTTAACTTTTTCATAATGTTAATTTTTAGTGATTTATAGATAAGACAATTTAAAATTTAAAGTTAGCCGTCAATTCCAGCGTACGGGGACGTATTGCTCCCGCAATAATTTTTCTCCCTGTATAAGATGATGCATCCAGGATTTGATCCGCTCCGACCAAACCGCCCTTAATTCCTTTTTGATTGAATATATTGACCAATTGCAGACCTAAATCGACATTCCTGGTCATTTTGTAGTTAACTCCACCAAAGCTCTCCAACCATCCCTTGTAATAGATCGTATTGGTTTTATTACCATTCTGCTTTCCGAAGTATCTTAGACTCACCCAAAGCTTTAAATCGCCTTTCAGCATAAAATAGCTGGGATCAAGCTCCATGAGTACATTTGATAATTCCGGTATGGCCAAATTGCTGTAGTCATAGGTTTCGTTATATGCACTATAAGAATAGTTTTTATACTTGGGCTTTTGAAGTGTCAATAAATAATGGATATGGAAGTTTTTGAATGGCTGAGCAATGATATCTGTTGACCATCCAACAGTTGAAATATCATAAAAGATCGGATTAAAAGTAGCTTGTTCCTGTGTATTAGCTGGATTTACAATAGTTGCACTGCCAAGATTATTGTCTTTTTTTATCCTGGTTACTTTAGAGACAATGCTGAAGAGTTCTCCATGGTTCAGATAAATACCACCACCAAAATTAAGAACGCTTTGTCTCAATCCAAGTGCTTCTGACTGAATCGCTCCAGGAGCCGGATTCCCTTTCTCGTCCTTTTGGCTCTCCGGATAATCTGCATAGCGGGCATACCAGTCGTTGTAAGTAATGTCCCCTAACAGGCCGAAATTGTTGGTAATCTTGGCAACCAGACTGGCTGTTCCCACTTTATTCCACTTATTGTTGAAGCGCATATCGATTAATGGTCTGTTATTGATAAACTGATTGATATAAGGACTACGGATCTCATGTTCATCCTGTTTTTCAATTCTAAAGCCGCCTCCCACATCAAGCCATTTGTTTATCTTAATGTCATCAGATACATATAAGCCCAGCTTTTTAGTTGAAGTTACCTTATAACCCCCAACACCTGTAGAGGGTAACAAAGCATTCTTTGTTACAGGAACAACACCAGTGGCACCATACACACTTAGATCCTGATAACGGTCCAATACTTTTGGGTTTGCTTCAACTGTCTGGTAATAAAGACCACTAAAAGAATTTTGCGGTGCCCTATAATATTGATAAGTTGCACCAATTCTCAGGTCATGATGGTTATATTTTTTTGTCAGTTCTACCCTGGATATAAATGTGTTGATATCAACCTGCGGATAAAATTGAGAAGCTACCAATTGAACAGCTCCACTGTAAGGGTTATTTGTACCCTGGTAAGTATATAATTCTCCTCCAGATCTTTGATCCGGATCCTGTACCATCAAACTAATTGGATATTGTATGGTAAAAGCAGCTTTTGATTTCATATACATAGATGAATAATTCAATTTCATCCCGTTTTTAAAACGATGCTCACCGTTTAGATAGAAAGTATGGGATACAGTTCTTGAGACCTCATCAGAACCAATGTCAGCCCATTTACTCTCTCCCGTATTGTTATCAAAATAGGGGAACAGACCGTTTGCAGGAAGATAAGAACTTCTACCAAGGTCATAACCTTCTATCGCACTCGTTTTTCCATTACCTTCGTAAATTATAGGATTATATGCTCCATAGATGATTTTTGAACTGGCATATTTATAATTGAATTTCAAATTGCCTTGTTTATATTTCTTACTTATACCAGCCTTAAAAAACTCAGCCCTATCCTGATATGGAGTGAATTTAAAATCCGTACCACTTCCTCTGTCATAAGTCTCATTTATACCGAACATGTATCCCCATCCTTTTTTTCCCACAGGACCAGTAAGAGATGCATCATACCTGAAGCTGCCAAAACTATTGGTATAGACAGAAGCATATCCCTTAAATTTATTTCCGGGCTCCCTATCCCAGGAAGTTACCGTGTATCCAACCTTTCCAAAGGTTAACGCCCCCTCCGCAAAACTCATCAGGCCAATTCTTCCAATGGAACTGTCATATCTCCAGGTCGTCATTGGCATTTGGGTCCAAAAAGTGTAAACCACAGGTAGATCATTTTCAAGGATCAGGATATCTCCAGCAAAAGGAAGTCCTATATTAAGTTGTCGTGGTGTAGTAGCGCTTTCTGCACTCAACATCACATTGCGATTTTTCGTGTCTCTGTCTTTCACTTTTGTGGTATCAACAGCTATTTTTTCCACAGCTAAGGATTTCATGGTGGTATCCTGAGCGTGAGCATAATTAATGAGCAGTAAAAAGGATACCGCCACAATTAAATTTGAGTAGAATTTTCTCATATATATATATTGGATTTATATTTGGTTAAACAAACTTAGTATTTATTTCATTACGTACAATATACGTAATGAAATAACATGAATAAATATCACAACTCATTGATTATCAATGATTATGTTTTATTCTAAACTCAGTTTATTTGATGATAATTTGCCTAACTCACCTAATTTCTTGCCACATTGTTGGTGCAAAATGATGAAAGAATTAAAAAAATGCCCAAAGTTCATTATTTTGCCAGCATGGAAAAGACGACGAGGAAAGATAGTCTAATCAACGATCAGTTGATAAACGGTGAGAATTATTATTACCGCCATATCAGTGTGGATAATGTTATTTTCGGCTATCATGATAAGGAGCTCAAAGTATTGTTGTTAAAGCCAAACGGGATGGAAAAATGGCTACTACCAGGGGGATACGTACTGAAAAACGAGTCACTTGAAAAGGCAGCCAAACGGGTGGTACGATACCGTACGCATTTAAAGAAAATAAATCTTTTTCAGTTCAAGACTTTTGGTAACCCAGAAAGAAATAAAGACTCCTTCTGGACAGCTGATAGTCTTAGGCACATTGACGATAAAGTGGATCTTACAAATCATTGGTTGTTGGATAATTTTATTTCAGTTGGTTATTTCGCTCTGACAGAATATTCTATGGTAAGGCCAACAGGTGATTTCTATGCAGAAGAATGCCAGTGGTGGGATGTCAAAAACCTCCCGGAATTAAGTTTTGACCACAAAGAAATTTTCAAGGAGGCATTAGTCGGACTGAAGATTTTCACCTATCATCATCCAATTGGCATTGAACTTCTTCCTGAAAAGTTTACGATCCCTGACATTCAGGCGTTGTATGAAACGATTTTAGATAGGAAAATGGACAATCGAAATTTCACCAAAAAAATTACACTTTTAGGCTTGGTTGAGAAACTTGATGAAAAAAAGAGTATTGGTGGTCATAGATCTCCGTTTCTATATAAATTTAATAAAAGCAGGTATGAAGAATTAATCAAAAATGGGGAAATTATAGTTATATAACCTTAATATGCTTTACTGATATGGTCAAGGTCCAACTTTATCCCGGAAGATGCGATAGTAATAAACCTGCCTGCACTGTAGGTGCTGAAAAAACAGATTCCAATAACAAGTTATACTTATGTAGTGAGTTATTTCCCCAAACGAAACCAAGATTACTATACCTAGCAATATACGTTTAGTAAATAATTAACATACTTACAAAGCTTCGAGATGATTTTTTTTTCAATCTAGGTAGTCACCAAGAGACGCTAATTTAGATAGTGAGGCCATAATTTGGTTCGAGAATTGCCCAGTTAGGGGAGCCAAATAGGGCAAGCACCGTAAAACGGTCGCTTGCCCTTCTTTTTTTTTATCACTTATTTCCCTGTAAATCAGCGTAGATCAAGGATCATTTGATGCATTACACTTTTTGTTTGGCATAAACTTCTCAAACGCCCCAATTTTTTTGCCTGATCCGGTTCTTTTTGTACCGGGCTGATTGCTTAGAAATAAAGTATATTTGTTTTAAGCAAATAAAGCCATCGCAACAAGCTAACAAATCATTAAAAAAATAACAATGAGAAAAAGACCATTTACGGTAACCATCCTTTCTATCTTACTATTTCTTTCTTTAAAAATTAATGCACAAATGCCTTTTACCACGAATACCAGCGGGCATATTATCATTAAGGCAAAAATAAATAATGTGGAGGGGAATTTTATTCTGGATACCGGAGCAGGGCTTAATGCTATTTTTACTAAATTTTCTCAAAAACTTAAGCATGAAAAAACAGGCAATTTTTTCGTCGGGCACAGAGCCACAGGAGAAGAGTTAAATCTTGATTTGTACAACGCGACAGGGTTTGAAATGAATAATAGAAAATTTAAAGATCAGCAATACGCCATTGTTGATTTAGATTTTGGGGATATTGATGGAATTATTTCGCTGCAACCCTTCATCAACACACCGCTTACGATTGATTATCTCAACAAAAAGATTGTTTTTGATAAAGCAACAAAAAATGAAAAAAGCATCGATATTCAGATAGCAGATTATGCAGGCAGAGCCCTTGATATTTTTACCTATATAAAATTGAATAATACTTTGAAAATCCAGACATTATTGGATAGTGGAGCCGGGAAAAAATCATTTTGGTTCAGTTCAAAGTTAATGGAGCTCTTGGCCCTAAATAAAGCAGATTTTAAAACAGTCCCTGTAAAAAGTGATTTTAAGAAGGAGAATAATTATTATATCGGTAAGCTTTCCAAATTAAATACAGTGAATAACCTGCGTCAGGTGGAAGGGCTTGATGTTGCATTTGTTGACGGACTGATTTACGAAGGTAAAACCAGTATAGATTGGTTGGGAAATGTTTTGACCATTGACATTGCCAAAAAGAAAATATTTATCGCCGAGTAAAAAGCAGATAGATTTGTTCTCGAAAATAGTCGGGTTTTGTTTGCTTATGATATTTCTCTTAACCCTCAAAAAGTTTTTCAGTTTTTATTAATGGCTGATGTTTGTTGCGGTCTTTTCAAAAAAAGTGGTCAGCCGTGGGTAGAAACGCTCAAAGGTCGGGTAGGCTACTCTTGAGGTTTCATATTGACCAAGCAATTGTACCAGGTCTTCCATCCATGTAAAACCTTTTTCTCTTTGTTTGGCGATCTCGTTGTTGATTTCCTTCTGACTTTGTTTATGGTCTATCATATAACGAACGACGGAGGCGCGTACCAGGGATTCATTGATAAGGCTGTGCCAATCCTCGTAGCCCTCTAGTTTCATCTCTTTGCGTCTAGCTGCCAATAGAATTTCTCCGGATGCATTAAGCATAGAATCGATCTTTGGGCTTTGCTCAAGGATATGGTCGACGAAGGAATGATTGAACTCATGGATAAGGTAGCTGAGGTAGGTTTCCCTTGCGAAAATAGGCGTGCCGTCAGCGGTGAAGGTCCATGAGCCCATGATGGCGTAGACCCTTCGCTTGCTTCCGATTGGGGTAACGCTGGGGCCGTAGTTCGCACCGCCGTTGCCAAGTCCGATGGCTACCCTATAATCGACCTGGTGGTCACCATAATAGTTGAGGTACCATTGCTGGTCGAATCCATCGATGGATTGGTCGAAGTCTTTCGTAGCCTGGGTGTAGAGCTTTTTATGGGCTCTAAAGAACAGGTTGAAACCGGAGCGGCGGTAAAAGCTGTTCACGAGCCCGACGAACTTTTCTGCATCAGCAGGATCCCATTTTCCAATGAGGTTACTGTTTTGCTCAGGGATCATGGTGAAGCCGTTTTTCGACTTTTTTAAGTGAACAGCAAGGAACATCACCTTTGAGAAGCCCATGTTCTTTTCCATTGCAAGTTCCTTTGCAAAGCTAATTACGGGTTCGTTCTTGTAAGGGGCAAAATGTGCATTGATGTCGGCGATATAGTGCTTTGCGAACTTCATGTTGTACTCGGGGTTTCCCGCAAGCCGGAAGATGATACTGAACAGTTCCACACGCTCATCGATGGTCGATCTTACGGGTGTCCTGGCCATTGTGAAGGTAGTGGTAAAAAGGGCTAAAGCGATCAGGATCTTCTTCATGTGTATGGTATCTCTGAGCCAAAGCTAGTGAAATAAGCGGGGCCATTTGTGCAACATTTTGGCTGTTGTTAAGGTGGGATGAATTGTTTTTCCTTATTCAACAGGATTGTGGTTATTCCTACATGAACTCAGTTGGCGCCTTTCCGAACTTTTTCTTGAAAGAATGGGAGAAGTGCGATAAACTTTCAAAGCCCAGATCAAGGTAGATAGCGGATGGCTTTTGATGTTTGGCTTCGATGAGGTGTTTAGCCTCATTTAGCCGTTTTTCCTGAAGCCAGTGACGGGGTGGAGCACCGAATGTCTTCATAAAATCCCTTTTAAAGGCTGCAAGGCTGCGACCTGTTAATTGCGCAAACTTCTCTACAGGAACATTGAAATGAAAATTATGCAGCATAAATTTTTCCAGGTCGATCTTATATGGTTCTGAAAAATCAAATAAAAAATTAAGTAACACCGGCATGGCAAGCATCAGCAATTTGACGCCTTCCTTTACCTTCAGGATGCCCATTTCGTCGGTCATCTCTGCGCCTGAACTACGTGCATACGGAACAATGGATTGAAAATAACCCTGCAGGAATTCATTAGAAGGAATTAAAATATTTGGCGGGCCAATGTATTTCTGGTCTGCTTTGAGCCTTTCTTCTAACACAATTCTGCGCAACAGATCTTCCTGCAGGGATATCACGATGGTTTCGTAGTTTGCACCAGGCAGCGGTGTTTTGGTAATTGTACCCAGTTGATTTTTTCCGATCAGCAGCATTTCCCCGGCAGCCATTGAAATGGTTTGTGTAGAGGTTTCCAACGTAAACTGTCCCGAGACCTGTAGGATCAAGGTATGGTGATTCCAAAAACATGCTTTCTCTTTCCGCTCTGCAGAAAGGTAAGAATAGAATATTACACCGGGAAGAATCTCTGCTGGACTGATCATTTAGCGTTGTAAATAAGTGCCGCCCTGGATAGCGCCTGTTGCAAAAGTAGTATTTAAAGTATTCATTTCTTCGGGCGTGAATACAATTTCCATCGCTGCAATATTTTCAGGTAAACGCGATCTGCGGCTCATGCTTACTAAGGGCATAATGTTGTCACCCTGCTCTTTTACCCATGCTATCGCTACTTGTGTTGGTGTATAACCTTTATCGGTAGCCAGTTGCTTTAAAACTTCCACTTTTTCCAGGTTATGAACCAAATTTTCGCCCTGAAAACGGGAGAAATGATTACGGTAATCATTCTCGGCAAGCGGAGCTTTCATTTCACCAGTCAATAAACCTTCGGCTGTATTAGCGAAAGCCACTACACCAATACCTAATGCTTTAGCCGCCGGAAGCAAGTCGCTTTCAATCCCACGCTCGGCCAGTGAATACCCAATCTCCAGTGCACTTATTGGGTAGACGCTATTGGCTTTGCGAAGCTGGTCCGCGGTGATCTCTGATACACCAATGTGGCGAACTTTACCTTCTTTAACGAGGTCGGCGACTGTGCCGATGATGTCTTCTACCGGTACACTGTCATCCATCCGGCTGGGTTGGTATAAATCAATGGTTTCGATTCCCAAACGGGTTAGTGAGTAGTTTATAAAATTCTTAATGGCGATGGGACGCAGATCTAGTCCTAGCCAATGTCCATTATGAAAGATCGCTCCAAATTTTACGCTGATAAACGCCTCGTCACGTCTCCCTTTTATGGCTTTGCCCACCAGGATCTCATTATGACCAGCTCCATAAAAATCGCCGGTGTTCAAAAAATTAATGCCATTATCCAATGCTTCATGGATCGTAGCAATGCTTTCCGTCTCATCAGGAGTTGATCCTCCCCAGATAGATGACATGCGCATACAGCCCAAACCTAGTTTGGATACTAAAGGCCCATTTTGGCCTAATTGAATTGTTGTGCTATTTTTCATGATTTAAAGTTCTGAATTTAAATCATGCGAAATTTGTCTGCACGGCTCAATATGCATGTCTATACGGCTCATGGAAAACCGGGTTCCAGATAATAATCCTACATGGAGACCTGCTAAACGGAAATGTAAATAAGGCCGGATATCTTAATCTTGTAAATCAGAGTTATTCCGTACCAATTTTTGCATAAAGAAACCAATTATCAAATTTAAGGCAGGCAAGTTTCACTTTTTGTAAAGGCTATACCATTTTCATAAGATATCGAGTCAGGTTTAGAGAATACCGCTTTGTTGTCTACAACTTTAACTTCGCCGGTTCCTTCAACAAAACCCGTTTGTGTTTTTTTGAATATCACCTCACGTACAGAAGTGCTTCCTTCAGACTGAAAAGTATAGTCACCTTTTAAGATCTTTCCGTCAAAATGGCCATTAAAAGTGCCTTTAGAATCATCTTTCTCTGAAAAATTATAAATAATTGATCCTTCTATATCGTTTTTATTAACGGCGGTAATGGCGAGTTGAAAAGTGTCTTTATTGACTGTGTACAGGTAACAACCTTTTATAGAGGTCTCAGTGCTGTCTGCTGCGGCTTGGTTGCTAGCAGAACTATCTTGTTTAGATGGCGTACAGCTGTACAGACCGGTTAGCAATATGGATAGGGCAAATAAATTTTGTTTAACGCTCATGATTAATTTTTCTTTGCTTGTACAAATATGGTTCCAATACTTCCAGATCTCTCTGATAGTGAAATGCATCTTTTAGCAAAAGTAATTATTCAACCATTCAACGATTCATTTTGCCTGTTTATCGAAAGCCAAATGATTTTAAGCCAATCCTGCTGCATCTTTAAACCATGAAAAGAGCAATATCGCTTAAATAAAAAACTTTGAATCATGAAAACTAACATTGGAATTACAGAAAAAAACACAGACGCAGTTGCTGCAGAATTGGCTAAATTATTGGCAGACGAATTTGTATTGTATACCAAAACAAGAAATGCACATTGGAACGTTACAGGTGATAATTTTCACGCAAACCATATTTTCTTCGAAAACCAGTACAAACAACTCGATGAATTAACTGACAGTGTAGCCGAACGTATGCGCAAAATCGGTCATTTTGCACCTGCAACAATGAAAACTTATTTAGAACTTACTCACCTTACCGAATACAGCGAAAGAACTAATGATGGTTTAGGTTATATGGCAGACCTCTTAAGGGACCACGAAAGCATCATTGAATTTTTACGTGGCAATATCGTTCCTTTTGCAGAAAAATATAAAGATTACGGCACCAGCGATTTTATTACCGGACTAATGGAAACACACGAGGAAATGGCCTGGATGATCCGTTCTTACTTCAGATAATTGATTCTGAAAAGAATAAAATAAATGGAATAGTTATATTTGAATCACAAATAAACTATCTCTATGAAAGCGCTGATTGTTGACGACAATAATATTGCAAGAACCACTTTGGCCCATTTGGCGAAACAAATTCCAAATCTTGTTATTGTAAATGAATATAATAATGCCATAGAAGCCTATCACCATTTGCAGAACAATCAGGTCGATTTGATCTTCCTGGATATTGAAATGCCCGAAATGACCGGAATAGAATTGACCAGAAACCTGGTAAGCAAGGATATTATTATCATTTTTACGTCTTCAAAAAAGGAATATGCGCTTGAAGCTTTCGAACTGAATATTGCTGATTACCTGTTGAAACCTTTTACGCCGGCCCGGTTTTTACAGGCGGTTAATAAAGCCCAGATTATATTAGACAGTAAAAAAGAGCATGTGCAGTTTGATAAGGAAGAGTTCATCTTCGTCAGAGATTCAAATATTACAAGACGATTGAGTCTGGATGATATTTTTTATGCGGAAGCAATGGGTGATTACGTAAAGTTCTATACTTCAGAAAAAATGTTTGCCATACATGGTACAATGAAAGCTGCTGAAGAACGCCTGCTGAAAAATAATTTTATCAGGGTTCACCGCTCTTATATTGTAGCGGTTGGTAAAATAGACACATTGCAGGATGGCGGGGTCGTAATCAATGGAAAATTTATTCCTGTTGCCGATGCTTATCGAAAAACACTCAATGCAAAAATGAATGTTTTTTAATTGAGGTGTTCATTTGTTTAGCCATGCAATGCGTTTGAGCTGAGGCGTTCCTATCATCAATTTATACATTAGTTTATGATCAATATCTTTACAGTGATGGGCAATAAACGTTTTGCTTACCTGATTGTGTTTACATTCATTGCTGATTCGATTCTCCTCATCGCGTTGCAAATTAATTCGGCCCAGAATACCAGGGCCCTGATCAACAACAACAACATACTCTTAAAGGAATTGCGTTCCAGCAATCACCTGAGGGAGATTGACCGTGACATCTTAGGAGTAGAAAGTAGAATAAGGGCCTCTATAGCTACAAATGATACGACACACCTGGAAGGGGTAGACCAGAAGGTAGACCAGGTAGAAAACTTTCTCGATTCGCTTTCAAAAGATAATGTTGATACAAGGGAAGAAGCGCTGATCCATCGGCTAAGCGTTCTGGCATTGGACAAAAAAGTAGTGAAGGAGAAACTTTTACGTCGCTATCTTTCTATTGGAAACATGGACGATCGAAGTTCCATCGCCAATCCGCGGGCGAGAAGAATTTCCAACGAAATCACATCAATTACGGCGAAAATTTATGAAAGCCGGCAATTGAATATGGTAAAACTGAGCAGACAGAGCGAAGAAATGGGGAGAAAGGCAAGGCTCTATGACATTTCCATCCTGGCATTGCTTGTTGTAAGTGGCGCCATCATTGGATACCATATCGTCCGCCAGTTTCGCCGTCAACATTTATTGATTAAAGAACTGGCCATTTCTGAGGAGAAAGCATCGGTGGCTGCGCAGACAAAAGAAAATTTTCTGGCCAACATGAGCCACGAAATCAGAACACCTTTAAGCGGTATTTTAGGGTTTACCAACTTACTGCAAAAAAGGCCCATGGATACGACTTCTGCCGAATTTGTTTCTTCTATCCAGCGTTCAGGAGAAAATCTGATGGCCATCATCAATGACATTCTCGACCTCTCCAAAATTGAAGCGGGCATGATGCGCATCACGCCGGGGACATTTAGTATCAATGGTTTAATCAATTCTTTGGAAACGCTTTTTCAGGAGCGAGCAAGAGAAAAGGGTTTGGCCATATCCAGCAAAATAGATTCATCCGTTGCAGATACACTAATCGGCGATGCCACAAGATTGACTCAAATATTGGTTAATTTGATAGGTAATGCCATTAAGTTTACCCAGCACGGGAAAATCAATATTGAAGTCTATAAAAAAGAACAAACAGGAAGTAAAATAACGGTCGGTTTTAAGGTTGCTGATACTGGAATAGGCATTGATAAGGAAAAATTAAACGAGGTTTTCGAACGGTTTAACCAGGGCGAAGATTCTATAACCCGAAATTACGGAGGTACAGGTTTGGGTTTATCTATTGTGAAAAATCTGATTTTGTTACAAAATGGAAATATTGAAGTAAGCAGCGAACAGGGAAAAGGAACGACCTTTAATTTTCATATTCCTTATGACATTGCTGAGCATCAACTCCCTGTAATACCACCTGTAAATACCAGTTATTTTAAGGATAAATCAAATGCGCCATTGCGGGTTTTGGTTGTCGATGATAATGCCATTAATCAAAGTTTAATGCAGCACTTATTATTGCAATGGAATATCGATTTTGATATTGTATCCAATGGTCTGGAAGCAATTGAACAACTCTCTGGTCAAACCTACGACCTGGTGTTGATGGATATCCAAATGCCAAAGATGGATGGATATGCAGCCACGCAGCACATACGCGATGTGCTGAAATCAGAGATTCCGATCATCGCTATGACGGCACATGCAATGGCAGGAGAAAGAGAAAAATGCCTCAGTCGCGGGATGAACGAATACCTTTCCAAGCCGATTAATGAGGAAAAATTGTTTAAGTTTATATCCGAATTCGGCCTTGAAAACGCACAACAAAAAGAAAAAAAAGCGGTAGAAATCACCACCCGCTTTCAGTATCTCGATCTTGCTTATATGCGTTCAATAAGCGGTGGAGATACAGATTTCGAAAAAACAGTTACCCAACAATTTATTGATAACGTACCACTTCATTTGCAGGAGCTTTTAAGCGCCTATCAAAGCCATGATTTTGTAACAGTAAACCATAGGGCCCATGATTTTAAAACCAGCATTGCCATGATGGGATTATTGACAATCTTAGAAGAGAAACTAGATGTGCTTGAAGTTGCGGCCGAACAAAAGGCATCATTACAGCAGGTTTTAGAAGATTTAAAAAGTGTTTTAACCATTGCAGTTGCTGAAGCTAAAAATTTTTTACAACAGTTATAAAAGAAAAATAAAATGGATCTATTTTCACCCAAAACCTTTCGCAGTCTCACTTTAAAAAACAGGATTGTATTATCCCCTATGCAGCAATACAGTGCACAGAACGGAATCCCGGGAAACTGGCATCTGGTACATTTGGGCAGCCGTGCCGTTGGTGGAGCGGGTTTAATCATTACCGAATGCACGGCCGTATCTCCTGAAGGACTGGCGACCTTAAGCGATGTAGGCATCTGGAATGAGGAGCAAAAAAATGCCTGGAAAACCATTGTGGATTTTGTTCACGAACAGGATAGCAAAATCGGTATTCAGCTTTGGCATGCCGGAGGAAAGGGCAGTCTGAAACACCCCAATGAAGGTATGAAACCCTTAAGCCTGGAAGAAGGAGGTTGGATTGTAAAAACCTGTTCTGCAACAGAACTGAATGGTGTACTATCGCAGGAGCTAACGATTGCCGAGATTGATGAATTAAAAGTAAAATTTGTTGATGCCGCACGTCGTGCTGTTGACGCTGGTTTTGATACAATTGAAATTCACGCCGGCCACGGTTATTTGTTTCATCAGTTCTATTCAGCAGTTATTAACAAAAGGAAGGATGAATATGGCGGAACTTTTGAAAACCGGATCCGTCTTCTGGTGGAAACCATAAGAGAAATAAGAAAAGCAATTCCAGAGGGCATGCCTTTGCTGGTTAGAATCTCCGCAGTAGATTACATAGATACTGCAGATGCCTGGACTTTGGAAGATAGCGTTGCCCTTTCCAAAATACTGAAAGAAAACGGGGTGGATTTTATTACCGCATCTGGCGGAGGATTTACAAATGTAAGTCGGGATAAGGTTTTTCCTGGCTATCAGGTTCCTTTTGCAACCGCCATCAGGGAACAAGTGGGCATTGCCACAGGCGCTGTCGGCATGATTACCGATGCAAAACAAGCAAATGAAATTATTGCTGATGGCAAGGCGGATCTTGTTGTGATTGCCAGGGAACATTTGCGGGATCCTTATTTTGCCATACATTCGGCTAAGGAGTTGGAAATGGACATCGAAGTACCATGGCAATATAAAAGGGCTTTCAATTAGATTTATCAACGCGTCTCGCTATGGAAAATTCAGGTGCCTCTGTCGTAATTACCCACCATATACTGGAAGGTAAACAAAAAGAATACGAAAAATGGTTAGATGAAATCTTACCTGTTTCTAAACATGCAACAGGTTTTATTGATTTGCAGATCGTAAGACCTATTCCTAAATTGACATTTGTTTATACTGTTATTATCCGCTTTGATACCATTGATAACCTAAAAAGCTGGATGGAATCTCAAGACCGGAAACAACTCATTGAAAAGGCAAGCCCTTTCTTCAGAAAGAATGACAGATATCAAATAAAATCTGGCCTGGATTTTCTTTTCAATGCAGAAAATGAAGGTCATAAGGTGCCCGTTCGCTGGAAACAGTATCTGGTTACCTGGTCGGCAATTTATCCCTTATCACTAATTATTCCGGTTTTGTTGCTGCCGTTTCTAAGATGGCTGGGCATTCCGCTTAACCATTATTTTGATGCCTTTATAAATTCTGGTTGTATTGTTTTGCTGATGGTTTATGTGGTGATGCCAAACTACACAAGGTTAATTAAAAAATGGCTGTTTAAGTGAGCTGATAATAGCTAAAGTCGAATTTATTTATCATTAGATCTAAAGAATCACTGCTGTATGGCGGTGATTTTTGTTTTTAGTGCAGTTTAGTAAGCAACATCTCATATTCCAACGATTCTTTTTGCCTGTTCACCGAATTAAGAATTAAAAGGCCCTGATTCTGCGATAGATTTACAGCAGGAAAACAAAAAAATATTTAATCAACCAAAAAGACCGTTATGAATACAGCATCACTTAACTTCAAATACGAACTGGAAAAAAAAGTACCCCGCACCAATGATGGTGGAACAACACGAGGTGCATCAGTTACAGATTTCCCTGCTTCAATCGGCATTGCAGGAGTTTCAATGAGATTGCAGCCGGGCAGTATGCGTGAATTACACTGGCATGCCAATGCTGCAGAATGGGCTTACGTAATTTCGGGAACTGTTCGTACAACAATTATTCATCCTGATGGCCATAGTTATATCGATAATTTTGAACCTGGTGATGTATGGTATTTCCCAAAAGGATACGGTCACTCGATCCAGGCGACTGGAACGGAAGAATGCCACTTTATCTTGATTTTTGATAACGGTAATTTTTCTGAAGACCATACCTTCAGTGTTACAGATTTTGTTTCATCTGTTCCTCCTGAGATTGTTGCCCAGAATCTGGGTTTAACATTAGAAGAAGTTGCCGCACTACCACAAAAAGAAGCCTATTTCGCCGCAGGTTTGGTTCCAGATGAATTGTCATTCAATGCTTCTGCCCGTCCTGACGAATCAGATATCCAGTTAACAAGTTTCCATCGGTATCCTTTACATGCTCAACAGCCAAGAATTGTGCCTGGAGGCGGTTTACAGCGATTGGTTTCGAGTAAGGAATTTCCGATCAGTACCACTATGGCCGGTTCTGTTTTAGAGCTTCAACCGGGTGCACTTAGGGAAATGCACTGGCATCCCAATGCAGATGAGTGGCAATATTATATTTCCGGACAAGCAGAGATGTCTGTTTTCCTGGCAGAAAGTACCATTGTTACCGATCAATTTAGCGCTGGCGATGTAGGTTATGTTCCGATGGGCGCAGGGCATTATATCAAAAATACAGGCGACACAGTTTGCAAAATTCTGATTGGGTTCAACAGCGGTCATTACGAATCGATTGATTTAAGCCAATGGCTTTCCGGAAATCCCAAAGACGTGGTTGTTACCAATTTCGGTTTGAAAGCATCTGAAATAGAAAAATTTCCGACTGATAAAATATTCATTCAACCTAAAAAGTAATTCAATCATTTATTAATCCATTAAATCTCTTGTTATGATTATCAGAACCCTTAAAAAAGCAGCTTACATTGGTTTATATGTATCGATGCTTATTACAGCACCACAATTATCATTTGCACAGACAACCACACAAACAGCAGCTGTAAACACGTCGAAAATCTGGGGAAAAGTTGACGGCATTACCATCGAAGGAATGGTGCAGGGACCTTCAACCGAAAATACCCAATTGCAAATCGCATGTGTTTTTGAATATACGGAAGGTGATATCTTCAATTCGCCACCCGCTTTACCAGAAGCTGTTAACGGAATGGTTCATTTGGACAAAAGTTTAAATGGACTTATCACAGACCTCAGGAAATCCGGCAAATTCGCAGGTCATTCATTAGAAACTATATTAATCATACCACCTTCAGGAACCATTGGTGCAAAAAAATTATTGCTTATCGGATTGGGCGACCGGAACAAGTTCACTCCCGGACTCATGCAGCAGGTTGCCACCGTTGGAATGGAAGAAGCATTGCGCCTTGGGGTTACAGAATATGCCTTTGCATCTGATCTGAAAGATGCCGGGATAGATTCACCAACTGCAGAAGTTGCAGGATATGGTGTTACCGGAGCAATCAATGCCTACCGTACCCAGGTTTATCTGAAGAATAAAAAGATGTCGAACCTTAAACCCATAAAGAAAATAACTTTACTGGCAGGCCCCGCTTTCTTCGTTACCGCCGGTGAAGGAATCACGAAAGCAATTGCAGCTTTTAATAATTAATTGTTCGTCAGTAGCATTAACTAATTGTCCAATTTTTTACAGATGGAACAGTCAATAATTCCTACGTCAGGCCTGTACGCTTCCTTTGACACTGCGAGGATGCAGGAGCGGTTCGCCATATTTCTTGCCCTAATTGCTGGATATATTGATGCAACGGGGCTGATCAAGTGGAAAACCTATGTATCCTTTATGAGTGGGAACACGACACAATTAGGTGCCGCTCTGGCTAAAGGAAATTCAGGGATTGTATTCACATCGCTGACTGCAATTGCATCTTTTCTCCTCGGAGTTTATGCGGGTACCTGCCTGGCCTTCTGGAAAAGAAACCGAATGAAAAGGTTGCCTGTTTTTATTGTTTCAGGGGTATTGGCTTCTTATACAATATTTACTTTTTATCATACCATCAACGTTGGCCAATCTATAGGGATCATTACTTTTTCAATGGGAATTATGAATACGATCGTAACTTCAGTAGGTAACCAGAAGATAAACACGGATTTTGTTACAGGTACATTGAACAGTTTGGCTAGAAATACAGCCATATGGAGTATGACCAATAACGAAATCGAAAGAAAACAAAGCAAATCCAGTTCAATCCTTTTATTGCTTTTATGGGCTGGGTTTTTATCTGGTGCAGCTGGTGCTACTTTTTTGCTTCCCGTTTTGGCGAACTGGACGCTGATTCTTCCCGCATCTTTATTGCTCGTCAGTTCAGTGTTCATTCCAATCCAATTATTAAATGCAAAACCTTAGTAAAACAAAATAATTATGTCACTAAAACCAGCGGTCAGCAATACCGACCATGCACAAGGCAATTTAAATGCCGATCTTGTTATCGTAGAATACGGAGATTACCAATGCCCTTATTGTGGCGCCGCTTATCCTGTTCTTAAAGAATTGATGAATCAGTTTGGAAGTCAGATTAAATTCGTTTTCAGGAACTTCCCACTATCTGAGATGCACGAATATGCAAGAGCTGCGGCACTAGCTGCGGAAGCTGCGGCTTTACAGAATAAATTTTGGGAGATGCATGATGCCATTTACGAAAATCAGCAAAATTTGAACGAGCATTTACTGTTGGAGTTGGCAGAAGAATTGAAACTGGATATTCCTCAATTCAAAAGTGATCTGAAAAGTTCAGCATTGAAAGCCAAAGTTGATGAAGATTTTGAAAGTGGAGTGGTAAGCGGAGTAAATGGAACACCTTCATTCTATGTTAATGGTAAAAAGTTTGAAGGCGGTGCTGAGGACTTATTTCAACTGGTTGGTGCAGATATAAAATAACCGAGTCAAATCTAAAGAAATTTAAATTAGCTCAATAACATCAGACAATTATATCATAGGTCAAGATTTATAGACTTTTACCAGACTACTTTTGACAAAGAATAAAATAAAAACCTTCAAAATAAATTAATTTACAAAAACTAAAAACTTAAGATTATGAGTACGCTAAAATTAAAAGACGGAACAGAGATTTTCTACAAAGATCAAGGTCAGGGACCAACTTTAATGTTTCACCATGGATGGCCTTTATCATCAGATGACTGGGATGCACAAGTTATTTTTTTCTTGCAAAGAGGCTTTAGAGTGATCACACATGATAGAAGAGGTCACGGCCGTTCCAGCCAGAATATTTATGGCCATGATATAGAAACATATGCTGCTGATGCCGCTGAGTTGGTCGAATTTCTGGATTTACAGGACGTTGTTCACATCGGGCATTCTACAGGTGGTGGCGAAGTAATCCGCTATGTGAATAAATATGCCAATGGCAGAGCTAAAAAAGCAGTATTAATCAGTGCTGTTCCACCGATAATGGTGCAAAGCGACAGCAACCCGGATGGCGTACCAATGTCTGTTTTCGATGGCATCAGAGATCAAACGCTTAATAATAGACAGCAGTTTTACATCGATTTAACTTTCCCATTCTACGGTTACAACAGGGAGGGTGCAGTTGTGAAAGAAGGTGTGCAAAGAAATTGGTGGAGACAGGGCATGATGGGCGGCATAGTGGCACATTATGAAGGCATAAAGGCATTTTCTGAAACTGATTTCAATGAAGATTTGAAAGCAGTTGATATTCCTGTTTTGGTATTACATGGAGAAGATGACCAGATTGTTCCATATCAAAATGCCGGCGTTAAGTCTGCTAAGTTGTTAAAAAATGGTAAACTGATTACCTATCCGGGATTTCCTCACGGTATGCCAACTACAGAAGCAGCAACAATTAACAAAGATATTTTAGAATTCATCCAATCGTAATTCCGGATCGATATTGCTTTGACCACAATATCTGATTTATAAATTACTTAAGCCCATTCTGTTAAACAGCATGGGCTTTTTTAATGTCGTACGTCACTGTTTTGGTTTTAATGTACTGCATATATTTATTTGGAAAGCTGAAAAGGTAGTGCAATTGATTTGCTAAAAATCCATACTATGGTATAGATAAATAGCCTGATTATTGTGAAAAATATTTGTGATGGGAAAAATGTACAAGACACTTGTCTTTATGTCCATTCCCTGGAGCCAGCATTCTCCCCACCTTTGTATTGTCAACAAACAACAAATATTTCAAACATTAATTTAAAAAAAGCAACAATGAAAAATCTAATCTTAACAACAAGCCTGATCATTACTTTAATTACAAGCCAATTCGCTTTTTCACAAACCAAAAGAACTCCTGCCTCTGCCGGAAGAGCAGAATATATAGAAGTTGAACCTGGTGTGAAACTTCATGTAACCGATCTTGGCGTAGGACAACCAATCGTACTGATTCACGGATGGCCACTTAGCGATGAAATGTACGAATATCAATACCAGTACCTGGTAAGAAAAGGTTTCAGGGTAATCGGTATTACATTACGAGGTTTCGGTAAATCTGATAAGCCTTATGGAAAATACAATTTTGATGTTTTTTCTGATGATATTTATGCTGTTCTTCATACCTTAAAAATAGAAAATGCTGTCTTAGGTGGTTTCTCAATGGGCGGTGCCGTTACCATACATTATGTAAATAAATATAAATCTGCACATGTAAGCAAGCTGGCGCTATTTGCAGCAGCGGCACCATCATGGAAACAACGCGCAGATTACAACTACGGAATATCTGAAGAAGGTGCTGCCGGACTGATCAAACAAACCTTGACCAACAGAGAAGACCTGATAGGTGGATTAGGTGCTGCATTTGCGGCTAAAGGCACAACACTTCCAAAAAATACAGAGAAATGGTTAGAGAGTATCAATCTATCAGCAAGCCCTTATGTAGTTACCGAATCTATCAGTGCCTTAGGCGATTTGGATTTGCGCCCCGTGCTTAAAAACATCACTATCCCTGTAGCCATTTTCCAGGGCACAAAAGATCAATTGATTGATTTTACCCTTGCAGAACAATTACAAAAAGGTTTGAAAAACTCATACATTGTGAAATTTGAGAATAGCGGACATGCACTTTTTGTAGAGGAGGTGGATAAATTTAATACTGAACTTGAGAAATTTGCGAAAAAATAGTCACAATGGTTCCCTGTAGGTTTGTAATTACCTGCAGGGAATTTTTGTTTTAGCCAGTATTAAAATCATCACAAAGAATATTTTATCTTTAACTCACCTGATTAGCACTATTATGAAACAAAGCATTTTTGACGAAAACCTTAAAACCATCGGCATGTTAAGTGTTGATTTACAAAGTATCGAAGTCATTAATTCTGAAGCATATAAATCCTATATCAAGGTGCTTTATCTTAACGAAGGATTTGAAATAAAAGTAGATTTCAATATATATAACACTTCTGGTCCGACACTATTCTTTATCAGTCCTAATCAGGTACTGAGCATCGAAAAACCTGGTGAGCAATCTGGTCGCCTGGTTTTTTATAACCGCGACTTTTATTGCATACAGTTGCATGATGAAGAAGTTGCCTGCGATGGGCTCTTGTTTAATAACATCAACAATATGCCAATGACGGTGATACCCGAGCAGGATGCTACTTTTATTGAATACCTGTTTTCGAGGATGGAAGACGAATTTGAATTGAAGGATGGCTCGCTGGAAGAAATGATCAGAACTTATCTTAAACAGCTCTTGATCAAGTCGACCCGATTATGGAAAGTACAGCATTTAGAGGGGGTGATGGCGGCCAGACCCAATAATGACCTTGAGTTTTTTAGGAAATTTACACAATTGGTTGAAGCTCACTATAAACAGAAGCATCATGTTGCCGACTATGCCGACTTGTTACTGATTGCACCAAAAACCCTCACCCATAGATTTAAGCGGCTGGGACTTCCTCAACCGAACGAAATCATTAAGAACAGGATAATATTAGAGGCAAAGCGGCTTTTGGTGCATACCGATAAATCTGCAAAAGAGATCGCTTATAGCTTAGGCTATGACGATCCTGCATACTTTAGCAGGTTGTTTTTGATTAAAACCGGCGAACCACCATCTGGCTTCAGGTCTAAGTACCTAAGTGTGCAGGAAACGAAACAGCAATAATCTTTCGTACTTCGGTTACAGATTTCAGGTAAAGCACTCGTTTGTCACCCAGAGTATTGTCGAACGGCCTAGTTTTGTGTTTTTGGCTTAATAAAATCTCCTAAATAACTGCACTCTCCAGCTGCAACAGCATAATAAGGCGTTTTTGCATAATTAAATCTTAATTCTTTAAGGTAAGGGTTGTTGTAATTCGCCTTGATAAAGTTTCTCCATTTTACATCCTTTTTATCGTAATAATAAAATGAAAGTGGGTTTGCATTCATGATGATTTGTTTTTGCAAACATTTTGCCAGCATAAAGGTACATTTTGCTTTAAAATCGACATTGGTACTTAGTGCCCTGGCCTTTAAATACCATGCTTTTGCGGTTTGCGCTTTTTTGTAATCGCCATCGTATACATATTTTGCCGGGTTACTATTGTCGTATGATGACCAATCGTAACTGATTAAAAACCAACTGTTGCCATAGTAACCGGTTTGGTAAACCGCATTAGCCATTTTATAATAGTAAAGTGCAGCATTCTTTTTATCGCTAATGGTTAATTTCTGCAAGCGGAGCATTTCTGCAGCAAAAGCCTTTTTGGTAATAGATGCTTTGGCTGTTACATACTTTTTAGGGAAATCGTTGATGGTCTCAATAAAAGGATTGGCATAAAGTTTTGCGTTGGATTCATCTCCGTACCAGTTCTCCGGATTGAAGTATTTATAAGCTGGCGAAACCTTTGCAAACATCTGCACAGCTTTATCATATTGATGTGTTCGCAGATAAGTAGTGCCATAAAGTTCATAAAAATCATCGTTTTTAAGCTGATTTAAAGCCGAAGCCAATAAACCGGTAACATCGTTACCTGCGGACTTGGTTTTATAAACAGCTAAGCCCTGCATACTTTTCGGACTTAAGTTTTTCTGCCAAAAAGCAATGCTCTGGTAGCTCATATTCTGGAAAAGAGAGTTCTCTTTCAGGGTTTTAAATGTTAGATCACCTTTAACCATTGCTAGTGCTGCTTTTGCAGTATCGCCCATATTCAAATAAGCTGGTGCCAATATTTGTTGGTAGAAATTCCTGGTCGTTCTGCTAAAGCGCTTTTCAGCCTGATCGCTATCATAATACTGTCCGTTTGACTGACTTTTATTTTCTGCGAAACGTTTTTCGTCCAGCCATTTTAAAGTAGGCAATAGGTCATTTTCATTAAAAGGATTGCCTTTTTTGATGTTTTTAGCCTTAATTAATAAATCGGTAATGCGATATTGGTCGCGCAATCTTTCTGGTAATTTATCAGGTTTTAATAGCGCAAGGTAATTTGAAGCCATGAAATCTTTATTCTCCATCCACGATAAGTAGGCAGCTGTTAATGTACCCAATTCTGGCTGTGGATATTTCTTCTCCGTGGCCAGTTTTACGGCAAAATTCCTGATTTCATTCAGGTGTTTTAAGTTAATATTTTTTAAACTGTCTTTATATTTAGGATTGCCGTTATCCGAAAAGTAATAGTTATAACCAATTTTGGCAATGTCGTTTGCTTCAATAAGATCTTGCTCTAACTTATTTACTTCGCGTACCAGTAATGTTCCGTTCAGCTGGCTTTTCGGTTCATACTGATAAACTTTATTCAAACTTTCTATTCCCGAATCGGCATTTCCGAATCCGTTAATGGCCCAGATATTGGCTTTTTCGTTATTGGTTTTGGCATATTTTAAAGCACCTTGAACGGGCGAACTGGTATAATAATAATTTTTATAAGCTTGTATCCTCCGCTCCGGATTGCTGGCGAAAACTTTGGAAAATAAAAAGGCAGATTCTTCCGGATTACCCAGCCTGCGAACCGATCCGGCATATAATGCCAATGCCCAACCCTTAATTGCACTGTTTACCTTACTGGTTTTAATATACGTTTCGTAAGTTGATTTGCTCTCCGTATGCAGACCTGCAAAATGAAACATACGTTCAGACTGGTAAGCATAACGTAATTTCAGAAAATCGTCTTTTGCAGCTTCCGTTAATTTTAAAGCTTCTTTGGCTTTGTCAGTCATTGCGGCTGTATCGCGTGGTTTTGGATCCCAAAGGTCGAAATTTACATTGGCTAAAGGTTCGCAGCTCTTGGCGAAAAGGTAATACTTTAAGGGCTCCTTGCGCTTGCTTAATGCTTGAATAAAACTGTTTTGTTGTAAACTATCGGGTAGTTGTGAAATGTTGCCGTCAAAATTTACCAGCTTTACATCAGTGGCACTGTCTGTTTTATACATTACCTTTAATACATCCTCTTTTTTAACATTAAGGTATTTAGCCCATTCGCGGCTATTGATATCTGGCTCACTTTCTACATTCGTTTCGCTATTCAGGTAAGCCATCTGGTTGTAGGCAAAAGGAGAATATTCATCACCTTCAACATTATTGTGAAAATAAGTGATGTAATAATCGTAAGGATCTATTTCACCGCCACAGGCAAGATTTATTGCAATTTCGCCGAAAAAGGTAATCAGGAATATACTAAAAACTAGCGATAATTTTTTGAAGGTTTTCATTGGTAAAATGTTTTAAAAGGTCGGTGTCTAAATGGTAGAAAACGAGATTCCGGTCTCTTGGAGTCAAATATCGGGATAAAAATTTGGAGGTAGCAAGTAAATCTTTAGCGGAAACCTGTTCCCATCTTACCACATCTCCTTTTTTCAGCCCAGCGGCGGGATAATCAGTCAGTAAGTCGTATAGAATGGAATTTTCGCGCTGTTTAAAAAGCTTCTTGTCATCGATCTGAGTTTTGCCGATCCGCTTAGAAATACCTGCATATTTTCCGTTTCTGAATACCACCGCCCATTCAAAAAGAGGTAAGGCAACATCAAGAGGCAAGGGGTATTGGTCAAGGTAATCTTTGAGGTATAAATCCATTTCATGCTGATCCAATATCGAATTTTGATCACCGTATTTACGCAGGTTACCCATGTTGTAACACATTAAAATAGCCTTTTCTACTGGCGGCACACCGCTTGATACAATGTTTTTAACCTGATGCAAGCGCAGAGTTACCGAAATGGTCTTTCCCTTTAAAAGCGGATTCGCCTTTAATTGTTCGAGAAATTTAAAATACCTATTTCTGGTGCCTTTCGTCCAATCGCAATCAATCTGAAGTTCACGATAACCTCGCTTTCCGGCCTGTTTTACCTTTGCAGCTACAAATTTGGCAATTCGATCGGCCATTACGATAGTTTGCAGGGTGTCAATCTTATTAAAAACCTGGTTAACAATAAACACTACAGGTATAATGTCGGGTCTTTTAGGTATGGGATCCGAAAATTTAATTGGCGAAACAGGTACTGGAAGTTGCAGATCGGGATTAAAATCTACATCCATGATCCGTACATACAAAGATTTTGATTTAAACTGATTGAGATAAGCCGTTTCTGCCTTCTTATTCTGGTAATCTGTTTTCCAATAATAAAATGTAGGGTTAACAACTGTTTTTTGTTTGCAGCCAAAGAAGAGAAATATAAAAATAACTAAAATACTTATCTTGTGCATATCAATTTTATTAGCAAAAGTACTATAAAATGCGGGCAGTTTTACAAAGAGTTACACAAGCAAGTTGCACCGTTAATGGTGAGATTACAGGAGCAATTGAAACTGGATTTTTAGTGTTATTGGGAATAGAGGATGCCGATACTTTAGAAGATCTGGATTGGTTAGCACAGAAAATTATCGGCATGCGTGTTTTTGGTGATGAAAACGGCATGATGAACAAAGCACTTGCCGATGTGAGCGGAGATATTTTACTAATTAGTCAGTTTACATTATTCGCATCGACCAAAAAAGGGAACCGTCCAGGTTTTACAAGGGCCGCGCGACCAGATGTAGCCATTCCGCTATATGAGAAAATGATCGAAAAACTATCGGCTTTATTGGGTAAAAAAGTAAAAACCGGAATTTTTGGTGCCGATATGAAAATAGCTTTGTTAAATGATGGTCCGGTTACGATTTTGATTGATACAAAAAATAAGGAATAATTTTGAACATTATGGGCGTAACTTATTAAGCCTTGAATGGTCAAAAAACAATATTAATTTATTCCAAACTTTTAACCTAAGCTAATATGAAGGATAAAAACCCGAGCCGTTTAACTGAATATGGTTGTCTGGTATTTTTTTTAGGGCTAAAACTAATTTTATCTTTTGTATTGGTTAATTCGGTTTACGAATTACAACGTGATGAATTCCTGCATTTAGATCAGGCGAATCACCTGGCTGCAGGTTTTACCTCAGTTCCGCCTTTAACCTCGCTTTTTTCATGGCTGATTAAAGCTTTTGGCAATGGTGTTTTTATGGTAAAGCTAGTGCCTGCATTAATAGGAGCCATAACCATATTGTATTGCTGGAAAATTATCGATTTTTTAAAAGGGAATTTATTGGCCAAATGTTTGGTTGCCGTAGCCTGTATATGTTCTTCTCTGCTTAGGCTAAATACCCTTTACCAGCCCAACTCTTTCGATGTTTTATCGTGGACTGCGATATTCTATTATTTGCTGAGATATTTCGATCAAAAAGAAGCTAAATATCTGTATGCTTTTGCTGTTTTTGTGGCTTTGGGATTTTTAAACAAGTATAATGTTCTTTTTCTGATAATTGGTTTGTTACCAGCTATAGTTATTTCCTCAAATCGAAAAATATTTGCTGATAAACACCTTTACCTATCAGTTTTACTGGCGCTTTTAATTATTTTTCCCAATATAATCTGGCAGATTAACCATCACTTCCCCGTGTTAACCCACATGAAACTTTTGCGGGCCACGCAATTGGTGCATGTAAACCGGATCGATTTTTTTATCGGACAGTTTCTCTTTTTTATCAGTTCAATTTTTATCCTTCTGGCAGGGATAGGAAGTTTGATTTTTTATAAAGATTTCAGGAAATACAGCTGGATTATTTTGACCTATATCATTACCCTAATCGTATTTAGCTATTTTAAAGCAAAAGATTATTATGCCTTGGGTTTATACCCGGTTTTATTGGCTTTTGGTGCTGTTTATTTATGTCGGGTTTTAGCGAAGAAACCTATACTTACGGGTTTATTGTTCGCTTTTAATATAGGCACGTTTATTTACCTGTTACCACTTTTGATGCCGGTTTATAGTCCTGACGAAATTATTGCGCACCATAAAAGGTTCGAGCGGGTTGGGGCATTGCGCTGGGAAGATGGAAAAAATCACGAGTTGCCGCAGGATTATGCCGATATGCAGGGCTGGAAAGAATTGGCTGCACTTGTTGATTCCGCTTACGGAAAAGTTAAAGATAAATCTACTCTGTTGATACGTGCCGATAATTATGGACAGGCCGGCGCAATCAATTATTATTCAAAATATAAAAATATCAATGCGGTATCGTACAATGCCGATTACCTGTATTGGTTTAAAATGGATAAGCCGGTTAAAGATTTAATTTTAATAGAATGGGCTGGTGATGAAGACCCTCAAAGGAAAAGAGAGCAACCATTATTTGATAAAATTACTAAAATTGGCGAATTGAAAAATCCTTATGCCAGGGAAAAAGGTGCGGCAGTTTTTTTACTGGAAGGTGCAAAAAAAGAAGTTACAGGTATCATAAAATCAGAAATAGAAGAAGAAAAAAATGACTATTAACGAAGCACAGGAAACGGTAGACCGTTGGATTAATACCACAGGTATCCGTTATTTTAACGAATTAACCAATACTGCCATTTTAATGGAAGAAGTTGGGGAGGTTGCACGGATTATGGCCCGTAAATATGGCGAACAGTCGTTTAAAAAGAGTGATGAAACCGTGAACCTGGCCGATGAAATGGCTGATGTAATGTTTGTTTTAATCTGTCTGGCTAATCAAACGGGTATCAACCTTACCGATGCTTTAGAAAAGAACCTCGAGAAAAAAAGCATACGCGATGCCGACAGGCATAAGAATAACGAGAAACTAAACCCCTAAATCCCCTGAAGGGGACTTATATCTAGTTATTCAAGCCCACTTTAGGGGGTTGGGGGTACGAACTCCATCAAACTTCTATAGGCTACAAAACGGTTTTTAAACTTTTCGTTTAATCCGGCTTGTAAAGCTGGTGCAAATGTTTCCTGATATTTGTTGTAGTTATCTAATGTTTCTACAACGTACTGTGTACAGTAAGTAACCCCTTCATTAGGTGAATCAACAACCTTTAATAAACGGTTAGAAACAAACAAACCTGTTGCCATCACTTCAGGGATGTGAACATCCTGCATCCACTGTAACCATTCTTCGGCTGCTGCATCTTCGAGGATGAGCGTAACATTATATAAAAACATGCAACAAAGGTAAATAATATATAAATGTTAAAAAATTGAGGAAAGCAGATTTTATTTCTTCAAATGTTATTGCCAAATTAAATTCATGGTACCCTTTATTTAGTGATACAAAATAACGCCACTCAAAAACAGATAACTCCACACGTAATTACATTTATGGGCTAATCACCTTGCCAGGGTTTTAATTTTAGCCGGAAATTGCTTCATTTTGTTGTTAATGTTAACTATCATTGCAATGGATGCATAAGTTATCTGCAGTATCATAATGATTACCATCACCACATCGTTAACTAAAGATCTTCAAGGAATTCTTGAACTTCAAAAGCAAAACCTAAAACAGGATTTAACTCCAGAGCAAATTAAATCGCAAGGCTTTGTTACGGTTTTGCACTCGCTTGATGATTTGGAAAAAATGCATCAGCATGAACCCAATATTATTGCAAAAGATGGTGAATTGGTGGTTGCTTATGTACTGGCAATGACTGAGCAGTCTAAAAGCGATATCCCAAGACTGGTTGAAATGTACGAAAGTTTCGATCACATCATATATCAGGAGAAACCCATTTCTAATTATCATTATATTGTAGTTGGGCAGGTTTGCGTAGCGCACGATTATAGAGGGAAAGGCTTATTTGATAAATGCTACAATGCTTATAAAGATTACTTTAAAAAGAAGTATGATTTCGCAATTACTGAAATTGCCAGTATTAATTTAAGATCTATGAATGCACACAAGCGTATCGGATTTGAAGTGATTTACACTTATACAGATAATAGCGATGTAGAATGGAATGTAGTGGTTTGGGATTGGAAAGCTTTTAATTAGTATCTTCATTCAAACGCTTCATTAAACATTATGACTACTGATTTTGTAACCTTTCAAAGATTTAATGACCGGACAGCAGCTTTAGCGCTAGCTGAAACATTTAGAGAAAACGGGATTGAGTGTGGATTGGAGGATGTTTCTGAAAACTTTGATGTTTCGTTTGCCAATAATGAAATCAATAAAGACTTTAGAATAAAGTTGAAGCCTGTCGATTTTGAACGGGCCGACACTTTGCTGCTGCAACTGGCAGAGAAAGATTTAGCAGATATCGATCCGGGTTACTATATTTTTGATTTTAGTAATGAAGAACTAGAAGAAATTATTGAAAAACAGGATGAGTGGAGCAGTTTAGATTTTTTACTGGCCAAAAAAATATTAAAAGAACGCGGTGTAGAGGTAAATGTTAGTCAGATGCAAGCATTTAAAGAAAAAAGGTTGGAAGCATTAGCTAAACCTGAAGAAAGTCCGAAGGTGCTGATTGTAGCGGGCTATATTTTGGCTTTTTTGGGCGGATTAATTGCCATCATTATCGGGGCTTATTTACGAACGCATAAAAGAACATTGCCTAACGGAGAACGGGTTTTTGGTTACGCCGCTTCTGACAGGGCGCATGGGGAAAGAATTTTGATTATCGGCGTCTTAGGATTGATACTTTCTGCTGTGTATCAGTTTATGAAATACATGTAATCAAAATTAAAGTTATCTAATTTGGTAAATTGAGCATAGAGTTAATATTGCGAGATAGATTTCTCCATTTCGTTGCACTTCAGTCGAAATGACGTTAACAATGAGTCGATGTGCTATGTGCTTGATGTTCTGCAGCAATTAACCAATTTAAAAGTTAACTGATTAATCTACAGTATAGTTCCCAATAAACTAGTGGCTAATGAACTAACTAAACTCCATCCCCCCTCAAATTCCTAAATCTTTTTCTTGCCTCAGCGCTGAACATGCTTCCAGGATAATCTGTAATCAGCTTTTGGAAATATATTTTAGCTTGTGCAATATCGTTCAGTTTCTTTTCGTACAGATCACCTAGTGTAAATAGTGCATCGTCTGTCCAGATTCCTTCTTTAAATTCTTCTGTTACTTTTTTAAGTATATCAGCAGCTTTTTGAAAATCGTTCGCTTTAATAAAAATCCGCGCTTTACTCATCATTATTGCATCAGTTAAGCTGTTTTGGGGATAGGCAACTGCAATGCTATCCATTTTTTTTACCGCTTTTTCAGGTAGATTTCTAAATAAAAGCATTTCTGCATCAGCATACATTTTTAAGGCGTTGCTATCAGCTGGTGTTTGGATATTATCGCTAATCAATAAACTCAGGTTTAATGCATCATTGGCAATCAGTTGTGAAGTAGCGGCCTTTAAAACCAAACACTGACCATTGCTGTATTCGAAATTGCCCTGATAAAAGGAGAGTTTGGCGCTTCGGAAACGGGCTTCGTTGCCTACAGGCTGACCTTCGAACTGTTTGCTTACCTGCTCGTACACTAAAAAAGCTTCCCAGGGTTGGTTGGTTAAAATATAAATATCGCCTAAATCGAGTTTTAGCTGGCCTAAGTCCTGATCGTTAATGCCAGGCATTTTTATCGCTTCTTCCAATTCTTTTTCAGCATTGCCGGGTTGATTTAAATAATAAGCCTGCAAGTTTGCCAGTTTTTTTATGGCAAAAAGTGTGTTCCTGTTCTTGCCGTTTTCGCTCAATAAGGCCTGATAATCTTTCGCCAGAAGATCAAGATCCGCGACTGTATATTTCCCTGTAGTGCGTAAGTTGTACCTGGTATTCAGCATTTCTATTTTTGAAGGAAGATAATACTGGTTATCCTTTCCTTTGGTTAGCAGATAATCGTAGGCTTTAATCGCGGTTTCATAAGCGCCATTATCAACAAAGGTATAAATGGCGTTAAACAGGGTTCCCCCGTCAGCTTTGGTACGTTTATCGTATGCGATAAGCTGGCGCAGGGCCATGTCAAATTCCTGTTGTTGAATATAGTTCCAGGTAAGTAACTGGATATAAATTTCAGCATCAGGCTCTTTCTGTACTTTTTTTAAAATGGCTGTCTGAAAAGTTTGATAATCGTTTTTATCTTCAAAAATAGAAGATAGTACAGCTTCTGCCTGCGGTAAAAGCTGTGGCATTGCTGCAAGTACATCAAGATACTCTTGCATGAGCATGGGTTTATCCTTTTTAAAACGATAGATGTTCAAGAGTTCAAAAGTGAAAGCCTGCTCGTTACCCAGCAATTTTCGTCCTTGTTTAAAGGTTTGAACAGCAAAATCATAATTTTCGAAACGATAAAAATTGTTGGCCAGGTTTCTAATCCTAAATTCTTCTTTTGGGAGTTTCGCAATTACTTCATTAAAAATTTTATTGGCCGCCTGTACATCACCTTTTTCCTGGTAAAGTTTGCCCAGGGCTATGGGATAAAGCTCGCTTTGTGGATTTTTTTTAATTTCCCTTTTAACCACTTTCTCTGCAACATCATAACGTTTCAATTTTAACAAGGCATTGAAGTAAATGTCGAAATAAGCTTCGTTATTGGGGATGGCATAGAGTTTTTCCAGTAACACAATTGCCTTTTCATATTCTCCATCCTGATAATATTGAATAGCCAGACTACTTTCATCTGGTGCAACCTGCTGATTGGGACGAAAGATCTGCGCATTGGCCCCAAGCGATAGAAATAAGATTACGATGAAAAACAAGCGGTTCATAAACCCTAAATTATAAGTTTTAAATGTAACATTTTAATACTTCTTTAGCCAAACCGCCAATTGATATTAAACGTATTTTAAATGTTACCTGTATTTTATTTTGTAGATATTTTATAAATACTAAATTGAACCACGACTTATTATTGATTGCATAAGGTAACATTGTTGGTGTAAATCGGGGTTAAGTAGTTATGATGCTTATTTTTGCCATCCCATAAAGAATTTATTTATGCTAAAAAAGATTTTTCTCTTGTTAATGGTTGCATTGATTTGGGCTTGTAAAGGCACAAACCATGACACTATTCCTGTAGACGATTTTTTTAAAACGCAGGATAAAGCCTACTATCGCATTTCTCCAGATGGGAAAAGTTTATCTTATTTAAAGCTTCATGATAAAAAACTTGATCTTTTTGCTGAAGATCTTGCCACCGGAAATAGCATTCAGTTAACCCATCTGAATGGGAAGAATATCAGTTTCCATTTCTGGACCAGCAACAATGAACTGATTTATTATACCGAGGATGGATCTAAAGAACGCAGGTCTGATATTTTTGTGATCAATAAAGATGGGAGCAAGCAGGTGCAGTTGAGTGCCAATGAAAAAAACAGGCTGAGGGTGATAGAGGATCAGCTGATTGACGATAAATATATTATTGTAGCTTCCAATAAACGCGATTCGACCGTTTTTGATGTGTACCGCTTAAACGTACGTGATGGAAAAATGGAGATCGCTGCAAAAAATCCTGGTAATATTACTAAATGGATGACCGATAGTAAAGGTGTTCTTAAAATTGCCATTGCCAGCGATGGAGTGAACGAAACTTTGATGTACCGCGAAAAGGAAAACCAGGCTTTTGCACCTGTTATTACCAATAATTTCGAAACTACTTTTCAGCCGATTGCCTTTTCAGAAGATCAACCCAATGTACTTTATGCAATCTCAAGTGTTAACCGCGATAAAAATGCACTGGTAGCGCTTGATTTAAAAAACGGTAAAGAAAAACAGGTTCTTTTTGCAAACGATACCTTAAACGTGGTAGATGCAACCTACTCCCGTTTTCGGAAAAAAATGCTGTTTGCAACCTGTGAGACCTGGAAAAGAGAAAAATTCTACCTTGATGACAGTACAAAAGTAGCTTACTCAAAGATTGATAAACTTTTACCTGGTACCGAATGGGTAATTATGGATAGGGATAAAACCGATAAAGTTTTTGTGATACGCACCTTTACCGATAAAAATCCTGGGTCTTATTATTTGTATACGGCTGTTGACAAAAAGCTTAAAAAGCTTACTGATGTAAGTCCTTCCATTAAACCGGAAGATATGAATGCCATGAAGCCGATCAGTTTCAAAAGCCGAGATGGTTTAACCATTAATGGCTATTTAACCCTGCCTAAAAATAAAAAGGCCCTTAACTTACCTGTGGTCGTGCTACCTCACAATGGTCCTAAATCGAGAAATAGCTGGGGCTACAATGCTGAAGTACAGTTTTTAGCTAACAGAGGCTATGCCGTTTTGCAGGTAAATTACCGCGGTTCTACCGGTTATGGAAAATCATTTTATGCGGCAGGTTTTAAACAATGGAGCGATAAAATACAGGAAGATGTTAATGATGGTGTTAAATGGCTGATAACAGAAAAAATTGCTAATCCTAAAAAAATTGCCATTTACGGTAATGGTTTTGGGGGCTATATTGCTTTAAATTGTTTGTATAAAAATCCCGATCTTTATAAATGTGGCGGATCAAATTCTGGTGTGATTAACCTTTTTAGTTACCTGAAAACCTTTCCTCCATTTTTAAAGGCCAAATTACAGATGTACTATGAAATTGTAGGCAATCCGATAACCGAAACCGATTATATGCGTTTTGCTTCACCTGTGTTTCATGCAGACCGGTTTAAATCTCCTGTTTTTATTGCCCAAAACCCTAAAGATCCAAGTGTTAATGTAGCAGAAGGCGTACAGTTTATCAAAGAACTTAAAAAAAGGAATGTTCAGGTTACTTATATTGAAAAAGAGGAAGGCCCTGATCCTTTAGTGCGCCAACAAAGCAGAACGGCTTTGTACAAAGCCCTAGAAGAGTTTTTAAAAGAAAATCTAGGTAAGAAATAGGTATGGCCTTAGATAAGAAAAGCAGTTACCGTAAAAATTTCTCTTTAGGTGTAACCTTCATTGTACTCATTTCCATTCTTTTTATCCTATCGCTTTTTCTTGCGTTCAACTATAGCAAAAAATCGATAGAGAATGATTTTGTTTCCGAAAAGGTCAATGTGCTTGAACAGAGTATTAAGCCTTACAATGATTTTTTCCAGAACAAAATGCCTGAGATTTCTTATTACAATGGCTATCTGGATTCTTCTACTGCAGCAAAATTTGTAGATACTGTGATGTTAAAATATCCTTTTATCTCGAAGGTTACTTTCTACGATACAGAAGTAAAGAATGTACCTGTTAAAGATGGGATCAATGCAAATCATCTCGGTATTGGTCCAAAAGCTATTTTTCAGTTTGGGAAAGGGGTAAAGCCCGATTCGGTAAAGTTGTATTCAGAAGATGATACGAGATCTTTCAATGTTGGGAGCGATTTTAATGCAATCGCGATTAAACTTGCCACTTTTGTGGAGGATCTCGATACCGCATCAGTACCTACACAAGAAGAACTGTTTACCAACTTTTCTATTGTTAATTCTAATGAAAATAAAATCACTTACTTAAATATTCCGCGGCGGGAAGATTTAAGGGTTTATAAAGAGATGATCAGGCGGAAATTAAATCCGGCACCTGTTTATCAACAGGATGTACTGGTTTTTAATCTTGACGCACATAAAATCAAAATCATCAATACCCGGCCATTGTTGTACCAAACCATCAGGATTGAACCGCTAACTTATGATCCGATTGATACTTCAGACGAAAATATTAATACTGAAATAGCACTGCCGGGTGCATTTTCTGATTTCAAGTTGTACCTCATTTCATCAAAATCTTATATCAAGAAAGAAATTTTTATTTACTTCATGCCAATTGCCCTGGTGCTATTGCTGGTATATGGGGTGCTTTTATTGGTTGCCTTTTTGATTTACCGTAATCTGAACATCAATAGTAAAATGTTTAAGTTGCAGTACGATTTTGTGAATAACCTAACGCATGAGTTTAAAACACCCGTTAGCGTAATTAAGATCGCGGGAAATAACATTAAAAGTGCCGTTACATTAAGTCAAAAAGAGCAGCAGCTCTACGGCAAGATTCTGGACGAAGAAGCCGACAAACTGAATGGTTTAATGAATAAATTACTGGCCTTTACGCAGATCGAAAATAAAGCAATCAAACTAAACCAGGAAGAAGTTAATATTGTTGATTTTATCGAAAGTACGATCGAATCACATACGTTAAAACACCCTGATTTTAAAATAACATACGAGGTAGTTGGTTTTAAAACCTTTATTACCGACCCGGTGTTATTAGGGAGTTTGTTTGATAACCTGGCAGAGAACGCCTACAAATATTCAAAACCAGAACAGAAAAAATTACACATTAGCGCAAAGCTGATTAAAGGGGTATTGGTTTTCCGGTTTGCTGATAAAGGGATAGGCATCGCATCATCAGAATTAAACAATATATTTAAGAAGTTTTTCAGGATACAGAATGAATATAACCAGATGGGTAGCGTAGGTCTGGGTTTGGCATTTTGCAAAGAACTGGTTAACTTTATGGAGGGAGAAATCTCTGTAAAAAGTAAAGTAGGGAGCGGTACAGAGTTTAAAATCGTGCTGCCATACAATAGTTAAATTTTAGAGGTTGACAAGTCATAGGTTGAAGGTTGTAAAGTTGAATTAACCTTCAAACATGGCAACATTTCAACATTACAATATAAACACACATAAATGTCTAAAGAAGTAAAAATATTAATCGTAGAAGATGATGAAAATCTTCGCTTTCTGGTAGCCCACCGTTTAAAGGCTGAAGGATATACTGTGCTCGAAGCAAATGATGGTGAAGCTGGTGAAAGGATGATTTTAGCCGATCAGCCTGATATTGTTTTATTAGATTGGATGATGCCTGGCAAACAGGGAGGAGAGGTTTGTGAGAATGTGCGCAAGCAAGGTTTCGAAAATCTGGTGATTATGATGACCGCAAAGGCTCAGGATGTAGATAAAATTGATGCTTATAATTTTGGTGCATCTGATTACATCACAAAGCCATTTAATATGGATGTTTTGGTGGCCATGTTGGAGAGCAAGGTGAAGTTTATTGTAAATAAAGATTCTGCCGAAATTCACCGTTTTGGCAATATGGAACATCATCCTAACATCCATACGTTGTTTAGGGATGGAAAGAAAATCGAATTAACGATATTAGAAAACCGCATCCTCCTTTATTTCCTGCGCAACCCGGGCAAAGTAATCAACCGTGATGAACTGATGTTGGTGGTGTGGGGCTACAACTCTGATGTGAACACCAGAACGCTTGATATGCATATTGTGCGCTTGCGTAAGAAGATAGAACTGAACCCTGATAATCCGCAGTTGTTACAGACTGTTAGGGGAGTAGGTTATCGCTTTAACGCGGGATAAGAAACAGTCGTCATTTCGACCGTAGTGGAGAAATCTATAAGGTGATTTGCTTAAATCTCTTCTATAGATTTCTCCATTTCGTTGCACTTCAGTCGAAATGACGAATTTTATTTACTATGCTCTTTTCAAAGTAAAAATAGTTATCTCTGGTAAAATACCAACCCTGCCCGGATAACCTAAAAAGCCGTAGCCAACGTTAACGTAAAGCTGTTGTTTTTGCTCATTATATAATCCAGCCCATTCTTTGTAAATGTATTGCACCGGGCTCCATTGATATTCTTTTAAACGAACACCAAATTGCATGCCGTGCGTGTGGCCACTGAACATGGCGTCGATTTGCGGGTACTTCTGCAAAACCTCCCCGCGCCAGTGCGAAGGATCGTGACTAAGCAAAAGTTTAACCGGTAAATCATCCGTATTTTGAACCGCCAGTTCCATTTTTCCATATTTAGGAAACCGGCCCATTCCCCAGTTTTCGATACCTAAAATGCCGATTTCTTCTCCATCTACTTTTAGTCTGCGGTTTTCGTTCATCAATAAGTCGTAACCCATTATTTTGTGAACATCAACCATATCTTTCAGGTTTTTTACTTTAGCTGGTGATGACTCCTTGCCGAAATAATAATCACCGTAATCGTGGTTTCCTAAAGATGAATAAACGCCTAGTGGTGCTTTTACTTTCGAGAAAATATCCTGATAATCTCTCACTTCGTTGGTGAGGTTGTTTACTAAATCGCCGGTAAAAAAAATAAAATCAGGCTTTTCCCCCAACAACATTTCCACCCCGCCTTTTACTGCGGTTTTGTTGTAGAAACTGCCCGAATGAATGTCAGAAATTTGCCCCATGGTAATGCCATCAAATGCCTTTGGCAGATTAGGAAGAATTAAGTTAACTCTTCTCACCTGGTAATCATAAGCACCAGAAATAATGCCCCAGCTTAAAGAGGTTAAAGGAACTGCAGCAGCAACTAAGCCTGCTTTTACCAAAAATTGTGAACGTGATATGGGTTCTGCCTCACTAATTGGCTGGTCTTTTATGATTTGTTTTTTTCTGAAAATTTTGATGAATAATCTTCGTAAATCATCCAGAATCAGAAATGGCAGCATCGCCATTTTACAGGCTACTGTTAAAAAGAAAGCGACTAGAATGATGGCCCTAAGCGTAAGGAAAAGATTAAGGTAAATTCCTGCGAAAACGCCAATAATCAATAATGCGCTATATGTCCAGTAGGCAATGCCAAATGCTTTTTTTGTGCCCGGTTTCCATTTTTTAAAAACAGCAATTATGGCTTTAAAGCAGTAAATATCAAATGCAATAATAAAAATGCAGGCGGCAATAATAAAAGGTAATCTTCCCATTATATATTCGGGTTTGTAAATAAAAAAGCTTCGACAGATTCTTCTTTAGGGGAAGAATTTGTCAAAGCTAATCAAATTAGAGAAATTCAATATTATCTGAAATCGTCTTCATCCTCTTCTTCGTCAAATTCGGCGTTAAATAAACTGCCAAACATATCCGAAAAGCCGAAGCCTCCATTTAAAAAGTTTTTGCTCAGTTGTGAATATTCGGCTAAACCATGTAATACAAATTCCATTAAAAGCAGCGTTTGGTTTTCGCTTAATTTAGGATGAAACTTCTTTACCAGATCATATAAACTTGGTACCAGCATTAATGCCTTTTTATATTGCGAATTGGTTAAAGTATCCGTAACATCAACATTATTACCTTCGGTAAACCATTCGGTTACTTCAGTATAAGGATTTGCCGTTTTACTTTTCTTTGCCTTTTCAGGGTCGGGGAAATAACGGGCAAACAAAGTTTTAACTGCCTTGCCTATTAAGGTTGTTGCTACGTGCGCTGGTCCTTCAAGCTCTCCCTCGTACACCAATTCTATTTTACCCGTTATGGCCGGGATAATTCCTGCAAGATCAGATAAACGTACAAAAGTATTTTTCTCGCCTGAGATCAGCATTCTTCTCTCGGCGGTGCTGATTAAATTTTCATAAGCAGAGATCGTTAATCTTGCCGATACACCCGATTTTTGGTCAATATATTCACTTTTACGGGCTTCGAAAGCAATCTGCTCTATCAAATCTTTCACCAACCCATCTGCCTCAATATTGGCTTTCTGATCAGCTGTTAATTTGGCTTCCTGGAAGGTAATTTTGCGCGAAATTTCGACCGTCTTTGGGTAGTGGGTTAAAATCTGACTTTCGATCCTATCTTTTAGCGGGGTAACAATACTACCACGGTTGGTATAATCCTCAGGGTTTGCTGTAAATACAAACTGGATATCCAAAGGCAAACGCAATTTGAAGCCGCGGATCTGGATATCTTTTTCCTGTAACATATTAAATAATGCCACCTGGATTCGTGCTTGTAAATCTGGAAGCTCATTAATCACGAAAATACTGCGGTGTGCACGTGGAATTAAACCAAAGTGGATTACACGCTCATCATTATACGTTAACTTTAGAGTAGCGGCCTTTATGGGGTCAACATCGCCAATTAAATCGGCAACTGTAACATCTGGTGTCGCTAGTTTTTCAGTATACCTTTCGCTGCGGTGCAACCAGGCAATTTCAGTGTCGTCACCTTTTGTGGCAATTTCGTTTTTACCATACCATGAAATCGGGTTCAACGGATCATCAAAAATTTCACTTCCGGCAACATATGGTACATATTCGTCCAGTAAATTTACCATTAAACGGGCAATACGTGTTTTTGCCTGCCCGCGTAAGCCCAAAAGTAAAATATTATGACGCGATAAAATGGCCGTTTGTAGCTCAGGAATTACCGTTTCATCATAACCAATAATGCCTTCGAATTCTGTTTTTTTATCACGCAGGACTTTAATCAGATTTTCTCTGAGCTCTTCTTTTACAGATCTCGATTTATATCCTGTAGTTTTTAATTCGCCTAATGTTTTTTCTTGCATTTTTTTTTATTTATCTGAAAGTCCGAAATTCCGAGGTCCGAGGCTTGGATAATTAGCGATTGCACTATATCTTCCGACATCTGACTAAAGACTTTCGACTACTTTACAGTTTTTCTTCTATTTTTAATGTAATCTTCAAAAATATATTCACCTAAGCCGTTTAACGAGCTATAAAAAGCTCTTCCGCCATTAATTTCGGTGAATTGACGTACAAATTGTTGCAAATAAGGATCTTTCGCAATCATAAATGTAGTAATTGGAATCTTTAAACGCTTACATTGCGCCGCCATGTTCAGGGTTTTGTTAATTACCTTCCTGTCCAAACCCATACTGTTTTTATAGTATTTGCCATTTTCCTTTAAGCAGGTTGGTTTTCCGTCCGTAATCATAAAAATCTGTTTATTATGGGTTTTTCTTCTACGGAGTAAATCTGCTGCCAACTCTAATCCCGCATACGTATTGGTATGATAAGGGCCAACCTGTAAATAGGGGAGGTCTTTAACACTAATCGGCCAGGCATCATTTCCGAAAACTACAATATCTAAAGTATCTTTAGGATACTTCGTTTTAATCAATTCGGCCAAAGCCATGGCAACCTTTTTTGCCGGGGTAATCCGGTCTTCACCATACAATATCATCGAGTGCGAAATGTCGATCATTAATACCGTAGATGTTAAGGTTTTAAAATCCTTTTCTTCTACCTCCAAATCGCGGTCTGTTAAAGTGAAATCGCCAATTCCGTGATTAATCTGAGCATTTTGAATAGAAGCAGTCATATCTATCTGATCCAAACTGTCGCCAAAATTATATTCGCGCCTGTCCGCATTTTTCTCCTCGCCAATACCAGATTGGTTACTGTTGTGGTTACCACGACCAGATTTTTTCAGTTTCCCAAAAATTTCGTCTAAGGCAGACTTGCGGATGGTCTGTTCTGTTTTGGCTGTAATTTTAAACTCTCCAGATTGATTGTCTTCCGTAAGATAACCTTTGTCTTTCAGGTCGTCGATAAAATTACCGATGCCATAATCATTATTGGTTAATTTATATTGTTTGTCGAGTTCGTTCAGCCAGCTTAAAGCCTCCGCCGCATCACCTGCTGTATAATTCAGCAGTTCGCTAAATAATTTCAGCAACTCATCAAACCCACCCTTTGGCGCATCGCCTGGCTTATAATCAGAAAAACGAAAACCTCTCATGTGCTTATATTAACGATTTATCGAAGATAAAAGTTTCGATTTGCATTAATTTAAGCGCGGTGTCATATTTGGAGCGCAAATCAACCTCGCAGGTTTTAAACAGATAGGTAAACTGTCCAACTGAAAACTGCCAACTGGAAACTGTCAAACTGATCAGGGCGTTCCCCAAGCTGCGCAAGGGGGCGGGCTTTGCAGGGCTGCGCTTCGCTCCGGTACCGATGAAGGATCGGTACTAAACCCTTACAATCCCTAACGCAAAACCCACCGTTTAAAAAATAAATCTAACAGACCTTATAGGTTTCAAAAACCTATAAGGTCTGGGATAATTACCCCAGCGCCATGTGGTAAATCTTTTTGTTGTATTCGGGATTTGCACCAGGCTGCGATGCTACAAATGCGCCAACTTTGCAGGCATTATCCAAAGTGGTTTCCATGGGATAACCTTGCAGGTAACAGGCAATAAATGTGGCCAAAAAGGCATCACCTGCACCAACAGTATCGGCCACCTGTACCTTGTAACCAGAGTGTTTAAACAATTTACCATCTTTTAAAACACAAGCACCCTTATCACCTAATGTCAGGCAGATGATTTCAATATTGAACTGACTGGAAAGCTGTTTTAACAACTGCTCATCAGTATTACCCGTTAAACCAAACGATTCTTTTACCCAAACAATTTCATCCTCGTTTATTTTCAGGATATCTGCTTTTGCCAACAGCTCCCCAATTAATTCTTTTGAGTAAAAAGGAGCCCGGAGGTTGATGTCGAATATTTTAGTGTTGGCATTTTCTAAAAGTGCCAGAATGGTTTTTTTAGATTTTTCTTCCCTGCAGGTTAAACTACAATATACTAATGCATCTGCCTGTTTTACAGCTGATGTGTTTTCCTCTGTGATTTTGAGCTCATCCCATGCCACGGGTTGTTTAATGGTATAAGTAGCCTGATGATTTTCGTCCAGCTGTACCACCACTGTACTGGTTGGTAATTCATGGTTAACTTGGATCAAATCTGTTGCAAAATGATTGCCGGCTAGAAAATTGAATAGTTCTTTGCCGTTTTCATCATTTCCTATGGCACTAATAAAGCGGCTCTCTATCCCTTGTTTGTGTAAATTAAGCGCAACGTTCATGCTCGAGCCGCCAGCTTTTTTGCCGTCTGGAAAAACATCCCAGAGTATTTCGCCAATTGTGATTACTTTATTTTGCATAGAAGATTTATAGATACGTAAATAAAGAATTTTTACGCATTGAACAAAATAATTTGTTTCATATCTTTAATTTTTACCTCAACTCCATTAACCATGAAAAAAATACTTGTAATTGCATTGTTTTTAGCTTCCTTTAGCGCTTTTGCTCAAAATGCGAAAGATAAACAAGCCATACTTAATTTGCTTGAGAAGCAACGTACTGACTGGAACAAAGGTGATGTTGAAGCTTTTATGCAGGGCTATGAAAAATCAGATAGTTTACTTTTTGTAGGTAAAAGCGGACCAACTTACGGCTGGCAAAAAACGCTTGATAATTATAAAAAAGGCTATCCGGATAAATCGGCAATGGGTTTTTTAGTGTTTGGGATAAAAAAGGTAGATTTTTTAAACCCTGACCTGGCTTTTGTATTAGGCAGCTGGAATGTTAAACGCGAAAAAGACGAACTTAAAGGTTATTTCACCCTCTTAATTAAAAAGATTAAAGGCGAATGGAAAGTAGTTGCCGATCATAGCAGCTAAGGATGGATGATGTTGGATGGGAAATGGATGAGGGAGACAAAGTGTTGTTGGTAACCAAGCTCCCCTCGTGTCATCATTTGGAGTGATAATCAAAGCCCTTACCTGAAAAAATTGGGGTGACGTTTAATTTCGTGCCTGCTGCATACTATGAGATTTATACTGTGCAGATAGCAATACTCAGGTGAACTAAGGTGGCTCAGGTGGTCATAAAAATAAAGGCCCCGTTATTTAATTAATCACCTCAGGCACCTGAGAACATCTAAGTTATTAAATTCCTTTTGCAGGGCTGTGCATAAATTTGCCATTTAAGATTATATAAGAACATGTAATCTTATGTGACCTTAAATGTCTTATATGGTAAAAAAACACCTAAAATTTCAGCTATTTAAATGAATTCATTATAAACGGAGTGCATCTTGTACCGATTTAATTATCTATTTTTTACTTATGGTATGCTTACCTGTTTACAGGTTACATCGGTAACGAAGCTCCCCCGGGTCGTCATTTCGAGCGGAGTGCAACGAAGTCGAGAAATCTGTTTATATGGATCTCTCCATTCCACTACGTTCCATCAGATAGTTATCGGATCGAGATGACGTCGTTTTTTATTAAGGTCTCTAAAAGTTAGGAGATGATGAATTTATTCACCCAACCTAAAATCCTTATAATAATAATCCTTATCCTCATCTGTTAACTGGCGGATTACCCTGCATGGGTTTCCTGCAGCAAAAACATTATCAGGAATATCCCTTGTAACCACACTCCCTGATCCGATAACCACATTAGACCCAATTTTGACACCCGGATTAATTACGACGTTCCCACCGACCCAAACGCTGTTGCCTATAGTAACTTCTTGTGCCCATTCATATTCCTGATCTCTTAAATGCCCATGCATTGGATGGCCGGCAGTATAAATGGCTACATTTGGTGCAATAAAAACGCTGTTACCAATACTTACCTTTGCACAATCTAAAATAACAAGGTTAAAGTTTGCATAAAAGTTATCACCAATTTCGATATTATAGCCATAATCACACCTGAACGGAGGTTCTACATAAAACATTCTTTCTGATTTTCCGAACAACCTTTTTAATAATTCTTTTCGCTGTTTGATAAATTTTGGTGCAAGGTTATTAAACTCGAAAACAATTTCACGTGCTTTTAATCTTTCTTTTGATAGTTCTTCGCCTCCTGCCTGATAAGCTTTGCCTGCCAGCATTTTTTGTTTTTCAGTAAGTATATTGGTATCCATTCGTAATCTGATTTTTAATTTGCACTGTGAATTGCAATAATAACAAAAACGGGGCTATCGTTACCAATGCCCCGTTGTATTTTAATTTTAGTGTTTTTATGGTCTGCCTTTGGCTAAAGCCTTTTCAGCTATTTTAACAGCTTTTTTCTCTCTCCAATGGGCGTATTTTTCTTTGAAAGTCATTTTAATCAAACTGTCAATTGCACCATGTGTAAATAAACTCCAAACACTGGCTACCTTACGTGTAATCGATTGGTCCCAAGCCCTTAAACTTAGTGAGAATGAACCATCAAGATATTTCATCCAGTGCCACATTCCGGTTGGCATAAATAAAGTATCGCCATGCTCTAAGAAAACTTCATAACCTTCAACACCATTCAGTGCCGGAAATTTTTCGAAATCAGGGTTGGCCACATCGTAATCTTCCAGAGCGTAAGTCGCATTTGGTAAGCAATACAATCTGTCTTTCCATTTATTATCGAATAAGACAATATGTTTCCTGCCGCCGAAGTGGGTATGGAAAATATGTGGTAAATCGATATCGTAATGTAAAAAGGTTACCGAGTTAGAACCACCAAAAAACATTGCAGGCATACTTTCAATAAAGCCACCCATTAAATCTTTAGGGATTTTTACATCATTGATTAAGCTAGGTACTTTTTTAAACAGGTTAAAAAAGAATATCCGAAGTTCGGTTGGCTCACGTTTAATTAAGTCAAGGTAATCCCCAAATTTCATGTGTGCCGTAGCTGCGTTAATTGGTTTTGACGGATCGGCTTTGGAGTTGTCGTAAAGTGGAACTTCAAGCTCACCACCAATTTCTTTTAGATATTCAGTCGTCCATTTTTCTCTGGCAGGCCAATCTTTAGTTAGGCCTTTGATTACTAACGGACGTTTGGTTTTCAGATAATTTTTCTTAAAATCTTCGGGAGTGATGCTCTCAACGATATCAACAGGTTTTAAAATGAAACTCATGCGCTTAAAATCGGTTATTTGTGCCGAACAACAAATGTGTAAATTTTATTTTACAAAATTGATGTTAACAGGTAAATGTGACTAAAATCACGTAATCTAAATTAGCAAATACTTAACAATTTAATAATTAGGCTTCAACTTTATTTTTAACAATCTCGGCATAGGCAGCGTTCCACAAGTCGATCCTTTTTTGTAAGGCTTGTTTTGTGGTTTCTTCTGCTTCAATCCAGAAAGCTTCATCTTTTTCACAAAGTTTCTCCGTCATCGAGAGTGCCAAATGGCTATGGTGGTCGCCATCTACTTCAATATGACGCTCTAAGTAATATTTAAAAATAGAAACTTTATCTGCCTGTGTACTGTTCAGGTCGTTTACCATGCTAAAAAACATGTTTGGAATCAAGTCTTCACGGCCAAAGGTAAAGCTGGCAGCTTGTAAATGTGTTTTTCCACTGTTAATGGTTTCGAAAGTGGCATTAACAAAATCCTTTGCAGTTGCAGGTACTTCCGCAATTTCGAAAGCCTCATTAAAGCTTTTTCCATTTTTTAACCCGTCCAGAAAGGTATTGATCGGTTTGGTATTCGCACCACATTGATTCATTGCATCTAAGTAAAGCTCGAAATGACTTTTAATAGCTCCATTTGCATCAACATCCGATTCTTCACCTGCTACAATTTCATTAATTAGTTGCCTGGTAACAGGATCGCCTACCGGGAACCAGGGTAAGGTAGTACAGGTTAAATTAATTTGTAAGGCTTTAAGCAGCGACATAAAATCCCAAACGGCAAAGATGTGGTGCTCCATAAAAATCCTGAGATCTTCCAGTTCGCTAATGGCCGAATAAACTTTATGGTTAATGATTTCTTGCCTTAGTGGCTCAATTCTTTCCTGGATTTTTATAATATTAGGATGCATCTATTTAATAATTGAATGTTTGAATGAGTGAATGTTATAGGTGGGGAGATAATTCTCTCATTCCATCATTCAATAACTCTGTGATTTTTATTTCGGTAAATTCTTTTCTAGTGCTCTACTTGCTCTTTTAACCGCGAGCTCTTCTTTCCAGTGCATGTACTTTTCGCGGTAGTTGGCTTTCATAAAGTCGTCAAATTTACGCTGTAAAGTTAAGTTATACAAGCTTTTTGCTTTTACAGCCCAGCTTTTGTCCCATGCCCGTAAACTAATGGAGAAAGATCCGTCAAGGTATTTCATCCAGTGCCAGTATCCGGTTGGCATAAATAGGGTGTCGCCATGTTCCAAAAAAGCTTCAACGCCCTGAACACCTTTTAATGCCGGAAATTTATCAAAATCGGGGTTCTCTACATCATAATCCTCTAGTGCATAAGTGGCATAAGGAATCTGATACAAACGTTCTTTCCATTTATAATCGAACAAGATCACATGCTTTCGGCCATTAAAGTGGGTATGGAAAATGTGTGCTAAATCAATATCGTAGTGTAAAAATGTTACTGATCCTTTACCGCCAAAGAACATATTGGGGTAACTATCCAAAAAGCCGCCCATTAAATCCTTCGGTGCAATGTAATCTTGCAAAAGCTTCGGTGCAAATTTTATCGGATCGAATAAAAAGATACGCAGATCGGTTGGTGTTTCTTTAATCAGATCTATATAATCGCCGAATTTCATTTCGGCAGCAGATGCATTTATCGGTTTAGAAGGATCAGCTTTAGAACTGTCGTAAAGCGGAACAGTTTTATCGCCAACAACTTCTTTCATATATTCCAACGTCCATTTGTGATAAGCCGGCCATTTTTTTGCCATATTTTTTATCACCAAAGGTTTACGTGGTTTAAGGTAGTTCAGCTCGAAATCTGATTTAGATATGTCTTCAACTACATCTATCGGAGATAAATTGAATTTCATGTTAAAAAACTATTAATGCAGCAAAATTAAATAGTTAAAAAACACTAAATATTACAAATACAAAAACTTGAAAAAAAACTGACAATTCATCAAAAAAAGTCAAAATTATGATGTGGAAAAGGAAATATTTTTGTGTTTTATTAGCGTTTATGAAAACAACCAGTTATTTAAAGGTTTTTTATAAAAGAAAAAAACGTTCTAACAAAAGTCAGAACGTTTTACACTGATTATAAGGATGTCTGAAATTTATTTCGGCATTAAAACAGTATCAACAACATGTATCACGCCATTTTTCTGGTAAATATCTGCAATGGTTACAGTGCTCATACCGCCTTTTTCGTCTTTTAGAACTAATTTTTTGCCTTCCATCCAGGCCCAAAGTTTACCACCTTCTACTGTTGTAAGTTCGGCTTTGCCACCACCAGCTTTAATTGCTTTAGCAATTGCTTTACTATCCATTTTACCAGCAACAACGTGATAAGTTAAAATTTTAGTCAGGGTTGCTTTGTTTTCTGGTTTAACCAGGTTGTTTACAGTGCCTGCAGGAAGTTTATCAAATGCGGCGTTTGTTGGTGCAAAAACAGTAAAAGGACCAGCACTTTTTAAAGTTTCTACCAAGCCAGCTGCTTTAACTGCCGCTACCAGTGTAGTATGGTCTTTTGAGTTTACAGCATTGTCTACAATATCCTTAGTTGAATACATGGCTGCGCCACCAACCATTGGATTTTTTTGAGCGTAAACTTGTGTTGTGAAAGCCATTGTAATTACGGCGAATACGGATAAGATTAAATTTTTCATTATTTCTAATTTTAAGTTTCTGTTATTTGATTCCATTTACGACGGCTTACAGATGCTTGGTTTTTAGAAATTAAAATTATTATTTAATCTATTGGTTATGAGGTTTTTAATTTTTGTTTTTTTTGATTTGTAAAGTTGTGGTAGTGGTTCTTTAGGTAGACTAATCCCATTTTTCGCTTAATCTTTCGGCTGTTTTTTCTACTACTCAGATTGACAATCTTCAATAAAATGGTCGTCGTTCCCGTGCATGTTTTAATCTATAGCGCTTGCATTACGTTATTCATTATTTTTTTATCGGCATTCATGAGCATTATGATTCCCAATCGAGTTGGGAATGACGATTTCTCGCAGCCTATATTCGCTAAAAAATATGTCATTCATATTGATTTATACAATTAATTACTCTCAGAATAATAGCCAAAAGGATATAGCTGCAATCGGGTTTAGGTAGTTGGGTTTATACTAAAGTCAGCTTCTTTGTAAATCTTGCTAGTCATGATTAACGCCAACCGCTTCCCTAATTCACCTTTGCCGTTCTTACTTTTTTAGAAAAAAGCTTTGGAAAAAAGCGTTTCAATAAAACCGCTCTTGTTTCTTTTCCACCAATGTAAACTTCTTCTTTTTTGTTGCTGACAGCCTGTACAATTTGTTTGGCACATTCAGCAGGTGTCATGGCATTTTCATGAGCATCGCCCATTTTATTTAAAGGTTTACCATCTGCGGTAAGTGCATTATAGGTCACACTTGTTTTGATAAAGCCTGGACAAATTATCGTGATATCAATATTTTTGTCGTAAATTTCCGATCGGAGTGAGTCAAAATAACCATGTAAGGCATGTTTTGATGCTGCGTAGCTAGAACGCAATTTCGTGCCGAATTTCCCAACAAGACTACTAATTACAGCGATCTGTCCACCGCCGTTGGCTATCATTAAGGGTAAAACCGCTTTACTGAGTACAACTGTTCCCCAAAAATTGGTATTCATAATTTGTTGTTCAGTTTCCAGGTTGGTTTCTAAGGCTAAACTTCGCTGGCTTACACCGCCACTATTGATTAATAAATCTATTTTTCCAAAAATGCGGATGGCATCGGCAGCTTTGTTTTCAAGTGTAGTTGTTTCGCTTAAATCGAATGGTAGAACGTGGACATTAAAGGAATTTTGGCAGTTTCCTTTAACGCGGAACAATTCGTCGCGGTTTCTTCCTGAAATAATCAGTTTGTTGCCTGCTTTAAAATATTCATATACCAGGGCTTCGCCAATACCTGATGATGCGCCTGTAATCCATACAATTTTTGACATATATTTTAATTAATTATTGAGTTTGAATGAGTGAATGTTTTGATCACTAAATCAGTTATTCTCTAATTCAATCCTTCTCAATTCACTCATTCATCTCCTACAATAAATAATTCCGAAGCAATATGATCGGCAAACAATTTTCCGTTCTGACTCAAACAAATCTTATCGCCATCAATCATCAGCCAGTCTTTATCTTCGAAATTTTTAAGATTATGTTTTGTCTCTTGTAAAAAATCTTTACCGAAATCGGCATTTATTTTTTGTAAATCAGTTCCCCACATGGTCCTGAGCGAAGTCATGATGTATTCATTAAACCTGTCGTTTAAGCTCAGTTCTTCAACAATTTCAGGAAGCTTTCCATGACCCAATGTTTCCATGTACGAGGCATTATTAGCAGGGTTCATATAACGGTTCTGTCCGTTAAAGCCATGTGCAGATGGACCGATGCCAATATAATCTACGCCTTTCCAGTAATTGGTGTTGTGCACGGCATAGTGGTTTGGCCTAGCAAAATTTGAAATTTCGTAGTGTTCAAATCCGGCGTCAATCAGTTTATCCATTAAAATTACAAACTGAGCTGCAATTTGGTTATCACTTACGGGTGTTTGTTTTTTGCTTTTTATGGCATGAGCTAAAGCTGTCCGGGGTTCTACCGTGAGCGCATAGGCCGAAATATGTGGAACCTCGAGCTCAATTGCTTTTTGGATATTGTTCAGCCATTTTTGATCCGTTAATAAGGTATATCCGTAAATCAGATCTAGCGTTAAGTTTTCAAAACCAGCATCCTGACTTCTCCTGATACAGTCTTCCGCTTCTTGGGCCTGGTGTGCCCTGTTCATCCAGATCAGGTCTTCATCATAAAAAGATTGTATACCCACGCTAAAGCGGTTTACTGGTAATTGCTTTAGCTCTTTTAACTTCTGCGCGGTTAAATCATCAGGATTGGTTTCGATGGTGATTTCAGCGCTTGCATCAACCGAAAAAGTGTGGTTAATGGCGTCAAAAATTTTTTGTAAAGCCGCCTGAGATAAAATTGAGGGAGTGCCACCACCGAAATAAATGCTTCCAACCTGGCCGCTAATCCGGTCTTTTTTCATTTTTATTTCCTTGCAGATCGCACTGACCATTTCATCAGCATATTTTAGTGAGGTGCTGAAATGGAAATCGCAATAGTGACAAGCCTTTTTACAGAAAGGAATATGGATATAGATGCCAGACATTAATGCAAAGATAGTGAAGTTAAATTTTCTTTATTGCCATAAATATTTGATCGGTGATGAGGGATATGAAATTATTAATTCATAAATTAAGTAAAGTGATAGCTTTACTTTTTAATTGTTTTTGTCAAGTAATAGCTTTACTTTTGGTAGTGCTTGATCAAATCACTTTCTCATTTCTTTGCTACTGTAGTTTTTTAAGTATCTTTTTTCATCTTTATTCCCATCCCAAACATTTGTAACAGCTGAAATTTTATGTGGAAGCTCTTTCTGTTTAGCAATCTGAATTTTTGCTATCCTTCTAAAGGTTTTGTTCCATCGCCTTTTGTCTAGCTTTTCTGAAGTTGCAGTTGTTATTCCGAACATTGGCGTTTTCTTTTTTGAATTAGACATTGTTGAATGTGTGCTACTTTCCATTATTGCTAAAGTTATTCATTAATCCATTTATTTTCTTTAGGTAAACCATGATTATTCGACTACTTTTGCATTCTTAAGTTTTGATTTACAGCATGCCGAAATTTATTTTCTTTTTGTTTGCGTTTGTATACGCTGCTCATTTTGTAGCAGCACAAGAAATTCCTGTTCAAACTGATAGTGTAGCTGCAAATCAATACCAATATAAAAGATATCGGCCCGATTCTGCAACATTGGCCAAACAGAAGTTTGCTACCGATTCTTTAATTCGCCACACCTGGGTACTTCCTGATCGTTTAATTAATAAAAGCGCACTTTTAGATACTATTGAAAAGGAATATCTTTCTCCAAAGCTGGATTTATGGGCATGGCACAAGAAATACCAGCATTTAAAGAAAAAAGCTAATCCTTACCAATTGGGTACAAAAATCCCTAAGGGAAACGTAGGTTTATTGGGCTTTATTTTTGGTATGCTCATTATCTTTGCGATTCTAAAAAATGCTTTTTCGAAGCAACTATCGGCAATTGTTCAATCGTTTTTCAGTAACAGGATTCTGAATAATATTAACAAAGAAGATAACCTCTTTAGCTCATGGCCATTTTTGTTGCTTTTTGTGCAGTTTGGTTTCGTTTTTGGGATGTTCTTTTTTCTGGTGGCCCAGTGGAATGATATGTATCAGGCAAAAGATGGATTTAAATTTTTCTTTAGTATATCCGTCACTATAATTGTTTTTTATGCGCTAAAATTAATCCTCCTGCGCTTTTTAGGTTACTTATTTAATGTGCAGAAACCGGTAGGCGAATATATCTCAATTTTATACCTCAGCTACTTCAATGCCTCATTACTGTTTATTCCTTTAGTGGTTGCTTTTGCCCTATCACCACTTAAATATGGTTCAGTTTATATCGTATTGGCATTCTTATTATTAGGCATCATTTTTACATTTCAGCTTTTGCGGGCTGGTATAACGATACTTTCTAATAATAAGTTTTCTAAAATGCATTTATTTTTGTACTTTTGCGCCCTCGAAATATGTCCCGTCTTAATACTAATTAAAACGATAGGACTGTAGCAGGAAAAGGAAAATGCAAGAAAAGAACGACTCTAGAATCCGCAAAGTAAAAAGTATTTTGGTTACTTTACCAAAACCTGAAACAGAAAAATCTCCTTACTACGATTTGGCCAAAAAACACAACTTAAAAGTTGATTTCAGGTCTTTTATTCATGTTGAAGGTGTACCAGCAAGAGACTTTAGAAAGGATAAGATTAACCTGGCCGATTTTACGGCAGTGATTTTTACCAGCCGTAATGCCGCAGATCATTTTTTTAGAATCTGTGAAGAAATGCGTTATGAGGTGCCGGCAGAATTAAAATATTTCTGTCTTTCTGAAACCATTGCTTTGTATTTGCAAAAGTATATCCAATATAGAAAGCGTAAAATCTTTTTTGGTAAACAAACTGCAGCTGATTTAGCAGAGGTGTTAAAGAAGCATGCAAACGAAAAGTTTTTATATCCTTGTTCTGATATGGCTACCGAAGACACCATGAAGTTTTTGGAAAAAAGCGGCTATAATTTTACACCTGCAGTTTTATTTAAGACCGTAGTAAGCGATCTATCTGATTTAGCTGAAGTATTCTACGATGTTATCGCGTTTTTTAGTCCATCAAGTATTCAGTCTTTGTTTAAAAATTTCCCCGATTTTAAACAGAATAACACCCGGATTGCAGCTTTTGGAACCAATACCAGTAAAGCTTGTACCGATATGGATTTGATAGTGGATATTGCTGCGCCAACCCCAGGCGTTCCATCAATGACAATGGCCATTGAAAATTATATTAAAATATCTAATAAATAATACGATAAGCGATTTATTATAAGTCGACACATTAAATGCGTAACTTAATTGTTAATAAGAGGGTTACGCATATTGTAGGAAACGTATAAAGTTGTTCATTTTATTTAAAATTTGCTTTTATAGATAATTTCAGTGATTTTTGATAAAATTGCTCCTAATCGTGCTATGCACACTATAAACATATGAAGAAAATCTACCTTCTAACTATTGTAGGTATAACTGTAATACTAGCAAGCTGTGGCCACGTTGGTCAAGGTGAGTTGGTTGGTGCTTATAACCGAAAATTTAAAAACGATAGAATCCCATTAGGAATGGTTTATGTACCACCAGGGCATACCCCGCTAGGAGGTTCGGATGAAGATATTACTTTCTCTCAGAATGGACCAAGTAAAATGGTTACCATTAGTGCATTCTTCATGGATCAAACTGAAATTTCCAATGCAGAATACCGTCAGTTTACCAACTGGGTACGCGATTCGATTGCAATTGTGATGATGGGTAACCCGCAACAATTTATGGTTACCCCAAGGGGAAATGCTGCGGCTGCCGTAGGTGGGGAGAAATACATTGACTGGAAAAAAGTTGGACCAAACGGTGCCAACATTTGGCGTAATAAAGGTCGGGGCGCTGCTGCTGCTCAGGTTAGCCAGCTGGACGGTATGTATTACTCAGGTTTGGATGCCCTTCCAGGCAAGAAAGAATTAGATGTTCGTAAATTCGAATATTCTTATGCTGAATTAAATATGGAGAAAGCTGCTATTGGGCATAAAGACCCAAACAGCAAGCGCCAGGATTATATCGATCGTTATACCATTGCTATTTACCCCGATACAATGGTATGGAAAACAGATTATTCTTATTCACAAAACGATCCTATGGTACGTGGTTACTACAACCACCCTTCTTACGATGATTATCCTGTAGTTGGTGTAAGCTGGGAGCAGGCAAAAGCATTCTCTCACTGGAGAACAAGATTGTATGATGGAGTTGCTACATCAAGAAAATTGCCAGTAGGATCAAGGTCAGACTATAGATTACCAGCTGAAACAGAATTCGAATATGCTGCTAGAGGTGGTAATACCAAAACCAAATATCCTTGGGGAGGCCCTTACATCAGGAATACAAAAGGATGTTTGCAGGCTAACTTTAAACCAGGCCGTGGTGATTATTCGAGCGACGGTGGTATTTATACCGTAGGCGTGAGATCATATTTTCCAAATGATTATGGTTTGTACAATATGGCAGGTAACGTTTCCGAATGGACTTTGACTGCATATAACAAAGGTGCCAGTCCATTATTACATGACTTAAACCCTAACTTTACTTATGATGCTGGTGCAAACGACAGCAAATACAAAAAACGTAAAGTTGTTAAAGGCGGTTCCTGGAAAGATACAGGCTATTTTCTTCAAAACGCTGTAGCGACATACGAATATCAGGATACACAAAGGTCATATATTGGTTTCAGATGCGTTTCATCTTATCCTGGCACCGATTTAAGACGTTAAACCGAACAAACTAAAAACTAAAGAAAAATATCAAAATTTATGGCAGCAAAGAAACAACCAGGCTGGTTACACGTAGCGATTTCATGGGGAGCAAGTATTGTAATTATCGGAGCGTTATTTAAAATTCTACATATTGGTGGAATTATGGGTAACTATATGATCGGTATTGGTCTTGGTATAGAAGCGCTTTTATTCTTTTTAACAGGGTTTTTTCCACCAGAGCCCGAACCAGCATGGGAGAGAGTTTATCCTGAACTAAGAGCAGATTTTAATGGGGAATTACCAACGGCTTCAGCAAGGCCTGTTGCAGCTGTTGCAACAGGCAATACAGCAGCTTTAGATAAAATGTTGTCTGATGCTAAAATTGGCCCGGAATTGATCGAAAGTCTGGGTGCTGGCTTACGTACTTTTGGTGATAAGGTAGCAACGATTTCTAATGTTGCAGATGCATCTACTGCAACCAACGAATTTACAGGTAAGATTAAAACAGCATCAGCTGGTTTTGATAATTTAAGTGCATCTTTTGAAAAAGCTACGGCTAATTTAAAAGCAATGGGCGAAAGCAATGTAGATTCTCAGGCTTACCACGATCAGGTTAACAATTTGGCTAAGAACTTATCGGCTTTAAATGCTGTTTACGAACTGGAATTACAAGATTCCAGCGCACATCTAAAATCGATGAATAAATTCTATTCAAACTTATCATTAACCATGCAAAACTTCAACGAATCGATGGAAGATTCGAAACAGTTTAAAGAAGAGGTGAATAAGCTGGCTAAAAACCTGTCATCGCTTAATGCAATTTATGGTAATATGTTATCGGCTATGAACAGCCCACGTGTATAATTTGTTTAGTTTTTAATTTTTAAAGAAAAGCTACATCAAATATGGCAGGCGGAAAAGAAACAACAAGGCAGCGGATGATCAATATCATGTATTTGGTATTGTTGGCCATGCTTGCCTTAAACGTATCAGATACCATTTTAGATGCATTCAAGAATATCAACGATAGTTTGGATACATCTAAAAATAATGTAAATACAAGTATTAATCAGCTGTTTTCTGCCTTCGAAAATTCGAAGTTGAAAGAAGAGCCGGCACGTGCTCAGCCTATTTATGATAAGGCTAAAGAAGCTCAGAAAGCTGCTGATGACTTAAATAATTATATTGAAAGCATTAAAAAGGAATTTACTCAGGCAGGTGACGGAATCGATCCTGAAACTGAGGATTTGGTAAATAGATCTAATCAGGATATTGCACAAAATATCATGATTAATCAAAAGAAAGCTGATGAGTTAAAGAAGAGAATCAATGCGACCAGAGAGAAATTAATTTCTTTATTAGATCCTGCAGATAGAGCGAATGTTTCTTTCTCTCTTGAAGCTAAAGATCCGGCAAGAAAAAGAAAGGGCAACTGGCAAGAAACTTACTTCGGTGAAGGAACGCCATTAACCGCCGCCATGACAATTTTAACCAAACTGCAAACAGACACTAAAAATGCTGAAGCTGAAGTTGTAAAGAAATTGTTCGGAAATATGGATAAAGCACAGGTTAATCTGGATCAGTTTGCAGCAGTTGCAGTAGCACCTACTTCTTATGTAATCCAGGGTCAACCCTATACTGCTGAAGTATTTTTAACAGCTAGTGATTCGAGATCGAATCCTGATATTACCGTTAATGGAAGTAAATTATCCGTTAAAGATGGTAAAGGAACTTATACAGGCGGTACCAGTAGTGTTGGTCAGTTCACCTGGGTGGGTACTGTTCGGGTTCGTCAAACTGATGGCCAGGTAAAGGAGTACAAAACTCAACCGCAAACTTATCAGGTCGCAAAACCATCAGCGTCCGTTTCTTCAACAAAACTGAATGTAATTTATGCAGGTATTGCCAATCCATTTACGGTTTCAGCCGCTGGCTTCCCATTAGAAAGTGTGCGCGCTTCCATTTCTGGAGGTTCGATGAGTGGAGGCAACGGGAACTTTAATGTAAACGTTCCAGGTAGCATGGTTGGTCAGGAAGTATCCATTAATGTATCCGCAAATAACGCTGGCAAAACCATTAGCTTAGGCTCACAAAAATTCAGGGTGAAAGCCATTCCGGCACCGGTTGCTAAAGTTGGTGGACGCGCTGGAGGCGATATCGCTTCGGTACAGTTAAAAAGCGAAACTGAAATTGAAGCAGATCTGGATGATTTTCCTTTCGATGTTAAGTTTAAAATACAACGTTATAAATTAACAATTATTAAACCACGTTCCGATGCTGTTACCATTGCTGGTAGTGGTGGAAATTTCGCTGGTGCAGTTAAAGGCGCTATAAACTCAATTACCCCTGGAACAAGGGTGTTTTTTGAAGATATTGTTTCTGTAGGACCAGATGGTCGTCAAAGAATTTTACCTTCATTAGCATTTAGTGTAAAATAAAAAGAAGATGAAAAGGACTTTAAGTATTGCTGTTTTAGTTTTGTTAACCGCGTTTGCTTTTGCACAAAAAAAGCCAACCAAATTAGCGCCAAAGAAGGCTGCGCCAGTAGTTGCTGCTCCTGCAGCAGATACGGTGAAAGCTCCCGTTAAAACAGCTAAAAAGAAACTGAAGGTACCACCTAAAGATGGTTTCTATGCCCGTAAGGACATTGACAGTACTGAAATGGTTCCTTTGGCTGATGTGAGGGAAGAGGATGTTTTTTATGCAAAACGGATCTGGAGAGAAATTGACTTACGTGATACGGTTAACTCGGCCTTAAAATCGCCTAAATCACGACTAATTGATGTTTTGATTGCAGCAATTAAAAAAGATGAACTAACAGCATACTCGCCAATTGATAGTGCCTTAAACGAAGATGATGCTTTCCTTAATCCAATGTCTGCAGATTCTGCAGCTAAATCAGCTTTAGGAACAGCAGAGGTTTCGAACAATAAAACCGGAATGGTTACTACGGTTGTTAATGATTTTAACCCGGAGTTATTCCTAAAATTCAGAATAAAAGAAGACTGGATTTTCGATACCAAACGTTCTATTTTCGAACCGCGTATTGTGGGTATAGCACCATTAAAATACAACGAGGTTTCCAAACAATGGCAACCTGTATTTTGGGTATACTATCCGGAAGCCAGAGAGATTTTAACAAAGAAACGTTTGATTAATACCAATAATGATGCTTCATCATTAAGTTTCGATGATTTCTTTATTCGCCGCTTATTCAGCAGTTATATTGTAAAAGAGTCAAACCCCGGAGACAATAAAATCAGAGACATTATTAGCGATCCAAGGGAAAGGTTGTACGAATCAGAAAGAATTAAAAAATCTGTTCTCGATTACGAACAAGGTCTTTGGGAATATTAAAACATTACAAAAAGCTTCGATGAAAATCGGAGCTTTTTTGTTTATAATGGTTTCAATATAGTGGAGAATTTTAAATTTTAAGAAAACCTACTCATATAGATCTCTCCATTTCGCTGCGCTTTAGTCGAAATGACGGATTTGTGTGGTGGAGATCGATCATAGAATTGCAGATAAATTGTTATTTCGGCCGTAGCAGGAAAAATCTTAATTCTTCTGCTACGAAATCAGATCTAAAGCATTTATTCCTGATTAAAATAGGCCTGAAGGGTAATCATCTGTTTTTTGTTCAGCACTTCTGCCAGTTCTTTTTCAGTGGCCTCTTTAATCTTTTTAACCGATTTAAAATGAGTCAATAACTTATCGGCAGTTGTTTTTCCAATACCTTCAATCTGTTCGAGTTCAGTTTTAAGTGTACCCTGATCGCGTTTCTTGCGGTGAAAGGTAATTCCGAAGCGGTGGGCTTCGTCACGGAGTTGTTGAATGACTTTCAGTGTTTCCGATTTTTTATCTAAATACAAAGGGTAAGAATCACCTGGATAGAACAGTTCTTCCAAACGTTTGGCAATACCGATCACCGTCACTTTATTTTCTATTCCCAATAACTTTAAGCTCTTAACAGCCGACGAAAGCTGGCCTTTACCGCCATCAATAATGATGAGTTGTGGCAAAGTCTGGTTTTCATCCAACATTCGCCTGTAGCGACGGAAAACAGCCTCTTCCATCGTCGCGAAATCGTTAGGACCTTCAACCGTTTTCACATTAAAATGGCGATAGTCTTTTTTAGATGGTTTGGCATCTTTAAATACCACAATTGCTGAGACCGGATACTTCCCCTGAAAGTTGGAGTTATCAAAACATTCAATATGTTTTGGAAGCTGCGTTAAACGCAGGTCTTTCTGCATGGTGCTTAAAATCCGGTCAGTACGTAAATCGGGATTCAGCTTTTCATATTGGTTAAGCTTTTCTTTTTTAAAGAACAATACATTCTTTTGTGAGAGCTCTAATAGTTTCTTCTTTTCGCCCAGTTTAGGAACGGTGAATTTTAAACTTTCATCTTCTAATGAGGGTTCGAAAGGAACAATAATTTCTTTCGAGGTGCTGTTAAATTTTGTCCTGAACTCTAACATCGCCAAGGTTAAAATCTCGTCGTCGCTTTCATCCAACTGCTTTTTAACCTCAATGGTTTGTGTTTGGATAATGGTTCCGTTCATCACCTTTAGGTAGTTCACAAAAGCATAACGTTCATCAGAAGCAATGCTCACCACATCTACATTGGTAATGGCACTGTTTACCACAGTCGATTTGCTCTGGTATTTTTCCAGTACTTCTAATCTCCTTGCATATTGATGCGCCAGTTCGAAGTTCAGATTTTCTGATGCCGATTTAATAACACCTTTAACATCCCGGATGACGTTTCCAATTTTACCATTCAGGATTTCTTTAATCTCACCGATGTTTTTATCGTAGTCGGTTTCAGTCTGGTAATTTTGGCATGGCCCCTTACAGTTACCGATCTGATACTCTAAACAAACTTTAAATTTTCCTTCAGCTATATTTTTTTCCGTTAAGGGCAGGCTGCAGGTACGAAGCGGATAGGTTTCCTTAATCAGATCCAAAATGGTGTGCATCATGCCTATCGAGCCGTAAGGGCCGAAATAGGTGGAGCCATCTTTTATTACCTTACGTGTCCAGTAAATGCGGGGAAAGTTCTCATTTTTAACGATGATCCACGGATAGGTTTTATCGTCTTTTAAGTTGATATTAAATTTCGGCTGATGTTTTTTAATCAGACTGTTTTCCAGTAGCCAGGCATCAATTTCCGTATCTACAATGGTAAAGGTGATCTTCCGGATCTTGGATACCAACACCCTTGTTTTGCCATTAAACTGGTTTCTGTCACTGTTAAAATATGAACCTACACGGTTACGCAGGTCTTTCGCTTTACCAATGTACATGAGCTTTCCATCTGCATCCCAATACTGGTAAACGCCGGGTTTATGTGGAATAGCTGTTAATGCTGTTTTATGGTCGAAACTGCTCATTATTTACAAAAATAGGATTCGAGAGAGATAATTTTGATTAAAATGAACCAAAGTGAAACATTTTACAATTTGGGCGTGTCCCTAAACTGCGCAAAGGGTCAGGCTATCCGTTACAATCTTTTGTTGCCTTTCGGCCGCGCTCGAGGCGACAACAAAAGGATTTCTACTGCTATCCTTCACGCAACCGCCAAACGTTAAAAACCCAACTTCTCATCCAATTCGGTTGCACCTTCCTCCTGTTGCTGGTATTGGTTGCAATCGTAGGTAATCGAAACACCAGATTTTGGCGCCTCAAAATCGGCATGACTAATTTTTAAGGCCGGATTGGCGTATACTTTTTTGATAAATCCTGCAAAGATCGGTAAAGCAGTATTTGCACCCTCGCCCTGGCTGGTGCTAATGAAGTGGAAAGCCCTGTCCTCGCAACCTGTCCAGATACCGGTTACCAGTTGTGGGGTAATAGCCATAAACCAACCATCAGAGTTATTTTGGGTAGTGCCTGTTTTTGCTCCGATCGGTGCATTTACTTTGTATTTATAGTTCAATCTTGATCCGGTTCCGTTGGTAACCACACCTTTCAGCATTCTGGTCATTACATAAGCAACTTCTTCACTCATTACAGGTTTTGGTATTTCCTTTTGAGAAAATAGCACCACACCGTTTTTATCTTCAATTCTTAATAAATAAATCGGCTTGGTATAAGTGCCTTTATTGGCAAAAGCACCGTAAGCGCCTACCATATTATAAACAGAAGAATCGAACGTACCTAAACAAATAGATGGAAATGCCGGAACATTAGGGATCCCCATTTTTGTGGCTAATGTAGATACCGCCACAGGACCAACCTGTTTCATTAAATAAGCGGTAACAAAGTTTTGCGAGTAAGCCAGTGCTTTTTGTAAAGTAATGCTGCCCGGTAGTGGTTTGCCTGAATTTCTTGGCGTCCATGGTTCACCGTAACCGTCTATAGTTACCGGTACATTTGGTACGGTGTAACAAGGTGAATAACCATTTTCAATGGCTACGGCATAGGTAAATGGTTTTGCTGTTGAACCTACCTGACGGGTTCCCATTTTAACCTGATCGTATTTAAAGTGTTCGTAATTAATTCCGCCAACCCATGCTTTCACATGTCCATTTGTTGGGTCCATCGTCATCATTGCATTACGCAAAAGCATTTTGTAATAACGTACCGAATCGATCGGTTTCATTACTGTATCAATGTTACCTTTCCAGGTAAAGATGGTCATTTCTGTTTTGGTGTTGAAATCATCTTTAATTTCATCGTCTGATTTACCTTCCAGTTTTAAGGATTTATAACGGTCTGATCTTTTAACGCCCTGCTCAATCTGTAAAGCTTTATCCTTAAAAGGATTTCTGCCTTTCCAGCTGGCGATAAACTGTGCTTGTAGCACTTTCATATATTCTTTTTGTGCCTCCTCGGCGTATACCTGCATATCATAATTTAATGTGGTATAAATTTTCAAACCATCGCGGTCTAAATCGTATGGTGTACCATCCGGTTTGGTAATCGATTGCTCCAGAAAAATGTTTCTGATATCATTTTTCAATACCGATCGGAAGTATGGTGCAATACCATCATTAACAGTTGCGGCATTAAAATGCAGGTTGAGCGGTTTATCTTTTTGTTCATCAAATTCCGACTGGGTTAAGAGTTCCGCTTTAACCATCAAAGCCATTACAGTATTTCTACGGTCTCTTGAACGTTCAGGATGGCGGGTTGGTGAATACATGGTAATTCCTTTTTGCATGCCAACTAAAGTTGCCGCCTGTGTTAAGGTTAACTTATCAGGAGTGGTATTGAAATAAACCCTGGCTGCCGATTTAATACCATAAGCCTGGTTACCAAAATCGACCGTATTTAAATACATGGTTATAATTTCTTCTTTGGTATAATTGCGTTCCAGTTTAACGGCAACAATCCACTCTTTAAATTTGGTTAATACCAGAGAGAAAAAATTAAGGTTCGATTCGCGTGGAAAAAGATTTTTAGCCAATTGTTGAGTAATGGTACTTGCGCCTTGTTTTTTGCCGATTAAATTATAACCGATAATGGTGAACGTACGCTTAAAATCAATGCCGGAGTGTTCTTTAAAACGCGTATCCTCTGTTGCGATTAAACCGTTAATTACATTTTCTGAAATGTCTTTATAAGTAACATTCGATCTGTTCTGAACAAAATAAGTGCCTAATGGGCGGCCATCTTCGGCAATAATTTCGGATGCCTGGTTACTTTTTGGGTGTTCAATATCCCTGAAAGAGGGTAGGGCACCAAACAGACCTAAACCGATCATAGAAATGAAAATAGCGAAGAGCGCAATTCCGCCGATCAGTATTTTCCAGATGAGTAAACTATATCTTTTTGTTTCTTGTGCAGAAAGGGATTTGTTCATTTTAATAAATCAGGTTAATATATTTGTTGTTATAATTCATTAAGTCATAGTTTTGTTTCACTCTTCCGCGATTCCAAAATATGGTTTACTTTTTTCTGAATTATTTTTGGCAGTGTTTTTCAGTTTTTGTCGTAATCTATATAATATTCATCTTCTTCATTCCCTGCCGGATAATATGCTGTTGCTTTTATCTTTTCGAAATTATAATAAGTAATCACTTTTAATGGTTTTGCATCTAATCCGTCGCTTTCACCAAAATAAGTTAAATAGAATTCTGGTTGTCCGTCATTATCTATATCATCTGCCAGGCAATATTTATATTCAAAGGTAGGATAATAAAGTTCGCTACCCGAATCTTGGAAAGTGCACTTTTTTATATATTTATTGTTTTGTTCCTTAATTATAAACGCACTTAGCATTTTTGTGGTATCGGAAACCGGCTCAACGTAATCCTTTCTCACCGGTTTATTGTCTAAACCATATACATCCACACTATCGCCACCGTAATTACTTATTTTGATGATGTTTTCTTTGAATGCAAAAATATAATGCTCCAAAGACTTAGTTCTAACATCGATCAATAATTTTGTTTTTCCTTTGCCAATATTTACAATGGAATTATTAAGCAGGTTAAAATCCGGGTCTTTTTCGTGGAGATACCTAATCTTTAATGCTGGTTTTACACTTTTATTCCCGCTGTTTTTTCCATCTTCAGCAAACTTACAAGAGCAAACAACCGTAATGAACAGCATTGAAATAAAAAACAGTTTCATGTTGTTTTTTTAGTAATTGTCTTTTAAAAACTCCAGATATTCATTAATCCGCTGTCTATCGGTAAGCTTACCAAAATTCTCTTTACTAATGATAAAAGCCTTATACAGGTTGGCTGGAACCTTCATAATGTTCTTTAGCTGGCCTGTAATGCTCGATTCGTAAAGTTTAGCATCTTCAAGGTCGATAAAACTTGTAATGTAAATCAACTGATCGTTATCCAGTTCTACCAATTTATGTTCCAAATCGTTGTCGGGATAATTTCCGCGGTTAAACTGACCGATCCCGAAACGCGATGAACTTAAGGTTAAAGTGGCATCGGCCACATCGATTACATAATAATACTCTTCTGATTTTGCAGCACTGAAAATACTGACAGGTTTGGTTGGGTCAACTGGTTTAACCTCAACAGGTTTGGCGACAGGAGTTGGTTCAGCCTTTTTTGTTACAGGATTTTCAACTACCAAAGGTTTTGTTGGAACAGCAACCGGGGCGGCCTGACTTACAAAACGGGGTTCATTTGCATCAAAATCAATAAGGGCAACCGGCCTTTGTTTAAATTCATCCAGATTGGCCTCGATGTATTTTAAATGATCACGAACCAATGGCGTAATAATTTTATCATTTGGATAATTGGTGGTGATCAGGTTAAATTCAGTCAATAAGGCATCAACTTTTGCGGTACGGCCAACTGCGATTGCCTTTAAATAAGCATACTGCGGTGCCAGATCGTTATTTGGGAAAGCTGAAATATTATCATCAGCCTGCTTTACTACATTGGCATAATCTTTTCTTGCATAAGCATCAAAAGCTGCATTGTAATTATTGATGGCAATGTTTTCCATCTGTGTTTGCTTTGCAGAATAGGTTGGGTCTAAAATATTTTTCGCAAAATTAGATTCAGGGAATTTTGTAAGCACCAATTGTTTGTACTGATCAGATTTTGCTTCATCTAAACCTTTATAATTGAGGTAAAGACTGTAGTAAATTGCTACGAGGTGATTGTTTTCAGGATATCTTTTGATCAGTTCCAGGTATATTTTATTGGCCTCTGGTTTATCGTTCAGTTCCTGTTGGTAAAAACTGGCGATTTCAAAATAAGCATCAATAATTTTTTGGTCAGATATTGCCAATAGCGGCTGTGTAGTAGGTAAAGCATCCAAAAACTGCTTTTCTAATGAAGTTTGGTCGGATGCAGTCGCATTGGTTTGCCCATTTGCAGGTATAATTTCTGTAGCTACCTTTCCTCCAGCTAAAACCTGGTTGGTTTCCTGTGCAGATGAACGTACACTCTGGCGCCAGTTGTCTTCCAGCTGCCTGTTACCCCAACGTTTTTTGAAGTCACCAAAGCCATTGCTTATTGCTGCATTATTATTGAAATAAAAAGTATTTCCAGTAACATTATTCGAAGCATTTAGCGATTGATTAGGGAAATCCGGGTCGTTTAAATACTGGTTGTTAATTACAGCCCCGGTATTTACCACCTCCACTTTTGGTGTTAAATAAGCCTTTACCTTTGCCTCGCGTTGGTCGGCAGGAAGTTTAGCAATGGCCTGAGCGGTATCTTCTTTACTGATAATGCTGTACCTATCTGTTAAATATTGAAGATTGTCGGCCTTTTTAACAATATTATCGTAGTCAGGAAAGTTTTTAGGTAAAATCATTACCGTACTATCGTAATACAGTTTCGCTTTAATGTAGTTGTTAAACTCTTTAAAGTTTAAATCTGCAATTCTTAAGTAAGATAACGCCTTCTGAGTTTGGTTTCTTGTGCTTTTTAAAACTGACTTATGGTAATTCTCTTCAGCCTTTACAAAGTTTTCTTCAGCAGAAAAAAGCTCTCCAACCTGATAATAGATCTGATCGGTATAGTCAAAATTTTTATCGTCTTTAAGTAATGCTAAAAGCTGTTCCTCTTTATTTAGCTTAACGCCACTTAATAATGCTTTCAGCTTAATGCGGTTTAAATTGGCATGAAAATACATTTCAAAAGGGGCATTGCTTTTCTCTACCTTGGTGAAGTTAGCGTAGGCATCCTGAAGATTTTTTTCTTTTTCCTGCAACTGCGCCAATATAAAACGCCAACGGATACGAAGCTGTTTTTCGGCCGGTAACGCAATTGCCGATTCTAAAAATAAGATGGCTTCTTTATTGCGTTTCTGATAAATACGCATTTGAGAGGCAGTAGCTAAAGGTTCTGCCAGGTCTTTTTTTAATTCATCAGAAGCACGCAGCATGGTATCGATAATTTTATCGGCCAGCACCATATTGTTCAATTGCATTTGGCTACGCGCTTTCCAGTTCATCGCCATAATGAACGTTTTAAGGTCGTTGTTATAGGTTTTTGCCGTATAATCGAAGTATTCAGAAGCGATAAAATAATTGCCTTTCAGGTAATTTGCCTTACCCAAAAGCATATAGGCATCGTCAATATAGTTGCTAAAACTTTTATCGTTGATAATGGTTTGTCCTTTTGTGATCACATCGTCCAATTGTTTATTGGCAACGCCGGGTGTTAAAACCAGATTTATTTGCGGCTCAGGATCGAGGTAAACAGGCAGGGTTTTTTCGTAATTATCGGCATAACTTTGTAACATACCCTCATTGTACTCGCTTAGTAAAACATTAGCATTGTAGATATAGTTATACCTTGCAGTTAAGTTCTGAAACCTGCGATCTACCGCTGTATCTTTATTTGCGACACAGCCATAAATAAGGAGGACACTAAAAAAGATGAAAAAGGGATTTAGGTTTTTGCTAGCGTAATTTTTCAAGTATGATAAATCTCTTAGGTTAATATACAATTAACAATATATGCAGAAAAACATTTTATTTGTCAACAAATTTTAATTATTCAAAGTTAATTTAATTATTGCATTAAAAAATGGAAAATCAGAAAGAAGATACAAAGAAAAAGGTAAATGCAGCCGCCAAATATTCTGCCATTGGTTTCCAAATGATTGCTACCATTGGTCTGCTTACTTTTATTGGTTACAAGATCGACGAACATAGAAACAGTAAAACTAACTTAATTACTGCTGCTTTTGCTTTGGCAGGTGTAGGGATTGCGTTATATCAGGCCATCAGGCAAGTAACAAAATAATTGCTAAATGGCTGTATTGTTAGATTGTTGAACAAGATGCAACCAACAATTAATCAATTTAACAATTCAGCAATAGGGTATTTACCTCAGTTAACAGATTAAACAATTTAAACACTTCACCAATCTAACAATATTTCTTTTCTCACTAGTTACTTGATACTAAAAACCTTATCTTTGCAAAAGTTTTTATCTGCTAAGAATTTATACCTTGACTCTAGCCAAATTTACCAGTATCTATTTAATTTTTGTAGGCTTATTAATAGGCGTTGTTGCCCTTTTACCTTTATTATTTCCCGATAAACAGTTATTGGTAAACAATTTTTGGGTGATGTTTGGCTTTTTGGCTGGTATCACTTACATCGCATACATGTTGGTTGATATCGGTGTAAAACGTGATCCTGAAGTGGGTATAATGGCCATTATGGGATCAATTGCAGTGAAGATGATTTTTTGTATGGCTTTTGTGCTGATTTACAGTATAAAAGCAAAGGGAATTGGGCTTGTGTTTCTGCTTAATTTTTTTTCTTTATATTTATTGTTTACGGCCTTTGAAATTTACTGTTTGTTACGTAACTTGCGCCACCAAAATTTAAAGTAAAAAACTGCCAATAAATGGATTGTAACCGAGTTTTTGTGTCTAAAGTTAAAAGGCTAACTATTGTTTTTACGCTTTTAATCGCGTTTTTATCTATCAAAATTGATACTTTCGCTCAGGTTGATAGCGCTGTTGTATCTGTTGATAGTGTTGTAGCTGAATCTGCACATGCAACTTCTGGTGAGCACGGATCTGAAGCCAATCATGGTAAAGAAAAATTTGAGCCTACCAAAGTAATTATGGAACACATTGCCGATTCGCATATGTGGCATCTTTGGGGACATACTTCGTTACCTCTTCCGGTAATTTTATATACGCCTGGTGGTTTAGAGGTTTTCTCTTCTGGTAATTTTCATCACGGTGAGCACGATTATAACGGTAAATATAATAACTATCGTTTAGAAGAGGACCATGTTAAAGTGGTTGGCGCTGACGGTAAGGTGGATGAAGAATTAAGTAAATCTGTATTAGATTTCTCCATCACTAAAAATGTTGCAGCAATGTTTGTGGCAATTCTGGTAATTCTTGTTGTATTCACTTCGGTAGCTAGATCTTATAAAAAGCGTGTTGGTAAGGCACCAAAAGGTTTACAATCTTTAATCGAGCCAATTATTGTATTTGTTAGGGATGATATTGCTAAGCCGAATATTGGACACAAGTATGCTAAATTTATGCCTTACTTGTTAACTGTATTTTTCTTTATCTGGTTTAACAACTTGTTGGGATTGATTCCGATTTTTCCAGGAGGTGCTAACGTAACTGGTAATATTGCCTTAACTTTTGTAATGGCGTTGGGTACTTTGATTATTGTTAATATTAACGGTAATAAATACTATTGGAAACATATTTTAACTCCTGATGTGCCTTGGTGGTTATATCCGATTATGATTCCAGTAGAGTTGATCGGTATTATTTCAAAGCCTTTCGCTTTAATGATTCGTCTTTTTGCAAATATTACTGCTGGTCACATTATCGTATTAAGTTTAATTTCCTTAATCTTTATTTTCGAAACAGCTTGGATTTCTCCAGTTTCAGTTGCATTCGTAGTATTCATGGATATACTTGAGTTGCTGGTAGCGTTTTTACAAGCCTTTATCTTTACATTATTAACTGCCTTGTTTATTGGTATGGCAGTTGAAGAGCATCATTAATAGAAAACTATTTTTTACAAATTAATATAAATTAAATTAGTTATGGTAGGTTCAATCGCGGCAATCGGTGCCGGTTTAGCAGTAATCGGTGCAGGTATCGGTATCGGTCAAGTAGGTGGTAAAGCAATGGAAGGTATTGCTCGTCAACCAGAAGCTGCATCAAAAATTCAGACTGCAATGATTATCGCTGCTGCCCTTATTGAGGGTGCTGCTTTATTCGGTGTAGTAGTTGCATTATTAGGTAACAATCCTCAATAATTCAAACTGAAAAATTTTGGTAGGGTATTTAACGATTGGTTATTTACCCTGCCTTATTAAAGTATTAAGAATAAAAAATTAGATAAAATGGATTTAGTAACCCCGAGCATAGGTTTGGTTTTTTGGACCGCTTTAGCATTCATCTGCTTATTAATATTACTTAGAAAATTCGCATGGAAACCTATTTTAGGTGCAATTCACGAACGTGAGCAAAGCATTGATGAGGCCCTTAACAAAGCTGAATTAGCGAAGCAGGAAATGGCACGTTTAACCAGCCAAAATCAGGATTTGATGCAACAGGCACGTGCTGAACGTGATGAGATTTTAAAGGAAGCTAAAACCTTGAAAGATGGTATCTTAAACGAAGCTAAAAAACAAGCTCAGGTAGAAGGTGCTAAATTGATTGAGAAAGCTAAAATCGAAATCGAAAACCAAAAGAAAGCCGCTTTAGCTGAAGTTAAAGACCAGGTTTCTTCTTTATCATTAGAAATTGCAGAACGTGTTTTACGTACTCAGTTAGATGATAAAACCAAGCAGGAAGCTTTAGTAGCTAACTTATTAAAAGACGTTGAATTAAACTAGTTTGAGAAAATAGATTTGAGACAATAGATATTAGATAGGAGACTCGTTCTCACATCTTCCATCTCACATCTCACATCTCACACCTAAGAATATGTCAGAAATTAAAGTTGCAGGCAGATACGCCAAATCATTAATAGACTTAGCCGTTGAAAACAACGACTTAGAAACTTCTTATAATGATATGGTTTTGTTTGAGAAAGTGGTTGATGAAACCCCTGAACTAGAAGCAATATTAAAAAACCCGATTGTACCTTTAGATAAGAAAACAGGTATTTTAAACGGGATTTTTGCAGATAAAGTAAGCAAACTAACCATCTCGTTTTTCAAGATTGTGGTGAGCAAAGGTCGTTCTGCGATTTTATTTGCTACAGCAAAACAGTTTATACAACAATATAATTTAATTAAAGGTATTGTTACTGCTGATGTAACTACTGCAGCTACTTTAAGCCCTGAGGCTAAAGAACAGATTATAGCGATTGTAAAAAAAGAATTAGGCGCCAACCAGGTGATTGTTAATGAAAAAATTAACGAGAAGCTAATTGGTGGTTTTATATTAAAAGTTGGCGATAAGCAATTTGATGCAAGTATTGCCAGCGGTTTAAGTAAACTTAAAAAAGAATTTGCGCAATAGCGGATAGCGTTTTGCGTAAGGCGTTTAGCGTTAATTCGCAAAATGTCTAAAAAAATAAAGTGAAGCGTGAGTGCGGGTGGTAAAACGCCAGGCGCAAACCGCCAAACAAAAAGAGTATTGCGATAAGCGTATGGCACGGAAAACGCCAAGCGCCATGCACTAAACATTTATAAAAAGATATAAAGTAAAATTATGGTAGAGGTAAGACCAGACGAAGTATCGGCAATTATCAGACAGCAATTGGCGGGCTTCAAATCAGAAACTGAACTGGAAGAAGTTGGTACCGTGTTGCAAGTGGGCGACGGTATTGCCCGTGTTTACGGTTTAACTAAAGTTCAATCGGGAGAGTTAGTTGAATTTGCAAACGGCTTACAAGGTATTGTATTAAACCTTGAAGAAGATAACGTTGGTGTGGTACTTTTGGGTGCTTCAGACGAGATCAAAGAAGGTGATACGATTAAACGTACCAAAAAAATTGCCTCTATTAAAGTTGGTGAAGGTATGCTTGGCCGCGTAGTGAATACTTTAGGTGAGCCTTTAGATGGTAAAGGACCAATCTTGGGTGAAACTTACGAAATGCCTTTAGAGCGTAAAGCACCAGGTGTAATTTACCGTCAGCCGGTAAATGAGCCTTTACAAACAGGTATTAAAGCAATCGATGCGATGATTCCAATCGGTCGTGGTCAACGTGAGTTGGTTATTGGCGACCGTCAGATTGGTAAAACTGCCGTTTGTATTGATACTATTATCAATCAAAAAGAATTTTATGAAGCAGGCCAGCCAGTGTTCTGTATTTATGTTGCTATCGGTCAGAAAAACTCTACCGTTGCTAACATTGTACGTACATTAGAAGAAAACGGCGCTTTACCATATACAGTTGTTGTTGCTGCTTCGGCTGCAGATCCTGCTCCAATGCAGTTTTATGCTCCGTTTGCAGGTGCTGCAATTGGTGAGTTTTTCCGTGATACAGGTAGACCAGCTTTAATTGTTTATGATGATTTATCTAAACAAGCTGTTGCATACCGTGAGGTATCTTTATTACTTCGTCGTCCACCGGGCCGTGAAGCTTATCCAGGTGACGTTTTCTACTTACACAGTCGTTTGTTAGAAAGAGCTGCGAAAATCAACGCTAACGATGATATCGCTAAAGCAATGAACGATTTACCTGAATCAATCAGACATATCGTTAAAGGTGGTGGTTCATTAACAGCTTTACCAATTATCGAAACTCAGGCAGGTGACGTATCAGCGTATATCCCAACCAACGTAATTTCGATTACTGATGGTCAGATCTTCTTAGAGTCGAACTTATTCAACTCAGGTATCCGTCCTGCAATTAACGTAGGTATCTCGGTATCACGTGTGGGTGGTAATGCGCAGATCAAATCGATGAAAAAAGTAGCAGGTACTTTAAAATTAGATCAGGCTCAATACCGCGAGTTAGAAGCTTTCTCTAAATTCGGTTCTGACTTAGATGCCGCAACAAAATCGGTATTGGATAAAGGTGCACGTAACGTGGAAATGTTGAAACAAGCACAATTCTCTCCATTTACTGTTGAGAAACAAGTTGCAATTGTTTATGCTGGTACTAAAAACTTAATGCGTAGTGTTCCAATCAATAAAGTAAAAGAATTTGAAACCGAATTCTTAACTCAATTGGAAATGCGTCACCCTGAAACTTTGGCGGCATTAAAAGCTGGTAAATTTGATGATACCATTACTGGTGTTTTAGATACAGTGGCAAAAGAGATTTCAAGTAAATATTAATAAGTATCAAGTAGTTAGTATCAAGTATCAAGACGAAGTTCAACTTAATCTTGATACTTGATACTCGATTCTTGATACTCACGAAATAAAGAATGGCTAATTTAAAAGAAGTAAGAAACCGGATTGCATCGGTACAATCAACACAGCAGATTACCAAAGCTATGAAAATGGTTTCGGCAGCAAAGTTGAAACGTGCTACTAATGCAATTATCGCTTTACGTCCTTATGCAACTAAACTGAAAGAGATTTTAGGTAATCTGTCAGCAAGTTTAGAGGGATCGTCATCGCCTTTTATCCAGGAGCGTGAGCCCAATAAGGTTTTAATTGTTACGGTATCATCAAACCGAGGTTTGGCTGGTGCTTTTAACATGAACGTAATTAAAGCGGCCAACAATTTAATTGCTGAGAAATATAGCGAACAGTTGAAAAACGGTAATGTTAGCATTATTTCTATCGGTAAGAAAACCCAGGATTTTTACGAAAAACGTAAATACAATGTTATCGGTAATAATAACGAAGTATATTCGGCCTTAACTTTCGAAAACGTAACCAAAATTACGGATGCGATTATGGCTGGTTTTATTAAAGGTGAGTTTGACAAAGTAGAAGTGGTTTATAACCGTTTTAGAAACGCAGCAGTACAGTTTATTACTACTGAGCAGTTGTTACCTTTGCCAAAAGCAGAAGAGGTTGAAGCTAAAACTGAAAAGAAATCTACAAATGTAGATTACATTTTAGAGCCTTCTCAGGAAGAAATTGTAGAGCAGTTAATTCCTAAGTCGATTAAAATCCAGTTATACAAAGCCGTGTTAGATTCTCATGCTTCTGAGCATGGTGCACGTATGACATCAATGGATAAAGCAACTGAAAACGCAGGGGAGTTATTGAAAGCTTTAAAACTTTCGTACAACCAGGCACGTCAGGCAGCAATTACAACTGAATTAACTGAGATTGTAAGTGGTGCAGCCGCATTGAACGGATAATTAGTTTGCAGTTCTCAGTTACGAATTTGCAGTACTGATTAACATAAAATACAACAGACCCATTTCTTAATTGAGATGGGTTTTTTTATAAGTAATTATATTATAATCCAAAATTATTATGTTTTTTATGGATTTTAATCCAAAATTATTATGTTTTTTATGGATTTTAATCCAAAATTATTATACTTTTGTTTAAGAATCTTTTATTATGATTGTTCGTAAACAGTTGGATTATGCTTTTGTAAGGCTTTTTAAAGGGAAAGCCTTTATCATCTTTGGGCCACGCCAAACCGGTAAAACAACTTTTGTTGAACAGTTATTAGCTAAGGTGGCTAAAAAGACCCTGTACCTTAATGGGGATGATGCTGACGTACGCGAAGCTTTGGCTAAACCCAATGCGGCACAAATAGCACAAATGCTCGCTGGCTACGAAGTGCTTTTTATAGACGAGGTCCAAAGAATCAATGATGTAGGTTTGCTCATTAAAATTATTGTGGATCGCTTTAAGCCTGTTCAGGTTATTGCTACGGGTTCATCAGCATTTGAGTTATCAGGGAAAATAAACGAGCCTTTAACCGGTAGAAAATATGAAATGATGCTTTTGCCATTTTCATACGCAGAGCTGGTAAATGATACTGACTTTATTACCGAAGAAAGATCGCTGGAGCGACGTTTAATTTATGGTTCCTATCCCGAGATTATTAACGATCCGCAGAACGCAGAAGAGCACTTAAAATTACTTGCAGATAGTTATCTGTATAAAGATCTTTTTACTTTGGAAGATGTTAAAAAGCCGCTACTCTTCGAAAAAATTGTAAAGGCCCTGGCTTTGCAGGTTGGGAGCGAAGTTAACTTTTCTGAACTGGCACAACTGGTTAAAGCCGATCAAAAAACCGTAGATAAGTACATCAGCCTACTTGAAAAATCTTTCGTGGTTTTTAGCTTACCTGCCTTTTCGGGTAATGTGCGCAACGAAATTAAAAAGAATAAGAAGATTTATTTTTATGATACGGGTATTGTAAATGCCATTACACGGAATTTTAACCCGATAGCAAACAGGAATGATGTTGGGGCACTATTTGAAAATTATATGATTGCTGAACGGATGAAGTTTTTACACCAGCACCAGATAGAAGCAGAATGCTTTTTCTGGCGTACCACGCAACAACAGGAAATTGATTATATAGAAAAAACAAAAGAAAAACTTTTGGCTGTCGAGTTTAAATGGAGCGAAAGAGGGAAAAATAAAATTCCTGCAACTTTTACACATGCTTACCCCGATGCGGAAACATTTTTAGTGTCAAAAATTGATAGGGGAAATTTTTTAAATGGCCTGAAATAAATCAGCCCACTCTATATATAGAAATGGGCTGACTAATTTTAAAGATATGGACTATCAGGATTAATTTTTAACCGCAAATATCCGTTTTCTATTTTTTTAATGTTGGTTCCATCGCCACGATAAACCGATGCATTAAATTTCGCTTCCAGCAAATATTTGCCTGATTTAAGCTTTTTAAGACTAATTATTTCAAATTTAGATCCCGTCTGTAATTCTGATTTAATTGCAATATGATGTACGAAACTGTTATAACCATTAGATTGGAGTCCGTAATATTTCCCCATTAATTCAATAGCTATGCCATTTTGGGCATTATTCCTTTGAAAATCCAATGCAAATCTGCGTTCACCAATAGAAAATAAATCAAGTTTGTTATTAGGAACATGCAAAATAACCGGAGGGTTGCTCTGCGCCTCACTTATGTTGTATTTTTTAGGAATGTAATGATTATTCCATTGCTGTGATCATTATACATCTTAAACTGTCGTCCAAATAATACCGAATCGCGGTCTCCAGAAGTATACTCTGTGCCCTTAGCAACAGAATCTAATTTTACGTTGCTTTTCGCATTTACTACAGCCCTGGTTACAACCGTGTTGATAGCAATTTTTTCACTATCAATTGTGTAAGAAACGGAATCGCCGAGTAATTCTAACGGATCGATTTTTTCTACTGGCGGGATGATGATAGGCGGTTCGGTAACAGGATCGTTCTTCTTGCAGGCGGCAAGAAAAAATAGGGCAATAGCTACCCCGAGTAAGCTTTTAGATTTCATATTAAATTGGTTTTATTTGTGTGTACCCAAAAATAGTTATTTTTATAACTAAAAATTTAATTCATAGGGAAATTATTCTGATTATTGGCTAAGGTTAGTAGTTGTTCTATGACGGAAATGTATTTTGTTTCAAATTTTATAGATTTTTTTTGGTTCGGTTAATTATTGGCTTTTAATATCTTTGTAGCCTAATATCAATTCATGAAAAAACACATCCTCATTATCTTATTAACTGTTCCGTTTTTTGTTAAAGCCCAAAATCCTGCACGGGATTATACCAATGCGGTACTTTGGCAGCAAACTTCAGGAGAATACCGTGCGTTATGTTTCCAGGCCTACAATTTTGCCCGTTTATCGTTAAAAGAAGCTTTATGGGCCGATACCAGTAAAAAACCAAATTGTGTAATTGTTGATATCGATGAGACTGTTCTGGATAATTCTGCTTTCCAAGGGCACGAAATTAAAAAAGGACTAAGTTATGTATCTGAAGACTGGACAGAATGGACCAATCTTGCTCAGGCCGATACTGTTCCGGGGGCATTGGCTTTTTTAAAGTTTGCAGCATCAAAAAACATCGAAACATTTTACGTAAGCAACCGCGATGAGAAAGATTATGCAGCTACGTTAAAAAATCTGCAGCACTTTGGCTTTCCTTATGCAGATGATGCACATTTAGTGGTTTCAAAAGGAACTTCAAATAAAGAACCGCGCCGCCAAAAAATTACAGAAACGCACAATATTCTATTGTTATGTGGCGATAATTTAAGCGATTTCAGTAATATTTTTTATCGCGAAAATAAAAATACCTTCGAGCAGGTAAACACAAACAAGCACCTGTTTGGAACAAAGTATATCGTGTTGCCCAACCCAATGTACGGGGATTGGGAAAAGCCTTTGTATCAGGGAGAAAAACTTAGTGATAAAGATAAAGCGAAACAAAGGTTAGAACGATTAAAAAGTTACTAAGTTTTATAATTATTCAGCAATAAGTATTACTTTTGCACCATCATAAAAATAAACATTATGGAGAACAACGAATTAAAGCACAATACGGAAAGTATGAAAACGGCTAACCAGCCAGGAATTTATAAATTAATGATTTTTGGTGTACTGGTTTGCATGGTGGGTACTTACGCACGTTTCGCTTACGATTCGTGGCAAGTGTCATTAGCATCCTGGATTGTTTTGTTCATTGGTGCAATTATTGCTATTAAAGGTGTATTCAAAATACTAGACGCATAAGCGCTCTACTTTAAAAATATAAGGCCGGTCATGTTTATTCACGACCGGCTTTTTTGTTTTATCGTTCAAACCTATCAGGTTTTTAAAACCTGATAGGTTTAAATGAAATTAGCACTACTGTAGGTTTAGAATAGAAAGGTAGGCCAAAGTAATCTAAACCTGACAGGAGTGGACATCCCGATTTTTCATCGGGATAAAGCGGATGGCAGGGCTTTCGGAACCGATATACACAGTAACCTGCTTTTCAAAAAAAGACTGCTATGAATCTCAACTGTCCTGTAGTAAGTTGATTTAGGAGGTCAATATTTTTTTTTGAAATGAGCAGTTCTGTTTTAATGGCAGAGCACAGTCCTGCTATCGCTTCAAGTCCTCGCTCGTACCTCGCTGTGGTCTTTTCGCTTTATCAGGTTTAATAACAACAATTCTGTGTTTCGACGAAAAAACTGCTTTTCAATTCCTAAGAATTTATAATAATTCCCTCCTCAAAACACCTTTCCCACCGCGCCAAAACCAACATTGGGTTACCTAAATATAATTTTTGTATTAAGGGTAAATACAGCGTTAAAACTAACCAAGTACGCTACACTTCTTATGGCCATTTGAAGCAAATATTTAAAATGATTATTTATTTTGAACCACACAATCATGAAAAGGAATATTATTGCTATAGCCATAGTTTTAACAATTTTTGGCTGCCAAAATGAAAACAAAAAATATGCAAGTGCTGATGCTGTCGACACTCAGGAGCTAAGTAAAGAAGCTTCAGACTCTACAGCTGCTGAAAAAATTATCAAAACTGCCGATATGCGGTTTAGGGTTAAGAATGTTCAAAACACCAAAGAACAGCTGAGTAAAACCATTAGAGCAGAAGGGGGAACTGTTGCAGAGTTCTCGATCGAAAGTACCATCCAGGAAACCGATAAGGTTAAACAATCTACCGATTCACTAAAAGAAATTACTTCCTATCGCACCCAGGGTTATCTGGTGGCAAAAGTTCCGTCAGAGAAGCTGGATGAATTTACCAATACCATTGCAAGAATGGCTGTTTTTGTCGATCACCAATCGATGAAGATGGATGATCAAAGTATTGCTTATTTAGCCAATAAATTAAAGGCGCAGAACAGAGTAGATGCGATTGAAAAAATTAATAAAGTAGCCTCGAAAAAAAGTGCCAACGTCGAATCGTCTCTTTATATAAAAGATGATTATGTAGATAAGAAAATTGAGAACATGCAGATCGATAGCCGTGTGAAATTCAGTACCATTACCCTTAATTTTTATCAGGACAATACTGTAAAAACCATGATTGTGGCCAATGACAATCTGTACGACTACCGCCCGGCATTTGTAAATAGGTTATGGTTGGGTATTGTAAACGGATGGACGATTTTTAAAGAAATCATTATCGCAATTTCTAATTTATGGATGTTGATATTGGTTGGTTTTGCAGTCTTCTTCACTATAAAATATTTTATTCGCAGGAATAAATTAACAACGGAAGAAGCGACTAAAAATAGAATTGATCAGGCCAGGCAATAAGAATCTATCCCACCAGTTGTCAGTCTGAGCGTAGTCGAAGACTTTTTTTATAATCAAAATAAAAATAATTTGTCCTTCGACTACGCTACCATTGACAGATTCCAAAAAAAAAGGTCGTCATTGCGAGGCACGAAGCAATCTTAAAGCGCACGCTGTTAGCGATCGTTGTAAGATTGCTTCGTCGGCTGAAAAAGCCTTCTCGCAATGACAATTCCTCACAGTCTACAGCTCGTTAAAAATTCTTCTTTCCATTATATTGATTTTTATAAAATCAATTATCCCGAAGGATGACAATTCTACATTTATGAGACAGCCTCATGGAATTCATTTAAGATTACTTCTTTGCCTTAACCACTATACCTTTAACCTTAGTTTTATTATCGCTTACAAAAGATTCCCAGCCTGAATAGGTTTTTGATTTACCACCTGTGGTAATTTTCTGAAAAGAATGGCAAACAGCAACAGCCAAACCATCGGTTGCGTCTAAAAACTCTGGTGTTTCCTTAAAATTTAATAAGCGTTGCAGCATGGCTGCTACCTGTTCTTTCGTGGCATTACCACTACCGGTAATGGATTGTTTGATCTTACGTGGAGAATATTCGGTAACTGAAATATTTCTGGACAACGCGGCTGCAATAGCAATGCCCTGCGCACGGCCGAGTTTTAATAACACCTGAATATTTTTACCATAAAATGGTGCCTCGATAGCCAGGACATCAGGTTTATATTGATCGATTAAAACCACTGTTTTTTCGAATATCCGTTGAAGTTTGAGGAATGGATCGTCTAAGTGGGTCATTTTAACCACTCCCAAACTGATCAATTCCGTTTTATTTCCCTTTTCTAAAATTACGCCATAACCCATCACCGCCGTTCCTGGATCAATGCCCATAATCACCCGTTCCTTTTTTTCGTTCAACATTACAGCAATATTAAGCATATTTGCAAACTAAAAAGATAATCTTGACAGGCAAGAACAAAAAAATATTATCGCTTTTTATCAAAGTTGCAATTGTAATGTTTGCCTTTTGGTTTATTTACCATAAGCTCGTTGCGAATAAAAATCTTCACGATTTCAGTACATTATTAAAAGATATCCCCCAGATAGAAATAATTACCGTAATTGGGATAGTGGTATTTCTGATGTTTGTAAACTGGTTTTTAGAGGCCGGTAAATGGAAATACTTAATGAGCCATATCGAACCTATCAGTTTTTACAGGGCTATCGAATCTGTTTTCTGTGGTTTAACGCTTGCTATTTTTACGCCAAACAGACTAGGAGAATATGGAGGCCGTGTATTTTTCCTCTCTCCCCGAAGAAGAATTGTTGGGATAGTGGCCATGAGTGTGGGCAGCATCGGTCAATTGGTGCTGACCAATGTATTCGGAGCCATTGCAACCTGCTTTTTCGTGTACCGCTTTATCCCGATCGATAGGGTACTATTTATTGCTTTGGTTTTTTTTGCGGTAATTTTTTGCCTGTTTTTTCTGATTTTTTACTTTAACATCCGTTGGTTAAATGGGATTTTATTATCCTTCAAATTTACCAGGAAATATAAGAAATTTTATAGCATTTTGGCCAGGTATAAAAAACGGGAACTATTCAGAATTATTACTTATTGTTTTGCCCGTTACCTGATATTCAGTTCGCAATATTTTATTCTATTTATCTGGCTTGTACCTGGATTGCACTATGCAGATATTGTGATGATGACTTGTTTGCTATTTTTGGTACAGTCGGCACTGCCTTCACTGGATCTTTTCGATGTTGGCATAAGAAGTGTCACTGCAGTTGAGCTATTTAAACATGTTACCGATCAGCATGTGGCTGTTATTGCATGTACCGCAAGTATCTGGCTCATAAATATTATAATTCCTGCTATCTTAGGCACTTATTTCGTTTTTAAACTCAATTTTTTTGGAAATCTTAAATCTAATTAGTCTTATATCTGCTGCTTTAACCTTAATTTATGGTTTTTTAGTGCTTAATTTTATCAGAGGATGGCATAACCTGGTCTATTTTATGCCTCAAAAATCTGATCCCCGAACCAAAGTTTCTATTATAGTTGCTGCAAGGGATGAGGAAGCGAATATCGCCAAAACGATTAATGACCTGATTGCTCAGCAGTACCCTAAAGCTTTAACAGAGATTATTATTATTGATGACCACTCTACTGATCGAACCGCAGAAATTGTGTTGAGCTATGCCGACAGTAATGTGAAACTAATTAAGTTAAATGAGGACAGGGCATTAAACTCATATAAGAAGAAAGCCATACAAACAGCTATTGGCACCTGCTCCGGCGATCTGATCATTACCACTGATGCGGATTGCAGGATGGGACATAATTGGCTGGTTACCATTGTAAACTTATACGAGCAAAAGAACTATAAAATGATCTCTTCGCCTGTAGCTTATTTTCAGGAGAAAAGTTTCTTTGAGCGATTACAGTCCTTAGAATTTCTTTATCTTATTGGCTTAGGGGCATCTACTATAGGAAACAAACAGCCATCTACTTGTAACGGTGCAAATTTGGCCTACGAAAAAACAACTTTTTATGAAGTTGGTGGCTTTCAGGGAATAGATGATCTGGCATCAGGCGATGATGAGCTGCTGTTGCATAAAATTGCGGCCAAATATCCAGATCAGATTGGTTTCCTTAAAAATAGAGAAGCCATTGTGTACACCCATGCAAAAGAAACCTTAGGCTCGTTTATACAGCAGCGCAAACGTTGGGCTTCAAAGAGTACCCGTTATAAAAACAAGGCGATTATTGTTTTGGGAGTGTTGATTTGGATCTTCAATCTATCCATTCTTGCAAATTTTATCACCGGACTTTTTATTCCGGGGTTTTTAACCATTACATTTTATCAATTATTGGCTAAAATGGTTTTAGAAACATTATTTTTATGGGATGTAACTGGCTTTGCCAAAAGGCGCAGTTTACTCATTTTAATACCTGTTTTAAATGTACTGCATGTAATTTATATGGTGTACATCGGCATTGCCGGAAACAGCGGAAAATACAATTGGAAAGGCAGAATGGTTAGGTAATGGATAATAGCCCATCAAAAAAAGTATGGTTAAAGTTTAAACGGAATAAGCTGGCATTCGGCGGGTTGATCTTTATCCTGCTATTAATGCTGATGGGTATTTTGGGCTATTTAATTATGCCTGATGATTCTCCAAATGCGAATATTCAAAAAGTTCAAATTGCCAAACAGAAACCCGGTGCTCAGTTCAAATTTCTTATCATTGAGCGATATGATCATATTGAAAAAGTCGGTCTTTTCGAAAGAATGTTTATTGGGCAAAAGCCAACTTTTAAAAGCATTCCGATAACTTCTTACCTGATAAAAGATAAAGATGTTTTTGTACAGGAATATATTGGCGAGGATGAAAAAGCTAAGGAAACCAGATATGAACTGAAAGATTTATGTCCAAGTTGTGTTTTACCTTCAAAAATAGGAACATCACAAGCGCTCTTCGAAGAAAATAACATCTATACACACACCTATATTTTAGGAACTGATATTTATGGCCGGGATTTATTAAGCCGGTTGATTTTAGGTATCAGAGTCTCGTTATCGGTGGGTTTAATGGCGGTTCTCATCTCTCTTTTTATTGGCGTGAGTTTAGGAGCCATTGCAGGTTATTTTGGTGGCCGCGTAGATGCAGCCATCAGTTGGTTTATGAATGTGGTTTGGTCGTTACCGTCATTGCTGCTCGTTATTGCAATATCTTTCGCTTTGGGGAAAGGCTTTTGGCAGATCTTTATTGCAGTTGGTTTATCAACCTGGGTAGATGTAGCCCGATTAGTGCGTGGGCAGGTGATGGCTTTAAAAGAAGTAGAGTTTGTTGAAGCTGCCAGAGCCTTAGGTTTTAGCACCAGCCGAACGATTATCAAACACATATTGCCAAACATCGCCGGTCCGATTTTAGTGGTGGCCTCATCCAATTTTGCATCTGCTATATTGTTAGAAACCGGCTTGAGCTTTTTAGGCTTTGGTGCGCAACCACCCATGCCAAGCTGGGGAAGCATGATTAAAGAACATTATGGTTATATCATTATGGATTCAGCTTATCTCGCCGTTTTGCCCGGTTTAGCCATTATGTTTACGGTATATGCCTTTAATGTACTTGCCATAGGTTTACGCGATGCTTTTGATGTAAAAGGCCAGAGCGTGACCGTTTAATCATAATCATAAAAAAAGCAGTACCAATTGGCACTGCTTAATTCTTGAAAATAAAAGCTTAAGCTGTTGTGGTCAATGTGTTTCCTAAAACAGTAAGCGGATAAACTTTGGTTGAATCTGATCTATTTTGCTTTTTTCTTATCAAAAGAAAACCTGCGTGCTATACTAAAGCCCCAGCGGTATTGCCCTTTAAGCCACGAAGTATTCGTATCGGTAATAAACTGCGATTCCTGTATTGCGGTAGCATTGGTGAAATTGAGGTGAAAAATATGTCCTCCGGTTTCAAACTCAAGTCCGGCACCAAGCGTTTTGTAATATTTCGTTCCCAACGTGCTTTCGAGATAAGCTTCTTTATTTTTATCCCTGAATGGAATGGTATAATCGGCCACAAAAGCCATGCGTTTGGTAATTTTAATGCGACCACCAATCGACAAGGCAAGCATATCGTTTTGATCACCAAAAACGGTAAAATTGCGGTGTACATAAGATGGCATTATCAGCATTGAAAAGTTTGAATTAAACTTACGGGCAATTACGGCTTGAACCACATAAGTTAAGCGATCCTGGAATTCGCTAAATGCATTTGCAGCGGTGGGGTCGGTTGAAGCTTTCGCTGCCGAAAGGGTAGTACTGCCGAATAAGGTTACTGCAACAGGTACTTTGTCATCAGCGGTTTGTTCCAGCAAACGGTATTTTAAATTCCCTTCGTAAAGCTGTGTTACCACACCGGCTCCTTTTGCCCTTGATAAACCAACGGAAAACCTATCGCTAATCCCGTATTCAAAGCCGATTCGGATATCTGTTGATTGATCAAGCCCAAAAAAGTTTTTGGTACCACCTGCACTGCCTGCAATATCGCCAAAACGGTGATCTACCCTAAAATCCAGTTCATTTTTATAAATGGTTTCATTGGTTTGGATGTTGATCAGTTTGGTTGCCTTAAAAGTAGCCTGTACATTCTTTTTTTCAGCAGGCATTTGCAATGCTTTTTCGAGCGAATCTTGTGCAAAAGCTAAAGTAGGCAAGAGGGTAATAGATAGGTATAAAAGAGATTTTAGACGAAATTTCATAAGTTTTATTTTTTTGGTTGATAAATAGCGGTCATTTTTACCTGTATGGTTTCTGCAATCTGTTTAAAAACGATCGTTGGGATTTTGATACCATGATCAGCCAGTTTTACGTTAAATGTAGATGTAGCTTTTGCCTCATCGCCGGTAATTACTAACGATCCTTTTGTAGTATATTCTTTGGTTACACCATGGATCTGCAGGTTACCCTTAACCGTAACGGGATAAGTACCAGGTTTTGAAAAATCGATCTGTTCTACAATTTTTCCTTTAAAATCAGAAGTTGGAAACTTATCACTCTCCATATAATTTTCGTTAAAATGCTCCTGCATCAGTTTTTTCTTAAACTGAAAAGAAGTATTGTTGATTTTGAAAATGATATCGTTGGTTTTGGTATTAAGTGCCGAAGCACCTGTTTTACTCTGTGCATCGATATCTTCTACAGGTGTTGAAGAAAAAAATGAAGAGGTTACGCTTTTACTTACCCAGATCTGCGCTTTTATGCCTGTGCATAATAACAAGGCTATTAAGGTGAAAAATAGTTTTTGCATCGGTGTTTTGTTTAAATTTTTAATGGAAACATCTTGATTTAGCGTTAATGTTTATTTGTTATTCTGGCATACCTTTATCAACCCAGGCTTGTAATAACTCTCTTTCACTGGCTGTTAGAGATCCTCCTTTTGGCATCGTTTTGGTAACCAGAACAGCATTAGCTACGCGGGTATCATTTTTTACAGAGGCAAAGCCATTAAATAACCAGATAGATTTAAGTGCGCCATTTGGACCATGACAGTTGTTACATTTGGTTTGGAAAAGTGCACCTGCAAAATTGGTATAGGTTACATTGGCAGTGGTTACCGCTGTTGGGCCCGTAGGGGCTGCCGGTTTTAATTCCTCAGCCTGCCTTTTTGAGCAGGCAAATAGTAAGGCCGTAATTACGGCTAATAAAAAGATTGAATTTTGTTTTTTCATAGGTGTTTATTTAAGATTAAAATTGGTGGAAGATTCATTTCTATATCATGTATGATTGCAGCTCAATTGGATTTTACGGGAACGGCCGATTTTTTTAAAATTTATGTTCTGTTGTTTGAAAAGCATAACGGTTTTTATAAATAAGCATGGTTTTATGTAATTTCTGCTGAAATCTTAATCGTTACGTAGCTTTCTAAGAATTGGTTGCCTGCGGGAATAAAAAAAAACAAAAAAAAGCCGTTCCGATTTTACATCGGAACGGCTTTCGTGATAAATTTATCTAAAACCTAGCTAAAATCTTCGGCCTTTGAGGGTGGATTGATTTTAATGTCTTTAATTACAGCTGAAAACTCTTGAAAACCTTGTGGGCTTGCCACCGATTGAGTTAAAGTAAGCGGAAAAACATATTGCCATCTTTCTTGTAATTTGCCTAATTTCAGACGCGCCATTTGGTAATGGTACGCTTATCTTTCACAAGTAAACCCAATTTGGTGTTGTGTATTCAATTTTCTTTTTGTCGGAAGTGATATTTATTTAAAAACAACAGCAACACGTACTTTTGCCGTATTGCAGCTTTAATTTCTCCAGGCTTTGTATTGGTTAATTAAGCCATTGGTTGAACTATCGTGGCTCGAAACTTTTTCGTTGTCAGCCAGTTCAGGAAGAATCTTTTTGGCCAATTGTTTGCCAAGTTCTACTCCCCACTGATCGAAACTAAAGATGTTCCAGATAATTCCCTGAACAAATATTTTATGTTCGTAAATGGCTACTAAGCTACCTAAAGTATATGGAGTTACTTTTTTCAACAATATTGAGTTTGTCGGACGATTGCCTTCGAATACTTTAAACGGTGCAATTTTTTCAATTTCTGAATCAGATTTACCTTCTTTCTTCAACTCGGCTGTTACTTCTTCTTCGGTTTTGCCGTTCATTAATGCTTCTGTTTGGGCAAAAAAGTTAGATAATAAGATAGGATGATGATCGCCCAATGGATTTAAACTCTGCGCCGGAGCAATAAAATCTGCAGGAATAATCCGAGTACCCTGATGAATTAACTGATAAAAGGCATGCTGACCATTTGTACCTGGTTCGCCCCAGATAATTGGCCCGGTTTCATAATCAACCTCGTTGCCGTTTCTATCAACATGTTTGCCATTACTCTCCATATCTCCCTGTTGAAAATAAGCAGCAAAACGATGCATATATTGGTCGTAAGGTAAAATAACATGCGTTTCAGCATTATAGAAATTGATATACCAAACGCCTAACAAACCTAATATTACCGGTAGGTTACTTTCAAATTCGGCAGTTTTAAAATGGTTATCAGTTGCATGTGCACCAGCCAATAATTGTTTAAAATTATCGAAGCCTATGCTTAATGAGATCGATAAGCCGATAGCACTCCATAAAGAGTAACGACCGCCAACCCAATCCCAAAATTCAAACATATTTTCAGTATCGATACCAAAAGCAGAAACGTCTTTAGCATTGGTAGATAATGCTGCAAAGTGTTTAGCAATATCACTTTCTTTGCCGCCTTTATCTAAAAACCAGGTACGGGCAGAGTGTGCATTCGTCATGGTTTCTTGCGTAGTAAAAGTTTTTGATGCAACTAAGAATAAAGTCGTCTCAGCATTTAATCCCGATAAAGTTTCGGCGATGTGTGTGCCATCAATATTCGAAACAAAGTGAATATTTAAGTGGTTTTTATAATGTTTTAAAGCTTCGGTGACCATTACAGGTCCCAAGTCTGATCCACCGATACCAATATTTACCACATCAGTAATGGCTTTACCAGTATAACCTTTCCATTCACCGCTGATGATGCTGTTGCTAAATTTCTCCATTTTAGCCAATACTGCATTTACTTCAGGCATTACATCTTTGCCATCAACTAAAATTGGTGTATTGCTTAAATTACGTAAGGCGATGTGAAGTACCGAACGGTCTTCGGTTTCATTAATCTTATCACCGTTATACATTGATTTTATCGCTTCATCCAGTTTACACTCGCGTGCCAATTGAATCAATAGTGCTAATGTTTCATCGCTGATGCGGTTTTTGCTGTAGTCCAGTAGAATATCCTCAAAAAAAACAGAAAATTTATTGAAACGATCTGCATCTTCAGCAAAAAGATCTTTAATGCTTTTTTGATTAATATCTATAAAATGATCGGCTAAATACTTATAGGCCTCAGTTTCTGTGAAATTTATTTTAGGTAACATAATCTTTGTTTTTTGTAAAAGTAATAAAGCAAAAATTTAAAATTGTCTTTTTATTGTTCTAAATCAATAAGAATTTTTAATGTTGATTAAACTAAGAAGAGTTGTCAACTTTAATAGCAAACCTGCCATTAAAGTTGACAACTCTAAAATCCATTTTGGAAACCTTAGTGCGGATACTTGCAGACTCCTGTTGTTACCTGTTCAGGTAAAACCCAATTCCATCTCTCCCTAAAATTGTTTAGCTTAGGGGAACCTAAACTAAACCATTCATTTATGAAGAAAATATCCCTGATCGGTTTTTCGCTACTGGCGTTAAATTCTTTTGCACAAAAATCAGATTTAAGGCCATTGGTTTCAAAAAAAGCGGATGCCATTGAACAAAAAGTAATTGCCTGGCGGCGCGATTTTCACGAACATCCAGAGTTGGGAAATACCGAAGTAAGAACAGCCGGTATTATTGCAAAACATTTAGAATCTTTAGGGATAAAAGTAACCACCGGCGTTGCCAAAACAGGAGTAGTTGGTGTGCTAAAAGGAGGGAAACCTGGTCCTGTAGTAGCTTTACGTGCTGATATGGATGGCTTACCGGTTACCGAGCGGGTAGATGTTCCATTTGCCTCGAAAGTGAAAACACAGTATAACGGACAAGAGGTTGGTGTAATGCATGCCTGTGGACATGATAGTCATGTGGCCATTTTAATGGGGGTAGCAGAAGTGCTGGCGTCTATGCAAAAAGATATTCAAGGGACGGTGAAATTTATATTTCAACCTGCTGAGGAAGGTGTGCCTGCGGGAGATGAAGGTGGCGCAGCATTGATGATTAAGGAAGGTGTGCTAGAAAACCCTAAAGTTGATGTAATTTTCGGTTTACATATCAACTCTCAAACTGAAGTTGGTGATGTAACTTATCGCCCGGGTGGAACAATGGCTGCAGTTAACGATATGAAGATTACCGTTACCGGCCGCCAGGCGCACGGGGCTTACCCCTGGAGCAGTATCGATCCGGTGGTGATTTCCGCTCAGATTATCAATAGCCTTCAAACCATCGTAAGTAGGAATTTAAATGTGACAGAAAATCCCGGAGTGGTTACCATTGGTGCCATTAATGGTGGTGTGCGATCGAACATCATCCCCGAAAAGGTAGAGATGTTAGGTACAGTGCGTAACTTTAGTAAGGAAGATGAAGCCATGTTTATCGAAAGGATTAAAACCATCGCTACGAAAACAGCTGAGGCAGGTGGGGCAACAGCCGAAGTGAAAATTCCTTACAGTAATCACTATCCGGTTACCTTTAATAATATTGCACTAACCGAAAAGATGTTGCCAAGCATGGAATTAACAGCAGGTAAAAATCACGTGAAATTAAAACCACCAGTTACCGGCGCAGAAGATTTCTCTTTTTTCCAGGAAAAAGTACCTGGTTTATTTGTGTTTTTAGGCGGCATGCCAAAAGGTAAGGACCCTTTGAAAGCGGCATCGCACCACACACCGGATTTTTACCTTGATGAAAGCGGGTTTGTTTTAGGGGTTAAATTACTCTCTAATCTAACGTTGGATTATATGTCGATGAAAAAATAAGAGGTTCATTAGTTCATTTGTCATTGGTTTATTAGTCATGGTGCATGAATAAAGAAAATAAAATTGGTTAACAAACAATAAGGATCAGTTTTAATTGAAATTGCTTTCCGACATGCGCTATGCTCAAAGCGATTTTATATATTTGTTCCATGACCAAAGAAAATATTCAGGATTTAAGGGACAGAGTAACGTCGCTGAGGAGGTATCTTTGACGTTGATGAGCTACTTTACGCCATTCGCGAAGAAGAAAAATTAACAATGGCGCCCGATTTCTGGGACGACCCTAAAAAAGCAGAAAAAATCCTTGCCGAAATCAGTTCAAAGAAAAAATGGACAGATGGCTTTAACCAAACCAGCAACGCGGTTGAGGATGCAGTGGTGATGTTTGAGTTTTTTCAATCCGGAGATGCTTCAGAAGCTGAACTTCAGGATCAGTTCGAAATCGCCAAAACTGCTGTAGAAGAACTCGAACTTAAAAATATGCTGCGTAGCAAAGAGGATCAGCTTTCTGCGGTATTACAAATTACTGCCGGGGCTGGTGGAACTGAAAGCTGCGACTGGGCTTACATGCTCATGCGGATGTATATGATGTGGGGTGAAAAGAACGGTTACAAAATTACCGAACAGGATAGCCAGGAAGGGGAGGTTGCAGGGATAAAATCAGTAACGCTTCAATTCGATGGCGATTTCTCTTATGGCTACCTGAAAGGCGAAAATGGGGTACATCGTTTAGTGCGTATTTCTCCCTTCGATTCGAACGCCCGTAGACATACTTCTTTTGCCTCGGTATATGTTTATCCTTTAGTTGATGATACCATACAGATTGATATTAACCCGGCTGATATCGAGTTCGAAACTTTCAGGGCGGGCGGTGCCGGCGGACAAAATGTGAACAAAGTTGAGACAGCTGTGCGTTTATATCATAAACCATCTGGTATCATTATTAAAAACCAGGAGTCGCGATCACAATTACAGAATAAAGAGAATGCGATTCGGTTGCTTAAATCTCAATTGTACGAGATCGAAGAAAGGAAACGTAATGAAGCAATTGCTGCGGTAGAAGGATCGAAAAAGAAAATTGAATGGGGTTCGCAAATCAGAAGTTATGTTTTGGACGACAGGCGCGTGAAAGACCACCGTACCAATTACCAGACCTCTAATCCTGATGCCGTTTTAAATGGCGATATTAACGACTTTTTGAAGGCTTATTTAATGGAGTTTTAAATTGAGCCTTCAACTCAATTAATTGTAAATTTTGTATATTTGACTAAAGCAGGGCTTTATTAATCTCAACCATTATGGATACATTGATCATAGAATTAACCAACCAAAAAGCTTATAAACTTTTGAAGGAATTGGAAGAATTGCATCTTATCCGAGTGATTAAAAAAAACATCAAAACTTCTGAACTTCGCAATCAAATTAAAAATCAGATGAATGAGAAATCCATTGATACACAATTAAATGATTTGCGTGGAGAATGGCAGAGAGATATTTAATTGATACGTCGGCAGCCATAAAATATTTAAATGGAACCTTCTCTCCAAAAGGTTTGAAATATATGGATGATATTGTGGATGTAGAATCTGTGATGTCGTTTATTTCAGAAATAGAATTGCAGGTATGGAAGCCAACAAATCCAGATGATATTATTGTATATCAAAAATTTGTATCAATTTCAATTATTTTAGGCCTGCAGGAAGGAATTATTGCTGAAACGATTAGGGTTAGAAAAACGTACAATTTAAAACTGCCTGATGCATTAATAGCTGCAACTTGTTTGGTAAATAACCTTACTCTTATAGCAGATAATGATAAAGACTTTGCTAAAGTTACATCCTTAAAATGTGTTAATCCGAGTACTTTATAGTTATGAATAAACTTTTTTTAATACCAATAATGCTTCTTTATTTCATTACAGCAAATGCCCAGGAAATTGTTCCCCTATACCAAGGAGAAATCCCAGGCGCTAAGCCAACTCCTGCTGATTATGTAGAAAATACCGAAGTCCGCTCAAATGGCACTTTAAGTATTACCAAAGTATCAATACCTACATTAACTGTTTTCGAAGCACCTAAAAACATTGCCACTGGTACATCGGTAATCATTTGCCCGGGTGGGGGGTATGGTGCTTTGGCCTTTAGTCATGAAGGAACTGATGTAGCTAAACGCTTTAATGCCATTGGAGTAACTGCCTTTGTATTGAAATACCGCTTGCCGAGCGATGAAATTATGGTTGATAAGACCTATGGGCCTTTGCAAGATGCACAGCAAGCCATTTACCTGGTTAGAAAAAATGCGAAAAAATATAGGATTAAGACCAGTAAGATTGGAATTATGGGCTTTTCTGCAGGTGGACATTTTGCATCAACTTTGGTTGCTCATTATAACGATCTCAAAATTTCTGATCCAGAAAAGATAAATCTGAGACCAAATTTTGCTGCATTAATTTATCCTGTAATTAGTTTCGAAGAATCAGTACATACGGGTACCATGAAGAATTTATTGGGGCCAAATCCTGCTGATAGTTTAAAACATTATTTCTCGGCCAATAAAAATGTGAACAAAAAAACGCCCCCTGTTTTCTTTGTACATGCTAAAGATGATAAAACCGTTCCTTATGAAAATAGTGTTTTAATGAATGAAGCACTAAAACAGAATAATGTAGATACTGATATTTATCTATATGAAAACGGTGGTCATGGCTTTGGTCTGATTAATAAAACTTCAGATGTAGACTGGTTTAACTTATTGGCTACCTGGATGAAGAAAGAGAAATTTTGATATCTTTGCGGATATTTTAACCTCTTAACCAGAAATCTCAATGCAAAAAACAATCAAATATGCTATGGTAGCCTTTGTTGCCATCATCACAATTGCGGGTTGTAAAAAAGAAATTAATTATAATGCCAAATTTGCTAACGGCGGAAACGGCTGTAAACTGACAAGTGTTGATACTGATTTAGGCATATTGGGCAAATATTCAATCAGCTATACTTATGATGCATCAGGTAGATTGGCTAAAGTTACCAGTGATGGTGAAAGTAGGGTATATACCTACACGGCAACAAAAATTACGGGTGTATTACCTGACGGTGAAATAACCGAACTCACCATATCAGATGGGAAAGCGGTTTCGAGCTACAATTCAGATTTTTTTAATGTAAATGGTGTAAGCATTCCGGTAACCAGAAATTATGCTTATAATGCTGATGGCTATTTAAGTGTAGTGAAGAGCTATTTAGACAAAAAATTAAATTTTACTACCGAACTTACTTATTCGAATAGTAACCTGGTACAAAGCAAAATTACCTATGCCGAGGATAACGCAGTGGAAACAACCACATACGAATATTCGAGCCAATTATCAGTTAATCCTTACGAAACCTCAGATCCCGTTTCGTTGATTGTGGATTATATGCCTGGTGGTTATTTTGGTAAATATTCTAAAAATGTGGTGATAAAATCTATACAGCGTTCATCAAAATCAGATGATCAGTTGGTTTCTGATTACAGTTATAAATTTGATGCTAAGGGAAATGCAACTTATACTGCCGTAAAAAGTTCGCAGAAACTGGGCGATGGAACGGTATTAAACGAATCTTCTTTAACCTTTAGTCTGGTATATAACTGCAAATAAAAGATATTTACCTTCAACAGCACCTTTTTGTAAAGAAATAAAAATAATAGAGCCTGATCATCAATCGTGATTGGGCTTTCTGTTTTTATCTACTTTTCAAGACTACAGTGGTCCAGCTGAATAAAAGCGCTCATTTTACCACTCTAATTTTACGATTTAGCCCCTTATTTTTTATTAATTGTTTGTATAAATTTGTTTACGCATACGTCGGTTTAACCTTGGTATGCTACAAATGATCTAACCAGATGCCTAAAAAATATACAAGCAGATTTACAGTTTTGAATTTAATATGCTTGTATTCAGTTTTTATGAAGTTAGGTCAAACGTAATGCTTTTACAATTAACCAAATATTTACCTAATTCAAAAAAAATGAGAAAAGAAACAACGAAATGGTGCCTGCTATTGGTATGCTTATTTGCCGGGCTTTTATCTTGCAAAAAAGATAAGGCTGAAGTTAAATCTGAAAATGGTCAGGTTAAAGCCTGGGAGACCTTAATTGATGGCAATTCTTTTGCCAGCTACGCTAATTTTGAGGCACAATGGAATTACAACTATCCTTGGGGTACTGATCATAATGGTTCGGCACGCATGGTGGGTAGTTCTTCTAACCATAATCAAATTTCTTTAAGCGGAGGCGTATTAACAATTAAAGCTACCCGTTTAGCCACATCACCTGGAAACAGTACAGCTAATGGCTTTACCAATGTGGCCATTTGGTATAACTCGGGCGCATGCCATGCCAAGCAACAGGTGCTTATTAACGATCAGTTTCCCAGTTATACCATTTCAGGAGATTTTGCCGTGCCAACTAGTAAAGGCACCTGGCCTGCATTCTGGATTACGGGCGTTAATTCGTGGCCACCGGAAAGTGATATTATGGAATTTAAAGGCAATAATACCAATTGGCAAAACACTTATGATGGTGGTTGGGAAAACAAACTTACAGCAGTTTCTAATGCAGGTTCTTACCACAATTATAAATGCTGGTACAACAAAGTAAGTGCAACGGATGTAGATTGCCATTATTACATTGATAATGTTTGGGTGGCCAAGCATACCATGAGTAATTCGGTAAATAAACCGATGTGGCTAATCATCAACATGCAAATGGAAGGTGATAGTGGCTCTCCTGGTCCATCTGGTAATACTTTGTACACTGGTAAAAATATTTACCTGGGTAGAGAAAGAGCTTTCTAGTTGCTTAAACAAAAATTAATTTGGAGGTAGCATTGTCGCTGCCTCCATATACAGCATAAATAAAATATGAACAAATATTTAATCATGCTTGGCAGTACGTTGCTCTGTGTTTTACTGATGCAGTGCAAAAAAGATGAAATAACAACGCCACAAAACAATGTTGCTTTATTGATTAACAGGATTAATCTGTTAAGACAGAGCGGATGCAATTGTGGAGCTGAATATATGGCACCGGTACCCAGCTTATCTTCAAATAACCAGTTGCAAAATGCCGCAACAATGCATGCAAAAGACATGGCAGAACAAAACTATTTTGATCATTTATCTCCAGATGGCGGTACTCCAGCCGAACGTGCATTAAGCGCAGGTTATAAAGGAGATTTTAGGGCAGAAAATTTAGCCAGGGGATATTCTGATGTGGATCAGGTAATTACCGGGTGGAAAAATAGTGTAAGCCATTGTAAAGCCATGATGGATGCTAAAAGTAGTGAAGCTGGTGCAGGTATGGCACAAAATTATTGGGTAGTAACCTTCGGCAGTTCCTTATAATCTTTTATCGTTTTATCAATTACGTTCAGTAAGCCATTGCTGTACAAATCGTTAGCTAATTCCCAAAACATAATGCCATTTAATTTTTGGTCAATTACATATTTGGTTTTTAATGAAATTGATTTTGGATCATCAAAAGTGACGAAATACCGGGTTTTTGGATTATAATAATAAGGGGCTTTCGCTACCTCATCCCAGTAATAGGTATAGCCATTTTTCGTTGAGAACTTTTTGTGGAAATCCTTAAAAGCAAGGCTGTTTAAAAATTTTGTTGGCTGGTATAATCCCTGGTTCGCATTGGTGGTGTTTTCAAAAATACGGGCGTAGAATGCTGCTCCTAGAGCAATTTTTTGCGCAGGTACACCCAAGCCAATTAAAGCTTTTACAGCATAATCGGCTGATAAAGTTTGTTGTGGGGTAGAATATAAAGGCGAATGATGTCCAGTTTGTGATGCATATCCACCTACCAGATCGTAACTCATTACATTTACCCGGTTTACCAGTGGCATCACCTTGTCCCATTCAAAGCAAGAATCGATGCTGTTTTGGGATCCTCCGGCTGCGAAACTAATCTCTGCTTCTTTGCCGAGCTTGTCTCTCAGTTCTTTAATCAATAAAGTAAAGTTGTGCTTATCATCAGGCGTATACCTGTGCCCGGGATAACCCGAAATAGCCGGGTATTCCCAGTCGAGATCTATACCATCAGCCTTGAAAAAATCTAAAAGTGCTTTAGTTGTTTCAGCAAATGTTTTTCGCCCATCAGCTCTGCTAAATACTTCTGAACAATTAGCGCAGGCACCCCATCCTCCCATGGCAATCATTACCTTTAAGTCGGGGTTACGTTTTTTGAGCTTTACCATTTTCGAAATCAAAGCCGAATCTTCAGCAGATGTGATGTTTAAACTATCGCCTTTTAAATGTCCAAAGCTGTAAATCAGATGGCTCAATTTTTCAATCGGGAAGCGATCTATTTCCGTGTTTTGCCCGCTATAATAGGCAATTACATTAGGTTTTACTATTGTTTGCGCCTTTAGGCTACCAGCGAAAAGCATTAAAGCCATCAGGCAAATGCTAGGTAAATTGCAAATGTTTTTGTACACAGGATGGGGAATTTAAATGCTGTTCTCTGCTAAAATGTTTTGGAGTTCGTTTAATTCAGCTACTTTTTCGGTTGCTCCGGCATTTTCATAAGCCGAAATCAGGTTTCTGATTACGCGGCGGATGATATCGGTATTACTGCAGGGTTTATAATATTCGGGTAAAGCTTCTAAGTTAAGTTGACGCAAAAACTGATCCACATCATGTTTGCCAAAAATATTACCACGGTTAAAGGCATTGATATAAAATAGCACACCATATTCAGCGCCCTCTTGCTTACTATCATCAATGTAACCTAAAATAAAATGCTGCGGCAAATTAATCCCATATACGGGCAGATCTAATTTTTGGGCCAGGGTAGAGTAAATAATGGCGAGCGAAATCTGGTTGCCTTTTTTGCTTTCTAAAACCTGATTTAAGTAAGAGTTTTGCGGATCGTGGTGGTTTTTAGTGTTACCGCCAAAGCCATATTGCTGGTATAAAACGTGGTTAATCAGTTTTACTTTCTCAACCGAACTCATTTCGTACTGCAGCCCCAGCCAAATATCCCTTTTTATCTCTTCAATTTGGTTAATTACTTTTTGCTCATCTAAATCAGGGTATTGGTAACGGTTTATAATCAGTGCACCTTGTAATAAATCAAAAGCACCGCTTAAATACCAAAGGTTTAGATCTTCTTTAACGGTTTTGAACTGGATTTGATGGACAATATTTTCAATGCGCTCCTGCATCAAACCATCGAAAGATTGTTCCCAGGCATTTTCTAAATAGTGGATTACCTCACCGCCATATTCAAGCAGTTTCTTTTCTACATGTAGGAACACTTCCTCGTCCGGATCATCCAACAGTTTTACTAAAGCACTTATCTCTGCGATATTTTCCATAAAACATACATACGTTTGCGGCGTTTAATTACTTTTGCAATATTATGCTATTTCAATTTATTAAAGATTACCTTAAACACCGTTTAACAGCTAAGAGCAGGCATGGAACGCATTCGCCATTTGTGTACAAGCTCGCTGATGAGGTAATTTACGACTTTAACGACAAATCTGAATACAAAAATATAGAAGAGCAACGAAAAAAACTTTTTAATGACGATTCAATAATCAACGTTACAGATCTTGGAGCGGGTTCTCACCTTAATAAAAGCCGTACCAAGAAGGTAAGTCAGATTGCCAAGAATGCATTAAAAAGCCCAAAGTTAGCCAAGCTTATTTATAGGTTAGCTAAAAATACCCAGGCAAAAAGCGCGATTGAATTGGGTACCTGTTTAGGCATTACCACTGCCTATCTTGCTAAAACAGATCCACAGACCGAAGTCATCACCATAGAAGGTTGTCCACAGACTGCAGAGGTAGCCAGGAAAAATTTCCAGGATTTAGATTTAGAGAATATCGAACTCCATGTGGGCAACTTTGATTTAATTTTACCCGATATTATTGCCCGCCAGCCCAGCCTCGATTTTGTATATATCGACGGAAACCACCGGAAAGATGCTACTTTGAATTATTTTAAATGGTGCCTGCCAAAAGTTACCGAAAATTCGTTACTCATTTTTGACGATATTTATTGGAGTGAAGGAATGAAAGAAGCCTGGACTGAAATTAAAAATCACCCTGATGTTACGGTAACCATCGATTTATTTTGGATTGGATTGGTTTATTTTAAAAAGGGGCAGGTTAAAGAACATTTTAAACTTAAGTTTTAAACCCATGCAGGAACCGAAATTAGCAGGCATTCAAAAACGATCAGCACTTTTTGTTTTGCTGCTTAGCCTTTTCTCAGGAATTGCAGCTTACCTGCTTTCGTTTCTTTGTAAAATGGATACCCTTACGCATATTATGTTTGGGTGGGATGTTTTTTGTGTGGTGTTAAATACCCTCCATTGGTATATGTTTTTTCATACCTCTTCTGCCGAAACTCATTTAAAAGCCAGAATGCAGGATGAAACCCGTGGTGAAATTTTTGTTATTGTAGTGGTTTCTACCTTTGCAGGTTTACTGGCGGTAATTCTGTTGCTAATTAATAAAGATATTGAACCGCTAGATTTAATCATTGCCATATTTGGCATGTTTTTATCTTGGTTTTTAGTGCATACTACTTTTACCATGCGTTACGCCCATCTGTATTATGGCGGCAAGCAGAAGGAAAAATCGGAAAAAGATGGTTCGGGATTGGAGTTTCCAGGCGATGATGAACCTGATTTTATCGACTTTGCTTACTTTTCTTTTGTTCTGGGCATGACTTTTCAGGTTTCTGATGTCGAAATTTCGAATAGGGAGATCAGACGGCTTTCACTCCTACACAGTTTAATTGCCTTTATTTTCAATACTGTTATTGTAGCATTAACCATTAATGCATTGGCAGGGCTAAGCAAGTAACGAATCGTCATCTCGACCGAAGCATGGCGAAGTGGAGAGATCTATCATCCCAAATTTTTTGTCATCCTGAACGCAGTAAAGGATCTTTAAAACACACCTTTTAACAGGAGGAGGTGCCGTGAAAAGGTTTATTCCAACCAATTATAGCAGTTTTTTGGAAATGAACAGTCCATTTCTTTTGGCAGGCTTCATTCCCGCTCCCGCTTCTGCCGATGAAGAATCGGCATCCCGCTTCGATCGGGTTTAGAAACAACAGTTAAATACTTTTGGACCATACCAGGGGCAAGCCTTTCGGTCATAAACCTGACAGCAGCGAACATCCCGATTCTTCATCGGGATAAAGCGAATGGCAGGACTACAAGAGCCAAGAACCACAGGTCATTCATTTTCAAATGAATATAGATTTTTAATTTTATAATGCTGTATATCATGTTGTTATGTTTTTAAACTGATTTTTCAGTAATATAACTTGTTTTTTAGTTTTAAAACTGAAAAGTAAGTTATAGATTTGAGTATGGAAGAATTAACCAAAGCTGAAGAACGCATTATGCAGGTTTTATGGAAACTGCAGAAGGCATTTGTGAAAGATATTATTGATGAACTTGAAGACGAACCTAAACCGCCTTATAATACCATCTCATCAATTGTAAGGCTTTTAGAAAAGAAAGGCTATGTTGGTTATAAAGCTTACGGGAAAACATACGAGTACTTTCCGGCCATCACAAAGGATGAATATGCCAAAACCACTTTCTCTAAGCTTTTTGCCGGCTATTTTAATAATTCTCCAACCAGCCTGTTGTCATTTATGGTAAAAGAGGAAAAACTAAGTGAAAAAGATATAGAAGAAATTAAGAAAATCATTAACCAGGATTCGAAATCATGATTTTAATTTATTTATTGAAGGTTTCGGCCTGTACATTCATATTCTTTGCCGCTTATCAGTTATTGCTGGCCAGGCTCACGTTTTTTAACCTGAACCGTGTTTATTTATTATTAATGCTGGTGTTGAGTTTTGGTATTCCAGCGCTTACTATCGAAAACCGCCATGAAATAATGGTAAGTAACCAGGAGATTCCATCAAAAATAGCCTATAGTAATGATGGTGTTGTTGAGCAGGATTTTGTGGATGAAAGTAGTGCCGCCAATAATAGCCTAAACTGGGATCAACTGCTTATGTATGTTTATTGCTCAATTTTAGTCTTTTTTGTTTTTAGAATGCTGTTTGCAATGGTACGTATTCAGATCCAGCTGCGTAAACATGCTATTAACAGGAGTGGAGCTGTTATCCTGGTTAATGAGAAATCTACCATAAAGAACTGTTCTTTTTTTAACCAGATTATTATCGACTCCTCTTTGCAGTATGAAGAAAAGAATCTGGTCATAAAACACGAATCTGTCCATGTGAAGCAGCTGCATGTCGTCGACAAACTTTTAGTCAATTTCGTTGCGGCAATCCTTTGGTTTAACCCCATTATTTATTTCTGGCGGAATGCCATTGATCATAACCACGAATTTCTGGCCGACCGTGAAACCGCTAAAGTTGCAGATAAGAAGGTTTATGCTTCTTTACTTTTAAATCTGGCTATGCCAGCCCAAAATTTAGCGATGAATAGTTTTAGTAAACTTCCACTAAAAAACAGGATCATGATGTTGTACAAAGAACCAAACGCAAAACTGCAAAAGCTTGCCTATGTAGCCATTATTCCGGTATTAATGATTTGCTGTATGGCATTTATAAACCGAAAAGAAATTATTATTGAGAAAAAATCGACAGGGAATCAGGCTTCTGCAGATGCACCTGTAAAGCCGAATGTTTATGCTATGAACTACTTAAACGGCAACATTAAGGTTAATCCAAATCCTGCTTTTAATGAAGTAGAACCTGTTTTGGTTGTTGATGCTGGTCATGGAGGAAAAGACGGAGCTGGTTCTGCACTTGATGGACAAAAAGAAAAAGACCTGAACTTAAGGGCGGTGAAAATACTGCAGGAAGAAGCCGGAAAAAGAGGAATAAAAATAATATTAACCAGGAGTACCGATCAATTTTTATCACTTAGAGACCGTTTGCCTAAGGGAGAAGCTACAGCATTTATATCTATTCATCATAATGTAACACAGGCAGATGCACCTGTACCTTTCGACGGAATAGAAGTTTATGTTTCGAAACAGAACAGCAATATTAAAGCTGCTGAAGATTTGGGAGCTGGTATTTTAAACAAGTTAAAGCAGCTTAACGGAATGGAAGTAAGAGATTCTTTAAAAAACGGAAGTTTATTTTTATTGAGAGAATCAAAGGCGCCGGCAGTTTTAATTGAACTCGGCAATATATCCGACAGTAAAACATTAAATTATATTAATCAGGAAAAAAATATCCGGAGAATCAGTAATTTGATTTTGGACGGATGTGTAGCTTTTTCTAAACGGGGCTGTTAATAATTATAGTTATGGAATGGTTAACCTATCTGCTTAAAGTTACTGCCTGTACGGCATTATTTTTTGGTTTTTATCTGGTGGTTTTAAGAAAGCTCACCTTCTTTAAAATCAACCGTTTTTATTTGCTGGCTTCTTTGTTCCTGAGTTTTATTATTCCTGCTTTACAGCTTGAGGTTAAACGTGAAATGCCCATGTTAGAAACTGAGCTTGTAGACATGCCTGATTTAAAACCAATTCAACTTGCCCCTGTGCAACTTATTCAGCCTGTTATGGTCGAATACCAGCCAGAGGTGACATCTAAAATTGATTGGGTGGGCATAATGGCTTATGCTTATAGTGGCATCGCTTTGCTTTTATTGCTCCTTTGCCTATGGCGCTTATTCGTTTTGCTTAAACATACAGGGAATTATACCAAAAATAGTAGTGGACTAAAGCTGATTACCAAAACAGAGGGTTTTACCAACTGCTCCTTCTTTAACTATGTTTTTATAAACGATGCGGATTTAAGTGCAACGGATTTATCGGTTCTGCTTAAACACGAGCAGGTACACGCCAGGCAATACCATTCGATAGATAAAATTATTTTAATGGTTTTTAAATCCGTTTTATGGTTTAACCCCATAGTTTACCTATATGATAAAGCTTTAGAGCAGGTGCATGAATATGAGGCAGATGAGATTACTTCCGCAGATTGTGGCAGTGAGGCATACGCTAACCTACTCTTAAAACTGGCAATAAGCAGAAGTAATATGCCCTTGATCCACAACTTTGTGAAGAGCCCGATTAAAGCCCGGATTAAAATGTTGTTCCACGCTAAATCTAAAAACATGAAAAAACTAATGTACTTATTGGCCATCCCCGTTGTTGTGGGATTGGTCTGGCTATTTGCCGTTCAGGTAGTGTATGCACAAAATATAAAAGATGAAAGCAAGCCTTCGAAAGACTTTTACGAAGGGGCCTTGAAGGGGAAAGTCCTTAACATTAAAAAAGAAACTATAGGGCTTTATACATTCGATTTATTATCGGATGGAAAGATTTATCCAATTGAAGCCACCACTTTTAAAGAAAAGATTAAAGTTGGCGATGAACTTATCGTTTATATATCCGTTAAAGGCTTTAATATGCGAAAAATGGATAAAAGCGGCAAAGTTATCGCAGAGACTAATAGACCTATATATAATGCAACAAAGATTACCACTTTTGACGGAAGTTTAATTTACGAGCAGAAAATAGAAAATCATGCCTTCTTATATGAAGCTAATAAAGCGCGTTCTGCCTCATCTAAAATTAAAACGATAGAAAAAGACCTTAATGGTAAGATTGAAAAGATCGTTCTGAATGATGGCCTTTTTACCATCAACTTAAGTCTTAAGGCTCAAAATATACATAACAACTATTTAAAAATTGGCGATCATGTATTGGTTAAATTTATTGGCGAAAAATTGGTATCCAAGAATACTTACACTACCGATAAAATGATTGCGCTGTATTCTGAACCTAAAAAATATACAATCAAAAATGAAGCACTTTATAATCGGTTTTATTTTAGCGATGGGAAACAAAAAGTAGCTGTAGTAAAAAATCAACCAACTGAAGTTGCCAAACCAGTAACGCCTAAAATCATCTCGTTTTCTAAAATAACCGGTGATGTGCAGCATAAAATTTCTTACATGGAAAATGTGGTTATTGATATTGTGAATTGTAGACTAGAAGCCGAATATGTAGAATTGGATCAACTTAATGATAAAATGATCGCCAAAAATGCAGTATTAAAAGCCAAAGAAGGTGGATCTGCAACTGCTAAAATTATTATTTTTAATTTGAAAGACGGAAGCTATAGAGCCGAAAATGGTACAGGAGCGACTAAAGTTCCTAAAGGGCTTGAGGCTGACCACCAGATGTTGCAGAGAATGAGAGACTCTTTAACAAAGGCAGGTAATAAAGTGGAAACAAGTGTAAGTTACAGTGCCCGGGATTCTGTAAAGATGAGCAGGGACAGATCAATTGTTACGCTTTATGGGAAAGCAAAATTGGATTATAAAAATTTTACCATATCAGCCGATGAAGCTACCTATAACAAGAATACGGAAAAAATAACCTTATCCTTCGAAACAAACTAACCGGAATAACAATGATTGGTTCTTATGGTGAATTTGATATTAATGGTAAAGTTGAAGTTTTGCAGGGCAATAAATAGTTTGAATGATAAGAACATTAGCCCTTCTTGTTTTATTTTTTATCATCATCAATTGCAATGCTCAATTCAAACTCTCTGGGAAGATAACTGACCAGGTGCATGAAACTTTGCCATTCATTACTGTTAAAATTTCAGACGCTAAAAATCAGGTCAATTATACACAAACAGACAGCCTCGGGTTTTACCAGTTCAGCAATTTGCAGTCTGGAAAATATGAGATCACTTATGCTGCACTCAATTTCAAAGTTGAGAACAGGTTAGTGACCTTAAACAGAGATACGCTGATTAACATTCAGCTCCAGGAAAATCCAAATAAGCTTACTGACGTTCAGATCAGTGCCAGAAAAACTTTAATAGAAAAACAGATCGATAGGACCGTTTTTAATGTGGAGAACAGTGTTTCTGCCATCGGAACAGATGCTTTGGAACTGCTTTCTAAAGTGCCGGGAGTTAGGGTTTTGAACGATAGGGTTTCATTGGCAGGCAAAGGTGCTGTTAACATTATGATTAACGATAAACTGGTGCCATTGTCGGCAGATGAGCTGTCTAATTATTTAAAGTCAATTTCATCAGATAACATCGTCAGGATTGAAGTGATTACCAATCCCCCGGCAAAATACGATGCACAGGGAAATAATGGCTTGATCAATATTGTGCTGAAAAAAGTTACTTCCGAAGGATTTAAAGGCTCTGTTAATACCGCTTTTACACAGGCTACTCATCCCACAGCAGCAGCAGGCGGAAATTTAAGTTACCGGAAAAATAAGATTACGCTTTCCACAAACTTTAATATCAGAAAAGGATCTCTGTTTCCTTTTGAGCAGAGTGATGTTTTTTATCCAACACAAACCTGGAACATTGTAAATAAAGACCGGAATTTTAGGACGGTGCCCAGTGGACAGATCGGAATGGATTATCAGACTTCTCCAAAAACGGTATTAGGATTATCGTACAACGGTGGGTTAACCAACTTCCATTCTGAAGAAAATATTAAAACCACTGTTTATAATAAAACAGGTAGTTTAGATTCAGTGCTGAATTCTGATGCCAATGCCAAAATCCGATCTCATTATCACTCGGCCAATGTGTATTTTAAAAAAGCCTTAGATTCTGCAGGAAAACAGCTGCTTATAAATGGCGATTGGTTTAAATACAGGGATGATAAAGAAAGGTTTTTTAACAATACTAGTTATTTTCAAAATGGAATAGTGAGCCCGAATTCTTTTGCCGAATATCTATCTGCCAGTAAACAAAATATAGATTTATATACATTAAAGGCTGATGTCGATCTACCTTATAAAACATTCAAATTATCTTTTGGTGCAAAACTGAGTTTTATCCATAATGAGAGTGATCTTGCTTTTTATAAAGTCCGCAATACGGTTTATGAGTTGGATCCCGGCCAAACTAATCTCTTTAATTATCAGGAAAACACACAAGCGCTCTACATTAACTATAATAAAAGTCTAAAGTGCTGGGATTTTCAGGCCGGTCTGAGGGGAGAATACAGCCAGATTGATGGCGTTTCGGTTAATGAACAAAATCGGAGTGAGTATTTCAGGCTTTTTCCTACGCTTTACATCGGTTACCGTGTAAATAACAAAAGCACTTTTTCTGCTAATTATGGCCGCCGGATCAACCGGCCTGCTTATCGCAAACTAAATCCTTTCCGCTGGTACAGCAACCAATATGCTTATACCGAAGGAAACCCTTTTTTACAGCCATCGTATAACGACAACATCGAAATTTCTCATACTTACAATAATGTCTTCACCACGACACTATCTTTTAGCCATACCACAAATGGCTTTAATGATGTCAATTTTATTGACGCTGGTACTAATATTCAGGCTGCCAAGCCCGTTAACTTTATCACTGGATATCATTACCAGTTCAGCAATGCCATTACGCTAAATCCTTTGAAATGGTGGGAGAGTATTAATCAAGCAGATATTTTTTATACAGCATCTCATTCTGGCATCGCGCAAACACAAAGTAGCCTGAACGGATTTGGTGCTTATTTTTCTACGCTCAATCAATTTGTGTTTAACCAATCTAAAACCATTTTGGGCGAAGCCAGTTTCTGGTACCAATTCCCAACAATTGATGGATTGAATCAAAATAAAAGTCAATATAACCTCGATTTGGGGATTAAAGCTTTATTCCTTAATAAAAAAATACAATTGGCGATTACGGCAAGTGATGTTTTAAAAACCAATAGGTACCATTTTAATAGTCTGGTAAATAACATCAGGGAGGAATACAACAACTATTACGATAGCCGTCAGCTTCGGATCACCTTCCGTTATAATTTTGGCAATGAAAAGATTAAACAGCAGGATAGGAAGTTAGGGAATGAAGAGGAGCGGAGGAGAAATAATTAATTATGGAAGATGTAATATGGATGATGGAAGAAGAATTGATCAGGCAGACATAGGACCTTTCGCTGTATTTTTTCTACTCTTTTTGAAAGTCTTTTTTCCAAACCCATGGAATATCACTTGAAATTGCACGTTTCTCAAAAAAAATTTTCTTTTTCACTTTGAAATAATAACTTAGCAGAAACTTAATAAACGATCTCATGCTAAATTACAATCATAAAGCGCTATTTGGCTTTTCTACATTTTTCTTGCCTAAGAGTTTCTTCAGAAATTCTGCCAATATGAATTCAAATCAATTCATATGAATTGGAGGTGAGCACTAACCCTATCCTTTCCAAAGTAATAACCAGAACTTATTAGATAGCATCAGAAGATTCAGATTCATTCTTTTGCACATGTAACATGTTAAGGTCGTAATCTTTCTGAATACTAAATATTATCAGCACTTTATAGTATCTGCATTGGCTATGGACGCGTATGAGCAATCTTCGTCGTTTGCAGGCCGAAGATGGCAAAATCCTTTTGCAGATGGTTATAAACTGAAAGCCATAGAAATGCTTGAAAGTTTATCAAAAAAACTAAGACAAAATAATAATGAAACCGCTCTACAACTTTTTAAAGCATAAGCAGAAACACATCGTGCTGATCTCTTCACTCCTGTTTAGCAGTTATGTTTCCCGGGCCCAGTTGGATAATGTTTCACTGGAAGGGCAAAATCTTGATGCGATTACACCTGCTGGTAAACTGGTGATCGGAAACGGGGCTGGTATGGCAAATGCGCCTTTTGGCAGCAGTAACTGGTGGCATGTGCTCTCTTTCCGGCATCACAACCCTGGTAATAACTTTATCACGCAAATTAGTGGTGAATTTTTCGGTAACCGTCTAGCTTTCCGTAATACGCAGAGTACCACCAATAGCCCATGGAATGAAATTTACCATAGTGGTAACCTCAACTCCATCCAGCATAGTTTTACCAGTAAAGATATAACACTTAATGGTATTTTGATGGCTTACAATAAAGATAATACTACTGCCACATGGGATAATGTAAAACTATGGGCTGATGGTCAAAATGCCTATCTGGAAGGAAATGGGGAGGAGAGTGGGTTCATCATCCGGTCCAATGGTGGCCATAAGATCCTGCTCATGGATCAGGTAGGGATTGGAACGGCATCGCCAAAGGAGATGTTATCTGTAAACGGCAACATCCGCGCCAGGGAAGTTAAGGTGGAAACCAGCAACTGGCCGGATTACGTTTTTGAGAAAGGTTATCAGCTTCCTGATCTGGAGGAAACCGAAAATTATATCAATACCCATAAACACCTGACTGGTGTGCCTGCCTCCGCAGTCGTAGAAAAGGAAGGGGTTTCATTGGGTGAAATGAATAAGATCCTGCTGAAAAAGATCGAAGAGCTGACCTTACATCTGATTAATCAGGAAAAGCAGTTAAAAGTACAAAAAAAGGAAATTGATCAACTTAAACAACTGAAATGAAAAAGTTAATATTACTACTCTTGCTGATTGTTTTTCTTCATCACGTACATGCCCAAGTAAATGTCTTTCCGGATACCGGAAGAGTAGGTATTGGAACGGCGACACCCCGTTCGCGCCTGGAAGTGAAAGAATGGATTCCATCACTGAGTATTTCATCCGATAAATACACGGAAATTATGGCCGATAATGAAGTGATTGGCAGTATAAATTTTTATAAGCATTATGGAATAGCCCATGCCGCAGCCATTAAACTTTTACACGCCGGAGGCCCGACCCAGTATGCTCAGGCTCATCTTGCGTTCTATACAACTGAGACACAACATCCATATAATTCTATTCCAAATGAAAGGATGCGGATTGCTTCAAATGGTGATGTAATGATCGGAACAACACTTTCCAATGGCTATAAATTTTCCGTTAATGGCAACATCCGTGCCAAGGAAATTAAGGTGGAAACCAACAACTGGCCGGATTACGTCTTTGAGAAAGGTTATCAGTTTCCCAATTTGGAGGAAACCGAAAATTACATCAATACCCATAAACACCTGCCTGATGTGCCTGCAGCTGCAGTTGTTGAAAAAGAAGGTATTTCGTTGGGTGAAATGAATAAGGTGTTACTGAAAAAGATTGAGGAGCTGACTTTATATCTGATAGACCAGCATCAATCCATTAAGCAACAACAGGACCAACTCCAAATACAAAATCGAACAATCCAGGATTTAAGAGAAGAAATGGATCAGCTGAAAATCCAAAAAAATAGTATCAAACAGAAGAAAAATAAATTAAACTAAAATCTGAATGCTCTTGAAAATCAAACAACTATTTCTTTTAGTTATGCTTTTATTGATGCAGCACTTTGCAAAAGCACAGCCACAACCTAAAGTACCAGTATCGCCAGAGGCTGCCGCTCTTACTAAAATGGTTAACTACCCCGTCAATTTTAATACGGGGATCCCGGATATTTCTGTCCCCTTATATACCGTTCAGGCGGGGAATCTGAGTTTGCCTATCAAGCTCAGCTACCATGCCGGTGGTTTCAAAATCCACGAACGCGCAACCAGCGCCGGTATGGGTTGGTCACTGAGTTCAGATATACAAATTACAAGAAGTGTAAATGGGATGGATGATTTGGATCAGTTTGGCTATATCAATAACAGTAAAATAAAAGTGTATAGGACGGGTGAAGAACAATATCGTTATCCCATTAATACAGGGAATGGCCTGGACTGCCATAAAATCGCCAAAGGAGAGCTGGATGGCATGCCGGATAAGTTTAACTATAAATTGCTGAATAAATCAGGTTCTTTCTATTTCCGTAAGGATGGCTCTGGTAATGGTTATACGATTGTTCCTGTTCCGTTCGATAATGTCAGGATTACTTTTTCTGAAGGAGAATTTACCATTGTGGATAATGATGGTACAACTTACTATTTTGGCAGTAAAGGTGCAATGTATGCGTCTGCCCTGGCGATTTCCTGATAACTACGCCTTATCTTTGGTTATATATCCATTTATTTTAATCTTTCAACTGCTCAAACCCAATGAAATTCAATTTTAATTTATTCCTTCCATATGGAAGCACCAGGTTTTCCAATATTTTGTTTGATGGGTATCCAACTCTTTTTATTTCAGGCTTAACTAAGATTTATAATTTAACGAGTAAAGTATTCTTTGTTCTAATTGCAATGATTATTTGCCATACTTCGATGGCACAAAATATCACACCGAGCACAAATGCTATGGCAAGTAGTGAGGTTGGAAAGGGGACTTCTGTAGATTACGCCACTGGGGTGATGACATACCGAATCCCTCTGATGAAAAAAAGTGATGGCGATGGACCAGAAATCAACTTAGGTATATCTTATTCTGCGAAGGGTATTAAAACTGAACAAAATCCTTCCGTAGTAGGCCTTGGGTGGGCTCTTACCGGAACTGGCGCAGTCTATCGTAGTATCCGCGGTTTGGTAGACGATAGCCCATGGGGGGGATCAGTATATCAACCTATACCTACTGACCCGTCATTATTGCCGGATTTTAAAAATAAAGTCAATAGCGGAGGGCGAGATGGAGAATCGGATATCTTTACACTAAATTATGCCGAAGGCGGGCTAAATGTTCAGTTTATTCTTGAAACCATTCCTGTGGAACAAGGCATGCCGATCAAAATAAAGGCAGTTCCATTGGAAAAAACCGATGTTAAAATAAATATCATACAAAGCGATATAACTGGTGAAATTAGTGGATTTCACGTAACAAATACACAAGGGGATGTATTTAAATTTATGGAAATAGAAGAGCTTGGTGCTTACGTCCAACCTGGTGGCGGTGGCCTTAGCTATACGGCAAGACAAGCTCCAAACGCATGGTACCTGACAGAAATTATAAGCCATATTGGCGAAGCTGTAAGATTTGAATACCTTCCAGACGTTAGTTCAGAGAGTCGGTCTTTAACCGGGCAAACCGCAATTGTATATGGGCAAACATGGAAGGAGCTAGGCAAAGCGCCATTGATAACAGAAAAAATAAATAATCGCATTAAACAGTTAAATTTAGATGTCCAGGCACGTTCTGCGCTGGAACAACAGATGGCTACACTTCAGGCTAGTATTGAAAATGAAGAGCGAAGCTTAAAAATGATGGGCTTTGGTCCATCCATCGAGCCGCTTTCAGATGCTGAGGTTGTTGAGCTTGCATCAAAATTTAACAATTCTTCCGTTGCTCAAATGAATGTCTATGCCATTGCAAGGTATGATGCTGAAATACAAAGGCTGATTAAATCCATTCCTGAGAGAAACTATACTGTTTATTCTGATCCCATTATACAAGATTTGTTGGTTCAATTATATCAGACCTATTCATTTAGGGAAACATCTGCTTCATCTTTGCCTACACTTATTTTTACGCAGGTAAAATTATTGAAACGCATTCTGTTGAGAAATTCTACCATCAACTTCAACTACGAAACATCGATGCGTGGATTGTTTGACAGACAGTTAAAGACTTTTTTAAAGGAGATTACGGTTGGATATGGAACCTCTACAATAGCAAGTACAGTTAAATTCGAATATTCGCCCGAAATTCTTGGATTTTCTAACCCTTTTCTCAAAGCTGTGCAAATAAAAGGTTCAGATCCATCTGATCTGGAAGGACGCTATACTTTTGAATATTTCAATGAAGATCAAATTGTTAGACCAGAACAAAAGGATTTCTGGGGATTTTATAATGGAGAACCAACACTCGAAGAATATTCAGGCTTAATACCTTCCGAATTAAGTTATGCTTCACGGCCCTTGTCGCGTGTTGCTGAACTTCTCTCTTCATCTCCCAATTTCTCTTATGTTCGCTCTTCAGAACTTACTTTCAATTCCAGAACGCCTGTTCCGGAAAAGACAGTGCATTGGAGTTTAAAATCAGTTAAGCTACCCGAGGGCGGCGAGCACGAATTTGAGTATGAAAATAATACGGTGTCCGGTCGCGTTCTCGCAGGAGGATTGAGGATAAAAAAAATAACAGCTCATGACGGACTGGGTCATCAGTATGTAAAGCGTTATAAATACGAATTTATTTCTTCTGGTGGTGGTACATCATCTGGAAACATAGAAAGCATGGGATTCTATGTAAAACGGGGCTATCAATCGATGACGTTAAAGGTTGATTATCCCAATTCGTTCCCAAGTGATATTGTCATCTCTTCAGATCCTTATGATTTTAGCGGTCAGCTTCAAAGTGCCGGTAATGAAGATGTGTTCTATAGCTATGTTGAGGAATCAACTGAGGGGCTGGGGAGAACAGGGTATCGCTATCTGAAATTTAGCCCTTCTGGTCGTGACTATCCCTTCTGGCTGGAAAGATTGTTGTTAGCAAAAGCTGATTATGATGAAAACGGAAAGTTGAAACGGGTAGAAAGGTTTAAATACCAGGCAGATGAAAATGATGTCACACCTTTTATCGGGTTAGTTAGCGAAGGCTATTATAGCCGCTTTTTCTTTGCCAGCCCGTATAGGTTTAATGGATTGAGAACGCAATACCGTGCTTTTCCTTATAAAGCACTGCCATATAGTATGGATATGTATCCTCCTATTACTTTCGGCACGACCTCCTTTACTTTTGAAGACTTATATCTTTACAATATGGCTCCAAGGCTTGCCATTACCAATTTGCCTACAGAATACGTTTTTAGGACTGGGGGGCAAGTTGTGCTAAAGGAAAAAGAAACCTGGTCTTCAGAACAGCGTCTGACTGACGGTGGGGAGGCTATTCCTAATGGACCAAACTTTGCTGCATACGATGTCAATTGGCTATTTACAAATAATTATGGATCAGGTTCGTGGAACAAAGAAATCTTACATTATGACAATCCATCACATACTTATGCAACACGTGTAGAAATTATTGGAGCCGGTGGGGAACGGAATTTGGTTAAAACTAAATATGTAGCAGATTATAATCATGGTGTTGCATCATTTATAGATGCGCAGCAATCATCCAATCGTTTAAAAGACGTAATTGAACAACAGCGGTGGGTATTCAGTCCGGCAGAATCATTATGGCGGCTGGCTAGCGGGAAGTTGCAGGATTTTGTATCTGTTAACTCTATGACCGATGGAGCGGTCAATGTAAACTGTATATTGCCTGCAAACACTTATGAAACAGAACTTGATCAAGCTCTTCTTCCGGGCTCACCTGGATGGTCAGAAGAAATGAGCTCCAGTCCACCTTATCAAACCTTATTTCACGAAGGGCATAACGTATATAAGCTCTCTACACAGACCAGTTGGAAAGCTTATCGCTGGGGCATGCAGAAGTCAGGATTTACCACTCATAATGGCCTTGTAAAGCAATCGTTTGCATCCGATTATTATAGTAATCTGGTTGTTAAGGGAGCCAGCGGAGCTGAAATTTTTAAGCTGCCCGATTATGGAGGGATTTCGATCCGAAAACCTGCTGTGTACCCAAATATTAATTTTAGTTCTAATGCGTATGATAATATAGGATATATAAAGGATTTGAGGGCAAGATTAATGCAAGTCAGGGATGAGGGGTACGGCATTTATGATGATCCTGTATATATGTTGACCAACAATATTACACTCGTGTTAGAAAAATTTTTAAGTTATGAGACATTTTTAGATGTTAAATCTCGCTTTATTGCCGCAATAAATGCTGTTCCTACTGCAAATATCCCAGGTTATGATCGGGACTATTCCCCATACCTCACTTTTCAAGAACTTAAAAATTTCTCCCAGGCATTGCAAAATTATACTATAAACCAAACGTCCTATAGGCAGTTTTTTGGAAACAGAACTTACATCGTGGCTCCAAATGGACAATTTGAAATCAGAATGAGTTTGTCTGCTTATCAACAGAATCATAAGCGCCTGCAATTCACATCATTAAATGATTTTTCCTGCAACTATAAAGTTGTATATAATGGAGGTGCAGAGCAAAATTTAAGTACGCATAATACAGAAACAAAAAATGATATTAGGAGGGGCTTTCTGGATCTTAATGATCTGCCAAACTCTGCTGCTGCAACGGAACTGGTTTTTACGTTCAGTTCGCAAACTTCAAATCAGCAGTTCTTTATTATTCCAGAGGGATGTGAATTTAAGACATCCTTGTATGACATTGGTGGTTTATTGGTTAAGGTGATTGATGATAAAGGCGAGGTGGTAAATTATTATTATGATACTCGGGATCGATTAAGTTACGAGACAAATAAAAAAGGTGAGGTCACCAGGTCATACAAGTACAATCAGGCAACAGCTACAAATTGATAGACAATAATCGATAGATATAAAATAAGTTAACGCTATGAAAAAGTTTCACCGGTTATTCATTCTTCAGGATAACTCCCGGGCATTTGCGCTCAAAATTTGCCTTTTACTTTGTTTTTGCTGGGGTGCTGGTATTGCTCAGCCGAGTCAAAACCGCAATTATACTTTAGAAACAATTGTCAAAGTGCCAGGTAAGTCTCACCCTGTCAACCTGGAGTCTCTACCGGTTGGTGATATAAATCGCAACATACAATATACTGATGGCCTGGGAAGGCCACTACAAAGCATATCATGGAAGGGCAGTGCAGGTGCAAACCATGATATTGTATCGCCGGTTGTTTATGATATCAATGGAAGGGAAACTATGCGATATCTTCCCTATGCAAGTGCTTCATCCAATACCGAGTATAATGTTAATGCAATAGCAGATCAGAATACTTTCTATAACAGTCCTCCTTCAGGAATAAGTATAAACGGATATCCTTATTCGCAGGGCCGCATCGAAGCTTCGGCTATATCCAGGCCACTGGAACAGGGTTTTCCAGGATCTGCCTGGCAATTAAGTAATAGTGGAATAAGTGGGTCTGGCCATACTGCTAAATTAGAATATACAGTAAACAGATCTACCGATGGACCAGCAGTTGTTTTATATAGGGCGAATCCGGTAAGTACTACCGGACAAACCCATCACAGGACACTTTTTAACGGAGGAAATTTCGCAGATGGTGAGTTGTATGTTGGGATTATTAAAGATGAGAATTGGATTAATGGTAAAGCAGGTACAAAATGGGAGTATAAAGATAAGCAAGGCAGGATTGTTTTAATGCGTGTTTGGGAGACAGAAGCTTCATGTTTGTCTACTTATTATGTTTATGACTTACAAGGGCATCTTAGTTTCGTATTACCGCCTGGGACATTGCCAGATGAGGGATCGGTAAATGCAAATGCGTTGGAAAATTACGGCTATCAGTATCGGTACGATGGTAGAAACCGGCTGATAGAAAAGCGCCTGCCTGGTAAAGGTTGGGAATGGATTATTTATGGAAAGCGTGATGAAGTGCTCATGGTTCAGGATGCCGTGCAACGGATTCAAAACAAATGGACAATCGTTAAATATGACGAAAAGGGAAGAAAGGTAATTACAGGGGAATTGAGTTCTGCGTTAGATCTGGCAGCGATACAGACGGAAGTAAATAGCTACACGGGTGCGGCCTGGGAGAAGTATACAGGCATAGGAACTTATGGTTATGATAATGCTAGTTATCCGCAAAATTTCAGCAAAGTATATACGGTTAATTATTATGACCGATACGACTTCTTAGGAAATGCCTTCGGACTGCCTGGCAGTGGTCAGCGTGCAGATGCATTTGGCTTTCAAACAGGCGGTTTGGTTAACGTGTTGGGCAGTACTACGATGTTGCTCAACGTAAGTTATTATGATGATAAAGGCAGATTGATACAGCAGAAAGCACAAAACCATTTAGGAGGGACAGATGTAACTGAACTCACTTATAATTTTTCTGATAATATCACCACAAGCAACAGAACGCATGTTGCTAACGGTGTTACGACAACGATAATGGAAAATTATACCTATGACCACATGGGTAGGAAGCTGAGTACCGCCCAGAGTATTAATGGTGCCACTCCCGTTGTGCTTTCTGAATTGGTATATAATGACTTGGGGCAATTAATTGCAAAAAGGTTACATTCAGTAACTGGAGTTGCGGAAGGAACCATTCTAAGTGACATTACTCTAAATAGTGGAGATATAGTTAATGCTGGTCAGCAGCGTACGGTTATGGCCAGCAATAGTATTACCCTTAGCGATGGTTTTGAGGCAAAAGAGGGATCCATATTTAAAGCAAGTATTAGTACCGCTTTTCTGCAAACCACTAATTATACTTATAATGAGCGGGGATGGATGAAAAACAGTATATCCGATCAGTTCAGTATGAAGCTTGATTACGAAGACGGTGCTGCACAGGGTTATAATGGCAACATTACTAAACAGTACTGGGCCTGGAGCAATACGGCCAACCCAACGGCAAACATCTTCAACTATGGTTATGACAAACTGAATAGGCTGGGATCGGCTGCTACCACAGCAGGTGTTTCGATGAGCGAAGCATTAACCTATGATGTAATGGGCAATATCGCTAGCCTTAACCGTGATGGTGCCGGGGTGAAAGTATATAACTATTACAATTCGGGCAGTAGCAACAGGTTGCAGAGCGTAAGTGGGCTGACTACACAGGATTATGAATACGATGCCAACGGTAATGCAACCAAGGATGGGCTGAGCGGAATCAGTTTGACCTATAACTACCTTAACCTCCCGGCAACGGTAGTGCGTACCACAGGTACAACTGTTAACTTATCATACACTTACGATGCTACAGGTAAAAAACTGGCCAGGAACAGCAATGGTTCGGTGAGGAACTATGTTGATGGGATAGAATACAAGCCAGATGGTATTACAATCGATATTATCCATACCGAAGAAGGGATTGCGAGGAATATTAATGGTACTTATAGTTATGAATATAATCTGGGCGACCATTTGGGCAATGTAAGGGCTACTTTATATAAAAACCCTAATACAAACCTGTTGGAAGTGTTGCAGCGTGACAACTACTATGCATTTGGCTTAAGAAAAGTTGCAAGTGATGGAACAAATAAATATCTTTATAATGGTAAGGAGTTACAAGAAGAGTTAGGGCAGTATGATTACGGCGCAAGGTTCTATGATCCGGTAATTGGAAGGTGGAATGTGGTAGATCCGATGGCGGAGAAGTTTTTATCCGTTAACCCCTACAATTATACAGATAACAACCCTGTAAACAATATTGATCCTGATGGAATGGACGTTGTTTATGGAGCCAATTCAACCACTTATACTGGATTAGATGCTCAGTCTGAATTCGCCCAGTTAAAAAGTCAATATTCAAATCGGCAAAACGACCCTGATGAGCCTAAGAAAAAGACGCCTGCAAGCAGCCTTGGTCAAAGTTTCATAAATGGGATTAAAAGCGGATTAGATAATACATGGCAGGGAGTTAAAAGCCAATTTACCTTGGACGGTTATTTAAAAGGATTAGGGAATACATTCACTTTTGGTGCAATCAGTTCTGCTGATATGCTTATGGATGGGTATGATGTGGTAAAGAATATACCAAATTATAATTCTAACGATTATGTATTTGGTGCTGGTTTTGCGACGGAAAAGATATTTGAATATTATTTAACAGGCAAAGTTCTCTCCAAAGCTAATTACACATTAAACTTTAACTTAAATGACGGCTGGGGGTTATTCGGAAAAAAAGGATTAAACATAGGGAATTATAAGATTGAAGCTTTGTACAGAAATGCAAGTGGCGAGGGCGGAACTTATCTTTCTATAAAAGAAGCAAAAAAAAGTGGTAATTTGCTTAGATGGGATTTAGGGCCATCTCACACAACTGGTCAAATGGGGTATCACTCTACTTTTAGATTTAATATCAACGAAAAAACTTACGGTAGTAGTGGGCAATACCCGGCATCAGCACCATTTCAGTTTTGGAAGTATAAACAAAAATAGGTTTAATGAAAAACTTAGATGTTAAGATTCATAACAATTTTGAGATTTCGATTAGGGACTTAGCCAATGATTTGGACATTTCGAATAAAAAGTGGGATGATGTCATATCTCTGATTTCTGATAATTCAAAATGTATATTTTTCTATGGTATTAGGTTGAACTATAATGACGACCTTGAAAATACGATAGGATATTTGGCAGATGAAATTTTGATTGGTGGTGATGGAGAATTTTCAATAATTTTTTTAAAAATCAAGGATGCTAATATAATAAGTAGAGGGCTACTTAGTAAACTTTGGAATCAATATGATAACCCTAGTTTGGTCTTTCTAGAAAATATTGCAGATAAGAATCTCTTAGTCAATACAATCAAATTGAGTAGGTATTATAATGCACTACTAAATACTGTCAAGGGGCTATCTATCCTTTCACAGGGTTTTGAACAAGATGTTTTATGGCTAAGGAGTAATAACCAAGTTATGGTGAAGAGAATAAATCATCTTTATAAATAGCCCCCCTTACTGGTCTTAGCGAGACGCTAACTCGCTAAGACCAAAACGTAACTTATATCACAAAGCTTATCGTTTTAAATTTGGCGGGCTTTTTTATTTCAAGAGGCATAAGTTTAAGGAGTCAGGCTTTGAGGACCCCATGGTTCTGGAGTGGAGTTTGGCACGTTCTATAACCTTGACACCCTTGTTAAAATGCTGTTTGAGAAATTATCTTCATTTTAAGGTCACTCCTGATTGGGCTTTCAAATATCACTTTCCATCACCCATCCTCTTAAAACGCTTCCGCCAAACTGATATAAAACCCAGCCTGGCGTTTTTCATTTGGCAACTTTTCTCCTATACCATAATCTAACCTAACGCTCAGACCTTTAGCCGGGTCGAAAAAGTAACGGCCGCCAACACCAAAATTTGGTTTTAATCCATCGGTATTAAATTGGCCGTTTGCGAATACTTTACCTGTACCCGCGAAAGCGACAATGCCGAAGCGGTTCATAAAACGGTAGCGAATTTCGGCCTGTGCAGCCATTAGGTTTTCATCGCGGTAACGGCCACTGTAGTAACCACGCATCATTTGGTCGTTGCCTAACTGTTGTAATAAATAAAATGGCGTGCTTTTACTTTGGATGGTATAATAAATGCCTTGAACGCCTAAAACTACTTTTGGTGCCAAACTAAAGAAACCGCGGAGGTCTAGTTTAATCTGTGAGCCGTTAAAACTTTCTCCACCAAAAAAATCAGGCGCATATTGGTAGGTTGCTCTCCCGAAAAAACCTTTGGTGGGGTAGTTGTTGCTGTTGCGGGTATCGTAACTCTGCGATGCACCGATCCATGCGACCGAACCACCATCTTTATCTAAAATTTGTGGGCTAGTAGTATAAATGCCCCCAGCCTGCTTGTCTATAAAATGATAATTTTCAAAACCTAATGAAACACCTGTATAAGCTTTGGGTAAAGTATTCATTTCGGCATCAAAAAGTGTTTTAAAAACCCTTTGGTCTAGTTTGTCTTCATCTATCTTTTTAGCGTTGTTGCCGATGCCATAAAAATTAAATGGCTGGTTTTTAAAACGGATATCGCCAATAAAGTGGTATTTGTTTCCTTTTGTCCACATATCGCCTTTAAGCATAAAATTAGCTGTCTTTTTAGTGGAGTAGGTGGTATTCAACGCGAAATTGGAACTGCGGTTCAGTGTGTCTTTACGGTCTACATAAAAAGAATAAATTGCACCCACGCCAAACTCAAATCCTGTTTCCTGACTATAGCCAAAGGCTGGTAAAGGTAAAAAGCTTGCTTTACGGGTAGTATCTTTTTCGTTTGAGAGCATCTTTTTGATCAGTTTCATTTGTGCGAATGAACTTCCTGAAACAAGAGCCAGTAAAATAATCAGATAATATTTTTTCATCAAGTTTTTTTTGATTTTATGGGCGATGAAGCTATCATGAGCATATCCTCGTATTGTGAGTGGTTTGCTCATGATGGTTTCATTACCGCAAAGAAAAGGAAATTTAGTAAGAAGTTGGTTAACTGGTTAAACTTGAAATTAAATTATCCCTATTATTAAATTTCCTTTTCACAGATCCTGAAACAAGTTCAGGAGGACGATCGCTGGGATTTCATGCAATGCCTGCCGCCACATAAACCGGATTGTAGGGGAAAGCCAACAGGTGAGGTACGAACCGAGGACTTGTACCGGAAAGCCGGACTAACTTTAATAATGGCCACAGCTATTGCTTTCCAAAAAAGATCCTTCGACTTCGCTCAGGATGACGATCGCTGGTAAAGCTCACTTTTTATGATTTAACCGACTTTAGACTACAGACTGAGGACTCTGGACTAACCAATGCTATGCGCCAAACGCCATGCCCCAAACGCTAAACGCTTTTACGTTTTCACCTTTCGGCCTAAATGCCTATTTTTGCGGCAAACAATACAAAACGAAATGAGCAATACAAGAGGACCAATATCTCAGTTTATGGAGCGTAATTACCTCCATTTTAATGCTGCGGCAATGATGGATGCGGCTAAAGGATACGAAACGCATTTAGATGAAGGTGGTAAAATGATGATCACACTTGCTGGTGCAATGAGTACTGCAGAATTGGGAATTTCACTTGCAGAGATGATTCGCCAGGATAAAGTGGCTATTATTTCTTGTACAGGTGCAAACCTTGAAGAAGATATTATGAACCTGGTAGCACACTCCCATTATAAACGTGTACCAAACTATCGTGATTTAAGTCCGCAGGACGAATGGGATCTTTTAGAGAACCATTATAACCGCGTTACCGATACCTGTATCCCTGAAGAAGAAGCTTTCCGTCGTTTGCAGAAGCACATCCATAAAATCTGGATGGATGCTGAAGCTGCAGGTGAGCGTTATTTTCCGCATGAGTTTATGTACAAAATGCTTTTGAGCGGTGATTTGGAGCAATACTATGAAATTGATCCTAAAAATTCATGGATGTTAGCTGCGGCAGAAAAGAATTTGCCAATTGTGGTACCAGGATGGGAAGATTCTACTATGGGTAACATCTTCGCCTCTTATGTAATGAAAAAGGAACTTACTGCAACCACAGTAAAAGGTGGTATTGAATATATGGGTTGGTTGGCCGATTGGTATATTGCAAACAGTGGTGGTAAAGGAATCGGCTTCTTCCAGATTGGTGGTGGCATTGCCGGCGATTTCCCGATCTGTGTGGTACCAATGCTTTACCAGGATATGGAAATGGAAAATATTCCTTTCTGGAGTTATTTCTGCCAGATCTCTGATTCGACTACTTCTTATGGCTCTTATTCTGGTGCTGTACCGAACGAAAAGATTACCTGGGGTAAACTGGATATCCACACGCCAAAATTTATCGTAGAAAGTGATGCGACAATTGTTGCACCGTTAATGTTTGCCTGGATATTAAAACAATAATCAGAAAAAATAAATAAACCAAATTGGTTTATGGTATGCCCATTGGAGATAATCTATCAAAAATGGGCATTTTTATTGCCTGAGTGGCTTGAATTGGCATTTGTTTAGAATGATTATAAATTGTATTTCAAGTCACTATTATGTCATGGGATTTATTAATAAGTTATACTTTTGTTCAAGTTTTGGTGGGGCTACCCCTAGTTCAGCATCAATTTCACAACAAAAAGTAAATTAAATAAGTATAAAGTGTTCATTATGAGAGATATCTCGATGATTTTAAAAAGCGTTTGGAAGTCGTTATTCGTGTTTTCAGCAATTTTCGTAATAGCGGTTTCTACCGTAAATGCGCAGGATGCTAAAGAAGGAAGAACGCTTTTCAGAGCAAAATGTTCTTCGTGCCACGCGTTAGACTCTAGATTGGTTGGTCCGGCTTTAACTGGTGTAAGCGATCGTCACTCTGAGGAGTTCCTTTTAAAGTGGATTCCGAATTCTCAAGGATTGGTGGCATCTGGAAATCCAGAGGCTGTTAAGTTATTCAATGAGAATGGAAAAGTAGCAATGACTTCTTTTCCTGAGTTAGACGAAACCAAAGTTAAAGACATCTTACAGTACATTAAAGAAGGCGAGCCTAAACCAGCGGGTGATCCAAATGTGGCTTCTTCTGCTGCAGCTAAAGAGGAAGGTACTTCTGGTTTATCAATTGCGGGTATCGTAGCTATCGTTGTATTGGCGATTGTTATTTTAGTAATCTTAGGTCGCGCTTCTAAATTATTGGAACGTTTGATTCTGCAAAAACAAGGTATTGAGATTGAAGAAGATGTGCCATTAAAGGTTGGTGTGCGCAAGATGTTCAAGAACAAGAAATTTGTGATGTTCTTTATCTTGTGTTTAATCATCTGTTTAGGTTCATTCGGTTGGATGGGCATGTGGAATACTGGTGTTCATACCGGTTACCAACCAGTTCAGCCAATTAAATTCTCACACGAGTTGCATGCGGGTATCAATCAGATCGATTGTCAGTATTGCCACAATGGAGCATTTAAATCTAAAAATGCAACTATTCCATCATTAAACGTTTGTATGAACTGCCATAAAGCTGTTCAGGCAAGAGATAAATATGAAGGTGAGATTTCTCCTGAGATTAAAAAGATCTACAATGCTTTAGGTTACGATCCTGAAACTCAGAAGTACGATGAAAGTAAAGCTAAACCAATGGAGTGGGTACGTGTACACAACCTTCCTGATTTTGCATACTTCAATCACTCTCAACACGTAGTGGTTGCAGAAGATGCCATTCGTAAAGCAAAAGGATTACAACCAACAGAACCTGTATGTTTCGCTTGTCACGGTCCGGTTAATACCATGGAAGAAATTTACCAATATTCTCCATTAACCATGAAATGGTGTATTAACTGCCATAAGGAAACAGATATTTCTGGTCAGAAAAATAATGCTTTCTACGCTAAGGTGATCGAAGCGCACGAGAAGATTAAAAAAGGCGAGAAAATTACACCAGCGTTATTGGGTGGTTTAGAGTGTGGTAAATGCCACTATTAATAGATAGAGTTTAGTAAGAACGTTCGAATAAACAGTAATATAGCTTAAATGGAAAGCAACAAAAAATACTGGAAAGGCTTAGAGGAGTATAACAATACACCCGATTTTGTTAAGAATAACAAAAACGAATTCGCCGAGCCACTTCCAATAGAAGATGTTTTAAATGAAGCAGGGTTAAGTACCGTTACCCCACGCCGCGACTTTTTAAAGGCGTTGGGTTTTGGTTTAGGTGCAGTAACTTTAGCAGCCTGTCAAACTGCCCCTGTTCATAAATCTATTCCTTACCTGGTAAAACCTGAAGAGGTTACTCCGGGTATTCCTAACTATTATACTTCGAGCTTTAATGGCCAGAGTATTTTAGTTAAAACCAGAGAGGGACGCCCGATTAAAATTGAACCAAATCCAAATGCGGGTCAATTTAACTGTGGTACAGATGCGAGAGCGCAAGCTTCGGTTTTAGATTTATATGATGTATCTAAACTAAAAGCACCAGCTTTGGTAAAAGGTGGAAAAGTTGAAGAAACGACCTGGGCAAAAATCGACAGCTTTGTTAAAGGCGAGTTGGCAAAAGCACAGGCAGGTGGAAAGAAAATCCGCATTGTAGCATCAACTGTAAACAGCCCATCAACTAATGCCGTTATTGCACAGTTTATTACAAAATATCCTGCTGCTAAATTGGTTCAGTATGATGCGGTTTCTTATACAGGTATTATTCAGGCCAACCAAAACAGTTTTGGTAAAGCAGTTTTACCGAAATACAACTTTGATAAGGCTGATTTAATTGTAAGTTTCAGTGCCGATTTCTTAGGTACCTGGATTAGCGGAGAAGAGTTTACTGCTCAATATACTGCTAACCGTAACTATAAATCCTTAGAAAATAAAAAAATGAGCCGCCACATTCAGTTCGAAAGTGGAATGAGCTTAACAGGTACCAATGCAGATACCCGTGTTCCGGTTAAATTATCAGAAGAAGGACCTGCTTTAATTGCTTTATATAATGCAATTACCGGTAATGCTTTACCTGGCGGAACGTTAGGTAACAATACCACTGCCGATAAAGTAATTAAACTGGTAGCTAAAGAATTGGTACAAGCTAAAGGTAAAGGACTTGTAGTTTGTGGTTCGAACGATGTTTCTACTCAGATTTTAGTAAATGCCATTAACGCCGCTATCGGAAGTTATGGTACTACAATTGACTTAGATAACCCTTGTTATTTATATGCAGGTAACGATGCCGAATTTAATGGCTTAGTTGCTGAAATGAATCGTGGCGAAGTTGGTGCTGTTTTATTCTTAAACAGTAACCCGGTTTACGATGCTGCAAATACAAAAGCATTTACTGAGGCATTAGCCAAGGTTCCTGCTAAAATTTCATTCTCTGATCGTGCTGACGAAACGGCTACCGCTTGTGATGCTATTGCGATTAACCATAACTATTTAGAATCATGGGGTGATGCAAATGCTTACGAAGGGTATTATTCAATCGTTCAGCCAACCATCAATCCTGTTTTCAACAGCCGTCAGGCTGAAGAGAGTTTATTAACCTGGGCTGATGCTCCTGTTAAAGACTACTATCAGTTTGTACGTAGCAACTGGGAAGCTAAAATGTTACCAGCTGTTGGTTTGAAATGGGAAGAGGTTTTAGAAAAGGGTGTAGTTACTTCAACAGCAAAAACTGCTGGTACTTATTCATTCACTCAATCGTTAGCACAAGTTGCTACTTCAATTGCAAATAGCAGCAAAGCCTTTAAAGGTGGTGATCAGGTTGAGTTACAGGTTTACGAAAGTGTACCAATGCGTGATGGTAAAAATGCCAATAACGCATTCTTGCAAGAGTTGCCTGATCCGGTTTCTAAAGTAACCTGGGATAACTATGTTGCACTAGCACCAAAATTTGCTGAGAAATTAAAAGTTAAAGAATTTGATGTTGTAACGGTTAAAGCTGGCAATGGATATTCAGTAGACCTTCCGGTATTGATCCAGCCAGGACAAGCGCAAGGAACTGCATCTATCGCATTAGGTTATGGCCGTACCAAAGTTGGTAAAGCGGGTAACGATGTAGGTAAAAATGCTTTCCCTTTTGTATCGTTCGTAAACGGAACCATGCAATATGCTACAAACGTAACCATTACCCCAACAGGCGGTTACTATGAATTGGCCCAAACACAAACTCACCACTCTTTCGAGGGCCGTGCAGTGATTAAAGAAGCTACTTTCAAAGAGTACTTAAAAAATCCTGGTGCTGGTAACGAAAAAGGCGAGCATAAAGATTACGATCTTTGGGATCAATACGAAAAACCAGGTAACAACTGGGTTATGGCAATCGATTTGAATGCTTGTACAGGTTGTGGTTCTTGTATTGTTGCTTGTAACGTAGAAAATAACATTCCTGTTGTTGGCCGTGATGAGGTTCGCCGTCGTCGTGAAATGCACTGGATCCGTATCGATCGTTATTATAGCTACGAAACTAAAGATGGTGATGTAACCAGAGAGAAAGAAATTGCCAAGTTAGAAGACCTGGATCATGTTTCTGTGGTTCACCAACCAATGTTGTGCCAACACTGTGATCACGCACCTTGCGAAACAGTTTGTCCGGTATTGGCAACTGTACACTCAAGTGATGGTTTAAACCACATGGCTTATAACCGTTGCGTAGGTACCCGTTACTGTGCAAATAACTGTCCGTATAAAGTACGTCGTTTCAACTGGTTTAACTACTGGAACGATTCACGTTTCGATAACTATTTAAATAACGAGTTTACCCAATTGGTTTTAAACCCTGATGTAACTACACGTTCAAGAGGGGTAATGGAAAAATGCTCTATGTGTATTCAACGTATACAAGGTGGCAAATTACAAGCTAAGCTGGAGAAACGTCCATTAAAAGATGGCGATATTAAAATGGCTTGTCAGGAAGCTTGTTCAGCAAATGCGATTGTATTTGGTGATGCAAACGATCCAAATTCAGAGGTTTCAAAAGCATTACGTTCTGAGCGTATCTACTACGTATTAGAAGAGATCAATGTGAAACCGGGTATCGGCTACATGACAAAAATTAGAAATACAGATACAACAGTACAAGCGTAAGCTTTAGTATAAAGAAAATACAAATTATGTCAGGACATAACGAATCAATACTTAGAGAACCATTAATTACCGG
>Ga0308165_1000237_pt1 | contig 129116 bp, 121 predicted proteins | sample PhyWR2_FD_201032 | JGI IMG/M metagenome (GOLD analysis project Ga0308165, IMG submission 201032) | Phyllosphere microbial communities from UC Gill Tract Community Farm, Albany, California, United States - DLSLW.R2 | ecosystem: Host-associated > Plants > Phyllosphere > Unclassified | place... | reverse complement strand
GACTTCGACGTCGGCCTGCGCAACCTCGATCTGATCATGGGCTGCGAACGCCGCGTGGTGTACGACCTGATCAATGTGATCCAGGGCGAAGCCAACCTGAACCAGGCGCTGATCAAGGACAAGCAGTGCGACAACCTGTTCGTGCTCGCGGCCTCGCAGACGCGCGACAAGGATGCGCTGAGCCAGGACGGCGTCGAGAAGATCCTCAAGGATCTCGGCGACATGGGCTTTGACTACATCGTCTGCGATTCCCCCGCGGGCATCGAGAGCGGTGCGCTGATGGCCATGCACTTCGCCGACGAAGCGCTGGTCGTGACCAACCCCGAAGTCTCCTCGGTGCGCGACTCCGACCGCATCCTGGGCATGCTCAGCTCCAAGACCAAGCGCGCGATCGAAGGCGGCGAGGCCATCAAGGAACACCTGCTGATCACGCGCTACAACCCGAACCGCGTCGAAGACGGCCAGATGCTGTCGCTCGAGGACATACAGGACATCCTGCGCATCGACCTGATCGGCGTGATTCCCGAGTCGGAAACCGTGCTGCAGGCGTCCAACCAGGGCATTCCGGCGGTGCACATGGCCAACACCGATGTGTCCGAAGCCTACAAGGACGTGATCGATCGGTTCCTGGGAGAGGAAAAGCCGATGCGCTTCATCTCGGCACAGAAACCGGGCTTCTTCAAACGCATCTTCGGGGGGAAGTGATCTATGTCGATGCTGTCTTTTCTGCTGGGCGAGAAAAAGAAAACCGCTTCGGTTGCCAAGGAACGGCTGCAGATCATCCTGGCGCATGAACGCGTCGGCGGCGGCCGCAGCCAGCACGATTACCTGCCCGAGCTGCAGCGCGAGCTGATGGCCGTGATCTCCAAGTACGTGTCCATCCACCCCAACGACATCAAGGTCCACCTCGAGCGCCAGGACAACCTCGAAGTGTTGGAAGTGAAGATCGAGCTGCCGGAAGCGGTGAAATAGGGCCCCCACGCTCCCCCACTGCGTGTGGGTCGCGCAGGGGGGCGAAAGCCCCCCGTCTTCGCTACTTCATCCGCCCATCGTGGTAGATCAGCGGCGCGGCCTCATTGCGGTGGCTGCAATGCTCCACCTCCCCCACGAAGATCACGTGGTCGCCTTCCTGGTAGCGGCTGCGGTTGAAGCATTCAAATGTGGCCACGGCGCCGTCGAGCAGCGGCGCGCCGCTGCGCCCGGGCACGTGCGCCACGCCGGCCCAGCGGTCCACGCCCTTGCTGGCGAACAGCATGGCCAGGTCCTTTTGCTGCGCGCCCAGCACATGCACCGCATAGTGCGTGCAGGCCATGAACACCGGCAGCGAGGCCGCGCTGTTGGCCATGCTCCACAGCACCAGCGGCGGATGCAGCGACACCGAATTGAACGAACTCACCGTCACGCCCACGGGCTGGCCCTGGGCGTTGAGCGCGGTGACGATGGTCACGCCGGTCGCGAACTGGCCCAGTGCCTTGCGGAAGTCAGGCGAGGAGAATTGCGGTGGCTGGGCGACGGCGGAGGGGGGTAGAGGCGAGTTCACGGGCAGCGATCACGGAAAGGATGGGCCTATTATGGGCTGAGCCTGATGAACCGCCGCGGCCTGGGGAAGAACTCCGCCATCGCGGCCGAAGAGCTCGCGCGTGAGCGGAAATTGCGCGGCCTGCTGGGCCAGCAGGCGCGGCATCTGGCCTTTGGGGCAGCGCTGCAGCGTCGCCAGCAACGCATGCCCGGTCTGGCCAATGCCCCAGCGCAGGCGCAGGTCGTGCTGCATGCGCGCCAGCAGGCTGGCGGCCATCTCGGCATCGGCCAGCGCGCGGTGGGCGCGGCCGGCGCGCGGCAGTCCCAGGTGGGCCACGATATTGCCCAGCTTGTGGCTCGGTGCCTCGGGGTAGAGCCGGCGCGACAGCAGCACGGTGCAGGCAAACGCCTGCGGCGCGGGCAGGCCGGCATGCGCCAGCTCGGCCTCCCAGAACTTGCGGTCGAACGCCGCGTTGTGCGCCACCATGGGCGCGGCGCCGACAAAGCGCGCGGCATCGCGCATCACTTCCTCGGCGGCCGGCGCCGTGGCGACCATGGCATTGGTGATGCCCGTGAGCTGGGTGATGAAGGACGGGATGTAGACCCCGGTGCGCATCAGGCTCTGGAACCGGTCGACGACCTGCCCGTTCTCGAGCAGCACGATGGCCACCTCGGTGGCCCGCGCGCCCTGGCCGGGCGTCATTCCTGTGGTTTCAAAGTCGATGACGGCAATGGGGGAAGACATCGATGCATTGTCCCATGGGCATTGCCTGGCGTCCCGGCCATGAAAAAAGGCCGCAGACAATGTCTGCGGCCTTCGGTCCAGGCCTGGACCAGGCCTTGGAATCAGGGTGTTGCTCAGCGCACCAGCAGTACCGGAATGCTGCTGTGGGCCAGCACCTGGGTGCTGACCGAGCCCATCACCAGCTTGCCCAGGGCGCCATGGCCATGGGTGCCCATCACCAGCAGGTCGAACTGGCCTTCCTCGGCCAGCTTGGCGATGCACTCGCCCGCGGGGCCGACCTTGCCCACGCCCGTGGCGTTGACGCCGTGCTGGGCCAGGAATTCGGTCACCGGTGCCAGCACCTTGGCGAATTCTTCCTGGTAATACTCCTCGATCACATCCTTGCTCAGCGCGCTGCGCGCCCGCGGCGGCAAGGCGCTTTGCACCGTCACCGCGGTGTACTCATGGGTGCGGGCCAGCAGCTCGGCGTGCGAGGCCAGGTAACTGAGCATCTTCTGGGTGTATTCGCTGCCGTCGACAGCAAGCAATATCTTCATGGTGTCCTCCTGATGTTGTTGATCAGATTAGTGCCAGCAGAAGTTGCGCGTCTTGATATAGGTCATGTTTTTGGAGACCGCAGCCGGCAAGCCGCGTGGCGCGAAGCGCAGGCGGCGCAACCATCATAAGTCGATGCAGCTGCGCGGCTGGAAATAAGCCTGTTCATCCTTGCGCGCATAGCCCAGCGGATTGGCCACGACGCGGCATTGCCAGGGCCTGCCATCGGCATGCGCACCGCGCACGGTGTAGTCGCTGGGCGCATGCAGGTGGCCGTGCAGCCACAGCTGCGCGTGCGCGAACCAGTCATCGAGCGCATTGCAAAAACCTGCCGTGCCCGGCACCAGGCCATAGCGCGGATCGGCGCTGCGCAGGCTGGGCGCGAAGTGGGTCACGGCCACCGTCGGGCCATCGAAGGGCTGGGTCAGCGCGGCCTGCAGCCATTCCTGGCACAGCAGCGCCTGTGCGCGCATGGGTTCAGCCAGAAACGCTTCGCCGTGGCGCGTGCCGCCGGTCTTGCGCAGATAGAAGTTCGCGGCGCGGAAGGCCTTCTCGCGCAGGCGCAGCAGTGCGCCCAGGTCGCCGGCCTGCACCTTGCGGTCCTGCAGCGCAATCGCGTCGTAGTCGGTCCACAGCGTGGTGCCGACAAAGCGCACGCCGCCCAGTACCGCGGTCTCGCGCTCCAGCCAGATCAGGCCCAGGCGGTCGCAGGCCGCGCGCAGGCGCGCATGCGCGGCGTCGAAGTCCTGGTTGTCGTATTCATGGTTGCCGGGCACGAAGATCACCGGGCAGGGCCAGCCGGCGTACTGCGGCAGCGGCGAGAACCGCGCCAGGCCGAAATCGTCCTCGGTCAGCTTGCCGCCCTCCTGGTAGGAGCCGATGTCGCCGGCCAGCACCAGCACATCGGCGCCGGGTGCGGGTTGGGCCTGGAAATGCGGGTCGGCTTCGAGATGCAGGTCGGAAAGCAGTTGGATTTTCATTGCGGCGTCGTGGGCTGGAATTTTCAGGATGGCTCGCTGAACATCGGCAGGTTACCAACAAACGCGCCGGCGCCGCCGGCTGCGCCCAGCCATCCCACATCCCCATTGCCGCCATGAACGTCAGCCGGCTGGCGGCGCGAGCAGGCTCACATGCGCGGCGACCACGCGCCAGCCTTCGGGCGTGCGCAACCAGGTCTGGCTCTGGCGGCCGGTGTGGGCGCTGCCCGTGCGGCGGAACTCGACATTGGCCGTGGCGCAGTCCCGGCCATAGGTCGTGATGACCGTGCGCAGCAGCGTGCGCGCCAGCCCGTTCGCGGGGCGCGCCGCACGGAAGCCGGCGATGGCGTCGTAGCCGTAGAGGTTCTCGGTCGCGCCATAGCGCAGCGTGTGCGGGCTGCGCCAGAACAGCTCGTCGAGCACGGCAACATCGTTGGCGGTGAGCGCGCGCTCGTAGCGCGCGAACGCGTCCGTGACTTCGGCCAGGACGTCGGGGAGATTGATCTGCATCTGTTCCATCATTGCTCCATGCGGGCCGTGCCCGACGCTTCCAGAATGCGCGCGGCACGCAGGCACAGTGCCTCGTTCCAGGGCGCGGCGATGAGCTGCACGCCCATCGGCATGCCGCCCGTGCCTTCGGGCCACAGGGGCGCTGCGACCACCGGGCAGCCGGCAAAGGAGATGGGCTGCGTGAGCAGGCCCATGGCCGGGCGGCAGGGGTGGGCGCTGCCGTTGATCTCTATCCACTCGCTGCCTATGGCCGGCGCGCTGACCGGCGTGGCCGGGGCAATGAGCACATCCCAGTCCTGGAACAGCGCGTTGACCTTGTCGCGGTATGCACGCCGAAAGCGCTGCGCGCGCAGATACCAGTCCGCGGGCTGCAGCAGGCCCGACAGGAAGCGGTCCACCGACAGCGGCTCGAAGTCCTGCGGACGCTGGCGCAGGTTCTGCAGGTGCAGGCTGGCACCTTCGCTGGCGGTGACGATGAAGGCCGCGGCCCGCGCCAGCGCCGCATCGGGCCACAGCACCTCGTCATGCGCGCCCAGCGTGCGCGCGGCCATGTCCACGGCGGCGCGCGCCGGGGCGCTGGCGAACTCGCGGAAATAGCCGCCCAGCACGCCTATGCGCAAGCCGCCTGGGCCGTGCTGCAGGGCGGATGCCGCCGCCTGCACGCGCAGCGCGTGGCAGCCCGGGTCCAGCGGGTCGGGGCCTTGCATCGCGTCATAGGCCAGCGCCAGACCTTGCACGCTGTCGGCCAGCGGGCCCAGATGGTCCAGGCTGTGCACGAAGGGATAGGTGCCGCGGCGCGACAGCCGGCCAAACGTGGGTTTGAGTCCCCAGGTGCCGCACAGCGAGGCGGGCACGCGGATGGAGCCGTTGGTGTCCGAGCCCAGCGTCAGCGGCACCTGGCGCGCCGCCACGGCCGCGCCCGAGCCGCCCGATGAGCCGCCCGCAATGCGCGTGCTGTCGTGGGGGTTGCGCGTCGCGCCGTAGTGCGTGTTCTCGGTCGTGAAGCCGTAGGCGTATTCGTCCATGTTGAGCGCGCCGACCAGCACCGCGCCCGCAGCCTGCAGGCGCTGCACCAGCACGGCATCCGCATGTGCCGCCGGCAGCTCGCGGTTGATGCGGGAGCCGGCCAGCGTCGTCAGGCCTTCGATATCGAACAGGTTCTTCACGGCATAGGGCAGGCCGGCCAGCGGCGGCAGGGCCTCGCCGCGCGCACGGCGCGCATCCACGGCATCGGCCTCGGCGCGTGCGCGCTGGGCGGTGATGGCCGTGAATGCATTGATCGCGCCGTCGCTGGCCTCGATATGGGCCAGCGCGGCGTCGCAGACCTCGCGCGCGCTGCGTTCGCCCGTGGCAATGGCGTGCAATAGCGTTGCCGTGTTCATGCGCCCACCTGCGCATCGGGAAATGGCGCGGCGCGGTAGATCTCCGCCAGTTCGTCTTCGGGTGCGAGCGGCGCCTGCTCCAGCAGCCGCGCCATGGCGAGGGTGCGGCCGAAATGCTGGGCGACTGCCGCCGCGCGGGTCGCGTCGAGCTGCAAGCCCTGCGTCAGCGCCGCGGCCTGGACGTAGTGGAGGATGTGCTGTTGTTCCATGTCGGATGCTCCTTGGTGAGGTTCAGGCGCGCGCGATGACGGCCACCGGGCCACCGCCGGCCGGGCCCTGGTGTTCGGCGCCGCCCGAGACATAGACCATGCCGTGGCCGACGATGGAGGCGACGACGGCGCCGGTCACGGCGCGCGCGTGCCGCGTCGAGTTGATGTCCGAGTCGCCGAGCATGGTGTGGCGCATGCCGCGCACCAGGCCGTCGGGGCTGGCTTCGGCCTTGCAGAAGACATTGACGATGCGCTCCAGGCCTTGCGCATCGACCAGGCCAAGGGCTTGCAGCGTACGCCGCACGGCCGCCGCATCGATGGCGTCGGCCATCACGTCATGGGCGATCACCAGATCGCTGGTGGCCTGGGCGCTCATGCCCAGGGCGATGACCACGTTGTGCTCGACTTCGATGCCGGCGGATGCCGATGCCACGCCCGAACTCAGGCGCCAGTCGTGCAGCACCGCCGCGTCGTCCAGCGCCGGCAGATCCGCTTCGCCCGTGGCCAGCGCAATGCCCAGGGCCGAGGCGCCGCGCGAATAGCCCATGGATTCATAGGTGTCGGCCGTGACCGGCTCGCAGCCGCGCGCGCGCGCCGCGGCGATCTTGGCGGACGTCAGCAGCGGGCATTTGACCTGGACGAAATGCAGGTCGTCGGTCGACGCGATGCCCGCGTCGCGCATGGCCTGCTGCACGGCCGCGGCCGTTGCCTCGATCTGGGCGCGGCGGCCGATTTCCTCGGGCAGGAAGTCGCGCGTGAACGCAATGCCCAGCGTGAGCCGCTTGGCGCCGGCCACGGGCGCGCCCTGGGCCGGCCGCCGCGTGAACACCGTGTGGTGCGGCGACAGCACGCCTTCCGTGCCGCCCGACATGACGAAGGCCACGCGCTGCTCCACCGCACTGGCATCCATTTCCAGGTGCCGGCCCAGGCAGGCGGCAAGCATGCTGGTCGCGTATTCGCGCGTGTAGTCGTTGACGCAGCCATTGCCTTCGGTCTTGCCCATGACCGCGACGATGTCGTGCGCGGCGACCTGGCCGGAGGCGATCAGCGCCTCGAGGCCGGAGGTGTCGCCGGGGCTGCGGCTGGGAATGCGGATGACATCGACGTGGTGCATGTTCGGTGGCCTTTCTTGGACGGTGTGGCCGTACCGGCTCGCAAGCGGCATGCCATCGAGCGCTCTCGAGCGAGGCCTTTTCGCGCGCTCAGCGCTGCCGTTCTGGCATCGGTCTTGCAATGGGAAAGCCATGCAACACCTGCGCTTTCTCCATTACATCGATGCCGTCGCCCGCTGCGGCTCCATCCGCGCGGCGGCCGAGAAGCTGCATGTCGCTTCCTCGGCCGTCAACCGCCGTGTCCAGGATGTCGAAGCCGAACTCGGAACGCCGATCTTCGAGCGCCTGCCGCGGGGCGTGCGCCTGACGGCGGCCGGCGAGCTGTTCCTGGGCTATGCGCGCCGGCGCCAGGCCGATCTGGACCAGGTGCGCTCGCAGATCGAAGACCTGGGCGGCGTGCGCCGCGGCCAGGTCACGCTGGCCGCGAGCCAGGCGCTCGCACCCGCGTTCCTGCCCCAGGCCATTCACGAGTTCCAGACCTTGCGGCCCGGCATTGCCTTTGACGTCAAGGTGCTCGACCGGGAGCGCGCGGCCTGCGCCGTCACCGACTTCGAGGCCGACCTGGGGCTGATCTTCAACCCGCCCGATCTGCGCGGCCTGACGGTGCTCGCACAGGCGCGCCAGCGCACCTGCGCCATGGTCGCGCCCGATCATCCGCTTGCCGGGCGCGCGAGCGTGCGCCTGAAGGATTGCCTGGCCTACCCGATGGCGCTGCCAGACAGCAGCCTGTCAGGCCGCAGCGTGCTGGAAGACCTGTTCGAGCAATCCTCGGCCCAGCCGCATCCGCCGCTGGTATCCAACTCCTACGAAATGATGCGTGGCTATGCGCGCGAAGCCGGCGGCGTCAGCTTCCAGATCGAGATCGGGGCCGGGCCTTCGGCGGGCGCGGTAGCCATCCCCATCGATGAGCGCCGGCTGCCGACCGGGCGGCTGGTGCTGGTGGCGCTGCGCGACCGCGTGCTGCCGGTGGCGGCGGCGGCATTTGCCGAATTTGTTGGCGCCAGGCTCAAGGAGGCGAACCAGGACGGGGAGTGAAGGGCCAAGATGGTGCACGGCCTGCACCAGCGTGAACCAATGCCGTTGCGGCATTGGTGGAATTCAGGATGCCGGTGGAAACGTGGTCTGGGCGGAACGGAACAGCGCCTGCAGCAGCCAGTTGCCGGCATTGGCCTGGGGGCCGCGGTGGCGCCACAGCGCATCGACATGCACCGGCGGCACATGGAAGGGCAGCTCGCGCAGCGCCAGCGAGCCGGCCATGCCGGTCACGGGCACGAAGTGGCGCGGCAGTATGGTCAGCAGGTCGGACTGCACGACCACGCGCCCGGCGGTGAAGAACTGGTTCACCGTGAGCACCACCTGGCGCTTGCGGCCCAGCGAGGCCAGGGCTTCGTCGATGAAGCCAAATGAGCGCCCGGAAAAGCTCACCAGCATGTGGCGTGCGGCGCAGTAGTTGTCCAGGGTCAGCGGCGCATGGGCCAGCGGATGGCCTTCGCGCATCACGCAAATGTAAGCACTTGCATACAGGCGGCGGCTTTCAAAGCCTACGACATCGCCCGATTGCTCGCGCGCCGTGAGGTCGGCCAGCACCGCGGGAAAGTAGCCCACGGCAATGTCGGCCTCGCCATCTTCGAGCATCTGGCGCGGGTCGCGCGTGGTCAGCGGCAGCACGCGCAGCGTGATGCCCGGCGCCTCGCGTTCCATGATGGTGTGCAGCGCCGGCACCAGCGTCGAGGCCGTGGCATCGGCCATCGCCAGCACGAAGGTGGTGTTGGCCGTGGCCGGATCGAAGGGATCGGGCGCCAGCGACTGCTGCAGCTGGGCCAGCGCGCCGCGCACCGCAGGCCACAGCGCGAGCGCGCGTGGCGTGGGCTGCACGCCCTGACCGTGGCGTACCAGCAACTCATCGTCCAGCGCTTCGCGCAGGCGCCGCATGGCATTGCTCACCGCGGGCTGGGTGATGGCCAGCTTGTGCGCCGCCCGCGTCAGGCTGCGCTCGGCCATGACTTCGTCGAAGACCCGCAGCAGGTTCAGGTCGAGGTGGTGGAAGCTGTGCGGCGTCATGGCGGCAATACATCACTCATATGAATGATATTAATTCAAAAGATAAATTTGAGGTTGCATGGGGTAAACCCTATGATTGCTGCATTGCCCGGCAATTTCGCCACAAGCGTCTGTAACAAGGGTTTCCATCATGACCACCAGCACCGTACATTCCAGCTCCTCCTTTGAACACAGCGGCATCGTGCGCGTACAGCGCGCCGCCGTGTTTCTGCAAGCCACTGCCGCCGACCTGACCGGCTCGCAGCGCCTGCCCCTGGGTGCCGGTATCCGGGCTGGGCTGGGTATGCTGGCTGCAATGACCCGCCGCGCCGCGGTGACGGTGCGCGCCGGTCACCGCGACTGGGTGCAAAGCCGCAAGCAGGCCGCCGAAGACGAACGCACCTGGAATGCGGCGCTCAAGGATGCACGCGTGATGGCCGATCTGAGCCGCGCCATGCACGACCAGGGCCGTTGAGCCCGCGCAAGCCTTGCGCTTTCCCCCCCGCAGCGGCCTTCAGGGCCGCTTTTGCGTGGTGCGGGCCACGGTGTAAGGTAATCGCTCTTCTCACAAAAACCACACATATTAATAAACGCAAGTAATTAACATAATATTTTGCAAAAGGCTACTATGAAGTAAGTCCATGGGGGCGCTTTTTGATTAGAGGTGCCCGTTTCCCAGAGTTTTCCGGGAATGGTCGCCATCAAAATCATTCGCATCAAGGCCTTCTTGCGCAAAAATCATCTACTGCCGTTTGCATTACTCGTCCTCAGCCAAGGTATTTTCGCCCAGCAAACGCCGAGTGCCGGCAGTCAGATTCAGCAGATTCCCGCTGTTCCTGCTCCTCCCCCAGCAGAAACCACGATCCGCATTGCACCCCGCACTGCCGTCGTTCAGCCCGCCTCCGACGAGGCCAGAATCACCGTCCAGCAGTTGCATGTGACGGGTGCACGGATTTATCCACCGCAAGAGTTGCTGGCGCTCACCGGCTTCCAGCCGGGCAGTTCACTGTCGCTGAGCGATTTACACGCCATGGCCATGGCCATTACGGAGCGTTATCGCCAGGCGGGATATTTTGTGGCCCGGGCCTATTTACCCGAGCAGGAGATCCGCGATGCGTCGGTCACGATTGCCGTGATCGAAGGCGAATATGGCGAGGTTGTGCTGCGTAACCAGAGCCTCTTGGCGCACGACGTGCTGCAAAGCCAGCTCGCCGGCTTGCACCCTGGCGACACCGTGGCGCTGGAGCCGCTGGAAAGCCGCTTGCTGCTGCTGTCGGATCTGCCCGGGGTGAAAATCGCCTCGACTCTCGTTCCGGGCGCCGTGCCGGGCAGCTCGGACCTGATCGTGGACGTGGTGCCAGGGCAGCGCATCACCGGCAGCATCGATGCCGACAACGCCGGCAATCGCTACACCGGCGAGTACCGTCTCGGCGCCACGGTCAACCTCAACAATCCCGCCGGGCGTGGCGATGTCGCGTCCTTGCGCGTGCTGACCGCGGGCCGGGGTCTGAACTATGCCCGTGCCTCCTACCAGATGCCATTCGGCAAGGCCACGGTCGGGGCGGCATACAGCTGGCTGGCCTACGAGCTGGGCAGGGAATTCCGTGCCACCGGCGCCAGCGGCAGCGCGCAGGTCGCCAGCCTCTATGGCAGCTACCCGCTGATACGTTCGCGCAACACCAATCTGTACGCGGGCCTGGCCTTTGATCACAAGGTTTTCAAGGACAAGAACCCAAGCGACCCGAGCTGGCCCGTGGCCGACAAGAAAGGCCAGACGCTCACCGCCAGCCTGCGCGGCGAGCACCGCGACGGCCTGGGGCACGGCGCCGTGACCGGTTATTCGCTGGCCTGGTCGACCGGCAGCATCGACCGACAGTCGCAGGCCTCGTCCGGCCGCAAGCACTTCGACAAGCTGAGCTACGGAGCTTCGCGGCTGCAAGGCGTGACGCCCAGGATTTCGCTGTATGCCGGCATCCACGGCCAGGTGGCTTTCAACAATCTGGATGTCTCCGAAAAGATGGAGCTGGGCGGCATGTATGGCGTGCGCGCCTATCCGCCAGGGGAGGCCTATGCGGACCAGGGCCATGTGCTCACGCTTGAAGCCCGGCTGCTGCTGCCCACCGCCACTCTGCTGCCGGGACAGCTGCAACTGATCGGCTTCGTCGACACCGGCAGCGTCACGCTGCGCAAGCATCGGGGCGCCACGGCCGACAACCGCCGCACGCTCAGCGGCGCGGGCGTGGGGTTGAACTGGTCGCACTCGCCCGAGTTCCTGGTGCGTGCCTCATATGCCCGCCAGCTCGGCAGCGAAGCCGCCACCTCGGCACCCGACAAGTCGGGCCGCTTCTGGATCCAGGCCGTCAAGTATTTCTGACCCGCGTTGCCCGCCGCCCCTGCCGGGGCGGATGCCGGACCACAGCCGATTTTTGAAAAATACGCGAAAGATTTACATGAACCTCATCCACAGCTCCATCTGGAACGACCGCACCGGCACCTACGTGGCGGTGGGCGAAAACACCCGCAGTGGCGGCAAGAAGGTCTCGTCCCGCCAGGCAGGAGGCGCTGGCCGCCGTCTGCGGCACCAGGCCCTGGCCGCTGGCGTGATGCTGGCCTGCACGGCAGGCGTTTTTGCGCAGCCCGTGGGCGGCACGGTGACATCCGGCGCTGCCGTGCTCGGCGGCACACCCGGACACCTGACCGTGACCCAGACCAGCCCCAAGGTGATCATCAACTGGCAGGGTTTTGGCATCAAGGCCGGGGAGTCGGTGCAATTCGTGCAACCCGACAGCCGGTCCGTGGCATTGAACCGTGTGGTCGGCGCCGACCCTTCGCAGATCCTGGGCAGTCTGTCGTCGAACGGCCAGGTGTTCCTGGTCAATCCCAATGGCATCCTGTTCGGCAAGGGCGCGGCAGTGAATGTGGGCGGCCTGCTCGCGTCCACGCTGGCGCTTTCGGACGCCAATTTCATGGCCGGCAGCTACCGGTTCTCCGGCGCGGGCGCGGGCTCGGTCGTGAACCAGGGCAGCATCAACGCCGCGGCCGGCGGCTATGTCGCACTGCTGGGTGCGCAGGTCAGCAACCAGGGCGTGATCGTCGCCCAGCTCGGCAGCGTGGCGCTGGCGGCGGGCAACGCGGTCACGCTGGACCTGGCGGGCGACCGACTGCTGAGCGTCCAGGTCGATCAGGGTGCGGTCAACGCGCTGGTGGACAACGGCGGGCTGATCCGCGCCGACGCTGGCCAGGTGGTGATGACCACGCAGTCGGCCGGCAGCCTGCTGGCCAATGCCGTCAACAACACGGGCGTGGTGCAGGCGCGCACCATCGATAACGTCGGCGGAACCATCGTGCTGCGCGGCGGCATGCAAAACGGCATGCTGTCGGTGGCCGGCACCTTGGACGCGTCGGCTCCCGCGGGCGGCAACGGCGGCAGCATTCAAACCGCCGCGGCCCGGCTGAAAATGGCCGACGGCGTGGTGGTCACCACGGCCGCCGCATCGGGCAAGGCCGGCCTGTGGACCCTGCAGTCGCAGGATTTCACGGTCGGCAGCCAGGAAACGGACAGCATCTCGGGAACCACGCTATCGAAGCAGTTGGTGACCAACAGCGTGACCATCAGCACGCAGCCGGGCAACGGCGACATCCATGTCAACGAGGCTGTCGCCTGGACGGCGAGCTCGACCCCGACGACGCTGACGCTGCTGGCCGCCGGAGATCTGCACATCAATGCGCCGATCACCGCCACCAATGGCAATCTGGCGGCATGCTGCGGCCGGGATGTGAATGTCAACCTGGGCGCCGACATCACGACCACCAATGGCAGCGTGTGGCTGGGCGCAGGACGTGACCTGAATTTGCTGGGCGCACTGTCGACCACCGATGGCAACGTCACCATGTGCGCGGCCAATGACGTCAACATCGGCGCAAAGATCACGCTGACCCACACCACCACCATCGTGCCGGCCCAGAGCCTGGGTCTGCCGCTGGGCCTGGTGCTCAGCGCCGGTTATGGCGCTGGTGCCCCGGGCCTCGGCGGCAGCGTGGTGTTCGCACCGCTGGCGCCGGCGGCGACGGTCACCAACGCGCCCACCACCATCCACTACAACCCGGTCGCCTACACGTCGCCGACGGACTATGCGCAGCACATCATTGGCGCCGCCCCCGTGCAGCACATGCTGGTGTTCGCCCAGGGGCAGGACAAGATCGCGGACGGCACCACCACGGCAACGGTCGACGCCTTGCAGGGCCAGCCGGTCGGCGATGTGGGTCTGGTCGCGGGTCCGGGCAGCACGGCCCACTTCGACACGCCGGAAGCCGGCAGCAACAAGACGATCACCATGACGGGCTACAGCCTGGCCGGGGCCGATGCGGATAAGTACGTGCTGGCCATGGCTTGCTGCGGCCCGATGACGACCACCGCGACCGCCGACATCACCGCGGTGGTCACGCCACCCGTGGTGATTCCGCCCGTGATCACCCCGCCGGTAGTCACGCCTCCGGTAGTCACGCCTCCGGTGGTCACGCCTCCGGTGGTCACGCCTCCGGTAGTGACGCCGCCCGTGGTCACGCCTCCGGTGGTGACGCCGCCCGTGGTCATGCCACCGATAGTGACTGCACCCGTCGTCGTGCCCCCGGTGCTGGTCGCACCGCCTGCAACCATGCTCCCTGTGGTGGGGGGCTCCGACAATGCCTTGCCACCTGTGTGGGCGCCAGCCGATGCGCCCGCCGCCATGCCTGCCGGATATGCCTTCACCATGCCGACTCCGGTACCGGTGGCCGGCAATGTACTGGTCGTGGCAGCAGCGCCCGCCCCGCCGCTCGCTGTGCCGTTGGCGGCCACGGCCATCACCCCGCCCCTGCCATACCGAGCCCCTGTGCGCCAGCCCAAGCCGGAACGCAATTGACCGCCGCGTGGCGTACCGCCTTGCTGGCGCTGCTGGCCTGTGGCGGCATTTGTGCGCCGTTGCACGCAGCGCCGCCGGCCGCTGCGCGCCCGTCGCCCGTCGCCCGCCACGCCGACTTCCAGCAGGCCACCGCGTCGGGGCAAGCCCGGCATGTCGCCGATTGGGTGGTCGACTCCGGCGACAACGCGCAGCAGCCCTTCATCATCGTGGACAAGCAGCAGGCCCGGGTGTTCGTGTTCGACGCCGCAGGGCGGCTGCGCGGCGCCTCGTCCGCGTTGCTTGGGATGGCGATAGGCGATGACTCGGCACCCGGCATAGGCAGCAAGAAAATGTCCGCCATACGCCCGCATGAACGCACCACGCCGGCCGGCCGCTTCGTGGCCAACCTGGACAAGAATCTCAAGGGCGAGGAAATCCTCTGGGTGGACTACGACACGGCGATTTCCCTGCACCGCGTGGTGGCCGGCACGGCCCGCGAGCAACGCGCGCAGAGGCTGGTCAGCGCCACGCCTGCGGACCGGCGAATTTCCTATGGCTGCATCAACGTACCCATCGCCTTCTATGAGAACGTGGTGAGCCCGGTGTTCACCGGCACGTTCGGCATCGTCTACGTGCTGCCCGAAACCCGCAGCGCGCGTGAAGTGTTCGGCTCGTACGATGTGGCCACCCGGGAAGGGGCCGTGCCTTAACCGTGCGGGCGTTGTCGCAGCGCACGCAAAAAAGCCCTGCATTGCAGGGCTTTGCTCATCGAGCGGGCAGGCCCGCTCCAAGGTGCGGGACGCTTCAGTCCGCCAGGCGCTTTTCCAGGTTGGCGCGCGTCGCCAGCAGTTCCTGCGGCAGCTTGTCGGCAAGCTGGGTGAACAGCGCGTCGTGCAGTTGCAGCTCGGCCTGCCAGGCGTCCTTGTCGATGCGGGTCACGGTCTCGAACTGGCTGGCGCTGAAATCCAGGCCATTCCAGTTGATTTCGGCATAGGCCGGGGTCACGCCCAGCATGTTGTCCACGCCTTGCACCTGGCCTTCGATGCGGTCGATCATCCACTTGAGCACGCGCATGTTTTCGCCGTAGCCCGGCCAGACGAACTTGCCGGCTTCGTCCTTGCGGAACCAGTTGGTGGTGTACAGGTGGGGCAGCTTGGCGCCCGTGGCTTCGAGCTTGGCGCCGATGTCGAGCCAGTGCTGGAAGTACTGGCTCATGTTGTAGCCCATGAAGGGCAGCATGGCGAACGGGTCGCGGCGCACCACGCCCTGGGCACCGAAGGCCGCCGCGGTGGTTTCCGAACCCATGGTCGCGGCCATGTAGACGCCTTCGGTCCAGGTGCGCGCTTCGGTGACGAGAGGCACGGTGGTCGAGCGGCGGCCGCCGAACAGGAAGGCGTCGATCTTCACGCCGGCCGGGTCGTCCCAGGCGGGGTCGAGCGCGGGGTTGTTGGTCGCGGCGACGGTGAAGCGGGCGTTGGGGTGGGCGGCCTTGGCACCGGTTTCACGCGCGATCTGCGGCGTCCAGTCCTTGCCTTGCCAGTCGATCAGGTGCTCGGGCAGCTTGCCGCTGTCCTTTTCCATGCCCTCCCACCAGATGTCGCCGTCATCGGTCAGCGCGACGTTCGTGAAGATCACGTTCTTGTCGAGGCTGGCCATGCAGTTCGGGTTGGTGTGGTAGTTCGTGCCCGGGGCCACGCCGAAGTAGCCGGCTTCGGGGTTGATCGCGCGCAGCGTGCCGTCGGCCTGGGGCTTGATCCAGGCGATGTCGTCGCCAATGGTGGTGACCTTCCAGCCGTCGAATGCGGCGGGCGGCACCAGCATGGAGAAGTTGGTCTTGCCGCAGGCCGAGGGGAAGGCGGCCGCGACGTGGTACTTGGTGCCGTCGGGCTTGGCCACACCCAGGATCAGCATGTGCTCGGCCAGCCAGCCCTGGTCGCGGCCCATGGTCGAGGCAATGCGCAGCGCAAAGCACTTCTTGCCCAGCAGCGCATTGCCGCCGTAGCCCGAACCGTAGGACCAGATTTCGCGCGTCTCGGGGTAGTGGACGATGTACTTGGTCTTGTTGCAAGGCCAGCTCGTGCTGTCCTTTTCGCCTTCGGCCAGGGGCGCGCCGACGGTGTGCATGCAGGGCACGAAGTCGCCTTCGGTGCCGATGACGTCGTACACGTCCTTGCCCATGCGCGTCATGATCTTCATGTTCACGGCGACATAGGCGCTGTCGGAGAGTTCCACGCCGACATGGGCGATGGGCGAACCCAGCGGGCCCATGGAGAAGGGCACGATGTACATCGTGCGGCCGGCCATGCAGCCGTCGAACAGCGGCTGCAGCGTGGCGCGCATTTCATCGGGCGCCATCCAGTTGTTGGTCGGGCCGGCGTCGGCCTGGTTCTGGCTGCAGATGTAGGTGCGGTCCTCGACACGCGCCACGTCCGACGGGTCGGACCAGGCCAGGAAGCTGCCGGGGCGCTTGGCGGGATTCAGCGGCTTGAAGGTGCCGGCGGCCACGAGCTGGGCACACAGGGCGTCGTACTCCTGCTGCGAGCCGTCGCACCAGTGGATGTTGGCCGGCTTGCACAGCGCGACCATATCGGCGACCCAGGCGATCAGCCGGGCGTTCTTCACATAGGAGGGGACCTGAAGGTTCAGGCCTTGCAGTGCAGGAGCGTTCATCACGAGGAGCTTTCTAATTGAAAAAACGTTTTTTCAAAGGCAGCAGCACCGCGGCAGCCTTTGAGAAAACAGGTTTTTCCAGTGTCGGAAGGCAACGCCGGCCGGGGGGCGGACCCGGCAGAAAAATCAGGAGGAAGCCGCAATTTTAGGGAGGTAGCGCATTTTTGTGTCATCCATAAGGCAAAAAACTATGCAATATAAGTATCAAGATATGCAGTGTCGTTTTGTATATTGCGTAAAAAATGGGCGAAAAAAAGCCCCGTGATCGGGGCTTCGGGAACGCGAAAACGGTCGGTTCAGGCCAGATAGACGGCAATGAAGGCCAGCAGGAACATCAGCACTCCGCCGACCAGCGGCAGCACGACCGGGATATACGGGACGATGGCTTCGGTGGAGTCGATGGTCGGCTCGTCGGCGGCATTCGGTGGGGCAGGATGGGTCATGCGTTGAGGCTCTCGTGGTTGGTCGGCAATGCCTTTATTTTAAGCAGCAACCGCAGCCAACGGCCATGGGGTAAGCCATGAGGGGCGTGCTGCCTGTGTGCTTTTACACGCGCTGCGCTTCCATGCCCTGGGCACGCAGGCGCTCGAGCACCTGTTCCACATGCGGCTGGTTGCGCGTCTGCAGCACGCATTCGATCTCGACGTTCTGCGCGGCCAGCATGGTGAACGCGCGCTGGTGGTGCACTTCCTCGATGTTGGCGCCGGCATCGGCGACGGTGGCGGTGATGCGCGCCAGCACGCCGGGCACATCGCGCGCGCTGACGCGGATGCGCGCCAGCCGGCCCGAGCGCACCATGCCGCGCTCTATGATCGCCGCCAGCAGCAGCGGGTCTATATTGCCGCCCGACAGCACCAGGCCGACCTTCTTGCCCGCAAAGCGCGCGCCATGGCGCAGCATCGCGGCCAGGCCCGCGGCGCCCGCGCCCTCGACCAGGGTCTTCTCGATTTCCAGCAGCATCAGCACCGCCTGCTCGATGTCGCCTTCATCGACCAGCAGCAGGTCGTCGACGAGTTCGCGCACGACATGCCGTGTCAGCTCGCCGGGCGAGGCCACGGCAATGCCTTCGGCAATGGTCGACTGGCCCATGGGCAGTTCGCTGCCATGGATGGCATTGACCATCGACGGAAAACGCTGCGTCTGCACGCCAATGATTTCAATGCCCGGCTTGATGGCTTTCGCGGCCGTCGCCACGCCGGCAATCAGCCCACCGCCGCCAATCGCAATCACCAGCATCTCGAGATCGGGCTGGGCCTTGAGCATTTCCAGCGCCAGCGTGCCCTGGCCCGCGGCCACGGCTTCATCGTCGTAGGGATGGACAAACACCAGGCTCTGGGACTGCGCGAGTTCGCGCGCATGCGTGCGGGCCTCGTCCAGCGTGTCGCCATGCAGCACGACTTCGGCGCCAAAGCCGCGCGTGCGCTCGACCTTGACGTCGGGCGTGAAGCGCGGCATCACGATGACCGCGCGCACGCCCAGCCGCTGCGCGTGGTAGGCCACGCCCTGGGCATGGTTGCCGGCGCTCATGGCAATGACGCCGCGCGCACGCTCCTCGGGCGTGAGCTGGGCCAGCTTGTTGCAGGCGCCGCGCTCCTTGAACGAAGCGGTGAACTGCAGGTTCTCGAACTTGAGAAACACCTGCGCGCCGACGATTTGCGACAGGGTGCGTGATTCCACGCAAGGGGTTTCGAGGATATGGCCGCGCAGGCGCTCGGCCGCGCGCTCGATGTCATGAAGGCTGATCATGGGGCATTGTGTCCAGAGTTGAAAACCTGGATGCACCATGCTGGTTCTGGGACGGACTCAGACCGGCAATGCGCGCTGCAGAAGAAGGTTCACATCCATCTGCCGCGTATCGATCGCGCCCAGCACCCGGCCCGCGCCGCCCTGGCCCAGGCGCGAAGTGATGAAGGCCTGGGACACGGGCGGCGGTGCATCGCGGTGCAGCAGGCAGGCCTGCACGGTGAGCACCAGCCGCTGCACCAGCATGCGGGCCATGGCCTGCTGCTCGGCCGGGGACTGGGCCAGCATGGCACGCAGCGCGTGCAGCTGGGCCAGGATGCGCGCATCGCTGCTGGCGATGTTCTCCAGCGCCTCGAACAGCTGCTTGACGACCGGGCGCTGCTGCTCCAGCGCGCGCAGCACCTGCAGGCACAGCGCATTGCCCATGCCTTCGCCGCGGCCCTGGGCGGGCGCGGCAAGAAACAGCCGGGCCAGGCTCTTGCCGGCCGGGCCACGGTCGAGCGCGCTTTGCGAGCCGGCCCATTCCATGGTCTCGGCGGTGATTTCCATGGCGCGGCGGCCGATCCAGAACTGGGCCGCGGGCGCCATCACCTGCTGGAAGGCGCGATCGATCACCGGCAGATGGTCTTCGCGGGCGTCGTCGCAGCGCTCGAAGGCCTGGGCCAGCCGCATGGACAGCACCAGCGCGGCTTCGCTTTCAATCGCCATGTCGACCAGCACGCTGCCCAGCAGCGGCTGGGTGGCCAGATCGGTCAGGCTGCGCGCCTGGCTCAACGACTGCACCAGCGCCTGGCGCAGCAGCGCGCAGCTGGCCAGCGTATGGCCCAGCCGCATCACGCTGCCCGCGGCGCGCAGGCAGGCCTGGCCCTGGCCTTCCTCGCCCAGCAGATAGGCGCTGGCGCCATCGAGCTGCAGCTCGGCCGTGGCCTGCGCGCCCAGCGCACTGCGCAGCGGCTGGACCACCAGGCTGTTGCGCTGCCCGTCCTCGCGCCAGCGCGGCACGAAAAAGCAGCTCGCGCCCTGCGCCGTCTGGGCGCTGAGCAGGTGGGCATCGCTGTCGGGCGCACCCAGGCCCGGGCTGCTGCCGGTGAGCAGGTATTGCCGGCCCCATAGCCCCATGCCCACGGGAGCGGCCTGGAGCACCGACGAGGTGGCCTGCAGCGGCTGGGCGGCCTGCACCGCATTGGCGTCCAGGCCCATCCAGAGCGCCGTCTTCTCGGCGATGGGCAGGTCGCGCGCGTCATCTTCGGGGTTGCGCAGCAGCGGGCCGAGACGGCTCCAGAACGCGGGTTCCTTGCGCAGCACGGCCAGCGCGGCGGAGGTCAGCAGCAGGGGATCGAGGCTGTCGGGAGCAAACTGCCCGTGCACATACATGCCCGCGGCCCACACGCTCCAGCGTCCCGGGGTGTTCTGCGTCAACGCCTGGGCGACGAGCCCCTGGCGTCGGCCGAGCGCCCGCTGTGCCAGCCAGCCGGAGTTGCTGTCGGACTCGGGTTGTTCGACCTGTGTCAGCTGCTGCGCATAGGCCTGCAGCTGCGCGCGCGCAGGCTCGACCTTGGCGCGTTGCAAGGCCTCGTCCAAGGGAGCGTCGTGGACGGTCGACGGCGGTGCCGGGTGCAGGGCGGTGGACATGCTTGTCTCCTGGCGCGTTGTTGTACGGGCAGGCCGGATTCGGCAGGCCGCTTGCCAGCAGTATCGGCAAATCACCGCAGCTTTTCTGTCGGAGAGGATCGCTGTTGCGCTTGCCCGCGCGGCTTGCTCAGCCCGGAAAAGCGCGGTTCAATATGGCTGGGACATCGTGGTGCAAGGGATCGAGCGTGCCCACCACCCAGCCCGTGGCCTGCGCGCCCAGGCGCGTGGCGATGAAGGCGTCGGCCAGCGCCTGGGGCGCGGTCTGGCGCAGCAGCCCGGCCTGGGCCAGCAGCACCAGGCGCTGCACCAGCAGCCGGCCCTGGCCTTCGAGCTGGGCTGGCGGCAGCTGCAGCTGCTGCGCCAGCGTGTGCGCCGCGGCGCGCAGCAAGGGGTCGCCCGCGGCCAGTTCCAGCAGATCCTGCAGCAGCGCGCGCGCCGCCTCGGGTTCGCGCGCGATGGCGCGCAGCACATCGAGGCACATCACATTGCCCGAGCCTTCCCAGATCGAATTCACCGGCGCCTCGCGGAACAGCCGTGCCGGCAGGCCGTCGTGGATATAGCCATTGCCGCCAAACACCTCCATGGCTTCGCCCGTGAGTTCCACGGAGCGCTTGCAGACCCAGAACTTGGCGGCCGGCGTCATGATGCGCTTCCAGGCGCGCTGCGCGGGTGTGTTGTCGCTCTCATAGGCCTGGGCCAGGCGCATGGACAGCGCCAAGGCGGCTTCGCTTTCCAGCGCCAGGTCGGCGAGCACGGCGCGCATCAGCGGATGGCCGGCCAGCGGCTGGCCAAACGCCAGGCGCCGGCGCGCATAGGCCAGGGCCTGGACGCTGGCCGAGCGCAGCACGGCGGCGCTGCCCAGCACGCAGTTCAGGCGCGTGTAACCGGCCATCTCCAGGATGGTGGCAATGCCACGGCCTTCCTCGCCCAGCAGCAGGCCCCAGGCGTCCTCGAACTCGACTTCGCTGCTGGCATTGCTGCGATTGCCCAGCTTGTGCTTGAGGCGCTGCAGGCGCACGGCATTGCGGCTGCCGTCGGGCCGCCAGCGCGGCACGAAGAAGCAGGCCGCAGGGCCGTTTTCACCGAGGCGCGCGACGACCAGGTGCGCATCGCACATCGGCGCCGAGACAAACCATTTGTGGCCGCGCAGCAGATACTCGTCGCCGCTGCCGCCCGCGCCCAGCGGCGTGGCCACGGTGGTGTTGCTGCGCACGTCGGAGCCGCCCTGTTTCTCGGTCATGCCCATGCCTATCCATAGCGACTGCTTCTGCGCCAGCGGCAGGTCGCGCGGGTCATAGGCATCGCTGTAGAGCCCGGCCTGCAGCTGGGCCCACAGCGCCGGCTCCTTCTGCAGCACCGGAATGCTGGCCATGGTCATGGTGCCCGGGCACAGGCTGCCCTGTTCGACCTGTCCATGCAGGTAGAAGCCCGCGGCCCAGGCGGTCCAGCGGCCGGGGCGCGGGTCGCGCAGCGGCAGGCTGGCCAGGCCCTGGCTGCGGTACAGCGCCTGCAGCGCGTGCCAGCTGGGGTGGTATTCGACCTGGTCGATGCGCCGCCCGCGCGCATCGAAACGCTGCAGTTCGGGCACATGCTGGTTGGCCTGCTCGGCGAGCTGCCAGGTGCTGGCGCTGCCCAGCCGCTGCGCGTACTGCGCGAGCTGCGGCCGGCACCAGTCGGCGCCGGCGCGGGTGATGGCTTCGCTCAGCGCGGCGTCGGTGGCCAGCAGGTCGAAGTCGGTCAGCTCGTCCACCTGATTGCTGACTTCGTGGGTGACAAAATCGTGCATCGCGGGTCCCTCCTGCATCGCAGTCTAGGAGGGCTGGAGCGCAGCCGGTGTGCGGATTTACGCTGAAAGCACCTACTGCGCCATCTGGCAAACGCGCAGCACTTCGGCGCCATAGGCGTCGAACTTCTTCGCGCCCATGCCGGGAATGCCGTTGAGGTCGTCCAGGCTGGCCGGGTCGCGCTCGGCAATCGCCGCCAGCGTGGCGTCGTGGAAGATCACATAGGCCGGCAGGTTGTGCTCGCGCGCGACTTCGGCGCGCCAGGCCTTGAGGTTGATGAACCGCACCTGCGCATCGGGGCCGAGGTTGAGCGCCGCGACATTGGCCTGCGGCGCCCGGCGCGTGCGCTTGGGCGCGCTGGCCGTGGCCTCGCGCAGCATCACCTGGGCATCGCCGCGCAGCACGGCGCGCGAGCCCGGTGTCAGCGCCAGCGTGTCGAAGCTGTGGCCGCTGTCGCTGGTGACCTTGTGCAGGCCCAGCGCGCCCGTGGCCAGCAGCTGGCGCAGCACGCCGCGCAGCTGGGCTTCGGAATACTGCGCGCCCAGGCCGAAGGTCGACAGGCTCTGGTGGCCGAACTGGCGCACCTTTTCCGTGTCCTTGCCGCGCAGCACATCCATGATGTGGCCGGTGCCGAACGTCAGCTGGCTGGCTTCGTGCACGCGGTAGATGGTCGACAGCAGCTTGCGCGCGGCGTCGGTGCCGTCCCAGACCGCGGGCGGGTTCAGGCAGTTGTCGCAGTTGCCGCAGGGCGTGGAGTCCTCGCCGAAATAGCCCAGCAGGCGCTGGCGCCGGCAGTCGGTGGCTTCGGCCAGCGCCAGCAGCGCATCGAGCTTGCCGCGCATCACCTGCTTGAAAGTCTCCTCGGCCGGGCTTTCGTCGATCATGCGGCGCTGGTTGACGACGTCGTTGAGGCCATAGGCCATCCAGGCGTGGGCCGGCAGGCCGTCGCGGCCCGCGCGGCCGGTTTCCTGGTAGTAGCCTTCGATGTTCTTGGGCATGTCGACATGGGCGACGAAGCGCACGTCGGGCTTGTCTATGCCCATGCCGAAAGCAATGGTCGCGCACATCACGATGCCCTCCTCGCGCAGGAAGCGGTCCTGGTGGCGCTGGCGGGTTTCGACCGGCAGGCCGGCGTGGTAGGGCAGGGCCGAGAGCCCGGCGTTCTGCAGCGTCTGGGCCAGCTCTTCCACGCGCTTGCGCGACTGGCAATAGACCACGCCGGCGTCGCCCTGGTGCTCGGTCTGGATGAAGCGCTGCAGCTGGGCCGTCGCGTCCTTCTTCTCGACGATGGTGTAGCGGATGTTGGGCCGGTCGAAGCTGCTGACGAACTGCTGCGCCTGTTCGAGCTGCAGGCGCTCGACGATGTCGGCGCGCGTGAGCGCATCGGCCGTGGCCGTGAGCGCGATGCGCGGCACGCCCGCATAGCGCTGGTGCAGCACCGTGAGCGCGCGGTATTCGGGGCGGAAGTCATGGCCCCACTGGCTCACGCAATGCGCTTCGTCGATGGCAAACAGCGACAGCTGGCCGGCTTCATAGAGGCTGTCGAGCAGGCCTAGGAAGCGCGGGGTGTTGAGGCGCTCGGGCGCGGCGTAGAGCAGCGTGATGTCGCCGGTCTGCAGCCGCAGCTCGACTTCCTGCGTCTGCTCGTACGACAGCGTGGAATTCAGAAAGGCGGCATCGACGCCGGCTTCGTGCAGCGCGCCCACCTGGTCGTGCATCAGCGCGATCAGCGGCGAGACCACGATGGCCACGCCCCGGCCCTGCTGCTGGCGCACGATGGCCGGCACCTGATAGCACAGGCTCTTGCCGCCGCCCGTGGGCATCAGCACCAGCGCGTCGCCGCCGGCAATCACATGGCTGACGATCGCCGCCTGCGGGCCACGGAACTGGTCGTAGCCAAAAACTTCTTGCAATACGGACTGCGCGGTGGACAAGCGGATACTCTCGAGAAAACAGCGGAAAGCGGCCCGTGGAGGTGGAGGCCGGACAGGTGTCTATTGTGCCCCCCGCGGCTTGAAGCCGGCGCCAAGGGCTTTCTACAATGGCTGCCATGTCCCGCCCTCCTGCCTTTTCCGACTCCATGGCATTGGCCGACAACGGCCGGCTGTTTGGTCCCGCCGACGATGCTCCGATCGCCCTGGACGATGGCGCGTGGCTGCTGCCGGGCTGGGCCGCGGCCGGGGCCGGCGAATGGGTGGCATGCGTGCAGCAGGTGGTGGCGCAGGCACCGTGGCGCGTGATGCGCACGCCTGGCGGCAAGTCGATGTCCGTGGGCATCACCAATTGCGGCGCCTGGGGCTGGGTCTCGGATGCCAGCGGCTATGCGTACAGCGCGACCGACCCGCTCAGCGGCCAGCCCTGGCCGGCCATGCCGGAATTCCTGAGTAGCCAGGCCCGCGCCGCGGCCGCGGCCGCCGGCTACCCGGGCTTTGCGCCCGACGCCTGCCTGATCAACCGCTATGCGCCGGGCGCCAAGATGTCGCTGCACCGCGACCAGGATGAAAGCGACCGGCGCGCGCCCATCGTCTCGATCTCGCTGGGCCTGCCGGCCACCTTCCTGTGGGGCGGCCTGGCGCGCGCCGACCGCGTGCGCCGCATGCAGCTCGCACATGGCGATGTGCTGGTCTGGGGCGGGGCCACGCGGCTGGTGTACCACGGCATCAGCCCGCTCAAGGACGGGCTGCACCCGTTGCTGGGCTCGGAGCGCTGGAATCTGACCTTCAGGATGGCGCATGCTCTTTATTCCCGAGATGGCTGACCCGCCACGGGGCCACGCCCAACTTCCTACAATCAGGGGATGAGCCTGCCCCAATACACCCGCGCCAAAGAACTGCCCGCCACCCTTGCCCGCCGCATTGCCATTCTCGATGGCGCGATGGGCACCATGATCCAGCGCTTCAAGCTGGGTGAGGCGCAGTACCGCGGCGCAGGCTATGCCGGTGCCGATGCCGTCGGCGACCGCTTCCAGGACCTGCCGCGCGACGTCAAGGGCAACAACGAGCTGCTGAGCCTGACGCGTCCCGACGTGATCCGCGACATCCACGAGCGCTATCTGGCCGCGGGCGCCGACCTGATCGAGACCAATACCTTTGGCGCGACCACCGTGGCCCAGGACGATTACCTGCTGGGCCACCTGGCGCGTGAGATGAACCTGCGCTCGGCCGAGCTGGCGCGCGCCGCCTGCGACAAGTACAGCACGCCCGACCATCCGCGCTATGTCGCCGGCGCCCTGGGCCCCACGCCCAAGACCGCGAGCATCAGCCCCGACGTCAACGACCCGGGCGCGCGCAACGTCGACTTCGAGACGCTGCGCCAGGCCTACCTCGAGCAGACGCTGGCGCTGATCGAGGGCGGAGCCGACGTGATCCTGGTGGAAACGATTTTCGACACCCTCAACGCCAAGGCCGCGCTGTTTGCCGTCGACGAAGCTTTCGAGCAGACCGGCGAGTGCCTGCCCATCCTGATCAGCGGGACTGTCACCGATGCCTCGGGCCGCATCCTGAGCGGCCAGACCGTGACGGCCTTCTGGCACAGCGTGCGCCATGCGAATCCGCTGGCCATAGGCCTGAACTGCGCGCTTGGCGCGGCGCTGATGCGCCCCTATGTGCAGGAGCTGCACAAGGCTGCGCCCGATACCTTCATCAGCTGCTATCCCAACGCCGGCCTGCCCAACCCCATGAGCGACACCGGCTTCGATGAGACGCCCGAAGTCACCAGCCGTCTGGTGCATGAGTTCGCGGCCGAAGGCCTGGTGAACATCGTGGGCGGCTGCTGCGGCACCACGCCCGAGCATATCGGCGCGATTGCCCAGGCCGTGCGCACCACACCGACGCGTTCGCTGTTCTATCCCGCTGAAGCCTGAGGCCGCAGGGCGCGATGAACCAGCCGCTGCTGCCCGCCGCCGCGCCCACGACAAGCGCGCTGACTGCCGTGACCGCCGTCGCGCCAGTGGCCAGCGCGGCGCCGGTCGCCAGCGGCGTTCCCGCGGTGGTCGTGCCGCCGGCCGAGCTTGCACCCGTGCAGGCCACGGCGCCCGCGGCGCCCACGCAGCCGGCCACGCCGGTGGCGCCCGCCACCCCGGCGCCCCATATCTCGGCCCAGGCGCAGCAGGCGCTGCGCCTGCAGGTGTTCCAGACGCTGATTGCCCAGCTCGTGACCCAGGTCCAGTCCAGCAATCCTGCGCTCGCGCCGCAGTGGCCCACCAGCGGTGTGCCCACGGCGCTGCGTGAAATGCTGGCCACCTTGATTGCCCAGGCCACGGCCAGCCTGGGCCAGCCCCAGCAGCTGGTCGCGGTCCAGCCCTGGCCGCAGACCTGGCTCAATGCGGTATTGCCGGCGGCGGCGCCGGCCACGCTGCCAGCCCAGGCCAGTGCCACCGCGCCAGCGCCAGCAGCAGGCCCGCAGGCGGCCTTCGCGGCCGGCACGGCGGCCATGGCCAGCGCCGCGCCCGGCGCCGCGACCGCTGCCAGCGCGGCGCCGCCCCGCCTGCCGCCCATGCTGACCTGGCTGGTGCAGCAAGGCGTGGTGCAGGCGCCCGATGGCGAACGCGGTTTTGCCCTGACCCTGCAGGTGCCGCAGGCCTGGGCGCAAATCCAGGCCATGACGCTGCCGGCGGGCGTTGCTGCCAGCGGCGCGGCCTTGCCCTTGACGGCCCCTGCGGCGCAGCTGCAGCTGCCATTTGCCGCGCCCGCCCAGCAGCTGGAGTCCGGCGCGCTGGCCCTGGTGCTGCAGGGCGCGGCCCCGGGCGGTGAAAGAATGCGCACCAGCGCGCTGCTGTGGCTGGATTTCGCGCCCCTGCCCGCGGCGGCGCAGGCGGTGCACGGCACGCCGTCCGCGGCGGCCCTGGCCAGCCTGCTGCCTTCGACGCAGATGGCCCAGCAACTGGTGGCGCTGCAGGCCAGAAACGATCCCTGGCTGCAGCTGGCCGCGCTGCAGGCCAGCGGCCAGCAGCCGCGTGAGGATCAGCGGCTGGAAGAAAAGCGCACCGGGCTGTGCACCGAACTCGGCTGCCCCTATCGCGCCAAGGCCAGCTGCGCCCAGCCGTTCTGCGCCGAGATGAACCGCGTCTGGGCGGCGGTGCGCATAGGCCCGACCGGGGCCTGAGGACGCGCCAGCACCGGCATCGATTTAGAACTGTTCCGCTGGCGTGGTGCCGACCATCGATACCGGCTCGACGGCGGAATCCGGCACGGCAACGAAGGCGATGGCTTCAAGCGCTGTTGCCCCGGACCCGGCCTGCTCCAGCGCTGGTGGCGGGGTTTGGGATGCAGCCTCAGCCTCGGTCTCGGCTGCGGTTTCCCCTGGGATCAGGGTCTGGAGCTTGGCATCGATTTTGGTGAACAGCCTGGCCTTTTCCGCATCGAGCTTTTGTTGCACCAGCGTCTTTTGTGCCTGGTAGCCCTGGGTTTCCTTCAGCTGATCTTTGAGAGCCTTGAATTTTTTGCTCATGGGGAAACAAACAATGGTTGAAATGGCTTGATAGTTTAAACCTATGTTTTATTTGAATTCAATAGTGGAATTATTCTGGCCGTGACAGGGCAACGGCGCGGCAACGATCAAGATAAAAAAATTCGGGCCCGTGGTTCGAGATGAACCACGGGCCCGTTGGCTACCAACCCTCCGCCTTGCAGGGCGCGGGCGGGAAGCGCCGCTTCTTATGGGTACAGGCCGCGCATTTCGCGTGCGTGCAGGATGCGCTGGCAGGCAATGATGAAGGTCGCGGTGCGCAGGCTGACGCGGTGGTCCTGGGCGACCTGCCAGACGCCCGCAAAGGCGTCCTGCATGATACGCACCAGGCGGGCATTGATCTCGTCCTCGGTCCAGAAGAAGCTGGAGAAATCCTGCACCCATTCGAAGTAGCTCACCGTGACGCCGCCGGCATTGGCGATCACATCGGGCAGGACCAACACGCCCTTGTCGTGCAGGATGTCATCGGCTTCCGGTGTGGTCGGGCCGTTGGCGCCTTCGATCACCAGCTTGGCCTTGATCTGGCCGGCGTTGGCCAGATGGATCTGGCCTTCGAGCGCAGCGGGAATCAGGATGTCGCAGTCGATGCCCCAGAACTCTTCCTTGGCCAGCACGTCGGCGCCGGCGAAACCGGCGACGCCGCCGGTGTGCTCCACATGGCGCAGCAGGCCAGGCACGTCGATGCCGAGGTCGTTGAAGATGCTGCCGCTGTGGTCCTGCACCGCGACCAGCTTGGCGCCGGCTTCGACAAACAGCTTGGCGGCCGTGCCGCCGACATTGCCGAAGCCCTGCACGGCGACGCGTGCGTCTTCGATGCGCATGCCGGTGTGGCGCATGGCCTCCACGCCCACGGTGAACACGCCGCGGCCCGTGGCTTCGCGCCGGCCCAGCGATCCGCCGAGGTCCACGGGCTTGCCCGTGACCACGCCGGTGGCCGTGGAGCCAGTGTTCATCGAGTAGGTGTCCATCATCCACGCCATGATCTGCTCATTGGTGTTGACGTCGGGCGCGGGGATGTCCTTGTTCGGGCCGATGATGATGCCGATCTCGCTGGTGTAGCGGCGCGTGAGGCGCTCGAGTTCGCCCTTGGACAGCTTCTTGGGATCGACGCGGATGCCACCCTTGGCACCGCCGTAGGGCACGTTGACGGCCGCGTTCTTGATCGACATCCAGGCCGACAGCGCCATGACTTCGGACAGCGTCACGTCCTGGTGGAAACGCACGCCGCCCTTGCCCGGGCCGCGGCTGGTGTTGTGCTGCACGCGGTAGCCTTCGAAGTGGGCGATGGTGCCATTGTCCAGTTCGATAGGCACGTCGACGATCAGCGCGCGCTTGGGGCGCTTGAGCGTCTCGACCCAGCGTGCGAGGTGGCCCAGATAGGGCGTCACACGGTCGATCTGCTGCAGGTAGATGCCCCAGGGCCCGAGCTTGTCGGCTTGCAGGTAGGAGGGCAGGGGGTGGGCCGGCAGGGAGCTGGTCGAAGGGGAGGCAGGGGTGTTTTGCATGGAATATTCCAAAGCGTTTGAAGCGGTGGTCAAAGAATTAATGACACGTTTTCAGCTTATTCCTGCGGCTGAGGCTTGTCCAACGCCACTTATTTTGGTTGTTATGCATTTTATGCATAACCATCTTTTTGTACTCTGGCAGGGCGGTGCCGGACAGGCGCTTTTTACGCAAGAATGCAGGGGTTGCCGACCCTGATCCCATCACTGTCTTTGCCAAGGAATTTCATGTCTGTTGACGCTGTTTGCCACACCTTGCTGCAGGCGCGCGCGCATGCCGAACTCGCTGATGCGCGGCCTCTGGCCGAGGCCCTTTCGGGCCCGGAGCAGGCCTATGCGGTGCAGCAGGCCGTGGCCCGTCAGCTGGGCTGGTTTGCGACGGGCGCGCCACGCGTCTGGAAGTCGGGCGGTCCGGCGCGCGGCGCACAGATGAGCCATGCGCCGCTGCCGCCGGCCGGCGTCTGGCCCAGCCCGGCGAAGGCCGGTGACTGGCCGCTGCACACGCGCGGCATCGAAGCCGAAATCGCGTTGCGCCTGGGCGAAGAGGTGTCGGTTGCCAAGGCCTGGCAATTGGCGCCCGCCGACTGCGCGCGGCTGGTCGATGCCATGGCGGTGAGCATCGAAGTCGTCGAGTCGCGCTGGCAGCAGCAGTTTGCCGCGGCGCCGCTGCTGCTGATGGCCGACCAGCTGTGCCATGGCGCGCTGGTCATCGGCGAGTGGCAGGCTTGCGATCTGATGAACGCCGCGCCCGACTGGACGCGCCAGATCTGCCGCATGCGCATGGGCACGGGCGACACCAGCGTGCATACCGGCACCCATTCGCTGGCCGATCCGGCCTGGCTGCTGTCCGACTGGCTGCGCCACGCGACCATGGCGTACGGCACGCTCAGCGCGGGCACGGTGGTCACCACGGGCAGCTGGGTCGGACTGGCGCGCGCCCAGGCCGGTGACGCCGTGCATGTGCAGTTCGACGGGATCGGCGAGGCTTTCCTGCAGCTGTGATCGGGCCGTCAGTGGCAGTCAGTCATCGGCCAGCTGCCTGCCCATGGCCTGCACGAACAGCTGAGCTCCTAGCCCCAGCGGCCGCTGCTTGGACCACACCACATCGACCCACAGGCGCACGCCGTTGCTCAGGTTGGCAAACGGCATTTGCACCAGCGTGCCGGCTTCGATGCGCGGCAGCACCAGCGAGCGCGGCTGCCAGCCCCAGCCCAGGCCGGCTTCGATCAGGCCCAGCGCGGCGAGGTGGTTGTCGGTGCGCCAGATGTGGCGCGCATAGACGAAGCGCGCATCCGTCTGGCCCAGGTCGCGGCTCGCGACCACGATCTGGCGCGTGGTCTTGAGGTGCTCTTCGCTCAGTGACGCGGCCTCGGCCCGCGCTGCTTCCAGCACCGGGTGGTCGGGCGCCATGACCGCGATCAGCGTGTCGCTGCCGACTTCCTGAAAGCCTTCGCGGCCGTCGAGGCTGGGGCGTTCGAACACCAGCGCCAGTTGCGCGCGACCGGTGTGCAGCAGCGCCAGCGCGTCTTCCTGGGGTGCAGCCAGCACCTCGACTTCCAGCAAGGGATGGGCCTGGGCCAGCGCGGCCAGCGCCGTGGTCCAGCGCGAGGCCAGCAGCTCGGGCGCAATCGCAATGCTCAGCCGCTGCTCAAGCCCCTGCGTCAGTGCCAGCGCCTGACCATTGAGTTGCTGCAGCTGCGCGGCCAGCAGGCGCGCCTGTGGCTCGAGGGCGCGCGCGCTTTCGGTCGGCTTGGGCTCGCGGCCGCTGCGGTCGAACAGGTTGAGCTGCAGTTCGGCTTCGAGGTGGGCAATGGCCATGCTGATGGCCGAAGGCACGCGTGACAGCGCGCGTGCCGCGGCGGAGAACGAGCCATGGTCGAGCACCGCCAGAAACACCAATACGTTGTCGGAAGAGAAAGCCATGGCGGCAATCTATCAGTAAAACTGAAATATCCTGACTTTTGCTGTCAGTGAAAACCCTATAAATTCGGTGCATGTCTTTGAATATCTCTTCTCCCAAACGCCAGCTGCAGGGGCCTTGGCGGCGCGTCGTCTATGTCACCTTGTTTGAAGTGTTTGCCATTGCCGCCACGTCTTACGGCCTGGCCGCGCTGACCGGCGAGAGTGCCGCGCACTCGAGCATCGTGGCCGTCATGACCTCCGCCATTGCCGTGGCCTGGAACGTGGTCTGGAATGGCCTGTTCGAGCGCTGGGAAGCGCGCCAGGCCCAGCGCGGCCGGGGCTTTGCGCGCCGCGTCGCGCATGCGCTGGGCATGGAAGGCGGCCTGGTCGTGATGCTGGTGCCGCTGTTTGCCTGGTGGTTCAAGGTCAGCCTGTGGCAGGCTTTCCTGATGGACCTGGGACTGCTGCTGTTCTTCCTGGTCTACACGTTCGCGTTCAACTGGGCGTTCGACCGCGTGTTCGGCCTGCCGGCGTCGGCGCAGGGACAGGCCCTGCCGGCCTGATTTCGCGCCATCTACTGCCCCGCGGCCGGCGCGAAACCGGGGGCAAACACGCCGCGCACCCACTCCACAAACACCGTGACCGCGCGCGGCACATGGGCCGAGTAGGGGCGCATCGCGTAGATCGTGTCGCTGAACGCGCCCATGGGCCGCCACTGCGGCAGCACCTGCACCAGCTGGCCCGCGGCCAGAGCGGCCTGGGCGCTGAAGTCGGGCACCAGCGCAATGCCCAGGCCGGCGATCGCCGCGTCGCGCAGCGCCTCGCTGTTGTTGGCGACCAGCGGCCCGCTCACGGGCACGGTGGCGCGCGCGCCGCCGCCGCGGCCCAAACGCTGCAGGGTCCAGGCCGCGGCTTCCTGGCCGCGTGGGTAGTGCAGGCAGCGGTGCCGGCGCAGGTCGTCGGGCGCGGCCGGCGCGGGCCCCTGGCGGTCGAGATAGGCCTGGCTCGCGACCAGCACCGAATGCGTGCTGCACAGCGTCCAGGCCACATGGTTTTCGGGCGGGGTGCCGATGTGGCGTATGGCCAGGTCCAGGCCGTCCTGCGACAGCGCGCGCAGCTGGTCGGACAGGTCAAGCTCCAGCTGGATGTCGGGATAGCGGTCGAGAAATTCGGGCAGGCGCGGCACCAGATGCTGGCGCGCGAGCGCCACGGGCGCGGTGACGCGCAGGCTGCCGCGCGGCGCGTCGGCCAGGTCGCGCACCTGGGCAAAGCTGCCCGCAATGCGCGCAAAGGCTTCGCGCGTGTCCTGCACCAGGTGGCGGCCCGCATCGGTCAGCAGCATGGAGCGCGTGGTGCGCCGCACCAGCGGCACGCCGGCCGCGCGCTCCAGGCCGGCGATGTGCTGGCTCACCGCGGCCTTGCTCACGCCCAGGCGCGCGGCCGCGGCCGTGAAGCTGCCCTGCTGCTCCAGCACCACCAGCCACCAGAGGTGCGACCAGAGCTGTTCGGTTTTCAATGCGTCGTTGGAATTCATCGCGCTATTGTTCACCAAACTAAACAATCAATTCAATCCACGGGGCTGGGCAGCGCGCAGGTGGCTGCCTACACTTGGCCATCGCTTTCCGACGACCCAAGGATGTTTCCATGAACGCTGCAATTTCAACGGCCTCCATCGCCCACTTCATTCATGGTCAGCGCGTGGCCGGCAACAGCCTGCGCACGCAGCCCGTGACCAACCCCGCGACCGGTGCCGTGACCGGCGCCGTGGCGCTGGCCAACCGTGCCGATGTAGACGCCGCCGTGGCCTCGGCCGCTGCCGCCTTTCCCGCCTGGGCAGATACGCCGCCTATCCGCCGCGCACGCGTGATGTTCAAGTTCCTCGAGCTGGTCAATCAGCACAAGGACGAACTCGCGCATGCGATCACCGCCGAGCACGGCAAGGTGTTCACCGACGCCCAGGGCGAAGTCGCGCGCGGCATCGACATCATTGAATTCGCCTGCGGCATTCCGCAGCTGCTCAAGGGCGACTTCACCGAACAGGTGTCGACCGGCATGGACAACTGGACGCTGCGCCAGCCGCTGGGCGTGGTCGCCGGCATCACGCCGTTCAACTTCCCGGTGATGGTGCCGATGTGGATGTTCCCGGTGGCGATTGCCGCCGGCAACACCTTCGTGCTCAAGCCCAGCCCCACCGACCCGAGCGCCTCGCTGATGCTGGCCGAGCTGCTGCAAAAGGCCGGCCTGCCCGACGGCGTGTTCAATGTGGTCCAGGGCGACAAGGAAGCCGTCGATGCGCTGATCGAGCACCCCGATGTCAAGGCCGTGAGCTTTGTCGGCTCGACGCCGATCGCCAACTACATCTATGAAACCGGCGCGCGCCTGGGCAAGCGCGTGCAGGCGCTGGGCGGCGCCAAGAACCACATGGTGGTGATGCCCGATGCCGACATCGACCAGGTGGTCGACGCGCTGATCGGCGCGGGCTACGGCTCGGCCGGCGAGCGCTGCATGGCGATCAGCGTCGCGGTGCTGGTCGGTGACGTGGCCGACAAGGTCGTGGAAAAGCTGGTCGAGCGCACGCAGACGCTCAAGGTGCTCGACGGCGAGAACCTGGCCGCTGAAATGGGCCCCATCGTGACCCAGGCCGCACGCACGCGCATCGAAGGCTATATCGCGCTGGGCGAGCAGGAAGGCGCGCAGCTGCTGGTCGACGGCCGCGGCTTCGACGGCGCGCAGGCAGGCGCGGGCTGCGACAACGGCTTCTGGCTCGGCGGCACGCTGTTCGACCATGTGACGCCCGACATGCGCATCTACAAGGAAGAGATCTTCGGCCCGGTGCTGGCCTGCGTGCGCGTGCCCGACCTCGCCCAGGCGATCGATCTGGTCAACGCCCATGAGTTCGGCAACGGCGTGGCCTGCTTCACGCGCGACGGCAATGTGGCGCGCGAGTTCGGCCGGCGCATCCAGGTGGGCATGGTGGGCATCAACGTGCCGATTCCCGTGCCCATGGCCTGGCAGGGTTTCGGCGGCTGGAAGAAGAGCCTGTTCGGCGACATGCATGCCTATGGCGAGGAAGGTGTGCGCTTCTACACCAAGCAAAAGAGCATCATGCAGCGCTGGCCGGAGAGCATTGGCAAGGGCGCGGAATTCGTGATGCCTACGGCAAAGTAGGCCTGCGCGCAGGGCCGGCGGCTGCAAGGAGTTGGTTGGCCCGCTAAAATCCCGGGCTAACCCCCAAGGAGCGTTGCAGCAGTCGGTCCCATCGATCATCGGACCCACTGTCAGGCTTGGGGTTCCGCTTCCCGCAACGACGCTCACCTGTTGGCCCTTGTTTTGTGCAGGTGAGTTGTATGCCGTCTGAAGTTTCCATTCCTCCGATGCGTCTGTCGGGCCTAGAGCCCGTGTTTGTGGGCGAGGACACGCTGTTCGTCAACATTGGCGAACGCACCAATGTCACGGGCTCCAAGGCCTTTGCGCGCCTGATCCTCAACGGCCAGTTCGAGGATGCGCTGGCCGTCGCGCGCCAGCAGGTGGAAAACGGCGCCCAGGTGATCGACGTCAACATGGACGAAGCCATGCTCGACAGCGAGGCCGCGATGGTGCGCTTCCTGAACCTGATCGCGTCCGAGCCCGATATCGCCCGCGTGCCCATCATGGTCGACTCGTCCAAGTGGGCGGTGATCGAGGCCGGGCTGCGCTGCATCCAGGGCAAGGGCATCGTCAACTCGATCTCCATGAAGGAAGGCCTGGAGCCGTTCAAGCAGCAGGCCAAGCTGGTCAAGCGCTATGGCGCGGCCGCGGTGGTGATGGCGTTCGACGAGAAGGGCCAGGCCGACACATTCGCGCGCAAGATCGAGATCTGCGAGCGCGCCTACCGCATCCTGGTCGATGAAGTCGGCTTCCCGCCCGAGGACATCATCTTCGATCCCAACATCTTCGCGGTCGCCACCGGCATCGAGGAGCACAACAACTACGCGGTCGACTTCATCGAGGCCGTGCGCTGGATCAAGCAGAACCTGCCCGGCGCCAAGGTCTCGGGCGGTGTGTCGAACGTGTCGTTCTCGTTCCGCGGCAACGACCCGGTGCGCGAAGCCATCCACACCGTGTTCCTGTACCACGCGATCCAGGCAGGCATGGACATGGGCATCGTCAACGCCGGCATGGTGGGCGTCTATGACGACATCGAACCCATACTGCGCGAGCGCGTCGAGGATGTGGTGCTCAATCGCCGGCCCGACGCCGGCGAGCGCCTGGTCGAGATCGCCGAGACCGCGCGCAGCGGCGCCAAGGACGAAAGCAAGCGCCTCGAATGGCGCGGCACGCCCGAGGCGCCGGTCACCGTGGCCCAGCGCCTGGCGCATGCGCTGGTGCACGGCATCACGGACTTCATCACCGAGGACACCGAAGAGGCCTACCAGGAAGTGCTGGCGCGCGGCGGCCGTCCGCTGCACGTGATCGAAGGCCCGCTGATGGCCGGCATGAACGTCGTCGGCGACCTGTTCGGCGCGGGCAAGATGTTCCTGCCCCAGGTGGTCAAGTCGGCGCGCGTGATGAAGCAGGCCGTGGCGCATCTCGTGCCCTACATCGAGGAAGAGAAGCGTCAGCAGCAGGCCGCGGGCCAGGACGTGCGCTCCAAGGGCAAGATCGTGATTGCCACCGTCAAGGGCGACGTGCACGACATCGGCAAGAACATCGTCACCGTGGTCCTGCAGTGCAACAACTTCGAAGTCGTCAACATGGGCGTGATGGTGCCCTGCCATGAAATCCTGGCCAAGGCCAAGGAAGAGGGCGCGGACATCATCGGCCTGTCGGGCCTGATCACGCCCAGCCTCGAAGAGATGCAGTACGTGGCCGGTGAAATGCAGAAGGACCCGTACTTCCGTGACCGCCAGATGCCGCTGCTGATCGGCGGCGCGACCTGCTCGCGCGTGCACACGGCCGTGAAGATCGCGCCCAAGTACGACGGCCCGGTGATATCTGCAGACGCTGGAAGCCGACTACGACAAGGTGCGCCAGCAGCATGCCAACCGCAAGCAGGTGCCGATGTGGCCGCTGGCCAAGGTGCGCGCGAATGCCACGCCCGTCGACTTCACGCGCGTGCCGCCGGCGCCGCGCGCGCTGGGCCGGCGCGTGTTCAAGAACTTCGATCTCAACGAGATCGCGCGCTTCATCGACTGGGGTCCGTTCTTCCAGACCTGGGACCTGGCCGGCCCGTATCCCGCGATTCTCGACGACGAGATCGTGGGCCAGGAGGCACGCAAGGTCATGGCCGACGGCCAGGCGATGCTGCAGAAGATCATCAGCGGCCGCTGGCTCTCGGCCAACGGCGTGATCGGCCTGTACCCGGCCAACAGCGTCGGCGACGACATCGAGTTCTACACCGACGACAGCCGCACGGAAGTGCTGCTGACCTGGTACGGCATGCGCCAGCAGACCGAGAAGCAGGCCGTGGACGGCGTGATGCGCCCCAGCCGCTGCCTGGCCGACTTCGTCGCGCCCAAGGACAGCGGCATCAAGGATTACGCCGGCCTGTTCGCGGTCACCGCGGGTCTGGGCATGGAGAAGAAGGAGCAGGAGTTCGTCGACCAGCTCGACGACTACTCGGGCATCCTGTTCAAGTCATTGGCCGACCGCCTGGCCGAAGCCTTTGCCGAGTGCCTGCACCAGCGCGTGCGCACCGACCTCTGGGGCTACGCGCCCGGCGAGCAGCTCAGCAACGCCGAGCTGATCAAGGAAAAGTACCAGGGCATTCGCCCCGCGCCCGGCTACCCCGCCTGCCCCGACCACAGCGCCAAGATCGCGCTGTTCGAGACGCTGCAATGCCCCGACATCGGCATGACGCTGACCGAAAGCCTGGCAATGATGCCCGCGTCCAGCGTCAGCGGCTTCTACCTGGGCCACCCCGATTCGACCTACTTCAACGTGGGCCAGATCGGCGACGACCAGCTGATCGACATGGCCAGGCGCCGCGGCATGGACGAGGCGCAGCTGCGCAGCTTGCTCGCGCCTAACTTGGCTTGAGGGCGGGCCGTTCATGGTTCGACGGGGCCGCCAAGGCAAGTTCACCACGAACGGACTCCCTGTCACGCGCTCGGCCTATTGCGCATGAAACTGGCGTGACCCAGCATGGGGGCAGCGAGGAAGGGCCGCCCCGCACTGAGGCTGCCGTCCCCCTCCACCGAAGGTTGAGAGGGGGAAGCCGCGAAGCGGCTCAGGGGGTGCTTCAGTTTATCGCCGCGGACCAAGGCACTTCCGCCTTGGGTCGTCCCGTCGCAAAGAAGTGGTGCAGGTTCTCCAGCACCAGATCGGCCATCGCGCGGCGGGTCTCGTGTGTGCCGCTGGCCATGTGCGGGGCCAGCACCACGTTGTCCAGCGTCAGCAGCGCGGGCAGGGGGCGGGGCTCGTCCTCGAACACATCGAGGCCGGCGCCCGCGATGCGGCCCTGCTGCAGCGCCTGCACCAGCGCCTCTTCGTCGACCACGCTGCCGCGCGCCACGTTCACCAGGAAACCCTGCGGGCCCAGCGCGTCGAGCACTTCGGCATTGACCAGATGGCGCGTGCCTGCACCGCCCGCGGCGACCACCACCAGATAGTCGGCCCACTCGGCCAGCTCGCGCAACGAGTCCTTGTAGGCATGCGGCGAGCCTTCGACGGGGCGGCGGTTGTGGTAGCCGACTTCCATGTCGAAGCCCGAAGCGCGGCGCGCGATGGTCGAGCCTATGCGGCCCATGCCGAAGATGCCCAGGCGCTTGCCCGCGACCCGGGTCTGCAGGCCGAAACGGCCTTTTTCCCAGTCCCCGCGGCGCACGAAGCGGTCGGAGGCGCTGACGCCGCGCGAGATGTCGAGCAGCAGTGCAAACGCCAGATCGGCGACGCAATCGTTGAGCACATCGGGCGTGTAGCCGACGCGCGCCTTCTGCGCGACCAGCGCGGCTTCGTCCAGCGCGTCATAGCCCACGCCAAAGCTGCTCACGACCTGGAGATTGGGCAGCGCGCGCACCAGTTCGGCGTTGGCGCCCGTGCCGGCCGCGGTGACCAGGCCGACGAAGTCGGCGCCATGCGCGGCCAGAAAGCCGGCGCGGTCGGCCTCGAGATCGAGGCGGTGGATATCGAACTGGGCGGCCAGTTCCTGGTCAAGCGCGGCCAGGGGCATCTTGCCGTTTTGCAGCAGGCGAGGACGGGACATGGAGAAGCTTTCGGTAGCGCAGACGGGGTCTGCAGGGAACAAAGGGGTGCCAACCGGCATTGTCATTCTCGCCGCGTTGGCGGGCGTCGCGGCTGAGTGAGATTCGCCTTCGGCTCAGGGCGCCTCGCCCGCCGGATAGGCCAGCAGGCTCAGGCTGCTGCGCAGCTGCTGCAGCTGATCGTGGCCCAGCAACTGCTCGTATTCCTGCTCTATGGACTTGATGGCCGCGTGGATCTGCAACAGGTAGTCGACGCCTTGTTCCGTGAAGTGCACCAGCTGCGCGCGGCCGTCGCTCTGGTCCTGCGTGCGGGTCACGAGCCCGGCTTCATCGAGCTCCTTGAGCACCTTGGTCACGGCCTGCTTGGAGATGCCCGCGCGCCGCGCGAGTTCGGTGCTGCGCGTGCCTTCGAGATCGAGAAAGGGCAGCAGCGAGGCGCCGACGATGGGCCCGCCGTCGGGGTGGCGGGCGGCCATTTTCTGCGTCAGGCGTGCGGAGAAATCACGGCGTGCGAGGAGGAACAACCGGCCGATGCCAAAGCTGCGCGTGGCGCGCAGTTGGGCCAGCTTCTTGGAACTGATCATTGGAATTCCGCCATTAATGGTTAACCATGTTGACTATATTTGCGCGCTCGCTGAAGATGGCATCCATACCAGTCAAAACTGCTCGAACGGATCCATTCAAGGAGACAACGATGGTGATTTTGCATGCTGCGATGGCGGCTGTGGCGCTGCTGGCGGGCGGCGCCGCGGCAGCGGACTATCCGCAAAAGCCGATACGCATGGTGGTTTCCTATCCCGCGGGCGGCAGCACCGACATGATTGCGCGGCTCTATGCGGAAAAGCTGGGCCAGGAGCTGAAGCAGTCGGTGGTGGTGGAGAACAAGCCCGGCGCGGCCACCAACATCGGCGCCGATGTCGTCGCCAAGGCCAGGCCCGACGGCTACACCGTGCTGTTCGGCGGCGGCACGCCCAGCATCAATGCGATCTTCGGCCCGCAGCCGACATTCGATCCCATCAAGTCCTTCGAGCAGGTGAGCATGATCGCGCGCGTGCCGTTCATGGTCGCGGCCTCGGCCAAGGCGCCGTTCTCCAATGTCCAGGAAATGCTGGCCAGGGACCGGCAGACGCCGGGCAAGTACACCGTCTCCAGCGCCCAGCTGCACCTCTACGTGGAGATGCTCAAGAACCGGGCTGGCGCGAGCTTCATGCATGTGCCCTACAAGGGCGGCGCCCAGGCCACCACCGACGCCATCGGCGGCCAGGTCGACGCGGTGTTCGCGCTGGTGCCGGTGCTGCTGCCGCATGTGCAGTCCGGCCACCTCAAGGCGGTGGGCATCTCGGCGAAGAAACGCATTGCGGTGCTGCCCGCGGTGCCGACCTTCGAGGAAAGCGGCGTGCGCTACGACATGGGCGTGTGGTTCGGCCTGATGGCGCCACAGGCCACGCCCGCGCCCGTGGTGCAGCGGCTGGCCGAAGCCACGCGGCGCATCGCCGAGCAGGAAGACTTCGTGCGCAAGCTCGAGCAGATCGGCGCCCAGGCGCAGTGGACCACGCCGGCCGCGCTGCGCCGGCTGATGGAAGAAGAGGCGCAGACCTGGACCGAGCTTTCGAAGTCGGTGCCCGGGCTGCAGCAGGCAGTGGAACAGCGTTGAAACGACGGACGGCAATCATGTTTGAAACAGCACTCGATCAGTATGAAGAGCGCCGGGCCCAGGCCATGGCGATGGGCGGCAGGCACAAGCTCGACCAGCGCGCGCAGGAGGGCGTGCTGAATGCGCGCGAGCGCATCGAGCGCCTGGTGGACGCGCAGAGCTTCCATGAAATGGGCCTGTTCGCGACCAGCATCCGGCCCGAGATGCGCGAGCGTTCACCCGGCGACGGCAAGATCACCGGCTTCGGCCGTATCGGCGGGCGCAATGTCGCCGTGGTCTCCAACGACTTCACGGTGATGGGCGCGTCCAGCAGCACGGTGAATTCCACCAAGGTCGGCCATGTGAAGCGCATTGCAACGCAGCGCGGCCTGCCCATGGTGTTCCTGGGCGAATCCACGGGCGCGCGCATGCCCGACACCATGGGCGCGGCGGGCGTGGGCAGCGGCGACCGGCCCACGCAGTACCGGCGCATGCGCGAGACGCCCTGGGTGTCGGCGGTGCTGGGCCACTGCTACGGCTCCTCGTCGTGGTATGCGGCACTGGCCGATTTCGTGGTGATGCGCAAGGGCGCGATCACCGCCGTGTCCAGCGTCAAGCTGACCTCGCGCGCCATCAACGAGGCCGTGGACCCCGAGGCCCTGGGCGGCTGGAAGCTGCACACCGAAGTCACGGGCATGGTGGATCTGGCCGTGGACACCGACGAGCAGGCCATCGAAGCCGTGCAGAAGTTCCTGTCCTATCTGCCCAGCCACCACCACGAGGCGCCGCCGGTGCACCCGGTGCCCGAGGGCTCGGGCGCGGACGGGCAGCGCATTCTCGACATCCTGCCCGCGGCGCGCACCCAGGTGTACGACGTGCGCAAGATCCTGGCGCTGATCTACGACAAGGACTCGGTGTTCGAGCTCAAGCCGCGCTTCGGCCGCTCCATCGTCACCGCGCTGGCGCGGCTCGACGGCCGCACCGTGGGCATCGTCGCCAGCAACCCGATCTACAAGGGCGGGGCGATCGATCCGCAGTCCTGCGAGAAGGTGGTGAGCTTTCTGGTGCTGTGCGACTCGTTCAACATTCCGCTGGTGTTCATGGCCGACCAGCCCGGCTTCCTGATCGGCGTCGAAGGCGAACGCCAGGGCGCGATCGGGCGCGTGATGAACTGGATGAATGCGATGTCGCTGGTCACCGTGCCGAAGATCTCGGTGGTGATGCGCAAGACCTACGGCCAGGCGGTGCTGAACATGGGCGGCGGCGGCAATGCCGACGAGGTCATCAACTGGTTCACGGCCGAAGTGAACTTCATGGACCCGCGCTCGGCGGTGTCCATCGTGCATGGCGTCGAGCCGCACGACGACCCCGAGCGCTACGAAGCGCTGCTGGCCGAGATGACCAAGGGCACGAGCGCCTATGACGCCGCGGCCGTCTACGCGGCGCACGCGGTGATCCACCCGGCGCAGACGCGCGCGCATCTGATCCGCAGCCTCGAAGTCCACCAGCTGCGGCTGTCGGGCGGCGTGGGCGAGCACCTGATGCGCACCTGGCCGACCAGCTACTGATTTTTCCCGGGCGTTTTCCCGGCTGGCGCGCGGCCACGCGCGCCCAGCCGGGGCCGCTGCATGTGCAATTCGAAGGGGGGCAGGCATGTTTCACAAGGTTTTGGTGGCAAATCGGGCCGCGATTGCCGCACGCGTGCTGCGCGCGCTGCGCACCATGGGCATACGCTCGGTGGCCGTGTATTCGGAAGCCGATGCCCAGCTGCCGTATCTGGCGCAGGCCGATGAAAGCTATTGCATAGGCGCTGCGGAGCCGCAAGAAAGCTATCTCAACCAGGACGCGATCCTCGAGGTGCTGCGCAGCAGCGGCGCCGACGCGCTGCATCCCGGCTACGGCTTTCTCTCGGAAAACGCGGACTTCGCGCGCCGCGTGCAAGCCCAGGGCGCGGTGTTCATCGGGCCCAGCCCCGAATGGATAGACGCCATGGGCCACAAGACCCGGGCGCGGGAGTTGATGCATGGCCACGGCCTGCGCATGGCGCCCAGCTCGGGCCTGCTCAGCGGCGACCCCGAGCAGGACAGGCAGATGGCGCGGCAGATCGGCTACCCGGTGCTGGTCAAGCCGGCCACGGGCGGCGGCGGCATAGGCATGATCGCGGCGCGCAACGATGAAGAGCTGGCCCGGGCCGTGGAGCAGGCCGGCTCGATGTCGCGGCGCAGCTTCGGCAGCGCCGAGCTGTACCTCGAGCGCCTGCTCGAGCAGCCGCGGCATATCGAGTTCCAGATCCTCGCCGACCGCGCGGGCAATGTCTGCCACCTGTTCGAGCGCGACTGCTCGGTGCAGCGCCGCCACCAGAAGGTGCTGGAAGAGTCGCCCGCGCCGCTGCTCGAGCGCGCGGCCGTGGCCGCAGCCGGCCAGGAAATCGTCGACGTGCTGCACAAGATGCGCTACGACGTGATCGGCACCGTCGAGACGCTGCACGCGCCGGGCAGCGGCTTCCAGTTCCTCGAGACCAATACGCGGCTGCAGGTCGAGCACGCGGTGACCGAGGAGATCACCGGCGTGGACCTGGTGGTGGCGCAGATCCGGCTGGCCGCAGGCGAGCCGCTGGACGCGGTCATTCCCGGGCCGGTGACGGTGCGCGGCCATGCGATCGAGGCGCGCATCTATGCCGAGGACCCGGTGCGCTTCTTTCCCTCGCCGGGCACGCTCAAGGTGCTGGAGTTTCCCTGCGGCCCGGGCATACGCGTCGAGACCGGCTTTGCCCAGGGCTGCGCGGTGACCCCCCACTACGACCCGATGATCGCCAAGCTGATCGTGCATGCCGACACGCGCGCGCTGGCCATAGAGCGCCTGCAACAGGCGCTGGCCGCCACGCGCATCGAAGGCGTGCGGCACAACATTCCCTTCATCCAGCGCGTGCTGCAAAGCGACGCGTTCCAGAGCGGCAACGTGCACACCGGCCTCGCGGCCCAGGTGCTCGCGGCCTGACGCCCATCCCTTGCCTTTTCATTCCCAGGAGAAACCACCATGTCCACAGTTGCACTGATGTCCGAAGTCACCGGAAAAGTCTGGAAGGTGCTGGTCGAAGTCGGCGGCACGGTCTCGCCCGACGAGCCGGTGCTGATCGTCGAGTCCATGAAGATGGAGATTCCCGTGATGAGCAGCGCAGCCGGCCGGCTGCTGGAGCTGCATGTGAAGGAAGGCGACGCGGTCGAGGACGGCCAGATCGTCGGCCAGGTCGGCTGAACGGACCCGCGCCCGCGCCCGCTTTTTGCTCTGAAGGAGGAATGCCATGCAGCGCAGACATTTTCCCGCGGCCCTGGCCGCGCTCGCCGGCTGGGAGACCGCGCGCGCGGCCACCTGGGCGCCGCACAACCGCGTCGAATACGTGATTCCGGCCGCGGCCGGCGGCGCCGTCGACATCTACGGCCGGGTGATGAAGAAGATCATGGATGGCAATGGCGCGCTGGCCGGCCAGAGCTTCGTGATCAGCAACCGGCCCGGCGGCAGCGGCATGATTGCCGCGGCGCCGCTGCTGCAGCGGCCCGGCGACGCGCATATCTTCACCATGCTGTCGACGGGCTTCATGCTGGGCCAGGTGCTGGGCCAGTTCAAGCATGACCTGCTGCGCGACTTCACCGTCGGGCCGATCTTCTTCGAGGAAGCACTGGCGGTCGCGGTGCGCGCCGACTCGCCGTTCAAGACCGGCACCGACCTGGTGGCGCAGCTGCGCCGCGACCCGGCCAGCGTGCGCATCGCCGTCGCGCCCAACTTGCTCAACCACATCCATATCGGCCTGCTCAAGCCGCTGGCCGCGGCCGGCGTGAACATGGACGCGCTGACGGTGGCCGCGTTCCGCGCATCGAGCGAGTCGGTGGTGGCGCTGATGGGCGGGCATGTCGATGTGGTGTCGTCCAGCGCCGCCAACGTCGTCGAGGGCGTGCGCAACGGCAGCCTGCGCGCGCTGGCGGTGTCGTCCGGGCAGCGCCTCAAGGGCACGCTGGCCCAGGTACCGACCTGGAAGGAGCAGGGCGTGGACGCGGTCTTCACCTCGGTGCAGGGCGTGTACTTCCCCAAGGGCCTCGATGCGGCGCAGATCGCGTTCTGGGATGCGCAGTTCCAGCGCATGGCGGCCGCGCCCGAATGGCTGCACACGCTGGCGCAATACGAAGTCACGCCGCGTTTCATGGACCACGCGCAGGCCAGTGCCTATGTGCAAAACGAGATCAGCAGCGCCACGGCCCTGCTGCGCGAACTGAAGTTGCTCAAATGACCCCTACTCCCCCCATTTCCCCGCAGGGGCCGCTGGCCGGCATCCGCGTGGTCGAGATCTGCACGACGATTGCCGGCCCGGCCTGCGGCCGGCTGCTGGCCGACTTCGGCGCCGACGTGATCAAGATCGAGCCGCCCGACGGCGACCCGGTGCGCCAGATGGGCAACCATGTGGGCGCGGTCTCGCTCTACAGCGCTTCCATCCTGCGCGGCAAGCGCTCCATCGTGCTCGACCTGAAGACCGATGCAGGGCGGGCGCTGGCCCAGTCGCTGATGGAGCGCGCCGACGTGGTGCTCGAGAACAACCGCCCCGGCGTGCTCGAGCGCCTGGGCCTGGGCTACGCGACGCTGGCCGCGGCCAGGCCCGACATCATCTATGCGCGCATCAGCGGCTACGGCCAGGACGGGCCCAGCGCCCACCTGCCGGGCTACGGCGCGATCTGCGAGGCCTTTGGCGGCGTGCGCCACCTGACCGGCGACCCCGACCGCCCGCCGTCGCGCGTGGCGCTGGCGACCACCGACTACCTGACTTCGGTCTACACGGCGTTCGGCATCCTGGCGGCGCTGCGCCACCGCGACCAGACCGGCGAAGGCCAGGTGGTCGACGTGGCGCTGTACGAGGCCGCGTTCTCGCAGATGGAATCGGTGGTGCCGGCCTTCGACAAGCTGGGCCAGGTGCCCATGCGCCAGGGCCCCAACCTGCCGTCGATGGCGCCCAACAGCCTGTATCCGACGGCCGACGGCGGCTATGTGCTGATCGCCGCCAACAGCAATGCGACCTTCGAGCGGCTGGTGCAGGCCATGCAGCAGCCCGAACTGCTCACCGACGCGCGCTTTGCCACCATCCGCTCGCGCGGCCAGCCGGGCAACATGCAGGCCGTCGATGCGGTCGTGGCCGACTGGACACGCACCCTGCCGGGCGTGGAGGTCGAGGCGCTGCTGCAGCAGGCCGGCGTGCCGGTGTCGCGCGTGCTTACCGTCGAGGACATCTTTGCCGAGCCGCACTACCGAGCGCGCGACATGATCGCCACCGTTGCCCATCCGCAGCTGGGCAGCACCTGCCAGGTGGGCGTGGTGCCCAAGCTGTCGCGCTCGCCCGGGCGCATACGCCATACCGGGCCGGAACTGGGCGGCGACAGCGCCAGCGTGCTGGCGGATGAACTGGGCCTGGACGCGGCGGCCATCGCCGCGCTGATCGCATCGGGCGTCGTGCGCGACGCGGCAAAGGAGCATTGAATGCAGAGCAAGGAATGGGGCGCTTCGCTTGACGAACTCGCGCAGCGCCAGGCGTTTGCGCGCGGCATGGGCGGCGCAGCCGCAGTGGCCAAGGCCAAGGCCGCAGGCAAGCTCACGGCGCGCGAGCGCATCGCGGCGCTGGTCGACCCGGGGTCGTTTCGCGAACTGGGCATGCTGGCCGGCAAGGGCCGGTACTCGGAGCAGGGCCAGCTCGAGAGCGTCACGCCTTCGACCCAGGTCATGGGCCTGGCGCGGCTCGAGGGGCGCAAGGCGGTGGTGGTATCCGACGATTCGACCATCCGCGGCGGCTCGTCCGAAGCCGCGGTGGCGGAAAAATGGATCTATGCCGACCGCTATGCCTACGAGTACCGCCTGCCGCTGGTGCGCATGGTCGACACCGCGGGCGGCAGCGTCAAGCTGCTCAAGCAGATGGGCCATACCAAGATCCCGGGCTACTCCTTCATGCCCGGCGCGCAGCTGCTGGGCCTGGTGCCGGTCGTGGGCATTGCGCTGGGCGCCTGCGCGGGCCTGGGCGCGATCCGCGCGGCGTCGGCGCACTTCTCCATCATGATCAAGGGCCGCAGCCAGGTGTTCGCGGGCGGCCCGCCCGTGGTCAAGCAGGCGCTGGGCTATGACATCGACAAGGAAGCGCTGGGCGGCCACCAGGTGCACAAGCTCAGCGGCGTGGTGCACAACGCCGTGGACACCGAGGAGGAAGCCTTTGCGCTCGCGCGCCGCTTCCTGTCCTACCTGCCGGCCAATGTCTGGCAGGCCCCGCCGCGGGCGGCGTGCACGGATGCGCCCGGGCGCGCCGAGGCCTGGCTCGACGATGCGATTCCGGCCGACCGGCGCAAGGTGTTCGCGCCGCGCAAGATCCTGGCCGCGGTCTTCGATGAGGAATCGGTGTTCGAGATGGCGCCGCAGTTCGGTGCGTCGCTGCTGACCTGCTTTGCGCGGCTCGACGGCTATCCCGTGGGCGTGATGATCAACAACCCCATGGTGATGGGCGGCGCGCTCACACGCGCGGCTTCGGTCAAGATGGAGCGCTTTGTCGACCTCTGCGACACCTTCCACCTGCCCATCGTCAATCTGGTCGACCAGCCCGGCACCATGACCGGGCTCGAAGCCGAGCGCGACGGCACGATGTATGCGACCCTGCGCGCGGGCGCGGCCATAGAGCAGTCGTCCGTGCCCTGGTGCGCCATCGTCATTCGCCGCTGCTTCGGCCTCGCCGGCGCGATGCTGAGCCCCAAGTTCGGCGTCAGCGGCACGGCGCTGCCGCACCGCTTTGCCTGGCCGTCGGCCACCTGGGGCTCGATTCCCATCGAAGGCGGCGTGGCGGCCGCCTACCGCCAGGAGCTGGCCCAGGCCGACGATCCCGACGCGCTGCGCCTGCAGCTCGAAGCCGAATACCACCGCATCGGCTCGCCATTCCGCACGGCGGAAAAATTCGGCATCGTCGACATCATCGCGCCCAGCGCGACGCGCGCTCTGCTGTGCGACTGGGTCGAGGATGCGTACCGGCGCTGCGCGCTGGCGCTGGGCCCCAAGGGCCGGACCATGCGCTGATCGCGCGCCGGATGCGTCCCGTTTTGTGGCGGGCGCTGCCCGCGGAAACTTCCGGCAGGCGCCAGCATGCCTGGGGCCTGTCACACACCCGGTGACAGGTCAGCTGGTCTCCGGCATTATTTCATCTATTATCGCAAGCCCCTTGAGCAGGCGGGATATCAGCATTTCATCGGGTTTTCTGTTTTTTCTGGCGGTTTGCAAGCCGTCCTCCAGGCTGAGCTTGTAGATTATCAGCATATTATGTACGACTGGGTTGTCAGTGTGGGTGTCTGCTACCTTTCGTTGGATTTCAAAGAGTTTTTTCAATTTATCGTCCACCGACATCTTGTAAGAGTTCAACAAGAGATTGGCTGAATTTCTGTCGGCACCATGCCATTGCAATTGATTGATGGCATCCTCATCTTCCCTGTCAATGGCATACATCAGCGCATTCCAACCCCGGCTGTCAAAAGCAGCAAGAAGGCTTGCATCCCTATTGCTCAGCAAATGCTCGCGTCGCGCTCTGTCAGCATGCATCAATTCGGTTGTTTTTGGATCAAGCAAGAGATTGAACACACCATGGCTACGAAACTCGACTGCGGCAATGATGGCTTTGGTATCCACCTTCGCGCCATTAAGCAGTAGGAGTTTTATCAAATCGAAGTCGGTTTGATGTCGGTCTTCTTCCGAATGGCGCGGCTGTTTTTCAAGAGCCCTGTGCAGAAACGTCCGGCCGTTGCTGTCAGTCCTTTGAATGATCTCCGTGCGTTGGTCGGATGGCATGCTGTTGAGCATGTTGGTCACTGCATGGATGTCGCCGCCATCCAATGCCAGATCCAGCGCAATTCTTTGACGGCAAGCTTGCCGTTCGGTTTCCGGCAAAAGATTGAGCAGTGTAGGCCTGTTGCCCGCTGAGGAAAAATGCAGTAGCGTATGGCCTTGGTCATCCGCCTTTTGAATGTGAAGTGTTCGCTGGCCTGGGGGCAAAAAATCCAGCAATCTTGTTACCATGTCGGGCGTCCCGGTGCGCGCCGCGATTTTTATGGCAAGCTCCAATTGAGGTCGGCTATAAGACTTCTCCGCTTCGGTCAGATCCGCAGATGAATTTTCCGGAAGATCAAGCATCATGGCCACGATGTCGAAAACATCGCTTTTTATGGCGTATTCCAGGGTGCTGATAGCGGACCGACCTTTTTCTGCACAAAGAACGTCACGCTGCATTCTCGGAAAAACTTCGATGAGAGCCTTTGCACTGTCATATGCACGGTGGTACAGGGCTTGATGCAGCGCCGTGCCTAAATGGTATGGATTCTCCAAAACGAGAGCCGCTTGTTGATTTTTTGGAATGAATTGCAGCAGCGCATTCACCATGTCAAAGGAAGTCACGGAAATCCACAGAATGTTATTATTGTGGCCATTGGATTTCCTGATGACGGCCAATCGTTGCTCTGGCGGCAAAAAATCGAGGTGCTTTAGCAGGTCAACCAATAAGCCAGGTGAACGCGCCGCCTCAAACAGCGGCATATGACCATCTCGGTTGGACTTCAGAAACAAATCCAGCAATTTGTCTTGCGGCAGCGCATCGATTATTTTCTTGACCGCTGCCATGTTTCCGGATTGGATTGACGCCAAAAAAACGGTTCTTTCCCGTTTGTCTTGCCTTGATGCCAGTTCTGCCAACTGACTCGACGGCAGAGCCTCGAACAGAGCCAGCGCGACGCCATGAGCATTTCTGTCCAGAGCTTCATGCAGCAGGGTTCCGCGATAGTTTGATGTTTTGGCAATGAGATCTTGATGCTGGTCTTTCGGAATAAAATCAAATAGCGCAGTCAACATCTCAAGTGATTTCACGATTTCAAAAAGAATGTTTTCACTCAAATGCATCGTTTCTCTGATGAGATCTGCGCGCTGATCTTCGGGAAAAAAATCGAGATGCTTGAGCATTGCAATAAGCATGGCCGGTGACTGCGTTGCGGCAAACAGCGGATTTTTTGTTTTAAAACCGGATGAATTAAGGGCTTGCAGAAAACTTTCTTGCGGCAGAAAATGGAGTATCGTCTGCATCGATTCCACATTGCCGCTATCGATGGCTGCGATCAGGACGCTATCCCCACGTGCGTTATTTCCCAGGCGTTGAATATCAACGGACCCCAGCAAAGTCTTGAGCTTCTCGACATCTTTGTCCTGTATCGCTTGAAATATTTTCTCGCTGTCCGTGCACTTGTTATCTGAATCCTGAGCTTGTTGTGCCGGACTCCCGTTATAAACAGAAGCCGGGGGCGTAGATGAATATTTGAAGATATAGTTCATATTTATCTCTATATGCACGTTTGATGTGGGAGCAGCTCACGTCATTTAGCGGTAAAAACAGTCAAAAGGTTCCATGCATTTAAACTATTAGTCTAGAAAGATCGTTTCTTGCATCCGTGATGGCTTGTGACCGAGCGCAGCCAGCGGTATTCAACGGCAGACAGGCGGCTGTATCGCGCCAGGCAAGGCATTTGATTACGGCGCTGCGGCGACGTGGTTTGACGCAGCATGTGCCGAGGCGGGCCCGGCGTTCAAGCTGGCGCAGATTTCTGACAGCGCAGGCGCGCATCCTGGGCCAATATAGGCGCATGCCTCCTTTCATTGACTCCCTCCTGAGCCGCGCGCGCGTGCTCACGCGCCCGATCCAACCGCTGATCGATGCTTTCCAACTCTGGCTGGGCGCCGACGGTCTGCGCATGAGCGCGGCGATGTCGTTCTACGGCATCCTGAGCCTGGCGCCGCTGCTGCTGCTGCTGGTCGGCGTATTGGGCTGGTGGCTGGACCGTTCCTATGTCGAGACCACGCTGCTGAGCCAGGTGCAGGGCGTGATTGGCGCGCGCGGTGCCGAGGTCGTCAAGGCGGCGCTGGAAAGCGCGCAAAAACCCAGCGAAGGCACGGTGGCTTCCATCATCGCCTTCGTGCTGCTGCTGTCGGGCGCGACCGGGGTGTTTGTCGAGCTGCAGTCGGCGCTGGAAAAGCTCTGGCAGATGGGCATGAAGGAGCTGCCGGCGCAAAGGGCCGCCTGGTGGCGCATGGCCACGCTGCGCCTGCGCGGTCTGGCCTATGTGCTGGCGCTGGGCTTCTTGCTCATGGTGTCGATGGTGCTGTCGACGGCCGTGCACATGCTCACCACCTGGGCCGGCAGCCGCCTGCCGGTGGCGCCCATGGCACCGTTGATCGGGTTGATCAACGAAAGCGTGGCCTTTGCGATTGCCGTGCTGCTGTTTGTCGGGCTGATGCGCATCGGCAGCGGCCCCAAGCCGCCGCTGCGCTTCCTGATCTTCGGCGCGGTGATAGGCGCCACGCTGTTCACGCTGGGCAAGCAGGGCCTGGCCTTCTATCTGTCCACGGCGGCCGTGGTCTCGGCCTATGGCGCGGCGGGCTCCATCGTGGTGCTGCTGATGTGGATCTACTTCTCGTCCGCCATCTTGCTGTTTGCCGCGGCCAGCGCGAAGGCGGTGTGCGATGCGCGCAGCAAGCGCAAGTCCGGGGCGGACGATGGCTCCGACCAGGACGCGGCAGACCTGCAAAAGCAAAGGCCAGCGCAGGCGACCACGCTGGCCAAGTTGCCCAGCTATGCGGGCGAGAATATCTAAAGCATCGGGGCGTCCCTAGGCCGGGCGCCCCGGGTCTTGCTTTACTTCTCGACGAAAGCGCGTTCCACCACGAAGTCGCCCGGCGTCGTGGTGTTGCCTTCCTTGAAGCCACGCGCTTCGAGCATGTGCTTGAGATCGGCCAGCATGGCCGGGCTGCCGCAGAGCATCACGCGGTCGGTCTCGGGGTTGAGTTCGGGCAGGCCGATGTCGGCCGCGAACTTGCCGCTCTGGATCAGGTCGGTGATGCGGCCCTGGTTGCGGAAGGGCTCGCGCGTCACCGTGGGGTAGTAGATCAGCTTGCCGCGCACGATGTCGCCGAGGAATTCGTGTTCGTTGAGATCCTGCTCGAACAGCTGCAGATAGGCGAGTTCTTCGACCTGGCGCACGCCGTGCACCACGACGGCCTTCTCGAACTTCTCATAGGTCTCGGGGTCGCGCGCGACCGACAGCCATGGGGCCAGGCCGGTGCCGGTGCCGATCATGTACAGGTTCTTGCCGGGCAGCAGATAGTCGATCAGCAGCGTGCCCGTGGGCTTCTTGCCGACAATGATGGTGTCGCCGACCTGGATGTGCTGCAGCTTGGACGTGAGCGGGCCGTTGTCCACCTTGATCGACAGGAATTCGAGGTGTTCCTCGTAATTCGGGCTGGCGATCGAATAGGCGCGCAGCAGGTTCTTGCCGTCCACCTTCAGGCCGATCATCGTGAAATGGCCGTTGGAGAACCGCAGCGAGGTGTCGCGCGTGGTGGTGAAGGAAAAAAGGCGGTCGGTCCAGTGATGGACGGACAGCACGCGTTCTTCGTTAAAGGCACTCATGGCGTCAAATGGGTGAAGTCGTAAAGCGGGAACCCGACGGGTGACAGGTCCGAGGCTGGCTGGAGCTGGCTGGCGAAACGCGGCGTGGCGTTCGCGGGGCGGGCATCTGTCAAGCGGGCAAACCTGGACATTGTCGGGCATAAGGGGATGTAAGGGTACATTTCATTCCCAGTCCGTATTCAAACCTAAGGAAATCGCATGACAAGACAAGCGTGGACGTTGGCCGCGGTGCTGGCACTGGCAGGGGGGCAGGCTGGTGCGCAGGGCGTGATCAAGATCGGCGAGATCAACAGCTACAAGGCCATGCCGGCCTTTCTCGAGCCCTACAAGAAAGGCATGGAGCTGGCGGTGGAGCAGATCAACGCCGGGGGCGGCATCGCCGGCAAAAAGCTCGAACTCGTGACCCGCGACGACAACGGCAATCCCGGCGACGCGGTGCGCGCGGCCGAGGAGCTGTATGCGCGCGAGAAGATCGATGTGCTCACCGGCAGCTTCCTGTCGCATGTGGGCCTGGCGCTGACCGATTACGCGCAGCAGAAAAAGCGCTTCTTCCTGGCCTCCGAAACCCTTACCGACAAGGTGGTCTGGGCCCAGGGCAACCGCTATACCTACCGCCTGCGCGGCTCGACCTACATGCAGGTGGCGATGCTGGTGCCCGAGGCCGCCAAGCTGAAGAAAAAGCGCTGGGCCATCGTCTACCCCAACTACGAATACGGCCAGTCGGCGGTGGCGACGTTCAAGAAGCTGCTCAAGGAGGCGCAACCCGACGTGGAGTTCGTCGCCGAGCAGGCGCCGGCGCTGGGCAAGATCGACGCCGGCAGCGTGGTGCAGGCGCTGGCCGATGCCAGGCCCGATGCGATCTTCAACGTGTTGTTCTCGGCCGACCTGGGCAAGTTCGTGCGCGAAGGCAATACCCGCGGCCTGTTCAAGGGGCGTGAAGTCGTGGGCCTGCTGACCGGCGAGCCCGAATACCTCGAGCCGCTGAAGAAGGAAGCGCCGCTGGGCTGGATCGTCACCGGCTACCCCTGGTATGCGATCAAGACGCCCGAGCACCAGGCGTTTCTCAAGGCCTACCAGGACAAATACAAGGAGCATCCGCGCCTGGGCACCATCGTGGGCTATGGCGCGATCAAGTCGCTCGAAGCCGGCCTGCGCAAGACCGGCGGCAGCGCCGACACCGAGAAGCTGATCGCGGCGTTCAAGGGCCTGCAGGTCGACATTCCGTTTGGCCGCATCACCTACCGCCCGGAGGACAACCAGTCGACCATGGGCGCGTATGTCGGCAAGACCGCATATGACGAGCGGCTGCAGCATGGCGTGATGGTGGACTTCCACTATGCGGACGGCAAGGACTATCAGCCCTCGGATGAGGCCGTGCGCAGAATGCGCCCGGTCACCCCCTGAGCCGCTTACGCGGCTTCCCCCTCTCAACCTTCGGTGGAGGGGGACGGCAGCCTCGCTGCGGGGCGGCCCTTGCTCGCTGCCCCCATGCTGGGCCACGCCAGTTTAATGGAGCCACGCGATGAGCCTGTCCGGACTGCTGGTGCAACTGCTCAATGGCCTGGCCAGCGCCTCGTCGCTGTTCCTGGTGTCGGTGGGGCTGTCGCTGATCTTCGGCGTCACGCGTACCATCAACTTCGCGCATGGCTCGTTCTACATGCTGGGCCTCTACGTCGCCTATTCGCTGGTCGGCGTGCTGGGCGCGCACATCGGCTTCTGGCCGGCGCTGCTGCTGGCGCCGCTGGTCACGGCGGCACTGGGCGCGCTGGTCGAGATGCTGCTGCTGCGGCGCATTTACCAGGCGCCCGAGCTGTTCCAGCTGCTGGCGACGTTTGCGCTGGTGCTGGTGATCAAGGACGCGGCGCTGTGGTTCTGGGGGCCCGAGGAATTGTTTGGTCCGCGCGCGCCGGGGTTGGAAGGCGCGGTCGATATCCTGGGCCGGCAGTTTCCGGTCTATGACCTGCTGCTGATTGCCGTCGGCCCGGTGGTGCTGGGCCTGCTGACGCTGCTGCTCACACGCACGCGCTGGGGCACGCTGGTGCGCGCCGCGACGCAGGACCGCGAGATGGTCGGCGCGTTGGGCGTCAACCAGGCCTGGCTGTTCACCGCGGTATTTGCGCTGGGCACCCTGCTCGCCGGCCTGGGCGGGGCCCTGCAGCTGCCGCGCGAGCCCGCGCATCTGGACATGGATTTGCTGACGATAGGCGCGGCGTTTGTCGTGGTCGTGGTCGGCGGCATGGGCTCCATTCCGGGGGCGTTTGTCGCGGCGCTGCTGATTGCCGAACTCAAGGCCATCTGCATCTGGCTGGGCCTGGTGGAAATCGGCGGCGTCGAGATTTCGTTTTCCAAGCTGACGCTGGTCGTTGAATTCGTTGTCATGGCCGTGGTGCTGATCTGGCGGCCCTGGGGGTTGATGGGCCGGCCGCAGGCCGCGACGCGCGCCCTGGGCGAGGCCGAGGCGCCGCTGCGCGCCGCGGGCGCACGCGGCCAGGCCGCGAGCTGGGCCGGGCTGGCGCTGCTGGCGGCGCTGCCGCTGATCGCCGGCGAGAGCAGCTACGCGCTGGTGCTGCTGACCGACATCTTCATCATGGCGCTGTTTGCCGCCAGCCTGCATGCGATTCTCGGTCCCGGCGGCATGCATTCGTTTGGCCATGCGGCTTACTTCGGCCTGGGCGCGTATGCGGCGGCCTTACTGGTGCGATCGAGCGGCCTGCCCATGGAAGCGGCACTGTTGCTCGCACCGTTGTGCGCGGCCGGCGGCGCCTTGTTGTTCGGCTGGTTCTGCGTGCGGCTGTCGGGGGTCTACCTGACCATGCTGACGCTGGCGTTTGCGCAGATCACCTGGGCCATCTGTTTTCAATGGGACGCGGTCACGGGCGGCAGCAATGGCCTGACCGGCGTCTGGCCCAGCGAATGGGCGACGCAGGGCGCGGCCTATTACTGGCTCACGCTGGCGCTCGCGGCCGGGGGCGTGTGGCTGCTGCGGCGCATGCTGTTTGCGCCGCTGGGCTACGCCTTGCGCGCCACGCGCGACTCGGCGCTGCGCGCCGAAGCCATTGGCATCGATGCGCGCCGCGTGCAGTGGGCGGGGTTTGTGCTTGCCGGGCTGTTTGCCGGGCTCGCGGGCGCGCTGTTCGTGTTTTCCAAGGGCAGCATTTCGCCCGACAGCCTGTCGGTCACCAAGTCCGTCGATGCGCTGGTGATGGTGCTGCTGGGCGGCGTGCAGACGCTGGCCGGGCCGCTGATCGGCGCGGGCGTGTTCACCTGGCTGCATGACACGATTGCGCGCGAGACCGACTACTGGCGCGCGCTGCTGGGCGCCATCATGCTGCTGCTGGTGCTGCTGTTTCCCCAGGGTCTGGCCGGCATTGCGCAGCCGCTGCAGCGCCTTGTGGCGCGCTTTTCGCGGCGCGTGGAGGGCCAGGCATGAGCCTGCTTGAAGTCATCGGCCTGAACAAGGCCTTTGGCGGCGTCAAGGCCGTCGATGGCGTGCACTTCGCGCTGGAAAAAGGCGAGTTGCTGGCGTTGATCGGGCCCAACGGCGCGGGCAAATCCACGACCTTCAATCTGGTCGGCGGCCAGCTCGCGCCCGACAGCGGCTCGGTGCGGCTCGCGGGCCAGGAGATCGCCGGACTGTCGCCGCGCGCCATCTGGCGCCGTGGCGTGGGCCGCACCTTCCAGATTGCCGCGACCTTTGCCTCGCTGAGCGTGGTCGAGAACGTGCAGATGGCGCTGCTGTCGGCCGATCACAAGGTTTTTGCATGCTGGCGCCGCGCAGCACATCACCGGCGCGCAGATGCGCTGGCGCTGCTCGAGCGCGTGGGCATGGGGCACCAGGCCGACCGGCCCTGCAGCGCGCTGGCCTATGGCGACGTCAAGCGCGTGGAACTGGCCATGGCGCTGGCCCATGCGCCGCAGCTGCTGCTGATGGACGAACCCACGGCCGGCATGGCGCCGGCCGAGCGGCTGGCGCTGATGGCGCTGACGCGCGCGCTGGCCAAGGAGCGGCAGATGGGCGTGCTGTTCACCGAGCACAGCATGGACGTGGTCTTTGGCCAGGCCGACCGCGTGCTGGTGCTGGTGCGCGGCCAGCTGCTGGCCGAAGGCACTCCCGCCGCCATACAGCGCGATCCGCGCGTGCAGCAGGCCTATCTGGGCCATGGACAGATTCTGGGAAAGCGCAAGATATGAAGGCTTCGCAACCATCGCCCGCGCCACTGCTCGAAGTGCGGGGTTTGAACGGCTGGTATGGCGCGGCGCAGATCCTGCGCGACATTGCGCTGAATGTAGCCCCGGGCGAAGTCGTGGCGCTGATGGGGCGCAATGGCGCGGGCAAGTCGACCACGCTCAAGGCGATTGCCGGGCTGCTGGCGCGCAGCAGCGGCCAGGTCACGTGCATGGGCCAGTCCATCACCGGCTGGCCGGCCTACCGCATTGCGCGGCTGGGCCTGGGCTATGTGCCCGAGGACCGGCGCATCTTCACCGATCTCACGGTGCGCGAGAACCTCGAAGTCGGCCGCCAGGCGCCGCGCCACTGGCCCGATGGCCGGGCCGCGCCGCACTGGACGCCCGAGCGGCTGTTCACGCTGTTTCCGAATCTGGGCGAAATGCCCGATCGCCTGGGCGGGCGCATGAGCGGCGGCGAGCAGCAGATGCTGTCGGTGGCGCGCACGCTGATGGGTCAGCCGCTGGTGGTGCTGCTCGACGAGCCCTCCGAAGGCGTGGCGCCGCTGATCGTCGAGCAGATGGCGCAGACCATCGTGGCGCTCAAGGAGCAGGGCATGGGCATCCTGCTGTCGGAGCAGAACCTGCCGTTCTGCGAGGCCGTCGCCGACCGCGCCTATGTGCTGGAAAAAGGCCAGATCCGCTACGCCAGCAGCATGCAGGAGCTGCAGGGCAATCTGGCGGTGCGCCAGGCCTACCTGGGGATCTAACGCGTACGGCTGGCCCAGGCCAGCAGCGTGCCCAGCGCCAGTACGCCCGCGGCCAGCGCAAACAGCGGCTGGTAGATATGCGACTGCGCGTACAGCCAGGCCATGCCCGTGCCCGACAGCGCCTGGGCCAGTGCGAACACGGCGGTCGCATAGCCCCAGATGCGCTTGTGCGCCAGCGGCCCGACCAGCTGCAGCAAGCGTCCTGAAGTCAAGGCCGCCATGCCCGGCGACAGCGCGCCGACGATGAACGACGACACCCCATAGGCCACGAGTTGCAGCGCGGGCGCGGGCCCCGACAGCAGCAGCCAGGGCAGGGCCACGGGAATGCACACGGCGGCAGTCTTCAATGCCATGCCGCCGACCACGGCGCGACTCCAGTCCCAGCGCGCCGCGCAGGCCGCGGTGACGATGGGCCCGAGCAGCGCGCCCAGGCCGAACAGCCCCCACTGCAGCGCGCCGAACGCCGTGCCCAGCGCGCGTTCGCGCGCCAGGTAATCGACCCAGAAGACGGTATGCGGCACGAAGCCCGCGGCATCGCAGGCATAGGCCGCGAGCAGCCACAGCACGGGCAGCAGCCAGGGTTGGTCGGGCCTGGCATGGGCGTGCGCCGGGGCCGCAGCGGGTTGCTGCCGCGCCAGCTGTGCGGCCGCGGCGGGAATCTTCCGGCTGCTGCGCCAGCCGCCGTAGCCGCACAGCGCCGACACCAGCGCCAGCGCCACCCAGGTCCAGAACAGGTCCAGTCGCACCAGCGCCGGAATCAGTGTGGCCGACAGCAGCGCGCCCACGCCCACGCCCGCAAACAGCACCGGCCCGAGCACCGCGCGCCGCGCCACGGGCAGCGCCGCCATGGCCGCGGACGGACCGACGACCATCAGCACCGCCGCGGCCACACCGGCCAGGCAGCGCCAGGCAAAGAACGACGCAAAGGGCTGGGGCCAGGCCGACAGCGCAAAGCTCAGCGTCACAGCAATGAAGCTGGCCAGCAGCACGCGCGGCACGCTCCAGCGTTCGGTAAGCCAGTGCGCGCCCAGCGCGCCCACCAGATAGCCCAGCAGCGTGGCCGCGCCGAGGTAGGCGGCTTCATCGGGGCTGAACCAGTGCGCCTGCACCAGCGCCGGCATCAGCGCGGTGAAGGCCATGCGGCTCAGGCCGACGCCGCACAGCGTGGCCAGCAGGCCGGTCAGCAGCAGGGGGAATTCGTGGCGTTGGATCACAAGGGCCGTTTCAACAGGATGCGCGGGACTGTACCGCGAAGGCAGCTTGCGCGCGCCGGCAGGCAATGACAAGCCTTGGCTGTCGCCTGCGCGCTTCGACAGGCCGACACCGCCAGCCTGTCATGTCACGAGAATTTCATGCAAGCGCTTTACGGTGGCGGCACTTTCATCGTCAGTGACTTCATCTACATGCTTCATAGCAGCTTCTCCGGCGCCGCGGCGCCTGCCGTCTGGACCTTGCGCGCTTCGGTGCTTGCCACCCTTCTTGCCCTTGCCGCCTGCGGTGGCGACAACAGTCCAGTGGCCGAAGACACCGGCAGCACCGCCCCTGTCGCTCCCGTTGCTCCCCTGGTGATCCCCGCCGCACCCGTGGGCCTGGGCTATGCCGAAAGCGCACCCATTCCCGCCGTGCTGGCCTTTGTCGACCATGCCCACACCAACCAGCGCGACAACCCCTGCATGATGACGGTGGCAACCAATGCCGGCGTGCGCGTGCTTGCCGGCTTCCTCGATGTCTGGACGCCCAGCACGCAGCTCGTCGACGCCGGCGTGAACCTGGCCGCGGCCAACGGCTGCCCCGCCGTCACCGCCTCGGCCTGGAGCGGCGTGCCCGGCAGCGCGCCCGATGGCACCGTGAACAACGCCGTCGCGCATGCGGAGAACATCGCCTTCTCCACGCGCATCACCGTGAACCGCACGCCCGAGCAGGCGATGGCCGCCTACTACGACGACCGCCGCGGCAAGAACTACAGCGTGACCGACGGCATGGGCCCGTTCACCGCATCCTGGCGCAAGCTCGCGCAGCAGACCACGACCATCAACGACATTCCGCTGAGTGCCACGACCCAGCGCTACGACGATGGCGGCAACAACACCGGTGTGGCGGGTAGCGCCAACCCCGAGTTCGGCCAGGTGATCTCCTTCGTGCAGAGCATGGGCGCCAACGCCTCGACCGAACCCGGCAAGCGCTTCTACAAGTACGCCCGGCCCTGGCGCTGGAGCAACGGCGTGGCGATACAGCCCACGCTGCTGCCCGCGCGCAGCAGCACGCCCGCCACCGACGGCGGCTTCCCCAGTGGCCACACGGCCGAATCGGTGCGCAATGCCATTGCCATTGCCTATGTCGTGCCCGAGCGCTTCCAGGAAATGCTCGCGCGCGGCCTGGAGCTGGGCGAGAACCGCATCGTCGCCGGCATGCACTCGCCGCTGGACGTGATGGGCGGGCGCGTGCTGGGCCAGGCCTCGGCGCTGGGCAACATCTTCGCCGCCACGCCCGAGGCGCGCGCCGCGGCCCATGCCCAGGCGCAGCAGGCGCTGCGCGCCGAAGCCGGCGTGAAGACCGACGCCGAGTTCCTCGCCGCGGCGCAAGCCCAGGGCACGGACCACGCCAAGGCCGCCACCACCTACCGCCACCGCCTGACGTTCGACTTCCCGCAGATCGCCGCCACCGACAAGGCCGCCGTCGTGCCCAAGGGCGCCGAAGTGCTGCTGGAAACGCGCCAGCCCTACCTGAGCGCCGAACAGCGCCGCGTGGTGCTCAAGACCACGGCCATTGCCTCGGGCTACCCGGCCATGGATGATGCCGAAGGCTTTGGCCGCATGAACCTGTTTGCCGCGGCCGACGGCTATGGCGCCTTCAACGGCGATGTGGCCGTGACCATGGACGCGAGTCGCGGCGGCTTCCACGCCGCCGACACCTGGCGCAATGCCATTGGCGGCGCGGGCAAGCTGACCAAGCTGGGCACAGGCGCGTTGACGCTCGCCGGCAGCAATGCCTACAGCGGCGGCACCCAGGTTCAGGACGGCACGCTGATTGCCGCCAGCGCCGGCGCGCTCGGCAAGGGTGTGGTCTACGTGAGCGGCAGCGGCACGCTGAAGATTGCCGCGAGCACGGCCGCCAAGGCTGGCGCGGACTACACCCAGACCGGCGACGCCGTGCTGGAAGTCACCGCCGGCAGCGCCGCACCCCTGCAGGTGGCCGGCAAGGCCACGCTCGATACCGGCAGCACGCTGCGCGTGAACTTCAGCACCGCCGCCAGCGCGGGCCAGGTCATTCCCGTGATCCAGGCCGGCACGCTGCTGGGCAAGTTCGGCCGCATCGATCTGCCCGCAGGCGTGAACGCCAGCCCGGTCTACGAAGCGGGCGGCATGAGCCTGCGCGTGCAGTAATGCCGCAGGCCGGTTCCTGGGCCAGGCCCGGGGCCGGCCGCCTCAGCGCGGCGCCATGCGCAGCGCGCCGTCCAGGCGTATCACTTCGCCGTTCAGGTGGCCATTGGTCACCACCTGGCTGGCCAGCTGGGCAAATTCCTCGGGCTTGCCCAGGCGCGGCGGAAACGGAATGCTTGCGGCCAGGGATTGCTGCACGGCTTCGGGCAACTCCTGCATCAGCGGCGTGGCGAACAGCCCGGGCGCGATGGTGCACACGCGGATGCCATGCTGGGCCAGGTCGCGCGCCATGGGCAGCGTCATGCCCACCAGACCGCCCTTGGAGGCGCTGTAGGCCTGCTGGCCCACCTGGCCATCGAACGCCGCCACCGAGGCTGTGAACAGCATCACGCCGCGTTCGCCGCCGTCCAGCGGCGCGAGCTTGGCACAGGCCGCGGCAAACAGCCGGCTGACGTTGTAGGCACCAATCAGATTGACCTGAACCACGCGCGTGAAATCCTCCAGCGGCGCGGCGCTGCCGTCGCGCTGCACGATGCGCTTGGCGCTGCCAATGCCGGCGACATTCATCAGCATGCGTGCGTCGCCCAAGGCCGCCTGGGCCTGGGCCAGCGCAGCCGTGACGCTAGCGGTATCGGTGATGTCGCAGGCACAGGCCAGCGCACGCCCTGGGCCATGCTCCGCGTTGATGGCAGCGGCCACGCGTTCGGCGGCATCGACGTTGCGATCGAGAATCGCGACCTTGGCGCCCAGGCGCGCGAGTTCGCGTGCCGTGGCTTCTCCGAGGCCCGAAGCCCCGCCGGTGACCAGTGCGGTATGTCCTTGGATCTGCATGCGGGGTTGCCTCAGGCGTTGGGAATGAGAATGTGGGGCGCGCTGCCGTCATGCAGCGCGTCGACCAGTGCCGCGCGATGCGTCAGCACCGCGCGCTGATTGACCGATCCCTTGTCGGTGATCTCGCCGCGGTCCAGCGACGGCGGCTCGGTCAGCAGCAGCGCGCGTGCCACGCGGCTGGCGCTGCCCGTGGCCTGGCGCGCAAGCTGGTCGAGCAGGCCCTGCATCTGGGCGCGCACGCCGGCGCTGGCCAGCACGTCGGCCCATGGCGCGTCTGCGCTCAATCCGCTGATCTCGCGGCAGCGCGGCGACGCAAACAGCAGCAGCCCGACTTCATTGCGGTTCAGTCCCGTGACCACCACGTCCTGCAGATAGGGCGCACCCGCGGCCAGCACCCTGGCGCGCAGCGGGCCTACGCTCACGAAGGTGCCCGTGGCCAGCTTGAAGTCCTCGGCGATGCGGCCGTCGAAACGCAGGCCGCGGTGCAGGTCCTGCGGGTCTATCCAGCGCACGGCATCGCCGGTGCGCAGAAATCCTTCCTCATCGAAGGCTTCACGCGTGGCTTCGGCATTGCGCCAATAACCGGGCGTGATGTTCGGGCCGCGGTAACGCACTTCGGTCTTGCCGTCGACATCCACCAGCTTCACCGTCGTGCCCGGCACCGGGCTGCCGATATCGCCGGCCGTGACGTCGGGGCTGTTGACGAACAAGGCCGAGGGCGCCGACTCGGTCATGCCCAGGCCCGTGGCCATGATGATGCGTTCGCCCAGCGCCGCTTCCTGCGTCGCATGCAGGCTGTCCCAGACCGGCTGCGACAGCCCCGCGCCCGAGTAGAAAAAGAAGCGCACGCGCGACAGCAGCGTGGCGCGCAACTGCGCATCGGTCTGCATGGCATGCGCGATCTGCTCGAAGCCCGTGGGCACGTTGAAGTACGCGGTAGGCGCGATCTCGCGCAGGTTGCGCAGCGTCTCGTGCATCAGCGCCGGCGTGGGCTTGCCGTCGTCGATGTAGAGCGTGCCGCCATGCTGCAGCACGAGGCCGACATTGTGGTTGCCGCCAAAGGTGTGGTTCCAGGGCAGCCAGTCGACCAGCACCGGCGGCGCCTCGGCCAGCGCCGGCAGCGACAGCGTGATCTGCTGCAGGTTGGCGCACCACATGCGCTGGGTGTTGATCACCGGCTTGGGCAGCTTGGTCGAGCCCGAGGTGAACAGGAACTTGACGATGGTGTCCGGGCCGGTGGCCTGCATGGCCGCATCGACGGCCGGCGTGGCGGCGGTGGCCAGCAGCTGCGCAAATGCCGTGGTCTGGCGTTCGGCCAACTGGCCTTCGACCAGCACCACTTCGACATCGGCCGCCACGCAGGCCGCAATGGCCGCGCCAAAGCGCGCGCCATCGGCCGCAAACACCAGGCCCGGCGTGAGCGTGTCAACCACATGGCGCAGCTTGGCGAAATCCTGGCTGGCCGTGGCATAAGCCGTCGATACCGGGCAAAAAGGCACGCCCGCGTACATGCAGCCCAGCGCCATCAAACCATGTTCAATGCTGTTCTCGCTCAGTACCAGTACCGGGCGTTCGGCGTTCAGGCCGCGATCGAGCAGGGCCTGGCCAATGCGCCGCGCGGCTGCCAGCGCTTCGCCGTAGCGCAGGTGCTGCCAGTCGCCGGTCATGCCATCGGCCAGGCGGCTGCGGCGCACCAGAAAGCTGTTGTCGGGCGTGGTTTGCGCCCAGTGCCGCAGATAGTCGGTGACGCGGTGCGCACAGGCTCCCAGCGGCAGCGCGGCATCGAGATAGCGCACGCCCGGCGCCCCTTCGCGCAGCGTGACCCGCGTCACGCCAAAGGCCATGGGGCGATAGCGCGCGGCAGTCTTGTGCAGAGGCTGTGAGTTGGCGGACATCTCGCCTCCTCAGGATTTGCTGACCTTGGCCGCGCGGCCGCCGAGAAAGTCGCCCAGCCGCTGCTTGGCCTCGGGCGCGCTCTGGGCAATCGCGGCCATCATGGCCTCGGTGAAGTAGCCCTGGTCGGCGGGCTGCTCGGCAATGCGCGGCAGCGCGTGGATCAGCGCGTAGTTGGTCAGCGGGGCGTTCTGCGCCACGCGCAGCGCCAGCGCGCAGGCCTTGTCGAACGCTTCGCCTGCGGGCACCAGATACTGCGCCAGGCCGATGCGTTCGCCCTCCTGCGCATCGTAGACGCGGCCGGTGAGCATCATGTCGGCCATGCGCGCCGCGCCAATCAGCTTGGGGATGCGCACCGCGCCGCCGCCACCGACAAAGATGCCGCGCGAGCCTTCGGGCAGCGCATAGAAGGTCGTGGCATCGGCCACGCGGATATGGCAGGCGCTGGCCAGCTCCAGCCCGCCGCCGACCACGGCGCCATGCAGCGCGGCAATCACCGGCACCGGTCCGAACTGCACGCGCTCGAGCGCCGCATGCCACATGCGCGAATGGTGCAGGCCCTGGCCCGCATCGCGCTCCTGCAGCTCGGCCAGATCCAGTCCGGCGCAGAAATGCGGGCCCTCGCCATCGATCACCGCGGCGCGCACGCTGCCGGGCAGGGTCTCGAAGACAGCGCGCAATCCCAGGACCAGGCTGTCGCTCAGCGCATTGCGCTTGGCGCTGCGCGCGAGGCGGATCACGGCGACTTCATGGTCGTCGCCGCGCAGTTCGAAATGGATGTCGGGGTGGGTCATGGAGCTCTCCTGGCCTTGATTTTGGTTATATTTAATAACGATATCAAGACGTAGGCGAGGCTTTTGAATTGGGGCATACCCGCTTGTCGAATGCTTTGCACGTACTCATCGCAACCGGCGTGACCCAACGTCGGGGCAGCGAGGAAGGGCCGCCCCGCACCGAGGCTGCCGTCCCCCTCCACCGAAGGATGAGAGGGGGAAGCCGCGTTAGCGGCTCAGGGGGTGTTTTTGTTTCAGTCGTAGACTTTTTGCAGCAGGCGCATCAGTGTCTTGCGCTCATGGGCTGTCAGCCGGTGGGTGGCATCGATTTCCAGCGTGCTGACGGTCTGCTCGGCCTGGGCATTCAGCGTCAGGCCGTCGTCGGAAAGGTACAGGCCCATGGCGCGGCCATCGTAGGGATGGGGGCGACGCACCAGCAGGCCGCGCTTTTCCAGCAGGCCCACCAGATTCACCAGATTTGGCGGAAGAATGTTGAGGCTGGCGCAGACCTGGCGCGAGGTGATGCCCGGGTTGTGCGCCACCAGATTGAGCAGCGAGAAATCCACGACCTTGAGGCCATAGACCGCCATGCGTTCGGTGAACACTTCGATGATGGACAGCGAGGCGCGCCGCGCGTTGTAGCCCACCAGCGTGCGCAGGAAGTCGGTTTTGACGGCGTCAACGATGTCGATTGGAGCGGTGGAAGAAAGGTGATTGGCACTTGGCATGCGGCCATTGTGACGCGCCGTTGCACCTCGGTGATAGCTGGTTTTCACCGGGAACCAGATGTCGATATAGGTTACTGCACAAGTGCGCCTAATGCGCAGTCAACAGCGCGCGCCGGTACTGCACCGCTTCGGCCACATGCGCGACCTCGATGCTGGCGCTGCCCGCCAGATCGGCAATCGTGCGCGCCACCTTGAGCACGCGGTGCAGGCTGCGCCCCGACCAGCCCAGGCGTGCGGCCGCGGACTGCGCAAAGCCGCTGGCCGCGGGCACCAGCCGCAGATACTGGTCGATGGCCGCGCCCTGCAGGCCTTGATTGGGCAGGCCCTGGCGTTCGAGCGCCAGCGCATGGGCGCGGACCACGCGGGCGCGGATCTGCGCCGTGGACTCCGCCGGCGCCTGCCTGCCGGCGCCGGCTTCCAGCAACTGTGCCGCGGGCAGCGCGGGCACTTCGACATGCATGTCGATGCGGTCCAGCAGCGGCCCGCTGAGCTTGCCCTGATAGCGCGCGACCTGGTCGGGCGTGCAGCGGCAGCGCCGCAGCGGCGAGCCCCAGAAGCCGCAGGGGCAGGGGTTCATCGCTGCGATCAGCTGGAAGCGCGCCGGGTACTCGGCGCGCTGCGCGGCGCGCGCAATGGTGATGCGGCCGGTCTCCATGGGCTCGCGCAGCGCCTCGAGCGCGGCGCGGCTGAACTCGGGAAACTCATCGAGAAACAGCACGCCGTGGTGCGCCAGCGAAATCTCGCCCGGGCGCGGTGGTGAGCCACCGCCGACCAGGGCCACGGCGCTGGCCGTGTGGTGCGGGCTGGCCGTGGGACGCTGGGCCCAGCGCCGGGCGTCGAAGCGCCCGCTCAGGCTGGCCAGCGCCGCAGTCTGCAGCGCTTCGTCCACCGACATCGGCGGCAGCAGATCGGCAAAGCGCTGGGCCAGCATGGATTTGCCCGCACCCGGCGGGCCGACGAGAAGCAGGCTGTGTGCTCCAGCCGCCGCGATTTCAAGCGCGCGCTTGGCTTGCGCCTGGCCTTTGACATCGGCCATCTCCGCGCTGCTGACGCAGGCCGGCAGCGGCGCGCTGCGCACGCGTTGCCAGCCGGGGGTGAACTCGGGCTCGGCGGCGCCCTTGGGCTGCGGCAGGAAGGCCTGGACCACATCGAGCAGGTGCCGGGCGCAGAACACGCGCGACTCGGGCACCCAGGCGGCTTCCTCGGCGCTGCCCGGCGGCAGCACCTGCTGCACCTGCTCGCCTTGCTGCTGCAGCGCCAGGCTGGTGGCAAGCGCGCCGCGCACCGGCCGCAGCTCGCCCGACAGCGACAGCTCCCCGGCAAACGCCCAGCCGTCCAGCCGGCGCGCATCGATCTGGCCGCTGGCGGCCAGAATGCCGATGGCGATAGGCAGATCGAAGCGGCCGGAGTCCTTGGGCAGATCGGCCGGCGCAAGGTTGACGGTGATGCGCTTGTTGAAGGGAAACTCCAGCCCCGCATTGACCAGCGCGCTGCGCACGCGCTCGCGCGCTTCCTTGACTTCGACATCGGCCAGCCCGACCAGCGAGAAACTGGGCAGGCCATTGGCCAGGTGCACTTCCACCGTGACTTCGGCGGCATGCAGCCCGAGCAGGGCGCGGCTTTGGACGAGGGCGAGGCTCATGGTGGTGGCGCCACGCCGGCCGGGGGGCCGGTACAGGCGCGCAATAGTTTGCCACGCCCACGTGCCGTTATCCAGGCCCGCATGACCTTGCCGTGCGCAGGGCGGCGCGCCCGGCCACGCTAGCTGCCGGTGCGGCGCCTGACCGGCGCATGCCGCGCCATCAACGCCGCCATCCAATCGATGAACACCCGCAGCTTGGCGCTCACATGCCGGTGCGGCGCAAAGGCCAGATACAGCGGCATGGGCTCCAATTGCCAGTCCTGGAACAGCGGCACGAGTTCGCCGCTGTCCCGGTGGGCCTGGGCCATGTACTCGGGCAGCCACAGCACGCCCATTCCCGCGACGCCCGCGGCGATATAGGCATTGCCGTCGTCCACCGACAGCGCGTAGCGCCCGCGCACTTCGAGGCATTCATCGCCGCGCTGCATCGCATAGGGTGCGGCCCGGCCGTGGCGCGCCCAGTGAAATCCGACGATGCGCTGGTGCGTGCCTTCGAGTTCGCGCGGGTGGGCGGGCATGCCGGCCAGCGCGAGATAGCTTGGCGCGGCGTAGACGCCCAGCGGCAGGTCGGCGATATGGCGGTGCATCAGCGACTGGTCGGTCAGCTCGCCGCCGCGCACCACGCAGTCGACGTTCTCGCCAATGATGTCGACCATGCGGTCGCTGACGCCCAGGTCGAGCTGGATCTCGGGATGGCGCGCATGGAAGTCTGGCAGGGCCGGCACCAGGATCAGCCGCGCCAGCGGGCTGGGCACATCGACGCGCAGCCGGCCGCGCGGCGACTGCGCGCCGCCTGACAGGCTGGTCTCGGCATCGTCGACATCGGCCAGCACGCGCACCACGCGCTCGTAATACGCAGCGCCATCGGCCGTGACATTGACCTTGCGCGTGGTGCGGTGCAGCAGACGCACGCGCAGCCGCGCCTCGAGCTGCTGCACCAGCTGCGTGACGCTGGTCCGGCTCATGTGCAGCGTCATCGCGGCCTTGGTGAAGCTGCCGGTTTCCACCACGCGGGCGAATGCCTGCATGGCGTCGAAGCGGTCCATGCGAACTCCAGATTCTGTGTTGATTGTTTGGATTTTACAAACAGTGATGCACAGGCTTGCTGGTTTATCGACGCTGCAGTGGCCCCTAAAGTGGGCGCATATCCACTGAAGAAAGAATCCCATGGCGCAACGCGATGTGGTTTTCCCGCCGGGCCGCCAGGCACTCTATGAACGCAACCGCTATTCGCCCGCGGTGCGCGCCAACGGCCTGCTGTTCGTCTCCGGCCAGGTCGGCAGCCGCGAGGACGGCTCGCCCGAACCCGAACTCGAGGCCCAGGTGCGGCGCGCGTTCGCCAACCTCAACGCGGTGCTGGGCGCGGCCGGCTGCACGTTCGACGATGTGGTCGATGTCACCGTATTCGTCGTTGACCCCGAAGCGAACTTCGAGACCATCTGGAAGATCGTTCCCGAGTTCTGGGGCCAGGCGCCTTACCCCACGCTCACCGGCGTGGGCGTGACCTGGCTTTATGGCTTCCAGTTCGAGATCAAGGTGATTGCCAGGCTGCCAGAGGTGGCTGCGGCTTAACTGGTGCGGCCTGCAGCCAGCGCCAGCCCCGGCGCCGTCATCGTCGCGCGCAGTATCTGGCCGTGGGTGGAATCCGTCACATAAAGCGTGCGCCGGTCCGCGCCGCCAAAGGCCAGATTGGTCGTCGAGCTGCCAGGTACGCCACGCAGCACTTCGACGGGCTCGGCGCGGTGGTTGAGTACCCAGACATAGCCCAGACCCGGATTGGCGATCAGCAGCTTGCCTTCTTCATCGACGGCCAGACCATCGGGGCCGCTGGGGCCGTACGAGGTGAAGAACTGGCTGACCTTGGCCACGCTGCCATCGGGCAGCAGCGGCACGCGCCACACGCAGTTGCCGCGCGTGACGCCCAGGTACAGCACGCGGCCATCGGGCGACAGCGCCACCCCATTGGGGCTGGGCACATTGTTCAGCAGCAGGTCGAGCTGGCCGTTCGGGCGCAGGCGGTAGAGCCGGCCGCTGGGGTCGTGCAGGCCGCTCTGGCCCTGGTCGGTGAAATAGAGATTGCCTTCGGCGTCGAAGACCAGGTCGTTGACGCCCTTGAAGCGCTCGCTGTTGCGGCGCTCGAGAAACGGCGTGACCTGGCCGCTGCGCACGTCGAGGCGCATCAGGCCGTTCTTGTAGTCGGTGATCAGCAGCGTGTAGGCATCGAGGAATTTCATGCCGTTGGGCTCGCCGTCGTACTCGGCCACCAGGCTCCACTCGCCTTGCGCGTCGATGCGGAAGATGCGGCCCCAGGGAATGTCGCTCACATACAGATTGCCGGCCGCATCGAACACCGGGCCTTCGAGAAATGAATCGGTGACCGCGCCGCCGCGGTTGGCATCGGCCCAGGCGCTGCGCTCGCGCCGGCGCAGGGATTCGGGCATGGCGGTGAACGGCTCCAGTTCACGTACTTGGGGGGCTTGCAGCAGGAACATGGAAAGCACTTTCTTTTCTACAGGGCGCGTGGCTCAGGCGGGTGCGAACCCGTAGAGCCGCGCCGGATTGTCCACGAGGATACGGTCCAGCACCGCTTCTGAATCGGAACAGCGCTGCAGCACATCCACCAGATCGGCGTCGTTGACCGTGCCTGGCGTTTGCGTGGTGTGCGGCCAGTCGCTGCCCCAGACCAGACGCTCGGGCGCGGCCTGGACCAGCGTGCGTCCCCAGGGCAGGGTGTCGGCATAGCTGGGGCCATGCAGCGCCGACCGCATGTACGCGCCCGAGAGCTTGACCCAGGTGTTGCCGGCTTGGAGCAGGCCTAGCACCAGCGCCCGGGCTTGGAGATTCGGCGCCTTGGGATGGTCCAGGCCCATATGGTCGATGACCAGCGGCACCGGCAGCGACTGAAGCACGGGCGCGAGCGCGACGATCTGCTCGGGGCGCGCAAACAGCTGCAGATGCCAGCCCGCGCCGGCGATCTTGTGCGCCAGCGTGACCAGCATCTCGGGCGTGGTCTCGCCCCATGACTGCGGCGAGACAAAGTTCACGCGCAGGCCGCAGACACGCTGCGCGGCCAGATCGCTGAGCGCCGCGTCGCTCACGTCCTGATCCACCACGGCCACGCCGCGCGCGCCGGCGCCCAGTTGGCGCAGCGCATCGAGCGTACAGGCGTTGTCGGTGCCATAAGTGGACGGCGTGACCACCACGCTGCGCTCCGTGCCCAGGCGCTGCTGCAGTTGCCGGTAGGCGTCCACGCGCGCCACGGGCGGCGTGCGCGGCCAATGCGCCGAGGGCGCGAATTCCGGCGCGAAGATATGCATGTGGGCATCGCAGGCGAGCGCCGGCAACTGGCGCGCGGGCCGGTTCAGGCCCACCGAATGCGGCACGGGATCGAGCAACTCGGGCAAGGCCATGTTCAGTCCTGCTTGATGTCGCCCTTGCGCACGACTTCGCCCCACTTGGCGTTTTCCTTGCCCAGGAAGGTGGCGAACTCGGCGGGCGTGGAGCCCACGGGCTTGGCACCCAGGTCGTCGAGACGCTGCTTCACCACGTCTTCCTTGAGCACCTCGACCAGGGTCTGCTGCAGTTTGCCGGCGATGGCCGCGGGCGTGCCCGCGGGCAGGAACATGCCGTTCCACTCATAGACTTCATAGCCGGGAATCACGGTCTCGGCGACGGTGGGCACATCGGGCAGGCGCTTGGTACGCTCCGGCGATGAGACCGCCAGCGCGCGCAGCTTGCCGCCGGTCACCAGCGATTGCGATGCAGCCACCGTGCTGAACATGAAGTCCACCTGGCCGCCGATCACATCGGCAATGGCCGGGCCGCCGCTCTTGTAGGGCACATGCACCATGTCGAGCTTGAGCTGCTGGCGGAACAGCTCGGAGGCGAGCCGCTGCACCGTGCCGCTGCCGCCCGACGCGAAGTTGATCTTGCCGGGCTGGGCCTTGGCCTTGGCGATCAGGTCGCCGACGTTCTTCAGCGGCGAATTGGCCGGCACGATCAGCACGTTGGGCGCCAGCAGCACCAGCGACAGTGGCTGCAGCGCATTCGCGGCATACGGCATCTTGGGGAACAGATGCGGGTTGATCGAGTACGGCGTGGCGTCATACAGCATGGTGTAGCCGTCTGCCGCGACCTTGGCCACGTAGCTCGCGCCAATGGTGCCGCTGGCGCCCGCGCGGTTCTCGACGATCACGCTGGTGCCCAGCTTGGTGCCCATGTGAGTCGCCAGCAGGCGCGCGACCGCGTCCGCGGCGCCACCCGGCGCGTAGGGCACGACGATGGTGATCGGACGGTCCGGGAAGGCCGCATGCACGGTGGCGGCAGCAAGGGCACAGGCGGCAATCAGGGTCTTGGCGAAAACATGCATGGTTTTGTCTCCAGATGAGGAATGGGGATCCTGGGTGCGGCAGGTGCCGCCCGGGCACTCAATTGGTCTGCAGGTTCAGATCCTTGGCGATCTGCGTATAGGTCGTGACTTCACGGCTGACCTGGGTGGCGAAGGTCGTGCCGCAGGTGGAGGCGGCATCGAGCCCGAGGCCGTGCAGCTTCTGCGCCGCGGCTTCGTCGCGCGCGAACTCGGTGGCCACGCGCTCCAGCGCCTGGGCGACCGGTGCGGGGATGCCCGCAGGCGCCAGCACGCCATACCAGGCGTCGGCTGAATAGTTGCCACCGCCGGACTCGGCGAATGTCGGCACTTCGGACAGCAGCGTGGAGCGCTGCGGCGCAGCCACGGCCAGCGCCGTCAGCTTGCCGCTGCGGATCTGCGGCAGCACCGAACCCAGCGTCGCGAACGAGCTGTCGATCTGCCCGCCCATCAAATCGGTGATCACCGGTGCCGCACCCTTGTAGGGCACATGGTTGAGATCGATGCGCTGCGCACGCGCAAAGATTTCAGTGGCGAAATGACCCGAACTGCCGCTGCCGGCCGTGCCGGCGGTGATGCGGCCTGGCTCCTTCTTGGCCTTGTCGATGTACTGGCCCAGTGTCTTGACCGACATGGAGCGCCCCACCACCAGCACCGTGGGGCTGGTGGCGACAGTGCAGATCGGGCGGAAGGAGCGTACCGCATCGAACTTCACCTGGCTGCTGTAGAGCGCGGGAATCATGGCGTGATTGGTCGCGGCAAACAGCAGCGTGTAGCCGTCATTGGCGGCGGTGGCGACGGCCGCGGCCGCGAGAATGGTGTTGGCGCCGGGTTTGTTCTCGACCACGAAAGGCTGGCCCAGCGCGCGGCTGGCATGGTCGGCAAACGCCCGCGCCACCACATCGGTGGGGCCGCCGGCGGCAAAGCCCACGACCAGCTTGACGGGCTTGGCGGGATAGGTCTGCGCCTGGGCCGTGGCGGCCAGCGCGGCAACGCACAGCGCGGCCAGCGCCCGCAGGCCCTGGGCCTGGTATTTCTTGATCATTCTTGTCTCCTGGTTCATCCGACCGGCCTGGCACGGCGGCACCCCGCCACCGCGCCAGACCCGGGGTTTCAGTGCGCTGCGGCGTGGCCGCGCGCCAGCACCTGCAGCAGATTCTTTGCCGCGCCCAGGCCCATGTTCACGTAGGCATCGCTGGTCACGCCGCCGATGTGCGGGCTGAGCACGAAGTTCGGTTCGTGCTGGAACGGATGGCCGGCCGTCATGGGCTCCACGGCAAAGCTGTCGAGGCCTGCGGCCCTGACCTGGCCCGAGCGCACGGCGGCTAGCAGCGCGGCTTCGTCGATCAGCCCGCCGCGCGCGGTGTTGACCACGATCACGCCGCGCTTGCATCGGGCCAGCGTGTCGGCGTTCAGCAGGCCGCGGTTGTCATCGGTCAGCGGGCAGTGCAGCGAGACGGCATCCGCTTCGCGCCAGATGGTTTCGAGGTCCACGCTCTGCACATAGTCGGGCAGGTTCCTGGCGAACGGGTCGAAGCCTATCACCCGCATTCCCAGGGCATCGGCCATGCGCGCGAAGCGCAGGCCGATCGCGCCCAGACCGACCAAGCCGATGGTGCGCCCGCCAAGCTCCAGGCTCTTGTGCGTGGCCTTGTCCCAGTGACCGTCATGCATGCGCGCATTGAGTTCAACCACCGACTTGGCGCAGGCCAGCAGCAGCGCCAGCGCCTGCTCGGCGACGGCCGCGGCGTTCGCGCCGACGGCGGCGACGACTTCGATGCCGCGCGCCTGGGCCGCGGCCTTGTCTATGGTGTCCGTGCCGCTGCCGTGCTTGGAGATCACCTTGAGCGAAGGCGCGGCGTCCATCACGGCCGCGCCGACCTTGCCGTAGCGCACGATGAGGGCCACGGGGTCATGTTCGCGGCACAGCGCGACCAGGCTTTCCTCGGTGGGCGTCTTGCCCGCGTAGACAATCTCGTGGCCGGCCAGCAGTTCCAGCGCCTGCGGTGCGAGATCGGCACCGGTGATGATGATGGTGCTCACAGCGACTCTCCGTCCTTGAGCACGCCGGCGGCGCGCAGCGCAGCGGGCAGCCACTTGGAGGCGGTGTCGCCGCGCGCGATGGCTTCGATGCGCGCGGCTTCGTCGGCGACCTTCTTGTCGGCCAGGGCCAGCATGCTCGGAGCCTTGGCGCGCTCGATCACCACCACGCCGTCGGCATCGCCCACGACCAGGTCACCGGGGTTGACGCTGGCGCCGCCGGCGGAGATCGGATGGTTGATGCGGCCGGGCACGTACTTGGTCGGGCCGGCAGGGTTGAAGCCCGCGCTGAACACCGGAAAGTCGAGGTCGAGGATTTCCAGTTTGTCGCGTATCGCGGCGTCGACGATCACGCCGGCCAGGCCCAGCTTCTTGCAGGCGCTGAGCATCAGCGTGCCCATCAGCGCGGCCGTGAGGTCGCCCTTGCCGTCGATCACCAGCACGTCGCCGGGTCGGGCCAGCGCAATCGCGGCGTGGATCATCAGGTTGTCGCCGGGGCGCACTTCGACGGTGAACGCCGGGCCCGCGACCTTCATGTCCTGGTGCACGGGCGCGACGCGGCCGTGCATGGTGCCGCGGCGGCCGGCGACATCGGCCAGGATGGCGGCCTGGAAGGTAGCGGCTTTTTGCACGACGTCGGCGCCCACGCGTTCGATGTCACGGATGATTTCTGGAAGTTGGTTCATGCTGCGGTCCGGTTGAAATGAATGGGGCGTGAAAGAAAAACGGCGGTCGTGCAAAAGCGATTCGCGGGCGTGGCTGTGCCTGGGGCGGGCGGGCCGTGGGGCACGCGTCGCCGGGTTGTTCGGTCAGTAAGGGAGAAGGGGCAGCGGCGCAGCGGCGCAGCGGCGCAGCGGCCGTGCCCGCGGCAGCGCACGCAACCGGGCGCTGGGGTATCAGTCCAGGCCCGCGCCCGAATCCTTGACGATCTGCGCCCAGCGCGGGATTTCGGTCTTGAGCAGCTGCTGGAAGCTCTCGACCGAGCCGCCGAGCACATCGCCGCCCTCGAAGCGCAGGCGCTCCGCGGTGTCGGCCTGCTGCAATGCCTGGTTGATCGCCTTGTTGAGCTGCTGCACGATGGCCGGCGGCGTGCCTGCGGGCGCGAGCACGCCGAACCAGGTGATGGCCTCGAAGTCCTTGTAGCCCGACTCGGCGAGCGTGGGCGTCTGGGCCAGCTGCGTCGAACGCTTCTTGGACGTGACCGCGACGGCGTGCATCTTGCCGTTGCGCACCTGGCCGATCAGCGTGGGAATGGACGACATGTAGAGATCGATGTTGCCGCTGACCACATCGGTCAGTGCCTGCGCCGCGCCCTTGTAGGGCACATGGCGCAGCTTGATGCCCGTGGCGTCCTGGGCCAGCTCGCCCGCGAGGTGGGCCACGGTGCCGTTGCCCGAATAGCCCAGCGTGATGCCGTCGGGCTTGGACTTGGCCGCGGCGACGACATCGGCGATGGTCTTGTAAGGCGAGGATGCGGCCGTGACCATCACGATGGGCGAGGACGACACCAACGCCACGGGCGTCAGGTCCTTGAGCGGGTTGTAGGGCAGCTTGGCGTAGAGCGCGGGGTTGATCGCGAGATTGCTGGTCTGGCCCATGACCAGCGTATAGCCATCGGGCGCGGCCTTGGCCGCGGCATCGACGCCCAGGTTGCCGCCCGCGCCGGGACGGTTGTCGATCACCACCGTCCACTTGTTCATGTCGGTGAGCTTTTGCGCGACAGTGCGCGCAATCATGTCCGTGCCGCCACCCGGGGGGAAGGGCACGATCAGGCGGATCGGCTTGTTCGGGTAGGCAGCCTGCGCATGCGCGCTGGCCAGCGGCAGGGCGGCCGCGGCCAGGCCCAGGGTGGCGGCGCAGAGGCGCGCGGCCAGCGTGTGAAAACGAGGGATCGATGGCATATGTCTTGTCTCCGTTGATGTACTTATGAACTGCCGCACTGCACGTGGGCAGTTGTGGTGCAGTTTAGAAAAACGTTTCAACGCATACAATGTCGTTTCGCACAGTGAAACGTATTCCACCATGAAGCAGACTGACCCCAAGCCTTCGCCGGCACTGAAAACACCGCGTGCCACGCGTGCCGCAGCCGCTGCGTCGCAGGTGCTGGAGACCGCCGAGCCGCTGGCGGAACCGGCCGCCTCCAACGGTTTTGTGACGGCTGTGGCCAGGGCGCTGCAAGTGCTCGATGCCTATGCGCTGGGCGAGTCCCATCTTTCGCTGGCGGAACTCAGCCGCCGCTGCAATCTGCACAAGACCACCGTGCTGCGGCTGGCGCGCACCCTGGCCCACCAGGGCTACATGGTGCAGCGCGAGGACGGTGACTGGCGTCTGGGGCCGGCCGCGGGCTGGCTGGGCGCGCGCTACAAGGCCGGCTTCGATGTGCAGAACGTGCTCGAGCCGGCGCTGCGCGCCCTGAGCCTGGCGTGCGGCGAGAGCACGGCGTTCTATGTGCGCGAGGGCAATGCGCGCATCTGCATCATGCGGGTCGAGGGCCCGCATGCGCTGCGCCACCATGTGCGCATGGGCGAGGAACTGCCGCTGGACAAGGGCTCGCCCGGACGCGTGATCCTGGCGTTCTCGGGCGAGCCGGGCGCGCTCTACGAGCAGATCCGCGAACGCGGTTACCACCATTCGATCGGCGAACGCGAGCAGGGCGTTTCCACGGTCTCGGCCCCGGTGTTCGGCATGCACTGGCGGCTGTTCGGCTCGGTTTGCATATCCGGTCCGGCTTCCCGCCTGCCGGAGCAAAAGCTCGAGACGCTGGTGCAGCAACTGCTGGCCACCGCCAAGCAGCTGTCCTATGACCTGGCCGGTACGGCGGGCACCTCGGCGGTGCGTACCTCGCACTGGCACCCTTGAACGGGGGGCGAAACTTGCCAGGCAGGGGTGCGTCGTCCATTTTGGTGCATGGCATGCATTGACCGGCCCCCTTTTTGGCGCACCAATATGGTGCGAATGCGCATTGTGGCGCAGCAGTATGTATCCCGCGCACGGTGGCGGCTTCGACCGACATCGGCTGGCACAGTTCATGCTTTTCCCTGTTTGTCGAAAATTTTTACAACTGGAGAGCCTCATGTCCCGTGCTTGGATGAAGACCGTCGGTGTTGCTTTTGTCGTCGCCCTGCCCATGTTGGCCAGCGCCCAGCTGACTGCCAATGTCAGCCTGACCAGCAACTACAAGTTCCGTGGCCAGGACCAGGACACGAGCCGCAACAAAGCTTTCAAGCCGGCGCTGCAAGGCGGTTTTGACTACAGCTTTGGCGAAACCGGCTGGTATGTCGGCAACTGGAACTCCAGCGTCGACTGGCTGCCAGGCAACTCGCTGGAAAGCGACTTCTACGGCGGCTACAAGTTCGAAGGCGGCGGCGTTGCCTGGGATCTGGGTGCGCTGACCTATGTATACCCTGGTGCCGGCAGTGCCAACACGACCGAGATCTATGCGGGTGCCGGCTTCGGCCCGCTGGTCGCCAAGTATTCGCACACCGTGTCGAAGAAGTACTTCGGCGCCGTGGGTGGCCGCAACACCGGCTACTTCAACCTGGCATTCGCCCAGGAAGTCGCTCCCAAGGTGACGCTGAAGGCAGCTGTCGGCTACACGCGCTTCTCCAGCGACATCGACGGCACGCCCAACTATGTCGACTACAGCGTCGGCGGTGCCTACGACTTCGGCGACGGCCTGTCGCTGGGCGCGGCCGTGGTGGGCGCCAACAAGAAGAACTTCTTTGGTGACGTCAACAAGAACCGCTTCGTGGTCACGTTGACCAAGGCCCTGTAATGCAAAGGGGGCGCCTGGCGCCCCCGTCCAACGAGGAACGACTCATGAAAATGGTGACCGCCATCATCAAACCCTTCAAGCTCGATGAAGTGCGCGAAGCGCTCTCCGACATCGGCGTGCAGGGCATTACCGTGACCGAAGTCAAAGGCTTCGGTCGGCAAAAAGGCCATACCGAGCTGTATCGCGGCGCGGAATACGTGGTTGATTTCCTGCCCAAGCTGAAGATCGAAGCGGCGATTGCCGACGACATGGTCGACCGCGCGCTCGAAGCCATCGAAGCCGCAGCCCGTACCGGCAAGATCGGCGACGGCAAGATCTTTGTCTCGCACCTGGAGCAGGTGGTGCGTATCCGCACCGGCGAGACCGGCCAGGAAGCCCTCTGAGGCTGGCGTTCGTACCGATCAGAAAGATTGACATGAAAAAATTGCTTGCCTCCCTATGCCTGGGCATGAGCCTGCTGTCAGGCGGTATCGCCCTGGCGCAGACTCCCGCCGCTGAAGCGCCGGGCGCGACGCCCGCCGTCGTGGAATCCGCGCCGGCCGCCGCGCCCGCCCCTGAAGCCGCTGCACCCGCCCCTGAAGCTGCTGCGCCCGCTCCCGAAGCTGCTGCTGCTCCCGCCCCCGTGGCCGAAGCACCTGCCGCCGCCGAAGAAGCGCCCGTGCTCAACTCCGGCGATACCGCCTGGATGCTGACTTCGACCGTGCTCGTGATCCTGATGATCATCCCCGGCCTGGCGCTGTTCTACGGCGGCCTGGGTCGCTCCAAGAACATGCTGTCGGTGCTGATGCAGGTCTTCGTGATCTTCTCGCTGATCACCGTGCTGTGGGTCATCTACGGCTACACGCTGGCCTTTGGCGGCGAAGGCAAGTTCTTCGGTGGTTTCGACAAGCTGTTCCTCAAGGGCATCACCCCTGACACGCTGTCGAGCGCCCTGAAGACCATTCCCGAATATGTGTTCGTGTCCTTCCAGGCCACGTTCGCGGCCATCACCGTGGCGCTGATCGTCGGCTCGTTTGCCGAACGCATCAAGTTCGCTGCCGTGCTGATCTTCGCCGTGCTGTGGTTCACCTTCAGCTACATCCCCATGGCCCACATGGTCTGGGGCGGTGGTCTGCTGGCGGCCGACGGCGCGCTGGACTTCGCTGGCGGCACCGTGGTGCACATCAACGCCGGTATCGCCGGTCTGGTCGGTGCCTACGTCCTGGGCAAGCGCCTGGGCTTCGGCAAGGAATCGATGGCCCCGCACAGCCTGACGCTGAGCATGGTCGGTGCCGCCCTGCTGTGGGTGGGCTGGTTCGGCTTCAACGCCGGCTCCGCTGGCGCCGCCAACGGCATCGCTGGTCTGGCTTTCGTCAACACCATTGTCGCCACCGGCGCTGCCACCCTGTCGTGGCTGGCTGCCGAAGCACTGCACAAGGGCAAGGCTTCGATGCTGGGTGCGATCTCGGGTGCCGTTGCCGGCCTGGTGGCCATCACGCCCGCCGCTGGTTTCGTCGGTCCCATGGGCGCCATCGTGATGGGCCTGATCGTCGGCCCTCTGTGCGTCTGGGGCGTCGGTGGTCTCAAGCGCATGCTGGGTGCTGACGATGCATTCGACGTGTTCGGCGTGCACGGTGTCGGCGGTATCGTCGGCGCCATCCTGACCGGCGTGTTCTGCGCTGCCAGCCTGGGCGGCATCGAGCCCGCGAACTACTCCATGGGCCATCAGGTCTGGGTGCAGGTCAAGAGCGTGCTCGTGACCCTGGTGTGGTCCGGTGTCGTGGCCTTCCTGTCGTACAAGATCGCCGATCTTCTGGTGGGCCTGCGGGTCAGCGAAGAAGAAGAGCGCCAAGGCCTGGACATCAGCTCCCACGGCGAAACCGCTTACGTACGGTAAGCACCGGGCAGACGGCACCTGGCTGGTGGCAGGGCCGTCTGCTCCCCTCATTGCGAAATACCGGTTCTCCTCGAACGCTGGAATTTGGCCCACCTCTGGTGGGCCTTTTTTTCGTGAAGTGTTTCGCTGGCAACGGGCGCCATGTTTTGCCGCCGGGCCGGCCTGGGCGGCCCCCCCAAGGCAAAACGCGCCCCCTCGGGGGCGGCCCGCGCAGGGGCAGCGAGCCACACGCAGTGGGCGAGCGTGGGGGCTTCACAACCAGCGTGCAAAAAATTCACACGCCTGCCATGGTTGCTGCGCGCCCCCTGCCGCTACGATCACGGCATGGATTCAGCCTTAAGCCAGATCACCGCGCGCGTACGCGCCGCCATTGCCGACCGGACCCCGTTGCGCCTGCGCGGCGGCGGCAGCAAGGACTTTCATGCGCGCGCGCTCAGCGGCGAAATCGTCGATACGCGGGCGCTGCAGGGAGTGGTCAGCTACGAGCCCAGCGAGCTGGTCGTCACGGCGCGCGCCGGCACCTCGCTGGCCGAGCTGCAGGCGCTGCTGGCCGCAAGCGGTCAATGCCTGCCGTTTGATCCGCCGCATTTTGCCGGGGGGGCCACGGTCGGCGGCATGGTGGCCGCGGGCCTGAGCGGGCCGGCCCGCGCCAGCGTCGGCGCGGTGCGCGATTACATGCTGGGCGTGGAGATACTCAACGGCCGCGCCGAGCTGCTGCGCTTTGGCGGCCAGGTCATGAAGAACGTTGCGGGCTATGACGTCTCGCGGCTGATGGCCGGCTCCTGGGGCACGCTGGGCCTGATCACCGAAGTCAGCCTCAAGGTGCTGCCGCAGGCGCCGGGCGAAGCCACGCTGCGCTTTGAATGCACCCAGGCGCAGGCGCTGCAATGGCTCAACACCTGGGGCGGCCAGCCCTTGCCGCTCAACGCCAGTTGCTGGCTCGAGGATGCAGGCACGGGCACATTGTTTGTGCGCCTGCGCGGCGCCAAGGCCGCGGTGCAGTCTGCCTGCCTGACGCTGGGCGGCGAGCGCCAGGACAGCGCCCAGGTCGCGGCCGACTGGGATGCCTGCCGTGATCACCGGCTGCCCTGGTTCAACGACCGTCTGGCCCAGCCCGATCTCGCGCTGTGGCGCTTGTCCGTGCCGGCCCAGGCGCCGGTGCTGGCGCTGCCCGAGGGCGCGCGCGGCCCGCTGATCGAATGGCATGGCGCGCTGCGCTGGGTGCAGGCGCCGCGCGCTTTGGGCCCGGCGCTGCAGGCACTGGCCACGCAGGTCGGCGGCACGGCGCAGATGTTCCAGGCCGGCAACGATGCCGCGGGCCTGGCCGCGCAAGCCGCGCCGTCACCCGCGCTGGCCGCGCTGCAGGCGCGCTTGCAGCAGGCCTTTGACCCGGCCGGCATCTTCCACCCCGGGCGGCTGCTGCCCCTCGCCTGAGCCAGGTCCGACAAAGACATTCGCCATGCAAACCCAACTTGCCCCCGCCTACCGCGGCACGCCCGAAGGCACGGAAGCCGAAGCCATCCTGCGCAAATGCGTGCATTGCGGCTTCTGCACCGCGACCTGCCCGACCTACCAGCTGCTGGGCGACGAGCTCGATGGCCCGCGCGGGCGCATCTATCTGATCAAGCAGGTGCTCGAAGGCCAGGCCCCGACGCGTGCCACGCAGCTGCATCTTGACCGCTGCCTGACCTGCCGCAACTGCGAAAGCACCTGCCCCAGCGGTGTGCAGTACGGCCATCTGGTCGACATCGGCCGCAAGCTGGTCGATGACCAGGTGCCAAGGCCCGTGGGCGAACGTCTCACGCGCTGGGCGCTGAAGGAAGGGCTGAGTTCGCCCCTGTTCGCACCAGCGATGAAGCTGGGCCAGGCCGTGCGCCCGCTGCTGCCCAAGGCGCTGCAGGCCAAGGTCACGGTGCCGCGCGAAGCCGGCGCCTGGCCGGTGCGCGAACATGCGCGCAAGGTCATGCTGCTCGCGGGCTGTGTCCAGCCCGCAATGCTGCCGCGCATCAATTACGCCACGGCGCGCGTGCTCGACGCGGCCGGCATCCAGACCGTCATTGCGTCCAAGGCCGGCTGCTGCGGCGCCGTGAAGTTCCACCTCAACGACCAGGACGGCGCCATGGTGCAGATGCGCGCCAATATCGACGCCTGGTGGCCTCAGGTCGAAAGCGGCGCGGTCGAAGCCATCGTGATGAATGCCTCGGGCTGCGGCGCCACCGTCAAGGACTATGGCCATGTGCTGCGCGATGACCCCGCCTATGCCGCCAAGGCGGCGCGCATCAGCGCGCTCACGCGCGATCTGAGCGAGCTGCTGCCCGAACTGCTGCCGGAGCTCGCACAGCGTCTGCAGGGCCGCATCACGCCGCCCGCAGGTGTCATGGCCTACCACCCGCCCTGCACGCTGCAGCACGGCCAGAAGCTGCGCGGCGGCGTGGAAACGCATCTGGGCGCGCTGGGCTTTGCGCTGCGCGTGGCGCGCACCGAGTCGCACCTGTGCTGCGGCTCGGCCGGCACCTACTCGGTGCTGCAGCCGGAAATCTCCGGCCAGCTGCGCGAACGCAAGCTGGGCGCGCTGGGCGAAGCCTGCGGTGAGGCCCCGCCGGTGGCCATACTCTCGGCCAATATCGGCTGCATCACGCACCTGCAAAGCGGCACCGACGTGCCCGTGCGCCACTGGATAGAAGTGCTTGACGAAGCGCTGCCGGCACATTGATTGTGTGGTCTGCTGGCCGCAGTACTGCGCTGGCAGAGACAACGTCGCTGTGCGGCGATTGCCAATGCTGGCATGATGCGAGGTTGTCTTTTATTTCACTGAGCTGCGCTACGCCATGACTGATCCCGTGTCTGAACCACAAGAACAGAATGCTGCGACCCCGGCCACCGGGGACGCCCCCGTTGCTGCCGCCTCGCAGGCTGACACCGGCGCGGATGCTTCGGCAGCGGCCGGCGCCCCGGCGGCCGATTCCCCGGCGGCCGACTCCTCGGCGGCCGATTCTTCCCGCCCCCCCCGCAGCCGCGGTGGTCGCAGCCGTGGTGGCCGCGGTCGCGGCGGCAACGCGGGTGCACCCGCGCCTGCCGCCGAGCGTCCGGCCCAGCGCACGGCCCAGCAAGAGCGTGCCCCGCGCAGCCAGCACCCGCTGCTGCTGAAGCTGGCCACGCTCTACCCCCAGCTGTTTGGCGAAACGCCGCTGCCGATGAAGCGCGGTATTTTCCAGGACCTGCTGCAAGCCCAGCCCGAAGCCTTCGACCGCGATGGCCTCAAGGTCGCGCTGTCCATCCATACGCGTTCGTCGCGCTACCTCACGGCCGTGGCCGCGGGCCAGCCGCGCCATGACCTGCAGGGCCAGCCCGTCGAAGCGATGGCGCCCGAGCATGTGCACCATGCGCTGCTGGAAGTGTTCCGCCGCCGCCAGCAGCGGGCCAACGAAGATCTGCGCCCCAAGCTGCTGGGCCGCATCATCCAGGCCTTCGACGCCTCGGGACTGAGCCGCGAAGCCTATGCCGAGCGCGTGCAGACCCGCGATGATGCGACCAACGCCCTGGTGGACGAAGCGCTGGCCGAAGCCGCCATGCGCGCCGCCAAGGACGAAGCCCTGCTGCGCGCCTTCGAGGCCAGCGGCCAGGACCTCGCCGCATTTGCCGACATGTATGGCATGGTCGCGCGCACCGTGGCCCAGACCATAGAGCGTGCACGCCGGCGCAAGGCGCTGGCAGAACAGGTCGCTGTCGCGGCGGCCGATGCCGCGGCGGCCGCTGCCGCGCCGGCTGAGGCCTCAGACGACCAGGCCTGAAGCCGGGTCGCGGCCTGGCCGCCACGTCCATCAAGCCCTGTGCGCGCCAGCGCCCAGGGCTTTTTTCATGGTGCCGGGTTTCAGTTCAAGGCGGTTTCGATGTCGTGCGCCAGCTTGGCCGGCGCATCCTGCGGCGCGTAGCGCCGAATCACCTGGCCATCGCGGTCGATCAGGAACTTGGTGAAATTCCATTTGATGGCCTTGCTGCCCAGCAGGCCCGGCGCCTGGGCCTCCAGCCAACGGTACAGCGGGTGGGCATTTTCGCCATTCACGTCGATCTTTGCCATCAGCGGAAACTGCACGCCGAAATTGCGCTCGCAGAAGCTGGCGATCTCGTCGGCCGTGCCTTGTTCCTGGTGGCCAAACTGGTTGCAGGGAAAGCCCAGCACGGTCAGGCCCCGGGTTGCGTATTGCGCATGCAGCGCCTGCAGGCCCGCGTATTGGGGCGTGAAGCCGCAGGCGCTGGCGGTGTTGACGATCAGCAGCACCTGGCCCTCGTAGAGCGACAACGGCACTTGCCGGCCCTGGATATCGGTGGCGGTGAAGTCGTAAACGGAGCTTGGAGCGTCGTCAGCCATGGTCATCCTTTTGTAGCGTGCACAGCTGCCAGCTTACGCCCGCAGCCGGCACGGCGGCTGTACGAATGCATCCCGGCTGGATGCGCGCCATGACAGCGACTCAATGACTATCGTCCTGGCGTGCGATCTTGCGCAGACGCACCACTTCGCGCGGATAGCGCTTGACGTTGTGCGCATGCCAGCGGCCGATGAACAGCATGATGCCCGCGACCGCGATGCCAAACAGCGTGATCGCGCCAAACGCCGACAGCCCCAGCTTGGTCGACAGGCTGTAGAACGCGCCCAGCAGCAGGATGCAGGCCTGTTCGTTGAAGTTCTGCACCGCGATCGAGCGGCCCGCCCCCATCAGGTTGTGGCCGCGGTGCTGCAGCAGCGCATTCATCGGCACGACCAGGAAGCCGCCCAGCGCGCCGAGCACGATCAGAAACGGCACGGCCAGCCAGATGGTGTCGATGAAGTTCATGCAGATCACCAGCACGCCCATCGCGATGCCCAGCGGAATCACGCGCGTGGCGGTTTCCAGCTTCATGTAGCTCGAGGCCGCAACCGCGCCCACGGCCGTGCCTATGGCCACGACGCCGACCAGCGAGGAGGCCTGGGTGGTGCTGTAGCCCAGCGCCGCGGCGCTCCAGGCCAGCACGATGTAGCGCAGGTTGCCGGAGACGCCCCAGAACAGCGTGGTGGTCGACAGCGAGATCTGGCCCAGCTTGTCGGTCCACAGGCGCTGGCTGCAGGTCCAGAAATCGGGCAGCAGCGCCAGCGTGTTGCTCAGCAGGCTCTTGCTCGGGTCCTGGCGCAGCGGGCGCATGGGCACGCCGGTGTGGGGAATGCGTGTGTTGATCCAGGCGGCCAGCACGTAGATCAGCACCAGCGCGGCGATCGAGGCTTCGGCCGCGCTCTCGACGCCGGGCAGGTTCAGGCTCAGCAGATACGACGACAGCACCGGGCCGACCAGCTGGCCACCCAGCAGCACGCCCAGAATGATGGAGGTGATGGTCAGGCCTTCGATCCAGCCATTGGCCTTGACCAGTTGGGACGCTGGCAGCAATTCGGTCAGGATGCCGTACTTGGCCGGCGAATAGGCGGCAGCGCCCAGACCGACCACGGCATAGGCGACCAGTGGATGGTGGCCAAACAGCATCATCAGGCAGCCGATCACCTTGATTGCATTGCTGAAGAACATCACCCGCCCCTTGGGCAGGGCATCCGCGAATGCCCCCACGAACGGCGCGAGGATCACATAGAACAGCGCAAACATCGGCACCAATGCCGCGCGCTGCCACTCGGGGGCTCCGCCGGTACGCAGCAGCTCCACGGCGGCCACGAACAAGGCGTTGTCGGCCAGCGAGCTGAAAAACTGCGCCGACATGATGGTGTAGAAACCGCGCTTCATGAATTGGCTTGATCGGACATCAGCAAAGCCTTTGCCGGGGTAGTGGGGGACTCAAACGCAGTGAGGGCTGGTTATAACACGCAGCTTTGGCCCAGCAGTGCCAGAATTCCCTGTCTCCGTTTGCTTAAGAACCATGCCGCGCCCCATTCTTGCCACTATCCATTCCGGCGCCTTGCGCCATAACCTCGAACGCGTGCGCCAGGCGGTGCCGGATGCAAAACTGTGGGCGGTGATCAAAGCCAACGCCTATGGCCACGGCATCGAGCGCGCGTTCGAGGCGCTGCGCGGCGCCGACGGCTTTGCCCTGCTCGACCTGGCCGAGGCCGAGCGCGTGCGCCAGCTCGGCTGGCGCGGGCCCATCCTGCTGATCGAAGGCGCGTTCGAGGCGCGCGATCTCGAGCTGTGCTCGCGCCTGGGCCTGTGGCATGTCGTGCACTGCGACGAGCAGATCGACTGGCTGGCCGCGCACAAGACCCAGGTTGGCCACCGCGTGTTCCTGAAGATGAACTCGGGCATGAACCGGCTGGGTTTCCCGCCCGAGCGCTACCGCTCGGCCTGGGCCCGGCTCAATGCACTGACCCAGGTCGATGAAATCTCCTTCATCAGCCATTTCAGCGATGCCGACGGCCCGCGCGGCGTGGGCCACCAGTTGGGCGTGTTCCATGAAGCAACGCGCGATCTCCCCGGCGAACGCAGCCTGTGCAACAGCGCCGCGACGCTGGCGCTGGCCCAGGATGCGCAGATCCGCTGCGACTGGGTGCGCCCGGGCATCGTGCTGTACGGCAGCTCGCCCGACTATCCGCTGCATTGCGACCAGGACTGGGCGCTGCAGCCGGCCATGACGCTGTCGACGCGCATCATCGGCGTGCAGCAGTTGCAGGCCGGCGACACGCTGGGCTATGGCTCGACCTTCACCGCCGACGGGCCCATGACCGTGGGCATCGCGGCCTGCGGCTATGCCGACGGCTATCCGCGCTCCTGCGGTACGGGCACGCCCATCCTGGTCGACGGCCAGCGCACGCGTGTGCTCGGGCGCATCAGCATGGACATGCTCAATGTCGACCTCACGCCGGTCGAAGGCGCAGGCATGGGCAGCGAGGTCACGCTGTGGGGCAATGCGTCAAATGGCGCGCGCCTGTCGATTGACGAGGTCGCACGGGCGGGCGGGACGCTGGGCTATGAATTGATGTGCGCGGTGGCGCCCAGGGTGACTTTTGTCGCCGAGTGAGGGCCGGTAGTCACACCTGCCCTTCCAGATTCGCGCGCATCCGCGCGAGCAGGCCTTCCAGCACCGACTGCTCCTCGTCGGAGAACCCCTGCAGCATCTGCGCGGTGATGCCGCGCCGACGTTCGCGCATGCGCTCGAACACCGCCTGGCCGGCGGGGCTCAGCAGCAGGCAGCGACTGCGCGCGTCCTGGGGGTGGGGAACGCGTTCGAGCCAGCCTTTTTCCTCCAGCGTGCCCAGCATGCGCGCGATCTGCGCCTTGTCGGTGCCGCTGTGCTCGACCAGGTCCTTTTGCGTGCGCATCGGGTGGCGGCCGACAAACAGCAGCGCGCGCATTTCATTGGGCGTGAGCTCGGTCTGCAGCGCGGTGCGCATGCGATGGCGGTAGGCATGCATCAGGTCATGCATGGCATCCAGCGCGTCGGCGGGTTTTTTGGCAGTCATCGCGGTGTGGGTTTTATGGTTGACAAAGTCAACGAGATGGCGGATATTTCGTTGACTAACTCAACATTTTACGCCCAAGGCCTGCATGACCACCATCACGACCGAGACAAATCCCTCCCCTCTGCGCGTGGAGCGCGAGCGCCATCCGTTTGCCGCGCGCCACCTGCAATTGCTCAAGCGTGCAGCCACCAGCCCCGGCTTTGTGCGCGTGACGCTGGGCGGCCCCGAGCTGGCCGGCTTCATCAGCACCGGCTTCGACGACCACCTCAAATTCATCCTGCCGCAGCACGGCCTGGAGCGCCCCAATCTGCCGCGGATCGTAGACGGCCGCCCGAGCTTCGAAGGCGAGCGCCCGACCACGCGCGACTACACGCCGCTGCGCTACGACCTCGAGCGCAACGAGCTTGAAATCGAGTTTGCGCTGCACAACACCGGTCCCGCGGCCGACTGGGCGAAGAATGCGCCGCTGGGCCAGTGGGTCGGCGTGGCCGGCCCGCGCGGCAGCATGCTCGTGCCCAAGGAATTCGAGTGGCACTGGCTGCTGGGCGATGACAGCGCGCTGCCAGCCATCGAACGCCGCTTGGCCGAACTGCCGGCCACCGCCCAGGCCACCGTGCGCATCCAGGTGGCCGATGTGCGCGACCAGCGCCCGCTGCCCAGCGCCGCCCGGGTGGACCTGCAATGGGTGCATTCGCTCACCTCTGCCGCCGAGCAGCTGGAACTGCCCGCGGGCGACGGTTTCATCTGGGCCGCGGGCGAGCACAACGAGATGGCGGCGCTGCGCCGCATCGTGCTGGCCAAGCCCGGTGTCGATGCCAAGCGCATGCGCATTGCGGCCTACTGGAAGCGCGGCGAGATCGCCCACCACGCTGAACTCAACGAGGGTTGAGTCCCCCTCGACCTTCAACCGGCTCAGGGGTGGCGCACGCTCAACCCTCTCCCGTTCGCCCTGAGCCTGTCGAAGGGCCGTCAAAGTCCTGTGAATTCATGCAGCTTCGCCGAGCGCGCGTTGCACAGCGATATGCTCGCTCCATGGCCAAAGAGAAAACCCAATATGTCTGCAATGCCTGTGGCGCGACCAGCCCGCGCTGGCTGGGCAAGTGCCCGTCCTGCGGGGCCTGGAATTCGCTGATTGAATCGGTGTCCGAAACGGCCAGCGGCGGCAAGAACCGGCTGAGCGCGCCCCAGGGCTACGCCGGGCTGGCCAATGCCCAGCCGGTGACGCCGCTGTCGGCGATCGAGGCCACGGACGTGGCGCGCACGCCCAGCGGCATCGACGAGCTCGACCGCGTGCTCGGTGGCGGCATCGTCGAAGGCGGCGTGGTGCTGATCGGCGGCGACCCGGGCATTGGCAAGTCGACCTTGCTGCTGCAGGCGCTCGATGCGCTGCATCGCAAGGGCTTGCCCACGCTGTACGTGACCGGCGAGGAAAGCGGCGCGCAGATCGCGCTGCGCTCGCGCCGCCTGGGCCTGGACAACAGCCAGGTCCAGGTGCTGGCCGAGATCCAGTTGGAGAAGATCCTGGCCACGCTGGACGCCACCCAGCCGACGGTGGTGGTGATCGACTCCATCCAGACCGTCTACTCCGACCAGCTGTCGTCCGCGCCGGGCTCGGTGGCCCAGGTGCGCGAATGCGCCGCGCATCTCACGCGCGCCGCCAAGACCACGGGCATCTGCGTGGTGCTGATCGGCCATGTGACCAAGGAAGGCGCGCTGGCCGGCCCGCGCGTGCTCGAGCACATGGTCGACACCGTGCTGTACTTCGAGGGTGACACGCACAGCAACTTCCGGCTGGTGCGCGCCATCAAGAACCGCTTTGGTGCGGTGAACGAGATCGGCGTGTTCGCCATGACCGAGAAGGGCCTCAAGGGCGTGACCAACCCGAGCGCGATCTTTCTGAGCCAGCACAGCGAGCCCGTGCCCGGCAGCTGCGTGCTGGTCACGCTCGAAGGCACGCGGCCCATGCTGGTCGAGATCCAGGCTCTGGTCGACCAGGGTGGCCCGACCCCGCGCCGGCTGTCGGTGGGCCTGGACAAGGACCGCATGGCGATGCTGCTGGCCGTGCTCAACCGCCACGCGGGCGTGGCCTGTGCCGACCAGGATGTGTTCGTCAACGCCGTGGGCGGCGTGCGCATCAACGAGCCCGCGGCTGACTTGGCAGTGATGTTGGCAATCACTTCCAGTCTGCGCGGCAAGGCGCTGCCGCGCGGCTTCATTGCATTTGGCGAAGTCGGCCTGGCCGGCGAGGTGCGGCCCGCGCCGCGTGGCCAGGAACGGCTCAAGGAAGCCGCCAAGCTGGGCTTCACGGTGGCCGTGGTGCCCAAGGCCAATGCGCCGAAAAAGACCATTCCAGGGCTGACCATCCATGCCGTCGAACGTGTGGATGAAGCCATGAACATAGTCCGGGGCATCAGCTGAAAGCAGGTTTCAGGGGTATACGCACTCCCCACAACCGCGAAGTCCGGCGTCCATAAGACAATCTAGCCCATGAATTTGCGCAAAATCTGGGTCCCCGTGGGACTGGCAGTGCTGTTGTACGCTGCCTATACAAGCTATGGCTGGCTGGGTGTCGCCGGCGTCGGCGGCGGTATCGTCATGTGGCTGCTGCTGCACTTCAACCGGTTGATGGCCGTGGTGCGCAAGGCATCGAACATGCCCATAGGCTATGTTGCCAGCGCCGTCATGCTCAATGCCAAGCTGCGTGCGGGCGTCAACATGATGCATGTGGTGGCGATGACGCGCGCGCTGGGCAAGCAGCTGTCGCCCGAGGGCGAGCAGCCCGAGATCTTCCGCTGGACCGATGGCTCGAAGTCGCATGTGACCTGCACCTTCAACCATGGCCGCCTGGTTTCCTGGGAGCTGTGGCGCCCGACGCAGGAAGAAGCCCCCGCACCCGCGATCGAACACACGCCCACGCCTTAGAATCTCCTTTTTGCGATCTTGCACAAAGGATTTTCCATGAGCTCCGCAATTCCTTCGATGGCCGACCGTGACGGCAAGATCTGGATGGACGGCCAGTTGGTCGAATGGCGCGACGCCAGGATCCATGTGCTGACGCATACGCTGCATTACGGTTGCGGCGCGTTCGAGGGCGTGCGCGCCTACGAGACGGACAAGGGTACGGCCATCTTCCGCCTCGAGGACCATACCAAGCGCCTGTTCAACAGCGCCAAGATCCTGCGCATGGAGATTCCGTTCACCCAGGAACAGGTCAACGCGGCCCAGGTCGAGGTCGTGCGCGCCAATAAGCTCGCCTCATGCTACCTGCGCCCGTTGACCTGGATTGGCGACCGCAAGCTGGGCGTGTCGCCCAAGGGCAACGACATCCACCTGATGGTCGCGGCCTGGGCCTGGGGCGCCTACCTCGGCGAGGAAGGCATGGCGCGCGGCATCCGCGTCAAGACCAGCAGCTACACGCGCCACCATGTGAACATCACCATGAGCCAGGCCAAGGCGGTGAGCAACTACACCAACTCCATCCTGGCCAATACCGAAGCCCTGGACGACGGCTACGACGAAGCCCTGCTGCTCGACGCGGCCGGTTTCGTCTCCGAAGGCTCGGGCGAGAACATCTTCATCGTCAAGGACGGTGTGGTCGTCACGCCCGACCTGTCGGCCGGCGCGCTCAACGGCATCACGCGCAACACCGTGTTCGCGATCTGCCAGGACCTGGGCCTCGAAGTCCAGCAGCGCCGCATCACGCGCGATGAGGTCTACATCAGCGACGAAGCCTTCTTCACCGGCACCGCCGCCGAAGTCACGCCTATCCGCGAACTCGACCGCATTGCCATCGGCGCCGGCAGCCGTGGCCCGATCACGCAAAAGATCCAGGCGGCCTTCTTTGACATCGTCAACGGCCGCAATCCCAAGTACGCGCACTGGCTGACGCTGGTGTAAGCGGTTTTTTCCCAGCCCCCCGAGACAAGAGAACACGAAAAATGACCCAAGCCGTCGTAGAACTGGCCGCCAAGGAACTCAATAGTTATGGCGGCGTGTATTGCCCCAGCCCGCGCGCTGACATGAAGCTGTGGAACAGCCACCCCAAGGTCTATCTGGACATTGCCCACACCGGTGAAGCCAAGTGCCCGTATTGCGGCACGCTGTACCGCCTCAAGGCCGGCGAGGTCGTAGGCCACGCCCACTGATCCGCCCGGCGCTCCGGCGCCCGGCGGCCTTCAGGCCCCGCCGCAGGCCCTGTGCCACAGGCTGCCCGGGCGCGCGCCACCATGCTGGGCCAGCATTTCGCCCAGATGCCGGCGTTCTCCGCCGCGCAGCTTCACCAGCGGCGGCACCGTCGCCGGCGCGGGCGCCAGGCACAGCTGCGGGTAGAGCAGATACCACTTCCAGCGCAGCGCGGCGTGGTAGTGGAATGCCGTGTCCTCGGCCTTGAACAGCGCCAGCGGGCCATGGGCCTGGCGGCGCAGCACCTGCTGGGCCGTGACATGGATCAGCAGGTAGCTGGGGTCGGCAATGCCCTGCAGCAGGGCCGCGCTGTCCGGCTGCGCCTGCAGCCGTGCGAGGTAGGCTTCGGTGCCCTCGACGATAAGCGCCAGGTGGAATTCCTGCTGCCAGGCGTGCATGAAGGCCGCATGCGCGGGCGCGCCAAAGGCCCAGCTCTCTATCACCGGATAGCGCGCGTCGCGCGTGAAGCCCTGCAGATAGAAGCCCACCATCTCGCAATGCTGCTGCGCCACGCATTGCGCCATCCAGTCCAGCGACTCGGTCAGCACGGTGCTGGCATCAAACCAGTAGCCGCCATGGTGCGCCACCAGGTACAGCCGCAACCAATCCGACTGTTTCGTGGGGTGCAGCGTAAAAAATGCGGACGGTAGGTCCTGTGGCGTTACATATTCAAGGATGTTGTCAGGATGAACCAGTACGATCTCGTGCTCTGGGCAATGTCGACGCCAGCTTGCCATGCATTGCGCCGTCAGCGCATCGGTCTGCGGCTGATTCCAGTAGGTCCACAGGATCTTGGGAATGGGCGCGGCCGCGGCGGGCACGGCGGCAGAGCCTGGCAGCAGCACGGGCGGCGGCAGGTCGAAGGCGGCGGGCGTCGTACCCCGCTTGAGGACGGCGCAGCGCCGCACGAGTTCAAACAGGAATGCCGGTATTTTTTGCATATGTGCGGTTAAGAGAGGCACAGGGTGCAGCATTGTGAATCACAGGTTTGGAACGGTATGAGAAATTTCGTGAAAGAGTTGCCTTTGGGGCTGATGACGCTGGCGGCCTTTTTGCTGCCTGCAGCCGCGTTGTCGTTGAAATCCGGCTACTCCTATGGCATTGCCGTCATGGTGCTGGCCGCGCTGGGCTACAGCCGCAACTGGGTCGTGCGCAAGCCCGAAAAAGGCACGCTGTTGCTGCTGCTGCTGTTCGTCGCCATGGCCGGCATGTGGTACCTGCTGTCCGCGCTGGAAACCCCTACGGCGCGCTGGGACCGGCCGGTCAAGTTCCTGCTGGGCGCGATCTGCCTGTTGTTTGCCATGGTCTACCCACCGCGGCCCGCGGCCTTTTTCTGGGGCCTGGCGATAGGCAGCGTGGGCGGTGGACTCACGGGGCTGTGGCAGGTGCATGTGCAGGATCTGCCACGCGCCACCGGCTACACCAACGCCATCCAGTGGGGCAATATCGCGCTGCTGATGGCCGCGATGCTGGCGGTGCAGGCCGGCGTGCACTGGCGTCAGTTGCGCACCTGGCACAAGGCGGTCGTCGTGGTGGCGGTCGCGCTGGGGCTGCAGGCGTCGGTGATGTCGGGTTCGCGCGGCGGCTGGGTGGGGCTGCTGCTGGCGCTGCCGCCGGTGCTGGTCTGCGTGTTGCGCTACCGGCGCGAGCTGCTGTGGAAGCTGGGCGCGGGCTTTGCGCTGGCCCTGGTGCTGGCCGGGGTGACCAATGACGACATGCTGGCCGAGCGCATGCAGCTGGTCGAGTCCGAGGTCAGCCAGTATTTCGCGCATTCCCAGACCCATTCCTCGCTGGGCATACGCCTGGAGCAGTACCGGCTCGCGGGCCAGTTGATCAGCGAGAAGCCGGTGTTCGGCTGGGGCATGCTGGGCTATGTGGATGAAATGCACCGCCGCGTCGACGCCGGCCAATACAGCCCGGCCATCCGCGAGTACAACTTCATCCACAACGAATTCATCGACCTGTGGGTGAAGCTGGGCGTGCTGGGCGTGCTGCTGCAGGCCGCGCTGTACGCCAGCGTGCTGGCGCTGTTCTGGCCCAGCGCGCGGCGCCTGCAGCGTTTCGCCGGCCAGCCCGAGCGCTGGCGCCATGTGCTGGCGCTGCGCATGAGCGGCGCCATACTGCCGCTGATGTATTTTTCCTTTGGCCTGACCCAGCACTTCTTCGTGCACAACAGCGGCATCGTGTTCTATGTGTTCTGCGTGGTGATTCTCTGGTCGGCCCTGCGCGCCCAGGAAAACGCCACCGGGAGCGCGGCATGAATCGAGCGGACGCTGCGCCCGGCAGCGCTGCACCGCGCCCGCCGCGCGTGCTGCATTTCGTGACCGGCGGCTTTTCCGGCGCCACGCAGGTGGCGGTGGATCTGGTCGCCGCGCACCAGCAATCGGGGCGTTTCGACGCCAAGCTGGTGCTGCGGCGCAAACGCAACACGGCGCCCGAACGGGTCGCCGCGCTGCGCGCGCGCGGCCTCGATGTGCAGGTCGTGGCCGGCTGGTCGCATGCGGCCAGCATCTGGCAGCTGTGGCAGGTGTGCCGCGCGTTCCGGCCCGACGTGCTGGTCGCGCATGGCTTCAGTGAACATCTGTGGGGGCGCTACGCCGGCCTGCTGGCCCAGGTGCCGCGGCTGGTGCATGTGGAGCACAACTCGCGCGAGCGCTACACCCGCTGGCGGCTGGCGCAGGCGCTGTGGCTGAGCCGGCGCACCCAGGCCACGGTGGGTTGCTCCGAAGGCGTGCGCCAGAGCCTGCTGCAGCGCGGCTTTCCACCCGAGACCACGCGTGCGATCAGCAATGGCATCCGCCTGGAGCCCTATCTGCAGGCGCCGCCGGCGCTGGCCGAGCGCGCGCCGGTGATCGTGATGGCCGCGCGCTTTGCGCGGCAAAAGGACCATGCGACCTTGCTGCGGGCGCTGGCGCTGCTGCAGGCGCGCGGGCTCACGCCCCGGCTGCAGCTGGCCGGCGGCGGCAAGGCCAGCGCGCAGAAGGCTGCGCGCCAACTTTGCGACCAGCTCGGATTGCAGCAGCAGGTCGAGTTCCTGGGGCTCAGCGACAAGGTGCCGCAGCTGCTGCAGCACAGCCGCATCTGCGTGCTGGCCACGCATTACGAGGGCATGCCCCTATCGCTGATCGAGGGCATGGCCGCAGGCTGCGCCGTGGTCGCCAGCCGCGTCATCGGCGTGCAGGAAGTCATTGACCACGGCGTCAATGGCCTGCTGGCCGAGCATGCCGACCCGGCCTCGATGGCCGATGCCCTGGAGCAGTTGCTGCGCGACGATGCGCTGGCCCAGCGCCTGGCCACGGCGGCGCGCCAGGATGCGCTGCACAATTACAGCCTGGAGCGCATGACGCGCAACTACGAAGACCTGTTTGAATCGCTGCTCGATCCGCGGCCGGCGCAGGAAGTGAACGCATGAACTGGTTGAGTCTGCTGATTCCCGTCTACAACGTCGAACCCTATCTCACGGCCTGCGTCGAGTCCGTGATGGAACAGGCTGGCCCCGGCGTGCAGGTGCTGCTGCTGGACGACTGCTCCACCGATGGCTCCTGGGCGCTGATGCAGACCCTGGCGGCGCGCTGGCCCGGGCGGCTGCAGCTGCTGCAGCACGCCAGCAATGGCGGCCTGAGCGCGGCGCGCAACACCATGATCGACGCGGCCGACGGCGAGTACCTGTGGTTTCTCGATTCGGACGACAAGCTGCTGCCCGGCAGCATTGCCGAACTGCAGCGCATCGTCGGCGCCCACGCGCCCGACCTGGTGCTGTGCGATTTCTGCGTCTGGCGCGAGCGCCCCCGGCTCAAGCATGTGCTGCGCGGCGAACGCCACCGGCGCAGCTTCGAAGGTCCGTCCAACACCTTGCTGCACGACCCGGCGCAGCTGCTGGCCGGGCTGCTGGCCACGGGCCAGCTGCATGCCTGGTCGAAGATCTCGCGCCGCGCGCTGTGGCCCGGCCTGCGCTTCCCCGCAGGGCGCTATTTCGAGGACTTGATGACCATGCCCCAGCTCGCGACGCGCGCCGCGAGCTTCTATCACTGTGCCCGGCCCTGGGTCGCCTACCGCCAGCGCGGCGACAGCATCCTGGCGACGATGAATGCCACCAAGGCCCGCGACCAGGCCGGCGCATTGCTGCCGCTGGCCGCCTGCCAGCCGCTGCCCGTGCTGCAGGATGCGCGCGTGCAGTTTGCCTGGGCCCACCAGAGCGCGCGCGGCCTGATCGGCGCGCTGCGCTATGCCCAGCGCCTGGGCCGGTCCGCACCGCGCGCCCAGGTGCAGGCCCTGGCCGAGGCCTTGCGCGCCGACTTCGCGCGCGCCTCGCCGCTGTCGCCCGCGCAACTGGCCCAGGCCTATCTGCGCCGCGGCTGGCTGCTGCGCTGGCTCAAGCTGCGCCGCTGGCTGCAATGGAGACCCCGATGAATACCAAAGCACTGGGTCTCAAGACCCGTGGCGAACTCTGGCTGGCGCGCTGGCTGCAGCGCTTCTATGCGCTACGCAACAAGGCGCTCGAACCCGGCCCGGCACAGCACTTCCATCTGTTTGGCAAAGGCGTTGCCGAGCGCGCGCCAGTGCTGGCGGCGCGCGGCATTCCACGCGTCATCTGGGCTTACTGGAATGGCGACACGCCCCCGCCGCTGATCCAGCGCTGCTTCGAGAACTGGCGGCATTTCAATCCCGATTTCGCCATCCATATCCTCAACGACCAGACGGTGGCCCAGCATATTGCGCAGATGCCGCCCGAGGTGGCCACGCTGGCCGTGGCCAAGCGCTCGGACTGGATACGCCTGGAGCTGCTGCGCCGTCATGGCGGCATCTGGCTCGATGCCAGCACCATTCTGACTGAGTCGCTGGACTGGGTGCTGCGCCAGCAGGAAGTCAGCGATGCGGATTTCATCGGCTACTACCTCGAGCGCTATACCACCGAGCCGGACTGTCCGGTGGTGGAGAGCTGGTTCATGGCGGCGCCGCCGCAAAGCCCGTTCATCGCCGACCTGCAGCACGAGTTCACCACCGAAGTGATCGCGCGCACCGGCCGCGAATATGTCGAGCACCTGCAGCGCCGCGGCGTGTACGAGGGCGTGCGCCAGAACATCGACATTCCCGAGTACCTGAGCATCCACCTGGCAATGCAGGTGACGCTGCACAGCGAGCGCGCCTATGCGATCTGCCTGGCGCGCGCCGAGGACGGGCCGTTCTTCTTCCATGTGCAGGGCGGCTGGCGGCGCACGCCGCTGAAGATCCGGCTGATGTTCTCGCGCATCCGCGCGCCGCTGGTGCCGCTGATCAAGCTGCGCAACCCGGACCGCAAGCGCCTGGATCTGTACCTCGAGCGCGGCCTGTATGTGCAGGACAGCATTGCACAGCGCTATCTGCTGCCTGCGGCCACACCGCGCCGCGACTCATGAAGCCAGCGGCAGGCTGAGCACGAAGCAGGCGCCGGGCGCGCCATCGCTGCGGCCTGCGCAGTGCACCTGACCGTCGTGGCGCTCGGCAATCGAGCGCACCAGCGCCAGGCCCAGGCCCACGCCGCCCGAGCGCTCGCTGGCGCCCGGCAGCCGGTAGAACTTCTCGAAGATGCGTTCGCGCTGCTCGGCCGGCACGCCCGGGCCGTGGTCGCTGACGCGGATCTCGGCGTGGCGCCCGTCCACACAGGCCAGCTCCAGCGTGATCTCGCCCTGGCTGTAGCGGCGCGCGTTCTCCAGCAGGTTGCGCACCGCGCGGCGCAGCAGCTTGGCCACACCGGGCACTTCCAGCGCCGCCAGGTCGTTCAGCTGCAGCTCGGCATCGACGCGCGCGCACTCTTCGGCGCACAGGCCTATCAGGTCGACCGACTCCGTGGTGCCGACATCGACCTCGCGTGAATCGAGCCGGCTGGCCAGCAGGATTTCATCGACCAGCTGATCGAGTTCCGTCACGTTGCGCAGGATTTCGGCGCGCGAGGCCGGCGAGGGCTGGTTGCCGGCCATCAGCTCCATGCCCATGCGGATGCGCGTCAGCGGCGAGCGCAGTTCGTGCGAGGCATTCGCCAGCAGCGACTTCTGCGCGGCCATCAATACTTCGATGCGCTCGGCCGAGGCGTTGAACTGGCGCGAGAGATCGGCCAGCTCGTCATTGCCATGCACCGGCACGCGCGTGGCCAGGTCGCCCTCGCCAAAGCGCTGCACGCTGCGCTGCAGGTTTTCCAGCCGCTTGAGCAGCCGGCGGATGATGGGAAACACGCCCAGTGCCACGGCCAGGCCCACCAGGGCCAGCATCCACAGGAAACCAAACGGCCGCAGCCAGAACGCGGCCGGGCCATGCGGCGGCGGGCGCTCGCCGCGCTGGGTGCGCGGTGCCATCTGCAGGCTGAAGTTCGCACCATCGGCGCCGGCGATATCGAAGCGCAGGCCTTCGGAGGGATCGCCGGGCCGGCGTATGCCCAGGCCCTGGGCCAGGATCTGGCCATTGCCGTCGCGCAGCACGATCTCGCGCGCCGGCGCGGCGCTGGCGCTGTTTTGCTGGGCGTTGTATTCCGCCGCCGTCTGCCAGGCCCAGGCCACCAGCAGCGTCAGCACGGCGACGCCGCCGACCACGGCCAGCCAGATGCGCAGGTACAGGCGGCGGGAGAACAGGCGCAGCAGCGACATGGCCTCAGTCCTGCTGCTTGGCAAACACATAGCCCACGCCGCGCACCGTCAGGATGCGCTTCGGGGCCTTGGGGTCGACTTCGATGGCCGCGCGGATGCGGCCCATGTGCACGTCGATCGAGCGGTCGAAGGCCTCGAGCTCGCGGCCGCGCACGGCTTCCATGATCTGCTCGCGCGACAGCACCCGACCCGCGCGCTCGGCCAGCGCCACCAGCAGGTCGAACTGGTAGGAGGTCAGTTCACTGGCCTGGCCGCCGACGACCACGGTGCGCGCATCGCGATCGATTTCCAGCGTGCCGAAGCGCAGCACCTGGCTCGGCGCCTCCACCGCGCCATGGCCCTGGCGGCGCAGGATGGCGCGGATGCGCGCCAGCAGCTCGCGCGGCTCGAACGGCTTGGGCAGGTAGTCGTCGGCGCCGATCTCCAGGCCGATCACGCGGTCCATGGGGTCGCCTTTGGCCGTGAGCATCAGCACCGGAATCTGCGCCGCGGCACCGGGCAGGGCGCGGATGCGGCGGCAGACTTCGAGGCCGTCGATATCGGGCAGCATCAGATCCAGGATCACCAGATCGGGCAGCGCCTGCGGATCTGTGACCTGCAGCGCTGCCAGCCCGCTCAGGCCATCGCCGCAGTGGGTGAGCTTGAGGCTGTTCTGGCCCAGGTACTCGCCGACCATCTGGGCCAGGCGGGTGTCATCTTCGATCATCAGCAGGTGGTGCACGCTCATGGAGTCAGTCGGAAGAGGTGAAGAGGAAAACAGGGCCATGGCGCCAATGGTGGCGCCAGGCTGTCGCTGTGGCTTGTCGCCTGCGTAAAGATGGGGTAAATCTCGCAGGCCCGGTGCCGGCTGTCAATCCTGGGCGCGCAGCGGCACGCGCGACGCGGCCCAGACCAGCAGCAGCACCGGCAGGCCCAGCAGCGACGTGGCGACAAAGAAGCTGACATAGCCATGGGCATCGACAAAGACGCCGGAAAAACCCGCGATCCATTTGGGCGCAAGCAGCATCATCGAGCTGAACAGCGCGTATTGGGTTGCCGAATACTGCACATTGGTCAGCGCCGAGAGATAGGCAATGAAGGCCGCCGAAGCAATCCCGCCCGCCAGGTTGTCGGCCGAGACCACGAACACCAGGCCCGTGAGGTCATGGCCACGCGTGGCCAGCAGCGCAAACAGCAGGTTGCTGGCCGCCGACAGCACGGCGCCCAGCATCAGCACGCGCATCACGCCCCAGCGCATGGCCATCGCGCCGCCGAGAAATGCACCGGCCAGCGTCATGATCACGCCAAACACCTTGGTCACGGCCGCGACCTCGTCCTTGGTGAAGCCCATGTCGACATAGAAGGGGTTGGCCATGATGCCCATCACCACATCGCTGATGCGGTAGACGGCAATCAGCGCCAGGATCAGCACCGCCTGGCCGCGGTAGCGGCGCAGGAAGTCGGCAAACGGCTCGACCACCGCGCCGCGCAGCCATTCGGCCGCATTGCGCGCCCGGGGCAGCGCACGCGGCGCGGGTTCGCGCGACAGCAGCACCGTGAGCACGCCCAGCAGCATGCTCGCGGCCATGGCGCAGTAGGCGACCTGCCAGGCGTTGTGCAGATAGCCCGTGGCATCGCCCTGGGTGCGCGCCGCGATCCACAGCACGCCGGCGCCAGCCCAGATCATCGCCAGCCGGTAGCCGGTCTGGTAGGTGGCGGCAAGGGCCGCCTGGCGGTCGGCGTCGGCCGACTCGATGCGGAAGGCGTCGAGCGCGATGTCCTGCGTGGCCGAGCCGAAAGCCACGGCCAGCGCGCACCAGACCACGGGCTGCAGGCTGCTCAGCGGATCGTTGAAGGCCATGCCGATCAGCCCGGCCATGACCAGCAGCTGGGACAGCAGCAGCCAGCTGCGCCGGCGCCCCAGCCGGCGCGTGAGCCAGGGCAGGGGCAGGTGATCGACCAGCGGCGCCCAGAGCCACTTGAACGCATAGACCAGGCCGACCCAGCTCAGATAGCCAATGGTCGCGCGGTCAATGCCGGCCTCGCGCAGCCAGAACGACAGCGTGCCCAGCACCAGCAGCAGCGGCAGTCCCGCCGAGAAGCCCAGCGCCAGCATGCGCCAGCTCGCGGGCTCGCGGTAGACGCGCCAGGTGGCACGCCAGCTGCGGGCGGGAACGGGGTGGGCGGAGGAAGGGGTGGAGGATTGGGTCATTTCAATGGACGGCTGCCAGGCCATTATCCGCATGCCGCAGGCCGGCGCGGCGCTGGCGGTCTTGTCTGACGGGCAGACCTGGCAGAACGGCTAGACTTTTGCACATGCAGCACCTCGATCACTCCACCCTTTCCTCGGCCGCCAATTGCTGGCACTGCAGCTGTGCGGCAGCGAGTCCATGGCAGGCACGGCGCGCCTTCCTGCGCCTGGGCGGCGCCGCGGCGCTGGCCACGGCCGGCGGCTCGGCCCTGGCCCAGGTCGATGTCGGCAGCGGCTCGCGTCTGCGCCAGCTGGTGCCGGCGCAGACGCTGGAAACCGCGGCCACCGAGCAATACCAGCAACTGCTGGCCCAGGCCAAGTCCCAGGGCGCGCTCGCGCCTTCGGGCAATGCCCAGCTCAAGCGCCTGCATGTGATTGCCCAGCGGCTGATTCCCTACACCGCGCAGTGGAACGAGCGCTCGCGCTCGTGGCGCTGGGAGGTGAACCTGATCGGCAGCCAGGAGATCAACGCCTTCTGCATGCCCGGCGGCAAGATCGCGTTCTACACCGGCATTCTCGACAAGCTCGCGCTGACCGATGACGAGACCGCGATGATCATGGGCCACGAAATGGCCCACGCCCTGCGCGAGCATTCGCGTGAACAGCTGGCCAAGGGCCAGGCGACCAACATCGGCCTGTCGCTGGGCGCGCAGCTGCTGGGCCTGGGCGACCTGGGCAATGCCGCCGCCAAGATGGGCGCGCAGCTGCTGAGCCTGCAGTTCAGCCGGGCCGATGAAAGCGACGCCGACCTGGTGGGCCTGGAAATGGCCGCGCGCGCCGGCTACAACCCACAGGCTGCGGTGACGCTGTGGCAGAAGATGGGCCGGACCACGGGCAGCGGTGGCGGCAGCGGCCTGGCCTTTCTCTCCACCCACCCCAGCGGCCCGGACCGGATCCGCGAGCTGCAGCGCAATGTACCCAAGGTGGATGGGTTGTATCGACAGGCGAGGAAATAGGGCCCCCACGTTCGCCCACTGCGTGTGGCTCTCTGCCCCTGCGCGGGCCGCCCCCGAGGGGGCGCGTTTTGCCTTGGGACGGCCCGGCGGCAAAACCAGGCCCCCACGTTCGCCCACTGCGTGTGGCTCTCTGCCCCTGCGCGGGCCGCCCCCGAGGGGGCGCGTTTTGCCTTGGGGGGGGCCGCCCAGGCCGGCCCGGCGGCAAAACCAGGCCCCCACGTTCGCCCACTGCGTGTGGCTCTCTGCCCCTGCGCGGGCCGCCCCCGAGGGGGCGCGTTTTGCCTTGGGCCGGCCCGGCGGCAAAACAAGTCCCCTGCGTTCGCCCTGAGCTGGGTAGCGAGGCGCAGCCTCGCAATGCGGTTGAAAGAAACACGGCCACGCAAGGCCTAAAAATCCCGTTCGTCCTGATCCTGAGCCTGTCGAAGGATCGAAGGATGAATGGGCGCACTGGCTGCCTTTAGGCCGGCCGGTGTGGCGTCCGACGTAGTGGAGCGCGTGCGCAAAGGCCGTGAAGCGGTGCAATCGGCGCAATCGGCGCGAGGTCTACAGATAGCGCTTGCCTGCGGCCCCGCAGGAAATCAGCCTCAGGTCCCGCCCACATAAGGATTGCTCAGCCGCTCGCGTCCCAGCGTGCTCTCCGGCCCATGGCCCGGAATGAACACCGTATTGCCGCCCATGGGCCACAGCCGCTCGGTGATGCTGGCAATCAGCTGTTCATGATTGCCCTGGGGGAAGTCGGTGCGGCCTATGCTGCCGGCAAACAGCACATCGCCGACAAACACCCGCTCGATCTGCGGCGCGTGGAACACCACATGGCCCGGCGTATGGCCAGGGCAGTGGCGCACATGCAGCGTTTCCTGGCCGATCTGCACGCTGTCGCCGTCATGCAGCCAGCGCGTGGGCGTGAAGCTTTGCGCTGGCGGAAAGCCGAACATCGCGCTTTGCTGCGGCAGGCCGTCAATCCAGAACTGATCGGCCTCCTGCGGGCCGATGATGGGCAGCGCATGCGACTGCGCGAGTTCGCCCGCGCCGCCTGCATGGTCGATGTGCGCATGCGTGAGCCAGATCGCGCGCAGCGTCAGGCCCAGGCGTTCGACTTCGGCCAGGATGCGCGGCAGATCGCCGCCGGGGTCGATCACGGCCGCGTCGCGGCTTTCGCTGCACCAGACCAGCGAGCAGTTCTGCTGGAAGGCGGTGACGGGGATGGTGAGGTATTCAAGCATGGGGTGTGGTGGCGCTGGGCATGGTCTTGGGACATTGTCCGCGAAGTCCCTGCACCCCACCCGTATTGTCACTGGTCTGCGGGCGTGGCCGCGTATAGTTTGTCCACTCCCGCCCGGCAGGCTGCCTGCGCAGCGCCTTCAACCAATGGACCAATACCTATCGTGGCCAGGCTTCAAGGCCGAACTCGGACTTCTCGCGCAACTTGATCCGGCCATGCCCGCCTGGCAGCTTGCGGCGTTCTGGTTGGCCGCATCCTTGACCGTCTATGCCGCGCAGCGCCTGTCCGAATATGTGTCGCTGTCGGTGGACCAGGCCAGCCGCCGGGTGTTCGAGTCGTTCGCGTCGGTGGGCATGGGCTGCCTGTTCTGGGCGCTGGTCATGGCCATCGTCTCGCTGCGCGGCGACATCCATCTGCGGGAGTGGATGCTGCTGCCGGCATTGTCCGCGCTGGTCGTCACCGTGGTGAGCTGCCGTCTGACCCTGCCCACCTTGCTGGCGCGCAGAAGTTGGGGCGCGCGCATTCTGGCGAGCGTGGCGATGTCGGCAGGCATGCTGCTGGCCTATACCCTGCTGGTGACCAACGGTTTCTCGCTTGAAATCACCAGCCGGCAGCTGCCTTTCGGACTGGCGTTTCTCATTCTTGCGGGGCTGGTGCTCATGCGCTCATGGAGCCACCAGAAACTGCGCCTGCGCACCAAGGCTTCGCCACATGCCAACACCTGGCTCGAATGGGTGGGCTGCGGCGGCGTGATCGTGGCGCTGCAATGGCTGCTGTCGATTTCCTTCGCGTACCGCTAGGAGCTGCCGGCAGCCGGCACGGCGCTGCTGGACGAGTCCGCCGCGCTGCTGATCGTGGGCATCTTTGCCGGCGCGATGGCGCTGGAGCAGTTCATCAATATCCGTGCCGACCGGGGGCGCCAGCATCTGGTGCACCGCGGCCTGTCGATGATCCGCTCCAGCGATGCGGCGGTGGTGCAATCCGATGCGCGGCTGGCGCTGATCGCCGACTATCTGCACGAGCTGCTGCGGCCCGAGCGACTGGTGCTGCACTTTCAGCCCATCGTCAATCTGCGCAGCGATGCCGTGCATCTCGAGGCCTTGCTGCGCCTGGAGCACCCCCGGCTGGGCCGCATCAACCCGGAAAAGTTCTTCCTGGTGTGCGAGCTGCGCGGCAAGACGCAGCAGGCCGATAGGCTCATCGTGCGCAATGCGTTGGAGCAGGCCCGGCATTGGCATGCGGGCGGGCAGGCGCTGGTCCTGCATGTGAACATCGCACCCGTGACCCTGATGGCCAGCGGGTTTGCCGACTGGCTGGACGCCGAGATCGCCCAGCGCGGGCTCGCGCCATGCCATGTGCGGCTGGAGCTGACCGAGCATGCGATCACCGCCAACGGCATGCACATGCACCGCTGCGTGAGCGAACTGCATGCGCGCGGTATCCAGGTGGTCATGGACGACTTTGGCGCCGGCTTCTCGTCGCTGGGGCTGCTGGCGAATCTGCCGCTGGCCAGCATCAAGTGCGACCGGCTGTTCCTGCGCGACGTGGCGAATGATGTGCGGCGCCAGATCCTGCTGCGCCATGTGGCGGCGATGGCGCATGAGCTCGACATCTCGGCCACGGTGGAGGGCGTCGAGACCGAGGACGAGCTGCGCAGCGTCGTGGCCTGCGGCATCGACAGCATCCAGGGCTATCTGTTCGCGCGGCCCATGCCGGCCGCCGATGTGCCGCACTGGCTGGTGCATACCCGCCCTGAACGCCTGCGCGCGCTGCGCGCAGTTCTGACCGCGCCCCAGCCGGCCTCCGACGTGACGGATTGATGCCTGCGCTGCACATGGGAGGAAATCCATGGCGCAAATGCCGGATCAATGTTTCAGATATTCCTGAAAATTAGAAATTCTGCCGCACCGGTGTATTAGACCGATGGATATCGGCCGCGGATTGGCTTGTTTTCAATACCATTTACGACGGCGAATTAAGCATGGGCTGGACCTGCCGTCCAGATAATGCCGCCGCGCGCTGCCGGAAATCGGCCGCGCGGCCCTGGTCGCACGCGCGCGCTGCGGGTTTCGCTCGCTGCTTCCTCTGGCGGACAGCGGTGTTCGGACATTTGTGTCCGAATAGTAAGGCTGGCAACAAGCTCTTTCCAGCGAAAATATGATGACTCCCCGGGACGGTATGCCGGGGCTTTCGCGATCCTGAAGAAATTCAGGAAAGTGTCAGCGCGGCCGCATCGCCATATTCTTCCAACCATGCAAAAAAACCATATCTTAATCATGGCATTAATCACGCAATTCATCGCGAAGGAGAGCCCGTCATGCATGTCTTGACCCTGTTCCTTCTGGCCCTGCTGGGCCTGCCGCTGACCGGCGGTGGCGTCTATCTGCTGACCTTGGGCGGCAGTCCTTTCTATCTGTTCAGCGGCCTGGTCGTGCTGGCCGTCGCCGTGGGCGTGTTCCAGCGCAAGCGCTGGGCCACGCCGCTGTACGCGGTCTGGCTGCTGGTGCTGCTGGCCTGGTCGCTGTGGGAAGCCGGCCTGCACTGGTGGCCGCTGGCGACCCGCCTGGGTCTGCCGGCCATCATCGGCATGGTCATGGCCATTCCCGCCGCGCGCCGCAATGCGCAGGGCGAAGGCCAGTTCGCGCTGGGCTGGCCGGTGCTGGCGACGGCCCTGCTGTCGGCCGTCGTCGCGCTGGTGGGCATTCCGCGCCACCTGCACGAGACCGAAGGCACGCTGTCGATGGACATCGTCAATGCCGACCCCAAGCTCGGCGACAGCCCGCTGGCCGAAGGTGACTGGACGGCCTATGGCCGTACCCAGCACGGCCAGCGCTTCACGCCGCTCAAGCAGATCACGCCCGAGAACGTCGCCCAGCTCGACGTCGCCTGGCAGATCCGTACCGGCGACATGCGCGGCCCGGGCGACGTGGGTGAAACCACCTACCAGGCCACGCCGCTCAAGATCGACGACACGCTGTACCTGTGCACGCCGCACAGCCTGGCGATCGCGCTCGATGCCGACACCGGCAAGGAACGCTGGCGCTTCGATCCCAAGTCCGGCCTGGAAAAGCAACGCCAGCACCAGACCTGCCGCGGCGTTTCGTTCCATAGCGATGCGCCCGTTGCCGCTGCGCCCGCAGCCAACGGCACGCAGGCCGCGAGCCCGGCCCTGTGCGCCAAGCGCATCTTCCTGCCCACGTCCGACGCCAAGCTCTACGCGCTCGATGCCGCCACCGGCAAGCCCTGCGCCGACTTCGGCAAGGACGGCGCGCTGGACCTGACGCACAACATGCCGTTCAAGCAGTCGGGCTTCTACTACTCGACCTCGCCACCGGCCGTCGCGGGCGACCGCGTGATCGTGGCCGGCGCGGTCAACGACAACTATGCCGTGAACTCGCCCTCGGGCGTGATCCGCGCGTATGACGTGCACACCGGCAAGCTGCTGTGGAACTGGGATTCGGGCAAGGCCGGCAACAGCGTGGCCTTCGATCCCAACAACCCCGCGCAGACCTATACCGCCTCGTCGCCCAACAGCTGGTCCGTGGCCAGCGTCGACATGGAACTGGGCATGGTCTATTTCCCCATGGGCAACCGCACACCCGACCAGCTGGGCATCTACCGCAATGCCGACGAGGAAAAGTACGCGACTTCGGTCGTGGCGCTGGACCTGGCGACGGGCCAGGTGCGCTGGGTGCAGCAGTTCGTGCACCACGATCTGTGGGACATGGATTCGCCGGCCCAGCCGGTGCTGCTGGACCTCGACCTCGCCAAGGGCCGCACGCCAGCCATCGTGGTGCCGACCAAGCAGGGCGATGTCTATGTGCTGGACCGCCGCGACGGCAGCCCGGTGCATGCGATCACCGAACGCGCCGCGCCCCAGGGCACGGAAATTCCGGGCCAGACCGTGGCCGCGATGCAGCCGACCTCGGCGCTGAGCTTCGAGCCGCCCAAGCTGAACGAATCTGACATGTGGGGCGCCAGCCTCATCGACCAGATGATGTGCCGCATCGCGTTCAAGAAGCTGCGCTACGAAGGCCGCTACACCCCGCCTTCGCTGCAGGGCTCGCTGGTCTATCCGGGCAACTTCGGCGTCTTCAACTGGGGCAGCGTTGCCGTGGATCCGCAGCGCCAGGTGATGTTCGGCATGCCGACCTATCTGGCCTTTGTCTCGACGCTGGTGCACAAGTCGCAGATCGCTGCGGGCCAGGAAACCAACACCGGTGAGCAAGGCCTGAACGAGAACGCCGGCGCCGACTACGCGGTCGCCATGCATCCCTTCCTGTCGCCCATAGGCGTGCCTTGCCAGGTGCCGCCATGGGGCACGGTGGCGGGCGCCGATCTGCGTACCGGCAAGATTGCCTACCAGTACCGCAACGGCACCATCCGCGACCTGTCGCCCGTGCCGCTGCCCATCCGTGTCGGCGTGCCCGGCATCGGCGGCCCGCTGATGACCGCCAGCGGCGTCGCCTTCCTCGGCGCCGCCGTGGACAACAACTTCCGCGCCTACGACGTGGCCAGCGGCAAGATCCTGTGGGATGTGCGCATTCCTGCGGGCGGCCAGGCCACGCCCATGAGCTACCTCAACAGCCAGGGCGAGCAGATGGTGGTGCTGGTGGCCGGCGGCCACGGCTCCATCGGCACCAAGGCCGGTGACTATGTCGTGGCGTACAAGCTCAAGAAGTAAGCGCTGAGACCGGGCCCGGCAACGGGCCCGCATGCAAGAACGCCATGGGCGCCGTCAACGCGGCACCCATGGCGTTTTTTTCTGCGGGGCTCAGCCGGCCTTGCGGCTGGCGTCGGTGACCAGGCGGATTGCCGGCATGACCTTGGCCGCCTGTTCCGGGCGGTCGACCGCGTATTCGAGGTTGCGGCAAGCGATTTCCACATGCTCTTCGCCCAGCGCCTGGGCGCGCGTGCCCTGGCCGCGTTCTATGGCCTGCACCAGGTTGTGGTGCTGGTGGTGGGCCAGCTGCATCCACTGCGTGCCTTCGGCAATCGACGACTGCATGGGCAGCATGGCGCTGGGCGCGGCAAACGGCAGCGAGTTGATGCGCTCCATCAGCCGCAGGATGGAGGCATTGCCGCAGCCTTCGAGAATCAGCGTGTGCAGGCGCACGTTCATGTCGACATAGACCGCGTAGTCGTCCAGATCCATGACCGGCTTCTGCACCGCCTTGTCGCCTTCGTCGAGGCAGTCCTTGAGCGCGCGCAGCAGCGAGCGCGGCGCGCCCTGCTCGGCCAGCGTGCGCGCGGCAAAGCCTTCGAGCACGCCGCGCGAGCGGATCGCATCGACCACTTCCTTGGCGGTATAGCCGCGCATCTGGTAGCCGCCCGAAGCGCTGGGCGCGATCAGGCCTTCATGCTCCAGCGTGCCCAGCGCCAGACGCACCGGCGTGCGCGAAGTCTGCAGCCGCTCGGCCAGCGGGATCTCGGCCAGGCGTTCGCCCGGGCCGAAGACGCCCTTGAGGATCATGTCCCGCAACTGGATCAGCACGCGGGCTTGCTGGGATTCGATCGGACTTTGCATGGCTTCTCCTTGGGTGCCGCAGTGTGCCATAGCGCATGGCCTCCCCATTGTGATGCCTGTTTTTGATTGCATGCAATCAAATGCAGTTTCGCTGGTTAACCCTGTTGGATGCATTGTTTGGGTGCCTTAAATTGCGGCAGATGCCACAAAAAGTGGCATTCAAAGCCCCATTTCGGTGAAATTTGAGTTGTATCAACCCATTGTGCAAGTGGCGTGCATGCAGTCCCCAGAGGGGATTGCAGGCTGGCACATCAATTGCATGCAATTGGTGGCATACAGGCAAAAAGGTGAATCCCCATGATCAGTGCAGAACAAAACGATTTGATAACCCGCGTCGGCCCCCAGGCCCCTGCCGGCAAGCTGTTGCGCCGTTACTGGCAGCCTGTGGCGCTGGTCGATGAGCTCGCAGGCGAGCGCCCGGTGCGCGCCGTGCGCCTGATGGGCCAGGACTTCGTGCTGTTCCGCGACGAGCAGGGCCAGCTGGGCATGCTGGACCGCGACTGCCCGCACCGCGGCGCCGATCTGGCCTATGGCCGGCTCGAAGGCGGCGGCCTGCGCTGCCCCTTCCATGGCTGGCTATTCGACGTCAAGGGCACCTGCCTGGAGACCCCGGCCGAGCCCGTGACCAGCAAGCTGTGCTCGCGTATCCGCCAGAGCGCCTATCCCGTGGTCGAGCGCAGCGGCATCATCTTTGCCTATATCGGCAGCGGCGAGCCGCCGGCCTTTCCGGAGTTCGACTGCTTTGTCGCGCCCGGCACGCACACCTTTGCGTTCAAGGGCCTGTTCGAATGCAACTGGCTGCAGGCGCTCGAAGTCGGCATCGACCCCGCGCATGCATCCTATCTGCACCGCTTCTTCGAGGACGAAGACACCTCCGACAGCTATGGCAAGCAGTTCCGCGGCGCCTCGGCCGACTCGCAGATGCCGATCACCAAGGTGCTGCGCGAATACGATCGCCCGACCATCGAAGTGCAGCCTGTCGATTTCGGCCTGCGTTTGACCACGCTGCGCGAGCTCGACGACACCCAGACCCATGTGCGCGTGACCAACGTGGTGTTCCCGCAGGCCTTCGTGATCCCCATGAGCGCCGAGATGACGATCTCGCAGTGGCATGTGCCCGTCGATGACGAGAACTGCTACTGGTACGCGATCTTCACCAGCTTCACCGGCCCGGTCGACAAGCAGCAGATGCGCGACCAGCGCCTGGAACTCTATGAGTTGCCCGACTACACCTCGCGCAAGAACAAGCGCAACAACTACGGCTACAGCGTCACCGAGCAGAACTCGCAGACCTATACCGGCATGGGCATGGACATCAACGTGCATGACCAGTGGGCGATCGAGTCCCAGGGCCCGATCCAGGATCGCACGCGTGAACATCTGGGCACGACCGACAAGGGCATCGTCGCCTTCCGCCGCATGCTGGTCCAGGCCATAGAGAACACCGCGGCCGGCACGGGCGAGATCCCGCTGCAGATCACGGCGCAACAGGCCAGCGCCTTCTGCGGCCCGCCGTCCATCGACGGCATCAGCGCCACCAGCGATGCCGGCAGCTATTGCGAAGACGCCGATCTCAAGCGCCGCCAGGGCTCGGACTGGGCCAGCGCACGTTTGCAGACCAACTAGGAAGCAGCGCCATGGCGAGTTTTGTCGACCGATTCGGCCTGTTCACGGCCGAGCAGGAGCTTCGCGCGCGCGAAGTGGCCGAGCGCATTGTCAGCGAGCAGCTGGAGCTGGTGCGATTTGCGTTTGCCGACCAGCACGGCGTGCTGCGCGGCAAGACCCTCGTGGCCAGCGAGGCCATTGCCGCGCTGCGCTCGGGCGTGAACATGACCAGCACGCTGCTAGCCAAGGACACCGCGCACAAGACGGTGTTTCCGGTGTTCAGCGCCGGCGGCGGCTTCGACTTCGCCGGCATGCAGGGCGGGGCGGATTTCACCATGGTCGCCGACCCCGTCACTTTTCGCGTGCTGCCCTGGGCGCGCAAGACCGGCTGGCTGCTGTGCGACACCTATATGGCCGACGGCACGCCGTCGCCGCTGGGCACGCGCCAGATACTGCAGCGCGCGGTCGCCGAACTCGCCGAGCTGGGCTATGACTTCGTCGCCGGCCTGGAAGTCGAATTCCATGTGTTCCGCGTGGAGGAGAAGAACCTGGCGCTGGCGCAGTCGGGCCAGCCCGGCCAGCCGCCGGGCGTGAGCCTGCTGTCGCATGGCTACCAGTACCTGACCGAGCAGCGCTACGACAGCCTGGACGACACCATGGAGCTGCTGCGCTCCACCTTGGTGGCGCTAGGCCTGCCGCTGCGTTCGCTTGAAGTCGAGATGGGGCCCAGCCAGTTCGAGCTGACCTTCGGCCCCACGCTGGGCGTGCTGCCGGCCGATCTGATGATGCTGCTGCGCAGCGCCGTCAAGCAGGTCTGCGCGCGCAACGGCCTGCATGCGACCTTCATGTGCCGCCCGCGCATTCCCAATGTGTGTTCCAGCGGCTGGCATCTGCACCAGTCGCTGCAGGCGCGCGGCTCGGGGCGCAATGCCTTCATGCCCGAGGAGCCGGGCCAGGTGCTGAGCCCGCTGGGCATGCAGTACCTGGGCGGCCTGCTCGAACACGGCGCGGCCTCGACGCTGCTGGCCAGCCCGACGATCAACGGCTACCGCCGCTTTCGCGCACATTCGCTGGCACCCGACCGCGCGGCCTGGGGGCGCGACAACCGCGGCGCGATGCTGCGCGTGCTGGGCGGGCCGGGCGACAACGGCAGCCGCATCGAGAACCGCGTGGGCGAGCCCACGGCCAACCCGTATCTCTATCTGGCCTCGCAGGTGTTCTCGGGCATCGACGGCATACGCCGCCAGCTCGACCCCGGCGCCTCGGCCGATGTGCCCTACGAGACGCCGGCCGAACGCCTGCCGCGCTCGCTGTCCGACGCGATGGCGCGGCTCAAGACCGACGCCTACCTGTGCGAGCGCATGGGCGAGCGCTTCGTCAACTACTACTGCCATATCAAGCAGGCGGAAATCGACCGCTTCAACCTCGAAGTCAGCGAGTGGGAACACCGCGAGTACTTCGATCTCTTCTGAATTGACTGCCATGCCCGCCATCCACTACCTGCTGCAAGACGGCAGCACCCGCACCATCGATGCGCCCCTGGGGCGCAGCGTGATGGAAGTCGCCATCCTCAACAACGTGCGCGGCATCGACGCCGAATGCGGCGGCTGCTGCTCCTGCGCTACCTGCCATGTCTATGTCGACGAAGCCTTCATGGCCCGCCTGCCCGCGCCCGACGAGATGGAAGAGGAACTGCTCGAAGGCGTGGCCAGCGAGCGCCGCAGCGGCAGCCGCCTGAGCTGCCAGATCGTCATCGATGCCGCACTGGACGGGCTCACCGTGCAGGTGCCGGCCCGCCAGAGCTGAGCCACGCCATGACCGCAGGCCTGCTCATCATTGGCGCCTCCTACGCCGGCATGCAGCTCGCGGACGCGGCGCGCGCCAAGGGCTATGCCGGGCCCATCACGCTGCTCGGCGACGAAGCCGCCGCGCCCTACCAGCGCCCGCCCTTGTCCAAGGGCCTGCTGCTGGGCAAGCAGACGCCGGAGGGCCTGACCATCCGCGCGCCCGCCTACTTCGAGGAGCAGCGCATTGCGCTGCGGCTGCAATCCACGGCGGTGGCGATAGACCGTGGCGCGCGCCAGGTCACGCTCCACAACGGGGAAGTGCTGGCGTATGAATGGCTGGTGCTCGCCACCGGTGCACGCAGCCGCCCATTGCAGGTGCCCGGCGGCGATCTGCCCGGCGTGCATGGCCTGCGCAGCCTCGACGATGCGCTGGCCATCGATGCGATGGCGCGCAGCGCACGCCGCGTCTGCGTGATCGGCGGCGGTTTCATCGGCCTCGAGACCGCGAGCGCGCTGCGCACGCGCGGCCTCGATGTCGATGTGATCGAGGCCGGCGCGCAGCTGCTGGGCCGCGTCGTGCCGCCCGAGATCTCGGAGCACTTCGCACGCCTGCATGCGCAGCAGGGCGTGCAGCTGCATTGCGGCGCGAGCGTGCAGGCGCTGCAAGCCGGGCCCGACGGCCGCGTGGCCGCCGTGCTGCTGGCCGATGGCCGGCGCCTGGCCTGCGATGCGGTGGTGGTCGGCATAGGCGTGCTGGCCAACGACGAGCTGGCCCAGGCCGCGGGCCTGCCCTGCGAGCAAGGCGTGCTGGTCGATGCCTGCGGGCGCACGCCCGATCCCTGGGTGCTCGCCGCAGGCGACTGCGCGCGCTTTCCCAATCCCTATGGCGCCGATCCGGCCCAGCCGCTGCGCCTCGAATCGATACAGGCCGCGAACGATCTGGCGCGCGCCGCGGCCAGCGTGATCGCCGGCCAGCCCGCGCCCTACCAGGCCGTGCCCTGGTTCTGGAGCGACCAGTACGCGAGCAAGCTGCAGATCGCGGGCCTGGGCCTGCCCGGCGATGCGCGCGTGCTGCGCGGCAGCCCCGATGAAGGGCGCTTCAGCCTGTTCCTGCTGCGCGCCGGCCGCGTGGTCTGCGTGCACAGCATCAACCGCCCGGCCGAGCATCTGCTGGCACGGAAGTTGATTGAATCCCGGGTGCAGGCCAGTGCTGCGGCGCTTGCCGACCCGGACTTTGCGCTCAAGTCGCTGCTCGATTCCAGCCCCGCCGCCGCCCCGCGCGCGTGACTGCTTTTTTTCCGCCTCTCCCACGAACCTAGAAAGATAGACCCATGAAAGCCCAACGTTTCCTTGCTGCGCTATCGCTGATCGGCCTGGCCTGCGCGGCCTCGGCGCAGACCGCGGACACCGTGCGCGTCGGCATGATCGCCACCTATTCGGGACCCTATGCGGACTACGGCCGCCAGTTCGACGCCGGCGTCGCGCTGTATCTCAAGGAAAGCGGCGGGCTGCTGGGCGGCAAGAAGGCCGAGATCATCAAGAAGGACACGGGCGGCCCGGCCCCCGACGCCAGCAAGCGCATCGCGCAGGAGCTGATCGTGCGCGACAAGGTGCAGTTCATCACCGGCCTGGACTTCAGCCCCAACGCCTACGCGATCGCGCCGCTCGTGACCCAGGCGAAGATTCCCACGCTGGTGATGAATGCCTCGTCGTCGGCCATCACCAGCAGCTCGCCCTACATTGCGCGCGTGTCGTTCACGGTGCAGCAGGTGTCGGACCCGATGGCGCGCTGGATGCTGCGCAACAACGTCAACGAGGCCTACACCGTGGTCGCCGACTACGCCTCGGGCACCGACGCGTACACCGCGTTCGAGAAGGCCTTCGTCGCCGGCGGCGGCAAGATCGTCGGCAGCGTGCGCACGCCCATGAACAACCCCGATTTCTCGGCCTATGTGCAGCGCATCAAGGACGCCAAGCCCAAGGCGGTGTTCTTCTTCTTTCCCTCGGGCGTGATGCCGCCGGCGTTTCTCAAGGTCTGGAAGGAACGCGGCATGGCCGAGGCCGGCATCCAGCTGTTCGCCACGGGCGAGGCCACCGATGACAGCTACATGGACGTGACCGGCGATGTGGCCAAGGACCTGATCACCAGCCACCACTATTCCTACGACCATCCGTCGGCCAAGAACCGCAAGTTCGTCGCCGATTTCGAGAAGGAATTCGGCACCAAGATGCGCCCCAGCTACTTCGCCGTGGCGGCCTATGACGCGATGTCGGCGATGGACCAGGCGCTGAAGAAGACCGGCGGCAACGTGGGCGGCGACGCGGTGATGGCCGCGCTCAAGGGCCTGCAGCTCGAGAGCCCGCGCGGCCCCATAGAGATCGACGCGCAGACGCGCGACATCGTGCAGACCGTCTACATCCGCAAGGCCGAGCTGAAGAACGGCAAGTGGGTCAACGTCGAGTTCGACAAGGTCGAGCGCGTGAAGGACCCGGCCAAGGAAGCCAAGTAATCGACGCGCGCGAGCGCCTGCCATGAGCGCCCCGCGCGGGGCGCGGCGGCAGGCTGCGCGCCCGGTGTTGCAGTCAGCAAGGAGGCCCCATGGGCATCGTGATATTTGACGGCGTGGCCTACGGCATGCTGTTGTTCCTCATCGCCGTGGGTCTGTCGATCACCCTGGGCCTGATGAATTTCGTCAACCTCGCGCATGGCGCGTTCGCCATGGCCGGCGGCTATGCGGCGGCGGTGGCGATGAACAGCTATGGCTGGGGATTCTTCCCGGCGCTGGCGCTGAGCTTCGTGACCGCGGCGCTGATCGGCGGGGTGCTCGAGGTGCTGCTCTACCGGCGGCTGTACCGCTCCCATCCGCTGGACCAGGTGCTGCTGTCCATCGGGCTGGTGTTCGTGTCGATTGCCTCGTTCACCTACTTCTTCGGCCCGTCGATGCAGCCGTTCACGCTGCCGCCGCTGCTGACCGGGCAGGTGGTGCTGGCGGGCATGGAAGTCGGCCGCTACCGGCTGTTTCTGATCCTCTGCGGCGTGCTGGTGCTGGCGGGCTTGCTGCTGCTGCTCAACAAGACGCGCTTTGGCGCGATGGTGCGCGCCTCGGTCGACAACCAGCGCGTGGCGCGCGGCACGGGCATTCCGGTGCAGCGCCTGTTCTTCGCGACCTTCATGCTGGGCTGCGGCCTGGCCGGCCTGGGCGGCGCGCTGAGCCTGGGCATGCTGGGGCTCGAACCCACGTTCCCGCTCAAGTACCTGGTGCTGTTCCTGATCGTGGTCTGCGTCGGCGGCGCGGGCACCGTGGTCGGGCCGTTTGTCGCGGCCCTGGTGGTGGGCGTGGTCGACATGGCGGGCAAGTACTACCTGCCCGAAGCCGGCGCCTTCCTGATCTACGTCTTCATGGTCGTGACGCTGCTGCTGCGCCCGAACGGCCTGATTCCGCGCAAAGGCCTCTGACATGTTTCCCATCTCCCTTTCCGCGCGCCGGCTGCCGCTGGCCGAAGGCCTGTTCTGGCTGCTGCTGGCCAGCGGCTATTTCCTGCTGCCCGAGCATCTGACGCTGCTGAGCCAGATCCTGATCATGGGCCTGTTCGCGGTGTCGCTCGACATGGCGCTGGGCTACGCCGGCATTCTCACCGTGGGCCACGCCGCCTTCTTCGGCATGGGCGCGTACGCGGCCGGCCTGTGGGCCAAGCACGCCTGGGCCGAGCCGTTCTCGGGCCTGCTGCTGGCGCTGCTGGTCTGCGCCGCGCTCGGTTACCTGCTGAGCTATCTGGTGGTGCGCGGCGCCGATCTCACGCGGCTGATGATCACCATCGGCGTGTGCATGCTGCTGAGCGAACTCGCCAACCGGCTGGTGAACATCACCGGCGGCACCGACGGTCTGCAAGGCATCACCATGGCGCCGGTGCTGGGCCTGTTCGAGTTCGATCTCTATGGCAGGACCGGCTTCGTCTACACCTTCGCGATGGTGCTGCTGGTGTTCTGCGTTGCGCGGCGCATCCTGCGCTCGCCGTTCGGGCTGGCGCTGCGCGGCATCCACGACAGCAGCAAGCGCATGCAGGCCATAGGCTCGCCCGTGGCCGCGCGCCTGCGCATGGCGTACTGCTTCTCGGCGGCCATCGCCGGGCTGGCCGGCGCGCTGATGGCGCAGTCGACGCAGTTCGTCGGCATCGAATCGCTGGGCATCAACCGCTCGGCGGAAATCCTCATCATCCTGGTGCTGGGCGGCGCGGGCCGGCTCTACGGCGGGCTGATCGGCGCCATCGTCTACATGGTGGTGCATGACTGGTTCGCCGACATGAACCCCGAGTACTGGATGTTCTGGATAGGTTGCTTCCTGATCGCCGTGGTGATGCTGGGCGGCGGCGGCCTGATGGGCATGCTCGCCCGCATGGTCAAAGTGGAGAAGGCACGATGAGCAAGCCCCATTCCTCGACGCTCACGACCGAAGGCCTGGGCATACGCTTTGGCGCCTTCCAGGCGGTGGGCGATGTCACGCTGACGCTGGAGCCCGGCGCGCGCCAGGCGCTGATCGGCCCGAACGGCGCGGGCAAGACCACGCTGATCAATCTGCTGACCGGCGTCTACCGGCCCACCAGCGGCCGCATCTACCTGGACGGCCAGGACATCACCGACCTGCGCTGCGACCAGCGCGCGCGGCTGGGCCTGGTGCGCACTTTCCAGATCAACACCCTGTTTCCCAGCCTCACGCCGCTGGAGTCGGTGGTGCTGGCGATCTGCGAGCGCGAAGGCCTGGGCGCGTGCTGGTGGAAGCCCGTCAAGCGCCTGACCCATGTGCATGACGAAGCCCATGCCATCCTGCAGCGGCTGCGCCTCGATGCGCTGGCCGATGTGCGCGTGGACACGCTGGCCTATGGCAAGCAGCGGCTGCTGGAGATCGCGCTGGCCATGGCCGCCAAGCCGCGCATCCTGCTGCTCGACGAACCCGCGGCCGGCGTGCCCCAGGGCGAGAGCAGCGAGCTGTTCGAAGTCGTCGCGGAACTGCCGGCCGACATCGGCGTGCTGTTCATCGAGCACGACATGAACCTGGTGTTCCGTTTCGCCCAGCGCATCTCGGTGCTGGTCGCGGGCCAGCTGCTGATGGAGGGCACGGCCGCCGAAGTCGGCGCCGATGCGCGGGTGCGCGAGGTCTATCTGGGCAAGAGCACCCATATTGGAGGTCAGCATGGCTGAATTTCTCGCATTCGAAGGCGTGAGCGCGGGCTACGGCGAAGCCGTGGTGCTCGATCAACTCGGCTTTGCGCTGGCCGAGGGCAGGAGCCTGGCCATCCTGGGGCGCAACGGCGTGGGCAAGTCGACGCTGATCGAGACGCTGATGGGCAATACCCGCGTCATGGCCGGCCGCGTGCTGTGGCAGGGCCGCGACATCACGCGCCTGCCCTCGCACCAGCGCGTGCATGCGGGCCTGGGCTGGGTGCCGCAGGAGCGCGAAGTGTTTCCTTCGCTGACCGTCGAGGAGAACCTCACGGTGGTGGCGCGCAAGGGCGCGTGGAATCTGCAGCGCGTCTATGCGCTGTTTCCGCGCCTCCAGGAGCGCCGCGGCAACTACGGCAACCAGCTGTCGGGCGGCGAGCAGCAGATGCTGGCCGTGGGCCGGGCGCTGATGACCAATCCGCAGCTGCTGCTGCTCGACGAGCCCATGGAAGGCCTGGCGCCGATCATCGTCGAGGAGCTGGCCGAGGCCATTCGCCAGATGTGCGCGCAGGAAGGGCTGGCATCGGTGGTCGTCGAGCAGCACCCGGTGCTGACGCTGGCCATGACCGATGAAGTCATCGTGCTCGAACGCGGCAAGGTGATCCATCAGGGCACGAGCCAGGCGCTGGCCGCCGACCCGGCGCTGCTCGACCGCATGCTGGGCGTGACGCTGGCCGTCTGAGCTTTCTCGTATCCATCCACACGCGCCCTGCGCAGGAGTTCTCCGTGAATCAAGTCAACCGTCGTCTGGTGATCGCCGCTGCCTGCGCGATCACGGCATTGCAGGCCGCACCGGCCCTGGCCCAGGAAACCATCAAGATCGGTCTCGTCGCGGAAATGTCGGGCCCGTTCGCCGACTTCGGCCGGCAGATGGAAGCCGGCATCAAGCTCTACCAGAAGCAGCATGGCGACACCGTCGCCGGCAAGAAGGTGGTGGTCATCACCAAGGACGTGGGCGGCCCCAACCCCGAGCTGGCCAAGCGCCTGGCGACCGAGCTGATCGTGCGCGACAAGGTGCAGTTGCTGGCCGGTTTCGGCTTCACGCCCAACGCGCTGTCGGTCGCGCCGCTGGCCACCCAGGCCAAGGTGCCGATGCTGGTGATGAACGCGGCCTCGTCGGGCCTCACGGCCAAGTCGCCCTACATGCTGCGCACCTCGTTCGGCTACGACCAGATCGTGCCGCCGATCGCGCAGTGGGCGCGCAAGGAAGGCGTGCGCAAGGCCTATGTGCTGGTCGCCGACTACGCGCCGGGCCACGACGCCGAAGCCGCCTTCATCCAGTCCTTCAAGGCCGCGGGCGGCGAGATCGTCGGCACGGTGCGCACGCCCGTGATGACCGTGGATTTCGCGCCCTATGTCCAGCGCATCAAGGACACCCAGCCCGACGCGCTGTTCACCTTCGTCAACGCCGGTGACGTCGCGCCGGCGCTGATGAAGGAGTTCCGCGAAAAGGGCTTGCATGACGCCGGCATACGCCTGATCGGCACGGGCGACATCGTGTTCGAGTCGGCGCTCGACGCGATCGGCGACAAGGCGCTGGGCGTGGTCACCTCCTACCCCTATTCGATGCGCCATGCCTCGGCGCTGAACGCGCAGTTCGTCGCCGGTTTCCAGCAGCTGGCGCCGGCCACGAGCAGCCGCCCGACCATCATGGCGGTCTCGGCCTATGACGGCATGGCCGCGCTCTACGCCGCGCTGAAGAAGACCGGCGGCAAGGCCGATGGCGCGACGCTGATGGAGGCCTTCAAGGACCTGGCCTGGGAAAGCCCGCGCGGCCCGGTGCGGCTCGACGCGCAGACACGCGACATCGTGCAGACCAACTACATCCGGCGCTACGAAAAAGTCGGCGCCGACTTCGGCAACACCGAGATCGGCAAGGTCGGACCATGAGCGCGGGCGGCGCGCCCGCCAAGGCGGGTCTGGCGGCGCGGTCCGCACAGCAGTTGCTGGCGGGCTACCGTGCGCGCGACTTCACGCCGCTGGCCGTGCTGCAGGAGCTGCTGGCGGCGATTGGCGACGATGCGTTCAATGCCTTCACCTTTGTCGACACCGCCGGCGCGCTGCATGCGGCGCAGGCCTCGACCGAGCGCTGGCAGCGCGGCGCGCCGCTGGGCCCGCTCGATGGCGTGCCGGTGTCGATCAAGGACCTGGTCACGGTCGCGGGCTGGCCGATACAGCGCGGCAGCGCGCTGTTTGCGTTCGCGCCCTCGGCCGAGGATGCACCCGTGGTCGCCCTCCTGCGCCGCGGCGGCGCCGTGCTGCTGGGCAAGACCACGACCACCGAGATGGGCTGCACGGTGCATGGCGACAGCCCGGTCCATGGGCGCACGCTGCACCCGCGCGCGCCCGAGCGCTGCATAGGCGGCTCGAGCTGCGGCGCGGCGGCGCAGCTGGCGGCCGGCTGGGGCCCGCTGGCGCTGGGCAGCGATGCGGGCGGCTCGGTGCGTATTCCCGGCGCCTATGCGGGCCTGGTGGCCTTCAAGCCCACGTTTGGCAACATTCCCATGGGGCCGGCAAGTGCGTTTGCCGAGTTCGCGCATCTGGGGCCGATGGCGCGCAGCGTCGGCGATATCGCGCTGGCCATGCAGGTGCTGGGCCAGCCCGATGCGCGCGACCCGGCATCGCTGTATGCGCGCGGCGCGGCATCGACTGCGCAAACCGGCGTGCTGCGCATCGGCCACTGCCTGCAGATCGGGCCCGACGCCGGGCTGGACCCGGCCATTGCGCCGGCCATGCAGGCGCTGCTGGCGCGGATCGACGGCGCCGACTGGCGCGGCCGGCGGCTGGCGCTGGTGCCTGTCGATCTGGCCGATCTGCAACTCGGCGACGCGCTGTGGCAGGTCTGGTGCGCGCGCGTTCTCGAGGCCTGCCTGCACCTGTCGCCCGCGCAGATCGCGCAGCTGGGCCCCGACATGCGGCGCCAGCTGGCGCAGGGCCAGGCGCTCACCGGCCTGCAACTGGCGACGGCGCGGCGCACGCTGCGCGAAGGCGCGCAGCGCCTGCATGCACTGTTTGCCGACATCGACCTGCTGCTCACGCCGTCGACGCCGGGCGTTGCGCCGCTGGCCGGCGATTTCGTGCACGACGCGCACCCGCAGGCCGCGGCGCTGCGCGCCAGCGGCAACTGGCTCGCGGCCACGCCGCACGCCCACCCGTTCAATCTGACGCAGCAGCCCGCGCTGGGCCTGCCCTGGGGGCACAATGCCCAGGGTCTGCCGCTGGGCCTGCAACTCGCGGGCCGGCGCCATGCCGATGCGCTGGTGCTGGACTTCGGTGTGGCGCTCGAGCAGTGGCTCAAGGAGTGAACATGAAACCCGTTGGCATCTTTCAGCACACCGAAGTCGGTGCGCCCGGCAGCATTCCCGAACTGCTGGCCGAGCTGGGTGTGCCCACGCGCGTGCTGCGCATTCTCGATGGCGCAGCCGTGCCGCAGGACCCGCGCGAATTTTCCGGCCTGGTGTTCATGGGCGGCTACATGAGCGTGCATGACGAGCTGCCGTGGATCGCGCAGGAGCTCGCGCTGATCCGCCGCGCCGTGGCGCTGCGCATTCCTGTCATCGGCCACTGCCTGGGCAGCCAGCTGCTGGCCACGGCGCTGGGCGCCGACGTCACCGCCAACGCGCTGCCCGAGATCGGCTGGTCGCAGCTGCGCACCGCGCCCGGCGCGCTGGCGCAGGAATGGTTTGGCCAGCCCGCGGGCCAGCCGCTGCTGACTTTTCAATGGCATGGCGATACCTTTGCGATTCCGCCCGGCGCCGAGCGCATCGCGAGCAGCGCGCATTGCGCCAATCAGGCGTTTGTGGCGGACGGCCGGCATCTGGCCATCCAGTCGCATCTGGAAATGACGCCGGAACTCGTGGTCTTGAGCGTGGCGCGCAACGGCGCGCAGATGGAGCGCCAGCAAGCCGCGGGCAACCCCGCCTGCAGCCCGCGCGCCGAGGTGCTCGACGATCTGGGCGCGCGCACCGAGGCCATGCGCGCGAGCCTCAGGCGGCTCTACCAGCGCTGGGTGCAGGGGCTGGAAGGCCTCACTTTGCCGGCGGCGCCGGAATCCAGCGCGCCATCAGCGCCGCGGCGGTGAAGGCAATCGCCCCGGTCGCGCCCACGCCCAGCGGCAGCGACACCATGGCGGCGAGCAGCGCCACCAGGGCCGGCCCGGCCGTCGAGCCGACATCGGCCATGAAGCGCCAGGCGCCGAGAAAATAGGCGCGGCCATGGCTTGGCGCATGGTCGGCGCCCAGCGTCATGATCAGGCCCGAACCGATGCCGTTGGCAAAGCCTATGGCCATGGCGGCGATCAGCAGGCTGACAAAGCCCGTGGTGAACGGCACCAGCGCCAGCGCCGTGCCCATGATCAGCATCGAGGGCAGGGCGACCCAGCGCCGGCCCTTCATGTCCATGACCTTGCCCGCGGGATAGAACAGCAGCATCTCGATGCCGCCCGCGAGCCCGTAGATCAGCGAGGCCGCGGCCGGCGCCAGCAGCAGGTGGTCGGCCCACAGCGGCAGCACGGCCTGGCGCGAGGCGCGCACCGCGCTGACCAGCATCACGGCCAGGCCCAGCGTCAGATACACGCGCTTGTGATCCTGGAGTATCGACAGCCAGCTGGTCCTGACCGGCGACTGCCCCGCGGGCAGCGCGGGCTCGGGCAGATCGGGCACGCGCATGCCGATCAGCGCAGCGCAGACCACGCCCGCGATACCTATCCAGAACGCCGCGGCCATGCCATACGCATGCACCACGGTGGCGGCGAGAAACGGCCCGACAAACAGGCCGATGCGCATCACCCCGCCCAGCGTCGACAGCGCGCGTGCGCGGTAGCCCATGGGCACGGCGGCCGTGAGATAGCTCTGGCGCGCGATGTTGTAGACCGATTGCGACATGCCGACCATGAAGCAGCCCAGGCCGAAGAATTCAAGTCTGTGGGTCTGCAGGCACAGCAGCATGCCGGCCGCGCTCCAGAAGCCCGCGGCAATGATGGCGCCGCGCTCGCCCCAGCGCATGGTGATGATGGAGGCCGGAATGTTGTTGAGCAGCGAGCCCAGGCCCAGCAGCGTGACCATCAGCGCCGCCAGCGCAATGCTGGCCCCCAGCTCGCGCGCCATCAGCGGAATCATCGGCAGGATCGCGCCTTCGCCTATGCCGAACATCAGCGAGGGACCAAAGGCGGGCAGCGCAATGCGGCGCAGCGAGAAGGCGCTGGAATCGGAGTCGGCGGTGGAGGGCATGCGGCGAGGCGAAGGGAAGGGCGGGCGGGACGCCTGACTAAGCTTTGGATAGTACCGTTTTGCGCGGCGGCGCGCAGGCGGCTGGCACCCATGAAAAAGCCTCCCGCCGCTTTCGCAGGGGAGGCTTCGGGCCTGTCAGGCGGTGAAATTTACCGCCTTACGCTTGTCGCTCAGGCGCCGAGTTTCAGCGAACCCTTCATGATGCCGGCGTGGCCGGGGAAGGAGCAGAAGAAGCTGTAGTCGGTGCCGGCCTTGATCTTGGCGACAGGCAATTCCACGGTGGTGCTTTCGCCGCCGCCGATGACCTTGGTGTGGGCGAGCACGCGGGCGTCGTCCTTCTTCACGAAGTCAGCGCCAGCGCCGGCCTTCATGCCGTCGGCGTTGACGGCCATCATGTCGGCCGCGCTGGTCACGACCAGGTTGTGGCCCATGGCAGTCTTGGGCATCTTGCCCGTGTGCTTGAGCGTCACGGTGAATTTCTTGCACTCCTTGGGCACGGTGATGCTCTTGGTGTTGAACTGCATCATGTCGTTGGCTTCAACGGTGGTGGCGCAGTCAGCGGCAAAAGCCGGAGCGGCAGCAGTGGCACACAGAGCCAGGGTAGCGAGAATTTTCTTCATGATCAGATTCCAGTGTGAATGTCGAAGTCCCAGTACCGCACCATGCGGTGTGACCCAGCCAACGATGGTGATCGCAATCCGGCACATGGCTTTAGGTACCAACCCTAGTGTAGGCATAAGCAAATTACCGGCCTTTGAGCTATCGCAAAACGCCTGCTGGGCGTGCCGGTTTTGCGCCAGATACCTGGCTTGAGAATCCTCTGCAGAAGCCGCCCGAGCCGTGCCGCCAACGACCGCAGGGATTGGTGCAGACGATACTCAACGGTCGAGCAGGCAGTCGATGAAGGCGCGCAGCGCGGCGGGCGCGTGGCGCCGGCTGGGGTGGTACAGAAACAGCCCGGGGCGGGTGATGGTCCAATCGGCAAGGATCGGCACCAGCGCGCCCCGCGCGAGATGCGCATCGACCTGCTCGCGGTCGAACGCATAGGCAATGCCCAGGCCTTGCAGCGCGGCGGCGACGCCGATATCCGAGTGGTTGGTGACCAGCGGGCCCTGCGCCTGCACTTCGATGCGCCGGCCTTTCTTTTCGAACTCCCAGCGGTAGGCGCGCCCATCGGCCTGCAGCCGCCAGTTGATGCAGGCATGGTCATGCAGATCCGCAGGCGCTTGCGGAGTGCCGCGGCGCGCGAGGTAGTCGGGCGAGGCCACGGCCACCATCTTCACATCCGGCGTCAGGCGCACGGCGATCATGTCTTTCTCCAGCCGCGCGCCCACGCGTATGCCGGCATCGAAGCGGCCGGCAACGATGTCGCTGAGGCCATCGTTGACGACGATGTCGAGCGCCACCTCGGGGTGCGCGCGATGGAAGCGTCCCAGCCGCGGCGCGATGAGCTGGCGCGCCGCCATGCCCAGCGTGTTGATGCGCAGCGTGCCGGCGGTCTTGCCGGCCGTCGCGCTGGCTTCGGCCACGGCCTCGGCCATGTCCTTGAACAGCGGCGCGATGCGCGCGTGCAGCTGCTCCCCGGCGGCGGTGGGCGCGACGCTGCGCGTGGTGCGATTGAGCAGCCGCGTGCCCAGCCGGGCTTCGAGCAGCCGTATGGTCTGGCTCAGCGCCGAAGGCGACAGTCCCAGATGCTCGGCGGCACGCGCAAAGCTTGCGCGCTCGACCACCGCCACAAAGGCTTTGAGTTCGGTGAATTCCGATCCGCGCATTCTGTATTCCCCGCTACATGATTCATGCGGATTCTAGGAGATTCTCTAATTGCTCCGCGGCGCGCATCCTGAGGTCTTCGCTACCAAGGAGTCCTACCATGCATTCCCTCAACCTGCCCGAACCGATTGCCGCCTACTTCGCGGCCGAACCGCAAACTTCCGACGCCTTGGCGCGCTGCTTCACGCCCCAGGCCAGCGTCAAGGACGAAGGCCAGACCCACACCGGCCTCGCCGCGATCGAGGCATGGAAGGCCGCGTCATCGACCAAGTACAGCCATGCAACCCAGCCGCTGTCGGTGGAACGCGATGCCGGGTGGCAGGTGGTGCGCGCGCGCGTGAGCGGCAACTTTCCCGGCAGCCCGGTCGATCTGCACTATCGCTTTGCGCTCGAGCGCGGACTGATCGCGTCGCTGGAGATCACGGCATGAGCTTCGATCTGCAACTGGCAGGCCAGCGGGCGCTGGTCACAGGCGGTACCAAGGGCGTGGGCGCGGCCGTGGTGCAGGGGCTGCGCGCCGCGGGCGTACAGATGATGGCCGCGGCGCGCTCCGTGCCCGCGCAGTCGAGCGAAGGCGTGTTCCATGTCGCTGCCGATCTGTCGACGGCCCAGGGCGCGGCCGAAGTGGCGCGCGCTGTGCATGAACGCTGGGGCGGGGTCGACATCCTGGTCAACGTGCTGGGCGGCTCCAGCGCGCCGGGCGGCGGCTTTGCGGCGCTCGATGATGCGCGCTGGCTCGAGGAGCTGAACCAGAACCTCATGCCGGCCGTGCGCCTGGACCGCGCGCTGCTGCCGGCGATGCTGGCACAGCGCGCGGGCGTCATCGTCCATGTCAGCTCCATCCAGCGCCTGCTGCCGCTGCCCGAGTCGACCACGGCCTATGCGGCGGCCAAGGCCGCCCTGTCGACCTACAGCAAGGCCTTGTCGAAGGAGGTGACGCCCCGGGGCGTGCGCGTGCTGCGGGTCTCGCCGGGTTGGGTGGAGACCGAAGCGTCGGTCGCGCTGGCCGAACGCCTGGCGCGCGCTGCGGGCACGGACTACGAGGGTGGCAAGCGCATCATCATGCAGTCGCTGGGCGGCATTCCGTTGGGCCGGCCGGCGACGCCGCAGGAAGTCGCCGACCTGATCACATTTCTGGTCTCACCGCGCGCGGGTTCGATTTCGGGCTCGGAGCATGTGATCGACGGCGGCACGGTGCCTACGGTCTAGGCGCTGTGCGGGCCCAGCGCACCGGCATAGGCTTGACCGAGATCAAGGCGGTGCTGTCGAAGTATCCGCCCGAGAGCCAGCGCACCGCGCAGCAATGGAAGGCGATGTCACGCGAGTGGCGCGATGCCCTCGACGATCGCATCCGGCTGCTGCTGCGTCTGCGTGATGAGCTCGACAGCTGCATAGGCTGTGGCTGCCTGTCCCTGACGGACTGCCCGCTGCGCAACCCCGGCGACGTCCTGGGCGCCAAAGGTCCGGGCGCGCATATCCTGGAGCGCCCTTGATGGCGTGCTGGCCGCGATGGGGCGGCGGCCCGGCGATCACAGCGTGAAGTCGTAATCCACCGTGATCGGCGCGTGATCGCTGAACTTCACATCCTTGTAGATGTGCTCGGCGCGCGCCAGCGCGGCCATTGCCGGTGTCGCCAGGTGATAGTCCAGGCGCCATCCCACATTGTTCGCATAGGCCTGGCCGCGGTTGCTCCACCAGGTGTAGCACGCGTCGGTGGTGTCGGGGCACAGGTGGCGGTAGACGTCGATCAGCCCGCCCGTGGGCTCGGTGGTGTGCAGCAGGCCGCTCATCCAGGCGCGTTCCTCGGGCGTGAAGCCGCTGTTCTTCTGGTTGCTGCGCCAGTTCTTGAGATCGTTGTTCTGGTGGGCGATGTTGATGTCGCCGCACAGGATGAACTCGCGCTCGCCTTTCATGCGCATCAGGTGGGTGTGCATTTCGGCGAGAAAGCGGAATTTCGCGCCCTGGCGCAGCTCGCCCGACGAGCCGCTGGGGAAGTACGAGCTGATGATCGACAGCTTGCGCGTGGGCGTGTCGAAGCGCGCCTCGACATAGCGGCCCTCGGCGTCGAACTCGTGCGAACCAAAGCCTACGACCACGTCGCTGGGCTCGTGCCGGCTGTAGACGCCGACGCCCGAATAGCCCTTCTTCTCGGCAAAATGGAAGTGTCCGCGCAGCTCGGCGAGCACTTCGAAGCGCCCGGCTATATCAGCGGCCTGGGCCTTGACTTCCTGCACGCAAATACAATCCGGCGCAGTGGCCGCGATCCAGGACTCGACACCCTTGGTGGTGGCGGAGCGGATGCCGTTGAGGTTGAGGCTGGTTAATTTGAACAAGGATGGTTCCAATGGTGATAGGTGACGCGCGTCAGGACGACAAGAATCTTCTGGCGCTGGAATTTGTGCGGTTTGCCGTGGATGCAGGCGTGCTGCGCTTTGGCGAATTCAAGACCAAGGCCGGGCGCATGAGCCCGTATTTCTTCAATGCGGGCCTGTTTGACGACGGCGCCAAGATGGGTCGGCTCGCAGAATTCTATGCAAAAGCGATCATCGCCAGCGGCGTCGAGTTCGACATGGTCTTTGGTCCGGCCTACAAGGGCATCCCGCTGGCCGCCACGGTGGCCGTGGAACTCGCGCGCCAAGGCCGCAACGTGCCCTTCGCCTATAACCGCAAGGAAGCCAAGGACCATGGCGAAGGCGGCAGTCTGGTTGGCGCGCCGCTCAAGGGCCGGGTGCTGATCATCGACGATGTGATGTCCGCGGGCACGGCGGCGCGCGAGTCGATTGCGCTGATCAAGGCCGCAGGCGCGGTGCCGCATGCGGTGGCGATTGCGCTGGACCGCCAGGAAATGGCCACCGAGAATGGCCAGGACGTGCCGCACAGCGCGGTGCAGTATGTGCGCAACCAGCTGGGCATGCAGGTCTGCACGATCGCCAACCTGGCCGACCTGCTGTTTTATCTGGACCAAGGCACGCCGGATGCCGGACAATCCATGCAGGAACACCATGCACGCGTGCTGGCCTATCGCCAGCGTTATGGAGTCAACGACAAGGGGTAATCCGGTTCATGCAGTGGATGCCGATCATCGCGGGAGTCTCGGGTCTGGTCGCCGCTGCCCTGGTGTCGGCGCCGGCCATGGCGCAGAAACCGCCCGAGACCGGCATCTACAGCTGCACCGATGCCCAGGGTCGGCGGCTGACGGCCGACCGACCCATTGCGGCCTGTGTGGACCGTGAACAGCGCGTCTTCGGCCCCTCGGGGGTGGAGCGCGCGCGCCTGGGCCCGACGCTGACCGACATGGAGCGCGAGGCGCTGGCGGCACAGCGTCGCCAGCAACTGCTCGCCGAGCAGCGCGCACGCGACGAAGCCCGGCGCCTGCGCGCACTGGCCTACCGCTATCCCGACGAGGCGTCCCACGATGCCGAGCGCGCCGCGGCGATTGCCCAGATCGACGATCTGGCCGCGCTGGCGCAGCGCCGTGTCGACGATCTGCGCGCCGAGCGGCGCAAAGTCGATGCCGAAATGGAGTTCTACGCCAAGGACCCGGCGCGTGCGCCCGCAGCGCTGCGCCGCCAGGTCAGCCAGAGCGATGAAGCCCTGGCCGAGCAGGCGCGCTATCTGGCCGCGCAGGAGCAGGAAAAGCGGCGCATACACCAGCGCTTTGACGCCGAACTGGCACTGTTGCGCCAGCTGTGGGCTGCGCCACCCTGAACGGGTTTCAGCGCCGGCTGCGGCTTCCCCCTTGCTGTTCGTTCCTGAGCAGCTTCAGCACCAGTTGCAGCATCAACGCCGCACCCCAGGCAATCGCGCCAATGAACAGCGTCAATGAAACCAGCGTGTCGGTGCTCATCAGCTGCGCCAGCGCCGCATCGGTGAGAAAGCGCCCGTAGCCGGTATAGGCGGCATAGCCCCACCAGACCAGTGCGCCCGCGGCGTAAGCCCAGGCCAGCCGGCGGGCGGTGCGCCCCTGGGACGAATCCGGGGCCACGCCCTGGGCCGCGCGCCGCACGCGCCAGACCGCGGCCAGCGTGATGAACAGCGCCGCCAGCACCGAGGCATAGAGCCGGGCGAAAGGGTATTCGGAGCCGTCCATGTCAGTGGGCAGGCGCGGGGTCTTGCTGTGTCAACAGCCAGCGTTCGAAGGCCTGGCGCATGTCCGCGCCGAGCAGGTGCTGGAAGCTGCGCTTGTCGCTCAGATACATGCAGTGGCGGATCACTTCATACGGGCTCATGGTGTCGCCCGCATGCAGCTGCTCCAGATGCTTCTTGTAGTCCTTGACGGTGCTGATATGCGTGCGCATGCTCTGGTTGAAGCCGGTGCGCGTGAAGCCTGGACGGAAGCTGTTGATTTCCTGGGTGAAGCTGTCGACCTTGTGCGGCGTGAATTCGAAGCCGTTGAAGAAATGGTTGGCGATGCGCAGGAAGCCAAATGCGTCCAGCTGGTGGCCGCGCGCGGATGCGGGTGCGCTGGCCAGCGGCAAGCTGACGCTGCCCTTGCCATCGGCCGCGGTGCTGGCATGCGGCGGGGGGGCGCTGGGCAGTTCCTCGGCCTCGAGCTCTTCGTAGGCGTTCGGGCTCTCGGCTTCGGCCAGCTCCTGCGCCGTGGCGTCGCGGATTTCGCGGAATTCGCGGTCGGCCAGCTCGAACAGCGCAGCCAGCGTGTTGATGCGGCGCTTGAGGCTGCCGGGAATCGATTTCTTGTACTTGATCTGGTGATCCAGCACGCTCCACGAGTCCTGGATGATGGTGCGGATCTGCACCTCGACGCGCGAATCGGCATAGGACGCGTACTCGGGCAGGCCGCGGCGCGCCGCGCCCAGGCGCAGGTCCAGGTGCAGGCCCTTGTAGCCGAACTCGCCTTCCGTGCTTTCCAGCGAGGCCGACTTGTCGGTGGTGTCTATGACCTCGAAATGCTCGGACAACACCTTCTTGACCTGGCGCACCTCGTCTTCGTAGAGACACACGATGCGCAGGCCGATCAGGTCGGTCACATGCTCCTGGATCGAGTACGGCTGCTGCGCGCTTTCAAGCTGCAGCAGGTATTTGCTCTGGAACTTGTGGATGCACTCCTCGCGATCCTTGACGCGCGCCTCGATCTTGGACAGCTGCAGCCCGGGAACCTGCTTGAGCAGCGAGCGGGCGAGCGCCGCAAAAGTCTCCTTCGCCTCCTCCAGCGACTCAAGGTGCTGGTCATAGAACTGGCGAAACAGCTTTTTCTCAAGCTTGAAATCCAAAGAGGGCATAGACGACGGAATGACAAAAATACAAGGGAGGTGGGAATGGCTGGCACAACAGAACACCCGCGGGGCGCGTCATGCGACCCGCGTGCCGCGCCGGCCGCGCGGCTTCAGAGCGTGCGCCAGACGGTGGCGCCGCCCTGCGCGGGCTGGGCCTGGATGCCCAGCACCGGGGCGTGGCGCTGGAGCTGTTCCTCGATCAGCGCGACGTCTTCGTCGCTGGCCGCACCCTGGCCATATTCGCTGGCGATGCCGGCGGCGGTGAAGGAGGATGCATCAAACTTCTGCACGATGTGGCGCAGCTTGTCGAGATCGATCTGGGCAATGGTGGCGCTCATGGCGGAGTCCCTTTCTGTCGTCGCAGTCAAACCCGTTGCGGCTTGGTGCGTGCCAGCCGCTTCATCCGCATAGTGTAGGCGACTGCGGGCAGGGAGGGGAGCCGGGGTGGGACAGCGCGATAAGGGCTTGCCTGCGGGTCCGGCCGGGAGCGGTCCGGCCGGGTGCGGCCCGGCCAGGAGCGGCCCGGCCAGGAGCGGCCCGGCCAGGAGCGGCATGGCCGGGGGCGGCCGCGAAGTTATTCGGGCCTGGCCAGCTCGTCCAGCAGCGCCTCGCGCACCATCGTGGCAATGCGGCCCGCCAGGTCACCGCTGACCTGCCACTCGCCCTGGTTGACGGAAACCACAAAACCCTGCGCCATATCCGGCACATGGTGGCTCAGTGCATAGGCGATGGCTTGCTCGCGCAAGCTGGCCTGGCGCGCTTCGGGCACAAAGGCCGGGCCTTCATAGACATCCGTGCCCATGCAGGGCGGCCACAGGTCCAGCGGGGCGGGGTGAAAGGGGGAGAAGATGGCGGACATATGATGGCTGCTCCTATGGGCTGAACCTGAATTGGAGATGCGAAGCACCGCGTCCCTTTCCCGGTTTGCATCTATCTCCGCAACATCCGTGCCACCCGATTCAGGCGCATCCTCATGGCCTGTCGTTACGCTAAGTCATTGATTCCAATGGGGTCGGCTGCAATGGGCGCGGTGTAAAGCGGCGCCACGTTACGTCTTCTGTCACGTAACCTGGGGGGTAACGTCCAGGCACTCAGCGCTGTTCTGCTAGCGCAGCCGCAGCAGCGCGCGGATCACGTCGGTGCGGGTGATCAGACCCGCCAGCTGCTTGCCGCGCAGCACCGCAATGAAGGGCACGCTGTGCTGGGCCAGCGTGTCCAGCAGTTCGCCCAGCGGCGCGGCTTCCTGCACGCAGAGTTCGGGCGCGCGCATCAGCCGCTCGGCGGTGGCCGCGGCATTGCGTGGGCGCAGCAACTGGCGCCAGCGGCCCTGGCGCTGACCTTCCCAGAGCCAGTCAAACAGGTCCGAGCGCAGCACCAGGCCGCGCAGCTCGCCTTGCGGCCCGACCACAGGCAGGCTCTTGACCGGATGGCGGTGAAACAGCTCGGCCACGGTTTCCAGCGAATCCGTGGGCGCGATGGTCAGCAGTTTCGCCGACATGACCTCGCCGCAGGTCACCGCGGCAAAGCGCCGCTGTATGGCTTCCTCCTCGGCCGCGGCCAGCAGCTGGCCGAGGTCGTCGGGGCTCAGGTTGTACGACTGGTCAAACCGCGACAGCAGCGCCGTCAGATCGTCACTGCTCAACGCCAGCCGGCCGGCCGTGGGCGTGCGCGCCTGTGCCGGTACGCTATGGCGCAGCGGATAGTGGCGCCGCGTTGCGCGGTGGTAGAACACGCCGGCAAGCACCAGCGCCAGGGTCAGCAGAAAGACCGTGGCAATCAGATGCCAGCCCAGCGGCACCAGCTTGGCTGCGGCGAGCACGACCAGCAGCGCCATCGCGCCGCCCGGCGGGTGCAGCGCGCGGCACAGCAGCATCACGGCAATCGCGCCGCCGACGGCAATGGCTTCGGGCCAGGGGCTGGGCAGGTGGGGCAGGGCGGCAAGCAGCAGCAAGGCCCAGAGCGCCGACAGCGTATTGCCCATGATCGCCGGCCAGGGCTGGGCCAGCGGGCTGTTGGGCACGGCAAACACCAGCACGGCGCTTGCGCCCAGCGGCGCAAACAGAAACAGCAGGCCGTCGGCCGCGCCTATCCAGACCAGCAGCCCCGACAGCGCCAGGCCCAGGGCCGCGCCCAGCGAGCTGTGCAGCAGTTCGCTGCTGGAAGGGCGCTGGGCCAGCGGGCCCCAGCTGCCCAGGATGCGCGTGAGAGATTGCATGAGATCTATGGAAACTGGCGCGCCCCAGCAAGGGGGCAGCGAGCAAGGGCCGCCCCGCAGCGAGGCTGCCGTGCCTAGCCGGCCGCCCCTGAGCGGGCCTCCCCCTCCACCGAAGGATGAGAGGGGGAAGACGGGGCCGGCCATCCGGCGAAGCGGCTCAGGGGGTGAGTTTCAATTTCAGTAGTTCGTTGACCTGGCCGGGGTTGGCCTTGCCCTTGGAGGCCTTCATCACCTGGCCGACCAGCGCGTTGAACGCCTTGTCCTTGCCCGCGCGGTATTGCTCCACGTTTCCGGGGTTGGCGGCAATGACTTCGTCAATGATGGCTTCGAGCGCACCGCTGTCGTTCATCTGCTTGAGGCCCTTGGTCTCAATGACCGCGTCGACGTCGCTGGCTTCACCATCCCACAGCGCCTCGAACACCTGGCGCGCGGCGTTGTTGCTGATCGTGCCGTCGGAGATGCGGGCGATGAGCTGGGCCAGCTGGGCGCTGCCGACCTTGGCGTCGGCAATGCCGATTTCCTCGGTGTTCAGGCGGCGCGAGATCTCGCCCATAATCCAGTTCGAGGCCAGCTTGGGCTGCTTGCAGGCCTGGGCCACGGCTTCGAAATAGCTGGCCATGTCCTGGCTCTGGGTCAGCGTGGTCGCGTCGTACTCGGGCAGGCCGTAGTCGGCGACAAAGCGCGCGGCGCGCTGGCGCGGCAGCTCGGGCATGCCGGCGCGCACTTCGT
>Ga0308165_1000236_pt1 | contig 129350 bp, 72 predicted proteins | sample PhyWR2_FD_201032 | JGI IMG/M metagenome (GOLD analysis project Ga0308165, IMG submission 201032) | Phyllosphere microbial communities from UC Gill Tract Community Farm, Albany, California, United States - DLSLW.R2 | ecosystem: Host-associated > Plants > Phyllosphere > Unclassified | place: USA... | reverse complement strand
GAAAACAGGCAATAAGCACTATGCAAAGACCGGCCAAACTGCATAAAGGCTACTAAAGTTACAAAATGTCATCTCAAATCCTTTGTTTTTCTAAAACTGAACTCTCGAAATGACGACTTCGGAGTGGCTGTCACTCATATTGATTTTTATACAATAAATCACACCTCAGAATGACAAAAACAAAAAAGGCTGCTCCGAAACCGGAACAGCCCGTACAAATAAGGATTTGACTTGATACTATGCTTATGTACTATAATGAATTCAGCTTATCGCCTAGTTCCAGCCACCACCCAGGGCATGATAAATATCCACCACTGCGTTTAGTTGTTGTTTTTTAGTTTCAATAAGTTCCAGTTTCGATTGTAAGGCATCGCGTTGGGTCATTAAAACCTCGAAATAATCAGCCCTAGCGGCTTTAAATAAATCGTTAGAAATATCAATCGATTGGGTTAAAGCAGTTACCTGTTTCGATTTTAAATCGTAGCTTTTTTGCAGGTTACTGATTTTCGACATTTGATTGGCTACTTCAATGTATCCATTCAAAATGGTCTTTTCGTAATCGTACACTGCCTGTAACTGTTTGGCATTTGCTGTTAAATATTCTGCTTTAATCGCGTTACGGTTAATCAGTGGTCCGGCCAAATCGCCAGCTAGAGAATAAATTAACGATTCGGGTGTTCTTAGCAAATAAGATGGATTAAAAGCCTGATAACCAATACTGGCCGAAATACCCAGCGATGGATAAAACTGTGCCTTCGCTACTTTCACATCCAGTTTGGCAGCTGCAAGTTCAAATTCGGCCTGTTTAATGTCCGGACGGTTAGCCAATAACTGTGCAGGTAAACCGGTTTGTACAGTTGGAGGTACCAGATCGGTAAAATTAGCTTTATCTCTGATAATTGGTTGTGGAAAACGGCCCAACAAGAAATTGATCTTATTCTCTGTTTCGGTAATGTTCTGCTGAATATCGAACTCCAGACTTTTTGAGCTTAAAACCTCTGCTTCGAATTTACGCACCGCCAGTTCTGTAACCCGGGTAGCCTGTTTTTGGATTTTCATCAGCTCTAATGCATTGTTTTGCAGCTCGATGTTCTTTTTAACAATCTCCAGTTGATTATCGGCAGCAAGCAACTCGTAATAAGAATTGGCTACTTCGGCAATTAAATTGGTAATTACAAAGTTCTTACCTTCAACGGTAGACAGGTAGTGACTAATAGCAGCTTTTTTCGAGTTGCGCAGCTTGTGCCAGATATCGGCTTCCCAATTGGCTTGTAAACCAAACTTGTAATCGGGCAATATCTCTGGTACTTCTTTGCCCGGTGTAATTTCGGTAGAGGCATCGCCCGCACCCGAACTGGTGTAACGGCCTACTTTATCAAAACCAGCACCCACACCGTAGCTTACACTCGGTAAAAGCTCACCTTTGCGGGCTTTGATTTCGTTTTTGGCAACCTCAATATCCTGCAAGGTGATGTTTAACTCCTGGTTATTTTTAAGCGCAGTATCAATCAGGTTTACCAGATTAGGGTCGGTAAAAAACTTGCGCCATTGAATACTGGCTGTGCTTACGCTATCTTGCGCGCCATTATTAAAGGCTGTAGGTACGTTTTTATTTTCGGCACGTTGGGCTACTTCTGGTAGCTTACAGGCAGTGTATGCAGCGCATATTAACACCAGTCCAAGGCCTTTATATATATTTTTCCTAAACATTATTTTCAATTTCTTCAGTTAACGGATGCTCTTCTTCAATTTTAATCAGCTTGTGTTTGGCTGCAATTGTTCCGAATACGTAGTAAAGGCCGGGTATTATGATTACCCCAAAGATGGTACCGAATAACATACCTCCTGCTGCAGCCGAACCAATGGTACGGTTACCGATTTTACCCGGTCCGCTGGCAATCATTAAAGGAATTAAACCGGCTATAAAGGCAAAAGAAGTCATCAAAATCGGACGGAAACGCACGGTTGCCCCTTCCATAGCCGCCTTAAATACCGATGCACCCTGGGCATGCCGTTGCGTAGCAAACTCTACAATCAGCACCGCATTTTTACCCAGCAAACCAATAAGCATTACCATGGCTACCTGGGCGTAAATGTTATTTTCTAATCCCAATAATTTAAGGAATACAAATGCCCCAAAAATACCCGCTGGTAAAGAAAGGATTACCGAAAGCGGCAAAATGAAACTTTCGTACTGTGCCGCCAATACCAGGTAAACAAAACCTAAACAAATTAAGAAGATGTAAATGGCTTCGTTACCACGCGATACCTCATCTTTAGAAATACCAGCCCAATCGATACCAAATCCCCTTGGCAAGGTTTTCTTTGCAACTTCTGTAATGGCTTTAATGGCTTCGCCCGAACTGTAACCCGGTGCGGACTGACCACTAATCTCCGAAGCATTGTACATGTTGTGCCGGGTAATCTCCGAAAGACCGTAAACCCTTTGCATTTTGATAAAGGCCGAGAATGGTACCATTTCATCACGGTCGTTTTTCACCGATAATTTCAGGATATCTTCTGGCAGGGCTCGGTACTGAGGCAAAGCCTGCACAATTACCTTATACTGTCTGTCGTATTTAATAAAACTGGTTTCGTAATTACTACCCACAAACGTAGATAGGGTGTTCATGGCATTATCAATACTCACTCCTTTTTGCTGCGCAATATCGTTATCTACATTAAGCATGTATTGCGGGAAACTGGCACTGTAGAAGGTAAATACCGATGACAGTTCTTTACGTTTATTTAGTTCCTTTACAAAATCGTTGGCTACGGTTTCCATTTTTTTATAGTCGCCGCTACCTGCTTTATCCAGTAAACGAAGTTCGAAACCGCCCGCTGCACCATAACCTGGCACTGCCGGTGGCTGGAAAAACTCGATAGTTGCACCCGGAATAGATTTTGATTTCTCTTCAAGCTCCTCAATAATTTCTACTGCCGAATGTTTACGTTCATCCCAGTCTTTTAAGTTAATTAAACAAGTACCCGAGTTAGAGCCTGTACCTTCGGTCAGGATTTCGTAACCAGCCAAAGAGGAAACCGATTTAACACCGTCAATCTCTTCGCACATTTTCTGCAGTTTTTCGGCAATCTGGTCGGTACGCTCTAAAGTAGATCCCGGAGGGGTTTGTATAATGGCATACACCATACCCTGATCCTCATTCGGGATAAAACCTGAAGGAACTGTACCACTTAAACCCCAAACACCCAAACAAAAAGCAACCAGCACACCAAAAGTTAAAATCCTGCGGCTTACTACTTTGCTCAACACCCATTCATACTTGCCCGAGAGTTTAGCAAAACCATTGTTAAAACCATCCAAAAATCGATCTATCATCATCTTTTTGCCCTTGCCATGGTTATTTTTCAGCATGATGGCACACAATGCAGGCGTAAGCGTTAAAGCCACAATACCCGAAAGGATAATTGCCGTAGCCATGGTGATAGAGAACTGACGGTAAAAAATACCTACCGGACCGGACATAAATGCTACCGGAATAAATACCGATGCCATTAAGAAGGTGATGGCAATAATGGCCCCGCCAATCTCTTTCATAGCCTGCTGTGTAGCTTTTAATACCGAAAGCCGCCTGTCATGCTCCATCTTGGCGTGCACCGCTTCAATTACCACAATGGCATCATCTACTACCACCCCAATGGCCAGTACGAGGGCAAACAAGGTGATTAAGTTGAGCGTAATGCCAAAGAATTGCATAAAAACGAAAGTACCAATCAACGATACCGGAACAGCAATGGCCGGAATTAAAGTCGAACGCCAGTCGCCTAAGAACAGGAATACTACCAAACCTACCAAAATAAAGGCTTCAACCAGTGTGTGGATTACCTTTTCGATAGAGGCATCGAGGAATTTAGAAACGTCATAACTGATCTCGTAATCTAAACCTTTAGGAAATGAACTGGCCTTAATCTCAGCCATTTTGGCTTTAACATCTTTAATAACCTGGGTAGCATTACTACCATACGATTGCTTTAAAACAATTGCAGCAGAAGCTTTTCCGTTTAAGGTAGAATACAAATTGTAAGCAGCAGCACTAAAATCAACATCCGCAACATCTTTTAAACGAAGTAACTCGCCATTGGTACTTGCCCTTAATACAATATTCTCATAACCTTCTTTGGTATTAAAACGGCCCGAATATTTCAACACATATTCGAATGCCTGCGAGCGTTTACCCGAGCTCTCACCTGTTTTACCGGGCGAGGCCTCTAAACTTTGCTCATCAAGCGCTTTCATTACCTCATCAACCGAAATTTTATAAGCCTGCATGCGATCGGGCTTTAACCAGATCCGCATGGCGTAATCCCTGTCGCCCAAAATATCGGCAAAACCTACCCCATCAACCCTTTTCAGCTCAGAAAGCAAGTTGATATCGGCGTAGTTATACAAAAAATTCTGGTTCATTTTAGGGTCTTTACTGTACAGGTTGATGTACATTAACATGTTCGACTCCTCGCGGGTAATTTTCACTCCTTCGCGCACTACCAGAGGCGGAAGTTTATTGGTAACCGCAGCTACCCTGTTTTGCACGTTAAGCGAAGCCTGATTGGGATCGGTACCCAGGTTAAATACCACCTGGATTGAAGCCTCACCATCATTACCGGCATCGGATGCAATATATTTCATTCCGGGAACCCCGTTAAGCGCGCGCTCTAAAGGGATCACCACCGATTTAATTAAGAGCTCGTTGTTTGCACCCGGATACTCGGCCGTAATGTTTACTTTAGGTGGCGAGATAGACGGGAATTGCGTAACGGGCAGGTAGCTAATGGCCAACACCCCCAAAAACACAATAACAAGCGATATTACGATAGAAAGGACGGGCCTTTGTATGAATTTACTAAACATAAAATAAGTATGGAGGATTTAGATTATTCTGTTTTCAGTCTCAATTGTTTCATCACATCCTGTGGCTGCTGAAATTTGAAAGCGATCTTATCATTGTCTTTAACTTTCTGCACGCCTTCAAGCAGGATCTTATCACCTACATCAATGCCGTCGCCAACAATGTATAAATCGGGTAAATCGCCTGCTATGGTAATGGCTTTAGAGTGCACCTTATTATTTTTATCGATTACAAAAACGTAGGTTTTATCCTGGATATCGTAAGTGGCTTTTTGTGGAATAACCAAAGCATTTTTTAAAGGTACCACCATCTGGATTTTACCGGTTTCTCCGTTTCTTAACAAGTTATCACTGTTATTGAATCTTGCCCTGAAAGCGATATTTCCGGTTTCGTTATCAAATTCACTTTCAATCAATTCTACCTTACCTTTGGCTTTTAACAGTTCGTTATTGGCCAATAAAAGGCTAACTTCTTGTTGTCCTTTTACCTTTGCAGCACTTTGGTAGTTGAGGTATTCGGGCTCCGAAACGTTGAAATAGGCAAATACCTGGCTATTATCAGAAAGGCTGGTTAATAATGCGCCTTCATCAACCAAACTACCCAGTTTTAAAGGAATACGGTCGATGGTACCATCAAAAGGTGCCCTGATTTCAGTATTGGATAAATGAAATTTCGCTAATGAAGTTTCGGCATTTGCAGATTGCAGTTTAGCTTTGGCCATGGCCAGTTCGTTTTTCGAAACGATATTTTTATCTGACAGCAATTTGGTGTTTTCGAGTTCTATCTGGGCCGATTTTGTTTCGGCCTGTGCTTTAGCCAGTTCAGACTGTGCTGCTTTAGGCATAATTTTAAATAAAAGCTGACCTGCTTTAACATGCTGGCCTTCATCTACATAAATATTTTGAAGGTAGCCCTTTTCTTGTGCCCTAACTTCGATATTCCGCACCGATTTGATTTGCGAAACATATTCTTTGGTAAACGAAGTATCCATTCTTATGGGGCTTGTTACGGCATAAGTGGCTACTTCTTCTTTTTCTTCTTTTTTGGATGTACACGCTGTTAGGTAAAGCAAAGCACTCAAAGCGAGGCACATTACATTTCTCTTCATCTTGTTTTTTTGATTAGTTATCTGATTTATTTTTTATTAGTTTTCCTTTGCTAACCGGTTCATCATCAATTAAGCTGTTAAACAGCACGATGTGGGATCAATAATTCAGGGTTACGCAATGATTTAATTCGATAGCGAAATAAATACAGATTTATGAAGTTTAAATGAAGTTGAAATTCAGGATTGAACCAGCCAGAATTGACTTTTAGGACGAAATGAACCAATAAAGAGAATAAATATGAAGTTTAGGATTGATTTTATTAAAAACAGGATTAAATGGAGGTGATTTTAGCGTTATATCCAGTGGTTTTACTTAAAAAGCACTCCAATCTTAAAATTTAAAATTCTTTTAGAAAGGAATTTATTAAAGGTAAGTTGACATAAATTTAACCGATAACTGTCGATCCTTTCGAGGTTAGGTATATGGTAGCAACTCCTAAAGGGATCGTCATTTCGAGCGAAGTGCAACGGAGTTGAGAACCAGCGAAGCTAAATCTGTATAGAAAGATTTCTCCATTTCGCCACCGGAGAAAACCGGATGGCTCCAGTCGAAATGACGATTCTATTACCCCATTGGTGTACAAATCTCAATCAAAAAGCCATCCAAATCGCGTACGTAGGCGATGGTTTGGCCCCATGGCTTTTGTTTAGGTTCTTCTAAAAGTATACCACCGGCCAATACAACCTGTTTTATTACAGCTTCCACATCTGGTGTGGCAAAGCCCAACTCAATCCCAAATGGTTTTTCGTTTAAGCTGCTCGCTAAAAAACCATTTTTCAGATTGGTATTTCCAAGTTCCTTAGTGATAAATGATAGTGTGGTATCGCCTGTTAACAATTCGCCATAATCAGCTTCTGGGGTGATAAATTTACGCTGAAAACCAAAAGCATTTTCGTAAAAAACAATGGCCTTTTCTACATCTGCTACGTATAAAATGGTATAGCTGTATTTAATCATGGCAAATAAGTTGGTGATTTAAAGTGATCGGCAATTATTCAGCCTTACTCAGTATGCGTTCAATTTCGCGCAGCATCTCATCGGCCAGCTTTTGCTTTGCGCCAATTTTAGACAGATAGGCATCGGCAAAAAGTGCATCAAGCTCCTCCATAATAAAGCTGTACCTCGCCTTAAGTTCCATCAAATCTATCTGTAACGACATTGAAAGCTCCTGCATAGGTCAAAACTATGAAATGCGGTTTATAATCACAAGCATTGTTGAAATCTTGAATTTAACAGGTTGGATTGTTAGCACGTTGGAAAGTTTTAATGTTAACCAGTTGGAAAGTTGGAATGTTGAAAAGTTGGAATGTTAGCATAACGCCCCATTTACTCATTCATTAGAATTCATTAAATCATTCTAAATCCCCTCATCCAATCACTTAAACCACGTTACCCTCCTATCATCACGTTAAATGCACCTAACATAATTGTTCCGCCATGTGCGGTTTGATCGCCCATTCGGGCTGCCGGCACCCCACCAATCATTACCGTTGCAGAACCTTTAACAATGCAATCGGGTGGCCCTACACAAACGAGCATATCGCCAACCCTGGCGGCGGGTAAACTCCCTATAAGTACTGTTGGTTCGCCTGGTCCTACAACCGGCCCGCCAACATGTGGTACAGGTACTACTCCTGGAGTTATCATCGGGCATTCGTGAAAATCGGTTAATCTTGCTGCTGGAGGCATACTTCTGTTCTTTTTAAATTAGTTAATCATTATCATGGCACTCTTAAGCGTCAATTCCATTCCGCTATTAATTTCGGCAGTCATCGAGCCCCTGGCAGAAAATTGCATATCGGCCTGCTGTTTAATGTTCATGCCACTTATGTTCACATCTCCCCCGCTGGCCTTAACAGATACACCTTGACCGCCTGCTATTGTTACCATCTGGTCGGCTTCGATACTGATATTTTTAGGGCTCTTGAGGCTAATTCCATTTGCCGACATGGTAATGTGGTTACTGTTTTCATCATGAATAGAGATTTGCTTGTCTTTATCGTTAAAAACGATGGTATTTTGTGCAGGGGTAGCAATGGTTAACACCTTGTTTTCATCGTCAAATTTGATACTGATGTTTGATTTTGACACAAATGCTTTGATTGCATTTTTTTCGTTAGGGTTAAGGCCGTTTGCAGGTATTTGTTTTGAACTGCTGTACATACTGCCCAAAATTACCGGACTACGGGGATCTTCATTTAAAAAACCCAGCACCACTTCATCGCCCACTTCGGGCATAAAAAATGCGCCGGCACCGCTGGTGGCGTAAAAATTGGCCAGCCTAGCCCAAATCCCCTGCCCGTTTTGATCGAACATGGGCACATCAACCAAAATGCGGTACTGCAATTCCGGATCATTGTAAATTTGCTTCACGGTGCCGTTAAACAAACCGCTACCTGTGCTCAAAACGCCTGAATCGACATTATGATCCGGTTTTTCGATCAGCCAACCGGGAGAAAGCCCTACCGAAACTTCCGTAGTCCAGTTTCCCTCGGCGATAGTGTGGGTAAGGCCCGAAATAATGTAATCACCATTAAACCTATCGCCAAGCCCCTTTAAAGTGATAAATTTACCAGGATCGACCAATGAAGTACCTTGAAATTCAGCCTCTCCTCTGATTTTTGCATATTCGGCTTGTAAAATCCTAGCTTTTGCCCATTCGCTAAGCGCCTCAGTTTCCATTGGAGCTGTAGTTTGTAATTGGTATTCGTCTAAGCCAACCACCTTTGCCAGGGTGCCGGAAGAAATATTACCGGGACCAGCATAATTACTAATTGCTACAGCACTGTTCAGGTTTTGTGTTTTATAATCCCAGCTACTGGCTTTTACGTTTTCCAACTGGGTTAAGGCATCCAAATCTGCTTTAAATTTCATTAATCCCTCGCCATAAGCAACCGTTATTACCGGATTGGCATTCGAATCAGGAGCTTTAACCGATACGATACCGTTCAACGCCGTAACAATTAAGCCATTCAGGCCGGCCAGCGATACCATAAAATCCCAATCGGTTACGTTATATTGTACCTGACTTGGCCAAACCATACTGGTTTTGCTCACATCAGCAGTTAATCCGGCATAATTATGAATGAGTGCGCTTATGATATCGCTGTCTTTCTGTTGCGAAAAAGTAGTATTCTTTTTGCCAACCGTCATTTTTACGGCTTCATCCCTGCATTCAATATCCAGTGCAGAACCAACCATACTATCAATACGAAGAGATTGACCGGTAATAATTCCTGAGAAAATTATAGCGTTTGTCCCATCATAACCTGCTTCGATGATAATCGGGTTACCTGGTAAAAAAGTTGCCGATGAACTGACGTCAAATGTTCCCTGATCTGCCGAACCATCGAGGATAGTGAGTTTCGCACGGGAAATGTGGTTTACCTTTTTATCTACCTGTATAGAAAGCACTGGTGTCGTATCGGGAATGAGGTTATCTGAAACTTTAACGCTGAAGGTAGTTAAACCACCTGAGCCATTTGCTAATGTTGCCATTTATTGTGGGATGATTGCTTTAATTAAATGATTAAACCAAATATCAACAAAAGAAAGCTGGATGATGCAACGTATTTTCACCCTTTTTGTACAATGTAGCTTTCGTTAGTTTGTTTTACACCAAAGCTATTTTGTAATAATTAGATCATAAAACGGGAAAGATACAATAAACAAACAATAACTCACAATATTGAGATATGATTTAATTATCACTTATTGCCTGGTGTACACTATCTGAACAATGTACAGGCTATTAATGAAGTGCATTATTCCATTTCAAGCCACAAAATGAAGATCAGGTGAAGAAAATTTAAAATATTAATCAAGCGTTGCATTTTTGCAACAAACTTGTTACATTTACTAAAGCGGAACCAGAATTGATTGTCTCGATAAAAATTAATTTATTATTCATTACGCCCATTAATTGAACCAGCCATGAGAAGAGGCATTGTTACACACATCGATATCCTATCGGGAAAAGGCTTTATCGAAGACGAAAATCAGCAGGACATTTCCTTTTATCTCTATCGTACGCTCAATGGGATCCGGATGGGAAGTCTGGTCGAATTCGAAATCGCCCTGGGCCTCGACGGCTTGTTCGCCACCAATGTTCAAGCTATGATATTGCATGAAACGGCTATGGTAGAATAAGCCGTTTCATTCTACCCGCTATTTATAGGGTTTGGTTTGCTGCATCTGCTTCTGTATCTCGCCTTTGCTTAATGCATAATCATACATTTTTAAAGAGGCCATCAACCCGCTGTAATGCTCTCCTTCATCTGAAGCACCTACAATAAATTTAGATTGCTTAATCGCCGAGCTTAAGGTCATATTCTGCTCGTTATCCAACATGCCATCAACATAAATCTTTTCTACCATACCATCGAAAGTGAGTACCAGGTAGTGCCATTCGTTGGCTTTGGGCAGCTTGTTAAACTTCATGTCGAAATGATAATCGAGATGGCCCGCAGCACCATAACCTGCGCTGTTGTAGTACATGGCATTGTAGGAGTTTGCCAGGCGCATGGCATTGCGGTTGCACCACGACATTAAACACTCGCCAGCTTTATCAATTTCAGGATTTTTAACCCAGGTAGCTACGGTATAAGAGCCATTCCAGGCCAGTTGTTGCGGAACCGGCTGATCGGAGGTTAAAAAGCCCTTCCCAAATTTTATCGCTTTTACTCCCTGCTCATCGGTTTGAACCGAAACCTCGCCTACACTTTTAAAAACACCACCTATACTGCCGGCATTTTGTAGGGTGGTAACCGCTTTATTTGCAGATACTTTTGCCACATCAAGATTTAGGAGCATTGCGTTTTTACTACCTATTGCGGGAGCATTTACTGAGCTTTTATTTTTTACAGTAAGCGGAATTTCGAAAAGTGAATCGTAAACTTTTATATTCCAAACAGCAGCATACAAGCCCTGTTTTTCGGCACCTGTTACGGTTAACTTAATGTAGCGCGCTTTTACATCATGATCATCAATCATGGGGCTACCAGGTTTGCGGTTAGCCGACTGATCCGAGAACACCTTCCAGGTTTTACCATCGGTTGAGTACCGCAAAATGTATTGATAATAAAATGTAGGGAATTCAAACTGTGTAAATATCCTTTTAACCTGTTTAGCTACGCCAAGGTCGATAGTTAAATCCTGTGGAAACCGGTTATTCGCGGCTTTCCATAGCGTTGCATTGTTACTATCGGTAGCCAGTGCGCCCTGATAGGTATAATCAACCTGCTGCCCCTGCAAGTGATAAGCTGATGATGCAGTTGCTGGTTTATTTAGGGCAAGGTTTACCGGTATTTTTTGTTTTGATGGATTGATGTAGCCTGTATTTTTGGGATCGACCGCTTTGATGGTCGAGTCATTTTCGAAAACCATTTTATCTATACATACCTGCCTGGAAAGCCCACCACGTGTCATCGGATAATCGTGTTTGTGGTAAACAATATAATAATCATCAACATCCTGCAATACCGAATGGTGCCCGGGTCCATGCACCGTTTTATCGGGATTGGTACTTAGAATTGGATTATTGGCTCCCGGAGTAAATGGTCCGTAGGGCGTATTTGCATAAGCATAGCGTACATTGTAGGTTTCATCGTGACAAGAAGCCCCCGAATACATCAAAATGTATTTATTACCCTTTTTCATCATGTAAGCAGCTTCAAAAGGCGCAGGGGTTTGTGCTAATGGAATATTTTTGGATTGCGGCATATCTTTCATGCTTTGAGGATTAAGCTCACCTACAGCATAACCGCCATTGTAATGCACCCAGGTACCCCAATAACCATAAATTGTACCATCGGTATCGGTAAAAAACTGGGCATCTAACGAAGGAAAACCTTCACGGGGATAGTTGTGGGTGATGACAGGTTTATCATTTTCGTTAAGTTTTTTCCATGGCCCAACGGGTGTATCTGATACATAACCATAAATATTACAGCCCATTTCGCAATTACCGAAGTAAAGATAATAGCGGCCATTTTGCTCAACAATATCGGGTGCCCAAAAGTTAACCAGTGGGATCGCGGTAAAAGAAGGCACATCCATGGTGTAGTTGTACCAGTTCTCAAAATCTTTGCTGTACCATACCGTAGGTGCGCCCGAAGCCAGCATAATATTATCGGTAGTTGAATAAATATAATAGGTATCGCCAAACTTTTTAATGGTTGGATCGGCAAAATAGCCCGGTAATAACGGATTTAACGGAGTATTTATAATATGCTGTTTTATCTCCTGAGCCTGAGATTTTTCCAAGCCTTTTCCCAGGACAACCACAAGTGCCAATAATAATAACACAACTTTTAAAAAAGAGAGGTAGTTTTTCTTCATTTTATTTCTTTTAAACAGCAATTACAATCTACCGGGCTAAAACACATTACAACAGCACTGATGATTTGATTGTTTTCAAAGATAAATTTTAAACGTACCTTTAACGTTCATTAATATTAACCTGATGTACCTTAATTTTAACTGGAGGGCTAAATAATATGAACTGAGTAATAATCAGCAACTTCAATCCTGTTAAAATCCTGCTATCACCTGCGAAAAAACACCAATTTCGGCGCTCATAAATCAACTACTTTAGCACCACTCATCAGCAATTAACTGATCCTGTTTTAACCCACAGTTTAACTAAATCCTTCGCTATGCATTCTACTAAAAACAAGGTACTTTCAGCTCAGTTTTTGTTAAGTTTCGGCTTACTGCTATGCATATTTTTCTGCAACAGCACTTATTGCCAAACAGCTAAACAACGCTACATCCCGGCAAAAGTATGGATGGTACCTGAAGGAAATGATTTTAACAATGCAGAGAGCGAATTTTCCTATAAAAGGATGGTAGAATCAGATAACATCGCCATTTTCTGGTCGAAGGAATTTGGACCTAATCTCTCACAAAATACCGATCCTGCACTCCGTTTAAACATGAACGAAATTTTAAAAGAATGCGATCGCTTTTATAATTTTTATGTGGATAGTTTGGGTTTTGTGAGCAAGGGCAAGTCGGTTACCGACAAGTACAAGCTTTTAGTTTTTGTTTTTAAAGGTAAAGAAGGTACGGCCTTTGGCGGTGGCGAAGAACATAAAATTGGCATCGCCTGGACGCCTGTTACACGCATCAGTAAAGCTCCTTTTGGTGCCCTGGCCCACGAAATTGCCCATTGTTTTCAATACCTAGTTAATGCCGATGGATCGTGGGCTTTTACCTCAGCTGCAAAAGGCAGCAAAGGCCAGCCTATTTTCGAAATGACCTCGCAATTTATGCTTTGGCATGTTTACCCTGACTGGATGACTTTTGAAAATTACCACCTCGAGGCTTATTTAAAAAAGACACATTATGCTTTTTTGCACGAAACCAATCAATACCATTCGCCTTATGTGCTCGAATATTGGGCCAATAAGCATGGCGTTAAATTTATTGGCAAATTGTGGCAGCAGGCATTAAAAGGCGAAGATGCCGTTATGACTTACAAACGCCTTACCAAAACCAGCCAAACTAAATTTAATGATGAAATGCATGAAGCTGCAGCTAAATTTATGACCTGGGATTTAGACCAGGCGAAAAAAGCGGGTAAATCTTATGCCAACAAACATTTTACTGCTTTAGATTTGTTGGCCGGTGGCTGGTACCAGATCAAGGCGATTAATTGCCCGCAAAATTATGGTTACAACGGCATTCAATTGAAAGTACCAGAAAAGGCAACTACCATTAAACTCGATTTTAAAGGGATAGCCGGTGCCGATGGTTTTAGAAAGATTAACCTCAATGATGCAGGCTGGAGATACAGTTTTGTGGCCGTACAAAAAGACGGGAAACCTGTTTATGGAAAAATTCATACTGGCAATGAAAGTTCGGTTAAATTTAATGTACCGCCGGGAACAGCCTATTTATGGTTGGTGGTAAGTGGCGCACCAACCAAGCATTGGGAGCACATTACCGATGGCAAAGATGAAAATGATGAGCAATGGCCTTATCAAATCAGGCTAACCGGTACAAGCCTGGCGAGATAAATTTCTAGTTAACATTTATCAATATTTGCCTTAATTGGTTATTTGTTAATATCCTGTAGCCATTAGCTAAAAAAGAAGTATAAAAACACCGGGCTTGTTTTTAATTTTATCATCAATTTACAAGCAATCAAAACCCGCGGTAATGCAGGAGTAAGATTGTTTAATCCACCATCCTTTAATTACTATGACGAAAATATATCAGCAACTGCTCCGTTCGGTTTTATGTATTGGCCTTTTAACCACAATTACCGCTGTTAAGGCCCAAAACGGCGATCAGATATTGGATGGTGTTGGCGAAACGGCCATGAGTGCCCGCTATAAATTTAATGGCGATACGAAAGACTGGTCGCGCAATAACCTGCACGCCAAACTTTTTGGCACCGGGGCTAAATTTGTAAACGATAACCAGTTTGGGCAGGTTTTATCCCTATCGGACGAAGGCAATTCTTTTATTGCCCTGCCGGCAGATGTACTAACAGACATGGAATCGATCAGTATTACCGGGTGGATTTATTTACGGTCGAACCAGCAAGGACAACGTTTTTTTGATTTTGGGCAGGATGCAGGCAAACATTTTTCTGCAGCTCCGGCAGGCATCAATGCACAAAATGCTTTTCAGGCATTAATCACTACAGCTAAAGGAATTAAAAGCGCAGCATCCACGCAATCGGTACCACTTAACCAGTGGGTAAACCTGGCCATTGTTGTCGATATTCCATCAAAATCGATTACTACCTACATTAATGGTAAAATAGCTAACGAAACTAAAGACATTCAGCTCGATTTAACAACCGTATTCGCACAAGCATCAAAAGATAAAAACCTGTTGTATATTGGAAAATCGTTATCACCAACTGATCCTTACCTGAATGCGCTGATACACGATTTCAGGATTTACCGTGTTCCATTAAGTTTCCGTCAGGTGGGGTATATTTACCGCAATGCGCTAAAAGGTGGCAATGAAAGTACTGTAAACACAACAGCGAAAAAAGAAGATAACCTTCAAAAATTTTCGCCGGCTACACCACAGCTCTACAATGCCTATTTAACCAAAGTTGCCAATGTGGCTGTAGTTACCACCGTGGGCAATTTACCCCGTTTACCGGCTTACATTGAGGGAACTTACCGCAATGGAAAAAGCGGACCAAAAGTACGGGTAATATGGCCTGCCCCTACTGATAACAGCACTGTTTTAAAAGCCGGACAATATACCATAACCGGTCAGGTGCCGGGAACTAACCTCAAAGCAAATGCTACTGTTACCGTTAAAGATGCTGTTCAAGCTACCTTGCCGACCTCAAAACTTGAGCCTTTTCGTTTAGATCAGGTTAGCTTAAAAACCGATATAGAGGGACAGGGCACCAGTTTTACGAAAAACCGCGATAAGTTTATTGAAACACTGGCGAAAACTGATCCCAATTCATTTTTATATATGTTTCGCCATGCTTTTGGGCAAAAACAGCCTGAAGGTGCTAAGCCACTTGGGGTTTGGGATAGCGAAGACACGAAATTAAGAGGACATGCAACCGGCCATTATCTTTCGGCCATTGCACAGGCTTATGCGGGTACGGGATACGATGCAGCACTCCATGCCAACTTCGCAAAAAAGATCGATTACATGGTAAATACCCTTTACGATTTATCGCAGCTATCGGGTAAACCACAAAAAGAAGGCGGCCAATATGTAGCTGATCCGGCAACTGTACCTGCCGGTCCTGGCAAGGCCGGTTTTGATTCTGATTTGAGTGGAGCGGGAATCAGAACAGATTACTGGAACTGGGGTAAAGGTTTTATCAGCGCTTACCCACCCGATCAGTTTATTATGCTGGAGCAAGGAGCAAAATATGGCGGTCAGAAAAACCAGGTTTGGGCTCCTTATTACACCCTGCACAAAATTTTGGCAGGACTGATAGATATTTACCAGGTAACCGGCAATAAAAAAGCCCTCGAAATTGCCACTAATATGGGCGATTGGGTAAATGCCCGCCTGAGCAAACTGCCACAAGAAACGCTGATTAAAATGTGGAACACCTACATTGCCGGCGAGTATGGTGGTATGAACGAATCGATGGCGCATTTGTACCAGATTACAGGAAAAGCTGAATACCTTAAAACAGCTCAACTATTTGATAATGTCAAAGTATTTTTCGGCGATACCACGCACATTCACGGTCTGGCTAAAAATGTTGATATTTTTCGCGGCTTACACGCCAACCAGCACATTCCGCAAATTGTAGGCAGTATCGAAATGTATCGTGCTTCTAACAATCCTGAATATTACAACATTGCCGATAATTTCTGGCATAAAATGATTAGCGATTACATGTACAGCATTGGCGGCGTTGCGGGTGCGCGTAATCCGGCAAATGCCGAATGTTTTGTGGCCCAGCCAGGTACCCTGTATGAAAACGGATTTTCGGAAGGCGGCCAAAACGAAACCTGTGCAACTTATAACATGCTAAAATTAACAGGCGATCTTTTCCTTTTCGATCAGCGTGCCGAATTAATGGATTATTACGAACGCGCACTTTACAATGATATACTGGCCTCGGTTGCCGAAAATAGCCCGGCCAATACCTACCATATTCCTTTAAGGCCCGGATCAGTTAAACAATTTGGCAACGCCGACATGACTGGTTTTACCTGCTGTAACGGTACAGCCTTAGAGAGCAGCACCAAACTACAGAACTCGATTTATTTTAAGGCTAAAGATGATAAAGCACTATATGTAAACCTGTTTATTCCTTCTGTGTTAGACTGGACAGACCGCAAAGTTAAAATTACCCAAACTACCGATTTCCCCAGGGCCGATCATACCCGCCTCACCATTCAAGGGAATGGTAAATTTGAGGTGAATGTGCGGGTACCGGGTTGGGCAACAAAAGGCTTTTTTGTTAAGATAAACGGTGTGGCACAAAAACTTGATGCCAAACCAGGTACTTACCTTACACTAAGCCGCAACTGGAAAGATGGCGATGTGATTGAGCTTAAAATGCCTTTTACCTTTCACCTCGATCCGGTAATGGACCAGCAGAACATTGCCAGCTTATTTTACGGACCGGTATTACTTGCAGCCCAGGAGCCTGAAGCCAGAAAAGACTGGCGCAAAGTAACATTAGACGCCGCTGATATCAGCAAATCGATTAAAGGAGATCCCGCTAAATTGCAATTTAACATTGACGGGGTAAACTTTAAACCATTTTACAATACTTATGGCCGGCACTCGGTTTATTTGGATGTTACGTTGAAGTAGGCGTTCAATTGTTCATTAGTCTTTGGTTCAGTTGTTCATTGGTCAGTAGTACATAATTAGCGGCTTAATCTAACTGAAAATTGGTAACTGCTAACTGAATTAGTTCATTGGTCATTGTGCCTACTTATCTAATAGCCCAATCCAACTGAAAATTGTGAACTGATAACTGCTAACTGAATATTGTTCATTGGTCTGGGTGCCTACTTATCTAGCAAAATCCTTTTGGTAATTGATTATTGGTTATTAGTTACTGGCCTGATCCAACTGAAAACTGGTAACTGATAACTGCTAACTGAATATTGTTCATTGGTCTGGTGCTTACTTTTTTAATAGCATAATCCTTTTGATAATTGATTATTGGACATTGGTTATTGGCCTGATCTAACTGAAAACTGCCAATTAAAAACTGAAAATTGGTCAATAGTCCATAGTTAATGATCCAACTGAAAACTGTTAACTGATAACTGTCAACTGAATATTGTTCATTCGTCTGGTTGCTTACTTTTTTAATAGCATAATCCTTTTGGTAGTTGATTTTTGGATATTGGTTATTGGTTATTGGCCTGACCCAACTGAAAACTGTTAACTGAAAATTGCCAACTGAAAATGATTAATCCATTACCAAAATTGTTACACTCCGGCCAAAAGGCTAAAAAACATAATTTCCATCGATTGAAATAAAATACAACCTCATTATAAACTGCTAAAATATGGCTCAGTTAATCAGTAAGCATCATTTTTAGTTGTGTTTTTACTATCTTCAACCCAATAACCAACATATAAAATGAGCGATAGTAATTATTCTAGAAGGAAGTTTTTAACACAGGCCTTACTGGCCTCGGCCGCGGTGGCAGCACCCGGTTTTTTATTTGCAAACGGGCAACCAATCCCCCGTTTTGCAGCTGGAGAAAAAGTGAACTTAGCCTGTATTGGCATTGGTAACCGCGGAGGCGAAATTATCCGCGAATTGTACAATACCGGATTAGCCAATATTGTAGCTTTATGCGATGTAGATATGGAGGCGCCACATACGCTGGCCATCTTAAAAATGTTCCCAAATGTGCCTCGTTTTAAAGATTTCAGACAGATGTTCGATAAAATGGGCAACCAGATTGAAGCTGTTTCTATAGGTACTCCCGATTTTTCACACTTCCCGATTACCATGATGGCCATAGGTTTGGGCAAACACGTATACGTTGAAAAACCAATGGCACGTACTTTTAACGAAGTTGAATTAATGATGAAGGCTGCGAAGAAAAACCGTAAGGTTGTAACCCAAATGGGTAACCAGGGACATTCGGAAGCCAATTATTTTCAATATAAAGCCTGGGTAGATGCCGGTATTATAAAAGATGTTACGGCTATTACCGCACACATGAATTCTCCGCGACGCTGGCATGGATGGAACCCTAAAATCACTTCGTTCCCACCTGCAGAAACTCCACCATCAACACTCGACTGGAATGTGTGGCAAATGCAAACCCAGGGGCATGAGTTTAATAAAGATTTTGTAAATGGCCAATGGCGCTGCTGGTTCGATTTTGGCATGGGCGCTTTGGGCGATTGGGGTGCACATATCCTCGATACTTCGCACCAGTTCCTTGATTTAGGTCTGCCTTACGAAGTAGATCCTGTAAAACTAGAGGGACATAACAACTTCTTCTACCCGATGTCTTCTACCCTATCATTCAAGTTCCCTAAGCGCGGCAGTATGCCACCTGTAGAAATTAAATGGTACGATGGGATTGATAACCTGCCACCAATACCGGCTGGTTATGGCGTACAAGGATTAGACCCGAATATCCCACCGCCGAGCAATGGCGCAGCTACCACGGCTAAACTAAATCCGGGTAAGATCATTTACAGCAAAGATTTAACTTTTAAAGGAGGTTCGCATGGTAGTACTTTATCTATCATTCCCGAAGAAAAGGCTAAAGAAATGGCTTCACATTTACCCGTAGTGCCACCAAGTCCGTCAAATCACTTTGCCAATTTCTTAAAAGCCTGTAAAGGTGAAGAGAAAACACGATCATCTTTTGATATTGCAGGTCCGTTAAGTCAGGTATTTTGCCTGGGCGTACTTGCCCAATGGACAGGTGAGAAAATTGTTTTCGACAGAAAAAAGAAAATTATTACCAGCAGTAAAAATGCAAACGATTTATTGATTGGCCCGCCACCACGCCAGGGATGGGAACAATATTACAAAGTATAACTTTCATATTAAAAAATACAAAAGCCTTTAAACCGCAAGATTTAAAGGCTTTTTTATGTGCTCATTTTGAGCCTAATTGTTTAATGGTCTTGCTTCAATAATCAAAAAATAACCTGTACGCTCACTAATCAGCCACTTATCCCCTGTAAAAATGTATTGGTCATCATACCTTACACTATAATCAGTAACATTATCTTTCCCATCCGCTTCGCGTACCATTTTAATCTGCGAAAAAGAAGTTCCTGAGGCCTTATTTCCATCTATTTTAACGGTATGTTGCCCGTTAAGTGTAAAATAAGTTTTTACCAATGCAGCATGCCCATTGAATTCCTTTTCGAGCACATCAGTGCCGGTGGTACTGGCAATTTGCACACCATTCATATAAACGGTATAAGTTGCATCTTTTGTAAACAGTTCCATTACTTCAGCAATCTTTTTTTCGTCGCCCAGGTAAGCATAATCGTCAATTAAATTCCTTAATTCTTCTTTCGTTTTTAAAATTTCCAGTGTCATGTTTTTTGTATTTATGTTTAAAATCTATTTGTTATCAGCAAAATTACAGTACATTTACTAACTTTTTATTAGTAGTTACCTAAAGGTTAGTAAGTTATTTTTTAGAAGTATTTTTATGACAACACAAAGTGATAACACCGAAGTGAATAAAGAATTTACAGAAGAGTGTACTACCATGCTTGCAGCGGTAAGTGATGCATTGTATGCAATTGGTGGCAAATGGAAACTCATGATTATCATTGCGATGGCACGCGGAAATAACCGCTTTACTGAACTGCAAAGAAAGGTGAGTGGAATTTCAGCAAGAGTACTCTCCAGCGAACTCAAGGAACTTGAGCTTAATGGCTTTATTGTAAAAAAGGTAACCTCAGGCTATCCGGTAACCATCGAATATGAGCTACTTCCCTATAGCCATACACTCGAAGAACTGGTTGGTGCAATGACCAGATGGGGTATTCAGCACCGGGCAAAGATTAAAAGTGAGCGTTAAGGGGAGAAATCTTTAAAATTTATTTAAAGATTTCTCCCTGAATGTACGGATCGAAAGCACGCCCCGTATTTTTTGATTATTTTTAAGTAATTGACCTAAAGAAATCGATTATTATAAACCTGCAACAGTTGTTTCATTTAACCGCTTGTTGTAAACTTTAAGATTAGAAACTAATCCGTAAACACCTTTATTTGCATCTCCTATTTTGTTTAAAGGAAATACCAGGGTTTGTATCCGGTTCATTTTGTCTTTGGTATTGGTGAAGGTTATTTTTTTACCTTCCATTTTTTGAGCCAGCTTTCCATCGACGTAAATCCAGGTACCTTTTTCGTTGCCGGTGATTACAATTTTATAAGCTTTGCCTGCTTCAAATGTAAAATCGAAAACATCATTATAATTTTCGCGACTGAAACCCAGTTTCAAACCATCCTGCTTCAATAAATATACATTTGCATTTTCTGATTTAAACAAGGTAACGCTATCAACACTTGCTGTTGGTGCCTGCAAAGTAAAGGCAACACTATACGGATAACCAATTTCTTTTAAAGGTAACTCAACAGTTTTAGCTTGTTTTGTAGCGAGTTTATTCTGGTAAACCAACGAATCGGCATTAACGGCACGAACAATACCACGCATATTTAAGCCTGGCCCTTCGCCAATGCTGATAGCATTTTTAGCAAAGTTAATCCAGTTGGACTGATCGGTTTTACCTGTCCACATTTTTTCTGCCAATACCTGCATGGCTGGAAATGCTCTTTGGTGAACATCTTTCATGGTAATTCCGTTTCCAACATGGTCGTTCCATACCGCAAACATGCCACCTCTTATTTTAGGATGCCCCATCGGAAACACTACATTTCCAATTTGATTGGGTTCCCAATCATTGTAAAGGCGTTTAACATTCAAAAAATCGTAGTAATAACCCGCAGCAGGCACAATATAAAGCCATCCATCGGGTGTACTGATCTGATCGTAGCCCAAACGTACCATTTCTTTAGGCTCGGCATAGCCATTGTACCAGGCATTCATGGTTACATCATCAGCAGTTACAGGCGTTGTGCCCTGTGCATGAGTTAATGCGCCCCACAAACGTACCTTTTTACCAAAGCCTTTCACAAAACGGATATAATGATCGGTAAACTCCCTGAAACGTTCAGACTCTTTTTTAGCGTATTCATCGGTACCAATGTGCACTTCAGCATCCACAAAAACAGGATCTTTGCCGCTAATGTATTCTTTAAAAACATTGTCGATAATCTCGTAAGTTTTCGGGTTACTGATATCTAAATGATCCATCCCGTAAGCCTTGCTTCCAATTTCAGGGAACACTTTGGTAAAGGCGAGCGAATGCGCAGGCACATCAATTTCGGGGATAATGCGCATGCCATACAGCTGTGCGGTTTTCTGCAATTCCTTAAAATCGGCTTTGGTGTAATAGCCATCTTTCGAGGTTAATGCAGGGTAAGTAGTACTTTCGAGCCTGAATGATGAATAGGTTTTGCTCCAATCATCGCCAAAAAACTGCTTAAAACCATTGTCGTTCAAATGGATGTGAAAATCGCCCATTTTATAATAAGCCATCATTTTCACATAGTGTTTCAAGAAGTCGAGTGTAAAAAACTTACGCCCCACATCAAGTACAAAGCCTCTTACTTCGTATTTCGGGTAATCATTCGTAATCCCTTTAACAATCTGGCTACGTGCCGGATCTTGCTCCAGCAATTGCAAGATGGTACGGGTAGCCCAAAATGCACCTTTGTAATAAGGCGCATTAACTTGAAGCGTTTGATCGATTTGGAGCGTATAACCCTCTTCTCCTAAATTCTGCTGTTCAGCATTGATATTGAGCACAATATCTCCTGTTTTAGCTTTTCCGGCACCGATACTTAAAGTTTTATAACCGGTTAATTGCTTCAGGTCTTTCAGTAAAATTTCTGCAGCAGGCGTTAAAAGCTTTTTAGCCTTCGGGTTAACGATGATCCTGCTATTTGCCAGCAATTTGAAATAACCACTGCCACCCTTCCACTCCTGCAATGCAGGAATAACGAATGGTTGTGTATTTTCTCCAGTTTGCGGGCGGTATTTTCCGGGTACCTTTACGATTTGCTGAAATTCGTAAGCACGGTTATTTTCGGTATTCCTGAGCCTCAGCACCAGCTGAACTTCACAGTCGGTTAAGGGCTGATAAACTTTCCCTTTTAAATCTATGACAGGCTTTCTGCTCGATCCATAGAGCGAAAGGACGTAGCCTGAAGCGGGTTTAGGTAGTATCAGCTGATGGGCGCCAGGCTCCAGTTGATCGGCAATAGATAAGCCTGAAATTACAGTTTTAAAGGCTGTAGAATCAGCAGCTGTTAATTTTTGTTCTTCCTTGGCATGCACTCCAATGCCCATAAATAGTGCACAAAGCAGCGCTCCGGTTATCTTTACGACACTGATTTGCATGTTTAAATTTGTTTTTAATTTCATAAAATATGATGTTATAAAGCAGATGGTTTAGCGTTGGCTGATCCTTCAATTACAAACCAGGTATAGCTTTCGGGCGCAATGGTAAAGGTCAGATCGATGGTATAATCCCTGTTTAATTTATAGTTTTTAAAGCTGCCTTCTTTTTCTTTAACTCTGGCAATATCGGTTAAACCGGTATAATAAAGGGGCACTTTAATGGTTCTAACCATTTTTTCTTCGTTAGGGTTGTACAACATGATTAAGCCTTTTTCTTTCTGATCGGGGTTAACGTGCAATATGCCATCCCAATCACGTCCATCGGCACGACGCAGGTGAATTACATCAGAATTGAGGATATTACGGTACTTTTTGTACCAGTTAATTACATTTACAACGGTTTGTTTGGTTTCTTCGGTATCGTATAAACGCGGCCCACGGTAGCAAGCCTGCACCCCGGCACCATAATATTGCATCATCAATTGCTCGTAATCTTTTAAATGCTCGGCTAATGGTTCTAATGTTGCCGCACTGCCTCCACCCTGATATTGGGTAAGTGGTACAAAACCCCAGCCCATTGATGGTGTTTTGATCCAGGTGGCATCAAAAATATTCTGGCGGTTAAGTATTTTCTGGTGGTCTCTGGGTAAAGAAAAATTCACCTCCCGGTAGCCTAAAGCAATTTTATGGGTACCATCTAAAAAGTACCAGTCGGGTGCATTAATGTATACCCCTTTTTCGTTAAGCCAGGTATACAATTCTTTCTGTATTTCCATTTGTTTCCATTGCGAATCATCTAAACCAGTATGCCCAGGGTGCGTGGTTGAAGCACAAACATCGCCCGGATAAGGCCCGTCATTCTCCCAGATATCGAAACCGGTTTTGGTATAAAAGTTTTTGATGTTATCGCGATACCAAAGTCCCCATTTGCTACCAAAACAAGGTGCATGACCAAAAAACGCACCACCAGGTTTACCGGTTTTAGGGTCTACAACATCGTTATCAGGACTAATGCTACGCGAACTAAACAAAGAATAACCGCCAATTTTAATGTTTTTACTGTGTGCATAATCGGCAAGTACTTTCCATTTATTCAGGTTTGCCTGCGTGGTATCTTCCATATTCAGGTTACTGCCAAAACTAAGAATCAGCGCTTCGTAACCTGTGGCTGCACATTGATCAATGGCTGTATGCACCTGATTTTCATTCCTTGATACCAAATGCATAAATATCGGATTGGCCGAGGTCCATGGGGCTACGGTGCGGTACATTTTCCGAACAGCCAGGCCGCGACTTTCCCTGTCGTCGTTGTTCATCAGCAATTCGTGCGTACGTACCGAATTTAGTGTTTCACCAGCCTTCAATTCAATTCCTTTAGCTTTTTCGGGGTAAATTTCTAAAAGCACAGGCGTTTGGTAGCGGTAATGTACCTGCGAGGTATAAGTAGAATCGGCCTTCCAATGCGTGGTTTGATCACTATTGGCATAATTCATCGAGTTGTTAAAGGCATAATTGGTTTCGAAATAAATTCCGCTCGGTTTCTTCATAATTTCGAAATTGCCTTCTACCGAACTTTCTTCTTCTACCATACCTAAAACCTCGTTCACTACCTGATCGATTTTAAACTGTTTGCTTCCTTTATTCTCTACTTTTAACGATTTTACCATTAACGGAATACCGTCATAGATTTCGTATATCACACTCACCTCCAGGCCACTAAGCTCTTCTGCCTGTGGTTTATACAAAAACGTAACAGTTATACCGGTTGCAGGTTTAGCAGCCAGTGCCCAAAAGCGGTTGCTGTTCCATTTTATGCGGGGTGTAATGGGTTTTTCATCATAATTAACATATTTAAAATCGGTGGTTCCTGCTTTAAATCCATCAACCCACTCGGGTAGTAAATAGGCCTTTTCTTTCTGGCCGGTAAGCCCACCTATGTTGTAGGTTTTGCCATTAATGATTAAGCGGGCTTCTTCTCTAACCGATCGCAGCAATTGGCGGCCGGTACTTAAGTTGGTATAATCGGTGCAGGCCAGATTGGGCGAAACCCTGAACACGCGTTTTACCAGTCCGTTTTGTAAAACAATATCTTTTCCATCGGCACTTTTAGTTACCTGCGCTTTTGCTGCGATGGGTTTAACGAGCCAATCCTGAACGGGGATAGACTGCGTAAATGCTTTGGGCGTGCCGCAAAATATTAAGGGCGTTAATAAGAGAATTTGTAATTTTCTAAGTTTCATTGTGTGTGGTTGTTTACTATATGTTTAGTGTGTCTAAAATATAAAAGATAAATAACTATTTGGCATGCAAGTTTTAACCATTAAATATTTTCTGTAAAAGCCTGATAAATAGCATAATTTGTGAACATGGGAAATATATTTGGTTGGTTTCAAATAGCGCTTTTTTATTTGTTTGAAAGTTTAATTATTTCATCAAATGATTGAGTGATATTGGCATAAAAAAAGCCTTTTCAAAAGCATATCCGGATAGGTTTCCCCATCCGGATTGCGGCAAATAAATATTAAATAAACGAACTATTGGAGGGTTATGGTTTCTTCTATTTTACGTGGTGCAGCTGTATTATACGAGTAAAATAAATGAAAAGATTTGGTTGCCGGATCGTAATAATTTGGTCCCCAATGCTGATCAATATCTGGTGTTACCCCTGCAGGTGTAATGGTTACCGATAAATCGGCATTTACCTTTAACTGCATAAAATAGCTTGATGAGCCCAAGTCGCCCAGGTTACATTGCACAATCTCATCGGTGATCCGGGTAAGTATTTTGGCTTCGTTAATGTTCCGATCGCCACTGGTTGGATGGCGAAGCACTCCTTTGGACTGATATTTACCCGCATAGGCATTAAATGTTTTAACAGCTACCGGACTATAAAATTTATCAATACCGTTATTGGGTATAAATGTAGATTTTAGTTCAATTTGCTTACCTCCATTATCCGGAATAGTATAAATATCGATTGCCGATGGTACACTAACTGTTGCCATTTGACCTGAAGTATTGGTGTAGCTTATTTCTGTTGATGTATTGGACGTTTCGGCACCCGAAAAACTTAATTCCAATCCCGCCAGGGTGTTACCAATACTTACCCCCCTGGTTAGCAATTCAGATTCGTAAGTAGTACCATAAGCCTTGCCACTTTTTAGCACTTCGATAGAGGAATTCCCCTTTTTATCGAAAGAAACGATTTCGAAATTATATGATTGCTCCTTTAATCCGCCAATAGTAGTTTTAAGCAATCCACGCGTGGCAGTAGGCGATACAATTACCGAATCGGCCCTATCGTTCCAGTATATTACGTATTTAACAATATTGGGATCGAGGTTTTGCCGAAACTGTACCTCAATCCGGTTTCTTCCGGGATGCAATTCTATTTCGCTGGGTTTTCCGGGGTAAATCCGCTCACCATCTGCAAGAAAAGGCTGATAGGTATTATCCATTTTTGTACAGGAGGCGAAGACCGCCATGCACAGCACAAGAAAATATATTTTATTTTTCATTATCTATTTAAATTGAAATTTTGGTTAGCATTATTGAGGATCGCCCCAGAACTTTAAGCAAGAAATTTCCATGGTATTACCTTGCGAGTAGTTTGATACCAGTACAAATCTCCAGTACCTGATTGGCTGTACGGGTAATGGCAACACAAATTCAAAGCCCTCTTGCTTGGCCGCATCATCTTCTGCATTCCTTTTTCCATATGGCAATCCTGATGGTTTTTTCAGTTCGTATAAGCCACCAAGCTGTGTCCAGCTTGCATCTAAACTTCCATCCGGATTTGGGTTGTTACTGCCGTAAAGTTTAAAGGTTTTGGGTGTTCCATTAATGTACTCGGCAATGCCATTTACCCTGAACCACAGTTTAAACCTGCTCATTTTTATGGTTTTGCCTAAATCGTAAGTAATGCGCGATGGAAATTTTGTATCCGGAAGTGTAATTCCGTAAAGTGCCCGGTCTGAAGCACCGTTACTGGTAAGCGGCACACTCAATGAGGAACCGCAACACCCTGTCATATCACCCGGCAGGTACAAACCAGTTATTTTAGCTCTATCCAGCTCAACTTCTCTTAAAGGTGCAATTTTAGCAAATACCGTATCTGACACATTTCCCCACCTGTCTCTGATATAGGCTCCAAAAACCCGTTCTTTTGTAGGAAGCCCACGCACAGAAAAACTGCCGGCAGGATCTTTGGTGTATTTAGTATCGAGATACTCATAGCCTTTTAGCGAATCGATTACCATCACAATGCCTAACTCACTTTCTTTAGGGTTTAAATAACTCACATTTACTCCTCCAAAATCGGCAAGGAGCTTTAATGAAGCTGCAACAGTAAGGTAACTTGGCGTAAGCGGATTAACGGTAACTTCAACCGGATCTGATTTAACCTCGCTCCGGCTTACCGAATGGAGCACTACTTTGTAAGCCCCGGCTTTGGCAAAACCACTTACAATTACGGTATCTGCATAGTAAGAAGATTTCGACTGTCTGCTCACTTTAGCATTTACAGCATAATCTGCCTGCACATAAAGTATTGAGGGATCGGCCTGCACATCGTAGGTTATGATCGCCCCACCTTCAAAATTGGTTACTTTTACATTGGTTACCACAGCCGGTTTTGTTTGATCGCCAAACAAAGGCTTATGGTCTAAACCTTCATGCTTACAGGATAAAATAATACCCAGAATAAACAGGAGTATTAAAAAAATGTTGAGATTTTTCATAATTGTTTGGGGTTAGTGTTTACCATTTAGGATTTTGAACCAGGTTTGGATTCACCGATAAATCATACTCTTTTATTGGAAACAGAAAGTCGCGATAGGTATAATTGGGGGTGAAAATGGTTTTTAGCCTGTAAAAATTTTCAGGTGTGGTTTGAAACACATCCCAGCCTTTTATGGCGCGGTTCATCAGGTCTAAACTTTTCCATCGTCTAACATTCCAGTAGTTTTCGCCCTCAAACATCATCTCTATCATGGTTTCCTGGTGTACAATTGCCCTGAAACCTTCCCTAGTGCTGGGTTTTGATGAATTTTTGGCATAAGTGGCCCACGATTCTACCACGCCTTTTAAACCGGCCCTTGCCCTAACCAAATCAATCCATTTATAGGCTTCCGCCGATGGGCCTTCTGCTTCATTTAGCGTTTCGGCATACAACAGGTATAAACTGGCCAAACGGATAGCCGGCCATACATAGGTAACAATGTTGTAATTGCCATCACCTGTGTTTTTATAGTTAATTAGTTTTTTAGGCCAGTAACCAGTACAAGAATAGCGGCTGTTGTTACCCGTAGAAGTACCCTGCCCCCAAATGGTGTTGATATACAACAAATTGGTTTCGTTGGTACGGCCAAAACCAAATAACGATGACTTGTCGAAAACCAGATCGGCGTAAAAACGGTATTCGCGGTTGGTATTAAAACTAGAAGTAACGTAATTAGGGTTTAGCAAGCTACTTTCTGACTGTGGAATGGTTTTTAATTTGGTAAACCGGCCTGCATAATCCCAGTTCTTATCTTCTTCAATTGGCACACCGTTGCGGGTATAAAAGGTTTCGGCAGCAGTTAAAGAAGCAGCAACAAGCGCAGCTGACTTATCTTGCAGGTCGTTGCGCGGGGTGCACATATTCTGGAGTCCGCTGGTGGCCGATTTAGAATTGGAAAGCCCCCAAACCATTTCATTGTTCCAATCTTCGGTTATCGCTGCGCGCACATTCATACAATAAGTGGTGGCATCGCTAATATTGGCCATGTTAAAGGGCTTCTGAAAGTAATAAATGGCGTGAGCAGCTTCGTGACATCCATCAATGGCGGCTTTACAGGCATCGGCCGCTTTTTTCCACTTTGATTGATCAAAAACCGTATTAACCAGGGCTTGCCCATCGCGGTTTTTAAAATTGGCATAATCGGGGTTACCATTAAACAAAGGGCTGGCTGCCAATACCAGTGTTTGAGCCTTTACAGCCAGGGCAATGGGTTTGGTTACCCGGCCAAGTTCTTTAGCCTGATTGGAAATTACTACAGGCAAATCTGGAAGGGCTTCATCTATGGTTTGTACAATGTAATTCACTACTTCATCAACTGGTTCGCGTTTTACCCTAACTTCTTCTACTGAGGCAGATATAGGCAGGTTTTGCCTGATTACCGGAATTGGTCCATACATTTTTAACAAACAGGCGTGATAGTAAGCCTTTAAGAATTTTACTTCTGCAATCCATTTGTTCCGTTCAGAAGTTTGTATATCGGGCACTTTAACAATGTTTTCGAGAAAAATATTGCAATGACGAATGGCGATGTAATAAGATTTAGCACCATTCTCGCCATCCCAGGCATTGCCAATGGGTGTTACCGAATTCTGTCCACCATAAGCCAAATCAATCACATTCTGGTTACCATCTAATGGCGATATACCCGGATTTGGGGTAATTAACTCTCCTGAGCCGAGAAAAGCCGGATTGGTAAACTCGCCAAGTTTGGGCAGAAAAGAATAACAGGTAAACAAGTATTTTTCGGCCTGGTTACGTAGCGTAAAGGCATTATCAATAGTGGCAATATTATCCGGAACAACATTCAGATATTTCTTACACGAAGAGAGCGTTACAGCCAGCAATCCGAGTATTATCACTTTATAAAATTTCATACAATTCATTTTAATTTGAAAGAAAAAAACAGGACTTAATTCACTGAAACCAATATGCCCAGGTTCATTACTTTTTGTACCGGATAGCCCAAACCGTTGCCGCCCATTTCAACATCCCATAATTTAAAATTGCTCCACAACATTAAATTTGTTCCGTTTACGTAGAAGCGCACATTTGATAAATGGGCCTTTTTTGTGAGGTTATTGGGTAAGGTATAACCAACTTCAAGCGATTTTAAGCGGAGAAATGCACCATTCTGCATCAACCACGTGCTGGTTTGGGTGTTGTTTACGTTAACCGTAGTGCTTAATCGCGGCCAAAGCGCATAAATATTTCTGTTTTCTTCGCTCCAGTGGTTATCGGCATAGGCTTTTAACAATGCTCCCTGACCATTTACGAAAGGTGAGGTTGCTGCGCCATCAATCCAGAACGATTCGCGTGCTAAGCCCTGAAAGAAACAGGAAAGATCGAAGCGTTTAAAACCAGCAGAAAAACCAAAACCATATACAATTTCGGGAGAAGTTGGAAAGCCGATTGGCACCTGATCAAGTGAAGTAATTTGCCCATCGCGGTTTACGTCGCGGTATTTAATATCACCTGCGCCGTAAGGTCCAAAGTTTTGTTTAGGCGAATATGATACATCCTTATCATCAATAAATAAACGCTCGGCAATATAACCCCAGTTTTGTGCCAGCGAATAACCAACATGCGATTTGTTTTTCTCGGCATATTGCGGCTCTTCGTAAACTTCGAATTTACTGGTGGCATAGGTAAAATTGGCCATTCCTTTAAGCCAGATATCCGTACCAATATTTTGCGAATAATCCATCGAAACATCCACACCATGAGAAGAGGCTTCGCCAACATTGGCCCTTACTGCTGCCGATAGGCCCATGGTTGTTGGGATAGAAGCCCTCGTCATTAAGATGTTGGTTCTTCTTTCGTTGTAGATATCAACCTGTATGCCTAATTTGCTAAAAAGGTTGGTTTCTATACCGAAATTGAATTTTTTCGCCGTCTCCCAGGTAATATCGTTATTGGCATAGCGCGTAATATTTACACCGCTTAACGAATTATCTGTTAATGTTCCAAAAACAGCACCATTGGCACTGCTGTTCATATCTACGTTAGATAAATAAAAAAACCTGTCGGTTGGGCTACCAATCTGGTCGTTACCAACCAAACCGTAGGTTGCCCTTAACTTTAAGGTCGGCATAATATCTTTAAGTGGTTTCCAGAAGTTTTCGTTCGATACGGTATAGGCTACACCTGCCGAAGGAAAGAAACCGAAACGATGCGAGGTATGAAAACGCTCTGATCCGTTGTAACCAAAGTTAAATTCGGTGGCATATTTATCGTTATAAACGTAAGTAAACCTGCCCGATAAGCCCAGGTTGCGAAAAGGTAGTGAACTTTGTAAGTCGCCGGCGCCACCTGTTAAACTGCTTTTTGCAATGCCGATCAACATGCCGCTAATGTTATGTACCTGGTTAAAGGTACGTTTGTAATTGACCGCAGCTTCGCTGTAAAAACTGGTAGAAACATTTTTAGGTCCCTCCTGATAACCCAAATATTCGGTACCGGCAGCAACTCCTGAAACAGTTGAGGTTAGTTCGTTTAAGCCTCTGAGCATATAGGTTTTATTTACACGATCATAATTACCCAGTGCATAATAATATGGATTATACAACCGGCTTACATCGAAGTATGCATAGCGCTGGGTATTAACCATTGCACGGGCACTTAATCCCTGAACCAGAAAAGAGAAATCTTGCGACAACTGAAGCTGCGCTGACATGGTTGAGCGCGAATAGTCTTTATAACCTTTTTGCAAACTGGCATAAGGATTTTTAAATTCCCCATCGCCGTAATTACCAAACATAATGTGCTTTACAAAGCGGGTATCTTCGGTAGCGGCATACCGAGCCGGAAATAATACCGGATTGGCATTCACAATTTCGTTGTATATGGAAGTGCCGCTGTTTATAGGACCTCTGTAATCATCAAAAACACCTGATATACGGGTAATTAGCTCGGTGGTTTTGGTTAAGTTTATATTTACATTACTCCTTAACGAATAGGTTTTAAGGTTGGCGTTGCTGTTAAAATTATTCATCGGATCAACTTTCATAATCCCGTTATCTTGCGATAGAGCACCTGCTACAAAATACCGTGCTACTTTTCCGCCTCCGCTAATGTTTACGTTATACCGTTGGTTCATGGTATAATCTTTTAACAACATCTTTTGCCAATCGGTAGTTGGATAGGCCACCGGATCGGTACCTCTGATGGTGTTATCGATTTTGCTTTGCTGATACAGATAGCCCCCTAAAGGATTGCGGGTATAGCTGGCTTCGTTGGCCAAAGTCATATAAGCAATGGGATCTGCAAATTCTACATCCCTTGTTGATTGTGATAATGAATTTTCTACCCTAACTGATAAATTTACTTTGCCCTCCTTACCTTCTTTTGTGGTAATTAAAATAACACCGTTTGCACCTTTAGCACCATATAATGCGGTTGAGGTGGCATCTTTCATAATCGAAAAACTGGCAATATCATCTACCTGAAGCCGAGCCAAATCGGTGGTGGTCGATTCGATATTATCGACCAAAATCAGCGGCGAAACTTTGTAACCGAAAGTGGTAACGCCCCTCACAAAAAAATCGGCATTATCGGCACCGGGTTCTCCGCTTCGCTGGTAAGCAATTACACCAGCTAATTTTCCGGCCATAGCAGTTGTTAAATTGCTCGAAGGAATTTTTAATTCGGAAGGTTTTATTGATGTAACCGCCCCTACCAGCTCTGTTTTCTTTTGCTTGCCGAAAGCAACAACCACTACTTCATCTAATTTTGCATCAATAGCCTGCAGGGTAACATTAATAGCCGAACGGCCATTAATTTCTACTTCAAGCGCTTTCATGCCCACTGATGAAAAAACAAGGGTTTTAGTGCCATCAGGAACGATAAGGGTATATTTCCCATCTTTATCGGTTACAGCTCCAATAGCAACACCTTTAACGTTTCCTTTCACCACTACGCTCACACCGGGTAAAGTGGTACCACTGGTATCTTTAACCACACCGGTAATTTTTATATCTGCGATGTTAAGCTTCTCTTTCTTTCTAATCACCACAGTTTGTTCGGTAATGGCATAATCCATGGCCTGGTTAATAAAGCAAAGCTGAAGTACCTTTTCTATCGATACATTATCCACATCGATATCTATCGGCCTCGCCTGTCTGATCAGTTTGGTATCGCCAATAAAAGAATAATTGGTTTGGTTAATTATTTTATTGATGATGATTTCTAAAGACGCATGCTTTTCGTGAAGAGATATTTGTGCCCTTGTTGCGGCACTTATCTGTAAAAAGAATGCGGTAATCAGGATGATGGTTAGTCTCATTATGCGTAGTAATTGCACAGTATTGATAGTCCAGAGCTTAGCCCTGAACAGATCGTAAATTTTCATACATTTGTTTGGTTAGGTTTTTAACTGGTTTGGTTGTGTAGTAACAATTTTAAATGGGTTAACCTAAGCACCGGCCGGGGATGTTCGCAGCATCTCCGGCTATTTCAGGTCACTGTAGTCCAGGGTAATTTTATGGCATAACGACAATCCTCCTTCCTGAAATTTTAAAGTGAACGTTTCCGCTTAATTCTAGGAGTTTCAATAGTGCTGATATCTTTTTCGATCGTTCAATCTGTCCTAAAAACGATTGTTCTTCCAATTTGCCTTCGTAAACCACCTCTACATCATACCACCGGGCAACTTTGGCCATAATACTTTCCAACTTCTCGTCGTTGAATAAAAAATAGCCGTTTTTCCAGGCAATGGCTTCTTTCATATTCGCCCTGCCAATTGCAGTTTGTCCGCTTTTTTGATTGGTTTCAGCCTGCTCTCCGGGATTTAACAACCAGGATTTGCCTGGAGCTGCCGGATTTGACACTTTAACTGAACCTTCGAGTAAGGTGGTTCTGCTAAAATTTTCGTCGGCATAACTGTTTACATTAAAATGGGTACCTTTTACCTCAATTTCCTGATTGGATGTAAGCACTTTAAACGGAGCGTTTTCATTTTTGGCCACTTCGAAATAAGCTTCTCCGCTAAGCTCAACTTTCCGCTCTTTGGCACCGAATTTTACAGGGAAACGTAATTCAGACATGGCATTTAACCAAACGTTAGTGCCATCGGCCAATTGGATTTTGTAAGTACCTGCGCGCGGTACAACCAGGGTATTATACAGCACTTCGGTCTCAATGTTTGTTTCATTATTAGCATAAACCACCTCACCCTGATTGCCCGAAAGCCGGGTACCATCTTTTTCTGCTAAGGCAATCTGCCCGCTATCCAGGCTAACTTTTTTCCCGTTCGATAAAACCAACACGGCCACATCACCACCCGGTGCCACATCTTGCTGGTATTTATTGGCAGCCAGCGGTGCAATTACCTTACCGGCTTTTTGATTAAAAACAAAGCATAATATAGCTGTACCGGCTATAACAGCCAGTACGGCAACATATTTTAAAAAGCCGTTGTTTTTCTTTGCTACCCTATTGTCGTAGCCACGCTGAACTTTATCCCAGGCCGCATCAACATTCAGACTGTTCATGTAATTCAGTCTTTCTTGTGCAGGGGCAGTTTGTTTGTAATAATCGAGGATTTTACGTTTTCGTGCATCCTTTTCAAGCATTTGCATCAACCGGGCCTCTTCTTCAGGTTGAAGTTCGTTACGCAAATACCCCGAAATTAGCCTGGCCAGTTCATACTGCTCGTTTTTCATATCTGATTTCATCTCTAATAGCTATAGAGAAACCTGAAACTGAAAAATGGGTGAACTTATTTGAAAAAAAATTATTTATGGATAAAACAGGCCAGAAAAAGCAAGTAGGCGGTATCGCCAAGAATCACCCTTAACAGGCTCAGTGCCTTTTGTTTCTGATACTTAACTGCATCGATGGTTATGTTTAACTCCTCGGCAATTTTTCGGTTTTGCAAACCTTCCAGATATCCATATTTTAGTACGATAGCACAATCAGCAGGAAGCATATTAATGGCCTGATGTATTTCGGCCATAATTTCGGCATGTACAATCCCATCCAGTATTTTGGGGTCGTTATGTGTTTCGAATGCGTATTTTTTTTGGTAAGCGTCTACAACTTTATGATGGCGGAGCTTGTTTAAGCAAGCATGCTTAACCGACGAATACAAAAATGATTTCACCGCATTGGGGTGTGTCGAAATATTTTCCTTTTGCTCCAGAAACATGATAAATGTGTCCTGTACAATGTCTTCTGCGGCATCCTGATCTTTTAAGATATAGCACGCAAAATCGCACAGCCGGGGATAATACTTCTTAAAAAGCATTTCAGGGAATATGGCAATATCCGCTTCATTTTGGCTCGTAAACATGATTGTATATTTGGTTGGTCAAATAGCGTTTTTTTATTTCTTTGAATATTTAATTATTTCATCAAATCATTGCGCGATATTGGCAAGATGGAGATCAAATTAAACACTTTTCGCCGTAATAAATTTGGTATAAATTGCGCAATACCGATGCTATTTTTGCTTTCCAGCACCAAACTGGATTTGAATATGACCTTTACAGAAATACAAAAGCCTTTAAACTGGATATTTAAAGGCTTTAATTTTTATGGTGTAACTTCTAAAAGTTATTATTGAACATACACCTCCAATATCGGAAGTACCGATTTAATCCCTGCTCTTAATTCGTTTATCACCTGCGAGAAAGCGGTAACATCAGAGCAAGGGATATTTTGGAGTTTTGCACTAATCCAGGCCAGATTTTCGAGCCCGGCTGAGCTCGACATGCCGTAAAGCCTGTGTGCCAGCGAAATTACTACCTCACAATCCTCTGGCCCAATTTCCCGGTCTAACTCTTTAAGCGCCGTATGTAGCTGATCAATCGTTATTCCAATAATCTTACGCAACTTTACACTATCGCCTTTGAAATATAAATCGAGTTTACTGACGTTAAAATGAGCTTTGGCTATATCTCCTTCTTCATTTTCATCCACAGGGGGATCGGTGGCCCGCACCAGCCATTTATCGAGTATGGTGGCTATATGTTCTTCTAAAACAGGTTTGGTAATAAAATCATCCATACCTGCAGTTATGCTTTTTTCTCTTTCGCCCTTTACGTTTGCCGCCGTCAAGGCAATAATAGGTACCCTAGTACCTACCTCTTGCGACCTTATATTACGGGCACATTCATAACCATTCATTTCGGGCATTTGGATATCCATAAAAATCAGGTCGAATGTTTGCTGCTGACAAAGTTCTGCCCCTAAAAGCCCATTTTCTGCTTCGGTTACCATACTTCCCGGGCATAATTCTTCTAATAAGGAGTGTGTGAGGAACCTGTTTACCGCGTTATCTTCAACAATCAAAAATCTGTAGATCTGGTTTGCTCTTTGTGCAGCCAGTGCTGGGTACTGCCTCTGCTGAGCGGCTGCATCACGGGTCCTGATCCGAGTAAGGGCCAGATAGAGATCATTCATTTTGATCGGTTTAAGCAACCTGTTATCAATATGAAGATCGTTACAGGCTTTGATAATCTTTCCATCGTCTGACGAACTGTGCAAGAGTATTAAAGGGATATCTCCGACATCGGAAGAGAAATTCTCCCTGATTTTGGCGGCAGTTTCCAGCCCATCCATATATTGCATGTGGTAATCGAGTAAAACAGCATCATAAGTTTCGCCTGCATCCAGCAGCTGAAGGGCTTCAAAGCCATTTTTTGCATGGTCAGAGCCAATATGTTTCAGGGCAAGCATATCGGTTAATATGTTCCTGTTATTGTCGTTATCATCTACAATCAATACTTTGCTAATACTCTCCATTCCCATCCATTCAATCAGTCCGCCCTGCTCTGCACGCAGGTTTACATCGAAATAGAAGGTACTTCCTACACCCGGCTCGCTCTCCAGATTAAGCCGGCTATCCATCATATTCAACAATTTATTGGATATGGTTAAACCTAGCCCTGTGCCACCGTATTTTTTGGTGGTTGAGGAATCTTCCTGCGAGAAGGCCTCGAAGATTTTGGCCTGTTTGGTCTTGGCAATTCCAATACCGGTATCGCGAACAGAGAATCTGAGCAGGTGATTATCCCCTTCAATTTGCAGCGTTTCTATTTTAAGCTCAATTTCTCCTTCTTTGGTAAATTTGGCAGCATTTCCAAGCAAGTTGATCAATACCTGTTTCAAACGGATGGCATCGGCCCAAATAAACCTGGGTAAATCAGGATGAAGATTCAACAACATCTCCAAGTGCTTGGTATGTATCTGATAATTGGTAATATCACTTGCCTGCCAGGCCAGTTCGTAAAGATCGCAGCGGTCTACATCCAGCTCAAACTTGCCGGCTTCAATTTTTGAAAAATCGAGGATATCGTTAATAATGCCCAACAGGGAGTTGGCCGATTGGTGCACAATTTTAAGGTACTGCTGTTGGGTGCCGTTCAACTGCGTTTTTAATACCAGATCTGTAAAGCCAATTACACCATTAAGCGGCGTTCTGATTTCGTGGCTCATGTTGGCCAGAAATTCTGATTTTGCAAAGTTGGCAATATCGGCACGTAACCTAGCCGCGGTTAGCTCCTGACGGTGCTGTACGGCTGCAGAAATATCGTGGGTAAAAATCATCATACCGCCGATAGATTGATCGGCATTGTACCAGGGGGTCATTTCCCAGGCAATATGCTGCGATGCTTTGCTTACCGAATCGATATAAATATCTTCGTCTTTTTTAATTGTTCTGCCTTTTAAAACCTCCTGATGCACATCTTTGCGCTCCTGCGAGAGTTCAGGGAACACCTCGTAATAAGAGTAACCCTTAATATTGCCTTCAATATGCGTATAGTCTTTGATCCATGTGCGGCTGGCGATTAAAAACTGCATATTATTATCAACCATGGCTACCGAGGCCGGGGCATTTTCGATAAATGCAATCAACAATGCTTTTTCAAGGGCAAGTTCCTTTTGGATTGCTTCTTTCTGGGTAATATCAACCGATATGCCCAGGTATCCAATTGTATCGCCGTTGCTGCCTTTTATAGAGGTGATAGATAATGATACCCTCACCCTTTTGGCGTCTTTTGTAATAAAGGTAAAAATCCTGTCCTTTTCCGGACTATCGGCGCACTGCGCATAAAAACCAAATCCGGTTATTTCATTGGCTGTAGCGGAGCTAAAATCAGCACAGATTTCCGAAACCTCCTGCTCATCATGAAACATAACAGGCGTCTGTTTCCCGACCATTTCCTCAGCAGTATAGCCCAGCATACGTTCCGAGCCTTTATTGAATACGGTAATTGTCCCGTCCAGATCGGTCGCAATGATACTTACCCCTGTAGCTGCAGAGAGTACCTCATCAAGCAGTTTTTTAGCAGCTATAACTTCAAGTTGCGCACGTTTCTGCACATCAATATCCTGTAAGGTACCGTAAACCCTTACCGGAACTTCATTTACCAACTCAGCTTTGCCAATAGCCCTCACCCAAATGTCATTGCCATTAAAATCAGTAATCTGAAGTTCTTCATCATACTCTTTTCCGCTACGCAGGCATTCTTTAATGGCCTCCTGTATTTTTTCCCGGTTCGGGCCGGGCTGGTAAAAAGCAATTGCGTTATCTACAGTAGGGATAAAGTCGTGGGGTATACCATGAATTTCGCGGGTTATTTTCGACCAGTGAAGCTGTTTATCTTTGAGGTTCAGTTCCCAGCCCCCTATTCTTGCCAAACCACTGGTTTCCTCCAGCTGGTCTTTAATATGGATCAGATCGGCCTCGAGTCTTTTCTGGTCGGTAATATCAACTGCATTGCCTACAATATAAGGTTCGCCCCGAAAATCTTTTTGCAGGATATTAGAATAAAGCCATAAGCGCTCCTCGCCTGTTTTGCGCTTAATGATCATATAGCCGGTTGAGTGGCCACGCTCAATGATATCCCGCAGGTAATTGCGTAAATTTGAATGCCTTTCAGGCGGAATAATATCGAAAAGAGTTTTTGTAATCAATTCCGACCTGCGGTAGCCAAGTGATCTGGCGCCGGCAGGGTTAAGCGAAATCAGCTTTCCCTCAACATCATGCGTACACATAAGCCCCTGCGAGCTTTCAAAAAACGCCTTTAATTTCTGTTCACTAACTCTTAAGGCCTGGTTCTTTTCCATTTCGGCGGTTACATCCCTGCCAATTGCGAAAACATCACCATCCCTTTCCTCTACCGTAGCCGTCCACTCAATCATCCTAAATCCACCATCCTTAATCGCTACCTGGTGGGTAGGGTCACTATGCGGTATACGGCTTTTTAAACTTTCCCAGATCCTGCTGGCTTGCGCTAACCCTTCTGCCGGCACAATATCAAGGATTGTTTTCTGTTCAAGTTCTTGCTCAGTCCACCCCAGTTTGGTATCGAAACTCGGGTTCATCCGCTTAAATTTCAAATCCCGGTCCAGAATACAAATCAGATCGTCAGAATGCTCGAAAAGCAGACCAACATTCTTGTTTTCAACCCTTTTAAGCCGTCCCTGAATGAGTGAGGTAATCCCTTCGGCCAACATAGAAAGCAAACGTTGCTGGGTGGCTGTGATGTTCTTAGGTACTGTATCCATCACCGCTAAAGCTCCCAATACAATTCCGTTTTTATCTTTTAAGGGGGAAGCAATATAACACCTGATTGTTTTTCCGTCTGCTAACTCAGGATGATCTTTAAAACGCTGATCAAGGAAAGTATCCTCAACCTTATAAACTTCGCCTGAAACCAGGGGATGTTCGCATAAGCTAGAGATGGCAGATACTTCTTTAGCAACCAGGCCGCTCACTGCTTTATGCCATAACCGGGTGCCATCAGAAAAGGAAATTGATGAGATTTTGCATTCGCAGATCAAAGCAGCCATCTCCGCAATCCTGTCAAAATCACTTTCCCTGTCCTTCCCTATTATTTCGTAACTATAGGATTTCCTTAAACGTGCGGTTAGATCTTCTTGCATTCGGTATATTTTTGTTCAACGGTTATCTATTAGCTAAGCTAATCTACCATTCCGGTTAGCGGCTAATTACATACGCATCTACAGGTGCCATTGCGCCCAGGATTTATAAATGGTGGTACTGCTTAAAGATGTAAAAAAAATAGCAGGTATACCACTTCGATTTTCTTTTTTTGGTACTCTTTTTATTTATCACCCGGGGGGAAATTGATCACTGACACATTCCCTTCAGACATTTTTTTTGCTGCTATACGTTTTCTTTCTGGAAGAGCGCTGGTACGGTTTTTAAAATAAGCCTGATATCGTTCCAGAAACTTTGTTTCAATGCATAGGTATTATCGAGTATCAGCCGCTCTTCTTCACTCATTTCTCCGCGGCCTCGTTTTTCAACCTGCCATAAACCTGTTATTCCGGCAGGGGCGGCAAACCTTAACACATATTTATCTGTAGTTAACTTCTCGGCCTCATAAATAGGCAATGGCCTGTTGCCTACAATACTCATATCACCTTTTATCACATTCCAAAGTTGCGGCAATTCATCTATACTGGTATTGCGGATAAAATTACCAACCTTAGTTACCCTCGGATCGTTGGCGATTTTAAAAAACGCTGATCCGCTTTTTTGCGAATTGATGTACACATCATCCTTTTCGCACCATTGCGCACCATCGGCATAAACCGGATATTGACATTTACCCTGCGCTACGCAAGCATTGCAAAGCACAAACTCAGCCTTGCTTGCCTCTTTCCTATCCTGATCAACATCATATTGATTCAAATGTTTTAGATCTTTAACTTTCTGATCGGCATTAACATACATTGACCTGAATTTATAAAAACGAAAAACCTTAAAACCAGTGCCACTCCTTAACGAATAATAAAACACCGGTCCTTTGGATTCTATCCAGATGGATATGGTCACCAGTAAGAACAAGGGAAATAGCAATATGAGTGCTAATCCGGCAAAAAACACATCAAAAAGCCGCTTGGCAAGGCCGATATGGTACGCCTGCCTGCTCACTATTTTTACCTCGCGGTTAAGCGAAGCCCAGTTACGAACCAAGAACATTAACCGTTTTTCGAGCCGTTCTTTGTCAACTGGAAGCCTGAAAACATCAGAAACACCCGCCGTTAAGGCCAGTATCCTTAAATTAGCATTGAAATACCTTACCACCATGAAAAATGGAACTGCAGGCATCTGTCTTTTTTTTAATGTTTCGAGCAGGGAAAGGCCGCCGTTCGAAAGGATTTCGCTGTTGGAAATAATGGCGGCAATATTTAGTTTCTGCTCTGTCCACTTCTGTGAAAGCCTTAAGCCATTTTCAAAACGGGCGATTTGCATGTCGCCAAAATTGCAGGCATCAAAATCAATTTGCTGAAAATCGCTTTCAAAGCCCACAAGGGCAATGATCGGATGATTCATTTGATCGGGCTTCACAGCATGCTCCATTACGAAAGGTTTTTGCCTGCGCGCCTTAGTACCATTTTAATCCTTGCCTCCAGCTCTGCCGGGTTAAAGGGCTTAATCACAAAGTCATCAGCTCCCGCATCAAGGCACTTAATCCGTTTATCGGAACTTTCTTCGCCCGATAGGATCATGATCGGTAGCGAATGAAAAAAATCGCTCACTTTTAACTGTTCAATTAATTCGAGGCCATTCATATTCGGCGTATTCAGATCGGATATGATCAGGTCGGGAATATTTCCGCTCTGCAGAAAGGTTAATGCACTCAATCCGTCGGGCCTGATATCGATCTGATAATTTGCCGTAAGGATCTCCTCGAGGATCGCTTGCATAAATTCGTCGTCCTCAACCAGGAGTAAACGAGTTTTGGGATTATTAATCTGGGTCATTATAGGGATGAATTGTACGCTATTGATATACGATAAAACCAGCATCGAAAAGATAATAGTAAAACAATTTTAGACGGAAACGGTTTTCTCTACTATCACTGTGATCAGTTTTACAACCAAAACTTAAAACTGAAAATTAAATGACAGTAGTCTAAATTTGATGATATCAATGTCGTTCTACAATTATAAAAAAAAATCGCATTATTCCCTAGTATTTCCCTTAACGTTAAAATAATAGATAAAGCATTGTAAGCAAGCAACATAATTGACAAAAATCAATAAAAATACTATAACAGAAAGGCGCAACCCCATGTAAAGACAACCTTACCAACGTGTAACTAAATTTTTAATAGATAAATCGGGTTTTTATACACGAATTTTTCGGAGGGTCTGCTTTAGCGGATTATTTTTTTATAAATTTAGCCAGTTATAAAACCTATCTTGATGAACAGCTTTTCCTTATCCTTAAATCCGGCGCAACTGAGCAGGCTTTTCCCTTATTTTATCCTGCTGGATAGCGATATGAAGATACTGCATATTGGCGATAAACTGAAAAATATTTACGCAAATTGCCAGAACGAAAACCTGTTTGATTATTTTGAACTTCCCGGCTTAAACAGCAACCAACAACCGGCTATAGGTGAAAACCAATCCATCCGGCTAAAACATAAAAATGGAAAAATAAATGGTAGCTGGGAAAAATCTGCAAGTGAGGAACTGTTATTTTTTGCCGGCGAAAATTACAGTTCAACTGTGACCGGAGAGATAAATGGAAAAAACATTTCGATAGATGCACTTCCCTTGCCGAACACTCACCATTTCGACCGGATTATTGGCAATATGGGTTTTGGTTTTATAGAAATGGATGCTGAAGGCAGGATACGGTATGCCAATAGCCGCTTCTGCACCATGTCTGGCTTTGATTTGACAGCTATGCGCAATCAGATGCCCGATTTGATATTTAACAATGATTTTTTCTCCAGGCATTATACCAGTAAAGAACCGGGGGAAACAGATGCCGAACTACACGAAATTGTATTTACCGATGCCCAGGGCACTCAAAGGTTATGGCTGGCTGGCCGAGCTGTAAATTATAACGAAAACGACGAAAATATTGGCTGGGCCAGCATCTGTTTTGATGTAAGTGAGCACAAAAGCTTTGAACAGGAACTGATTACGGCTAAAAAAGATGCTGAGCGGACAGCGGCCATCAAGGCCATGTTTTTGGCCAATATGAGCCATGAAATCAGAACGCCAATGAATGCCATTATCAGCATGGCCAATCAGCTTTCCAAAACCACACTTACCGACGAACAGGATTACTATATCCAAACCGTACAAACGGCTTCAAAAAGCCTTTTAGTTATTATAGATGATATTTTAGACCTTTCTAAAATTGATGCCGGCAAACTTAATCTGGAGCACATTGGCTTTAGTTTACCGATGGTATTTACAGAGGTGATGCAGGTAATTACCCATAAAGCCACTAAACGGGGACTGGAGGTAAATTATATTCCGCCTAACGATATCGAAATATCATCAGTACTGATTGGCGACCCTTACCGGATTACGCAGGTGGTGCTAAACTTAATGACCAATGCCATTAAATTTACCGAAAAAGGCTCGGTATTGTTAACAGCTATGGTGCTTGAAGATACAGAGACACATCAGGAAATTGAAGTATTGGTGAAAGATACCGGCATTGGAATGGACCCCGAATTTTTAAGCCGCCTGTTCGATAATTTCAGTCAGGAATACGAATCGGTAACCCGTAAATATGGCGGTACGGGTTTGGGCATGAGTATTTCGCAAAAACTGGTGGCCCAAATGGGCGGTCATTTTAAGGTTAAAAGCCAGAAAGGCCAGGGCTCGGAAATTGCCTTTGTAATTAAACTGGAGAAGGGAAAAACTACCGATGTACCCACCGAAACAAAAGTTACACATAACGAAGATTTATTTGCAGGACGCAGGATCCTGATTGTGGATGATAACGAAATGAACCGATTGGTGGCCAGCACGGTTTTACTGGGCTATGGTCCGCAGGTAATGATTGCCGACAATGGCGAGATAGCCCTCGAAATGTTGGATGAGGAGGTCTACGATATCATTTTAATGGATATACAGATGCCTGTGCTTAATGGTTATGATACGACCAGGGCCCTAAGAGCCCGTGGCTATAACGGTGTAATTATTGCACTTACCGCCTCGGCCATTGTGGGCGAAAGAGAAAAATGCTTGGCCGCAGGCATGGACGACTACATTACCAAGCCCATAAATGAAGAGCTGCTGATTAGTGTGATTGACAAATGGATTCAAGAAAAAGCTGGCCCGGTTATCGTTCCCGAAAACAATTTACCATTGTATAACCTTGACGGGCTACGGATAATTAGTAAAGGCCGAGAGGATTTTGTGACCAAAATGATCGAAATGTTTTGCGGACAGATGCCTGATGCTTTAAATCAACTCAACCAGGCTCACAACGAAGGTGATCTGGAACAGGTATCAAAACTGGCACACAAGCTCAAATCTACTATCGATCACCTTGCCATTGTACCACTTCAGCGTACCATACGAGAAATTGAAACGGTGAATGAGCATAATGTCACGACCGCTAAACTCAATGGAATGGTTGCAGAGGTAAATACAGTACTTAACCAGGTGATCGCAGACCTAAAAGAAGAAATTTCGATTAGAAATAATTAATAAACTGCGGTTATTAGCGCCCCCGCAGCTTTCTGTATATTTTAGCTAAAAAATCGGAAACCTTTTTACCCAATAATTGATTAGACAGCTTCCCCATAAGGCTATAATCTGACTCAGCAAGCCAGGAGGCAGCAAAATGATGTATGCAACAGGTATTGGATGTGATTTTTATTTTGAGGGTTTTCCAGCTTTTAGGACTAAAAAACTCGCTTGGATAAACAACACAATAACCTTCAATTTGCTGAAAAGAATTATTTAATTGCAATCCCTCACCGACTTTCATAAAGGCAGTTATATTTTCGGTATTGGGCATAGTATCTGGTTTGCCGTTCGCCAGGTAAAAACTCCTTTTATCATAATAGGCCAACAAATCATTAATCCAGCGGCTATCGGGTACACTTCCCATAATGGCTGATGAAAGCAAAAGATTATCTTCAAATCCGGTAAAGGCGACATGGTTGAGCATCGCCTCATCCAGTGGTTTTAAGAATTCAACATCGGTATCGAGATAAATACCGCCCGTACTTTTCAAGGCGAATAAGCGGCAAACGTCAGAAACAAAAGCAAATTTTCGTTCGCGGTAAGCCTCTGCACTATACTGGTAGCTATTTACATCAAAATTCTCCTCGTTCCACTCTACCATGCGGTAATCGCGAAGGTACTTTTGCCACGAATCTAAACAGCGCACCACAAGCTCGGGCTTCTCTCCTTTGCCAAACCAGCAATAATGTATTATTTTAGGGATCATAACTTCACTTTTTTTAGCATCTTCCTATAACCGTCAGCCAGTGTAGCCCGATCGAACTGCATAAACAGGGTAATTACGAGCAATATGAGCCCGATGCAAAAGCAATTCAACAGAAAGGTAAACCAGGAGGTAACCGCAATCAAATCTGCGCTTCGCCAGCCATAAGTAACGGCAATTAACAAGGAAAAACCAGCCAGGCCACGTATAATCTTTAAAAAGAAATAGCTTCTTTTCTCATTGAGGCAATGGGCGGCGTAAATGGGCGTAAAAGTAAGGTGACTAAATACTCCGCTTATTGCTGCTGCAGCGGGTATGGCATATATGCCCAAACTGCTGTACAGGCAAAGTAATATGACCAGTACAAAATTGAATACGGCTATAAAAATGCCCCATATCGATGCTATACGTAGTTTATTGGTGATGATGAAAACATGGTGCACCGTTTCTACGGTACCATGAACGATGAATGGCAGCAGCGTGATGACTGAAAGCAAATGAAGCGCGTTAGCATCCTGACCAGGCAGCCAAAGTCTGAAAAAATCGCCTCCGTAAACAAAAAACACCGATAGCGGCAACAATACAACAATAAAAATAGCTTTAAACGACAGGTTTAAGGTGCCTTTCAGTTTTCCCATATCGTTTTGCGCATAGGCTTTTAACATTTCGGGCAGAAATATAGGCACCACTATCCCCAGGAGGATATAAATGGCGTTAGGTATAAACTTGGTTAACGAAAGAAAACCCATACCCGAAGCACCAAAAAAGTGGTTGGCAATTAATAAATCAAGCTGGGTATTAATTACGTTCGATAAGGCAATGATCGAATTCCACATCCCGAAGCCTGCAATCAGCGAAAGCGCACTCCATGAAAAAAGCGACCTGTCAATAACTATTTCGGGCAGCAGTTTTTTGGTGAGCCGATAATTAGCAAAACACATATAAATTGCCGTCAATACCGTTACCACACCTAAAAAATAAATTTGTGGTTTAAAGAGATAAAACAAGAATGCAACTGCCGCCAGTTTTAGCACATTGGAAATAATATTGATATAGGCCAGCTTATCGAACCGGTTAACTGCAAATGCCGCAACCGAAAAAACGGCAGAAGAAACATTAATGATGAGACTAAAGAGAATAAATACAAACAGGAGGCGTACATCATTAAACAGGCCAGGTGGAATATCGAGTATATGATTGATAAACAGGCAAAATAAAGCACTTAATACAACAAAGCCCAGTGATATGAGCATATTGCCAAACAAGATGGAGTTGAAATAAACATTCACCTCTTTGATGTCTTTTTTCTCCAGACTGATGGTAATGTAGCGGCTCGACATGGAGTTTAAGGCTGTGGTAATAATACCCGCGTACATTACAAAGTTATTAGACAGGGGAAAGAAACCATAAGCCTCTTTACCCAGGTGCGCCACGATGTAAGGTGTAAGAAAGAAAGAAATACCTACCCCCGAAAGTGCACTAAAAAAATTGGAGACCAAGTTAACTACAAAACGTCTTCTATCCATATCAATAGCAGCCCTAAAGTAACTGTTTTATTTGAATATCGTGAGCCCTCAAACGCATTTATCGCAAAATTTTAGCTATTTTGGTCAGACAAAGACTTAACCCGGAAAAGATTGGATCCACTTGTATCAATTGTTACCCCCTGCTATAATTCTGCTGCCTTTATAACAGAAACACTGGAATCTGTAATTGCCCAAACCTACAAAAACTGGGAAATGATTGTGGTAGATGACCGCTCAAGCGATAACACCTGCCAGATTGTGGAGGTATTTGCTATTAGACACCAGGGTATACGCCTGATTGCACTTCAGGAAAACGGAGGAGTATCCAATGCCCGGAATATTGGCATGACGGAGGCAAAAGGAAAATACATTGCATTTCTAGATAGTGACGATATCTGGCTTAAAGACAAACTTAGCCGCCAGGTAAGTTATATGGAAAAAGAACTTTTGCCGCTTACATTTTGTGCATATAAACGTATTAACGAAACGGGAAAGATAATTTCGGGTCAGGTACCTGTACCACCAACCATAGATTATCATGCTCTGCTTGCCCACAACGTGGTTATTTTTTCGACTTCGATGATGCTAAAAAGTGCAATTGGCGATTTAAAGTTTAGCCGCGCGGGCCACGAAGACTGGATCTTTTTACTGCAACTGTTAAAGCAATGCGGGCAGGGGTATGGTATTAACCAACCGCTGGCATTTTACCGCGTTAGGCAAAATTCGGTTTCATCAAACAAACTGAAAGCCATTGGTTATACCTGGAAAATTTTCAGGGAAAGCGAGGGCATAGGTTTTTTCAGGTCGGCTGTTTTACTGGGCAGATACGCTGTTTCGGCTAGTCTGAAAAGGTTAAGATGAGCTTTTAGCGAGCAATACCCCAGCCTAGATTCTTACTATTCCGCGCATGGGTGAAATTCCACCAAAGCCCTTTAAGTACTGCTTTTGCCAGATTGGCCTGCCCTTGCAGAAGATAACTGAATACAGCTTTTGGGCAGGCGATGATTGTAAAGTATAACGAGAACAGGATCGTGGTTATCCATCCTGTATTTTTTCTGATAAACAACATCCTGTTTCGGGTATTGAAATAAACCTTTAGGGGGCTCTCCTTCCCTACACTTACCGATTCTTTATGGTAAACCCGGGTTTTGCCGGTAAACCAAATTTCTTTGCCAATTCGTTTAAATTTCTCGCACCAATCAAGCTCTTCATAATAGAGGAAATAATTTTCATCCATCAAACCAGCTTTGTCTAAATCTGCCCTACGGCACATTACTGCTGCCCCGTGGCAAAAACCGGTGGGATAGCTTTGGTTAAACTGCCCCATATCATGTTCAAATTTACCAATAATGGCATTTCTGCCAGTAATATAATTTAAAGGGGTAAAACCAGCATACTGTACCACATCCTGCTGATCGAAATAAAGTAACAAGGGTGAGAGCAGTCCTATTTTTTTATTGGCATCCAATTCTGCCTGCATAGTCTCTAAACATCCGGCCGGTATTTCAGTGTCGTTATTTAAGAGCAGGATATAATCGCCTTTGGCTTGCCTGATACCCAAATTATTTCCACCAGCAAAACCAAGGTTTTTTGATGAGTGGATATATTGCAGGTTTTCAAAATAAGGCTTAAACAGATCGGACTGATCCTGACCGGCACCATTATCTACCAGGATCACCTCAACATCTGCTGCATGATAAGACTTGCCGATAGACTCGAGCAAGGCTATGGTTACAGCCGTTTGATGGAAATTAACAGTGATAATGGAGGTTAATGGCATATCTGACCTAATATTTGCAGCTTTATATTGATTCGTTTAAATATTATACAACTTTGGTTGCTAACAAACCACCTTCAACAGCGATTATAGCTTTATAAATATCGCGGGTATTGGCCTCCCAGGTATGTGTGGCTGCAAAATTAATCCGGTCCTGAGCCAAAGCAGCACTATCTTCAACAAGGGCTTTTTCGGCTAAATGCAGATAATCTTCTTTGGTATCGGCCAGATAAACATGATCTGCAAAAATATCCATCGCTTCGGTTTTGGTAGCTAGTGTGGGTTTGCCCATAGCCAGGTATTCATCAATTTTACGGGGATAATTACCAATCGTTAACGGATTAATAACCTGCGGATTAAGGCAAACATCGAAACCTTTAATATAGGCTGCCAGGTCTTCGGACTTTTTAGGTCCCAGAAAAAATACATTACTCAGTTTATGGAGCTCACTCTTGCTAAAATCTTCATCTTGCGGGCCTACAAGTACAATATTCCAGTCTGGTCTATCTTTTGCGAGATGGAGCAGGATCTTTTCGTCGAGCCTTATCGATAGCAATGCACCAACATAACCCAAAACCGGTTTTTTAATGATCGAAAGATCAGTAGGGACCTCCAAAGCTTCGCCATTGCTAAAAAGCCCCAAATCGCAGCCCTGCCCAACGTAAAAAGAATTGGGATTATACTTACGGCAATAACCTGCCAGATAAACCGAATTAGCTACACATAAATCACTTTTTGCAATTAATTCGGGTTCCATGTAACTGCCGTGGCGTTTCCAATATGGCGTAACCACTACATTATCTCTCGAATAATAAACACTTACCGCAGGCTTTAAAAGTTCTTTTAAATGAAAGCTCTTGAAAATATCATTGTCGTTAAACAGGATAAAGTTTTTAAAAGCGAGTTGTTTAACGGCATCCTGAATGGAGCTGGCGAACCTGCCATTGTTGATTTTATTTAACCACCTGAACAGCGTGCTAAACTTGATCCAGTTTACCGATTCTACCATTACCTGGGGATAATAAACCCATAAATTGGCCGATACTTCTGCTAAAGCTTCTTCCAGGCCGGCAATAACGCGCAACCTTTTTTTTACCCCTTCGGTATCGCGCTGCAACAGGCTCGTTTTTCGATCCAATGGTGCGTTGACATACAATACACGGTTATTTTTGCTAAACTCTAAAGCCAAATCTTTACAATTGCTGCCAATGGGGGTATCCCAGGGCTGTTGCCCCACAATAATAATGTCCCTGTTATTTAAAATAGCCATTGATTTATGTTTTTTGTTTTGGTGTTTTTATTCCTTTAATAAAGCCAAAAATGCCGGCAATAGCACCGGTAATAATCAGTAATAATATCGGCATAACTTAAGTTTTATTTTCGCTGGTGTTTGTATTTTGATGCGGTGTTGCTAAGTTAGATTTTTTGACCTTTCCGATGCTAAACAAGGCAATAACCATCCCAATCATCGCCCTTGGAATCTGCCAGATGGCGAGATAAAGCCTTTTATCGGCATAAAACCGCCGTGGCACTGAAATTAGCAACGTTATACAGATACTGATAAACAAAGTTAACCATAATCCTTTTCCTGGCCCAAATGGATTAAAAAACGACTGTAAGGCCATAACAAACAACAAGCCCAGCAATAATATGCGCGGCATTAACATGGTTTGCACGGTTTTATTAAAAAATTCTACATTCCCCTTAAACAGTTCCTTCAACCCTGTTAGTGTGTAGGTACGTAAAAATTCAATTTGCGATGCAATCCACCGCGTTCTTTGGGTGGTAAATACACTGGCATTGCTCACTTTTTCGTCGTAAACAAAAATATCGTTCAGGTAGGCCACTTTCACACTATCGCCTGCAATCAGGAAATCCATTTTTTTATCTTCACCAACGGTATCTCCTACTTTTTGTAATAACGAGTGGAAATACCTATAATCGAAAGCCATTCCGGAGCCGATTAAGGCAGGCGAAAGTCCCAGCACTGCTTGTCCCTTGCGGTAGATATGATTATTAACCTCTTCATTACAGGCATCGAGAAAGGCAAAACTGGTATCGAGGTTTTTTGCTGTACGATGCAATTGAATTACTTTATGCCCCTGCTGAAATGCATTATTTATGGCGTTCAAACAAGCTGTACCCATTAAATTATCTACATCAAGCACCAAGGCAATATCAAAACCGCGATCTTTAAGTTTTTCCATAGCGTACAAAAGCGCTTTGCCTTTGGTACTTTTTTCAAAAAACACTTCCACTACCTCTGCCCCCAGAGCCTTAAGCTGCGCATTGGTTTGGGGCATTAGCCCGTCGGCTATCACTACAATTTCAAATTCGCCATTATAATTATGCGCAAGCGCTGCGCGGGCACTTTCTAAAATAACCTCATCGGCATGGTAGGTAGGAAACAATACCACTATTTTTTGATAAGTGGTTGCTGTTTTTTTTGTACGTGATAAAGGAAAAAGTCCGGCCAGCGCAAAAAACAACAGGTACAGGCAATTAAACGACAGGTAAACCGCCAAAACCCAAAATTGCAGATGTATTAGCCTATATATTAGTTCCATCCAACTCTCCTTGCGTTAGCTGTTGATCCAACCCTGGTGCGATAAAGATAAAAGACCATGACATAAATAAAATTACCGATGAGGGCATCGCGTTCATTACCTCGTTGCCATAACTACAGATAAAACAAGCTACAGTGCCAGCGGTTAGCGCAATCATTTTTACCCTCAACTTCGGATCGCGGATTTTCCAGGCAATTCCGCCACATTTGCCAATAATATAACTGGTAATGGCAAACCAAATAACCAGGCCTACCACGCCGTACATTACCCAAACTTTTACCCAGTAACTATCGGGTGGGATATTGGCTATAGGCCGATCTGAATTGTAGGTTGTACCGTTCATACCGCTCATACCCAAGCCTGCGCCAAAAGGTAAGTCATCCAGCAGTTGCTTTAATTTATGCTGGTTATCCAGTCTCACAGCCAATGATGCATCTTTTGGGTTGAGTGCACTGCGCAACCGGTTAACCTGAAAAATATGATCGCCAATGGTGGTGTACTTTAACAGGCCAAAACCTGCTGCACAGCATACTACGCCTAAAATTAAAACTTTGAAACTCCTGCTTAAAAAAAGCGCAGAAAAGAGTCCTGCTGCCAATGCAAATAAAGCCCCCCTGGTACCCGAGATGGCCATACCATACAGAAAAGCGAGGGCAAAAAGGGCAAAGATTATTCTTTTAAAAAAGCTGAACGGACCCGCGGCCAATGTTATGGTTATAACAGCCATAATGGCCTGTGAAGCACCAAATTGCCCTGCATCAGAATACATAGAAAATACCCTGAGCTTACCATTGATGATGTGTGTACCAGCGTTGCCGGCGTTTAACCAGGTTTGTTCGCCCGACGAAAGCCCGAGATAAAGTTGCTTCATACCATATAATGTGGCCAGCAGCGAAAGCAGTAATATGGATGAGATAAACCTGTTTAAATCGGTTATCCGGTTAAACAACAGGAACACAAATGGCGCTACCAGCAACCAGCTCAATGCGGCAAATCTCAGTTCGTTAAACCAGGCCGCAATACTGCCGCCATAAGGATTTAAAAGCTGTAAAAAGCTGATGACAAACCAAACAAGTGCGATTATAACATGGTCGTTTTTTAACTTACTCCAATCGAAATGTTTTACGTTAACCAGCATACTGGCCCAGATAAGCACCAGTATGGCATCGAGCGCAAGACCAACCGGAATATTTAAAAAAGACTTGACCAAAAAGCCCAGGATAAAACAATAGGTTAAATACACCCAAAAACCAGTACGGGGATTACGGAAAAGCGCGACGATAAAAGTGCCTACTGCGGCCATGGCCAATACCAGCAATGGCCCCATAATGCCGTACGAGTAGGTAGAAGCTGCCACCAGGACCGAAAGACATAAGGAAACCATAAAAAATATAATCTTTTTTTTATGGTCAACGATATATGCATTTAAATTATTAAGCATAATTGCTGCCTATTTTTGTTTTACCCCGGTAAGCACCCAACCTGCAAATTTTACTTCCTCATTTAAGGCAGCAAGTGTCGCTTTCTGTTTATCAGGCAATGCAGTGCCGGCTACAAATATAGCGGCATATAAGTCAACAAATGGTAGCCACTCGCGGTTATCAGCACCATCCGTAAGCGGATCGAGTGCAACAATAGTTAAATCGAAGCGATTTTTAATTGAACCAAAAATTGATGAAAGTGCTTCACGATCTTTTATCTCGAGAAGTGATTGTCCATCCAGGTCGTTGTTAACGAAAGTTAAAGGTTTGTGTTCAGTAACATCAGCGCCCTGTGACACTGCTCTTATGGATTGATCTACAGGAATCTTAAGCTTTTGCAAAGCTGGTATCAGCTCCTGATTTCCAATCAATAATACTTTTTTATTCATCTGCGCAAAGGCATAGGCTAAATTTAAAACTGTAAATGCCTGGGCCGAAGCCTGGCCAATACCCGTTAAGCCCAATACTTTTTGCTTGTTGCTGAAAAGAATGCTATCGAGTTCGAAACGTAATGCACGCAGCTGGTGCTTAAATGCCAGATGCTCGCTTTCGTGCTGCTGCCCCCATATTTTATCTACGCTATCGCCTCCTGCACGAATAAAATCGAGCTCGCCAATAACTTTTGCATTCAGCGCTGACTTTAATTCGGCGCCGTTATTAATTGAATGGTCTAAAATGGATAATAGAAACAGCGTACAAAAACAAATTGCAAAGCTGGCAATAGCACTCAAAGCAATGTATATCAGCTTTTTTGATGATTCGGGAAGTGTTGGGATCCCCTCCTGAACTAGTTGCAGGCGCAAACTGACATTTTTATCGAGACTGGTCTGATTATAACGGGCTAAAATTTCTAGATATTCTTTTGTAGCTACATCAGCATTACGTTCGTAGTCTGATACGCCCGCATCAAAAGGTACCATGCCGGTAAATTTGGCGTTCAGTTTGGCCAGTTCTTTATCAATATCGTTTATGCCGGCTGTTGCCCGCTCCAATTCTATCCCGAGCGAAATACGGCGTTGCACCAGGCTCTGTTTGGCAATAAGCGGATCACTTACATACTGATCGTTTGATTTGATCAACCTCGAACTTAGCAATACCTGTAATGAATCTACGGTCTTCTTATCAGCAAGTTTATATCCGTTACGCAAATAGTTATCCTCAGCTGCCAGTATTTTATTTTTTATACTGATAATGGCGCGGTTATCTTCAATTACTTCGGCCCCCAGGTATTTATCATTGGTTCTACTGGCCAGTTTCTCGTTTACACTTTTTAAGGCTGCCTGCGCTGCCTGTCTGTCAATAAGCGCCTGGTTGCGCTTGTTCTCATTATCGGTAATCTGCTGGTAAACAATCTGCGACTGTTTATCGAGGTTGAGCACGCCATTGCGGATTTTATAATCTTTCAATTGCTTTATCCTTTCGTTCATTACAGCCTCTTTCTTTTTCAGCAACGAATCCAGCACCGTAATAGCGGTATTTTTATTCAGGATTTGCTCCAGACTATAATTATTGATAAAATCTTTAGAAAGGGTATTTACTACAAAAACCGAAAGCAGGGTGTTATTGGAGGTGTAGGCTACGGAGATAAAATCGCTGTTCTGCTCATGGTTAATGTCGAGCTTCTTATTAAGACTCTTCTCCTCATAACCCATTGAAGTTACCAGCTGATAAAGTTTTACCTTACCGTTATCAAGCGGTGTAAGTACCTGTTTTTTGTTTAAGCGTGCTTCAAACAGCGCAATCGCTTCCTGCCTTTCTGCAGCTGTTAAGGCTTTCAGCTCTGCGCTCCAGGGTTTAAATGCTGTTTTTTCATCTTTCAGATCGTGCAATATCAGGCGGTAAGAAAGCAGACTGATATTTTTAGGCATCCTAATCACATCCATGATGGTTGAAAACTGCTGGTTAAGCTTAATAATGATATCAGGCCCGGTATAACTGGCACGATCGGGAGCCAGCTGCCTGGATGGATCGAGCAGACCTGTTGAAAGTTTTGCTTCGGATTTATAATCTTTTGGCAGGTTTCTGAGTACGAAAAAGCCAATAATTATGGTCAAAATGAAGATAGCGATGATAATCCACCTGTATCTGATTACTGTATCTAAGGATTTCTGTATGTTCATTTTGTCTTATTTCACGTTTTTCAATTCATCCCCAATCAGTGCTTCCAACTCTTCTTTTGCTTTTAAAAGATTAAGCTCGGCAAGTAACCTTTCTGAATTGGCATAAGAAGTTAAGGTTTTGGCTTTTGTGTAATCATCCAAACTGGCTTCTCCCTTTTCAAACTTGTAGCGAAGGCCATCGCTTGCCGCTTTATTATCGATATAGGTTTGCGCTTTAACCCGTAGATCGGCACTTTCGCGGAGGTACTCATAATACGTTTTTTTCACCTCCGACCTGAGCAGGATATCGTATTCCTGGGCCTGATAAAATTTCTCGTTATGCTCTTCCTTGGCCTGGCGTACCAGGGCTGGTGTGCGGAATAAAATACCAATGTTGAAATAAATCCCCAATTGTATTCCGTTTAGGGTATAAGGATTTGCAGTATTGTACCTGGCTGCATTGTTAGGACTGTAATTATAGGAGGCGGTAAATGCATCGAGATAGGTTGCCTTTGCTACACCGATTTTAGCCTTGGCGCTGAGTTCGCTGGCTTTATACATTTTACGCTTGGGGTAATTTTTCAGGGCCAGATCAACGTATTTTTCCAGTAACGGGTAGTTGATATCTCCGATAAAGCTTTCCTGAGCGTTAACAGTAGAGACAGAATAAAAAATAATAACAAATAATAGGATAAGCCGGGTCATTGATTGCGGGATTTAACATTCCCCTCTAAAAGGGTAGTATTTTTTAGGATACATTTCAAATCTAATTAAATAGAATGTTGTTTTACTAATAACCGGCATTTTTTTTTGCTTTGTGCTATCCTAAGGCACATTTCAGCTTTATGGCTTGCTTATAAAGCAGACAAAATTATCTAAGCACTTGTTATCCTGTACGATTATGTATCTATCCTGAATACACAATTATTTCTGGTTGATGGATGCGATCTCTATCAATTTGCTTTGGTCAGTCTTTTTTACCCTAACATCCTGCTCTGCTCGCGAACTACGCTCCTATCGGGTATATAACCGAGGCGGCTACAGCTTTCGGCCACCAAACAGGCTACTGTAGGCGGTACATCATTCATCATCCGGTAACGGATTTTATATTTTTGGTTATAACTTAACTGAATGGTGAGGCTGTGTATTACAGATCTTCTTCCCTGCAGGCCCACCAAATGTATGTCTTGCAGTTCTTTTGCTACCCTGATCAACCTGCTGTTCATAATCTTAGCCAAAGCCGGATCCTGTTTGAATTCTGTCTCTAAAATAGCAACTACCGTAACCCTCATGGGGCAAAATTACCATCTTCTTAAACATCCGCAAACCCGCCGGAGGTAACGTATTGGAAACGAGAAAGATTTTATTTTTACACAATTTAAAGCCTAATGCGGTTTATTATGTCGTTATGAAGGCGGCCACCCGGAACTACATCAGCCTTAAGGAAATACAACAAAATGGCTGTAATTGATGGTAAATTTGGTTATAAAAACCCACCACCAGGATGGCTATTTGCTTTGAAAGAAATGTTATTTGTTGCGATTGATGTAAACCTCGACTGCAATACTCATGGCTATACAAATCAGTACAAAAATTATGCCCCAGGTACTCATCTGTTTTCATTCATATAATTAAAGTAAGCCTTTACATTAGCAGAGAAATTAAGCCGGTATAATGCCAGCGAATAAACGACCAATCCGGATAATAAGGGTATTTTATTGATCATTGGCAAATCATTAAATAACGGAGGTATAAGCATGATAATGCCCAACGCAGCAAGTACGCTGAAAAGATTTCGGGCCCAGCTGTAACCCTGAAAAATCAGATATAAGATTAACAGTGTAAGTAAGAACCTAACAATGTGTACTACAAGTTTGGTCTTATCTATTTGCCCAAGGGCGACATGATACGTTACTGACACGTAAATGCTAAATAAAATAATACTTGCCAGGGAGCGCAGAACATCATTTCTACCTTGTTTTTCCAGTTCGTCCATGAGATGCGTTAGTTTGTTTGATACACGAAGATAATAAATGTTAGCATTCAGGCAAAAAACCTGAACTGCAGCGCATCTTTTAAATCTTTTTGTCGGTATTCATTATTTCTGTATGTTAGTACATTCAAACAGAATGCCCTATAAACACTATCATGATCAGGAACTAACCGACTTACTCCAATCGGGTGATGAGCGCGCATATGCTGAAATTTATCACCGTTATCACGCTTGTTTATACATTCATGCATTTAAACGCCTTCAACTAAGAGAAGAGTGCCGTGATCTTATTCACGAGCTCTTTACTACCTTATGGATTAAGCGCGGAGAGATTACTTTTAAAACTACGCTTTCAGGTTATCTATATGCCTCGGTAAGAAACAAAATTTTCGATCTGCTTGCCAAACAGAAGTTAGAAAAATCTTACGTGCAATCCATTCAGCATTTTGCCGAAAACGGATTAATTACAACCGATTACCTGGCCCGGCAAAACCAGCTCAAAGCAATTATTGACCAGGAAATTGCCAACCTTCCGCCGCGCACCCGCCAAATATTTGAAATGAGCAGGAAGCATTTCCTCAGTCACCAGGAAATTGCCAAAGCACTTAATCTTTCTGAACAGACGGTAAAAAGTACCGTAAATAATGCATTAAAAGTATTGCGTGTTAAGCTGGGTAGCATGATGTCGATCCATCCACCAATTTTTTTTTAAATTTCTTTACCCCCAAAGCTATTCTACTTCGTCTTTATGCTTTGAATACGGAAGGTACGCTCCTTCCCTGGTAAAGAATAATGCAAAAAGAAGATATAGAAAAGCTTTTACAAAAGAAACAGGCCGGTAATTGTACGCCCGAAGAAACTGCCTTTTTAGAGAGTTGGTATGCCCAATGGAATAAAGACCTTCCGCTGGGTTTAAGCGAAGTAGAATTGCTTGAAGATCTGCTAATCATTAAGCAGATGACTACTACCTTACCTACTAAAGCAAGAACCAAAACGCTAAGCCGGGGCTTGCTGATTGCGGCATCGCTGTTGCTGATTTTAAGCATGGGTGTATTTATTTACCTCCAAAAACAGCATACTGCCAACAATTTAGCGGCGCATGATATCGCCCCCGGCAGTAATAAGGCAACCGTTACCCTGGCTAATGGCCGGCAATTTGATTTAAAAAATCTGAAAGGTGGCGTAGTGGTTGATGAATCAGGGCTTGAATATAATGACGGAACAGCCATCAACGGTGTGAACAAGGCAGGAGAAACAGCACAACAACTGGTTGTATCTACCCCCAATGGTGGGCAGTACCAGATTACACTTTCTGATGGTACCCAAGTTTGGTTAAACGCAGCCTCTTCGCTAAAATTTCTTTCCAACTTTGCCGGCCTCAAAGAGCGCCGGGTAGAATTAACGGGAGAGGCTTATTTTCAGGTTAGGCATGATGCAAAACAACCTTTCCGTGTAATCACTGCCGGCCAGATTGCTGAAGATCTTGGTACCTCATTTAACATTAACAGCTATGCAGATGAGCCGGTTAGCAAAACTACGCTTGTAGAGGGAAGCATGCAGGTTCAAAGTTTAAAAAATCAGCAGGATAAAAAATTTATTTTGTTAAAACCCAATCAGCAGGCCACTATAAATGCTGCAGGTGCGATAAACTTAGTCCAGGTAAATACAGAAGAAGTATTGGGCTGGAAAAACGACAATTTCATTTTTGATGGAGAAGACCTGCGCTCGGCCATGCGTAAGGTTGCAAGGTGGTACAATGTAGAGGTTGTTTATGCACCTGGCCTAAAAACCAGCAAAACACCAATTCTGGATGGATTGGTATCCAGAAAAAGTAAACTATCGGAAGTGCTGAGCTGGATAGAAACCATTGGCGGCGTACACTTTAAAATAGAAGGAAGGAGGGTAATTGTGATGGAATAACTACTTCGCCACGATGCCAAATCACCAGGGGTGCTGCAAACACCCCCGATAATTACCTGGCATCCAGTTAATAAAGATTACTAACCAAAACCTGCAGTTGCCAAACAATTAGACCTGAAGGGCCACTGCACAAACCAAATATAAGAAATGTATAGATTTTATGCCAGTAAAACCGGGATAACAAACCGTTATATCCGTAAAATATGGATGATTATGCGCCTAACCACCATCGTGCTCCTTTTCACGCTAATGCAGGTAAGTGCGGCTACCTTCGGGCAGCGCATAACGCTTAATGAACAGCGGGTATCATTAAAGCGTGCTTTAGAAAAAATCCACAACCAAAGTGGATATAATTTTCTCTTCGACAGAAATGTCCTCAAAGGGATCAACCCCATTTCCATTTCCATTGAAAATGAAGAACTGGAAACTGCGGTAAAAAAAATCCTGCACAACCTGCCCTTAACCTATCTCATTGATGGCAATACCATCCTGATTAAACCAAAAGAAAGCTCCATTCTGGATAAAGCCATAGATAAACTGAGCAGCATTTTCAGCGATCAGGAAATCCGCGGTAAAGTAACCGATTTAAAAGGAAACCCCATTCCGGGGGCAACGGTAACTGTTAAGGGCACTAAAAAAGCAACCGCTACAGATGTGGATGGAAACTTTAAAATTAAGGCCGATAAAAATGAGATCCTGGTGGTACACCTGATGGGCTTTGTGACCAAAGAAGTGCTTGTAGGAGATCAGACCGAAATCATGATCAGCATGGCAGAAGAAGATAAAACCCTTGATGATGTGGTGGTAGTAGGTTATGGCAAGCAAAAAAAGGTAACCATTACAGGGGCTGTCAGTACCATTAACATGGCCGATATGCAAACCCCTAACCGCTCGCTTTCCAATTCGTTAGCGGGTAAAGTAGCAGGAATTATCTCTATGCAGCGAAGCGGCGAACCGGGTTACGACAATGCCTCTTTCACCATCAGGGGGATTGGTACCTTTACCGGCAATACCGAACCGCTGATCATTATCGATGGCGTACAGCGTGATGATGTAAACAGCTCTTTTGGTGGCTCTTACAACAACATTGATCCGGAAGATATTCAAAGCATATCGTTACTTAAAGATGCTTCGGCCACCGCCGTGTACGGTGCCAGAGGAGCCAACGGCGTTTTAATCATCACTACCAAACGGGGAACTGCAGGTAAACCACAAATTTCGATCAAAACCGAAGCCTCAATGTCTGGTCTTACTAAAACACCAAAAATGCTCGATGGCGTTTCGTGGATGCGCCTTTACAATGAAGCCAATATTAACGATGGCAATCAACCTGTTTACTCAGAAGAAATTATTCAGAAAACCGCAAGCGGTTTAGATCCCTACCTCTACCCTAATGTAAACTGGATCAAATCAACATATAAAGACTGGGCTCCGGGCTTCAATTCGAATTTAAATGTAAGCGGGGGTTCTCAAAGTGTAAGGTATTACGTTTCGGCCTCTTTTTACAATCAGGATGGCAGTTATAAGGTAACCAAACAAAATGACTATAACCCGAATTTAAACTTTAAAAGGTATGATTTCAGAACTAACCTGGATATCGATTTAAGCGCCACTACCCTACTATCAATGAACCTTGATGCCATGCTGGTGAGCAGCAGATACCCGGGTTTATCGGCAAGCAAAATCTGGTACAATGCATACCTCACGCCACCTATTGCTTTTCCAATACAATATCCGGATGGCTCGTGGGCTGGTCCGTTTAACAATGGCGGAAGTAATCCGCTCAACGAAATCCAGAACTCGGGTTACTCAACCGAATTCAGACCCACTATACAATCTATTTTCTCCATCAATCAGAAATTAGATAAACTAACACCGGGGCTAAGTGCAATGGCCAGGTTCTCTTTTGATTCGTACAGTGAAAACGACAACAGGCGTACAGGAAGAAACAACCTTTTCTTAGCCAGCGGAAGAGACGCTGATGGCAACCTGATCCTGAACCAATCGAGGGTTGGAGAACAGTTTCTGGGTTACTCACAATCCTCAGCCGCAGAGAAAAAGATGTATCTGGAAACCAATGTTACTTACGACCGCAGGTTTGGCAGCCATCATTTTGGTGGATTATTTTTATACAATATGCGTTCGAGGGTGGTTAGCTCTGCCGGAGATGTAATTTCATCTATCCCCTACAAAAACCAGGGTATGGCAATAAGGGCCACTTATGATTATGCAGACCGTTATATGATTGAATTTGATGCCGGTTATACCGGATCAGAAAACTTTGAGCCCGGTAAAAGGTTTGGTTTTTTCCCTTCAGTTTCTGCCGGCTGGGTAATTTCTAAAGAGCCATTCTTCAAAAACCTCTCTGCTACGTTTAACCTGTTAAAAATCAGAGGCTCGCACGGAGTTGTAGGCAATGATCAGATTGGTTTTAGTGGTAATGTAAAAAGATTCCCATACCTGGGGCAATATGGGTCTGGCCGATCGATAGGCTTAGGTTTTAACGGTACCATTTTTAATGGCATTACCGAAACCGTTTTTGGCGTAGAAAACCTGACCTGGGAAAAAGCCACCAAAGACAATTTAGGGATAGAAATCGGTTTACTCAATAAACTGAGTATTACTGTGGATTTATATAAAGAAAGAAGAAAAAACATTCTCATTGCCCGTAGCTCGCTTTCAGGCATACTGGGTGTAACCGGTACCGTATTCGCCAATTTGGGCGAAATGAACAACCAGGGCGTTGATGCCAATATGGAATATACCGATAAAATGGGCAATGTATCGCTTCGTTTGTATGGAAATTTCACCTATAACAACAATAAAATAGTTGAACGCGATGAGCCTAAGCAGCAATATGCTTACCAGCAGGCCACAGGGCAAAAATTAGGTGATAACCTGATGTATATTGCTGAAGGGCTATTTACCTCGACTGAACAAATTGCTAAAAGTCCCAGCCAGTTTGGGGCAAATCTAAAACCAGGCGACATTAAGTACACTGATGTAAATGGTGATGGGGTGATTAACAGTTTCGATAAGGTGTATACGGGTAAATCAGATGTTCCAACCATCCTATACGGCGCAGGTTTTACGGTAGGTTACAAAGGTGTAGACCTTTCGCTTTTCTTTCAAGGCATTGCCAATGTAACTTTTATGGCCAATGGTTCGGCTGTAACCGGCGATGGTGCACAGGGGGCGGGAATCGTACCTTTTACGGGTATGGGGCAATATCCTTCGGGTATGCTGGCCAATCTTGAAGACAGATGGACAGTTAATAATCCCCGTCAGGATGCATATTATCCCCGATTAGGCATTTCCAATCAGAGCAGTAACAACTATCAGCCCAGCACCTGGTGGTCTAAAGACGGTAGTTTCGTGCGTTTAAAACAAGCCACTTTAGGCTACAGGATTTCAGATGCTTTGCTCACCAAAACGGCAATCAAGTCGGTGTATTTTTATCTCTCAGGCCAGAACCTGCTCACCTTCTCCAAATTTAAACTATGGGATCCGGAACTTGGGGCCAATGGCGCAGGCTATCCGCCTTTAAGAACATTTGCACTGGGGCTGAAAGCAACCCTTTAACTAGACGTATTGATCAATTATTATATTAAAAATATGCTGATGAAAAGTATACATACATTCATTATTGCCGCAGGATCGTTGTTTTTAACCTGTATCTTACCGGCATGCAAGCATCTGGACGAGAAACCAGATAACCTGCTCACTTCAGAAATCCTTTGGAGCAACAGGGCAAATGCAGAATCTTATCTCTACAACATTTACGGCGCTGTGCTCGAAATCGACTATCCGCACATTGGCATAAGCGATGAAGCCTCAGTTTCTATTCCAGGTACCAACGTAAGGCAAATGGTTGCCGGCAACTGGAGCTCTGTAAATGCCTATTACGACCATTGGGACAATTATTATACCGGCATCCGCTCGTCTTTTATTTTCGAGGCCAACGTTGATAAAGTACCTGAATCGCAACTTAGTACTGCTTTAAAAACGCAATACAAGGCAGAATCGAAATTTTTAAGGGGCTGGTTTTACTGGCAGCTCATTAAACAATACGGGCCGGTAGTTAAATTAACCAGTGCACTTGCTTTAAACGACGATTTCAATAAGTATCCAAGAAATACTTTTGATCAGTGTAAAGACTACGTAAACCAGTTAATGGACGAAGCTGCCGTTAATTTGCCGGTAAACTGGGCTTCTTCAAGCGATTATGGCCGTCCTTCAAAAGGCACCTGCCTGGCAGTTAAATCGCAACTGGCACTTTGGGCCGCAAGTCCGCTTTGGAATGGAAACCCTGCCTTTGTTTCGCTAAAAAATCAGGATGGAACCGCCCTGGCACCCAGCACGTACGATGCCAACAAATGGAAAGTGGCTGCTGATGCTGCAAAAGCGGTGATGAACCTCAATGCTTTTCAACTGTTTACCAATCTGGATAACGGCGGTAGCAGGTTTGACCCTTATTTCTCCGTTCGCGATCTGTTTTTAGCCAACTGGAACCGAGAGATCCTTTTCTCCAGAAATTCATGGAATTATTGGGGGTACACCAAAGCATCGTCGCCTAACCCGGGTGGAATTAATGTTTACAATGCAACTCAAAATATTGTGGATGCTTTTTGCATGAATAACGGCCGCACCATCGATGATCCGCTATCGCAATACAAGGAAACCGGTTTTGCAGATAACAGCGGTGCTGAGAGCTGGGGGCATAAAAAAGGGCAATGGAACATGTATGCCAACAGGGAGCCACGTTTTTACGCCTATATCCAATACAATGGTCGCCCGGTGTTGCCTGCCCCTACCGTTGATGATAAAAATTATTATTCATCAGCCGGCAATATTGATGGTACCGGCCGCATCGAGTTTTACTATTCAGGCAAAGCCGGTGCCAAAGCCACAGGGATTACCAATAACATTACCGGATACAATTTTCTGAAAAATATAAGCCCCGCTGATAATATCAGGCAAGATGTAACCAATTACAGGCCCTTTATCATTTTGCGCTATGCCGAGATTCTGCTCAATTATGCAGAGGCTTTAAATGAATACGATCCCTCCAACCCTGAAATTGTACAAACGCTAAACCTGGTAAGAACCAGAGCAGGATTACCTGGGATTGAAACCGTTTACCCTGCTGCTGTTGGCAATAAAGAGCTGATGAGAAAGTACATTTTAAGAGAAAGACAGGTAGAGTTATGTTTTGAAGGCGACAGGTATTATACACTCATCAGAAGACTTTTACTTGGGGCTCCGGAAAATCAAACCATTTATACCATGAACGTGAATGAAGATGATGGCGGACAGGGATTTGCCTTTACTCCTTTTTACAAACGCACCTTGTTTCAAAAAAGAGCCTGGGAGAATAAAATGTACCTGTTTCCAATTTCTCAATACCAGCTTGACCGTGACCGGGCTTTGGTGCAAAACCCAGGCTGGTAAACCAGGCATTATTATGTATTAAAAAAAGCATTCCATGAAAAAATTCATCAACAATATTATAGCACGCCCATACCTTTTGGGCTGCATAATCTGCATGCTGCTGCTTTTAGCAGGCTGCAAGAAAGATAAAACAGGCAACTACGATCCTGCCACGCCGGTTACCATTTCAGATTTTATCCCTAAAAAAGGTGGTGGTGGTACGGAGGTACTTATTACCGGCACCAACTTCACCGCTGACCTTTCTAAAATCTCGGTGCTTTTAAATGATTTACCGCTTAAAGTAATCGGAGCCAGCGCAACACAAATTATGGTTGTGGTGCCTAAAAAATCAAAATCAGGCCCCATAAAAGTGAAGATAGAAAACCAGGAAGTATTAAGTATAAGCCTGTTTAATTACGAATATACCCGAACAGTAACCACCCTTGCCGGCTCGGGTAACGCTGGTTTTGCCAATGGTAAAGGTACCGATGCTTCGTTTAATTTTGCTGGTCAAAACTGGTACAGAAGCTGCGGCATAGTGGTAGACAATCAGCTAAATGTTTATGTAGCTGATCCTGGTAACCATTGTATCCGTAAAATCGATCAGGAAGGAAATGTAACTACCCTGGCAGGTAACCCGGCTGTTTCGGGTTACACAGATGGCAAGGGCACCGCAGCAAATTTTTCACTGCCTTACGACCTCGCTATTGATGGCAGTGGCAACCTATACAGTGCTGATCCGGGTAATTGGGACATTAGAATGATTAGCCCGGATGGACAAGCCAAAACCTTGGGTTTTGGTAGTCAGGCCCCCTGGAGCATTGCTTTTGACACCAGCAGCGGTAAATTATTTTATGCAACCTGCGCCAGTCCCGGAAGCGTTTATCAAATCGACGCTCAGGGCGGCTCAAAAGAAGTTATCACGGGGCTCAATTATCCGGCAGGAATTAAATTTGATAAAGCGGGTAATTTATTTGTATCTGCCCATGGCGATCAGCTGGTTAGAAAGTTTACTGCCGGTAACTGGCAGGGCAGCGTTGTTGCCGGTCAGCAGGATAAAGTAGGTTATGTAAACGGAGCGGCTAGCGCGGCACAATTTGCCTATCCATGGGGTATTGCTATAGACAGTAACGATAATATTTACCTTGCCGGTAACGGAACCGGAGGCGGAAGCACTAGCAATCCGGATCAAAGTATACGTTTCATCCAGGCCTTAACCTACCAGGTGAGCACCTTTGCCGGAAGTAATGTGGCAGGATATACAGACGGATTTGGCACGCAGGCTTCTTTCAGCGCACCTGGTGGAGTTGCAGTAGATAAAAACGGAACCGTTTACGTACTGGATAAAAACAACAACAGAATTAGAAAAATCGTTTCGGAATAAATTATTAAGCACCCAGATTCAACATAACATGAAAGCCTACTGTTTTTTAGGCCTTGTATTGGTAGCGCAGCAATTAGTTTGCGCTACCAATACATTCGCCCATACACTTCAAAGTAACACAAAACCCCATAAATATTACGTATCTGTTAGTGGCTCTGATAGCAACAATGGAAACATTCAAACTCCATTTCAAAACATTAATACGGCTTTAATTAAAGCCCTACCCGGAGATCAGGTCATCGTTAGAGGTGGTACTTATTACCAGGAAGTAAAATTTCTCAGATCGGGTGAGCCAGGTAAACCAATCACACTTAAAAATTACCCTAAAGAAAAAGCAATTATTGATGGCAGCAAAATCGCGGTTAGCGGATGGCAGGCATTGGTTACCCTGAGCAACATGAGCTGGATAACCCTGGATGGTTTTGATATTTGCAACCTGCACAGTGATAAGGTTAACACCGACCCTCAGGGCATTGCAATTTATGGCAGCGGGCAGCATATTGCCATTAAAAACTGTAATATTTACAGCATCAAAAACACCACTACACTTGCCCAGGGCAGAAGTGGGCATGCCATACTTGCCATTGGAAGCGGTAAAACACCCCTATCAAACTTATCCATAACCGATTGCACCGTTCATGATACCCAAACCGGTACAAGTGAAAATGTAACCCTTGCCGGAAATATTGAAAATTTCATTTTCAGCAGGAATAAAGTATATGATACCGAGAACATTGGAGTGATTGTTGCCGGTGGCGACGGCCTTAATCCGCGTGGTGCAGTAGCTACCAATTATGCCCGCAACGGCGTAATTAGCGACAATATTTTTCACCACAACAGCATGACCAAAACACCCGAAACATGGGGACCAGATCGTTATGGCGCCATCTCTATTTATGTTTGCGGAGGTGCCAATACACTGATTGAAAGAAATGTAGTGTACGAAAGCGACCGTGGAATTGGCCTGATAAGTGAAAGCAATATTTACCCAACCCGGACTACGACAGTGAGGAACAACCTCGTTTACCACTGTTACCGCACGGGTATTTACATGGGCGATTACCTGAACTATACCATTTCAGGGACTAAAAACTGTTCGATATTAAACAATACCCTGGTAGAGAACAACCGTGTTTTGGGCGCATTTGGAGAAATTGAAGGAGAAATCAGGCTAACCGAACACTGCGACAGTAATGTAATTAAACACAACCGCGTTTATGCCACTGGTAATGATGTTCTGATCCATAAATACAGCTCAACCGGAAGCCATAATATTATTGACTACAACCAATACTTTAGCAGCGAAAAACCCCAATGGATCTGGAATAGCACCAATAGCAATCTTATTACTGATTTTGGCACCTGGAAAAAAACCAGCGTTCAGGATGCCCATTCTACCTTAAAAATCGTCAGTCCAGTTTTTAACTCCAACAGCCTAAAAAAATGGAAAAAATCCCTACAATCAAAGATATAGCCAGGCGACTCAAAATCGATCCTTCTACAGTTTCAAGAGCGCTCAGAGGACATCCAAGCATAGGCCTGGTAACGACTATGAGGGTAAATAAAATTGCAGCTGAGCTGAACTACCATCCCAATCAGAATGCAATTTTCCTTAAACAGGGAAAAACCTCTACCATTGGCGTTGTTTTGCCAGATATTGCCGAACCTTTTCACTGTGCGATATTGAGTAAAATTGAGCGTTATTCGCACAACAGAAATTATAATGTGATTTTTGGCCAATCTTTTAACAAACCCGAGCAGGAAAGAAAAATACTCGAAAACATGATGAACCTGAGGGTAGATGGAATTCTGATTGCCCTCGATAAACCTAAATTACCTTCAGAGCAGATCGATCAGCTAAAAAGGTACAATATCCCTGTTGCCATTTTAGACAACAGGAATATGGTTAAAGACTCTTACCGGGTTATTGAACAGTTGTTTTCAATTTTAGAATTTCAGCAACTACCTCAGATAAAGGCTTAACTACTTTTGCCGCTTTGAGTTCCATATTTTGCTCAACCCATGCACGCTCCCAGCTGAAAAAGTCGGGAGCCTGCATTTTTTCTCCTTCAATGTCGCGTTGTAAATAATTAATATACAGCTCCCATCTGGCCAGATAATAATCTTTCATTAGCCCGCCCCACTCCTTATAGGCATAATCGTGCAGATTATCCTCTGCAGGGATATTTTCTCCCCAATACGTAATCAGCATCATGGCATTGCGGATGTTCTCTTTCTTCTCTTCCGCAGTTTTCCCGAGCTTTAAAGCCTGATTTTTATAAGTATTTAACTGGTAATACGGATGTGCATTTAAGAGATCATCTGTTAAACGGATCATCTCCAGAAACCGCGCAGCTTCCTGGCTAAACTGTTGGCTATTTTTTTCGTTATAAGCTTTAACCATCGCCTGAAAAACCTGTTCTCCATCATTGGCCAGCACTTGCCTTAAAATGTTAATCAGATCAATCTGATAGGTATCAGATTTTTTAAACGCAGGAGCTGCTTTTGCAAATTCAAGAGCGGCCTGCTTAAATTTCGCCAGATCATAAGTTCTTACACGTGTACCCCAGTGCGAAACAGCTTTTGTATCAAGCGCAGGGCGGATGCAAAATACCGATTCGCTGGCACCTTCCTGATAACCGGGTATGCTTTCATAAATCGTTTCTAAAAAACCCTCCCAGGCCTGGTTAATGTGCTCATCTGATTTACCATAACGGTATTTGGCATATCCTTCTAACCAGTCTTTAACTTCCACATGCTCTTTTCTCCAGCCCAATTCCAGCATCAGGTCGTATACCGGTGGATTGTTATTTAGCCCCTCGGGCATAATGCCAACCCCGGTTAATACAGCCTTGTAAGGGCCTTTCCTGATCCGGTTTACTTCATCTGCAAAACGCTGTAATTTGCCATACAAACCTGGCCTTTCGCCAAAATTATTCACAACACTCCATACAAACGGCGTACCGTCGTAGCCCTTTCTCTTCTCCCAGTTATTGGTAAACTCGCCAAACAGCTCCTGCACCAACACATGCGTTTTATCAAGTCCATCAAGCATTTGCTGTTTTGGATTATCCTGCCAGCCCTGCAGCACCCAGGTTGATCCCGGGAAACTCTTTTGCATTTCCTGCTGGATCGATTTTCCGGCAGCTTTTAAATCAATCCCTTCGGTAATGCCCCCTTCATGAAAGGGATCGCCGGCAAAAAACCGAATATCCTTTCCGTATGCTTTGCGTATTTCACTGTAATATATCTCCGCAATTCTGGAGAAATCAGGACGGCCAGGAACGAGAATATCAGGCCGTTTAAATGCGCCCCAGGTTTTCTGGTCAATAATCTTTGCTTTACTTTTATCTTTTAAAGAGGCTGGAACCATGCCATAAAACCCTTGCAAAACCGGCGATATACCCAAATCTTTCATCCGGGCGATCATTTTTTGTTGCAAAGCTTTACGGCCATCAATCTGACTCTGCGACATCGGCCCTCCCCAGCCCTGTATATTGCCCATCAACCACCAGGCAGTATAAGCAGGCCCGACCAGAAAATCGTTAATTTCCTTTTCAGAATAGCCAATCTGCTGCAACGTTTTCTGCCATACCGATTCCATACCATTTACAGTAAGCATGAGGTTAACGCCATTTAAAGCCATCCAATCCAGTTCATGTTCCCAATCTTTCCAATCGTAAAAGCTCATGGTATAGTTATAGGTGCAATAGTTTAAGGCATAGCGGTATTTAGCCGGAGCCTCAACCCGCACCAGCTCCTTCACCGTTGGAATTGGATATACAGCCGACAGGTTATCGCCCATGTGCGACATGGAGCGGTTACAATAGTATTTTAAATACCAATTTAAGCCAACTGCCGCAGCATTGGCGCCCGAGGCACTGATCACAACTTTGTTGCCTATACTTTTCAATTCAAACACATCATGCTGACCACTTTTTAGCGCTTTAAAAACAACCTGATTGGATAACCAGGGTGTTCTTCGCTTTACTAGTTCCTGTACCGAAGTAAAAGATTGTGCCAAAAGACCTAAAGGGCTCAAAAACAAAAATAAACAGGTAAATTTTCGCATAAAATTATTCGCTTTTCTATTTCAAAAAGACCGAAACTAAATAAAATAAACTGCAAAAATCGAAGCAGAATAAGGGCTAAATCTATGCAAAAACCACACAATCGATTGTGCAGCACGATACAATCGATTGTGTAATTTTAAACTATTTTATATGTGCTGTTTTTGATCAACATTGCGATAAATGTTTGTGTTTTATACCGTTCAGACATGAAAAAACAGTTACCTTCTGCTTCCCCTCAGTTTTAGTACAACAGGAATCAGAACCTCCTTTTAAAATTAGCACCATAATGAACTGTAGAAATGTAATTATTGATCAATTAGCTAATTATGACCGAAATGATTAAAACCTGCCAGAGCAGGCCACTACATTTCCCCATGCTCCTCAAACCTTCCAGTCCCCGCTTTAATGTTGATCTTGTACACAATGATTTGCTGATGTGCTTCGCTATCAATACCATGCGAAACTTCCTGCGAAGGCCGGTATGTCAGCGGCATAATCCTGTGGATGATTCCCTGCATGGCCTGCTGCCTTTCTTCTCCTTCCAATTCTTCAAAAGTTCCCCAAAGCACCACGCTCTTCCAGCTAAAAGTATCTTTAATCTGGTCAACCTGAAAACACACCTCACCGTTGCTGCGTAACATATTTATCTTTTTCCCGGGCCCAGAGTGGGCGTAAATGGCATTGTTCCGGTACACATAATTAATGGGAACAACATACGTTTCCCCTTCGCTGTGGCAAGCCAACCTGCCAATTACCTGGCTTTCGAGCAAGGCAATCATTTGCCCTTTATTTAAATCCCCTAGCATAATATTTTTTATTGACGTGATTTCGTCCCGGAATTGGCTGCTCTTTTCAGATTTCCTTAAACGCTAAATCAATCCCGGGCTTGCAAACAAAGTTCAGATGAGTGGCAGCGAAATAAAATGATTGGGGTCATTTTAAAAAGTATTATTCTCCCATAAAAGTGTAAATAATGCCTTTATTTTGTCTTAAATAACCCTTATCATTTGAATACAGCTTGTTATTTTTGATTTAGAAATAAACGAAGAAAACATTTACCTTAACAAGGCTGTAGACAGCTTTGAAGAAAACTTAAATAAGAATAGTATGAGAAAAATAATTTCTTTTATGCATATATCACTTGATGGTTTTGTTGCAGGGCCAAATGGCGAAATGAACTGGATTACAGTGGATGAAGAACTTTTTGACCATGTGGGTAAGCGAATCGGCGGAACTGACACCGCCTTATATGGACGGGTAACTTACGAGATGATGGAAGGTTACTGGCCTACTGCAGCAGATGGGCCCGATGCGAGTAAACACGACATTGAACATTCGGCCTGGTATAAAAAGGCACATAAACTCGTGATATCTGAAACATTGCAAGAAGCCGATTTGACTGGTACAACAATCATCAGCAATAACCTTGCAGCGCACATAAATAAAATCAAGCAGCAGGAAGGCACAGAGATATTACTTTTCGGCAGCCCCACAGCAACCCATTCGCTCATTCAACAAAACCTGATTGATGGCTATTGGTTATTTGTGAATCCAATTATTTTAGGAGAAGGCATTCCGCTGTTTAAAGATATAAAGGATAGAGTGAAACTAAATTTATTGGCTACGCAGCAGTTTACCAATGGTGTAATTGAGCTGAATTATACTGTAAATAAATAACCAGAACCAATGTTATTACCTCGCCAAAGCAAGGCAATAACATTGGTTTTAATATTTACTCCCTATTGCACATTTAGCTTCTTGCCTTCTGCAATAATGATTTTATTAATTTCGTTTACCTGTTTAACGTCCATTTTTTCAACTGCCCTATCATAAGTTAACAAGCCATTTACTTCGTGCTCAACATCGGTTGTTTGCGTATAAACCGAAACACTAAGGCCTTTATATTTCATCAGCTGCTCCACCTGGTTCATCATTAAAACATACCGGTCGGTTAGTGCTGCGCTGGTAGCTTCGTAAGCATAGGCATTATTCTCTACCGGCCACATGTGTCCCCTTACAAAAAGGCCAACACCACCATACTCACCAAGCGAGGCGGCACGCTTATTATCGGGCGTTGAAGCGCCATACGGACCTACATAAATATGGGTATCTACAAAATCGCCATTACCCGGGTCGCCGGCAGCTTTCTGGTAGCCCGGATTATTGTTAAAACCAGAGTTTCCGTTAACCAACCTGGATGGGTCGTATTTTTTTACCCAATCGGTAATTTCAGGCACATCGAAAGCGCCCCAGTTTTCGTTAAAAGGTACCCAGGCAATAATAGATGGCGAATTGTAATGCTCATCCATAATAGCCTTTAGTTCTTTGCGGAAAGCCGTACGTACCTTTGCGGTATCTTCATGCTGGTACCAGATTGCCGGCATATCCTGCCAAAGCAACACCCCCATTTTATCGGCCCAGTAATAAAAGCGTTTGGGCTCCGTTTTCATGTGCTTGCGGATCAGATTAAAGCCTGCTTTCTTTGTAAATTCGATATCTGATTTAAGCGCTTCATCTGTTGGGGCAGTTAAAATGCCATCGGGCCAATACCCCTGATCGAGCAAACCAACCTGCATCTCAAATTTTCCATTCAACAGCGGACGTACCACCCCCGAAACCTTTCCGAGTTTGATATCCCGCATTCCAAAATAACTGCTTACCACATCGATAACTTTTCCGTTGCCAGCTTTTAAAGTGATTTTTAAATCATATAAAAAAGGATCATCGGGTGACCATAATTTTGGCTTTGAAATGGGCAGGTAAAAAGTTTTGCCTGCGCTGCCCTGTGCCTGTGCAACTGCTTTATTCCCATCGAATGCCACTGCTGATACTTCTGATGATAAGGCATCAACAGTTACCTGGAGCCTGTTATTTTCCAGATCGGGCAACAGCCTGATATTATTGATGTGTGTTTGATTAACCGGTTCCAGCCACACACTCTGCCAAATGCCCGAACTAAAAGTATAATCGCCACGCGGACCATTCTTTCCGGAAGGTGTGCGGCCATCGTTAGGATCGTAGGCGGCAACAATGATTTCGTTAACACCTCCTTTTAGTAAGGCTGTGATATCTAAAGAAAAGCCATCATACCCGCCTGCATGTGATCCTGCTTTTTTCCCGTTTACAAATATGGTAGCCTGATAATCTACCGCTTCAAAATTAACCAGTACATTTTTGCCGCTCCAGCCTTTCGGGATTTCGAACTTTCTGCGGTACCACATATTAATTTCCTGTTTACGCTCAATGCCCGAAATAACCGATTCGGGACAATAAGGCACGAGGATTTGTTGGATATTGCCTTTAAAATCCAATGGTGTTTTCGGATCGAGGGCACTCATTTTTTCTTTTCCACCAATATAGTCCCATTTACCGTTAAGCGATTGCCATTCGGCACGTACCAGCTGAGGGCGCGGATATTCGGGAAAGGGATTTAAATTACGTATGGCTTCTGCTGTCCACTTGGTTGGCAGCTTAGCCACCTGTGCAGTAACGTTGTTGCTAAACATTACCTGCATCAGCGCAAATACGCACAGGTAAATGGGTAAACTCGTTTTTTTCATAACAATTATAGCTCCTATTTGGTATGGTGAACAAGATACTAATTTTTAAGTTAAACTAAATCGTTTTATTAACTGAGCGAATTTATTCCCTTCTCCCCTCATTGATCAGCATGTGAGCTAAACAATTCGATCATGGCTTGCAATGAACCTTCGGAGTGCATGAGTTCGCCATTATCAAGCGATTCTTTTGCAGCAGCACCGGCCCGCGTGCGCATCTGGTGTTCGTAACTTTCAATCGCCTGAAGTATGCTATGGTATTTCTCCGATTGCAGGCATTCGCTCAGTTCGAGTGCATCCTGCATCGCCATGTTAACACCTTCGCCGGCAAAGGGTGGCATTACGTGGGCGGCATCACCAATCAAAGTGAGATTAGGTTTCGCTTTCCAATCCTGATCCAATGGCATGCAATAAATAGGGCGTGGCACCATGGGCAATTCAGCTTGCTCAAAGAGTTCCTGCCAATCACCCAACCATTTGCTGTACTTTTCACTAAACCAGGTTAAAAGCTGCGCGCGATCGCTAAAATCGGGGTTATTTCCATAAGCCCAATCCAGATCTGTTTTAAAACTGGCATAAAAACCAATCTCACCATCGGCTTTTTGGCCAAGCAAAAGATTCTCATTTGCGCCAAAGGCCATAATCTTTCCGCCTTTTAACAGTGTGTTTATTTTAGGAGCATGCTTTTCTGCACCGGGTATATTTCCTTCCAGCATGGTAATACCGGTATAAAAAGGTTTAATATCGGTAAGGTATGGCCGCACCTTCGAATTTGCGCCATCGGCAGCGATTACCAGATCTGCATAGGCTATTGATCCATCCGCAAAAGTAATGTTCCACCCATCGTTTGCTTCTTCCATAGTCACAAACTGCTTTCCCCAAACCACCACACCGGTATTTAACGATTGCAAAAGGATTTGCCTCAGCACACCTCTGTCAATCTCGGGACGAAAGTGCTCATGGCCAAAATTTTCTTCCAGCTTGTCTTCGTGGTCGCTAAAAAACACCCCGGATTGCTCATCCATAATCTGCTTTCTATCTGCGCCAGGCATAAAACTGGCCTTAAAAACGGTTAAAAGTCCGGCTTTTCTAAGTGCAGCCAATCCTGATTCTTCATGTAAATCTAAAGGAGATCCTTGTACCCGGGCATCAGGGTTGCTATCTCGTTCGTATACTTTTACATTTACTCCTTGCAACTGGAGTAAGCGCGCCAATGTTAAGCCACCGGGGCCTCCGCCTATGATGGCGATCTGTTTATTTTCTAATTTCATATTCGGTAATTTAATGAACAAAATTACCGCTGCTTGAGTACCGATAATAGTATAAATCGGTCGTTTTTGTTTTTAGAAAGTTCTTTAGGCAGCACTCCGGCGTACTTTTTAATTTCCTTAATAAAATGGCTCTGGTCTGTAAAATCGAGTTCGGGAAAAAGTTTACCTACGGCAATGTGTTCTAAAGATTTCCGGAAACGCAATATATCACAATAAGCTTTAAGCGGCAGACCAAACTGTGCATTGAAATAGCGGTTAATCTGCCTGCTGCTCCAACCAATGCGGTTGGCCAGGTCGTTTACACTCAGCTCACCTTTTGATGCATAAATCAGCTCAAAAAGTTTACGTTTTCGCTCATCTACCTTCTTCAGCAGCAAGGAATGGATTTTTTGCGTAGCATAGCGGTTAAAGGTTTCCAGGTTTTCGAACCACTCTGACTGGTTACCCCAAAAGTTAGCGGGTAAACCTCTTGCCGAGTTCAGGATATCAGCGATGGTTGTATCCAGGATATATTCTAACCCAAGTGGAGTAAAGCTAACCGCATAAGCATACATGCCCGCGGGTACCACACGCCTATCAGAACCTGTTTCGAGCCCCATCAGCAGCACCTGAAAAGCACCATCGCCAGTAAACATAAAAAACAGGTCAATCCGCCCATCAGGTAATACTACCAGTTCTTTCTCTGTTTGAGAAAAGTTGCCAAACATGCCTATACTTTCTACAAATGCAGAAAGTTCGGTTTCTGGCTTAATAGCGTGGTATTGAAAGGCTGCAGACATTGAAAACCAAAGTTAGTTAATCCAAACCAAATCAGAAATGCAGGGTAAGAAGGGCAAAGGTTATATAAACTCTTAAACAATCCTCTGGCAGGGATTGCAGCAGATACCGGCAAGGCGCCTAAGGCCTGCAGGCGTATGAGCGTAAAGCCCGGCTGCCAGCCAAAAAAGGAAAAAATATCAAACAAAATATGGAATCGCCATATAGGTTGCATCCTTTAAAAAAATAACGATGAAAAACCTGCAACTGATACTTACCAACCCCTGTACGAAGCAATGGAGTGATATTGAGCGCCCGGACGGGATGCATTATTGCGACCGCTGTGAAAAAAATATTGTGGATCTTACCCATAAATCGGACAAGGAATTAATTCAATTTTTTAAGCATAAAAACGAAAATGTTTGCGGAAGGTTACTGGCCAGTCAGCTTAACCGGAATCTGGTAGTGCCACCAACAAAAATAAACTGGCACTGGCTGATGCCCCTGGCGCTCGGTGCTTTGGTGATTAACCCTGCACAGGCACAACAATTAAAACCTGCACTCGTACAAGGTGGTGGGCAAAACAAACCTGCTTTACCAGCTGCTGAATTTTCGGATTCCCTACCTCCGTTAAATATCACTTTCACGGGAACGGTAGTTGACGAGCAGACCGGCAAAGGCCTTGTTGGGGTAAAAGTAAAACGGATGGGAGAAGAAAATGTGGTGGCGATAACTGACTCTACCGGCAGGTTTTCGCTTAACATAGCTGATGGCGATACCTTATCTAAATTCGTATTTAAATTACAAGGTTACTCGAACGTTGAAACCTACCTTAATAACAACATGGTGGTTAAATTATTTGTTGAACGCAGGATTATGCTGGGCGGTATAACCACAATATCGCCGAATAGTGAACCACTTTACCTTGTTTTAGCGGGCAGAAAAAGTTGCACAGTCGAGGCTTCGAAAATGAGCGAAATATCTCCTGACTGGATCGAAAAAATCGAAATATTAAAGGGGGCGGCTTCCACCGCACTGTACGGATCAAAAGCCGCGAACGGCGTAATTATGATTGAAATTAAAAAAGCATACCGGAAAAAGATCAAGTTTAGCAAGTAATTGAATATTTGGCCGGCGGGCAGCCATTTCGCCGGAAAATGATGTAGAAACAAAAAAGCCTTTAAATCATAGATCTAAAGGCTTTTATTGTTTCGTCGGGATGGCAGGATTCGAACCTACGACCTCCTGCTCCCAAAGCAGGCGCGATACCGGGCTACGCTACATCCCGAACATTGGTATCGATCTTTTTTTAATCCTTTTAGAAAGTGGATTGAACTTTTGTCGGGATGGCAGGATTCGAACCTACGACCTCCTGCTCCCAAAGCAGGCGCGATACCGGGCTACGCTACATCCCGAACATTGGTATCGATCTTTTATCCATCCTGTTTCCAGGGGATTGAAAATAAAGCTTTAAAATGGTATTCTATTTTATCACTTTTTGCTTTCAGCGGTGAGGGCGGGATTCGAACCCGCGGTACCGTTACCAGTACGACAGTTTAGCAAACTGTTCCTTTCGGCCTCTCAGGCACCTCACCATTCAACCTCTTTTCTTTGCCCTACCGGCGTTGTTTTGAGGTCTGCAAATATAGTAAAACAAGTTATTCTGCAAAAAAAAATTATGATAATTGTTGATAATCTATGCGCACATGATAGATACTCATCAGCATCGTCTTGAATATCAATTTGATAGTTTCAATATCTTTTAGCGTTAAATCGCAATCATCAAGCTGATTTTGCTCCAATTTGTAGTTAATTATCCGTTCAACGAGGTCATTTATGTTCTGCGCATCCGGATTTTTGAGACTTCTTGAGGCAGCTTCGACCGAATCTGCTAACATTAACACGCCAGTTTCTTTGCTAAAAGGTATAGGTCCGGGGTAGCGAAAAATGTTTTCGTCGACGAATTTTTCGGGCGAATTTTTCAAAAACGACTGATAAAAATAATCGACCCGGGTATTTCCGTGATGCGTTCTGATAAAATCGATAATCGCTTCCGGAATCTGGTTCTTTCTTAAAATTTCAATTCCTTTGTGCACGTGCTGAATAATAATCTGCGCACTTTGCTCGTAAGGTAATTTATCATGCGGACTCACGGCCGTATTCTGGTTCTCGATAAAATATTGCGGATTATCTACCTTACCAATATCGTGGTACAAGGCACCAGCCCTTACCAGTACCGAGTTACCCCCTATTTTAAATATGGCAGCCTCGGCAAGGTTGGCCACCTGTAACGAGTGCTGGAACGTACCAGGTGCTTTAAAAGCAAGCTCCCTAAGCAGTTTATTATTGGTATTGGTCAATTCGATCAGGGCCACATCGGATGTGATGCCAAAAATACGCTCGAACAGGTAAATTAAAGGGTAAGCCAGCAGCGACAACAGCACACTAAACACGAAAGGAATAAAATTAATCCATTCAATTTCGCGGAACGAGCCTTCGCGCAGCAATGCGATGCCCACAAAAGCCACAAAGTAGGCCAACAATATAAACAAAGCTGAAACCAAAAACCGCTCGCGTTTAACAAAGTTTTTAATACTGAAAATGGCTACCATGCCTGCCGTAACCTGGTAAAAAACAAATTCGAAACTGTTAGCCACAAAAAAGCCCGCGATTAAAATCACCAGCATGTGCAGGTAAAGCGCCAAACGCGTATCGAAAAGAATCCTGATAATAATGGGCACTACACAAAATGGTATATAATATAAACTGGGGATTTCTATTTTAATGGCCCAGGTAAGCGCCAGCAACATCCCCGTGGTTACAATCAGGATTAATGACAGCTGGCGATTATCGGCAAAAATATCTTTACGGAAAAGAAACAGGAACGACATTAATATGGTAAGAATAAACCCCACCAGCACCACCTGCCCTAAATAAACCAGGGCCCTGCTGCCTATCGTTTTGGTTTGGGCATCGTAAGTGGCCTTGTACGATTCGAGTTTCTGGTAAATCTCTTCGTCTATAACATCATTTTTAGCTACAATCAGCTCACCTTTTTGCACCATCCCTTTCGTGGTAGAAATATTGCTGATGGTATTATCCTGTATGGTTTTGGTTAAACGCTCATCAAACACAATATTAGGAGTGATGTGATCGATGGCCAGATTGGCTACCAAATCGCCCATTACCGGGTTAGGCGCCTTAAAATTTTCTTTAAAAAAGTTCAGTGCCGTTTCTGCCGTAAAAACATCCTGCGTATTGCGCTCCTGGGCTACATTATTTTCAACAAGCGAAAAATCATAATTCTTTCCTCCGGCCTGGTGTTTTACATTTAAACCAATAATCCCTTTCTGGTAAATGGCCTGTAAGAGTTTGTAAGCCGAACTTTTATACACCTCTCTCCCTTTCTCCTCCAGCTGTTTCGATTTCCATTTAATATCAAACTCGTTCGAAAACTCATCAAGCGCATTGGCCGTAATCTCTTTATCTAATTGGTAAACCGGCAAAATATCTTTCAGGGCATTCTTTTTATCGGCACTTACCTGCGGGCTGGTTTTTAAAATGGCAAAACTGAAAGGCGAAATCAGGTCTTTATTTTTCCATACCGCATTTTTTTCAAACTCATACCTGAACCGGGGCTGCTTGGGCAAGAATAACGTAATGATAAAAACAGTAAATATCATCATCACATATTTAAGGTTGGATGAATATTTACGGTACAGGATTTTGTGTGAATTTCTCTTGATTTTGGCCAAAACGGTGTAATTATAGTATGTTCAAAATTAACATTTTTATCTCAATATACATTTTACTGATTTTGTTTGCAATTACCAGTTTTTATATTTTACTTTATGATATCAAATTAATATCAATCATGTATCAAGAAAAAATCATTAACCCGCCATCAGGGTATTTAACATTCGCTTTATTTGTAGCACTTTTAGGTGCGGCAATTTTCTGTTTTGTTACCGAAAGTTTTATTTGGGGAGGCTGTATCCTGGCCTTTAATTTCTTTCTGGTTTTACCGGGATTGATTATTAACAACCCCAACGAATCGAAAGTATTAACTCTTTTTGGTAAATACGTAGGCACGGTAAAAACCGACGGCTTTTTTTGGGTAAACCCACTAACCAGCAAAAGAAAGGTTTCTTTACGCGCCAACAACTTAAACGGGCAACAGTTAAAAGTAAACGACAAACTGGGTAACCCGATCGAAATTGCTGCTGTTGTGGTTTGGAAAGTAAACGAAACAGCCAAAGCTATTTTTTCGGTAGAAAATTACATGCAGTATGTAAATATCCAAAGCGAGGCAGCAGTAAGGCATTTGGCCAATATTTTCCCTTATGACCATGCCGAGGGCGAAGAAAGTACCATTACTTTAAAAGATGGCGCCGAAAAAGTAAGCGAACTTTTAGAAAACGAACTGAATGAGCGTTTATCACGTGCAGGCATTGAGGTATTGGAAGCCCGCATTTCGCACCTGGCTTATGCACCCGAAATTGCGAGTGCCATGTTACAACGCCAGCAGGCTACAGCGGTTATTGCTGCCCGTAAACTTATTGTAGAGGGTGCAGTTGGTATGGTAGAAATGGCTTTAGAAAAATTATCGCAAAAAGGCATTGTTGAGCTCGATGAAGAACGTAAGGCAGCGATGGTGAGCAACCTGTTGGTGGTACTTTGCGGTGACCGCCATGTGCAACCCGTAGTAAATACCGGCACCTTATATAATTAGGATAATGGAATTTGAGGAGAAACATGGTTTAAAGATCTGGTGGCTATACCTGATAACAGCAATAACGGTGCTGCCAACCTTACTCATCCTGATTTATCATAAAGATGGCGAAGCCCTGCATGAATTTAAAAACATGTACTACGTCCCTCTTTTTGCTATTTTACTGCCGTTTTTAATCATTTTTTTAATCCAGCAGAACCAGCTAACCTTAAAAATTAATACCGAAGGTATTTCTTTCCGTTATTTCCCTTTTCATTTCAAACCCCACTTATTTCACTGGACGAGCATTGAAAAAGCTTATATCAGAAAGTATGATGCATTTTCGGAGTATGGTGGTTACGGCATTAAAACCCGCCTCTGGTTTAAGTATAAAGATAAGGCTTATATTTTAAACGATAAAAACAGGGGGCTGCAGCTGGAATTTAAAAACGGCAAAAAATTGTTGTTCAGTTCGAACAGGATTGATGAAATTGAAATGTTCCTCATTAATTTAAAAACCAGGTACAATATACAGGCAATACAATAAAGATGGCGGAGAAAGATAAAAAAGCGTTTGTATTAAGAATTAGTCCTGCTTTATTAAAAGAAGTAGAAACCTGGGCTGCCGATGAATTCAGGAGTACGAACGGGCAGATTGAGTTTTTACTTACCCAGGCTGTAAAATCGCGAAAGAAAGGCAAAGCGAAAGAAGAGTAGAAATTGTTATCTGCCAACTGTTATCTGCTAACTGCCAACTGTTAACTGATTCGGGCGTTCCCCTTTTCCCGATGAAAAATCGGGAATGGGTCGGGCTTTGCAGGGCTGCGCTGCGCTCCGGTACCGGCTAAAAACCGGCACTAAACCCTTCCAATCCCTAACGCAAAAACCCACCGTTCTAAATAAACCTTGCAGGTTTTAAACAACATGAACGCCGAATTAAACCTCGCAGGTTTCAAAAACCTGCGAGGTTTTTGCGCTAAGAACCACGGTTTTTGCCCAATAAACCTGATAGAACGGAAAGCCCGGAACGAAGTATGAGTGAGGACTTGGAGGGATAGCAGGACTGCTGTCTGCCATAAACACTGGAACATAGATTTTCAAAAAAAATATTTCCTTTTTAAGGTTTACTTGCCAAAGAAGTTAAGTTTTATATTCACCCTACCTATTAAAGAAGTCAAATTTTATATGCATCCTGCCCGTTTTAAACTTGACTTCTTTTTGCCCCAAATTTTATATGCATCTTGCCCGTTTAAACTTGAATCTTTTTACCGCATATTTTATATACATCCTGCCAGTTTAAACCCGACTTCTTTTCACCGCAAACACAAAACATCGTTCCTACTAAATCATTTACCATACGTCATTTAAGTGCTGCAGGTTTTGGAAACATAAGCAGTTTAACTAACTTAGCGGCCTAACCAAAAATTCATAAAAAAAATTTAGTTTACATGAAAGAAGTTGTAATCGTATCGGCTGTTAGAACGCCTATTGGCAGTTTTGGAGGTTCATTAGCGCAATTTTCGGCCACGCAACTCGGCGGTTTTGCTATTAAGGCGGCTATAGAAAAAGCAGGATTAAAGCCCGAACAGATTCAGGAAGTGTACATGGGCAACGTTTTATCGGCCAATTTAGGTCAGGCGCCCGCTACACAGGCTGCAAAGTTTGCCGGCCTGCCCGATTTACCGGCAACCATCATAAATAAAGTATGCGCATCGGGCACCAAAGCCATTATGCTGGCCGCACAAAGCATTGCCAATGGCGATAACGATATTATTGTAGCAGGCGGGATGGAAAGCATGAGCAATGTACCTTACTACCTCGATAAAGCCCGGAATGGATACCGCTTAGGGCACGGACAAATAACCGACGGTCTGGTAAAAGATGGCCTGTGGGATGTTTATAATGATTACCACATGGGATCGGCGGCAGAACTTTGCGCTACCGAGTGCAACATTAGCCGTGAGGCACAGGATGATTTTGCCATAAACTCTTACAAAAGGGCGCAGGCTGCGCAAACTGCCGGAAAATTTGCGGGCGAAATTATAGCTGTAGAAGTAAAAGACCGCAAAGGCGATGTTACTTTAATTGATACCGACGATGAGCCTACGGCAGTTAAATTTGATAAAATACCTGCATTAAAACCGGTTTTTAAAAAAGACGGAACGGTTACTGCCGCAAACGCATCGACCTTAAACGATGGTGCTGCAGCCCTGGTTTTAATGAGCGCCGATAAGGCAAAAGAACTGGGCATAAAACCGCTGGCCAAAGTACTGGGTTATGCCGATGCCCAACAGGCACCAGAGTGGTTTACCACAGCCCCTTCAAAAGCGATTCCGCTGGCTTTACACAAAGCCAATATTGATATTAAAGCAGTGGATTTCTTCGAAATTAACGAAGCTTTCTCTGTAGTTTCTATTGCCAATAACCAACTGCTTGGCTTAAATAACAACCAAGTAAACGTAAACGGTGGCGCTGTATCGCTTGGTCACCCACTGGGTGCTTCCGGCACAAGGATTGTAGTTACCCTCCTCTCGGTGCTGGCACAAAACGATGGCAAAATCGGCGTTGCCGGTATTTGTAATGGTGGTGGCGGAGCCAGTGCGCTGGTAATAGAGAAATTATCATAAATATCACCTTAAATGGCTGTTAAAAATACACAATTGCGCATGATGAAGAACCTAAAGTTAGCTTTGTTGTTATTTATTGGTCTGCTGGGCTTTAATGTACAGGCGCAGCAGGCACCCAATAAACTCAATGTTTTTCAGGATTCGCTGATTAAAATTTCTGCAGCTACGGTAACTGCATCGGGCGATAACGAGAAGCTCGAAAGTAATGGTAAATTTGTTAAACTATTGGTCGAAGCTTTAAAAACCCCAAATTCTTTTGCTTACCCATTCGATTCGTTGAAAAATGTATCGGTAATTAAATCCCCCGATCAGGCTTTCAGAACTTTAACCTGGTATGTACAGCTCGAAAATGGCAGCTACCGCTATTATGGCACCATCCAGATGAATACCAAAAATGGCCCGCTAAAGCTCTTTCCGCTAATCGATCAAACAGAAAACATAAGCGATGCAAACGTAGTTACTAATAACCAGAAGTGGTTTGGTGCCCGCTATTACGAAATTGTACCCGTAACAAGCGGAAACCGCTTACCTTATTACGTACTGTTGGGCTGGAAAGGAAATACTCAGGCAACCACCAAAAAAGTAATCGAAATCCTTTCGTTTGATAAGGATAACGTAACTTTTGGTGCTCCGATTTTTGACGGCAAAGAGCTGAAAGGGAAAAACAGGATGATATTTGAATATGCCAAATCGAATGCCATGATGCTTAAAACCGATTTAAAAGCAGGTATGATTGTGTTTGATCACCTCGCCTCTTTCGATCCTGAAGTAAAAGGAAAGTTTGAGTTTTACGGATCGGACGGCACTTTTGATGGCTTTAAAATTATTGGCGGCAAATTAAAACTGCAGGAAGAACTTACGCTTAACAACGACGCTAATTCGAACGATGAACTTTATGCAGACCCGAAGAAAAATGTTAAACCCATCAGGAAGTTCTAATAATTAACAAATCATTTACCTGATACATCATTTAAAAATTTGTGAGTTTGGCCTGCGCTGACTATATTGCGCCCTGCTAAACTAGCTTAAACAACACACAAATTCTGAATTCATAAACTAAAACCAACAAATGTTTTATGCAAAAATCTAATGAAACCATTAGTATTGACCATGATAAAGAACTAGATCTCCATTTAGAAAGTCAAGGCGTATCCAAAGAAAAATTATTTAGCCACCCGGTTGGCCTTTTTGTGCTCTTTTTTACCGAAATGTGGGAAAGATTTAGCTATTACGGAATGCGGGCCATTTTGGTTTTGTTCCTGATTAGCGATTTAAGTAAAAATGGCTGGGGATGGCCCCGGCCTGAAGCCTTGCAGCTTTATGCTATTTACACAGGTTTAGTGTACTTTACACCAATTTTGGGTGGTTTAATTGCCGATAGATTTACAGGCTATAGAAAAGCTGTTATCATCGGCGCTTTTATTATGACCCTGGGCCATGCAGCTATGGCGCTCGAAGGCTTTAGCAATAATTTTTTCTATGCAGGTTTACTGTTACTAATTGTAGGTAACGGATTTTTCAAACCGAATATATCCTCAATTGTAGGTAAACTTTATCCGCCTATCAGCGATAAAAAAGACAGTGCTTATGCCATTTTCTATATGGGTATTAACTCTGGTGCCTTTATCGGGATGTTAATGTGTGGTTATATCGGCGAAAAAGTAGGCTGGCACTATGGTTTCGGTTTGGCCGGTGTTTTTATGCTTTTCGGTATGCTGCAATTCTATTTCGGCCAGAAAATTTTTGGCGTAATAGGTGCTGCTGTAGATAAAACCAAAGAAGTTGAAAAAGCAGATCCAACGGTAGAAGAAATTCCGAGAAAAGTAAGAAGCCAGCGTTTATGGGTTATTGCCATCTTATCTATTTTCACCATTTTCTTCTGGATGGTATTTGAGCAGGCAGGTGGCTCGATGACTATATTTGCCAAAGATTATACCTTAAGAAATTTAACCGGAGGTGCAGCGACTACTTTTAAATGGGTAGACAGTATCCTTACTATATTTCCATTGGTTGCCGTAACCTTCGTACTGTTCTCTTTAGCCAGAAAAATCTTTAAACAATACCCGGCAACTATCTTATTTACTTTATTAAGCTTTGCCATTATTTGGGTATTGGCCATTTGGAAAGTAGACCGCGAATTAGGTTCTGTAAGCACAGAAGTACCTGCATCATGGTTTAGCGTACTTAACTCATTCTTTATTGTATCCCTGGCCCCTATTGTTTCTAAAATCTGGGAAACCAAATTTAACCCTAGCGGTCCGGTAAAATTCGGCTTTGGCCTTATATTCGTGGGTATTGGCTTTGCTGGTCTGGCTTACGGAGGTTCTGCTATTCCGCAAGGAGCAACTTCTGCAGAAGTAAGCTTATTCTGGCTTGTTTTTGCCTATTTTTTCCACACCGTGGGTGAGCTTTGTATTTCTCCGGTTGGTTTATCGTACGTAAGTAAACTGGCACCAGCTAATTTGGTTGGTTTAATGTTTGGTGTGTTTTTCACCTGTACTGCCATTGGAAATTATCTTGCAGGTGCTACCGGATCGCTGATCGATAAAATCAGTGCTGCTTATTCTATCTCAACATTTTTCTTAATATTTACCATCATTCCTATTGTGGCAGGCTTAATTATGTTTGCATTAAGCCCAATATTGCGCAAATGGATGCATGGTGTTCATTAACAGTAAAAAATAAATTTTAACATAAAGCCCGGTTTCTGATCGGGCTTTTAATTTTTAAACCAATTTCATGGAAAAAACAATTTCAATAGAAGATATCCAAAACTTTGAGGGCAAATACCCTAAACAACTTTGGCATCTGTCGCTGGTAGAAATGTGGGAACGTTTTTGTTTTTACGGCATGCGCGGCGTACTGGCCTTTTTTATGGTCGACCAGTTGGGCCTTAGCGACCAGAAATCGAACTTACAATATGGCGCTATACAGGCATTTGTGTACGCTTTCACCTTTATTGGCGGCATTTTTGCCGACAGGGTTTTAGGCTTCCGTAAATCGCTTTTCTGGGGTGGTTCGTTAATGATTATTGGTAACCTCATCCTGGCTTTTTCGCCACACGATTTGTTTTATATTGGCATTACGCTTTCTATTGTTGGCACAGGTTTCTTTAAACCCAATATCTCATCAATGGTGGGCGAGCTTTACCATGAGAAAGATAACCGACGCGATGCAGGTTATGGCTTATTTTATGCCGGCATTAACGTTGGTGGATTATTGGGCGGTGCCATGTGTATTTATCTGGGTAAATACTACAGCTGGCATTTGTGCTTTTTATCGGCAGCGCTTGTAATGATGTTTGGTTTAGGTACATTTATTTTCACCAAAAAACATTTGGGGCCAATTGGCATTTCGCCTTTGCTGCACCTCCAAAAAGCAAAGCAGAAAGTTGCCGAAATTTCGGTATATGTAGGTTCTATCCTCTGTATTCCGTTGATTTACATCATGGTAAAAAACACCGATTATACCGATTACTTTATGTATACGATTGGCGTAATTGCCATGATTTACTTTTTGTACGAAACCTTTAAAATAAAGGATAAAAAAGCACAGTATAAACTGCTTGCTGCATTTGTATTTATTTTCTGCTATTTCATTTTTATGGCCATATCCGAGCAAAGTGGCGGTTCGCTTTCGTTGTTTGCAAAAGATAACCTCGATCATAAAATCTTATTTTTCAATATCGACCCCAACGTGGTTAACAATAGCGTAAATTCTTTCTTCGTTATTGTTTTTAGTCCGATTGTTGGTATTTTATGGTTAGGCTTGTACAAACGCAAAATTGAGCCTAACACGGTAGTTAAATTCGGTATTGGTTTTCTTTTACTGGCACTGAGTTTTTACGTGTTTTATGCTACGCGTTTCTTTGCAAATGCGCAGGGCATTAGTTCTTTAAACGTATTTACGCTGGCTTATTTACTGTTAACCCTGGGCGAACTTTGTTTGGGGCCAATTGGGATGTCGATTATTACCAAACTTTCGCCTAAAAAAATGTTCGGGATGATGATGGGCCTCTGGTTCCTATCTAGTGCTTTTGGTCAGCTTGCAGCTGGAAAACTAGGCGCAGAAATGTCGAGTATTGATAATGCTTCATTAACTACAAAATTAATGGCTTATACCGAAGGTTACAAAGCTCTGGCGCTGTATTCGTTAATTGCCGGTTTGGCTTTAATCCTATTTTCTCAGCTGGTTAAAAGGCTAATGCAGGAAGTTAGATAAGCTTAATTTGAAAACCATATAAGGCATTTTCGCGATGTTGAACCATATAAGAGATATAAGATTAATATAAGTTTTAAACCTTAAATGAATCTTATATCTCTTAGGTGGTAAAAATAATTGCTTAATACCAAGTATATAATGCATGTAAGCTCATACCAGTTTTAAATCTTAAGTGTCCTTATATGTTTTAAATGGTAAAATGTCGTTGATGTAAAGCATCCAGAATTCATGGAAAAATCGTGGTGAATTCATATTAAATCTTTACTTTCGCCTTTTGAAAGCAATGTGCCGCACGCAAATGAGCTTAGCACTTTAAAATACAAGCTTCCATTCATAAAAAACACAACGAACGTGCCAGATAGTTTAGTCATCATACCAACGTACAACGAGAAGGAAAACATCGAAAAGATTATTCGCAAGGTATTTTCTTTAACCCAGCCTTTTCATGTTTTAATTATTGATGACGGCTCTCCGGATGGAACGGCTGATATTGTAAAATCGTTGCAGGATGAATACCAGGGACATTTGTTTATCGAAGAACGTTCGGGCAAACAAGGCTTAGGTACGGCTTATATTTATGGTTTTAACTGGGCGTTGCAGAAAAATTACGACTACATTTTTGAAATGGATGCTGATTTTTCGCACAATCCGGATGATTTGGCCCGCCTGCGCGAGGCTTGCGTAAATGGAGCAGATTTAGCGATTGGTTCGCGATATGTTAAAGGGGTAAACGTAGTAAACTGGCCTATGGGCAGGGTTTTAATGTCGTACTTTGCTTCGATGTATGTTCGTTTTATTACCCGCATTAACATTCAGGATGCTACAGCAGGTTTTAAATGCTACCGCAAAATAGTGCTGGAAACGATACCGTTAAACAAAATTAAGTTTGTGGGTTATGCTTTCCAGATTGAAATGAAATTTACCGCAATCAAGTTTGGCTTTAAGGTTGTAGAAGTACCCATTATTTTTACCGATCGTACCGAAGGAACTTCAAAAATGAGCACCCGTATTTTCAGGGAAGCTTTTTTAGGGGTAATCCAAATGAAGGTGAACAGCTGGTTTAGGAATTATAGTCGGAAGTCCGAAGTCGGAAGTCCGAAGTCTGGAGGCAATGGTTTATAGTCAATAGTTTATAACCCGTAATTCGTGGATGGCGGCATCTTGGGTTATCGGGCCATAAGGTCTTTACATAGCTACTAACTTATACTAATCAATAAGCTTAACAGATAGTATGATTCCAGAATACGGAAAATAGCTTAATTCAATTTGTTTTCCATTTAATTTTTCATAGTCTTTCTTTAAATTATAATCTTGCTGATGATATAATTGTCCAAAAGAATTATAAATATCAAATCGATGAATTTCTGGGAAACCAACCGGTACAGGCTCATCTTCAAGTGTAATTTCGATAGTAGTAAGCCTGGTTTTGTAAGCGACTGTTTTGTTTACAGCTATTATTTTACCAGTTCTGATTATTTTTTTTGCCTCGTTTAAATCTCTAGAAATGTTTTTTTTACCACCAAATACATAAACCCCTAACAAAACAAATAGAATTAGAACACTGCTTCCATAGAAAATTTCTATTGGCGCCTTAAATACCCATGTAAATAATCCCAAAAATATTAGGTAAAGTAATATAATGCCTAAATATGATCTTGTACCTTTTTTTTCTAACTTTAAAATTTCTTCGGAGGCAATCTGTTCAACTTTAATCATGTATCCTAGTTTTACTCTCCCTCATCATTGCGCCGAAATCCTGTCCTTTATCCATCGCTTTAACAGTCATAACAAGTCTTTTGGTTCGGGTGGGTTCTGTTTTGGCCTGATTGATCCAGTTGATATAGTAGTTTTGATGCGACTTGGGTTGTTTTAAGAAATTCTGCATCAGGTGCTCCTCTTCGGATAAACAGATTTCCAGATCTTCGGGCATTTCGATTTTAAAGTCTTTATCTTCTGTTAAATACAATTCGATAGCTGCACCGGCTTCTTTTCTAAGCTTTTTACGCAAAGGACCATTTAGGGCGATAATGAAATCGCCCGCTCCCATGGGTATGGTGGCCAGTCCTGAAACCTCGAGTTCATCTATTGTACCTTTCACCCTAAAGCTCTTTTTACATCCGGCCTTGATCTCGTTGGCTAAAGCTTCGGGAATAAATACATAGCTCCAGCCGGTTTTTTCGCCCATGGTTTCGAAACGTTCTATTTCTGCTTTGAAGTGGATCATGGTTTAAATATAGAAATTATGTTGAAGAACTGTTAAACGATGCAATCGTTAGGCTATTTATGCACGCGTTTGAAACGCGCGCAAGCAGGCACAAAATATTAATCGGCTCAAAAACAAGCCAATTTATGAGCCGATTAGCGAATTTAATCGGCTCATGATTGTAATTACCCTAATCAAATAGTGAATATTGAGCATCAATTAAAGGATTTTCTAAAAATTTAAAGGCTTTAATTACTTCGAACTGTTCTTTGGTTTTACTAAACTTCCGTATGGCAACTGTATCACAATTAAATTTTAAGCTAACATGATCATATAAATTTTCGGCCAGGTCAATTTGAGCTGAGCTTAACTCACGGCCGATAGAAATATGCGCATTGCGTCCGCTTATGGTTTGACTTGTTCTCAGCTGCTTTCTAAGTCTCTTTAAAAGATCACTTAAATAAGGCTTGGATAAATCATTTGGGAGTATAACGGCTGCATGGCTAAATCTCGATAAACTTAGCTGATCAAAAACTACTTCCTGCTGTTTTTGGGAATAACAAAATTTCTCAATCTGCCTGATATAAAAAGCAAGCTCGTATTGATCTGCCATAAAAGCAATAACTGTAATATGTGCTTTTGAATTTCTGCTTGCGTACCATCCAATTTTATTAGCGAGTATATCTTTCAAATCGGAAACTTCATCAATAATTTCTGTTTGAGGGTAAACAACTATTGAATACCAATCTTTCTTAAATTTTAAACTCATATCATTATTTGTTTTAATCAATCGCTACCGGATTCATCTGGATATCTAATTTGGCAAATTTCAGCACTTCGATGCTTTGAAAGCCAAAATCTTCGACCACCTTACCCAAAATCAGGTAACAGCCCTTTCCTTTAAAAGGATACATGGGGGTACTATTGGGAAAATGGGTGGTATCGAAAAATTCGCCGTTCGCATCTAAAAATGTACCGAACCACATTTTAGTGTTTTTAATGGTGTGCACTGTTTTTTCGCATACATAATTGCCCACCATCCTGATGGTTTTACCCAAATGTTTGTGTAAATCGGCCGCCATTACGTCGCCACGATAGCCGGTTTTCAGAAAATCGAACATTTTATAATTTAGCGGATAGCCCAGCAGTTCTAATTCGGTATAGGCATTCTCGAGTTCGGAATCGATCAATTCGGGCAGTTGATAGGTTTTATAACTCAGTTTAAACAGCTCGGCTGCATTTACTTTCTTTTGCTTATAGCCGAGGTAATTGTGCACATCCCAAAGCAGGGTTTTGCGGTCTTTACCGGTAAAGCGCAGACCGCCCAAACGGATTAAAATAATGGCCTGCTCTAATGAAATATTGGTCCGTTTTACAAAATCTTCCAGATTGAGGTAAGAGCCATTGGTTCTGCGTTCGGCAGGGATAATTTTTATATTCTTTTCTTCCAATCCCTGCACCCCAATAAAGCCCAGATAAGCATCTTCGCCCCGGATATTTACTACTTCATCGCTATGGTTTACACAGGGTAAATGCACCCGGGCACCAGTTTTTTGCAACTCATTAACGTACACCCAGCGACTGTAAAAACCACCGTAATTATTGAGTACGGCTACCATAAACTCCATGGGGTAATAGGTTTTAAGGTACAGGCTCTGGTAGCTCTCTACGGCGAAGGAAGCCGAGTGTGCTTTCGAAAAACTGTAACCGGCAAAAGAGGAAATCTGCCGCCATACTTCGTTAACGAGTTCTTCTGAATGGCCCTGGTTCCGTGCCGAAACCTTAAACTTATTCACCAGTTCATCAAAAGCCAGTTTCGACCGGTATTTGCCGCTCATGGCCTTGCGCAGCACATCGGCATCGGCCAGATCGAGCCCGGCAAAGTAATGGCAAACTTTAATCACATCTTCCTGGTAAACCATTACGCCATAGGTTTCACTCAGCCGCTCTTTCATTACGTCGCAGAGATACACCACCTTATCGGGCGCATGATAACGCTCTATATACGATTTCATCATGCCCGAGCTGGCCACCCCGGGACGGATGATTGAGCTGGCAGCCACCAGGGTGAGGTAATTATCACATTTTAGTTTTTTAAGCAGCTGCCGCATGGCGGGCGATTCGATATAAAAACAGCCTATGGGCTGGCCTTCTTTTAAAATCCCGTTTAATTTCGCATCGTTCTTAAAAGTTGGAAAATCGTGTATATCGATCCTTTTTCCTTTATTTTTCTGAATGAGCTGTACGGCCTCGCGGATGTGACCAATACCGCGCTGACTTAGAATATCGAACTTTTCATAACCAATGGCTTCTGCTTCGTACATATCCCACTGCACGGTTGGAAAACCTTTGGGCGGCATATCCAATGCGGAGTAATAGGTAATGGGCTCTTCTGAAATTAAAATCCCACCGGCATGGATAGAGCGCTGGTTTGGCATATTTTTCATGTACTGGTGTACAGCCAGCAGCTTTTGGTAGGTGCTGTTCTGCAGGTTTTCTTTTTCTTTGGTCTGATCGGTAAAGCTATCGATCTCTTCTTTAGGCAAGCCCATTACTTTACCAATTTCGCGGATAATGGCGCGATCTTTAAAGGTGCTCATGGTGCCCAAAAAAGCCACATGCCGTTCGGGGTAGCGCTCAAAAATATAGCGCTGAATGGTTTCGCGCTCATCCCACGAAAAATCGATATCAAAATCGGGCGGGCTAGTTCGTTTCTCATGCAGGAAACGTTCGAAATATAAATCGAGATCGATGGGATCTACATCGGTAATGCGCAGGCAATAGGCCACAATACTGTTGGCACCGGAGCCGCGGCCCACATGGTAAAAACCACAGGTATTCATGGCATAGTTTACAATATCGTAAGTGATGAGGAAATAAGCACAGAAATTTTTGAGTTCAATAATCCGCAGCTCTTTTTCCAAACGCGCGATGGCTTCTGCATTGTTTTGTCCATAGCGGTTTTTAAGTCCCGCTTCGGCCACTGCACGCAGCATTTTCCTATCGCCATCCAAGGTTCCGGTATAGTAAAACTTATTTTTAGATGAAGGCACAGGGCTATTTTCGAAATATGAACTCAAATCGCAGTTATTCAGCAATTGTTGGGTATTTTGAACAATAAAAGGATATTGCTCAAACTGTTGGGTAAGGTTGGCTTCGGGGATCAAAAACTCGCCGGGATCGCATTTCTGTTCCTCCGGAACTTTAGTTAAAAGCGTATTGAGCTCTATAGCCCTTAAATATTCGTGCAAGCGGTAGGTAACTTTATTGGTTATGGTAACCGGATGCCACACCACCAGCTTTTCTTTGTGCGTTAGCAACGGGTGTTTGTATAAAAAATTGAGCTGTTTACCCTGTATCCCTACAAACTCATTTGCTTTCAGTTCGCGGTTAAAGGATTTTTGAAAAGGATAAATGAGGTATACATTTTCCATCGTTGGCGGAATTTCGGGCAAGGCAATGTTATTGAGGTTGTGGTGGCTCAAAAACTCATTCAACTCGCGCATACCTTCCCTGTTACGGGCAATACCCACATACAACAGCTTATTATCGGCCCTGAACTCAATACCTGCCCCGGGTTTAATCTGGTATGGGATATTACCTTTGTGTATTTCGTCGGCCTCTTTGGCAATGCCTTGTTTATAACATTGGCGGATAAACTCTACCGCCCCGGTTGAGTTATTGATATCGGTAAGCACCATTTGGTGTATACCCAGATTCCGCGCAACGGCAATGAGCTGTTCGATACTGAGTGTACCATATTTAAGGCTGTAAGAGGAATGTACATTTAAAAACATGACTAATCGTACAATTTGGTACCGGTGGTTCCTTTTTCGCTCATAAAACTTCTGATTTTTGAACGTTTTCTTACTTCCGGCTCTTTTTCTACTTTTTCTTCACTGGTATTTTCGATCAATACTTTCTTTTTACGGGGATTGTATTTAATGATCTTCCCTTTTTCATCGCGGGGCGGCTGGGTAACAATGCAGGCTTTTACCACTGCCTCGGCGCCATAACTATTGCGCACCTTATCCATGGCCTGGTACAGGCTATACTCCTCTTCGGCAATGTTGTACAAACCCATCTGTTCGTAGCCACTTACCAAATGCGAAAGTTTAACGCCTACCAAACGCAGTAACATCCTTTTGGCATACACTTTTTCGAAAAGGCTGTGGGCTTTGCTAATAAGGAAAGAATCGAGCGAGGTATAGGGAATCCGCTCTTGCTGGGTAACGGTTTCGAAATTGGTATAACGTACGGTTACGGTAATGCAGGCCGTAAGTTTTTTCTGGTTGCGCAGCTGAAAGGTTAAGCCGGTTACCATGCCGGTTATAATGGACTTGAGTTTGGCCATATCCATGGTATCGCTTTCAAAAGTAGCCTGTGTTCCGATCGATTTCCTTTCGCGGTAAGGCACTACAGGCGCCAGGTCGATCCCATTTGCTTTTTGCCACAAACTTAATCCGTGTTGCCCTAATATTTTAAACATGAGCTGTTGTGGGATTTGCGTGAGCGTAAGAATTTGCCGCACGCCCATTTCGCTCAGTTTTTTATAAGTGGCATGGCCAATACCCGGAATTTTATGAATGGCCAGCGGATCGAGAAATGGACGTAACTCGGGATAAGTCACCTGTTTTTCTCCGTCGGGCTTCGATTCGTTTGTAGCAATTTTGGCTACTGTTTTATTAACGGATAAACCAAAAGAAATGGGTAATCTCATTTCTCTGATAATGGTTTGCCTGAGTTCGGAAGCAAATTTCATGCAACCAAAAAAGCGGTCCATACCCGTCATATCGATATAATGTTCATCGATACTGGCTTTTTCGAAAAGGGGCACTTTATCGGCAATGATTTCGGTGATCTCGTGCGAAGCCTGCGAATACTCTTCCATATCGCCCCGTAAAAAAATGGCCTGCGGACAAAGGAGTTTTGCCGTTCGGCCGGGCATTGCCGAATGGATGCCGTACTGCCGGGCTTCGTAACTACATGAAGCTACCACGCCCCTGTCGCCACCACCGCCAATAATAACGGGTTTACCCAATAATTTGGGATTTTTTCTGATCTCTACCGACACAAAAAATGCATCTTGATCCATATGAATAATCTGCCTTTCTTTTTCCATTGCTGTAATAAGGGATGAATAAAACAAAAATACTAATATTTTTAGCTTTAATAAAAATACATATTGATTTGTTTTAAACAAAATACTAACAATTTTAGCCAACACAAAAACCTCGCAGGTTTTAAAAACCTGCGAGGTTTGGGGTTAGGAATGGTCTGTGAGACACAGACCATGGCGACACAGACCATGGCGACACATACCATGGCGACACAGATTAGGAATTCATTTTAAGGTGAGCCCCTGAAATAATTCAGGGTGACGACGGCATATAATATAAAAATGCCTCAGGTGTACACCTGAGGCATTAAAAAAGTATAGGACTAACCTTTAGCTAGGCTTATTGTTTTACAATTTTAAACTCTGTTCTTCTGTTCAATTGGTGCTCTTCTTCGGTGCAGTTTACCCCGTTGGCACATTTGTTTAACAGCTGTGTTTCGCCGTAACCTTTGGCTGTAATGCGGTTTTTGTTGATACCTCTTGAGATGATGTATTGTACAGCAGATTCGGCACGTTTTTGCGATAAATCAAGGTTATAATTGTCTTTACCCCTGCTATCAGTATGCGAACCTAACTCGATCCAAATGGTTGGATTATCGGTCATAATTTTAACCAATTTATCTAACTCTACCGCAGCATCGGCACGGATGTTCCATTTATCGAAATCGTAGTAAATGTTTTCGATGCGGATGGCTTTATTAATCACCACGGCTTCCAGATACAAATCTTCTTTTAATACAGCTGAAGTAGCCAAGCCAATGGTTGCCAGGTTTTCAGCATCGGTCCGGTAATTTGTTTTTTCTGCCGAAACATTGTATTCTGATTCTTTGGCCAGGTTAAACCTGTAGACTCCGTTTTCATCAGTTTCGGTTTTTAATATCCCACCGTTTACCTTGACTAAGCTAACCAACGCACCTGCAAGCGGTTGTTTAGTGTCTTTATCAAAAACACGACCTTCGAGTTTGAAGGCTAAAATCATTTTCTGATCGATGGTATAAATATCATCGCTACCCAAACCACCTTCACGGTTAGAGGAAAGGTAAACAATGCCACCCTTTTCGTTTAAGCTAAAGCCAAAATCATCTTGCGGGGAATTGAAAGGATAGCCCATATTTTCAATCTGGCCGATATCGCCGCCTGATTTCAAAGCGCGGAATACATCCAGTCCGCCCATACCTGTACGGCCATCGCTCGCGAAATAAAAATTATCCTTTGCATCGAAAACCGGGCTGCGCTCGTTGCCTTCGGTGTTCACTTGTTTTAGGTTAACTGGTTTCCCCCATTCACCGCCATTTGTTTTTAAGCAAACATAAATATCTGTTCCACCCAATCCGCCGGGCATATTGGAAACGAAATAAAGGCTATCGCCATCGGTGGTTATAAAAGGATCGCCAACCGAATATTGGTTTACGTTATTATAAGCAAACGATACGGGTTTACCCCAGGTACCATCGGCAGCTTTGGTACTGCTAAAAATTTCGACGTTAACTGTTGTGGGTTGTTTCTTTAAACGCTCGAGCTCATCGCTAATACGGGTTAAGGTAAAGTACATGGTTTTTCCATCGGCCGTAAAACTTGCCGAGCCCACGTGATACCTTGTTCCGGCTTTTACCGGAAACAACTGCAAGCTATCGTTTGGTGAAGGTTTAATATATAATTTCAGGTATCCGTTACCGGTCCAGCCGTAAACTTTTTTATCGGGTTCTTTGCTGCCATCGAACCTTAAAAAGGGCTTGCTTTCCTGTGTTTCGAGGTGGGCGTCAGATCTATCGGAAGTAAACACTACACCGCCCTGATAGTTAACAGCGCCCCAATCTGATTGAGTACTGTTTAATGCCTTTTGGTTAACCAGATCGATTTTTTTAGGGTTCCTGATCCATTTCAAAGCCGAATCGCATGAAGAAAGCCAAACGGCCTGCTGTTTTTCTGATACGTTTTTATTTTTACTGATGTAATCCAGGTACTGCACTTTTGCCTCGCTGTATTTAGAATTATTTTGTAAAGCTCTGGCATAACCTAAAACATTTTCGGCTTTGCTACCGGGCATTTTGGCGGCAATGGCATACCAGCTTTCGGCCTGTTTAGAATTATAAACCAGGGCATAGGCACTGGCCAAACGTTCGGCAGTATGCAGTGTGGGTTTCTTTTTATAGGCCTGCTCGTATAAATCAATGGCTTTGCTGTAATTAAACAGCTCGTACTGTTTATCAGCATCTTTTAAAACATACTGTGCATTTGCTGAAAAGTTGAGGGCAAATAAACAATATGCAGAAAAACAGGTTCCTATTAAAATTTTCTTCATTATAGCGTTTAGTTAATTTGGGTCAAAAATATGAAATATGGTTTATTAAAACACCCTTGGGGTTGCCAATCTGATGTTTTGCCTGATAAATGAATAAGCGATCGAAATTTCGTGTGTTCCGCTGCTATAACCCTGTAGCGGACCGATCGAGAAATCGTAGCCATAACCGATCCTGAGTTTTTCTGATGGAAAAATCTGTATTGCCGCTACGGCAGAGTTGCGTGAGCTAAGATCTTTCTGCAAATAACTTTTATCATACAATTTTACGCCGGTACGATAAGAACCACCAATCCAGATAAAATCTTTGATCATTAAAAAAGCATTTACATCTAAGCTGGTTGGCCCACCACGATCGTCTTTCAATAAAAAGGACGGCTTGATCTGAAAATTTTCATTAAGCGGAAACAGTGCACCTGCAGTTAAATAATAATGCGGTTTGGGCTGTGGGATAAATGCATAACGATCGATATCGATGTAAGTAGCAATGAGGTTATCGGCCGAGAAACCGGCATAAAATTTATCGTTGGCAAAATACACCCCTGCCCTCGCATCGGGTACAATGGTACTCTGCATCCCTACGGGTTGATTGGGCTCGGGGTTGTTGGGATTTAACAGCGAACCATCTATGCCCAATTGCACCATCCCTACGCCAAGGCCTAAAGCCAGGCGCGAGCTGCCATCATCGTTCATCCTGATGCGGTAAGCATAGTTACCGTAAATACTCAGGTTGTTCTGCGCACCCAGTTTGTCGCTGGCAACCTGTAAAGCAAGGCCTACGTTTCCGTTGTTGGCAATGGCATCAACCGCCAGCGACATGCTGCGTGGTGCACCTGTAATACCCGTCCACTGGCTACGGTAAAAACTGTGCAGGTTTAACACTTCTTTATAACCCGCATAAGCCGGATTAATGTAAATGCCATTAAACATGTACTGGCTGTACTGGGCATCCTGCTGGGCAGATACCCCCTGCGAAAGCAACATGAACGAACCTGCTATGATCCAAATTAATTTCTTCATCGTCTTAATATCTTAAAGTAGGGTCTGGTTAAAAAAACCAGACCTACTAAGCTTCTTATCTATTTTTTAAACGCCCTGATTAATGTAATGTAACCTTTAAACACTTCGTACTGATCGCTGCCTGCTTTTTTAACACGCAATAAGTAGTAGTAGGTTCCTTCGTTTAATCCCTCTCCTGTCCAGTTGTTCTGGTAGCCTTTGGCACGGAACACTTCGTTACCCCATCTGTTTACAATGGTAAGTTCGTTGTTCTGGTATTGGTTGATACCCAAAATTTCGAAGGTATCGTTAATACCATCGCCGTTTGGCGTAAACAGGTTCGGGATGGTAAGCCCGGCGAAATTAGCCGTTAAAGTTACCGCAGCTACGTTGGTATAATACCCGAAAGCATCTTTTACGCGGTAGCTAAAGGTATCATCGCCAGTGTAACCCGGATCAGGTGTATAGGTAATGCTGCCATCGGCATTTACCACTACTTTACCATGTTTAGGCTGAACCATAATTTCGACTGTTAACTGATCGAGCGTAGAGTTTCCAGGATCGTCGTTAGCGAGCACATTAATGGTAACCGGTTTATTGGCAACAGTTCCGCCTTCATCATCAACTGCTTTTGGCGATTTAGGCACGGTAATGACCGTAGCGGTGTTATTGCCATCCGAAGTTCCGGAAACATCGGAAACATTGGCGCCACCAGCCGTTTTAGCATTTACACTTGCGGTATTGGTTACCGTACCCAAATCTTTATCGGCCTGGGTTAAGGTGTATACTTCAACATTGGTGGTAGTTGCACCCGGTGCAAGTCCGCCGGTTACAGTAATTACCTTATTGTTTAAGCCGAGTTTAGCATCGGTTAAAGTAATGGTGTTTAAAGTAAGCGAACCAGTGTTTTTAATGGTAAAGGTATACGTAACCTTGTTGCCACTAAACGTTGCGGTTTTAACCAGTGCAATTGCACCAGTCTGCTGAATTGCGGTAACGGTTGGCGTATCGTTATTTTCGGCCGTTCCGGATACATCTTTCACCGTAACGTTTGCCGGTGTTTGGGCAGCAATGCCAGCAGTATTGGTAACGCTGCCTGCATCCTTATCGGCCTGGCTTAGCTGATACACATAACTATCGGTTACGGTTGCACCCGGAGCCAGTGTGCCAGGAATTACTCTGTTTAAGCCCAGTTTAGCATCGGTTAAAGTGATGATATGCAAGGTTACATTTCCGGTATTTTTTACACTGAAGTTGTAAGTAATGCTGTTTCCATCGCTGCTTAACGTACCTGTTTTAACCAAGTTAATGGTCGATGCCGGCGCAATTGCTGTTACTGTTGCATCATCAACAGCTGCTGTATTCGGATCATCAGATTTTGGTTTATTTAAAGTACCACCATTTGGCGTTTGGGCAGTTGCCGAAGCCTGGTTGCTAAACGAACCGGTATTTACCTCAGTTAAGGTAACGGTGTGTTTAGCTGTAACAGTTACACTTGCACCCGGCAGTAAACTTGCAATACCGGCAGGTAATATCGATTCGGCATCAGCACCGGCATCGGTAACGGCAACATTTGTTAACGTTACATTACCTGTGTTGGTTACCACAATGTTGTAATTAATCACATCGCCCGCTTTACTTACAGCGTTTGTAGCCACTTTAGTTAAACTCATTGCCGGCGCAGCAACCAAGGTTACATTTATCGGAATGGTTACGGTAGTTGTACCACCTTTACCATCACTTACGGTTATGGTAAAACTATCGGCACCGCTATAACCTGCAGCAGGTGTATAGGTGTAAGTACCATTGGCATTAACTGTTACTGTACCATGCGCAGGTGGTGTACTTACCACGAAAGTAAGCGGATCGCCATCTACATCACTAGCGGTAATGCTACCATTAACCGCGTTATTTTGCGGTGTAGTAATGGCAGGTGCAGTGGCTACAGGCGCATCGTTAACCGGTGTTATGGTTACCGAAATTGTTACGGTAGTTGTACCGCCTTTACCATCGCTTACGGTTACGGTAAAGGTATCTGTTCCGTTATAATCCGGAGCAGGCGTGTAAGTATAAGTACCATCGGCATTAACCACCACAGTACCATGTGCAGGAGGCGTAGTTACCGCAAAAGTAAGCGGATCGCCATCAGCATCGGTAGCCGTAATTTTTCCACTGGCCGAATTATCCTCGTTGGTGCTAATGGCTGGTGCAGTTGCCACAGGCGCATCGTTTACCGGTGTTACGGTTACCTGAATGGTTACGGTAGTTGTACCACCCTTACCATCGCTAATGGTTACGGTAAAGGTATCGGTACCGTTATAACCTGCAGCTGGCGTGTAGGTATAAGTACCATCACTATTTACTACAACATTACCATGTGCAGGCTGTGTAGTTAAGGTGTAAGTAAGCGGATCGCCGTCTACATCTACAGCATTGATTTTTCCGTTTACCAGGGTATTTTCGGCAGTTACCACAAATGGCGCAGTTGCCACAGGTGCATCATTTACCGGCGTTACAGTTACAGAAACAGTTACTGCTGTTGTACCTCCTTTGCCATCGCTTACGGTGATGATAAATACATCGGTACCGTTGTAATTTGGTGCCGGGGTATAGGTGTAAGTTCCATCTGGATTAACCACCACAGTGCCATGTGCTGCTGGCGTAGTTACCGCGTAAGTAAGCGGATCGCCATCAGCATCGGTTGCTGTAATGCTTCCATTCACTGCATTATCCTCGTTGGTGGTAAGTGCCGGCGAGGTTGCCACTGGCGCGCGGTTATCGCGGATATTAACGGTAGCAGGTGTGGTATTGGCAACAATTAATACATTATTGGTAACTGCATTCATTGTTAAAATTACCGTTTCGTTGCCTTCGTTCAGGTTATCATCAAGTACAGGAACCGATATGGTTACCGTGGTTTGTCCGGCAGGAATAGTTACCGTTGTACCTATGGCTGTAAAATCGGCACCGCTGGTTGCTGTACCACTTACCGTATAAGTAATTTGGGTATCGGTTGTTGATACATTGCTCAGGGTAAAGGTAAACTGGCCCGCTGTTGCCGGTTCGGCACCATCGGCAGTAGCAGCTACTGTTACGGTTGTATTGGTTCCATCAGTAACATTGATAGTAGCCAGAACGTTGCTTACGGTTACTGCAGCATTATCTGACAAGGTTAAGGTAGCAATTACTGTTTCTGTTCCTTCTACCAGTGCATCGCCCAATACAGGGATGGTAACGATTGCTGTAGTTTGGCCAGCCGGAATGGTAACCGTTTTGATTATAACATTGCTGTAATCGCTACCCTCGGTTGCACTACCGCCTAAAGTATAGGTGATGTGCGTATCAGTAGCCGAAGCTTTGCTCAATGTAATGTTGAATGTTCCGTTGGCCGGGCCAGTTTCGTTACCATCGGTTCCGGCGGTAATGGTTGCTACCGAAGCATCGTTATCGGTAATGGTTGTAGTTGCCGTATTGTTGGCAATGGTTACCAAACCTCCGGTTATGTTGCTTATGGCAGCATTAAACGTTTCACCTGTTTCAACAATATTATCATCGATAATTGGAACAGTAAAGGTTAAAGCAGTGTTGGCTGCAGCACCTGCCGGGAAGGTTAAAATTCCGCTGGTTGTGGTATAATCTAAACCCGCCATGGCTGTACCGTTGCTGGTAGCATAAGCCACAGTAAATGCATTTTGAACTGCATTACTTAAAGTTACCGTAAAGGTAGCCGTGCCAGCCGATTCGTTAATGGTTGGCGTAGTTGAAATACTTACGGTTGCCGCGTTGTTATCGGTAATATTAATACTTGCAGGCACATTGCTTACTGTAATTGCAGGGTTACCCGAAAGCGTTAAGGTAGCCGTAACGGTTTCATCACCTTCAAGCAATGCATCGGCCAGCACCGGAATATTAATGGTACCGGAAGTTTGGCCAGCCGGAATAGTAATGGTTTTGGTTACGATTACACTGTAATCGCTACCCTCAGTGGCGGTACCACCTAAGGTGTAGGTAAGCTGTGTATCGGTAGCCGATGCTTTGCTTAACGTTACAGTGAATGTTCCGTTCGCCGGGCCATTTTCGTTACCATCAACACCCGCAGTAATGGTAGCTACTGAGGTGTCGTTATCGGTAATAGTTGTTGTTGCACTAGCAGTACCAATGGTTACTAATCCGCCGGTTACATTACTAAGGCTGGCATTAAATGTTTCGCTGGTTTCAACAATATTATCGTCGTTAACCGGAACGGTGAAAGTTAATGTGCTACCCGCAACAGCGCCAGCAGGGAATGTTAAGGTTCCGCTGGTTGCTGTGTAATCTAAGCCGGCTAATGCCGTACCATCGCTTGTGGTATAAGCCACTGTAAACGCATTTTGTACGGCGGTGCTTAGTGTTACAGTAAATGTAGCTGTACCCGCCGATTCGTTGATGGTTGGTGTTGCAGAGATACTTACTGTAGCGCTGTTGTTATCGGCAATATTAATGGTTGCCGGTACATTACTAATGGTAATTAACGGATTACCCGACGAAATCAAAGTAGCAATAACATTTTCATTCCCCTCTGCAATAGCATCGGTAAGTACCGGAATGGTAATGGTTCCGGTGGTTTGGCCTGCAGGGATGGTAATGGTTTTGGTAACAACGTTGCTGTAATCACTACCCTCTGTTGCTGTACCGGTTAAGGTGTAAGTAAGCTGCGTATCGGTAGCCGATGGATTATTTAAAGTAACGGTAAATGTTCCGCTAACCGGACCATTTTCGCTACCATTTGTACCGGCAGTTACCGAAGCAATTGATGAACCATTATCAGTAATATTTACCGTTGCTGGTGTAGCACTTGCAATAATATCGGTGTTATTGGTTGCCGCATTCATGGTTAAAATTACCGTTTCGGTTCCTTCAACAATGTTATCGTTTAGTACAGGTACTGCTATGGTTGCCGTTGTTTGTCCGGCAGGGATAGTTACCGTGTTGCCCACTGAAGTATAATCGGTTCCACTGGTGGCTGTTCCGCTTACCGCATAAGTAATTTTGGTATCTGTGGTAGCTACATGACTTAGCGTAAAGGTAAACTGGCCCGCTGTTGCCGGTTCGGCACCATCGGCAGTTGCCGAAACAGTTACAATGGCCTGGGTATTATCGGCAATATTAATGGTAGCAGGCGTATTGCTGATGCCAACCAATGGATTAGCTGAAGTTACCAATGTAGCCACAACGGCTTCAGCACCTTCAACAATAGCGTCGGTTAGTACCGGAATGGTAATGGTTCCGGTGGTTTGACCCGCCGGAATGGTGATGGTTTTGGTTACAATATTGCTGTAATCGCTACCTTCAGTAGCTGTTCCGGTTAAAGTATAGGTAAGCTGTGTATCGGTAGCAGCCGGCTTGTTTAAAGTTACCGTAAAGGTTCCATTTACAGGACCGTTTTCATTACCGGCTGTGCCTGCAGTAATGGTAGCTACCGATGCATCGTTATCGGTAATGGTTACTGTTGCAAGTCCATCATCGATGGTTACCAAACCACCGGTTACGTTGCTGATGATACCATTGAAAGTTTCGCTTGGTTCAGCAAGGTTATCGTCGATAATTGGTACGGTAAAGGTTAAACTGGCACCTGCTGCAGATCCTGCCGGGAAGGTTAATTTTCCGCTGGTAGCCACATAATCCAATCCTGCAATTGCAGTACCGTTTGAAGTGTTATAATCAACACTAAAAGCATCCTGTACCGATCCGCTCAGCGTTACGGTAAAAGTGGCCGTTCCGGCAGCTTCATCTACATTGGTTTGGAATACGGAGATACTTGCAGATACGGCATTATTATCTAAAACATTAATGCTTGCAGGCGTATTGTTTACCGTTACCATTGGGTTATTGGTACCCGCTAAAGTAACCACAACGGTTTCAGTTCCCTCTACTACGGCATCGCTTACCACCGGAATGGTGATGGTACCGGTAGTTTGACCTGCCAGGATAGTGATGGTTTTGGTAATAGCAGTATAATCGCTGCCTTCAGTAGCGGTACCTCCTACGACAAAGGTAATCTGCGTATCGGTTGATGATGGATTACTTAAGGTTACGGTGTACGTTCCGCTCACCGGACCATTTTCGTTACCGTTTGTACCAGCAGTAATGGTTGCTACCGAAGCATCGTTATCAGTTATTGATACCGTTGCTGATGGGGTACCCAGTGTAACTACTCCGCCCGTAATATTGCTTAATGCCGCACTAAATGTTTCAGTTGGCTCAACCAGGTTATCATCGTTAACTGGTACGGTGAAAGTTAGGATTGTACCTGCCGCCGAATTTGCAGGGAAGGTTAAAGTTCCGCTGGTTGCAGTAAAATCGGTACCTGATGCAGCCGTACCATTCACAGTAGCATAATTTACGGTAAAGCTGTTTTGTACAGCATTACTTAAAGTTACGGTAAAGGTAGCTGTACCTGCATTTTCGTTAATTACCGGGGTGGTAGAGATGCTCACATTTGCGGCATCTGCATCGGTAATGTTAATGGTAGCCGGTGTGTTGTTAAGGGTAATTGCCGGATTGCTTGAAGCGGTTAAAGTAGCAATAACTGTTTCTGTACCTTCGGCCAGGGCATCGGCCAATACCGGAATGGTAATGGTTGCGCTAGTTGCACCTGCCGGGATTACAATGGTTTTGGTTACTGCACTGTAATCGGTGCTTTCATTTGCTGTACCCGATAAAGCAAAGGTTAAGGTAGTTGGTGTAGCCGATGGATTGGTTAAGGTGATATTAAATACACCGTTAATTAAACCATTTTCGTTTACATTGGTACCTGCGGTAATGCTGGCCACCGCGCTGTCGTTATCGGCAATTACTACTGTTGCCGGACTTGTACCAATGGCTACATCGGCCCCTACTACATTGTTTAAGCCTACAGTAAACAATTCTGAGTTTTCGATCAGGTGATCGTCGATAATCGGGATAACTACGTTAAGCGTTGTACCCGCAGCCGAATTGGCCGGGAAAGTTAACGTTCCGCTGGTTGCAGTATAATCCAATCCTGAAAGGGCTGTACCGTTTGCGGTTGCATAATCAACCGTAAAGCTGTTTTGAACTGCAATATTCAGTAATACAGATAAGGTTACGGTGCTTACGCCCTCACTAACGCTCGGTGCGCTGATCGAAATACTTACGTTGGCCGTATTGGCATCTAATAAATTGATGCTGGCCGCGGTGCCGTTAACGCTAATGGCCGGATTATTTGACGTACCTAAAGTAGCGATAATCGTTTCAATGCTCTCTGCTACGGCATCAACAATAACAGGAATGGTAATCGTTCCGGTAGTTTGTCCGGCCGGGATGGTAATGGTTTTTGTTACCATGTTGTTGTAATCGGTGCCCTCGGTTGCTGTACCTGCCAAAGTATAAGTTAGCTGCGTATCAGTTGCCGATGGGTTACTCAGCGTTACCGTAAATGTTCCGTTAACCGGACCGCTTTCGTTACCGTTTATACCCGGTGCAATGCTTGCTACGGCGGTATCGTTATCGGTAATACTCACCGTTGCGGTTGATGTTCCGATGCTTACCAAACCACCAATTACATTACTTAAAGTAGCGCTAAAGGTTTCTGCTGGCTCCACAATATTATCATCGTTAACCGGTACAGTAAATGTTAAAGTTGTACCTGCCGATGAATTGGCCGGGAATATTAATGTTCCTGCGGCAGCAGTATAATCTAAACCTGCAGTTGCTGTTCCGTTTGCCGTATTGTAATCAACACTGAACGAATTTTGTACTGCCGTATTTAAAGTAACCGTAAAGGTTGCCGTTCCGGCGGCTTCGTTAATAACAGGCGTAGCCGAAATACTTACGGTTGCCGTGTTGTTATCTAAAATATTAATACTTGCCGGTGCGTTGTTTATACTCACCAACGGGTTATTCGAAGTAGCCAAAGTAGCAATAACGGTTTCGGTTCCCTCTACAATGGCGTCGGCCAATACCGGAATGGTAATGGTTGCAGTAGTTGCACCTGCCGGGATGGTAATGGTTTTAACCACCGGCGAGTAATCGCTTCCTTCAACTGCAGTACCGCCAAAGGTATAAGTAAGCTGCGTATCGGTAGCCGATGCTTTACTTAAGGTAATGGTAAATGTTCCGTTAACCGGACCGTTTTCGTTACCTGTTGTGCCTGGTGTAAGGGTTGCTATTGCGGTATCGTTATCAGTAATATTAACGGTTGTCGGCGTTGTGCTCGCAGTAATGGCCGCATTGTTTGTTGCAGCTGTCATGGTTAAAACAACCGTTTCTGGTCCTTCTACCACTTCATCGTTCAATACCGGTACGCTTACTGTTGCAGTGGTTTGTCCGGCAGGGATGGTTACCGTTGTACCTATTGCAGTATAATCTGTTCCGCTGGTGGCAGTTCCGCTAACGGCATAAGTAATCTGCGTATCGGTAGTTGATACATTACTTAAGGTAAAAGTAAACTGACCCGCGGTAGTTGGCTCTGCCCCATTGCTTGTTGCAGCTACGGTTACGGTTGCAGTAGTATTGTCGATAATATTAATACTTGCCGGGGTATTGCTTACGCTTACCAGCGGATTGGTAGAAGTGCCTAAGGTAACCACAGCGGTTTCTGTTCCTTCTACCAGGTTATCGGCCAATACCGGAATGGTAATGGTTGCAATAGTTGAACCTGCCGGGATCGTTATCGTTTTGGTTACGATGGTTGCATAATCACTTTCCTCAACGGCAGTACCGTTAATGGTATACGTAATGGTGGTTGGTTGCGAAGATGGATTGCTTAAGGTAACCACGAAGGTTCCGTTAACAGGTCCGTTTTCTGCACCATTTATGCCTGGTGCAATGCTTGCTACCGATGTATCTTCATCAGTAATATTCACCGTAGCCGGAGTTGCACTTGCCGTAATTGCAGCATTATTGGTTGCAGTTTGCATGGTTAAAACAACCGTTTCAGTTCCTTCGGCAATATTATCGTCAATTACCGGTACACTTACTGTTGCCGTAGTTTGTCCGGCCGGGATGGTTACCGTTGTACCGATTGGGGTATAATCTGTCCCACTAGTTGCCGTTCCGTTAACCGAATAAGTAATTTGGGTATCAGTAGTTGATACATTACTTAAGGTAAAGGTAAACAAGCCTGGTGTTGCAGGTTCGGCGCCGTTGGTAGTAGCCACTACAGTTACAGTTGCGGTACTGTTGTCATCGATATTAATGCTTGCGGCAGTATTGCTTACGCTTACCAATGGATTAGTAGAATTAGTTAAAGTAGCGCTTACTGTTTCGTTGCCTTCAATAATCTGATCGGCCAATACCGGAATGCTAATGGTACCGGTGGTTTGACCTGCCGGGATGGTAATGGTTTTGGTTACAATAGTGCTATAATCGCCGCCTTCGGTTGCTGTACCACCTAAAGTATAGGTTAAGGTAGTTGGCAAAGATGAAGGATTGCTTAAGGTAACAACGAAAGTACCGTTTACAGGTCCGTTTTCGTTACCTGGTGTACCGGCACTGATAGTAGCCACTGCTGTATCGTTATCGGTAATGTTTACAGTTGCCGGTGCAGTGCTTGCAGTAATGGCTGTATTATTGGTGGCCGCTACCATGGTTAAAACCACTGTTTCGGTTTCTTCGGCAACGTTATCGTTCAATACCGGTACGCTTACTGTTGCAGTGGTTTGTCCGGCCGGAATGGTTACCGTAGTACCAATAGCAGTAAAATCTAAACCACTTACAGCAGTTCCGCTTACGTTATAGGTAATTTGGGTATCGGTTGTAGCCGGATGGTTTAATGTGAATGTAAATAAGCCCGGCGTTGTTGGCTCTGCTCCATCAGTAGTAGCTGCTACGGTTACAGTTGCTGTAGTAGCATCGTTAATATTAATGCCTGCCGGTGTGTTGTTTACTGTAATTTGCGGATTACCCGAAGTAGCTAAAGTTGCAACAACTGTTTCTGTTCCTTCTACCAAACCATCAGCCAGTACCGAAATGGTAATGGTGCCGGTAGTTTCTCCGGCAGGGATAACGAGTGTTTTGGAAACAAACGGCGCGTAATCACTTCCCTCAGTTGCGGTGCCGCCAAAAGTGTAGGTAAGCTGCGTATCGGTTGATGCAGGTTTACTTAAGGTTACGGTAAATATTCCGTTAACCGGTCCATTTTCATCGCCTGATATACCTCCTGCAATAGTTGCAATAGCGGTATCGTTATCTAAAATATTAGCGGTTGCGGTTGCATTGCTGATTAACACTACCCCTCCGGTTATATTACTTAAGGTTGCGCTGAAGGTTTCGGTTGCCTCTACAATACCATCGTCGTTAATCGGTATGGTGAATGTTAATTTATCGCCTGCGGCAGAATTGGCAGGGAAATTTAGCACACCGCTTGTTGCAGTGTAATCCAATCCGTCAATTGCAGTGCCGTTGGCTGTGGCATAATTTACACTAAATGCATCTTGTACCGCATTATTTAAGGTTACGGTAAAAGTTACGGTTCCATCGCTCTCGTTAACCGAAGGTGTTGTAGTAATGCTTACACTTGCAGTATTGGCATCGAGGATATTAATTGATGCCGGAGCTGCATTAATGGTGATAGCCGGATTTGACGTATTTACCAGGTTGGCTACTACAGTTTCGATACTCTCTGTTACCCCATCGGCCAATACCGGAATGGTAATGGTACCGGTTGTTTGACCAGCCGGAATGGTGATGGTTTTGGTGGTAATGGTTGAGTAGTCGCTACCTTCAGTGGCCGTTCCACCTAAAGTATAGGTAATCTGTGTATCGGTTGACGATGGCTTGCTTAAGGTTACCGTGAAGGTTCCATTTGCAGGACCGGTTTCATCGCCGTTTGCGCCTGGTGTAACCGTAGCAACCGACACATCGTTATCGGTTAGGGTTACTGTTGCCGAGCTGGTGGCTATGGTTACCAATCCGCCGGTTACATTGCTTAGTGTACCGTCGAAAGTTTCGGCTGGCTCAACCAGGTTATCGTTGTTAATAGCAACACTAAAGGTTAGGGTTGTACCTGCAGCAGATCCGGCCGGGAAAGTCAGCGTGCCATTTGTGGCGGTATAATCTGCGCCTATGCCTGCTGTTGAAGTTCCGTTTGCAGTACTGTAATCAACCGTAAATGTATTTTGTACCGCAGCACTTAAGGTTACGGTAAAGGTTGCGGTTCCATCGGCCTCGTTTATACTTGTAGGTGTTGCAGCAATACTTACGGTTGCGGTATTGTTATCGGTAATGTTTATAGTAGCCGGAGCATTACTTACTGTTACCAATGGATTTGCCGAAGTAGCCAATGTTGCGGTTACGGTTTCAGTTCCTTCTACCAGGGCATCGGCCAATACTGGAATGGTAATGGTTCCGCTGGTTTGACCAGCTGGTATGGTAATGGTTTTGGTTACAATAGTGCTGTAATCACTTCCTTCGCTTGCCGAACCATTTAAAGTATAAGTAATGGTGGTAGCCTGAGCAGCTGGGTTACTTAAGGTTACGGTAAAGGTTCCATTCACTGGTCCGTTTTCGTTACCGGCAATGCCTGCTGTAATGGTGGCTAAAGCGGTATCGTTATCGGTAATATTAACAGTTGCCGGTGTTGTACTTGCGGTAATAGCTGGATTACTTGTGGCAGCTGTCATGGTTAAAACAACCGTTTCATTGCCTTCAGCAATATTATCATCCAATACCGGTACGGTTACTGTTGCAGTGCTTTGTCCGGCCGGGATGGTTATCGTTGTACCAATTCCGGTATAATCGGCTCCGCTGGTTGCGGTTCCGTTCACCGAATAGGTAATCTGCGTATCGCTTGTAGCAACATTGCTTAACGTAAAGGTAAAGGTACCCGGCGCAGCTGGCTCGGCACCATTGGCAGTTGCAGCTACGCTAACAGTTGCAGTAGTATTATCGCTGATGTTAATGCTGGCTGGTGTATTGCTTACGGTTACCGCCGGGTTATTGGTGGTAGCCAGGGTAGCAATTACGGTTTCGGTACCTTCTACTATTGCATCGGTTAACACGGGAATGGTAATGGTTGCCGTAGTTTGACCAGCCGGGATGGTAATGGTTTTGGTTACGATAGTAGGGTAATCACTTCCTTCAGTCGCCGTGCCACTTAATGTATAGGTAAGCTGGGTATCGGTAGCCGATGGATTGCTTAAAGTAACGGTATAGGTACCACTAACCGGACCATTTTCGTTACCTGCTGTTCCCGGAGTAATCGTTGCTACCGATGTATCGTTATCGGTAATGTTTGCGGTAGCTGTATTAGTTGCAATAGTTACCAGACCACCGGTTACGTTGCTAATGGTGGCTACAAAAGTTTCGGCTGGTTCAACAATATTATCGTTGGTAACCGGAACGGTAAAGGTTAAGGTTGCACCTGCTAAAGATCCGGCAGGGAAGTTTAATGTTCCGGTGGTAGCGGTATAATCGTTACCCGCCGTAGCTGTTCCGTTGGCTGTTGCATAATCGACACTAAATGCTGCCTGCACTGCTTTGCTTAAAGTTACGGTAAAGGTTGCAGTACCTGCTGCTTCATCAACACTGGTTGGGGTGGCAGAAATACTCACCGTCGAAGCATCGTTATCATTAATGGTTCCGATTCCCTCAGCCTGGGTAATGGTAAGCGGAGCAGTAGCACCACTTAAAGTTACTTTAAAGCTTTCGGCACTTTCGGTTACGTTGTCATCGGTTATTGGAATGAGAATGGTTTGTGTTGCACCCGATACTGAACCGGCAGGGAAAGTTACCACTCCTGTTTTAGCGGTATAATCGGTACCTGCAATAGCCGTGTTATCGGCAGTGCTGTAGTTTATCGAAACGGCATCCTGTACGTTACCGGTTAAGGTTACGGTGAAAACCATATTACCGGCACTTTCAATGGCCGAAGTATTGGCAATAGCCACACTTGCAGCATCATCGTCGGTAATGGTTGCTGTTCCGGTTGCACCGGCAGCCGGGATGGTTACGGTTGACCCAGCCCCTACACTATTTAAGGTAAGTGTAAATGTTTCGGCCAGCTCGGCAATATTATCGTTAATTACCGGTATGTTGATGGTTTGCGTAGCACCGCTAAGCGAACCTGCCGGGAAAGTTACACTGCCTGTTGTAGCGGTATAATCAGTACCGCTCAATGCCGATCCGTTTGCTGTAGTATAATTTACCGTAAATGCATTTTGAACATTTCCGGTTAAAGTTACCGTGAAAGTGGCATTAGTACCCTGCTCCGTTACCGAAACGTTGCCTACAGCTACTGTGGCGTTATCGTTATCAGCAATGTTTACGGTTGCAGCGGTAGTAGCCGCTGTAATAGCCGGATTACTGGTTGCGGCCACCATGGTTAAAATTACACTTTCAGTTGGCTCAACAAAGGTATCATCGAGCACAGGCACTGGCAGCGTTACACTGGTTTGTCCGGCCGGAATGGTTACTGCTGTCCCTAACGAGCTGTAATCTGTGCCGCTGATTGCTGTTCCGCTTACTCCATAAGTAATCTGGGTATCGGTGGTGGCAACATTGCTTAAGGTAAAGGTAAACAAACCTTGCGTACCTGGTTCAGCGCCATCGTTTGTTGCCGCTACCGTTATCGTTGCGGTAGTATTATCGTTAATATTAATGGTTGCTGTTTTATCGGCCGGACTTGGCGATACGGTTACCAATGCGCTGTTGGTAGCCACAATTGTAGCCGTTACAGTTTCGGTTCCCTCTACAATTGCATCGGCTCTAACCGGAATGGTAATGGTTCCGGTAGTTTGTCCTGCCGGAATGGTGATGGTTTTGGTTACAATCGCATCGTAATCCGTACCTTCTGTTGCCGTTCCGCCTAAAGTATAGGTAATCTGCGTATCGGTTGATGAAGGATTACTCAATTTAACGGTGAACGTTCCGTTTGCAGGGCCGCTTTCATTTCCGTTAGTACTTGCAATAACCGATACGGTTGCTGCATCGTTATCAACAATGGTTGCAGTTGCAGTTGCATTACTGATAACCACTACCCCTCCGGTAATGCCGCTTAATGTAGCGGTAAAGGTTTCAGAAATCTCGGCAATGTTATCGTTATTAATTGGAACGGTAAAGCTTAATACGGTACCCGCAGCAGCATTGGCCGGGAAGTTTAATGTTCCGCTGGTTGCGGTGTAATCCAGTCCTGCGGTTGCAGTGCCATCGGCTGTGCTATAATTTACACTAAATGCATTTTGAACCGCATTATTTAAGGTTACCGTAAAGGTTGCTGTACCGGCGGCCTCGTTAACAGTTGGCGCTGTGGCAATACTAATGCTGGCAGTATTGGCATCGAGAATGTTGATGCTTGCCGGAGTGGTATTTACGGTTGCTGCACTATTTGAGCTAACCAAAGCCGCAATTACGTTTTCGGTACTTTCTGTCAGCGCATCGGCCTGAACGTTAATGGTAATGGTGCCCGTAGTTTGACCTGCAGGGATGGTAATGGTTTTGGTGGCAATTGTGCTATAATCACTTCCTTCTGTGGCCGAACCACTTAATGTATAGGTAAGCTGGGTATCGGTTGACACCGGATTGCTTAAAGTAACTACAAAAGTTCCGTTTATTGGGCCGGTTTCGTTACCGTTAATACCTGCTGCAATACTGGCTACAGCGGCATCGTTATCGGTAATGGTAACAGCGGCACTGCCCGTTGCAATGGTAACCAGGCCACCGGTTACACCAGTTAAGGTACCGTTAAAGGTTTCAGCTGGTTCAACCAGGTTATCGTTGTTAATCGGTACGTTAAAAGTTAAGGTAGTACCTGCAGCAGCATTGGCCGGGAAGTTTAACGTTCCGCTGGTTGCGGTATAATCGCTACCTGCAATGGCTGTTCCGTTTGTGGTAGCATAAGTAACATCGAATGCATTTTGAACGGCACTGTTTAAAGTAACCGTAAAGGTAGCTATACCGGCAGCTTCGTTAACACTGGTTGGCGTAGCCGAAATGCTTACAGTAGCAGTATTATTATCGAGGATGTTAATACTTGCTGTTTTATCGGCAGGTACTGTAGTTACATTAACTAAGGCACTATTAGAAGATAACAGATTGGCAATAACCGTTTCAGTTCCTTCAACCAGGGCATCGGTTTTAACCGGAATGGTAATGGTTGCCGAAGTTTGACCTGCCGGAATGGTAATGATTTTAGTTGCAATGGCATCGTAATCGGCACCTTCTATCGCGGTGCCGCTTAACGAATAGGTAATCTGCGTATCGGTAGCCGATGGATTACTTAAGTTAACAGTAAATGTTCCGTTTACAGGTCCGTTTTCATTTCCTGAAGTACCTGCTGTAACAGAAGCAACCGAAACATCGTTATCGGTAATGGTTGCGGTAGCTGTTGCAGTAGCAATGGTAACTAAACCACCGGTTGGGTTACTTAAGGTAGCCGTAAAAGTTTCGGCAGGCTCTACTACGTTATCGTTGGTGATTGAAACGGTGAACGTTTGGATTGCCCCCGCCACTGAACCAGCCGGGAAGGTTAAGGTACCGTTTTTAGCGGTATAATCTAATCCGGCTGTTGCCGTACCGTTTGCAGTAGCATAATCGACCGTAAATGCATTTTGAACTGCATTATTTAAAGTTACGGTAAAAGTGGCTGTACCTGCTGCTTCATCGTAGCTGGTTGGCGTGGCCGAAATGCTTACCGTTGACGCATCGTTATCGGTAATGGTAGCTGTACCGGTTGCAGTAGCAATGGTGGTAAGCCCTGTTATTCCTGAAAGTGTAGCGGTAAAGGTTTCACTGGTTTCGGTAATGTTATCGTTAATAACCGGAACGGTGAAAGTTTGTGTTGCCCCGCTTACCGAACCTGCCGGGAATGTAACCGTACCCGTTGTAGCGGTATAATCGCCGGGTTGAACGGCAATACCATCGGCTGTTGCATAATTAACGGTAAAGCTGTTTTGTACGGCACCGGTTAAAGTTACGGTAAAGGTAGCCACACCACCGTTTACGTTCTCGGCAACGGTAACATTGTTAATGGCTACTGATGCGTTATCGTTATCGGTAATTGAAGTGGTAACCGTTGCATTTCCTAAAGATGCAGGACCTGTAACCGATCCGATTGATACGCTGTAATCTTCAGTGTTTTCGAGTATATTATCATCAACAATGGTAACCGGGAAAGTCAAGGTACCACTGGCCGCCCCCACAACTGCCCCGGCCGGGAAAGTTAGGGTGGTGCTGGTAAAGTTATAATCGGCCGCATTGCTGGTATTTGGCGTAATAGCGGTAACCACGGTAACCGGCGAAGCCAGTGTTGTACCCGGAGTACCGGTAAGCGTAACGGTATAATTAATGGTACCTGCATTTTCGTTAACCAATGCCGGACCGCTTAATACTACTGTTGGGTAAATGCTCACATTAACCGTAATTGGATCGCTCACTACTCCATCGGCAGTAGTTAAAGTATAGGTATAGGTATCGGTACCGGTATAACCTGCATTTGGCGTGTAGGTAACCTTTCCGGTTCCATCAACCGTGGTTGTACCATGTGCACCATTACCGGCCAATACCGTAGCATTGGCAGCACTTGCGCCATCGTTGGCTTTAACATCGGTAGTTACCGGTGTATTAACCAAAGTGTTGATATTATCGGTTACCCCTACCGGTTTAACCGAAATGATAAAAGTTTGTGCAGCACTTTGGTTGATACCACCATTAGCAGTACCACCGTTATCGTTTAATACCACCGTTACAGTAACCTTACCTGTAAAGTTAGCTGCAGGGGTGTAAGTTAAATTCCCCGAAGCATCTACGGCAGGTTGTACAGTAAACGCAGCGTTGTTGTTATTATTTAAGTTAAAGTTTACGGTTTGTGTGCCCACCTCATCGGCCGGACCGGCAGCAATAGCACTAGCCCAATTGTTTACGGTTTGTGCACCGGTATTGGCATTAATCAGCTGGTCGGCACCTTTTACAAAAGATGGTGCATCGTTTATTGGACTAATGGTAATGGTAACGGTTTTAGCAGTAGTGGCATAAACTGTTCCGTCAAATCCATTCCAGCTAAAAGTTGCTGTACCATTAAAATTGGCATCAGGCGTAAAGGTTATTTTATCTAAATCGGCGCTACTAATTTCCTGTCCGGCGGTAATGTTTGTGCCATTTAGTTTAAGCACACCATTAGCAGGAAGGTTTACTACCTGAATTTTAGTTAAGGCATTATTTTCAACATCAGTATAATTACCGGTAAAATCGGCAGCAGCAAAAGGCACAACTGCATCTTCATTTCCGTTTTTATTAATATCGTTTATTATCGGTGGATCGTTTACCGGCGTAACCGAAATATTAACGGCAGCAACCGACGAGTACGAAGTACCATCGCTACCAGCCCAGTTAAAGCTAACATTTCCGTTAAAGTTTAATGCAGGGGCAAAAACCAGGTTTACAATATCCGAAGCCAGTATTTCCTGTCCAGCAGTAACCGCAGCTCCGTTAAGCAATAAAGTTCCCTGTGTATTTGGCGGAAGGTTAGACAATTGGATTTTCGCCAAAGCATCGCCCTCTAAATCGCTGTAATTGCTGGTAAAGTTGCCTAATGTAAATGGCAGGTTAACATCTTCGGCAGTGGTTAAGCTGATGTTGCCGATGGTTGGAATATCGTTAACTGCGGCAATAACAATGTTTACATCGTTTTGAGCGGTTGCATAAGCAGTACCATCGCTCCCATTCCATTTAAAGGTAACGTTACCATTAAAGTTTGCTGCCGGAACAAAGGTAATATTGGCCAGATTGGCTGCAGTAATTTCCTGACCGGCAACAATGTTAACTCCGTTTAATTTCAGAACACCCTGTGCTGCCGGCGGCAAAGTTACCACCTGAATTTTGGCCAGTGCATCGCCATCGGCATCGGTAAACTGACTGGTAAAATCGCTTGCTGTAAAAGTTAAGGTTACATCTTCTGTACCCGCTTTTGGTACAGCAGTAATTACCGGGTTATCGTTAACCGCCGCAATAGTAATGTTTACATTGGCTGGCGTAGTTGCATAGGCTGTGCCATCACTGCCATTGTAGCTAAATGATAGGCTGCCATTAAAGTTCGGTGCAGGTACAAAAACAAGGTTGGCCAAATCAGCAGCGGTAATTTCTTGTCCGGCGGTTACATCAACGCCATTTAATTTGAGGATACCTTGTGCTGCTGTTGGTAAACTCAGCACCTGTATTTTTGCCAGGGTACCATCAACATCGGTAAACTGGCTGCTAAAATCGGTTGCGGCAAAAGTAACATTGGTATCTTCGGTACCGTTCCTGGTTACATTAGCTACTGTTGGAATATCGTTAACAGGTTGAATGCTTAAGGTTAGGGTTTTGCTATCGGTTAATGCCGGTCCGCCGGTATTGCCCTGATCGTTTACCCCTACTGTTAAGGTAACATTGCCATTTGCATTGGCTGCCGGTGCATAAGTTACTTTGCTGGCTGCAATAAAATCATTAATGGCTGTGGTGCTACCGGTAATGGTAATGCTGTTGCTACCCGTACCTGTAATGGCAATACCTGCTTCGCTGGTGGCGGTTAAAGTACCCTGACCAGCCGAAACGATTAAAGTAACCACCACATTGAGGTTACCTGCATCGGCATCGGCTACGCTAATGCCGGTTAATGCCTGCGGTGTATCTTCGGTTAATGAAATTGAAGCAGGAACTGTTGCTACCGGAGCAATGTTATAATCTTCGCGCCAATCGCGTTCAGGCGTGGTTGGTGTATCTAAATTAGGGAATGATGTTGGGCTCTGTCCATTGGTTGGGTTATAAGCTGCATCATTATTATCAAAAGCATCATCCAAACCATCTTTATCGGCATCGGCACCCACAGCAACTACATTGGCTACCCCATTGTTATCGGTATCGTAAGCCTCAATGGTATCGCTATCGCCATCATTATCCGAATCTACATCCAGATAATCGGGCTTGCCATCGCCATCTGTATCAACAGGTGTTAAGCCGGTTCCATAGGCATTGTCTATACCATCCTGATTGGTATCATTGCCCGAAGGTGCTAAATAGCCCGCTGTGGTTTGTGCTTCGATGTTATCCGGAATGCCATCACCATCCGAATCGAGGTCGAGGTAATTTGGAATACCATCGCCATCTGTATCGGTTGTACCTTCTACCGAATCTTTAATGCCATCTCCATCCGAATCAAGGTCAAGGTAATTCGGAATGCCATCAGCATCTGCATCTTTCACTGTCATTGGGGTACCCGATGGGTCGCCAGTCAATAAACCGGTAAGGTTATTGTAATCGTCAACAATATCTACAATACCATCATTATCAAAATCGTTGGTTACACCGGTACCCACTTTTCCATCACCATCTGCATCCGGGCCTCCGTTTTCGGTTACATCAAAAATGCCGTCGCCATCCGAATCTAAATCTCTAAAATTCGGAATGCCATCACCATCCTTATCCGGTGGCGTATAACCTCCGAAGGCTGCTAACGGAATACCGTTTGCATCTACCTGTGTGTCGACTTGCCCTATTCCTGGCCATCCGTTATTATCGGGATCAGAACCACCGGCTTCGATCACATCCGGAATACCATCACCATCCGAATCCAAATCGTGGTAATTAGGTAAACCATCGCGACCGCCATCATCTGTAAAGCCATCAACAGTATCTAAAATACCATCGTTATCATCATCTAAATCAATTCCATCCGGCACACCATCCCGATCATAATCAGATGTCGATCTCCAGTCTCTTTCCCCTCCCGGCGTTTGCGTATCAGGCATCGAAAGTGGTGTTTGGCCACCATTTGTAGCATAATTTACCGGGTTGGTGTTGCCATTGTCGTTATCATAAATATCGGCTAAACCATCGCCATCGGCATCAGGCAATACATCCATAATACCATCTGCACCTGCAGCACCGGTTTGGTTATTATTCACATCAACTTCTAAAGGACTGGTTACCGCATTTTCCAGCCAATCTCTAAAGCCATCATTATCAGCATCGGTATCTACATAATCGGGTGCACTACCCCCATCAATGTTCGAGTAACCCGAAACCGCGCCACCGTTATTTACATCGTAAGCATCATCAATTCCATCTCCATCGGTATCTAATCCTTTTGGTGCCACATATAAATTGGTAGGTAAGCCTTCAATATTGTCGATAATTCCATCGTTATCATTATCAATATCGAGGTAATTTGAAAGGCCATCAAAATCGCGGTCCTGATTAAACAGGGTGCTAATGGTTACAAAATCCGGATCATTCAAATCTGACAAACCATCTTTATCGGCATCGACAATTGCTCCTGTACCAATTATACCGTCGTTCTCTCCGTCAATAATGTAAAAAGCTGCTTCGTATGTATCGGGAATACCATCGGCATCCGAATCAAGATCGAGGTAATTAGGTTTACCATCTTTGTCTTTATCCTGTATAACCAGTGCAGTGCCACCTACAGCTGGATCTAAAGTATCAATCAATCCATTTCCGTTGGTATCTACAAAAGCACCTGTACCAAATTTACCGTCTTTATCAGGGTCGTTATTTGGGTTTCCGTTCGATTCTATGGCATCGACAATGCCATCATTATCCGAATCCACATCCAGGTAATTCGGAATACCATCACGATCAAAATCTGCTGTTCCTTCAACCGTATCTAAAATACCGTCGTTATCGTCATCAAGGTCAATGCTATCGGGCACCCCATCGCGGTCCGAATCGATAGTGAGGTTAACTACATTAGAAATTACACTTGCACAGGCATTATCACTCTGGGTAATGAGTACGCGGTATTTGTAACCTTCCATGGTGCTGTTTACACCTGTAATGGTTAAGGTATTGGTTGTTGCACCGCTATATAAGCTGCTATTGGTAATATTACTAAAGCTGGTACCGTTGTTGGTGCTTAGCTGCCATTGGTATTGGCTGGTACCGGTACCGCCACTGGTAACCACATTTAAAGTAACGTTTGATAAAGCCCTTACATTTTGGTTTACTGGCTGTGTGGTAATGGTACTTGCTGTACCTACTGTAATGATTACCGGAGTTGTTGCAGCCGATTGGCAGGCAATTCCGTTTAAGGTTGAAACAGTTGTTCTGCGGTATTGGGTAGTTTGGGTTAAAGCACCGGGAGCATAAGTTGCTGTGGTTGCGCCGCCAATGGTATTCCAGGTGGTACCGTTGGTAGAACTTTCCCAAATATAAGTAAGGGTTCCTGCTCCGGTTCCGCCAGTGGTAGAAGTAATTGGAGCTGGCGTGGTGTTGGTACAAATGGTTTGGTTGGCTGCAATAGTACCGGCAGTTACTGCGCTTTGTACAGTTACATCAAAAGTAAAGGTATTGCCGCTACAGTTATCCAACACTGGCGTTACGGTATAACGAACGGTTGCACTGGCAGCCGAGCTGTTAACCAGCGTTTGGCTGATTGGCGCACTTACAGCGGTTGTACCGTTGCTAAAGCCGGTTACATTGCTGCCACTAAGCAGGCTTGCTGTCCAGGTATATTTTAAATTGGCAATGTTGGTTGTAGGGGTTACCGAGAAAGTACCATTGCTACATAAGGTAGCCGGATTTGCAGCTGATGCTGAAATATTTGGCCCGATAACTACTGTGATGGTAAAAGCAGTGCCTGCACAACCCGCATTGGTTGGGGTAACGGTATAAACTGCAGTTGCCGTGGTAGTACCCGTATTGGTTAAAGTTTGCGAAACCGAGCTGGCAGCAGAACCCGAAGTTCCGCCGGTAACCGTACCACCTGTAATGGTAGGTGCCGCCCAGGTGTAAGTGGTACCCGCAGGTGCTTCAACCGGTGCAAAATTGAATGAACCCGATACACATAGGTTATAGCTTTGGTTGGCAATACTTGGCCTGGTGGTTACACTAATGGTTACCGGTGTTGATGATGCCTCAGTACAGCCGCCACCAGTTACAATTGCTCTGAAAGAAGTAGTTACGTTAAGGTTGGTATAATTTAAGGTAGTTGAAGTGTTATTAGGCAAATAAGTACTCCAGGTGGTGCCGTTATCGGTTGAGAATTCCCATCTTACCGGGGTAGCGGTGGTTCCGCCTAAAGTTAAGGTTCCGTTACTGCCACTACAAACCGGCGATGCGCCGGTAATGGTTCCGGTAGAAGTAATGGTGATGGTATGGGTAGCTGTTTTAGCTGTACAACCTGCTGCAGTTGCCGTAATTACCGCTGTACCCGAAAATACTGGTGAGAAGGTAACCTCGCCCGTGGTGGCATTAATCACCGCCTGCGAACTTGTGGTATTAATGCTGTAAGTGATGCTGGTAGCGTTAGCAGCAGTAGCGGTATAAGTTTGTGTTCCTGCTCCCTGGCACCTGGTAGACGTGCTTCCGGCAGCAAAGACAGGTGTACCTACCAACCCGTTTACCTGTATGGTTCCGGATGCCGAAACGTTCGGACTACCACCTACTGTGGTTACGGTGTAAGTCTGCGCGCCATTTGTAGTGGCACTTGGTGTGCCTGAAATAGTAAGCACTTTCGTTGTTGAATTATAACTTGGCGTAACCCCTGCAGGCAAACCGGTTACATTAACATTGGTTGCTGTGCCACCAATAGAATAGGTAATATTGGTAATGGCCGAGCCGATACAAATGTTTTGCGCATCAGTAGAAGCCGCCGATGTTAAAGAAATGGCTGTAATTGGTGTAGTACTGATGGTAACCGCATCATTAGCGGTATTAGGATCGCTTTGTGTTCCGGTGATGGTAGCAGCGTTGCTGTAATCGCCAGAGGCATTTACCTTAGCTGTTATGACCAACGTAGCTGATGCATTTGGCCCCAACGAACCTATGTTCCAAAGTCCGGTACCACTTGTGTAAGAAGTTCCCGCAGATGCGGTATGGCTTACATAAGTATAGCCCGATTTCAGTAAATCGGTTACCGATACGCCTAGCGCGGTACCCACACCATTGTTGCTTGCCGTTAAAGTAAATTTTACCGATCCGTTTACTGCTGGAGTGGCATTATCAACAGTTTTGGTAATTGCCCGGTCAACATTACATAAAGCAACGGTTATGGGTAAAGATTGCGCACTGATTCCGCAATCCAGTTTAGAAGTAATGGTATAAGTCCCTGATTCGGTTGGTGTATAGGTATTACCTGTTGCGCCTGCAATGGCAACACCGTTAAAGTACCATTGAAAAGGCGCTGTACCTACCGGATCGGCGGTTAAAGTTGCACTGTTACAGGTTGGTTGTGTAAGCGTTGGCTTAAGGGCCTGCTCGGGCAATGGCGTGATAAAATTTGACATAGAATAACCGCCACCATTTTGTACCATGGCTATGTTCATCCTGGTTGCACTGGTAAAGGTTAACGCAGCTGGTGAACTGATATTCGCATTGGTGAAATCGATAATATAATTCCCGGTACTGCCCAGTTGCCGCCTAACGCCAACACCTGCAATAGATTCTAAATCGGTGTTGGTATAATTGGTTGTACTACTTCCGGTAGTGGTTAAAAAAATCTTATCGGTTGCACTTTTGGTAGTGATATAGCCAAAATAAGTTAAATCAGTGCCATTATTTTTCCTGAATTTATACGTTTTGGCTACCAAACTCCCTCCGCAAGAGGTTACTGGAGCCAACGTAAGCATATCTACCTCACATCCATCTGCTGTACCAGAATAGGCAACCACATTTTTTGTTGCCAATATTCTTGATGTACTGTATTGACTTCCAACCACCCCATTTGGTATGCTTTGAGAACTGCCAGCCGCCACCAAAGTATAAGAATTTGTTGAAGCCAGCGAACCATTGGCATTGTAATTGGTTACTGTAAGCGTTGTATTGGCTTGCGTAGCCACTATAGTTGTTTGTTCGGCTGTAGAATTACCCGCACTTCTGATTACAAGGTATTCGTTACCCAAGGAGGTAACTGGTGGTACAGGATTAAATACACCATCCCCACAAGCTTCAGGAGCATCCAAATTAGAACCCGAGTTCATTACTACCGGTGCAGAACTCTCTACCAAACCTCCAATTGGGGTTTGAAAAATATAACTTTGTCCCTTGTTTAAGGTGGTAATAGCAGTGCCGTTGAGTTTAACAGTGGTGTTATTCTCAATCGCCATTACACTGTACACCACATTGCTGAGCCCACTCCTGTAATATCCAACCCTAAAAGAAGTTCCTATTGCAGCATCGCCAAAACTGAATAGTGCAGAGTTTCCTTTGATATTGGCATCAACATAAGCATCAGAAGCCACATTACGGATATTTACAGTGATTGGATTATTACCTTCTACAATAATACCGCGATCGTTTAAAATGGTATTTACAGCATTAGCGAGCACAGTATTAGGATCGCCAACAAAACGATAAACGGCAGGTACCGTTGGTGTTGGTGTAAGTGTGGTAACCAGGGTACCATCACTCTTTTTCACGGTTACCGAGGTTCCGGAGGTATTGGTGGTAATCACCAGCTCGTTGGCCTGGCTCCAGTATTGCCAGGGTGCCGGGGCAATATAATGCGTTTTATAGGTTTGTGCCTGAGTTAAACCAATACTGGTAAGCAAAAACAAGCTTAAAAAAACTAAAAAACGGCAAAAACCTGTTGACAAAGATTTTAAAGAACCAATGGTTTTAGACAAAGAAAAACACAAGGGATGAGACGGTAAATTTTTATTCATACACGGGCATTAACGGTAATAAAGAGGAAGCACTGTTACAAAATTTATTTCGCGCTACCTCACACCCCTATACTTACGAAATTTTAAAACCTGTGGTTTTAAGAATACAATAAATTATTGTGCTCTTCCTCTACGTACAGGCAAAGATATATTATTAAGTATCATACTTTTTACTTAAACATTAAAAATTGTAATATTAATACTACTAAAACTAAATAAAATGATCAAATGAGTTAAAGAAATGGTTTGGTTGCGTCAAAACAAAGCCTTCAAAAAGAAAATATTTTTAAATTATTGATTTGGATCAAATACTCCCTTACAACCTGCAGCGATATAAATACTTATCTGCTTTTTGTTTAAAAATCAGATGAAAGAAAATACTGCCAGATGTTAGCAAAGAGCAATGGCTTTTAAATTCTCAGGATTCGAACTTAAATATTGACAAAAGTACAAAGTAAAGCTATACACAAATTTGTGTATAATCCTATAGAAAATTTGCACCAAAATTGTACAGCTTAGTTCACAATAAGAGAGACTCCATTACCTTCAACAGAGCAGATTTTAGTAACTTGCAGCTCTAATATCTTTCATAGAAAGGAACAAATACAGGCCAAACAAAACATTTGCCTGTTTTAGCCTGTTCTTTATGTAAGTAAATACGGAATGCTATGAAGAATAAAGAGCAAGAAAATAAACGGGAAAATAAGGAAAAAATAAAAGGTACCTCAAAAGGTAAGGCATCATTTGATCAAAATGGAGCAGGCTCGTCGGATAAATTTGGACAGGCAGGCTCCACTCACAACGAATCGGGAGAAAGCGGACCGGGTACCAAAAACAAAAACAGGGAAAGATAAAAAGAGTAAAATACTCTTTTTATCTTTCGTAAATGCTCATTTTTTCGGCAAGTTCGATGATGCTCTTTATTTTCAGTTTTTGGAATAACCTCAATTTATATGTACTTACTGTACCCATTTGAAGGTTCAACTGATTAGAGATCTCCAATACACCAATACCTTTGGTTAAAAGCTCTGCTACTTCAAGTTCTCTGCCAGATAGTTTCGTAAACGGATTATCGGCATCATTACCCAATATGCTATTGAACATATTTTCTTTAACATTTCTGCTCGAATAACGGCTACCAGCTAAAATGGTGGTAATCGCAATTACGATTTCTGATTCTTCGGCGTTTTTGGTTAAGTAACCTGATGCACCCGATTTTAAATAAGGAACCGCATAAATGTTTTCATTTAATGAAGAAAATACCAGGATTTTCGCATTTGGCTGAACCAATTTAAGCTGATCGATTACCTTAAGGTTGTTACCACCCGGCAAGTTTACATCAATGATAATTAAACTTGGTGATTTCTCTGCCTCAACAAGAGCTTGCTCCATTGTTGATGCATGGATAATTTCGACACCAGGCCAAAAATCTGATATTAAACCTTTTAAGCCGCGACGAATGATTTCATGATCGTCTGCAATAAGCACAGTGAAGCCGCTAACAGCATTTTTTGTTTTCATTTGTTTTAAAATATTCTGCAAGTTAATAAAAAGTTATTTTTTTGTACGCTAATGTAAGTTATTTTTTGTCTAAAAGTGTAAATATTATTATACACAATCAAGTTATTTTGATTAAAACACCCTTGGCGTCGCTATTCTGATGTTTTGTTTGATAAAAGAATAGGCAATAGAAACCTCATGAGTGCCGCTGCTATAGCCCTGAAGCGGTCCGATTGAAAAATCGTAGCCGTATCCGATCCTGAGTTTTTCGGAAGGAAAAATTTGTATGGCAGCCACAGCTGAGTTGCGTGGCGTAAGATCTTTCTGAAGGTAACTTTTATCATACAACTTTACTCCTGTGCGGTAAGAACCACCAATCCAGATAAAATCTTTGATCATTAAAAAGGCATTTACATCTAAGCTGGTTGGCCCGCCACGATCGTCTTTCAACAAAAAAGAAGGCTTAAGCTGAAAATCTTCAGAAAGCGGAAACAAAGCGCCGGCAGTTAAATAATAATGCGGCTTGGGTTGTGGAATAAAAGCATAACGGTCGATATCAATATAGGTAGCAATCAGGTTATCGACCGAGAAACCAGCATAGTATTTATCGTTGGCAAAATACACCCCTACCCTGGCATCGGGTACAATGGTGCTTTGCATGCCTACGGGTTGATTGGGTTCGGGGTTGTTTGGGTTTAACATCGAACCATCTATCCCCAATTGCGCCATGCCCACACCAAAGCCCAGGGCCAGTCTCGAGCTGCCATCATCGTTCATTCTGATGCGGTAAGCATAGTTGCCGTAAATACTCAGGTTATTCTGTGCGCCCAGCTTATCACTCGCCACCTGCAGGGCCAGGCCTACGTTACCGCTGTTGGCAATGGCATCAACTGCCAGCGACATGCTTCTGGGCGCACCGGTAATGCCGGTCCACTGGCTACGGTAAAAAGTATGCACATTTAGTACTTCTTTATAACCCGCATAGGCCGGATTGATGTAAATGCCGTTAAACATGTACTGGCTATACTGCGCATCTTGCTGTGCAGATACGGGTTGCGAAAGCAACAAAAAAGAACCTGCTATCAGCCAAATTAATTTCTTCATCATCTCAGTTTCGTCTTAGTTCTTAAATGCCCTGATTAAAGTGATGTAACCTTTAAACACTTTCAGTTCGCTATTGCCCGATTTCCTTACCCGCAATAAATAGTAGTAAGTACCTTCGTTCAGTCCCTCACCTGTCCAGTTGTTCTGGTAACCTTTGGCGCGGTAAACTTCGTTACCCCAGCGATTTACAATGGTCAGTTCGTTTTCGGCGAAGTTGGCCAATCCATTTATTTCGAAAGTATCGTTAATGCCATCACCGTTTGGTGTAAACAGGTTCGGAATAAGCAAATCATCGCCCGAAATGGTAGCTGCATCGGCCAGCACAGTGTTGTTGTTCATTACCGGATCTGGCTGATCGGCTTTTACCGTAGCACTGTTGTTTAAAATACCGGTAGCCAATGTGCGCGATTTGAAGGTTAAAGTTGCCGATTGGTTTAAATCCAGATTACCAACCAACCATACAAAATCGCGTGTTGTGGTGCTGTAAGTTGTAGTACCCACGGTTACGGTAATTTCTTTAGGTGCATCAATAAGCGTAGTTAACCTGTCGGTAACGGTAACGCCTGTTGCCTTGTTTGCACCCTTATTGGTTACTGTAATTTTATAGGTTACGTCAGAACCGGTTCTGATCTCGCCTTTGGTCATCAGCTCTTTGGTAATGACCAAATCAGTCGATTTATCTACATCCATAATCACCTCAGGCTTAATTACAGTTCCTGTTGGACTGGTCATGGTAGCCATGTTTTTAAGGGTATTGTAGCTGTTTACATCTGGTGCAACCTTAGCATCAAATGTGAGTACCGTGCTCGAGTTTGGCTGCATATTAATGGTCCATTTCAGGCTGTTGCCAGTTACTGTACCATAACCAGAAACCGAGCCCGGAACATAGGTTAAACCTGCCGGAAGCTCATCGGTAATGGTTACGCCACTCAATGCTGTACCGCCTGTATTACGTACCTGCAAGGCGTAAGTTAATATTTCATTAGCCTGTGCTTTGCCGTCTTTATTGCCTTTGTTATCGGTTACCGATTTGCTTCCTTCTAACTTACCTTCTGTAGGGATAGCCGCAGCCGGGTTTAATGGCGAGGTAATATTGGCCGGATCAACCACGGTTGCAATGTTATTGATATTTAAAACACCCGAAGGAAGCACCGCATTAACTGTTACGTTAAATGTTACCGCTACCTGGCCGTTAGCCGGAATGCTCAGGTTGGTCCACGTTAATACATTGCCCACCAATGAAGCACCTTTATCGGCACTTCCATTTACATAGGTAGTATTGGCTGGTATCTGATCGGTAATTTTAACGCCTGTACGCGTGGTATTACCATTATTGCGTACCACAATGTTATAGGTTAATACCTCATTAGGTTCAGCCTTGCCATTGTTATTGGCATCGGTAACGGTTTTGGCACTAACAATGCGCGGCAGTTCTAAAATCGTCGGACTGTCGTTATCTTCTGCTGTACCCGAAATATCGCTAACTTTATTTCCTGCCGGGGTACCTGCGGTTAGTGTAGCGGTATTGCTTACCGAACTGGCATTTTTCTCGGCTTGCGTAATGGTGTACACAACAGTTGCTACTGCAGTTTCGCCTGGTGCAATACTAGCCGGCGCGAAAGTAACTGCCGAAGGAATTTTAGCATCAACCAGGTTGAAACTGCTTAAGGTAACATTACCGGTATTTTTCGCGGTAAAAGTATAGGTAACGTTATTGCCATCAGCACTCAAGGCACCTGTTTTTACCAATGTTAAACCTGGTGCTTCAGGGATCAGATAAACCGTCGGGTCGTCTGGTGCGATCGTTTTAGGATTATCAGACAATTTGGATAGTTTATTATTACCCACACCGTAATTGGCGGTTAAACTGGCCTGGTTTACAAATTTACCAAAATCGATTTCAGGCTGGGTTAAGGTATGGCGCGCTAAAATCATCGCTGTTTCAGCCGGTTCAAGTTTGGCAATAACCGCAGGCGTAATGCTACCCGCATCGGCACCCGGATCGGTTACTACAATATTGGTTAAGGTAATGTTACCGGTGTTGGTTACCTGAATGCTGTACTCGATCACCTTGATTACACCCGCACCACTGGCCACCAATTTGGTAAACCTTACCGATGGATCTGCTACAATTGGAGAGAAGGTAGCATCATCGTTAGCAGGTGTAGCCGGATTATCAGACACTTTAGAGAGGATATTTCCTTGTGGGTCTTTTGCGGCTGCATTTACCTGATTACTGAAACCACCTGCATTTACATCACTTTGTTTAACGGTATGTTTAGCTGTAATGTTCACAGTTTCACCCGGCAATACTGTTGTAATATTTGCAGGCAATAAACTGCCTGCATCGGCATTTACATCTGTTAAAGCAATATTGGTTAAGGTTACATTACCGGTATTTTTAAAGATAATGCTGTAATTAATTACATCGCCCGCTTTAGTGGCGGTATTGGTTGCCGATTTGGTTAAAGTATAAGCCGCAGCTGGAGTCAGTTTCGTTACCGTTGGATCGTTAGGCGTAGTAGTAGCCGGATCATCAGATAACTGATTAATGGTATTTCCTTTACTGTCGGTAACTTTTACCGAGGCCTGGTTGGTGAAGCTACCCGCATTTACATCACTTTGCGTTAAAGTATGTTTCGCTACAGCATTAACACTGGCATCCGGCGCTAAAGTTGCAATACTGGCCGGCTGGATACTGCCTGCATTTGCAGCTGCATCACTTAACACTAAATTGCTTAATGTGGTAGTACCGGTATTGGTGATGGTAAAAGTATAATCGATCGATTCGCCTGCTTTGGTACCTACCGAACTGGCAATTTTGGTAAAGGCAAACGACGGACTGCTCAGCACCGGCGTTTCAGTTGGTGTATCGTTACTTCTGCCACTGCCCGAAATATCGGTTACGGTATTACCGGCCGGCGTTTTAGCAGTTACCGAAGCGGTGTTACTTACTTTTCCGGCATCTTTATCACTTTGTGTAAGGGTATAAACCTCGTTATAGGTTAAACTTGCACCCGCAACCAAAGTTCCTGGTAAGGTTTTAGTTAGGGATAGTTTACTATCTACCAGAACGATATCATTAATGGTTACGTCGCCGGTATTGGTAACGGTAAAAGTATAGGTAATCTGGTTACCATCGGTACTTAAGCTGCCGGTTTTAACCAAAGCAATGCCTCCTTTTAATAAAGGTGTACTTACCGAAGCCTGGTTATTGGTATTTTCAGGGTCATTTGTTCCGGCAGGTGCCGTTAACGCTACCTGGTTAACCAGTATCGATCCTGCATAACCCGAAGCAACCTTAGTATTTACCATCAAAGTAACCTCATTACCTGCCAATAAATCGGCCGATAGGTTAAAGGTATTTCCAGTGGCATTGTAAGTACCACCTATTGTGGTATAGGTAATATTTTCCAATCCTGCCGGAAGGTTTTCGGTAACACCGATCGATTTACCATTTAATATGGTAGCCGGGCCATTGTTTTTAATTTTAATGGTATAGCTGATATTTCCGTTAGTTTCTACACCGCTTACACTGGCTGTTTTGCTGATTTGCAAATCGCTGCTCCAATCCGGAATAGTAACTACAACTTTAGCTACGGAAGTCTTGGTAGCATCCAGTTTATCGGTAATGGTATAAGTTAGGTTGTAAACCCCGGGAAGTGTGTTAGCCGCAACATTCACCTTTCCGCTGGTAACATCGATGTTGATATTCGGATTATCAGTTGAGTTTTGGGTAATTGAAACGGTGTTGGTTGTCGCGGTCGAAACAGCGTTATATAGGTCGTTCACTAAAATATCGGTCACTGCTGTACCTCCTGTAAATCCATTGGTGGTACCGGCATCATCTTTTGCCAGAATTGAGCCTGTACCCACCGTTATGGTTACGGTAGCCGTTTTAGTCTGACCAGGGTTTAGCTTATCTTCAATCTGGTAAACCAGGGTATATGTTCCTGCAGGCGTATTTGGTGCTACATTTACTTTTCCGGTAGTTACATCTAAACTTACGTTAGGGTTGCTGCTCGAAACCTGAGTTAATTTAACATCAGCCAAAGTTGCCGGATTGCCGTTGTAAGTATCGTTTATCAATACATTTTCTACTGCAGTGCCGCCGGTAAAGCCGTTTGCATTTCCAGCATCGTTTGTAGCAACCATAGCTGGTGCGGTAACCGTGATGGTTACGGTAGCTTGTTTCGTTTGATTAGGATCTAGCTTATCAACAATTTCATAAATGATCGTATAAACGCCAGCCGGAGTGTTAGGTTTTACATTTACCTGCCCGGTTGTGATGTCTACAGTAACGTTCGGATTCGTTGTAGAAACCTGACTAAGTGTTACATCGTTTAAGGTCGGAGCTGTTGATGTACCATTGTAGGTATCATTTGCCAATACATTGGTAACAGGAGCCCCTCCTACTAAACCGTTAACACTTCCTGCATCATCTTTTGCAGTTAATGCCCCCGAAGCTACCGTTACCTTAACCGTAGCGGTTGAAGTTTTAGAAGCATCCAGTTTATCGGTGATGGTATATGTTAAAGTATAAACTCCAGCCGGGGTATTTGCAGCAACGCTTACTGCTCCGGTTGCTGGATCAAGGGTTACTTTTCCGTTGCTATCATTAGTTCCGTTGCTGATGGTTACATCAGCCAATGTCGGTGCGGTAGTCGTACCGTTATAGTTATCGTTTGCTAAAACATTCGCTACCGCTGTTCCACCGGTTACTGAATTGGCCGAACCTGTATCATCTTTGGCCAATATCGCACCCGAAGCTACCGTTACTGTAACCGTAGCAGTTGAAGTTTTCGAAGCATCCAGTTTATCGGTGATGGTATAAGTTAAGGTGTAAACACCAGCTGGGGTATTCGCTGCAACTTTAACCTCGCCGGTTGCCGGATCAAGGGTTACTTTACCATTGCTATCATTGGTACCGTTGGTGATGGTTACATCAGCCAAAGTTGGCGCTGTAGTAGTACCATTATAGTTATCATTCGCCAATACATTCGCTACTGCAGTTCCGCCAGTTACTGAGTTTGCTGAACCGGCATCGTCTTTAGCCAATATCGCACCCGAAGCAACAGTAACTTTAACCGTTGCAGTCGAAGTTTTCGAAGCATCCAGTTTATCGGTAATGGTATAGGTCAACGTGTAAACACCAGCCGAGGCATTTGCAGCTACACTTACTGCTCCGGTTGTTGCATCCAATGTTACCTTTCCATTGCTATCATTTGTACCGTTGGTAATGGTTACATCATTTAAGGTTG